>OJBS01000001.1_pt1 | contig 689374 bp, 578 predicted proteins | sample 1590941 | NCBI WGS metagenome assembly OJBS01 (sample SAMN05416785, study PRJEB24817) | seawater metagenome | isolation source: Sea water | place: Canada:Atlantic | collected 2013-11 | reverse complement strand
AGATCTACACCTCTCTATTCGTCGGCAGCGTCAGATGTGTATAAGAGACAGGCTGGGGTCAATGCCGGTGATGGACATGTTGCCGGTCCGCTCTACCGAACCCGCAGAGACGGCGAGGTACAGGCCGCCAAGCATTGCTACGCCGACTAGCGTGTACAGCGCACCCAACCAGGCCGGTGAGACCGCTGCGGCAGCTCGTTGCGGGGCTGAGGTGCCGGAGAGTGCGGCCAGAGCGGCGTCTACCGCTTCATCACCCACAGCGTCTCGCTGTGCTTCGAGGTGTGCGCGAACGCGGATGAGGGGATTGTCGGAGTCCATGTTCGGGTCCTCAATGCGTCGGAGAGCGCCTGCCGCGCGGTCGAGTAAGAGCTTGCGTTGGGCCGTGTAAGTGGCGTCATCTAGCTTGTGTTGCTCACTCTCGAGTTGCTTGAGAGCAGACAGTGTCTGAGTGTATTCAACGGAGTTGTCAGTCTGACGACTCCGAGCAATATCGGAGGTTCCACCACCGCTTCGTAGAGCCAGAAGAGCGCCTACGCTCGCGCCGGCAACCAAGATGACGACGGGAACGGCAAAGACTTCGTAGTTCACGAGTCCTCCAAGTCTGCGAGGACGCGCTGTAGGTACGGGTCAACCGGTGTGTCATCGGGGCCCGGCGGCGTGGGGTCTTTCGGCTTTTCCGGCTGGCGACGGGCCGAAGAGACACCGAGGAGAACCAGTGGAATAGCGAGAATCATGAACACGGGAAGGGCCCACAATAGCGTGGCAAATCCTGTGGCTCGTGGGGCGAGAAGGACCCACTCTCCGTAGCGACCAATGAAGAACTCGTCGATCTGCTGCTCGGTGTACCCCAAGCGAACCAGCTCGCGAATGCGGTCGAACATGGAGACGGCGGTCTCTGTCTGGGAGTCCGCGACCGACAGACCTTGGCAGACTGGGCAGCGAAGCTCCTCGGCGATGTCGACAGTGATGGCCTCAACAACGTCATCTGCTGGGGGGGTACCAGCAGGCTCCACACCAACGATGCCGACCAAGTCTTCAAACGCGGCACGGGTGGGAGGCGCATCTTGGGCGGACGCCGTCGTGGACAGCATGAGCATGAGCAGGAACGTTTTCATGGCTGGCCTAGGTGTTCGTACAGCACGCCAGGAGACAGTGCGCCCTTGTGCTTGTACGCAATGTTGCCTTCAGCATCGATGAAGTAGGTCTCGGGCACACCGGTCACGCCGTAGTCGACGGCGAGGCGTCCGGCTGGGTCGACGAGGTGAGGGTAGGCACTTCCGGCTCTGTCCAGGTAGACGCGTGCTTTTGCAGCGTCATCTTGGTAGACCACACCCAGAAACACCACATTTGGGAAGTGAGACGGTGCTTCGAGAAGCAGCGGATGCTCGATCTTGCACGGTCCACACCAGGTGCTCCAGAAGTTCATGACGACTGGCTTTCCCTGGAAGTCTGCGAGCGAGACCGGATTGCCGTCCATGTCGATCAGGTCAAAAGCAGGCGCTGGCTGGCCGTTGAGGGCATCTGGCGTGGCCCGCGGGTCACGTCCGAAGCTGACCGCGAGCAAGATGACGAACGGAACGACAAGAAGTAAGCCGCCGACTAGCAGCTTGTAGTTGGGGCGTCCGGTGGCCATCTACGCTGCCTCTGCCATGAGCTCTGCGGCGGTCTTGCGCTTCTTCGCGGGCCACAGGATGAGCAAGGCTGACAGCGCAAAGATGGGCAGAGTAGCCCACAACCACCAAACGGCGGGCATGACGAGAACGCGAACGGCCGCCCACTCGCCGTCAGGTTGGACCTGAACGAGAGACAGGTACAGGTCTTCGGCGGGAGTTGACCGCACGGCCGGCGAGCCGATGGGTTCGCGCTGGCGTGGGTAGAAGTTCATGGCTGGGGAGTAGGTGCCGTAGTCCTGGCCGTTCCGAGTGACGGCGAAGTTCGCAGTCAACGACTCCATATACTCCAGCTCAATGAGGTCAGCGCCGGTGAAGGTGATGTCGTAGCCTTCGACTTGTGCCGTTTGTCCTTCACGAAGCGTGAGGTCTGCTGTGGTTCGGTAGCCCTTGGACAGTGCGATTGCCATCACCGCAATAACGATACCAAGGTGGGCGATGTGACCGCCATACCGACGACGTCCACGAATGAAGGCCCGGCGTGCAGCAACGTCCAGACGTTCCTTTTTGACCCGCATGCGCGCCATCACGGGGGTTGCGTACTCGCCGAGGTTGGAGACGAGTGCAAAGCCGCACACGAACATGGCGAGGAGCGACACTGGCCCGGTGAAGCCGCCGATGGCTGCTGCCAACGTGAGCACGGCACCACCAACGACGGGGCCCACAAAGCGGCGCAGGGCGCGCTGTGGGTTCATTTCGCCCCATGGCAGGGCAGGGCCAACACCCATCAGAGCAACCAGCATGACGCCGATAGGCAGGGCAATGCGGTCAAAGTACGGAGCGCCGACAGACAGCTTGTCCCCGTTGACAGCTTCGGCCAGTAGCGGGAAGACCGTTCCCAAAAGGACCGTTGCTGTGAACACGGTGAACAGCAGATTCTGTGCGAGAATGCTGGTTTCCCGTGACAACAGCTTCATGCCGCCGACCTGCTTGGCGAATCCGCGACCGGTCTTTAGCTTGTGGTCTCGCAGTGCCAAGAGAACCACGGTTCCGACGAAGATGACTGCGATTGCAAGCAGGAACACCGGGCCGATATCGGACTGCGTGAAGCTGTGAACCGAGTTGAACACGCCCGAGCGGGTCAAGAAGGTGCCGAACAGTGTGAGCAAGAAGCTGGTGATGATGAGCACCAGGGTCCATGTCTTCAGCAGGCCCTTGCGTTCGGTCACCATGGCTGAATGAAGTGCGGCAGTTGCCGTGAGCCACGGGTGGAAAGAGGCATTCTCAACCGGGTCCCAGGCCCAGTAGCCGCCCCAGCCGAGCACGCCGTACGACCACCAGCCGCCGAGCATGATGCCAATGGTGAGGAACAGCCAAGGGACAATCAACCAGCGACGCAGTGGGGCGAGCCAGCCGGCCTCGAGGCGTCCGGCACACAAGCTGCCGATGGCCATGGAGAAGGGGACCGACATGCCGACGTAGCCGAGGTACAGCATTGGCGGATGAATGGCCATCAACCAATGGTTCTGCAGCAGTGGGTTCGGACCGGGACCGTCGAGTGGGACCGGGAATACCGCATGGAAGGGGTCTGCAACGGAGGCCACAAGGGCCGTGAAGAAGACGGACGTAGCGAGCAGAGCCGCTAGAGTCCATGGCTGGGTCTCGGCGTGTTTCGGGCGTGCTTTCCGAGCATACAGGGCGACGTAGACGCCGAGTACACCCGCCCAGAACAGGATGGAGCCGGACAGCGATGCCCACAGAGACGGAATCTTGAAGTACAGCGGAGTCGCGATGGACCCGACTTCTGCCACGTAGCCGACGGAGAAGTCGTCGCTGACGAGCGCTCCAATCATGACGAAGTTGGCCCAGATGGCCGTGGCGGCGAACGCAAGCGCACACCACCGTGCAATGCGCGTAGCTTCCGCACTCTTGAGGAAGCCACCTGCAAGGCCGGCACCAAAGCCAACGCTAGAAAACAGAAGGGCCAGCAGTACAAGACCGCGGCCCATGGGACCTAGGATGTGTAGGTCCGCAAAAATTGTGGAGATCAACTCTCCTCCATCACCAGTGTCTGGTAGACGTCGCTCGCACGCTCGCCCTCTACGGGGGCCTCGTACTCGTTGCTGTGCTTGACGATGACGCGGTCCGTATGGAAGACGCCGTCCTCTTGGAGTTGTCCTTCGACCACAACGCCAATGCCCTCGCGGAACATCTGCGGTGGCGCGCCGGCGCAGGTCACGGTGACCTCTGCGATGCCGTCTGTCACAACGAAGGTGAGCAGGTTGGCGTCTACGTCAAAGTCCACGGTGCCGACCTCGACCTGTCCGCCTAGGCGCACGGTCGCGTCATCCGACTCGTCACCCAACTCCATCAGCTGGCTTGGGGACATGTAGTAGACGAGGTTCTCGGACAGGCCACCCATGCCGGACTGGAGGAAGTACAGCGCACCGCCCACGAGTGCGATGCACACGACGAGGATGATGGGGCCGGCCAATCCGACGCGGACCTTGTTGGAATCGCTCATGAGTCCTCCGGGGGGCGCTTGTTCCCACGAATGAGAAGAGATGCAGCGTAACCGCCGAGCGTCAGCCACGTCACAACGTATGCGGCGACCACGAAGATGGTCTGCCCTTCAATGATGCCGTTCATGCCGTTACCTCCGGGGGAAGCGGGGGGGCTGTCTCGGCTAGACCCCGCATCTTCGCGATGCGCCAGCGCTTCGCAATCATCCAGATGGCGATGAACAAGAAGGCAAACGCGTTTGCCCGCAAGACGAACACCATGTCTGGGTCAACAGTGGCCGGTGAGCTCTGGATCTGGTGGACCGTTACCCACCAACGAACCGAGAAGTACACGATTGGGACGTTGACGAAGGACAAGATGGTGGCGGCAGCCGAGAAGACGGCACGACGATCAGCGTCTCGAACGGTGCTTCGCAGAACCAAGATGCCCACGAATGACAGGAGCATGGTGGCTGTGGATGTCAGGCGTGGTTCCCAGACCCACCACACATTCCACGTGGGCTTCGCGAACAGCGAGCCGAGCGTGATGAGCAGTGTTGTCATCACTACGCCGACTTCTGTGCTGGCTTCAACGAACCAGTCCAGTCCACGACGTCCGGTGATGAGGAAGCCGGTGGCTCCGATGAAAGCAAGGGTAAAGGTGACCAATGCAATCCACGCCGCTGGGACGTGAACGAAGAGGATGCGCACCACTTCGGACATGTGGCGCTCAGCAGGAGCGGTGAAGAGTGCCATGTATTGGGCGACCGCGAAGAGCAGGAGCGCGAAGACACCGACCGCGTTTTCCCATTTAAAACTTTTCAATGCGTTCCTCCTTCGACCACGGGTCCGAACAGCAAGGCGGACAGGGGCCAGTGGATGACGTTGAAGACTATAAGCGCCACTAGCCACGCCGTGCTTTGATCCATGACATCTGGCAACAGAACAAGGCTCGTTCCCTTGGCGGCAGCCATCAAGATGGGCACGACGAGCGGAAACATCAGCAGCGGCAGAAGCACACTAGAGCCGCGAGCCTGGCTGGTGATGGCGGTCAGTAGAGTGCCGGGTGCCGCAAGAGCGGTGCTTCCGAAGAACAAGAATGCGCCCAGTTCCAGCAGCGAGCCACGCGGGGTGACATCGAACAACGCCAGGGCGAAGGGGGTCAGGACCAACCCGACCACGAACAGAATGCTGGCGTTCGCGAACGCCTTTCCGAAGAAGATGGCTGGCGGCGCGACGGGCCACAAGACCTGGCCTTCAAGCGCACCGTGTTCCATCTCTGCGGCGAAGCTCTGGTCGAGGGAACGTGTGGACGCCAGCAGCAGACCAATCCAGATGGAGCCACCGGCCTGGCGGCGCATGACGTCGGTGGTGTTGCTGGCGAAAGCGACCATGAAGATCAGCGCAAAGGCGAAGAAGAGCACGCCGAGGAACCGGCTCGGAGACCGCCACTCCACCAACATGTCCTTGCGGTAGACGTGTACCGACTGCCGCGCCAGCTGCCGCAGATAGCTCACGATGAGTGTGAAGAGCCCGTCCATTAGGCAACCACCTGACGTCCGGACTCGAGGCGTACATGCTGATCACATGCCGCGGCCGCTTCTTCAGGGTGATGCGTAGCCATAAGCACGACAGCGTTGGTCGCGCAGATTTCACGAATGACGTCGATGACGAGAGCCCGACCCTGGGGATCGAGGGCGGCGAAGGGCTCGTCCAGTAGCAGCAGCTTGGGCTGCTTCATCAAGGCAATGGACAGTGCGAGACGCCGGCGCATGCCCGCGGAGAACATTCGAACGGGGTCGTCTCGCTTTGGGTCTAGTCCAACGCGTTCAATGAGCGCATCAACGTTCGCTGAGTAGCCTCCCAGACGGGCCCAGCTCTGAAGGTTGTCCTTGGCGGACAAGTCTTCGTACAGCCTGGAGTCATGGGACAAGAAGGCGATGTCTCGACGCATTGTCCGGCGCCATGCCCAGATGTCCTTGCCGTCTAGGCGAGCCGCACCGTGGTGGGGACGTAGTGCCGTCGCAATGCAGCGGAGCAACGTGGACTTCCCAGACCCGTTGGGGCCGGTCACTTGGCAGGCCACACCTGGGGCGACTTGGAATGAGATTCGCGCCACTGCCCAACGCCGACCATATCGGCGTGCAAGGTCGTCAATGACGAGTCCGGGCGGGCTATCGGCCACAGGGGCGTCTCCAAGAGGAGGCGCAGGTAACGCGACGGTGGAATGTTGCCCGCCGCACATTGTTGGGCCCTGCGGGAATCCGTCAAGTCGTGATGTTCACAGACAATCCCACCCGTCTCCGAGCGAACAGACAGCCGGCCGAGCCTATGGCGACGTCGCGACAGGTCTGCGGTCGTTGGTCATACATGTCGCAGTAAAAGTAGCCGTTGTCGCGATTGTGCAGGGCAATACATCGTGTGCCGCAGGCGGTCGGCACTCGGTGCAGGTCGGTCCAGCCATCGTCGTGAACGCGGATTCGGTCTTGGTAGGTAGGACCGAGGCGCTCGGCATCTGCGGGCTCGACCGGAACAGAGTCGTAGGCTTCTCGGCAGCACGCGCCGCAGTCATCGCAGCCAACCGAGCGCTGTGATTCGTACAGCTCGCATGCCGGGTCTGTTCGTAAACGCTCGGGGCCTGGGGCATCGCCAATGGCGCGACCCTGACAGGTGAGCGTGCCGTCGGACGTCGACAGCCAAGCGCATGAGGCACAGGTGGATGGAGGAGGCACAGGCATGGGGGGCGTCTAACGGGCGCCAGTTCGCCGGGCTTGATAGTGGCGCGCCCTTACTGGAGGATGCCCCCGATGCGTTTGATTTTCATTGGTCCGCCCGGAGCCGGGAAAGGTACGCAGGCCGCTCGCATTGTCGAGCGTTTTGAGATTCCGCACATCTCCACTGGTGACATGCTTCGCGCTGCAGTGAAGGCGGGCACGCCACTAGGCAAGCTTGCGGACATCGCCATGAAGGCGGGTCAGCTCGTCACAGACGATCTGATGATTGGTCTGGTGCAAGAACGAATCGGGCAAGATGACGCCAAGAAGGGCTTCCTCTTGGACGGTTTCCCGCGCACAGTTCCGCAAGCGGATGCGCTTCAGACCGCTCTGGCGAGTCACAACGTCGCACTCGACGCCGTGTTGGTTCTTGAAGTGCAGGACGACCTGATTGTCGACCGCATCACCGGTCGCCGCACGGATCCTGAGACCGGCGCCATCTACCACATGACCTTCAACCCGCCTCCAGCGGACGTTGCGGGCCGCGTCACTCAGCGCAAAGACGACACGGAAGAGGCCTGCCGGGCACGTCTGGAGAGCTACCATCGCCAGACATCTCCACTGGTGCCTTTCTACGAAGGCTTGGGACTACTCAAGCGCGTAGACGGCGTTGGCAAGCCTGATGACGTCACTGCGCGGATCCAGACCGCCCTAGGTTGATTTGCGTGGCTTGAATGCCTGCCCCGGTCACTGGCCGTAAGGGCATCGGAAAGCACCACATGCGAAGACCCACTCCTTAGCAATTAGGGAGTTGAAATGTGGATTCGGATGGTGGTGTTGTGGGTTGCGCTGCTGTCGGTCGTTCAAGCGGCAGATGCCGAAGCACCCGTCGCGTTCATGGACGCACCCTCGGAGGTTGTCCGTCCGTTTCAGCTAAGCGACGCCGTTGCCCTGCGAGATGCTCCGGGGCGGCGTCTGCATCGAGTTGGAGCGGGTCTCGGCATTGGCGGCTTTGGCGCCGTTGCCCTGAGCATCCCTGTGGGCATTCTGACGATTGGCTCTGCGTTCGGCGGAGTGGACAGCCCCCTTATGTGGGTGGCAACCTCAACCCTGTTCTTTGGTGGAGCAGCCGCAGCGGTGACCGGTGTCAGCCTAATGACGGCCGGCACGCTTCGCAGCTCCGCCTACACACGTGAGACGCTGGGACGTGCACCGCTGCGCGGTCTGTCCGTGGCGTCCCCCGTTCTGCTGGCCAGCAGCGTTGGACTCGCTGTCTGGGCATTCAATCCCGGTGGTGAGGGCTACAAGATCTTTGGTGCCGGCGTGCTTCTGGCCACAGCGATTGCGTTGCCCGTCATTGAACAGTCAGCGTCTGGGCGTGCCCTGCGCGGGGCTGGCTTTACGGACGTACGCGTGTCCCCGAGTCTAAACGGGCTGGCATTGAGCGGGCGCTTCTAGGGTTTCGTTAAGCCCATGCGGGGTGTATACCCACGCCATTGGATTGTGCGGAGGGATGGGTGAATCGCTGGTTCTTCGGGTTGTGGATGGCCTTGGCACCCTTGGGTCTGGCGAGTGCCCAGTCGCCGGACGTGACGGCGTTGCCCGCTTTGAGCGGTGTCCAACGGCCTCAGTTGGTTCGCGCGCCAGAGTTGGCGGATGATTCGGTCTACCGCGATTCCCGTGGAGCCTTGCCGGGACGGAGGGTCTTTTGGCGAGGCCAGCGAATTGCACTGGTGAGTGGGCTGTCGATTGCGACCGGAGTTGGGCTTGGCTTGGTCGCTGTACAAAGCTGGGACAACGGCCGTCGAACACTGGCACCCATTGTTGGCGGCGTCACCTTCGGCTTGGTGGGCATGGCGCTGGTTCCGGTGTCCATTGGAGTGATGGCGATCGGGGCCCAACGGGCATCCGCGGACACACTTGCACGTGCGGGACACAGCCCGTTTCGCAACGCATCCCATGGGGCGTACTTAGCACTCGGCGGCCTTGCGATGACTGCCGTGGCTACGTTGCAGTTCCGCTCACAAGAGGCGGGAGTTGTGGTCATGGGAGTGTTGTTGGTCACCGCCTATGTCACACCGATACTGGAGTACGATGGCGCCGTGCGCGGACTGCGTAGGGCTGGACTGCGCAGTGTTCGCGTCATGCCAACAGGGCAGGGCATGATGGTCGCAGGTCGATTCTAGTCGACCCGGACGCCAGGTGAGCGCGGCGGCCCCCGAGTCGGATGAGGCTCGATGCTGTAGGGGCTCGATTCAGCCTCGGGTGCTGTACGTTCCAATCAACGTCGCTTGGGCGAGCACGTGTCCAGCGAGTGCTCCGTGCAGGTCGCCGGCAGTGAACGACTCGGGCAGCTCCAGCGTTGGCACATCAACGGCGTAGACGATGAAGTGGTAGCCGTGAATCCGCTCGTCGTTGAACGGTGGACAGGGGCCGTCGTAGCCGCAGTAGGTTCCCCCCATGTCGGCGTCTCCGTCGAACCACTGGGTGTAGCTGTTCTGGCCTTGCACGCCGCCACTGGGGGTCTCTCCCGGCGACTTTCCACCTGGAGTGATGCTGTTGCTGTGTGCGCCGGCAGCAATCTCGGTCACTGAGGCGGGAAGGTTGGCGACGGTCCAGTGGTAGAAGGACCCGCGGGGGAAGTCGACGTCGATCGCCTTGTCTTGGCGGTTGGCTTGGCTCTTGTCCGTAGGGGCGTCTGGGTCTACGCAGACAATGGCGAACGACTGCGTGCCTTCTGGGACGTCGACCCACTTCAGGTGTGGGTTGTTGTTGTCCGATAGGCCGATCTGTCCGTTGCCGTCCGGCTTTCCGAAGGCGAAGGTGGTGGGGATGGCCGCGTTCGGCGTCAAGGATTGGCTGGTTAGCTGCATGGGGCGCTCCGTGATGTGACAGGTCCACCTGGAGGGCATGTGCCTGAGTTGCCAGAAGTCGAGTTGGCGCGTCGAGACCTGTACCGGTGGACGGTGACGGGGGAGAGCTTATCGTTCACGACGGTGGATGCGAAGACGGTGCGCGGCAAGCTGTCGACCAACCCCAAGGATGCCCTGATTGACGGGGTGTCTCGCCTGTCTGAAGACGTCAATGGCTGCCGAGCTGTGAACGTTCTACGCGCGGGAAAGCGCCTAGGCTGGCAGTTCGACGGACCCGTCTCGCTGCTGGTTCACCTGGGCATGAGCGGAAAGTGGGTCAGCCGGGACACTTCGGAGCTGTCGCATGTGCGCGTGCGTGTTCAGGTTGGGACGTCCACCCTCTCGTTCATCGACCCGCGCAGGTTCGGCTGCTTGGTTCCTGTGCCGACGGCCGCTCTGGGGGAGTGGTTGAACCGGGGGCTAGGACCAGACGCTCTCGAGCACCCCATGGATGGCCCATCCCTGTCTCGGGCCTGCAACAGCCGGGGAGCCATCAAGACCGTGCTGCTCGACCAGAAACGCCTCGCGGGAGTGGGCAACATTCAGGCTGCCGAGGCCCTGTGGCGTGCGGGTGTGCGTCCGGGCAGAGCGGCGAGTAGCCTGACGGAGTTTGAGTGGGCTGCACTCGCAGCGGCGATTCCCGAACAGTTACGGTGGACCCTGGATGTTGAGAAGGACGGAGAGGTCGTCTACGTCTCCGAGTGGGGGTCTCGCAATCCGTTTGCTGTGTACGGACAAGAGGGGGAGCCTTGCCCTCGTTGCACGGCCCCGATTTCGCGAGCGGTTCATTCCGGCAGATCCTCTTTCTGGTGTCCAGACTGCCAGGGGTGACAGGTGGATGAGGGCACGTTAAGCCGCGCGCCGCTCTGTCCCAGGCAACTTGGGGCATCACATCCACGAGCAAGAGGCAACCATGGCCCGTAAATCATCTCCCCTGAATCAGGGTGACAACGTCGACTACAAAGACGTTCGTCGTCTCCAACGCTTCCTCACCGAACGCGGCAAGATTCTTCCCCGTCGTGCAACTGGCCTCACCGCCAAGCAACAGCGTCAGATCTCCCGCGCCATCAAGCGTGCTCGTCAGATCGCGCTGATTCCATACGTGAAGCGCGACTGACCGTTGTTCTTGTGAAGAGGGTGGGCCACGTCCGCTTTCTTCCGTAGTTCAACAGTCGCTTTGGAACTCTGGCTTTGCTGGAGAATTTCACACCAATCAGCCTCCTGCGCTTGCGTAGGGGGCTGATTGTGCATCCAGGTTCGAGCCACAAGAATGGGTGGGACGAGCAGCAGGTAGGGGATGAGAACGAGCGGGGTCGCGAAGAGCGAAAAGGCAGTGGGGCGCATGGGGGACTCCGAAGGGGCGGACGTGACCGCACTCTTCTCTTTGCGAGGTCCGTGCCAATGCGACGTCTTTGGCGTTTCAAGAGTGCGGCGCGCCCAGAGGTCAGAGGTCAGAGGTCAGATGTCAGAACAGGCCAGCAAGCTGGCCGGCAGGAATCGGAAGACTGTCGATTCACCTGGAACCTGCCATTTGCCACAGTTTTGCTTCCGACTTGCAGGCAGCGCGAGCGGTTTGCTCTGACATCTCAAATCTGACCTCTGACATCCGCACGACGACGGTTGTTGCATCGCTCTGCCCTAGTCGCCAACGGATTCACAGATCGTGTGCTATGAATCCTGTAGATGAGGCCACGGTCCGGTGATGGCCACGGTCACCGCTTCTGGGTGCTGCATATTTACGAACAGCACGCGTCCATCTGGTGAGAAGCAGGGGCCGGCGAACTCGGCACCAGGGGCGTCATCGGTGCCGGCGAAGTTGTGTTCGTTGCGGGCGATGTCGTACAGGACGCCGTCCGGGGTGAGTCCGCGCAAGTGGTTGTGTTTGACGAACTCTGTTGCGAAATAGTTGTCTTCCGCGACAATCAGGTCGCCCCACGGTGCAACGAGTAGGTTGTCCGGTAGCGAGCACTCGGAAGGGTCTTGCACTTCGTAGACCAGGGTGAGGGTCTGGGCCGTTGGGTCGAGCTGCCACAGCTGCCCAGATCGAGTGGGGCCGGCGCTGGTTGCGGCGAACCAGATCTTTCCGTCGGGCTCTCGACAGATTCCTTCGTTTCGGGTGAACAGCGTGGCACCCCTTTGGGCCCCTTGCTCACGCGTGGGAGTCCCGGCTGCTTGGGCGTCTGGGATGTCGACCCACTGGACGTCGAAGGACTCCCCTTGAACGAGCGGGACGGGGTTTGGGTCCACTTGTTGCGCCCAGTCGGCGTAGCGGTCGGTGTGGGTGACGCCGTTGATCCGGAGCGCTTGCAGTCGGCCAGAACCGAAGGGAAGAGCAGGATCATCGGGTACATGGCGGTATAGACAGCCGACGTTGTGGTCTTCGGTCTGGTAGGCAATGCCGGTGTCGGCGTCGAGCACAATGCCTTCGCGCTTGAAACGTCCCCATGACGCTAGGCGCCGTTCGTCAGGGTCCACAAGCTCGGTGTCGTCGGCGTACAGGTGGTAGGCGTAGCCGTGGCCGTCGCGAGAGGACTCTTCACAGGTGACCCAGCCACGCTCGGTGTGTCCACCTGAACAGTTCAGCTCGGTCTTGTTGAGGATGAGGCCGCTCCACGTCACGGCCCTGCTGGGCTTACGGCGGTCTTTTCGCAGCTCCCGACGTAGAATGCGGGGATTGATGACCACCCGGGCTACCCCGCCATGTACATCATCTGGTCCCAAGTCGGGTCGGCCCGTTTGGACGGGGACCGGATCAATGTCTGCCCGGACCAGCCACTCAGCGGTCGACATCTCATGGTTCCGCAGAAGGATGTAGTTCCCCGATGAGTCCACATGACAGGTCATTCCGTCTGGCTGAAGGGGAACCTCAATGCCGTCGCTCATCGGGTCACCACCGCGCTGAACGACAACGTAGTGGAACCCGTCCGGCAGTCGCAGCAGCTCGGGCTCGGGTGGCTCTTGCGCCGTCAGTCCATGGACAAAGGCATTGGCCGGCGGCGTGTGTTTGCAGCCGGCCCACCCGACGGTGGCGGTGGCAAAGGCACTGGTGAAGACCGAGCGACGCGTCAGCATGATGCCGCCTGCAGTCCCACAGAGAACGCCGCCCAAAGAGGACGGCGTTCTGTGCGTTTGGGGGATGAGTTGTCGCGCACGAGTGCCCTAGAACTCGGCTGTAGCTTACCAGACGGGGTGCATTGTGGACGACTGAACATTGGGTCTTGTCCCGGCCGCGCTGTGTGTGTGTGGCGAGCAGTCACCGTGCGAAGCTATTTATGGCGTCGTGGAACTCGCGAACGACATCATCAACGATGGCTTGGATGGGCTTGATTTCGGTAATGAGCGAGACGCCTTGCCCAGCACTCCAGATGTCTTTCCAGCGCTTGGCAGCGTCTGGGCCGCGGGTTGGGGCGGTGGCGTCGGGAATGGTCTGCTTGAGGAAGTTGGCGTGAATCCCGCTGACTTGGTCGGTGTACACCACGTCGTCGTGGGTGCTCTGTACGACCATCTCTTTGTAGCGGTCTTGCGCGCCACACTCGGTGCTCGCGATGAACCGAGTTCCCATGTAGGCGAGCTGGGCACCGAGCGACAAGGCGGCGGCGACCTGGGCTCCACCGGAGATGCAGCCAGCGGCAATGATAGGCACGTTGAGTTCCCGTTTGAGGTAGGGAATCAACACATACGGATTGATGGTCCCGGCGTGTCCACCCGCACCCTGGCTCACTGCGATGACCGCGTCAACTCCGGCATCTTGTGCCTTGATAGCGTGCTTTTTATGAATGACGTCATGAAAGACAATCGTTCCGCGTTCGTGAGCGCGTCGGGCGATGTCAGTCGGGTTTCCGTAGGACGTGATCAGTACCGGCACCTCGTACTCAAAGCACAGCTGTACGTCTTGCTCAAGCCGCTCGGGGTCGGTCAGGCCGATGGTGAGGTTGATGGCGAAGGGCTTGTCAGTCTTGCTTCGAATCCACTTCAGGTCCGCCTCGAACGCCTCAGACGTACGCTGGTTCAGACTGGGCATACTGCCTAGAATGCCGGCTTCCGCGCACGCAACAATCATCTCGCGATTGCTGATGAGGAACATGGGCGCGGATACTAGCGGGTAGGTGAGCCCGAGCTTGCGAGACAGAGCGGTCGAGAATGCCATGAGACCTCCAGATGCAGTTTTGTAGCGCATCTGTAGGCCGTCGCCACGCTACCTGGCGTGGCATCTGTTCACTGTAGGTCACAAAGACGAAGAACCGCCGCGTTGCATGCTCAACGAGGCGGCTCCGGTGGAGGGGGTTTTACAAGGACGCGAGGGTCACGTCTGCGGGGGGAAGCGTGTTGACGCGGTCGTCAAGTCGTTCGATGGCGGTGGCGATGACGGTGCTGTCGGCTGCCTCGAGAGCGAGTGCGGTTGCCGTGAGGTGTGCCTGGATGCGGGCCACTTCAACGAGCTGAAGCTGCTCTTGGAAGGCGGGGTCCATGCCCATGTCCCAGCCCATGTCCGGGACCTGAACCATCGCTGCTTCTTCGAGCAATAGGCCGCTAGTGAGGGTCCAGTCGTACAGCGCGCCGTCTGTCAGTCCGTCGAATCGAACGGTATTGTTGCTGGCAACCAGGGTATCGATGAGGTCGCTGTGACCAGAGGTCTCGATGACGTAGGCCATGGCGCAGGGGCGTCCGCTTGCGTCGCGCAGCATGCTGGCCAGTCCTCGCTGGAAGTCGTTCTGTGGAAAGACACCGGCGTTGCTGTACTCTCGTAGGTTGTCAATATGAGCCGCGCGCTGGGTCGTGAAGTACGTGCGCCACTCATCGGTGTAGTCGGCCATTGGCGGTGCCGAGAAGACGGCGTCACCGAGTGCCTCAACGGCGAGGTCCAGACTCATCTCGGTTCGTGCTTGCAGCATCTGGGTGGTCACGGAGAAGTGGCTGTACAGGCGGTCTTCTTCGAGCTGAACGATGGGCTCGTACTGCATTCCGAGCTCGTCGCCGGCAAAGAAGCCGGGCTCTTGCACCATGGCGGTCTCGTCGAGCGTCAGGCCGCTCGTGAGGGTCCAGTCGTACAGAGCGCCTTCGGTGAGCGTGCCGAACTTGGTGCCGTTTGCGGTGACGGACAGCTCGTCGATGATGGCTGTATGGCCCGACTGTTCTACGAGGTAGGCCATGGCGCAGGGAGTGCCATTGGCGTCGCGCAGCTGGCTAAGCGCTCCCAAGTCGGTGGTGTTGACTGGGAAGTTGCGGGCCTCGGCGTAGGCGGTGAGACGCTCAATGGACGTGGCTCGTTCAGTCGCCAGAACCTCACGCCACTGTGCGGAGTAGTCCTCGGTGGCGACGATGCCTAGGCTCGCGTCGTCCATGGGCGCATTGGCAAGGGCTGGGGCGGCGGCCGAGAAGGCGAGTAGGCAGACGAGAGTGGCGCGCATTGGTGAGTCTCCGGTGGGAAGGTGCCGGGACAACGCAGAGGCATGAGGGGCCTTACACACCCCTCCTTGTTTTTCTTGCACTGGCTGAGCTCATGGCCCCTGCAGCGACAGAAGACGGATCATTACACGACAGAATTGTCGTGATAAAGATAGCGGTAGTTTATGAGCTGACCGGCTCGCTGGAGGTAGCATGCGACTGTTTCTACTGCTGACACTGCTAACGACCGCCTGTGCAACCACCATTCGCCCGGGCGAAGTGGGTGTGCGGACACAGTTCGGAAAGATGACCGAGAACAGTCGAGGTCCAGGGCTCGCGGTGTACAGCCCGTTCGGTACTCGCTACATTCGGGTCCCGGTTCGCACGCGGAATGTGGAGATTACGTTGGACCTACCATCGCGCGAGGGCCTGAATGTTCGCGCTGACGTGAGTATTCTGTACCGGCTTGAGCCGAGCCAGGTGCCCAACCTGATTGAGACCGTGGGGGTTGAATATGAGCGGTCGATAGTGATTCCAGTGTTTCGCTCGGCTGCTGCCGACATGAGCGCCCGGTATGTGGCAAAGGACATGCACTCTGGTGAGCGCTCGGCCATTGAACAGGCCATTCTCGACCGCATGACCGAGCAGCTGGAAGGGCGCGGCATCATTGTGGAGAGCGTGCTGCTCAAGTCCATTTCACTGCCTCCAGGCTTGTACATGGCGGTTGAGGACAAGCTGGAAGCGGAACAGCAGGCGCAGCGTATGGAGTTTGTGCTGCAGCGTGAGGAGCTGGAAGCGGAGCGTCGCCGTATTGAAGCGGCGGGTGTTCGCGACTCTCAGCGCATCTTGGCCGAGGGCCTGTCGGACGAGATTCTAGCGCTGCGAAGCATCGAAGCGTTTCAGCAGCTGTCCGAGAGCCCGAACGCGAAGGTCATCATTACGGATGGTCAGCTGCCGTTCTTGATTGACCCGCTGACTGAGTGACATCTCTGTCTTTTCACGTGTCAGGTTGAGGTCCTCAGGGAGGCATCAACCTGACATGTTTTTTTGGCGTTGAAGCCCTGAAGCCGTGGCACTATGACTGGAGAGGAGAGTGCCATGCGACTAGGTTTCCCGAGTCTGATGTTGCTGGCGGCATGTGCCAGAGAACCCGAGGTCGTGGACTACGAGGGGACGTGCGAGGTCGCCGGGGACTGTGTGGCGGTGGTTGACGAAGGCGCTTGCGGCCAGTGTTCATGGTGGTCGGCGCTGTCCGAGGACGGTGCGGAGGCGTTCGTTGACGACCAGGAACGGTACTTCGAAAATCATGAGTGCCGGCTGACTATCTTGCTGTACTGCCCACTCCCTGAGACACCGCCAGATGTGAGTTGTGATGCGGGTGTGTGTGTTGTTCTCTAGGGAAGGAGTGCGTCGAGGTCGGTGGTGCCGTCGTTGTTTGTGTCGGCATTGAGCGGGTCGGTCTGGAAGACAAGCTCGGTCGAGTCGTTCAGCCCGTCGTCATCTGAGTCTGCACACCTTGGGTCGGTGCCTAGGAGCGACTCTTCGGTGTTGCTGAGGCCGTCGTTGTCAGTGTCATCAATGGGGCCGTTCACTTGTGGGCAGACGTTTTCAGGGAGGGAGAGTGGCCACGACCAGTACCCGAACAGAAGGTCTACTCCGGTCGGCGTCCGAACCAGTCGCATGATTGAGCCAGCACTAGGCGAGCCCGGTACGTCTGGCTGGCACGTGATGACCTTGTTGCGGGTGGTGCAGACAAGGGGGGTGAGGCTCGCATAGCGGTCATCGATAAATGCGCCTTGAGGGCCCGCCGGGGTGTCGCGAATCAGTACGTGCCAGCCATGTTCGTGGCCGACGACCGGTGCATAGTGGCTGAAGGTGCTCCAGGCTTCGGTGAGCACCCACGTTTGGGGCCGACGGAACAACCACTGCCCGTCTGGAATACTGTCGTTGTTGGTGTCCCAGTCCAGCGGGTTGGTGCCGTGAATGAGCTCCAAGTTGTCGTCGAGGCCGTCTCGGTCGGTGTCAGAGGCGTTGGGCGATGTTCCAAGGCGCTCTTCTTCGGTATCTGACAAGGTGTCGCGGTCGCGGTCGTTGTCTGCGGGGTCGGTGTTGGCCAGGTACTCCAGTGTGTCTAAGAGGCCGTCATTGTCTGTGTCTTCGTCGAGTGGGTCTTGTCCGTAGAAGTGCTCAATGCCGTCGGGAATGCCGTCATTGTCGGAGTCCCACAGCAACGGGTCTGTGCCGAGCAGAAACTCTTCTTCGGCGGACAGGCCGTCGGCGTCTGGGTCGGGGCCCCAGTGAGGTCGGGGCACGGTGCCTGTTGGGGCGGTCTGCGGTTGGTGCCGTTGGTGGTCTTGACGGATGTACGTGCCGTCGTGCAGCTGTAGCTCCCACACGGTCTCAAAGCCGAACGGGCCCTGTTCAAAGCGAAGTTCTGCGTGGGCAAGGATGCCCCATTCTAGCCGGCTGTCGAGGTGCCCGCACAGCGGTGGTCCGTAGGCCAGTGGCGTGCAGGTGGAGTGGACCGGGCGACGGGTCGTCGGTCCGAACACCACGAGGCTGCGCTCGCCAACCGTCTGAAGGTGCAGGCCGGTGAGGGGCGCGTTGGATTGTTCGGCATCGGGTCGGTCAGGGGCTTCGAAGGTGGTGACGGACGGGTCGAACCAAGCGAATCCACCGGTATTTGTAGGGTCTTGCAAGGTGTGTTCTGAGCCGAGCAGATCCCAGTGGTCGTGGATGCCGTCGCCGTCTGTGTCCGGGTTGAGCGGGTCTAGACCGTGGTCGAGCTCAAAAGCGTCGTACAGGCCGTCGCCGTCTGTGTCGGTGCCAGGAACGGTGCGGGCGGACTCTGGGAGGATGCCGGAGGGGCGGATGAGGCCTGGGCCGAATGAGTCAACGGAGGGAGCGGTTCGGTCGATGGTGGTTGGCGTTTCGGGGTCGCTTACAACGCGTAAGGTGCTGTTGGATGACGGGTCTTGCGACAGGGAGGGGTCGCAGGCGACGAGTAGGACGAGGGGCAGGAGCAGATGTTGGTGGGGCACCGACCGCCTTCCATGATGTCGGAGGTGCCGGCTAGGTACTCGTCCATGTCTAAGATGCCGTCACCATCGGTGTCGTTGCTGAGCGGGTCGTGTCCGTAGAAGACCTCGAGTCCGTCCGGAAGGCCGTCGGAGTCGGTGTCCCAGACGAAGGGGTCGGTGCCGTGTAGGGCTTCGTCAACGTCCAATAGGTAGTCGGCGTCTGAGTCGGGGCCGAGAGTCTCGGAGGGGGGATTGCCGGTCGGTGGAGTGTAGGGGACGTGAACTTGGCGATTGAGACGAGAGTAGGTCTGGCCGCTGTCTGATGTTGGGCGAATCACAAAGAGTTCCCACTCCACAACAAAGCCGGGTTGATCGCGTCGCCTACTGACCCGCAGTTCCAGTTCGCGGGTGTCTCCCCACACGCCGGTGACGTCCATGGTCAAGGTGTTTTGCCACAAAGCAGGCTCGACCGTGACCGGCCCTTCGACGAGCATCGGCGCGCCGGTGTCAGTCCCGAATGCCACTAGGCTGCCACGTGGCGAAGCGTTCATATGGACGCCGAACAGGGGGGCTCTGAGCGGCGACGATAGCGGTGGGGTTGGCCAGTTGAAGCCTGGATGGAACAGGTCGAACCATCCGAAACCGGTTGCCGTCGTGCTCTGAATCGCAAGAGATGCGCCGAGTAGGTCCCACAGGTCGGTGATCCCGTCGCCATCGGTGTCCCTCAAGCCAGTATTGAGGCCTAGTCGCGTCTCAATATGGTCCCACAGGCCGTCGTAGTCGCTGTCGATGAATGGACCATCGTAGATGTCTGTGTCGAACTCTGTGTCCGAGTCGAACTCTGTGTCCGAGTCGAACTCTGTGTCCGAGTCGAACGCTGTGTCCGAGTCGAACTCTGTGTCCGAGTCGAACTCTGTGTCCGTGTCCGTGTCCGTGTCCGTGTCCGTGTCCGAGTCCGGGTCCGCTGTGTCGGATGGTTGTGCTGTGTCCGTCTCTGTGTCGGACGTGTCTGTGTCCGACGTGCAGGCGCAGGTGAGCACGAGGCTGCACAACACTGAGAAGGGCAGGTTGAACAGTTTCATGGGGGATGACTCCGGCTCACAGTTGTTCTCTGGTCTCTGTTCCGTCGCCAACTCTTTCTGGGAGAAGCAGAGTCATTCTTGGCGACTCTCTGCGGCGAGGATGAAGGCTTCGGCGTCCGACGTCCCGTTGCCGCTTGTGTCGGCTTGTAGGGGGTCGAACGGGCTCCAGTCGGCCAGCTCGAATCCGTCTGGCAGTCCGTCGCCGTCTGTGTCTGCGCAGTCTCTGCGGGTGCCTGCATCTTGCTCGGCGGCTCGGTCTACGCCGTCGTAGTCTTCATACGGACTGTTGGGGTTGGGACAGCCGCCGAAGAGTGGGACGGGAAACGAGTGTGCTTGGACGTTGGTCGTTCGACTGCGCATGTCGAAGACAGGCTGGGTGTAGCGCTGTCCTAGGACCAGGCCGGACGCGGTGAAGCGCAGGCGTAGGTCAACGTTTTCGGGGTTGTTTGCCGAGCACAGCCAGTCCGAGTCGACCGGTTCGCAGGGCCACGGGGTGCTGTCTTCGGTGAGTGGGAAGGCGGTCACGCCGTTGTTGGTGACTTGGAAGAGGTAGCCGAAACCTTCGGTATGGACGGGCTGGAAGACCTCTAGGACGGACACGTTGACGGAGGAACGGGCGGCGTATTGGTGAGCGAGGAATGGGTAGATGCCCGGTGCGGGCAGTGGGAGCGGGGCCTGCCAACTGTCGACGGAGTCTGCGAAGCCGTCGCCGTCTGTATCTACAAGGAAGGGGCTGAGTCCAAGCGCCATCTCGGCTCCGTCGAGCAAGCCGTCTCGGTCGGTGTCGGGGCGGTCGATACGCGTGCCGAGGGCGAGCTCTTCGAGGTTGGAGAGTCCATCGTCGTCGGCGTCGTCTTGACCGTCTAAGATGCCGTCCCCATCAGCGTCGTTGGTGGTTGCGCCAGGGTAGCCGTAGATGACGATGTCTTCGATGAAGTCGGACAGGCCGTCTTGGTCGGTGTCCGCGACGAGTGGGTCGGTGAAGTGATGCGACTCGACAAAGTCGGTGAGGCCGTCGCCGTCTGTGTCCGCACAGGTCGGGCTGGTTCCAAGCATGGCTTCTTCGGCGTCTGTCAGTCGGTCGCCGTCTGCGTCATTGGGCGCCATGCCGCTCGTGGGACACAGGTCAGGAGCGAAGGCAACATTGCCGATGCCGGAGTTGTCGAGAACGTCGAAACCGGTCGCGGTTCGGATGATTCGGATGCTCTGTGAGACCCGCGAGTTGTTGCTGTGCGCATTGAAGTCCTGGCACAGCAAGATGTTGTTGTGTGCGACGCACTCGAGCTGGGTATGGTGCAGTTGGGACCCATTGTTACCGAAGTAGTCGATGCCGTACAGGAATGCGCGAATGCCAGCGGGGGTATCGGCCACAACCACATTTAGGAATCGGTACTGCTCAGCCGGAGACGCGACGAGGCTGAACGACTGCCACTCAGGGTCTAGGTCGAGGGGCAGCGGCGCTTGCAGAAGCCACTGGCCGTCTCTTACGCCATCGTCGTTGCTGTCGTAGTCGAGGGGATCTGTGTTGTGCAGTGCCTCGAGGTTGTCGGGCAAGCGGTCGTTGTCGGTGTCCGCGCGGTCGGGGTTGGTGCCGAGGCGCTGCTCTTCGGCGAGCAACAGCGTGTCGTAGTCGGGGTCGCCGTCGGATGCGTTGGTGTCCGCTAGGTGCTCGTCCATGTCCAAGATGCCGTCTTCGTCTGTGTCTGCGAGCAGTGGGTTCTTTCGCTGCCAGATCTCAGTGCGGTCTGGAACGCCGTCTCCGTCGGTGTCCCACAGCAGGGGGTCGGTCCCGTAGAAGAACTCGCCGAACGCATTGAGACCGTCTCCGTCTGGGTCGGGGCCCCAATTGCGCGCGGGAACGCCTAGGATGGGGGCTGTCTGCGGCTGGAACACGCGGTCGTCTTCGTAGATCCAGTCGGGAGACATACTGCCTATGCGCACATTGGTGGTCATCTCCCACATCAACTGCTGGCCGTAAGGGCTGGCCTCAACATCCAAGCGGACGCTGGTCGGGTTGGACATTTCATTGCCTGTGTAGCGTGCACTGCATGACGCAGGTGCGTTGGGCGGTGCAATGCATGGGGCGTGAAGGGGACGGTACTGGCTGATGCCAAACAGGACGACGTGGCTCGGCTCGGTTCGCTGAATGTGGATGCCCGAGATTGGCGGATTGTAGACGGTTGAGGCGGCAATATCAGGAGGGAGTAGCTCGGTTGCGGAGGGGTCGAACCAGGCAAAGCCGTCATCCGTCTGGGTCTGCAGTGCGTGCTCGGAGCCCAGCAGGTCCCAGTGGTCGTGGATGCCGTCGCCGTCTGTGTCGGGGTTGAGCGGGTCAAGGCCTTGTTCAAGCTCGAAGGCGTCGTACAGGCCGTCGCCGTCGGTGTCTATGCCGGGGAACGGACGGGCATCGGGCGGTAGAATGCGTACATCGCTGCCAATGGTCAGTGTGCCGAACTCGGGAAGGGGACGGTTGATGATGGGGGGCAGTGGGTCGACGTTGGTGTCGCTCGGGCCCTCGCCATTGTCATCGCACGCTGCGAGCAGGAGGAGAATGGGGGTGATGCGACTGAATCTCATGACGAATCCATACCGTGGGGAGGGTGTAGTGTCGTCACCGAGTTGAATGCTTCAACTTGAGCGGCGTGTAGCCTAGGATGGCGCTACAATGGACGTCACGGAGGCATGTCCATGCGGCGAATTGTGTTGATGTTGGCGGTGTTGACCGGGTGTGCGACGGAGCCACTCGTTGCCGACTACGCAGCGGACTGCGAGGTTGCAGAGGACTGCGAGGTCGTGATTGACCAGGGCTACTGTGGCCGCTGTTCTGGGTGGGCGGCGCTGACCGTGGATGCTGCTGCCGAGTTCTTTGATGACCAAGCTCGCTACACGCGAGCCCACAGCTGTGGCGCGGTCATCTTGCCGGGGTGTTTCGATATGGGCATCTCGCCGTTCCCAACCTGTGAAGCACAGACATGTGCGGTCACCTGGACCGTGCCGGAAGAGGAAGAGGCGCGGTGACGGGGCTGCTGGTCAGCGGTCTCCAAGCTGGGTGTAGTCGTCCATGCCGTCGTTGTCTGAGTCGATGAGCAGTGGGTTGAGCTGGAGATGCAGCTCGATACCGTCGGGTAGGCCGTCTCCGTCTGTGTCCCACAGCGCCGGGTCTGTTCCGAGGGTGGCTTCACGTGTTGCTGAGAGGCCGTCACCATCGGCATCTGGGCCGAGGGCGGGGTTGGCGACGAGGTCGTTGTCGAGGGAGTACAGATGCCCTAGAAAAGACTCCGAGCTGTCTACGATGGTTCCGGGGCTGCTGAATCCGCGGTCGGCGGCGACGATGCGGATGTACGGGCCGATGCTACTGTCTACGAAGTTGTAGGAAGTGTACCGACCGCCACCGGTGTGACCGGCGCCAGAATCAACCTCACTCGTCAGTCCGTATGGTATCGGAGCCCACGCGTGCCAGTGGGTGGAGGAGGGGAGCCAAAGGCCGAAAGCGGAGTCGTCTGTGGGGCCTCTTGCGCCGTAGATGTCGGGCCTAGTCCAGCCTTGGGGACGGCCTTCTTGATAGCCATCGTGGTCCACCCACATCCACTCACCCAGTGGGTAGGCGGCGGGTGACCGTGTGGCCCCGAGGTGCTGCAGCGCGTCGTTGAGGTGGTTGTTGTCGGTGTCGTACAGCTGTGGGTCGAAACCAAGGGCGACCTCAACATCGTCCCACAGACCGTCTCCATCTGTGTCTACGCCGGGAAGGGCAATGAACGGTGTGTCTGTGTCCGAGTCTATGTCTGTGTCTGTGTCTGTGTCCGAGTCCGTGTCCGTGTCCGTGTCCGTGTCCACGTCTGGTTCTTGCGGGCCCAGGGTGAGGTAGGCGGTCATGTCGTCCACACCGTCTCCGTCGGAGTCTGCGTTCAATGGGTCTTGTCCGTACAACACTTCCAGGCCGTCGGGAGCTCCGTCTTGGTCGGTGTCCCAGACGAGTGGGTCGGTACCGAGGGTGTCTTCTTGTGCGCTCGTCAGGCCGTCGGCGTCTGGGTCAGGACCCCAGTTCAGCTGAGGGGACCCGCCTAGCGGAGCGGTTTGGGTAGGGTAGGTCTGATGGTCCAACGTGTAGGTCGTCGGCTGGCCCGTAGGGCTGAAGTCCATGCGGGTCACACTCCAATGGAATTGGGGCGTGTCGCGTGTGGTGTTGAGACTCGCAAACGCCGAGACGGATGAGTGCAGACCGTAGGGGGGCGGCCCGACGGGAGTGGCACAGTACGGGCTGTTCCCGGGGTTTGGGTAGCAGTCGATCTTCAAGGGACCCCAGGTGTCGGTGCCGAACACCACCACATGTGCGGGGACCGTTGCTCTGTGGTGGATGCCGAAGAGCTGCTGGATGTTGTAGATGTCCAGGTTCGATTGGAGGAAGTGGTACGTGGCTTGCGAGGGGTCGAACCAGGCGAAGCCGTCGTCGTCATTGTTGTGAAGGGTGAACTCGGAGCCCAACAGGTCCCACAGGTCGTGAATGCCGTCGCCATCTGTGTCGGGCAGGTTTGGGTTGAGGCCTTGCTGAACCTCGAAGGCGTCCCACAGTCCGTCACCGTCGGTGTCGACAGGGGCGTGTTGGCTGGTATCGAGGTCAGTGTCTGCTTCGGTGTCCGCGTCAGAGTCCGGCTCGGTGTCCGCGTCTACCGTTGCAACGAGACCGAGTTCTTCGGCATCTTCGCGGGTAGGGGCGCTTCGGTCGATGGTCACTGTGGGGTCGCCCGCCGCTCGCTGGCCGCCTGCTGGGGCGTCGAGGGCGTGCAGCCCGGAGTCGTCGCATGCAGCGAGGATGAGGACGAGCGAGCTGAGCAGTGCGGGTCTCATTTGAGAGTCCTAGGGTTGGAGCTGCTGTGTGTCGTGAGTCGCTGCACACCTTCAACCGGATGTGGGGCTTCGTGGGACGCTAGTGGCGTGGGCCGAGGACGGTCACTGCCCTGTACTTATGGGTGTCGAACGCAGGGTCTGTGCGAGGTCCCGCACGCCGTTGTTGTCCGTGTCGATGCTCGTTGGGCTTGTGTCTTGGTTGACCTCTGCGCCGTCTGGAATGCCGTCGTAGTCCGTGTCCCAACGCAGTGGATTGCTGCCCAGCTCAAGCTCCGCCGCAACAGAGAGGCCGTCGGCATCAGGGTCGGGTCCCCAGTGCGGAAGCGGCTGGCCGTGAACGGGTGCGGTCTGTAGGGTCACGCGTTGCCGGTCCTGAGAGCTGACCTGGCAGTACCCCTCTCGACCCCCGGAGCAGGAGAAATGCATGGCGTCCCAGTACAGCGTAGTCTCTAGACCGTGCTGCTCGAACAAGACCTGTAGCAGCGAAGGTGCTGTCCGCCAGCCCTCGGCGTAGCCGTAGAAGGCGTCATCAACGCGGCGACCGAAGCGAAAGCCCACGGGTGTCGACCGGTTGGAGCCGAATACAATGACATCTGTCAGGGCGTCTGGAACGACGTACAGGCCGAACAGCTGTCTGGAACGACTGGGTCTAGGAATGGGTTCGAGAACCTCGCCCGCGGAAGGGTCGAACCAGGCGAAGCCACCGCCGTCCAGTCGCGGGTCGATGTGCTCAGAACCGAGCAGGTCCCAGTGGTCGTGAATGCCGTCGCCGTCTGTGTCGGGGTTGAACGGGTCGAGTCCTTGTTCCAGCTCGAAGGCGTCGTACAGGCCGTCACCGTCGGTGTCTTCGCCAGGAAAGACGGTGCTGTACGGGATGCGCTCGTTGTCCAAGAGGCCGAGCTCGTAGGCTTCTTGCGGGTCCATTGTGGGGGCCGTGGAGTCGATGGTGCTCGTGCGGTCGAGCCAATACGCCTTGACGGCTTCGGTATTGCCGGTGTCCCCAGTATCGCCAAAATCCTGCGCAGAATCGGTCTCGCATGCTGTGATCAGCAGGAGACCGACCGTCAGTCCTGTACGCAGCATGGAAGCTCCTTTGAGGGCGCGGACTCACTAGGTGTTTGGGTCGGCCTAGTCCTTCAGTAGGTCTATACATCGGACATACGGTCCGCCGGATGTACTATCGACTTGATGGAGTTCCTGGGGTGAGACACTCAAGGGTAGTGGAGGATGAGATGGGCTGTCGTTCTTGGATCTGGGTAGTTGCGTTGGGCAGTGCGTGTGGTGTCCCAGGTCCGTCTGACAGCGATACTGGGCTGGGTACGCAGGTTGAGCCTGACATTGAGATTGGCTCGGACTCGGACTCGGACACCGACCTGAACACCGACCTGGACACCGACCTGGACACCGACCCAGATACCGACCCAGATACCGACCCAGATACCGACCCAGACACCGACCCAGACACCGACCTGGACACCGACCCAGACACCGACCCAGACACCGACCCAGACACCGACCTCGAGTTCGACACTGACCCTTGGAATGGCGACCTCATCGACTCGGACGGCGACGGTCTGTGGGACCACATTGAAGAGCGCTATGGCTACAACCCACTCGTCCAGGACTCCGATGGTGACGGTATTCGCGATGGGTGGGACCTGATTGGGGCTGAGCATGTAGCAGCGTCGTCCCTGAGTCCTTCAGCCCAACCCACCGTTGTCTGGATTGACCCTGCACTTGCGCAAATTCCAGGCCAGTGGTGGGAAGAGCCGTGGATTGGAGCAGCGTTTCGTCACGCTCCCCTCACGCACAGCGTTGAGCTGCTTGTGGCTGCCGGGGACAATCTTCGGTGGGACTGTGCTGTGCGGTGTGGTCCTCAGCTCACCGCGAGCTCATTGGCGGACGTCCGAGATGTCGTTCGGTTCGATGTTGAAGACGGCGTACTGCGGTTGCATTGGAGGGATCGCGAGTATTATGGCGGTGGTATCAGCACTCCGTCGTACCTTGTGGAGACCAATCTTGAGGGCGTAGGTGTCTGGCTTCCGCGCAACGCTGCGGGACGGGCGGGCTGGGGACCCGACCCGGACTTTGATGGCCTGTCGACTGCGGACGAGCAGCGAGACGGAACCGACCCGCTGCGAATGGACACCGACCGCGATGGAGTGCCGGACTTTGCCGAAGTACAACTTGGATTTGATCCTGTGCTTTGGGATACCGACGACGACGGGATTGCAGACTTGGGAGAGCTACTGATTGGTGCTGTGGCTGGTACACCAGACGCGGATGGTGATGGCCTGTCAGAGCGGGAAGAGCTTGCATTGGGTACCGACGCTCAGCTAGCCGATACCGATGGTGACTGGCTGTACGATGGTGACGAGGTTGCCCAAGGACTCGACCCAACCCAGCCCGACACCGACGGAAACGGCCTACTGGACGGCTTTGAGACCGGTGAAGAGACAAGCCTACTTGATATTCCCTACGGACTGTCTCTGATTGACGTAGGTCTACTCGCGCGAGCAGGTACGGACGTCGAAGCTATTGTGCTGTATCGGACCGACGAAGAAGTTGTTGGTCACGTATTCAAGGGCAATTCCGTGACGCCCATCTACTGCTACCTTGTTGCCCAGACGTGGTGGTGCGGCGAGTTTCGCACTGGCTACGCATCGGCAGTGTACTACTTGGTCAACTCTCCGAGCGGCGGATGGATCGGCGCCATCTATCAGTGGAATGGCGCCTGGCATAGCCTCCCGGTGCAGCACTTTCGACCTAGGCATTGTGTCTCGGCGAATGCGCCCGCCAACGGAGGCGACCGCGACTCCGATGGGCTCGCGGACAGCGACGAGTTGTCACTCGGGATCGACCCAATGTGCCCAGACACGGATGGAGACGGAATCAGCGACGGATGGGAAGACCGCCTTGGCCTGTCTCCGCTTTGGTCCGACACAGACGGCGACGGCCTGCCCGACCTTTACGAGGCATTCAGCCACTCGAGTACACAGGCTCCACGCCTGCGAGGGGATGATGACTCCATGGCCATCGCTGAAGAGTGGGCAGCGGGCACCCATCCGATGCTCGGGGACTCAGATGCCGACGGTCTAGCAGACCATGTTGAGGTCGCTCTTGGAACGGACCCGACCCTGCGTGTGACGGAGCCGGGCGGGCGAGGCGACTTCATTGATACGCTGGCTGCTGGAACGATGCCTGTGTTTTCGGATGAACCGCTACACCTGCATATTCAGGCGAGCGACGGCATTGCACAGCACCGATTGTTTGAGCTGGAGATCTACGGCGCCGAGAACTGGTTCGGCCAAGCGACCGGCGTGCATGTCGTGCAAGACAACAGTGGTGTGCATGCCTGGTTGAGCGGTAGAAGCTACTGGCGCGCCTTACCGCTGACGTGTTCGGTTGATGGCCACATTCTCGACTGTGTCGACAGCGCAGACCCCGACGGTCTGACCGTGACAGTTGTGTGGTCAACCCAGAGCACACAGGTCGTTGTGGCGCGGCCCGCTACGCATTGGTTCTACCGCTTTCAGCAGTTTTCTTACGTCAACCGCTTCGCTCTGCGGGTCTTGACCTCCCCATGCAACCCGGAGCCTACAGTCGTGGGTGACCCACTGGATGATGATGACGGGGATGGTCTGTCAAACCGGCAGGAAACTGGCGGTGGCAGCAACCCGCAGTGCATCGATACCGACGGTGACGGACTCTCAGACCTGTTTGAACGGTTTTCATGGGGATACGAACCGGATTCCACGGACTCAGACTTGGACTTAGTCGACGACTACGACGAACATCTGCGCGGCACCAATCCCGGCCTCGCAGACACGGACAGCGACGGGGTCAGCGACTTCAATGAGCACCTTGCCGGAACGGACCCGCTCGACCCGAATGAGTGAGCGGCGGCTTCGGCGTGGCGTGCCCATCGCTATGGGCTCCGAGGTGCCCGAGTGCGACGTCTGAGGCCCAGCAGGACCAGCGGCAGCGCCAGCCACGACGCTCTCGCCGGCACGCTGTAGCAAGCGGACTGTTCTAGCCAGTCCTCGGGGTCTTCGGTGATGGTGGTCAACGCCGGGTCGACGTCTGTCCACTCTGACCACTCGCCAACAATGCCGGTGGGCGTCACCCGGCGTGCGCGAACTTCCGCGTTTGAGAGCTCTCCAGGGTCTCCCGAGTAGCTGCCGCAGACGGGGTTTCCGAGCACAACACGGGATGTTGACGTCATGCCATCGGGCGCTGTCACACCGTCGCCGCGGACCTCAAACTCAACCCACTCGCCCGCCATGAGGTCACCGATCTGCCAGCTGGCACTATAGCCGCTGTAGTTGGGGTCTCGGCTAATATCTATGGCGCCTCTAGACAGCGGGGGTGCCTCGGGGATGTCGACTGAGGACACGCCTTTCCGCGTAGTGAACGCCCCCTGTTCCCAGTCGTCGACAACCACGTCCCAGACCGTATTTGGGGCAAGCTCGGCCAGCGGGGCGTACTGTGCAGCGCAGTTGTAGGGCCGGTCCAGGCAGTCGACGTGTCGTGTGACGCGCGTGGGGATGACCTGTTCAGTGTCCTGTGCGACCAAGACCACGTCCGGCAGCGGCACAACGTCTCCTGACACCGTGAGGAGTACATCGGTGGTGACCACCTGGTCCAGTGGCCACACGGTGACGTCCTGCGGCCACTCCTCGCAGCTTGCATGGGCCATTGAGAGTAAGAGGGAGAGCATCATCATGACTGCATGGTAGCGTGAGACGAGGCGGACTGCCCTCGCAAGGCGCCATGGTGATGGCTACTCTGTGTCGCCCGGAGGCTGGGCCAGACAGGCGGAGGTTGGTGTGAAAGCCTCCAGGCATTCGATGGGGAAGGTGCCATTGGCTGTCTTCTCCACCAGGTCGGCTGTTCCCGCGAGCTCGCCGGTGTCCTCCCAGAAGACATCCGCAGAACCACTGACCGGGCGGTCGCGGTCCATCTCCAATGACCGACCGTAGCTGACACGAATGAATCCGATGAGCGACCTGTCAGGCGTGCTGCAGGCCGTGCGCGCTAGGCACCGTGCTTCACCATCCACAACAGCGGCAGCAAGCGTAGACGAACCCGTCAGCAGGCCCACCTCGGGCACAGGGCCTACGTCTGTCAGCGGGTCAAAGACCCCACATTCGGGCCACGTAAACTCGGTTCTACTGTTCCATGGAGGGGACTCGGCCGGCGGTTCACCGAGCCACACGGTGTCGGATGTTGCGCAGCTGGGGGGCGGCGGGTCGGGGTCCGCTTCGTCGGTCCATGAGTACGTCCCGATGTGGGCACCGTCTGTTGCGAAAAACCGACCGTACCCGCTCTCGAACTGGTCTTGGTCCGCTACGAAAAAATGCGGTCGGTCGAGGTCTTGCCACTCGTAGATTAGGTCGCACCTTCCCACCTCGACAATGTCCAGGAAGCGAGGGTCCCAGTCGTTTTCCGGGGAATCAGGCGCGGGGCAGGAACAGCCCAGATCTGGGTCGAAAGTACACGGACTGTCGGAATCCGCGGGCGAAGGTCCACAAGCTGCGGTGGCCAGAACGAACAGACGAATGATTGGGCGATGCATGCCAGCGAACGTACCCGATAGGGGGTACACCTGCTTCACTTCCCACCGGAACCTAGTGCGATGAACCACGACGATGACATGCCTGATGAGCCGCTCGACCCGCTTCCAGACCTGTACAACCCACAAGCGTGGTGCACGGAAGAGTCGACGGCCATGCGGCCCGGCGAGACCTCTGAACAGTGGATGATGCGCCTGCTGATGACGGCGGACGAGAATGGTGACCATGAGTTCGTCAACCGTGTCGAGCAAGCGATTGCGGGACGCGTGTTGATGGTCGGGCAGCCAATCGCCGAGGCCTAAACAAAAAGGGCGCAGTCCGAAGACCACGCCCTTTTTCAGATTCAATCCAGTCGCATCAACTTACCCAATCCGATGGGGACGGTGCGTCAGAGGCAAGGAGCAACGAGCCAAAGCGTACTCCTGTACGCGGGCGAGGCAGCGACGCCGAATCTGGCGTGCTGCCCCCTTCGGATTTAGCTGCAGCCCGACGTGCCGCCGCAAGAGACACACTTCAGGCAGGAGCCGTTGCGGACCATGGTCATGGCGCCACACTCGGTGCAGGCCTCGCCTTCGTAGCCCTGCGCCTTGGCGTCCAAGATGGCCTGGATGTTGGCCTTCTTGTAGATGCCCTTGGCACCGCCGCTACCGTTGCTGCCGCCCACGTGGGAGGACATGGTTGCGGCACTGGTCTGGAAGACTGCTGGGGAGACGGGGGGAGGCGCATCGACTTCGATGGGGGCGCCGCTCATCACGTAGTGATTGACAGCGATTTCCTCTTCTTCAGTCCACTCGATGTCACCGTCGTTGCTGCTCATAGCGTCGTGACGTAGGTCTTCTTCTTCGACGTGGGCCAGGTCGTTGCGGTCCATGTAGGTAATGGCCAACTCGCGGAACATGTAGTCGATGACACTTGTGGCCATCTTGATGCGGCCGTTGCCACTGACCATTCCGTTCGGCTCAAAGCGGCTGAAGACGAACTGGTCGACGAAGCGCTCCAGCGGAACACCGTGCTGCAAGCCAATCGAGATGGCGATGGCGAAGCAGTTCATCAGTGAACGGAAGGCGGCTCCTTCCTTGTGCATGTCGACGAAGATTTCGCCGAGCGTGCCATCCTTGTACTCACCCGTGCGCAAGAACACCTTGTGTCCGCCCACGTTGGCCTTTTGGGTGTAGCCGCGACGACGGTCCGGCAGACGGCGACGCTTGGCGAGGTAGCGAACCACAACGCGCTCGGCGATTTCCGTAGGGTTGTTGGCTGGGGCGCGTGGGCTTGGGGCATCCAGACCTTCGCCAAGCTCGGCTTCCTCAACAGCGTCGAACAGGCTGCTTGCCGCAACACTCGACAGTGGCTGGGAGAGCTTGGAGCCGTCCCGGTACAGGGCGTTTGCCTTGATGCCTAGGCGCCAGGACAGCAGGTAGGCGTCCTTGACGTCGTCGATGGTGGCTTCGTTTGGCATGTTGATGGTCTTGCTGATGGCGCCAGAGATGAACGGCTGTGCAGCGGCCATCATGCGGATGTGGGCGTCGTAGGCAATGTAGCGAACGCCATTACGACCGCAGCGGTTGGCGCAGTCGAACACTGGCAAGTGCTCGTCCTTCAGCGCGGGTGCGCCTTCGAGAGTCATGGTGCCGGTGGTGAACGCGTTGGCGGCGTCGATCTGGGCGCGGGTGAAGCCAATGGCTTGCAGCACGTCTAGGGTGACGTCGTTGAGCTGGGAATCGGTGAGTCCCAACACGTCGCGGCAGAAGTCGTCACCGAGGGTGTACCGGTTGAACGCGAACTTGATGTCGAAGGCCATGGCCAAGCCTGCTTCGACCTTGTCCAAGGTGACTTGGTCGAAGCCCTTGCCGCGAAGCATCTCGTGGTTGACGCCGGGAGCGCCCTTGAGCGTGCCAGAGCCTGTGGCGAAGGCAATCATGCCGTCGACTTGGTCCTGTGTGTAGCCGAGCTTGATCAGGGCAGGTGGCACAGACTGGTTGATGATCTTGAAGTACCCGCCGCCGGCGAGCTTCTTGAATTTGACCAGCGCGAAGTCTGGCTCAACACCGGTGGTGTCGCAGTCCATGACCAAGCCGATGGTTCCGGTTGGCGCCAAGACGGTGGTCTGGGCGTTGCGGAATCCGTGCTTTTCACCGAGGGCCAGCGCGCTGTCCCATGCGCTGCGTGCTGCGGTGAGCATGTCCTCAGGTGCCAAGTTCGGGTCGATTGCGACCGGGCGAATGGTGAGGTTGTCGTAGTCGGACATCATGCCGTTGTAGGCCGCGGCACGGTGGTTGCGAATGACGCGCAACATGGAGTCCTTGTTGGCTTCGTAGCGTGGGAACGGACCCTTCTCTGCGGCCATGCGTGCGCTCTGGGCGTACGCTTCACCGGTGAGAATAGCGGTCAACGAACCGGCGACGGAGCGACCGAACTCACTGTCGTAGGGAACGCCCATGACCATGAGCAGCGCGCCGAGGTTGGCGTAGCCGAGGCCCAAGGTGCGGTAGTCATAGGAGCGACGGGCAATGGCATGGGACGGGAACTGCGCCATGGCCACGCTGATCTCAAGGACCATGGTCCAGATGCGAATGCCGTAGATGTAGTCGTCGAGCTTGAAGCCGCCGTCTTCGTCCAAGAAGGTCTTGAGGTTCAACGACGCCAGGTTGCAGGCTGTGTCGTCCAAGAACATGTACTCGGAGCACGGGTTCGAGCCGTTGATGCGACCGTCATTGGGGCAGGTGTGCCACTCGTTGATGGTCGTGTCGAACTGCAGGCCGGGGTCCGCACAGGCCCATGCGGCGTAGCAGATGTCTTCCCACAAGCCGGATGCGCGGAGGGTCTTGGCGATGCCACCGTCTGTCCGGCGAAGCAGGTGCCAAGGCTCGTCGCGAAGGGCGGCGTTCATGAATGCGTTGGTCAAGCGAACCGAGTTGTTCGAGTTCTGGCCGCTGACAGTGTTGTACGCCTCGCTCTGCCAGTCCAGGTCGAAGACCGGGAACTCAATCTCGGTGTAGCCCTGACGTGCGTACTGCACGGCGCGGAACACGTAGTTGTCAGGGATAGCCGACTTGCGGGCTTCCACGACGGCGCGGGCGAGGGCCTTGTTGATGCGCGGGTCAAAGCGGTCTTCGCCGGCGAACTCGTCCGAGTTGCAGGCGTTCAGCACAGCGTTCAGGCAGTGCGAGTTGCGCTTGCTACCGGTGACGAGGGCTGCGACCTTCTGCTCTTCAACAACCTTCCAGTTGATGAACTCTTCGACATCTGGATGGTCGATGTTCAGGCTGACCATCTTGGCAGCGCGGCGAGTAGTGCCGCCCGACTTGATGGCGCCAGCGGCCTTGTCGCCAATCTTGAGGAAGCTCATCAGGCCACTGCTGCGACCGCCGCCGGAGAGGGGCTCGCCTTCGCCGCGGATGTTGCTGAAGTTGGTTCCGGTGCCAGAGCCGTACTTGAACAGAAGGGCTTCACGGTTCCACAAGTCCATGATGCCGCCCTCTTTGACCAGGTCGTCGCTGACGGACTGGATGAAGCAGGCGTGGGGCTGCGGACGCTCGTAGGCCGAGGTGCTGTCGAGCACTTCGTCGGTCTTCGGGTCAACGTACTTGTGTCCCTGTGCAGGACCGTCGATGCCGTAGGCCCAGTGCAGGCCGGTGTTGAACCACTGCGGGCTGTTGGGCGCGCACATCTGGCGAGCCATCATGTAGCGGAGCTCGTCGAAGAACGCCTTGGCGTCGTCTTCGGATGCGAACAGACCTTCCTTCCATCCCCAGTATGTCCAGCATCCACACAGACGGTCAAAGACCTGACGTGAGTCGCGCTCTCCCCCAAAGCGGCGATCTGCGGTCATGCCCTCAATGGCCTTGTCGTCTGCGATGCGACGCTGCAGCCACGTTGGGACCGCCTTTTCCTTGACCGGCTTGGTCGCGGCAGGAATGCCGGCCTTGCGGAAGTACTTCTGCGCCAGAATGTCCGTTGCAACCTGACTCCAGCCTTCCGGAACCTGGACGTCAGTGGCTTCAAAGACGAGTGAGCCATCGGGATTACGAATCTCCGAGCGGCGGGGGACAAAGTTCAGTCCATCATAGGGAGACGACAGACCAGCAGTGAAGCGACGTTCAACGCGCATTCAGGACCTCTTTGGGCAGAATTTCGAAACGGGGGGGAAGCGGAGGGAATGCCTGCGATTTGCTCGTGGCGGTGAGCCGGGGAGTGAGCGAAGCGTTCAGGGGCGGTCGGGAGTAGCGCCCAACCCAAACACAATATCTAGGGGGAGGGGTGTTGTACAAGGTCTAGATGTAGTGTTTTTGATTGTGGACAACTCTAGGCGGCTCATCCCCAACGTCCCCAGCTCGATAAAGCGCATGCAGGCAGCATGTGAACACATGTTCAGTGCTTAGTCAACGAAGTTGTACCCAGGCTGTCCACAGAGGGTGCGTGGATCCAGCGTTGATCGGCTACTGCCCTACGTTTCGATCGCCTTTTGTCCACCACAAAGTTCTTTCAATTTGTGCTGGGTTTTGTACGGCTTTGGCGGACTCGGAATCGTGCGCGGCGGTTGCGCGCATCTACGGTTGGGGGAACGGAGACCACCTTGGCCCCGACTCGGCCTGTCATTCGTTCAGGGACCGTCTGCCTCCACCGAACCGTTGAGTAGGAATTGTGCATCACCGACACCAGGTGGGACGCCTATTGACGGCCCTTGCGATAAGTCGGGGCTGAGCATGGGTGACTGCTGAACGCACCCCATACATTCCAATGGAAATCGCGATATGAATGGTTTAACCACCACTCTGAATCCTCCGAGCCAAGTGGGCGACGCGCTAGTTACCGAGGCATGGACGTTCCGTTTGCGTCACGCTGACCTCCAAGAGCATGTTGACCCCACAGACGACTTCGCCCGGTTCTCGTCTCATGTACGGTCGCCAGGCGGAACGCTGGCCGTGCTGCGACAGTCCGATGGCACCTTGGTCGGCATGGTGCACTTTCGAGTTCTCTGTCGCGTGTACGAAGGACGCTCGGTCCGAATCGTGGCTCCCGAGTATGGGTTTGTAGACCCTGCGTTTCGAAGCACTGGATGGACGGGCATTGTCTGCGCGCGGATGTTCCTACGTCTGGCGGGACCTAGCCCGCGGCGCTCCGGGTACGTTGCCGGGCCGGCCTACCTGCCCAGCTATCTGTCTACGTGCCGAGCTCTCCCGACTGTTTGGCTGGCTGGGGACCCGAACATCCCGCTGTTCGAGCAAGGATTGATGCACAGCATCGCTGGTGAGTTGTTTGGAGACGCCTTTGATGAGGACACGGGACTGGTGGAGCTGCCAACTCGGCCTAGAATGCCGGAAGAAGGCCGTACTCCATTGGGGGCTAGTTCCCAAAGCGCGCGACTACACTACCTTCAGACCAATCCCGACTGGGCCCGTGGTTCGGCTGCCTTCATGATGGCTCCGCTGACTCTTAGTGGCTACGCCATTGGCACCAGCAAAACCATCAAGAGACGTAGCCTATCGAGCTTTCGCAGGGCGTCTCGCTAGTGGACCGTCACCCGATGTGAGTGTGGCGGTACCGCGTGCACGCTGAAACGAGCAACGCCCCCAGTCGGATGTGTTCCGACCAGGGGCGTTTGGGGGCTTGCTTGTCTGCTTAGAGCGCGCGAACCACGTCTCGTAGGGCATCGCGAACCCGCTCCAGCTCGTGTCGGTTCCTGGCGCGCTCTCGGGTAGCGTCGTCGTCGTCTGCTGGAGCTGGACGTTCCAACGCGTAGACGATGAGGTCGAGCTCTAAGACCAAGTCATCCAGCCGGCTTGCGGCTGAACTGTCAGCCATTCTCGGCCTCGTCTACAACCACGCCTTCGTGCATGCCCATCTTGAGGAATGGCACGAGGATGAGGAGGAGCAGTGCGCTTGCGAGTGCTGCCAAGCCAATGTTCAGGAAAACGCTGCCGTACACGCCGATAGTCTCGATGGGGGGAGGGACGGCGCCGTCTGCACCGCCGTGGCCGCCAACACTCGTGAAGGTGGCGATGATTGCGGCGACGTAGCCACTGAACGCTGTGGCGAGGAACCAGCCGCCCATGACAGTGGCAACCAGATGCTTGGGCGACAGCTTGACCACCATGGACAGGCCGATGGGGGACAAGCAGAGCTCGCCGGTGGTGTGTAGCAGGTAGCCGAGCAACAGCCAGCTCATACCGGTCATGCCTCGGCCGTCGGCAATGCTCGCGCCGTACCACAGGACAATGAAGCCTAGGCCAAGTTGCAGTAGTCCCATGACGAATTTCATGGGGGAGGAAGGCTCGATTCCACGTTTGCCGAGCTGGCTCCACATGGCGCTGAACAGCATGCCGAACAGCAGAATGTAGATGGGGTTGGCCGACTGGAAGGTCGAGGCTGGAACCACCGAACCGCCAGCAGTGTCGCTGACGATGCCCATTCCAACGTGTTCTTCAGTCAGGGTCCAGGTGACGTCGAGCTCGTTCGCTTCACGGGCGTCATCCAGCTGGTCCAAGGTGAAGACCTTGCCGTTCTGATTGTAGCCGAGCTGTTCCTGAGTCAGGGTCAGCTGCATCTGGCCAAGGTCCGCGGCCGAGACCGTCTGGCCTTCGAACACGCGGTCGACGTTGCGGTCCGCGAAGTTGTTCATGGAGCTACCGGCCTGTTCGAAGAACGACCAGAACAAGGCGGAGAATCCGAAGAGGACCAAGACAACAAGCAGGCGATTGCGAACGATGCGATGCGAACGAACGGCCTGTACGAAGATGTAGACGAACGCGAGGCCGGACAGACCGAGCAGAAGTCCTGTTGGACGACTGAACTCGCCAAGCAGTGTACCGGCGAGCTTGGAGAGGCCGCCTGCATCAACCATTGGGGCCAGGGTCTCGTCAGAGATGAACTGGTACTGCGCGTTGCTCCACAGGAGTAGTGCGACGGCCGGGACGATGACGAACGAACCAATGTAGGTCAGCCACTCTGCGCTGATGGGGCCAACAACCGGCTTCTTGAGCAGAGCTTGGTCGGGTGGAGCGCCGGCTTCGGGAGGCAGACCTTCTCGAGACAGGGCCAGAAAGGTGATGACGCCTGCGGCGGCCAGAGCGATGGCGACGGCGCTGTTGACGACGAGCAAGAAGGCGTTCTTGACGGTCAGCATGGCCAGCTCAGGTTCGAGCGTTGCCCAGCCGAATGCCGTGAAGAGGCGGTTGCCGGCCCAGTCCCAGAAGCCCAACTGTAGAAGGACCATGTTGAGAGCAGCCACGGCGGCAGCTACGAGAATCAACCACTTGGCGGGCTTGGTCGGAATCCAGAAGGCAGCCAGACCGACCAGCATTCCCACTGTTGCGAGGGAGAAGCCGTAGTGCCAGCCGTAGGTCTCACCGACGTATCCGCACAGGAGCGGCGCCATTGCAGCACCGAGATTGATGCCGATGTAGAAGATGGTGAAGCCAGAGTCCAGACGAGGGTCTTTGTCCGCGTACTGAGAACCAACGATGGAGCTGATATTTGGCTTGAAGAAGCCGTTTCCGACAATCAGCAGCGCCAAGGCGATGAAGAAGGCGCCGGTTGAGATGGAATGAGCCAGCGCGTCGCCGGTCAGCCACGCCAGTAGCTCTGGGTGAATGCCCATGACTGCGTGGCCGAAGCCCATCAGCAGGCCACCAAGAATGACCGCCTTTCGGTAGCCAAGCAGGCGGTCAGCCAACATGCCGCCGAAGAACGGGGTCATGTACACAAGAGCGACGTAGGCGCCGTAGACCGCGTACGCTTCTTTGTCGCCGTAGCCGAGGAAGCCCTTCATCATGTAGAAGACGAGCAGGGCGCGCATGCCGTAGTAGCTGAAGCGCTCCCACATCTCGGCGAAGAACAACACGAACAGCGATGGCGGGTGGCCAGCGAAGGTCGCGGTTGTCGGTGAGGCGTTCGGTGTGGACATGGGGCAGACTCCGGGCAGTCGATTCGCGAACGACGGATTCGCGAGCGGGGGCCACTATCCCGTGTGTGCCGCTACGCCGGTCTGGGTTCTGTCGAGTCTTGGCGGGCCAATGCCTCTTGAAGCCCGATGAGGTCGGGGTCGGACGGGAATCTGGCCAGCGCTTCCTCTAGGCGAATTCGCGCCGCTGCGAGCATCTCTTGCTCGATCATCCGCTCGATCACCACCACTTCTTCAACAGGGTGTCCGCCCTTCTTCTTTGGCTTGGCAGTGGCCGCGCGGATGCGTCGGACGTCTTCGCGCCCCCATCCGTGGGCTTCCATCAAGGCGAGGGCTCGTGTTGTGACGTCCACCAAGCCGGTCGTGTGTGCAGTGTCTGCGAGCGCAATCACAGCGCGTTCTCGTAGCCCGGCGAGCTCGAAGGCCTTCTCCACAGCAGCCGCTCGAAGAACGGGGTCCGTCGTCCGAAACGCGGTCCGCAGGGCGCCGCGAATCTGCTTGGCCCGGACGTACCGTGTCCATGCCATAACAACGAATGGTGCAGCAATAGCAGCCAACACAGCCAACGCCCACGGTGGCAGTAGGGCACTTAGGCCTGCGATTAGCTCTGGGACGACGCGCATCATGTCGGGCTACTATCCGCAGCTAGGCTACGGCGTCTACCCGGCGCAGTGCGCGTTGAGCCAGCCGCTGTACGACCAACCGGAAGGCTTGGGGGGGATGAAGCACCATCTCGCCGTTCCTATTGGTCTGCTCAAACCGCACGTATTGGGCACCGTCAACCCAATACAGATCGGGACTGATTGGGTCGCTCGCGCTTAGGTAGTTTTCTCGACCCGCGCGCGCGAGAACGTCCAACCAACCCACACTGGAGACGTCCGTCAACGGCAGGACCATCATCTGGGAACGCGACGGCACGACAACGAGCGCGCCGGAAGCTGGGAACGGTTGAATGAGGTCGCGAAGGCACAACAGGTGACTGGCCGCATCCCCGGAGGTGTCCGTGATCATGCGGATCGCTGGAACCTGTGGGTGGGTGACCGAGTAGACGCCGTTCGAGGACCGTTGACGTTCGCGCCGCCCGCCAATGAACGCCGAGAGCGGTGAGACGTGTAGATCGTTCAGCCCGGTCTGGGTCAGGCGTTCGTTGGTGGAGCGGTCGAACAAATGCACGGCGAGGTGCCCTGGAACAATGACACGTTGCAAGCCATTGTCTGGTGCAGACAGGACGGACATGAGGCGAGGACTGTTGACGCGCATAGGGGATCCGGGCAGAGCAGTAACAGTACCTGATTGACTGAAAACGTCTCTCTCTCCCGCGTGACGTGCAAGCGCCAACCCCCGGTAGCTTCGGCGGTTACGGCCCCCGTCCGTAGAAGGGGGCAGCGTGGACGTTTCGATCACCAATGTACATCTCGACCTAGGGGCTGGCCGCCGAGGCACCGACATGGGGGCCTCGGCCATTCACGTTGCGGGGCTTGTGCCCAGACTTCATGCGATTGGTCACCCGGTCAAGAACGTGGCCACTATAGACGTTCAGTCTTATGAGTCCATTGGTCACGGTAGCGATAATGCCCGCTTTCTCGAAGAGATCGAGAGTGCAGTCACCCAGCTAGCCGACCGGGTTGAAGGCATTTGTGATGCCAAGCAATTCCCGCTCATCTTGGGTGGGGACCACAGCCAAGCCATCGGAACGATTGCGGGTCTGTCCAGGCACCTGCGCAAGAGGCAAGAACGTCTGGGCGTCATCTGGGTCGACGCCCACACGGACATGAACACGCCAGAGTCATCGCCCACCGGCAACGTGCACGGCATGCCACTTGCGTGTGCGCTTGGAATGGGGCCGGCATCGCTCATCCACTTGGTCCCTGGTGGCCCGGCCATCCGACCGGAGGATGTTGCGGTCATTGGAGCTCGCGATGTTGACGCGGGAGAGGCAGAGCTCGTTCGCAAGCTCGGCATCCGCGTCTACACCATGAGTGAAGTCGACGAACGCGGCATTGCGGCCTGCACACGCGAAGCGATTGACCATGTCTCGCGACACACCGCGGGTATCCACCTGTCCTTCGACCTCGACGGCGTGGACCCGAAGGACGCGCCTGGAGTCGGAACCCCGGTGCCAGGTGGGCTGTCGTTGCGGGAATCGCTGCTGATCTGCGAGCTCGTCAACCGCACACGCCGCTTGCTGGGCATGGAAGTGGTTGAGCTGAACCCGACCTTGGACATGGAGAACAAGACCGGGGACCTCGCTGTTTGGCTCGTCCTAACGGCGCTCGGCAAGACCATTCTGTAGCGAGAGAGCTGCCGGAGCACGCTCGCCACCGGGACCGCCTACGAGAGCTTGGCGCGGACCAGCTTGTTCGCCAAGCCTCCGTCCATCTCACCCTTGTGCGCTTTCATCAGTGCACCCATGACCTTGCCCATGTCCGACGCGGCTTTGGCACCGGTCTTGGCAATGGCGTCATCTACCCACTGGGCGGTGGTCGCTTCGTCGGCGAGCTTTGGCAGGAAGGCGTCGACCACAACAAACTCGGCACGCTCAGCCGCAGCCAAGTCGTCGCGCCCGCCAGCGTCGTATGCTTCGATGCTCTCGTTCAGCTGCTTTGACAGCTTGCGAAGAATGGCGACTGCGTCGTCGTCTGACAGCGTCTCAGCGCCGTCTTCCTTCTTCTTGGAGATGAACGCTGCGCGGATGTTGCGTAGGGCACGCAGAGCGTCGGCGTTCTTGGCGCGCATTGCGGCCTTCATATCGGTCATGACACGGTCTTCGATTGACATGGGCACCTCCAGGCGGCCGGGCCTATCCGTTTGCGAGCACCAGAGCGCCTGATTGGGCCTCTAGCGGTGCCACAAGGGTCCACCTTGTCCCGAGGGCGGCATGTTCGGAGCGGGAAGAATGGTGCGCAGGTAGCCTTCGGCGCCAAGGCTGTGGCTGTAGTGCTTCGGGCTGCCGAGAGACACTTCCTCGAACCGTACGCCGTCTCGCCAGTCTGTGGCGCGCATGTGCAGATGACCGCTCAGCACGGTGTCGATTGGGAAGCGGGTGTGCCAGTCTTCGGTGCGACGTGTGCCGCACCACACATTGAAGCGAGGGATTCGCGGTAGTCGCGTCAGGTCCCGGCGTAGTGGGAAGTGGCTCATGACGAGCGCACGATGCCCTTCAGGCAGCGCTGATAGCGCCTTCTCAGCAGCGTCTACACGGGCATGACACCACTCGACAATGGACGGGTAGGGGTCGGCGTGCAGGAGGTCTTCATCTCGGCACCGCAGGCGTTCCTCGCGAGCCCATGCGACGGCACCTTCGGGGCCAACATCGTCTGGGGCGAAAGTGTAGTCGTACAGCAACAGCATGGGGGCCAGGTGTAGTGTTGGGTCGTCAGGCCAGGTGACCCAAGGGTCTTCGGGGGTGAGCACGCCATGCTCCCGACACACCTCGACCAAGCGTTCGTACTTCGCCACGCCGCGCAGTCCGCTTGCGTCGCTAGGCAGGCTCCACAACTCGTGATTGCCGGGTGTCCAGAGCACCTTCTTGAACCGGTTGTTCAAGACGCGCCAGGTATAGACCAAGTGTTCTTCGGTCTCGCCGACGTCTCCCACCACGGCAATCCAGTCATTCGGCCTGGGCTCTAGGGTCTCGAGTGCGGCTCGATTGGCGGTGTGCCCAACGTGTAGATCGGACAGAGCAAAGAGCTTCATGGCAGGAGCATCCAGTGGGCGAGGCCGAGCTGGGCGGCGTAGTAGAGAGGCAGTCCAATACGACGATTCCATGCGGATGGGGTGACGAATCGTTGGCGCGCCACACAGATGTCGGAGACGAAAAAGACCATAGTTGCCAGGAAGAGGTACTTGGACGTGCGGCCCGGAACATGGCCGGCGGAGGCCATGGCGAAGATGACCATGGCGGAGATGACTAGGATGTAGGCCACTACAGCGGGCTTGAGTCGTCCGGTGTGGGGCATGAGCCAGCGCCAGACGGACAGGGTCACGGGCAACAGCACAATGACCGCAATCCCGACTTCGAACCCGCTGAGCCCTCGAACCCAGAACGCGCCAATGTAGGCGACATGAGCGAGCAGGAAGGCGCCGATACCGCCAGCCAGTGCCTTTTTGCCCTTGCCGATGAGTGCGACGTCGCCCACTAACGACAAGAAGAGAGCGGCTGCCAACCACACACCGAGCCAGCCGCTTGAGAACATGCCAGCGTTGATGCCGACGGCGATGAACGCTGCAGATGCCGCGGTCTTTGCGACACCGCGAACGGCTTGACGGTCTGTCGCGTCGGCCCACAGGACCACGGCGACGAACAGTGTAGTGAGGATGACCATTAATGTGAGCATAGGGATCAGCCTCACACACAACCCGGACAGATGCGACCTTGGAGACGAGCGGAGCGTGCGGTACAACGCCGCCCCAGCCTACCCGTCATGTTGTCCGTGATGCGTTTTCGGCGTTGGAGGATCTGTGGCCACAGCCCGCACCTATCCCGAGTTGTCCATCCCCGCGATGGCACTAGGGACCGTCATCGGCGTCACCATGACGGCGGCATTTACCTACATTGCGCTGAAGCTTGGCTTTGGTCTTGCAGGCTCAACGGTCGCCGCAATTCTGGGCTTTGCCGTGCTTCGTGGAGGCATGCGCCGCCGGAGCATTGTTGAGAACAACATCAATCAGACGGTCGCATCTGGCATCAACACCGCCAGCGCTGGTGTGGTGTTTACGTTGCCTGCGCTGTTCTTGTTGTCGGTCGGACAGCCGGATCTCGCTCCGTTTCCGATCGGTCCGATTCTGTTCGCGGCGGTCGCCGGAAGTGTGATGGGCATCGTGCTCATCATCCCGTTGCGCAAGCAGATGGTCGAGTTCGAGCGACTGCGCTTCCCGTCTGGAGTGGCGGTTGCAACGTTACTTCGCTCTCCCGGCGAAGGCATGGCCCAGGCCAAGTGGCTGGTCTCTGGCGCGGTCGTTGCTACGGCGTTGACCGTCGCTGTGAATCTGGGTGGCATCGCAGAAGAAGTCGACTTCGGTCACTTGGCAGGTCTGCCCGTATTTATCCCGTTCGCTATCTACATCAGCGCTGCCAACTTTGGTGCGGGTTTGCTCTCGGGCCGCGGTGGACTTCCATTCGCCCTCGGTGGAATGCTCGCGTGGTGGGTGATTGCGCCGGTGGCTGTGCTCGCCGGTTGGTTGCCAGTGCCCGATGCCCTGCCGACTGAACTCGCTACCGCATGGCAGTCAGGTGCAGTACACGGAATGATGCTTCGTCCTCTGGGAATTGGGCTGCTCATTGGTGGCGCACTCGCAGGAGTCATCGCGGCATTGCCGGCGATTCGTGGTGCGTTGAAGAGCCTCGCTGCTGCGGCTGCTGCGGCGAAAGAGACGGGTGCTGCGCCCGAAGAGTTGCCGCCTTGGGCGCTGTACGGAGGAGCCGCTATTGGCTTCGTCTTGTTGGTCCTCGCTAGCTATTTCGCGGCACCCGAGCTCGGGATGCTCCGAGCGTTTGGCATTGCTGTTGTCGGCGCTCTGTGGCTGGCACTTGCCGGCGTCATCGTTGCGCAAGCGACCGGTGCGACCGACATCTCGCCGCTCTCGGGCCTGTCGCTCATAGCAGTGACCTTGATGTTCTTTTTGAGTGGAGGCAACGTCACCGCTGCCATCGTCATTGGTGTGGCTGTCTGTGTGGCTATCAACCAGTGTGCCGACATGATGAGCGACCTGAAGTCTGGGCATTTGGTTGGCTCCATTCCTCGCAAACAACAGCTGGCGCAGCTGATGATGTGCTGGATTGGTCCTCTGGTTGCTGTGGGTGTGGTCTACATGTTGTGGAACTCGGGCGCTGGCGGAACACCGGGCTTCGGTAGTGCGTCCTTGGCGTGTATTGAAGGCGCTCCTGGCTGCTTGCCGGCTCCACAGGCCGAGGCTCTTGCCTCAACGATTCAGGCTCTGGCGACCGGCGATGCACCGATCGATAAGTACGCGGCCGGTGCGGCCATTGGCGCGGCGGTCTCGGTCTTCCCGATTGGAGGCCTGGGCGTTTTGCTTGGACTGGCCATGTACCTTCCGTTCAGTATCACGCTGGGCTACGGCATTGGCTGTGTCACCTCCATGGGCCTTGAGCGCGGCTTCGGAAAGGCGTTCATTGGCCGCAAGCTGGTGCCGCTTGCTGCGGGTCTCATCATTGGAGAGGCGCTGACACAGATCATCTGGACCTTAGTGAAGCTTGGGGGTGGGTCATGAAGGCCGTCATCGCAATGGCATTGCTAGTCGCTGGTGTGTGTGTCTCAGCAACCTCTGGGTCCTTGCTCGGTGGCGCTGAGGAACAGCGCGCGGAGCTCAAGGCCCAACAGGCGGTCACCGGTTCATTCTTGGGTGCCCTGTCGTCGTGCGACGAAGCCGCCGAGCAGCCAGAAGGGGAGCCTGACGCAGAGGCTGCGGTCGTGGAGCAGACTCGGCTTGAGTGTCGTGCGGGAGCGATTCGTGGCTGGGATGCTGAGCTTGCCGACAGTGACCTGAGCGACGCGGACCTGGTTTCTTCGCACGCCGCAGCGCTTGCGACAGCGGAAGCGGATGTCCAGCGCATGAACACCGCTGCGTCAGAGACCCTTGAAGGACTGGCCGTGCTCGCCCCCGGACCTCGCTTTATGGAGTGGTTTGGCAAGGGTGGGATTGGCTGGCTTGCCGGTCTGGTCTTGGTCGTAGTGGGCGCCGTCTTAGGACGTCAGGCTGCCTACGCCCGAGCCACAGCCCCCACAAAGGGCTCTTCTGCAACGCCGAACTTTGACGACGCTGTTGTCACGCTTCTAGAGGCAACCGTGCGGATGCAGCCTCTGGTGGCTGCGACCAAGGACGGGGATGACTGTGCAGAAGCTCGGGCCATTATTGAGCACCTTGAGACAGCCGTTCTGGCCCCCGTCGTAGACGACCGTCGGCGCTACCAAGCGCGTGATGGTGTCGCGGTCTTCGCTGAGTATTTTGGCCCGTTCTCGGCGGGTGAGCGCAACCTTGCCCGCGCATGGTCCTCCCTCACCGACGGCTACCCACACGTCGCCGCTGATGCCCTGGTCGCCGCTAAAGCGGCCTTTGAACAGGCCGCTGCCGCGTACGCTAAGCGGACCGTTTAATGGGACGTCTTGTCCAGATGACTGTGTTTACGGCCGTGGTGGATGCGGGCGGCTTCTCAGCTGCGGCTCGCGCGCTCGGTCTTGCAAAGTCTACGGTGAGTCGTCACGTGGCAGAACTTGAGGAGCGACTCGGAGTTCGGCTCTTACAACGCACGACCCGCGCTGTTCGGCCGACTGAGCTAGGGCTTGCCTACTACGAGCGATGCGTGCAGGTCGTCGCAGACGCGGATGAAGCCGACCGCGTGCTCACCTCACGCCTGCCCATGCCGTCTGGACGCTTGACGATTGCAGCGCCGCCTCAGTTTGCCGCTCGGTACCTCATGGCTCCGATCCACGAGTTCCTGAACGCCTACCCGGATGTGGAAGTGAACCTGGTGTTGGACGACCGGTTCGTAGACGTTGTCGATGATGGCATCGATGTTGCGATTCGTGTGTCGCGTCTAGAGGACTCCTCACTGGTGGCTCGGCGCTTGGGTGTGTGTCGGAGCGGCTTTGTTGGCGCACCGTCGCTCATAGAACGGTTCGGCTTGCCCAAGACCCTCGATGACGTCTTGGCCATGCCTGGTGTCGGCCACGCGCTGTTTCTCAAGCGCCCGCTCATCGTCCAGGGCCCCGATGGTCAAGAGGTCCACGCACAGCCTGTGTCGCGCTTCCAGGCGAACGATGGTGATGCGCTCATCGCATCGGCGGTCGCGGGCATTGGCGTCGCGTGGGCACCTGATTTCTTGGTGCAAGAGCATCTGCAAGCGGGACGGCTGATTCACTTGCTACCCGATTGGACGGAACCCAAGCGAGTGGTGCATGCGCTGTACCCACATCGTCGGCACCTGTCCGCAAAGGTCCGGGCGTTCATCGACTCGCTGGTCGACCGGTTCGCCGACGACCCGCCATGGCGCGCCTTCGACGTGCCAGTCAGCTAGCCGCGTTGCTCGCACACGAGTGTGGCGCTGATCACAGAGCACGCCCAGGTGCCCCAGCCGACCGGACGGTACCGGTATGGCTGCCCACCCTTGAAGTTCAGGGTGCAGTCGTCTGGCGACACGTCTGTGAACAGAACGATGTGGTCGACGACTGGAGCGCGCTGTCGGTAGCCACTTGGGCAAGACATCTCGACCATGGGGTGGGCGAGCTCTTCGGACAGGACAAGCTTGACGTGGCCCGGCGGTAGCGCGACCACCTCACCAATGTCTTGCTCCACCTCCGTGCAGCCGGTCTCCGTACAGGCCCACTTGCCGAACTGAGTCAGGCTGCCGGCGTTGCGGACGAACGACACACTGCACTCGCGCCCAGGGCGAATGGGGAAGGTCATGTCCACAGTGGGGGAGGGGGACCGGGGAACGGTCCGCTCGTACCGTTGCTCACCACACTGCAGAATCACACGGTCCGCAGAAGTGGGAACTGAAACGACAAGGTCGTCGGCACTTGCAGTGCCGACGACCATTAAGAGACTAGCGAGCAGCATTGCTGCTCCCTGTCGTGGAGCCTAAGGCGCTCCGTACACCTGCAGCGAGTTGCCGTACAGACCATTGGCATTCCAGCCGTAGGTGCTTGTGTAGTGTGTGTAGTACTTGAGGCATGTCTCGACGCTTCCTGGGCGGCCTTGGGCAACTTGCTCGAAGGCGCCGTACGTGTTGAAGGCCGGGTCGTTAGCAGACAGACCGTAACGTTCCGCACCCGTGAAGTTGTCTACACGTAGCACGCCGTCACCGCGGAAGCGGGTCTGGCTTGGAGCGCCGCCGTCTTCGTCGGCGTGGAAGAGCACGGTCGGCAGGAAGCTTGAGCCTTCCAGCTGACAGGCTTCGTCCGGTGTGACCGGGCCGTCTGCGCCGATCTCGGCGCCGCCGAGGGTAAATCCGGCACGGGTTCCAACAAGCTCCAGGCGTCCGTCACGAGGACCGCGGAACACTGCGCTGTCGAAGTTCCAGTCACAGGTACGGCTGACACGACTGCCGTCGGCAATCTCGGCGTCAACTTGTACGGTACCGGCGACTGCATCTAGGCGGACGCTCGAGAAGCTGTCGATTCGTTGAACCGTGAACAGCGACTGCGGAGTTCCGTTTGGAGCTTCGCCCGTTTCGGTGAAGGCGCTTGTGCTGACGAACGTGGTGGACGTCGTGAACGGGTTGGCGCGGTCAAACGGGTTGTTGTCGACGGTGGGGTTGTTGACGTTGAAGCAGTCGGAGAAGCTTGAGCCGCCGCCAACGCTGGTGCCCGTGAAGTAGGACGCATCTTCGTCGAACTTCCAGTCGAACACTTCGTACTTCTGGGTCAGGGCTGCGGTGCCGTCAGTGAGGGTCGACACGATACCGGTCGCGGTAGCGTTGTGGCAGCCGAGGCCCCAGCAGTCGTCGTCTTCACAGTCGGTCAGGCCGTCGCCGTCGCTGTCGATGTTGTCGGCACAGTCGGACTCAACGCAGACTTGGTTGTCGGCACACTCGGGGTCTTCACAGTCGGTGAGGCCGTTGCCGTCATTGTCGCGGTCGTCGTCACAGGACTCGAAGCAGATGGCAACGCCACTGTCATCGAGCACACCGTCACAGTCGTCATCCGAGCAGTCGATAGCGTCGTCGAAGTCGATAGCGTCGTCAGCTTCGTTGCTCTCACCATCGGTGCAGCTGAACTCGCCACAGTAGCCAGACTCGGTACATTCGTCGTCATCGCAGTCCGCGTTGCCGTCGTCGTCGTTGTCCAGGCCATCGGCGCAGAGCTCACCGACTTCTGCGTCACAGTCGGCGGTGCCGAAGCAGTCGTCGTCGAAGCAGTCGAAGAGGCCGTCGTCGTCGTTGTCTTGACCGTCGCCACAGATGGCCTCGGTCTCACAACCAACTTCACCGAAGCAATCGGAGTCGGCGCAGTCGTCGTTACCGTCAAGGTCGTTGTCTAGACCATCGGTGCAGCTTCCGTCGAGCTCATCGCCACAACCATTGTCGGGGCCGAAGCAAGCGGAGTCGGCACAGTCGGCAACACCGTTGTTGTCGTTGTCTTCGCCGTCGTCACAGATGGACTCGCTGCCATCACATGGGGCGATGCCGAAGCAGTCGGCGTCGGCGCAGTCGAGGTCGCCGTCGCCGTCGTTGTCGAAGCCGTCGCCGCAGAGGCCAGCGCCTTCCGTGGCACAGTCACCGGTTCCGGAACCGTCGCCAAAGCACTCGTCATCGAGGCAGTCGACCAGACCGTCGTCGTCGTTGTCTTGGTCGTCGTCGCAGAGGTCTTCCGAGCTACACGCGCCGATCAGGCCGAAGCAGTCGGGGTCAGCACAGTCAACGCTTCCGTCGTCGTCGTTGTCTTGTCCGTCAGTACACTGGTCAACAGTGTTCTCTGCGTCACAAGAGACAGCGCCGTCGGTATCAGGGTTGGCCTGACCGAAGCAGATGCTGTCGAGGCAGTCGACGAAGGTGTTGGCGTCGTTGTCGATGCCGTCGAAGCAGTTGTCGGCTTCGGCTTGCGAGGTGTCACAGGCGCCAGCGGCTCCCGAACATGCAGGGTCGGCACAGTCGGTGAGACCGTTGGAGTTGTTGTCGAGGCCGTCATCACAGATGGTCTCGGCACCAGCACACGGGTGAGTGTCGTCACCGATGGGAGGGGCACAGTCGCTGTCTGCACAGTCAGCCGGTCCGTCACCATCGTTGTCGCCACCGTCGGCGCAGTTCAGCTCGGCTGTGTCGCATTCGCCTTCAGCGCCGAAACAATCGGGGTCGTCACAGTCGTCGAAGTCGTCGTTGTCGTTGTTCTGACCGTCTGAACACGCGCCGTCTTGGGCGTTTTCGCTGGTACAGCCGTCTGGATCGACAGTGCTTGGATCGTCAAGACCGAAGCAGTCTGGGTCCAAGCAACCTTCGAGGTTGTCGCCGTCGTTGTCTTGGCCGTCGAAGCAGGTGTCGACGGTCTCGATTGTACAACCGTCCGTGTCACCCGATGGATCGGCAAGTCCGAAGCAGTCGGAGTCGAGGCAGCCTTCAAGGCCGTCATCGTCGTTGTCTTGGCCGTCGAAGCAGGTATCGACGGTTTCGGTTGTACAACCGTCCGTGTCACCCGTTGGATCGGCAAGTCCGAAGCAATCGTCGTCGAGGCAGCCTTCGAGGCCGTCTGCGTCGTTGTCTTGGCCGTCGAAGCAGGTATCGACGGTTTCGGAGTCACAGGCTCCTTCAACGCCGAAGCAGTCTTCGTCGAGGCAGTCAGTGAGGCCGTCGGCGTCATTGTCTTCACCGTCGGCGCACAGGGCAGGCTCTTCGGTGGCGCAGTTGTCAGCGTCGCCGAAGCACTCTTCGTCTGCACAGTCGGCAAGACCGTCGCCGTCGTCATCGACGCCGTTGCCGCAGGTCTCACCACAGCCGGCGTCTGGAACGCCGAGGCAGTCTGCGTCATCGCAGTCGGCATCGCCGTCACCGTCGTTGTCTTCGTCATCGTCGCAAATTTCGTCGCACGAATCTCCGAAGCAGTCCGGGTCCGAACAGTCGGCAAGACCGTCGCCATCGTTGTCTGCATCATCGTCACAGACTTCGACGCACTCGGCCTCGCAGCTGTTGTCGTCGCAGTCAACGAAGCCGTCGGCATCGTCATCTTCGCCGTTGAAACAGTCTTCGAGACAGTTGCACGCGATGTCGGCGCAATCTAAGTCACCGTTGTTGTCATCATCGACGCCGTTGCCGCAGATTTCCCGCTTGCAACCTGACATCATAAGAAGCATAGCTCCAAAGAGCAGTCCTGTACGCATCCCCATATCCTCCTAAGCGGGCTCACCTTACAAGGGTTGGTGCTTGATGTGCCACGATTCCAACAGAATTCTGTCGTTACTCTTGCAGGTTCGACGTGTCGGAATCTGTGACACCCCCTTGAACGGCCCCTGCGGACGGATTGGAATGCGGCGCTTCGGGTGAGCGAGTTCTATGAGTTTGCACCGGTTGTTCTGTGCGTTCGCGGCGCATTGCGCGTCCGTCAAAGGATAGGCGCAGCATTTGTCGTGAAACGTCTTGCGGGTAGGGGTTTAGGGGCGCGTCCTTCCATCGACCGAGACGGAGGGCGATGAAATGGTGAATGTTCGAACTGTCGGCTTTTTAATATGGTTTATTGTGGTTGTTCGGCGCTTTGGTACAGTCATTGCACGCTGTGTGGTGGTTGACTGTGGTGGGTGTACTCACTGGCAGGTGACGGGACAGACACCCCGGCGTGGGCCAAGCACACAGGGTTGGAATAGCTACACGGCATGAACTTTCCTGATCCCAATCGTTGTGTTGAATGGCTACTTTCTGTCGGGGCGCATCCGCCGAAAGTGCCACTGCCGGATGGTGCTCCGCTTGGCGAGTACACCCGATCTCCTGCCGCGATGGGGGTGGCAACACTTGCGGCTCGTGATGGGCTTTTTGCGTTTCACTTTGAGCATCGACACCACTTGGAGCTTCCAGAAGAGTGGTCAGATGACGACCCAGTGGCGTGGCGTGGCGGCGTGCTCCCGGAACGCAAGTACCAGTCCTTTCAACACGAGTTGGCGATTGCGAGCTTTCATCCATCACACAGAGCAAAGTGGGGAACGCATGAGCTGTGTCATGCCTTGGTTGGCTTTGCGTGGCAGCCCGACGCGACTCCGTTGTTTCATGCGACGGCTGCACGCCTCGCTGAATTGCTGCCGGTAGCCCTCTGGTACTTCTTCGATGAAGCGTTCCTGGAACGATGCCCGGACCACCAGGGGGGAGGAGCGCTGTTTCGGACACTGTGTGGGCCGTGCGAACGAATTGCTCGCCCATTGAACCAGGATCCGCGTGGGCTTTCCCGTATTCAGGCGGGGCTGGAGTTTGTCGAACGTGAGCTGGACGCCATTCGCAGGTCTCGCAGTGAGGGGCGACCCGTTCCGAATGTCCACGGCACGCTCGACTTGTGCTCGGACGGACTCGCATACGCGCGGGCGCACGGCGCGCGACTGCAGAGCGCGAGTTTTCAACTGTGGAACGACCGGTTTGCTGTGAAGGCAGGCGGGTGGTCGACGGACCTGGACGAGCTTGAAGCGCGCGTTGTTGAGGTCTTAAACGGCCTGTTGGTTGGTGAGAGCGTGCGGCCTCTGGCACCGTCGGCAGATGCTGGCCGGGACCGATGGGTGCGGCAGGACCTTGGCGCACGGTTGCTTCTGGTGCACTCGGAAACAGATGGGGAGTGCGCAGACAGCCTGTTGGCACTTGTGAATCGGCTGGCTGATGGCGAAGACATTCAGGCGATTGTAGACGGCTACCGCGAGCTGGAAGAGGCCTACTACGTGCCGGCTGCGGGTGAGATGTTTGCAGTCGGGTACCCGCTAGTTGAGGGCCTTGGCTCTGATCTCCATCAGCTGGAGGCTGGCGTCCGGTCCGCTCTTCCGGCGACTGCGGCTTGGGCTGGAGAGAACCTGACTGGCATGGTCGCTGAGTTCGCTATCGCCGACGTGAACTCACGCAGTGGGATTGGTGAGCGGTTCGCTGTCTGGCTGACCGAGCACGGGCCCCGAGTCGCGTCCGATGTTGCCCGGTTCGAAGCGGCGATGGCGTACCCACCACCGAGTGATGTGGCCCGCAATCGGGTGTTGGGAGTGGGAACTGGGCCGTACACCTTGGCCGAGGGGGCTCGCCTGTTGCGGTTCGAGTGGGAGCCCACCGAGCTGCGCGATGCCTTGTTGAGCGGCCAGCCGGTTCCTGCGGCGGAGCCCCATGCCCTGGTCATGGGACGAGCGGGGGACGAGTGGGTCATGGCGGAGATTGATCTGGCGACGGCCAGCGACATTGAGGCCGGCGTGGCACTGTCGTCTGACGCAGGACTGGGCCTCGCCGAGCTTGGCTTGTGTTCTCCCGCTGCGTGGGAGTTTACAGCGCACTCGCGATAGCCAAGGCGGCGAGACCTGCGGCTGTGCCTAGCTCAATGGGGCGATTTGCTCGTTTGGGAATGCGCTCGCGCAGCCACTTACCAACCAGGTTTCCGAGCGGAATGGCGACAGCGAAGGCGACGCCCCACAGCCAGACATCGCGGTCTAGGATTCCGCCACTTCCGTACCCTGCCAGTCGTCCGATGTGTACGGCAATGGCGCCAGAAGCACCCGTCGCAATGTAGGCGGGACCGGTCAAGCCGCTGGTCAGGAAGAACGGGCCGGCGATGATGCCACCGCCCCCTGTAGTCGCGCTCACGCTTCCTACGAGCGCTCCGGTAGTGATGGCTGTGCCAGCCCGTCGTTTCAAGCGCAGCCCGAACGCGGCACTCGCAACGCCCACCAAGGCAACTGCAGCGATTCCTAGACGAAGAACCGTGTCTGGAAGGCTCACGGCGACCAGCGACATCACCGCTGCTGCGGGTAGGGCTCCGAGTGTGAAGGGACCCGCAACCTCGCGGTTCAAGTGCTCACGGAACAGCCACAATCGGTGGGTATTGCCAACGAGCAGCCCGACTGAGGTCGCAGCCAGTGCTTCGACCGGTGAGTGCGAGGTCAGAACCAGGAATAGGACCAGGAGTGTACCGCCGCCCATGCCAGCAACAGTGGTCAGGATGCCTGCCAAGACGGCAACGAAGATAGCCATTGGAACTCCAATTTGGGTGCCAGCTTCATCACAAGAACCATGACATTCAACCAATGGATAGTTATGCTGTGAGCCATAAATTATTCTAATGGATAGGGCATGTATGACGACTTGAAGACGTTTCTTGCGGTCGTTGACAGTGGCTCGTTCACCGCTGCCGCCCGGATTGTCTTTCGCACCCAGCCGGCCATTAGTGCAGCGATGTTGCGGCTGGAAAAGGAACTAGGAGCCTCTTTGTTGGTGCGTGAGGCGCGTGGAAGTCGGCCCACGGCCGCCGGTCTTGCATTGATTCCGCATGCGCGTGCCGTGGTCGCAGCCGTGGCAGATGGCGTTCGTGCGGTTCACGAAGTGGTGGGCTTGACCGCTGGCGAGGTCCGAATCGGCGCTGGAGCGACGGCCTGCGCTGAGTACCTCCCGCCCTTTCTATCGGCGTTCCATCGTGAGTTCCCTGACGTGACTGTGCGGCTACGCGAGGGACATGACCACACGCTTCGTGAGCAGCTCAAGCAAGGCAAGGTGGACCTCGCTGTACTGACAGACCGAGGTGTCTCTGACTCATCCGTCGTGGTTGAATCTTGGATGGATGACGTGCTCACGCTGGTCCAATCCCCCACCGCGATGTCCAACGAAGTCGTGACGTTTTGGCAAGGCTCAGCCATTCGCGAGCTGTTGTTGGCGACCATGCCGGATGCGGTCATCGCCATGGAATTGGGCAGCGTCTCTGCGGTCCGTGCGCACGTACTGCAAGGAATTGGCGTGGGGTTGTTGTCGCTGGCCAGTATCGGTGAAGATGTCCGATCGGGACGTCTGGTCGTCGTAAAGCGAGAGGGGTTTCCGGTTCAGCGGCGTCTTGTGATTTGCCATCGAGGCATACAGCGGTTGTCCCCGGCTGCTGCTGCTCTCCGCATTCGGTTGCTGGCGGCCGAGCGACTCCGTTGATGTCTCATCCTTGTTCACTGCGCAAAAACTGGTCCCCAAATGCGCGGTTGGAATCGCTACCAGTGTGAGCACTGAAGGTTTGCGACACGCATTGACGTCTGTAGTTGATCGCCTGTAGACGTCGATTCTGCGGGGCTTTAGAGGCTCCAGAAAACGTGAATATGTCCACAACCTGTCCGTGGGGAAATTGGGTCTGGACGTTGTGCCACGTTGGTAGTAGAAGCCCGGGTTCAACAATTGACTCCCACTCTGGAGGTGCAGCATCGACTCTCTTCTCGGCAAGCCCCGAAAGTCCGAACGCTTCACCGCTCAACAGGAGAAGGACGTCGCCCGTCAGATTCGCGCTTTTGAAGAAGACGCGATGGACGAAGTGCGCGGCCTACCTATGGCGGATGAGATCCTGAAGCGTGTCCCCAAGCGAGTCGAGCGCACCCGCGCCGGCTGGGTTGACCGGCTTGAAGAAGCTGTTGAGACCGTTTGGACCCATGCGAAGGAAGATGCAGAACTCAAGCCACTTGCCCGCCGAGCCAAACAAGCTTGGGGAGAGGCAGACGGCCTACGTTGGAAGCTCGCTATGAGTGGCCGACACATCGCGCATGGCGAAGCCCGCAAGCTCGCTGGCGTCTTCATGGGCGAATCGGACCTGGTACAAGAAGGCTACATTGGCCTGCTTCGTGCCGCTAAGCGGTTCGACCCGGACCGTGACATTCGCTTTTCGACCTACGCTCGCTGGTGGGTCCGCGCACAGATGACGCGTGCGATTGACCACACTGGTCGTCCCGTCCGTCTGCCTGGTTGTGCTGTTGAGCAGACTCGCAACTTGCGTAAGGCCATGAAGAAGTACGATGACGCAGGTCTCGCGTACTCCATCGTGGACCTGGCTGAAGAAGTGGGTGTTGACACCAAGCGCGCCGAGTTCCTGCTGTCGCAGGGCCGTACCGTCTCGCTCGACCAGCCCATGGATGATGGCGACCGTCCCCGTCCGCTGGAGCACTTCCTGTCGGATGATGATGCGACAACGCCTGACTCCGAAGCCATGCACGCCCAAGAGCTTGAGCGGATGCGGGATGCTTTCCAGACCGTGCTCAACGACCGTCACCGGTACGTGCTCTCCCGTCGCTTCGGTTTGGAAGACGACGAGTTCCGCACGCTCTCTCAGGTCGGCAAGGGCATGCAGCTGTCGCGTGAGCGCGTTCGCCAGATCGAACGAGAAGCGCTGTTGCGGCTCCGTGAGCATGCACGTATTCGTGAGCAAGTAGCGGCACCAACGGCCTCTTAAGGCCCTGGTCTACACACAGAGACGCCACTCCAGCCGGGGTGGCGTTTTTGGTTTTAGAGGTAAAGCGGTGCGAGAACGGCGCGGACACAGTCGACGGACACGCTGTTTCCAACCAGCTTGTAGGCCTTTCGTCGCGGCAGGTCGCTTGGCATGCGGCACTGTGGTGGGAAGCCCATGAGGGCTAGAATTTCGTGCGGTGAGAACAGGCGCAGCTTCCCGTTCTGCCGCAGGTAGCTTCCTGCGTACACGGGAGATCGTGCGTAGGCGCCGGTGAAACAAGCGGCGATGGCGTCTTTGTCGTCCGCGTCTACGGTGTGAAAGGCGTCGGTGAAGCGAGCGAGCACGTCGGGATCAATGTCGGTGTCCTGTGGAGCAGAGGCTGACAGGAACGCCGGCAGACGCTTGGCCAGCGGTTGATGAGCGGGTGCGCATGGGGTGTGTGTCTGCGACGCGACCAAGAAGAAGCGACGGCGGACCATGGGGATGCCAAGGTCAGCCGGGGACAGGCAGCCCGACCACACGGCGTAGCCATTCGCTTCGAGCCATGTCGCGAGGCGTTGGTGGCCCTGCGACCCCTCAAACCATGGCACGTTCTCAAGGGCGATGTGCTGCGGCTTGTGGGCATCCATCAGCTCCAAGAGCCGAAGATAGGCGCCACTTCTTCGGTCAGCGAGGTCCTGCTGGCGGCCTCGAATGCTGTAGGGCTGACACGGCGGGCTCATCCACCACAGGTCGGCCTGCGGAACGGCGGCGGGCTTGATGTGCGCGACGTTGCGGCGAATGCACGGGTGAGACCACCACTGAGTGTAGGTACGATGAGCCATTTCGTCCTGGTCGATGGCCTGGACGACACTGTCTGTAGGGCGAAGAGCGGCGGTACACCCACCGAGTCCGCTGAACCATTCGAGGACTTGCATGGGACCGGACTAGTTGTACACGCGCCAGTGTGCTACCTCGACGCGGGAGTTCCACCATGTTGCTGCTTGCCCTTTCCTTAGTGTCCGCCAGTCCCCTCGACGTCAATGCGACTGTCGAGGTCCTCGACAACGGCCTGACCGTCATCTACGAAGAGGACCATCGGACCGATGTTGTCGCTCTACACATTCACTACGGCGTGGGTGGACGTGATGAACGCCCCGGCGAGTACGGTGCGGCCCACCTGTTCGAGCACGTCATGTTCGAAGGTAGCCGGAATGTTCCGCAGAACATGTTCGACCAGTGGTTGACCGGTGCTGGTGGCTCAAACAACGCCTACACCAGCGAAGATGAGACCGCGTACCACGAGACGTTCCCATCGGGCGCCTTGGACGTGGCCTTGTTCCTAGAGTCGGACCGCATGGGCTTCTTGCTCGAAGGTCTCACCCAGGACAACCTCGACAACCAGCGCGGTGTTGTGCTGCAGGAGCGGGCCGAAGGGCACGCCGAGCCCGGCGGTCGCAACTGGGACGCGTTCACTCGCTTGTCCTGGCACCCCGAGCATCCCTACCACCACCCGGTCATCGGTACGGTCGCGGATGTGGAAGGCTTTGAGCTGGACCCGACCATTGACTTCTGGCAGCGTCACTACCGCCCGCAGAACGCCATCTTGGTGCTCACCGGTAACTTCGACACTGCCGCGGCCCAAGAACGCGTCCACTACTGGTTCCAAGACGTCCCTGACGTTGGGCCGGCAGACGAGCGCGCCGGTGTCAGTGAGCTTCCATTGTCCACGGCGAATGGCTACATCACGGACGCCGTTGACGCACGCAGCATGATGGTTGGCTGGAACACGGTTCCACTCGGACACGAAGACGAGCCTGCCATTGACTTGCTTGGCTACATCCTGTCGAACGGTCGTGGAACGGCCCTTGAAGACGGCTTGTACTACAAGAAGTCGTGGACCTACGACGTCGGAGCGTTCTCCACCATGAGCGAGATTGGTGGGCAGTTTATCTTCTACGCCGAGACGGACCGCGACCTGAACCAGGTGCTGGGTCGGGCAGAGAAAATCATTGCGAAGGCCGCTAAGAAGCCCCCTACGGCGGACCAGCTAGACCGTGCGCGCCGGGCCATGCGTTCCTCGATTCTCAACTCGCTTGAGACTCCTGAAGACCGCGCCGGCCGGTTGGCTTCCTGCTACCGAATTTATGGCCAGGCCGACTGTCTGGTGGACGATTGGGCCCGCTACGACGCGGTGACCCCGGCAGACATCCAGCGTGTCGCCCAACAGTACTTGCAGCCAGAGCGCCGCATCACTCTTTCCATTGTCCCAGAAGGCGATGAAGCCGGCGTCCTTGAAGGTGCCGAGCTGGTGGAGATTCCATGAGCTGGTTGTTGTTGTCATTGCTCGCGAGTGCTCAAGAAGCGCCCATGGAAGAAGCTACCGTAGACGCTGAGCCGGAGGTGGTTGTTGCCACTCCCGACCGTTCGCGTCTTCCGGATGTGACTCCCCCCACATTGCTGCCGCTTCCCCAGATGCAAGAGCTTCCGGTTGTCGAGGGCATCACTGCGTACATCGTGCCCGTTGAAGGCGTTCGTAAGGTCGACGTGACGGTGTACTTGCACCGTGGTGGCGTGGACTTTGAAGGCTACGTGAGCGTTGCTCACGAGGCAAACGGCTGGCTGCAAGACATTGCAACCGGCAGCCGCTCGGCCGGCGAGATTGCCGTGTACGAAGACTACTGGGACTCGGATGTCTGGACATCTTCGGGTGGGCTTCTGCGTCAGACGGTCAATGTGTCCGTTCCTGCCGAAGACCTAGACCGTGGCTTGGACCTTCTGACCGATATTATGGTCGACCCCAAGTACCCAGGGCGTGAGATCAAGGTCTTCAAGAACGAGCGATTCCGCTACTACATGGACGAAGCGGTCAACAGCCCCAGCGCCATAGCAAGCAGCTTGCGTGACATGGGCTGGTACACCGCAGACTCGGCATACGGCACACGGCCAGACCTGGATGCCGTCGCTGGTCTCACGCGCGGTGACCTTCGGGCCCGCCATGCAGATATCCTGGGCAATGCCCCAATCAGCGTGCTCGTCGTAGGAGACGTCAACCCACAAGAAGTTGTTGAGATGCTTCGCGTGCGCATGGGTGAGTACGGAACGGCCGGTGAAGAGTCGGAGCGTCCTGGGTTCTCACCTGCTGGCGACCGTCGAATCCTCGCTGTGGATATGCCGGATGCAGAACAGGCCAGTGTGCTGGTTCGTATGCCCGCTCCACTGCTTGACGCGAATGACCGCGTAGCGTTCAGCGCGGTCTCTTGGGCCTACGGTGGCCACTTCATGTCGCGTATCAACGCCAACTTGCGCGAAGACAAGGGCATCACCTACGGTGCCGGCGCTCGGTACAGGGGTGGCTGGAAGACAGCGACCTTCGACATCGGCGTGGATGTTCCTGCCGAACATGTTCAGGTTGCCATGACCGAGATTGAGGCTGAGCTCGCTAAGCTGGCTGCAAACGGCATGACGGATTCGGAGCTATCTGCCAAGTCTCTCGAGGACATTGGCTGGTGGAACTCGGTTCTCCAGACCTCTGACTCTGCATCGAGCTTCTACCAGTCTCGTCTGCTAGACGGCGAAGATGTCAACGCACCCCGCGGTCGGATTGAGGCTCTTCAAGGGCTGACCCCGGCCGATACCCAAGCAACGGCACAGGCGTGGTTGGGAGAGGATTCCGCCCGGCTTTGGGCGGTCGTTGGACCACGTTCGGTCATTGAAGAGCAGCTAGAAGCCATGAACTTGCCCATTCAATGGGTTGAGCCGTCAGACGCCATCATGGGCAACTTCGAGTAGGTATAGGGGTGAGCACTGTTGCTGATCTCGAACCCGACGCTTTGGCACGCCCAGGTCGGCCGCCACCTTCCTAGTAGTAACCAGTTACAACGTGGTCAGTTGGCGAACGCCCTGAACGCACCCTAGCGCCGGTTTCTTCCAGCAGTCCCAGCGCTCACCCCTAGGAGACCACTATGAGCGACGATTACGAAGACGACTCGCCCAGTGTCGGCAGGACTGCCGCTGCGTGGGTCATGCCCATGATTACGGTACTTACAGCCTTGGTGATTGGCCTGTTGGCAGGAGCAATCTTGGGCTTCATCATCTTCCGTGGTGACACGACCACCCAAATCGTTCAGCAAGAGCTGACGAATGAGGAACTGGACGCGTTGTGCGCGGTCAAGGTCGACGAAGCCGTTGGAGTTGCAGCGGATGAGCTGACCGTTGCCCAGGAACGTGTCGCGACGTTGCAGGACGACGTGTTCGGCAAAGAACGTGAAGTCGCTGAGATGGAAGCCGAGATGACGCGTCGTGCCGAACGTGGCCGCGCCCTATCGGCTGAGGTCATACAGCTTCGCGAGCAGCTTGAGGCCGCACGGTCTGAGCTGACGACCCTCAAGGGTGAGCTGGCTGCAGCTGTGGAAGAGAAGGAAGAGCTGTTCGTTCAGCTCCGTTTCACCGAAGAGCAGCTCGCAGAGCAGCGCGTAGAGACCTCTGTCGCGCGTGAAGATGCGTTGTCGTTCAAGTGGCAGACCTTCGTTACCGCTTCACAGCTTGAAGTCTGTGAGAAAGGCGGTCGTCGTCGCATGGGCCGATGCCGTGAGACGGTCACTGAGTTTGTGGCGTCGTTCCGTACCGAGTTTGAGCACTGCATTCGTTCGGGTCAGGAGATGCCTGCTCTTCAGGAAGCTGAGCGCAACACGGAAGTTCTTCCCATGTTCGCCAAGTGGATTGACCAGGACGAGCGCATCACGCGCGACTGGTACGTTCTGTTGTGTGACCCCACGCTTCCCGAAGCGGATGGTTGGGACGCCCCAGGGCGATGACCAGAATAGCTTCGCCAACGAACGGCGAAGCTATTCTGGGACGCGCCCTCACAACGCAGCCGGGTCACCCTGGAGCGGCACCGCTGTAGAGTTCCTAGCGGAACTCGCCGGTCTCTGGGTCGACATCTGCGGCGTCTAGGGCGTCTCGTAGCCACGGGCTTTCAGGGTCGTCTGCTAGCAGCAGAAGCCGCATTGCTGCAAGCTGGACAGCCGGTTCCGTGGACCACACGGCCGAGCTTAGGAAGGTTGCCTCAATGGCGTCCACCTTGCCACGTTCCAGCCACCCTCGGCAGCGGTCGCAGGCCATCAGTGAGCGGTCCATTTCCGCTTCTTCTGGGAAGGGGACCAACTCGAAGGGACGAACGCTGCTGCGGCCCTCACACAGCTCGCAGCGACCACGGCTGCGACGGGTGAGGTCTTTGCCTAGGCTGCCTACGCGCGCGCGCTGACGTACTCGCTTCTTCAGATACGGTGGAACTTTCGCCACAGGTCTCCCGGGTGACCGCAGATTGCCGTTTATGGAGCTGTCGTCAAGTCGTTGACCGTAACGGCAGGGGCCGGAACGATAGGCAGCGAGCGTGGGTCACCTGAAGTGGGGACCAATTCCATCTCACCAATGAGCACGTCAGGGCCGGACATCCACGTGGGTAGGCCACCAGTTGGGGTGAAGCCCGCTGGGTCTCCCGTGCCGTCGATGAGGTAGCTGGTGCTTCGTTGCATTCCGGCAGCAGCGATATCGCGCAGGATGAAGCGCTGGACCCCGGTGAACACGGCGCCGCGAACGACCTCTTCGCGACCGTCTTGGTAGCGGCGGATGAGCGCTACGGGTGGCGGTAGTGAGGGTTGTTTTGGGTCAAAGTTCGGATAGCGGGAGTAGTCCCCAACTGCCATGGCTGAGGGTTCCTGCAGCGAAGTGACCACGAAGATCCAGTCGCGGTCGTATGCATTGGCTAGACGTCGGGCTTTCTTTCGGACTTTTCGTGCGGAGTCGTTGCGTGCTGGGGTGACCGCGACGGCCACCGTTCGCCCACGTGCACGTTCTCCGAAACCACCGCGAGCGTGACCGTTGGTCTCGCGAATGTCGGGCCGGGGCGTGCGGCTCATCAGAAGGTCCTGAACGATTCCGTCGTCGACCAAAGTGACGGCTTGGGCCAGTGTGCCCTCGGCATCGTATCGGAAGCTGCCGGGGTGATCGGGCAGGCGCAGCGGGTCGTCGTCTACGGTCCAGCCCAAGGGGAGGACGCGTCTGGATAGGCGTGCGGCTCCAGAGGCACGGCTTCCGAGGTCGCCGAAGAAGCTGTCGAAGGGAACGTCATCCGGCGTGCCTTCGAGCTGTGGCACGAGCACGTAGCGCAGCAGATCGAGCGCCGCTTCGCCTTCAAAGAGGACCGGGCCGACGTACTCTTCGTCGAGGGTCTCCGCATTGTTGGCGATGTCGATGAGGGACGAGGCCATCAGCGAGGCCGACGAGACCATCTCGGCCAGCGGCGGTAGCTGTTCGGGGCCCTGAACGGTCCATAGACGCTCGTCTGTGAGGAACTGCCCATCTGGAGCGCGGACCTGAAAGACAGCGCGAACGGTGAGCTCAGAGCGTGGCTGGATGAGCCGGGTACCTGCGGTGTCGACCAAGACCTCCGAGCCTGTCTCGTGGCCGACATACACCTCACCCAGCTCCAACACAGCGTTGCCAGGGTCTACGGCCATGGCCGCGGAGATCTGCTCTGCCATGAGGACCATAGGCTCGGAGGCGCCGATGGCAGGACCTTCTAGGATTGCGGCAATCGGCTCGGCCAGCGTGTAGTCGCCGGGATGGTCGTCGTCTCGCTCGACCTGTGCGGCCTTGCGTGCGTACTGCTCAATGGCTTCTTTATAAGCACGGTCGGTCGCTCCCCACGCCACGGTCGCCACCGACTCTGGCGTTGCGTATGCGGGGAGACCAGCGGTCCGGAAGCCGTTCTGCCAGCCGCCGAAGCCTGAGTTGTCGAAGCTCTCGTCTCCAACCCGCACTTCTACAGCGAGTGTCCGGTATGGGGCGGTGCTGGTGCTGATGACGCTGCCGAAGCGGGCTCGGACGTCCACTTGCTCCATGAAGAGGGCGCGGTACCGGGCAAAGTAGATGGGGGGAGCGTCTTCGAGGGTCAGCTCGGAGGCGTTGCGCTGTAGCTCGTCACTCAAGGCATCTGTGATGCCCGGAAGGTCGAGGTCTGCGGCCATTGCGGTCAGGGCGAGCATCCAGATCATGAGTCACCTCCCACGGCGGTCGTGGGGTGCGGCTTGGCGAGCAGCGGTGGCCGCTCTTGGGCCTTCTCTTTGAGCTGGAACTCAAGGCGCTCGAACAGAATGGGTGGGGCCACTGCAGACACCGGTACCCAGCCACTCTCAGCACCGCAGAAGCCGTTGAAGACCTCGGGGTTTTCACCCGCAGCAAGAATGCTGGAGAACGCTCCGAAGGGGGTTCCCACAAGGTCGATGCCGCGGACCAGCTCGTCTGGGCGACCGTCCACGAACACTCGCCACGAGGCGCTTGCACGAACGTTGAAGGCATTTGGCATCTGACGTCCGGTCAAGGTGAAGCCGCCGTCGATCGATTCAACCAGGATGCCGTACTCCAAGTCTTGTTCACGGGCCTGGTCGCGCAGCCCTTGCTTGAGCACCTCGAAGGGAACGGTCTCGCTCGCTTCGATGATGGTGTTGCCCATGCGGCTGACCGGTGCGTTTCCGACGCTGCGCCGGCCGTGGCCATTGCTGCTCTCGAAGCCTTGGATAGGGGAACGTCCCATTAAGAAACCTTGGAACTCGCCATTTTCGACGATGGAGGCCCGTTGCGCGCGCATACCCTCGTCGTCGTAGGTGTAGTGACCGTTCAGATCAATACCGGCGAGGACAGGGATGGTGGGGTCGTCGTACACATCAATCCACTCAGGCAGCACGGAGCGACCGACGTGGTCGGCGAAGGTGTGGCCCTCGTCTTCCCGCTTTTGCCGGTGTCCTTCAACGCGGTGGCCGAGCACTTCGTGGAAGAAGACGCCGGTGGCCCGTCCCATCAACAGAACGGGACCGGAGTACGGCTCTCCACGGGGTGCAGCGTGCAGTGCTTCGACCCGTTCGACGACGGCGTGGGCGGTGCGCAGCAGTGCTTCGCGGTCGGGTAGAGATGACGGGTCATGCACGTCGATGGCTTCGTATACGCCGACTACATCCCCGTCTTCCGCGGTTGTACTGGCGGTCATGGATAAGCGACCGTGGGTCCAGTCGTGGCTTAGGCGACTGCCTTCGGAGTCCACGAAGGTCTTGATGACATGTTCGACGCCGAGGTCCACCGAGGAGGCTCGAACCAGCACGCTAGCGTCCATGATCTGGCTGATTTCCACGAGAATAGGCTGCCAGGCGTCCAGATCGATGACCGGAGTGTCTCCCACAATGCCGTCTACCCGTGCTTGTGGCACTACGGTGAAGTCGGGAGCGGTTTGCTCTTCCTCGACCTTGACCTGCTGGTTGGCCCGGACCAGCACAATGCGCTCGTCTGCGTCTCGGTATTGCTGGTCAATGGCCTTCCACACGGCATGCCGCAGTACGCCGGGGGCGTTGGAGAGCGGCAGGTCGGTGACGCGCCGGGTGTCGCCGTCCAGTGCGGAGAATCCACGCAGCTCGTGGGTGCTGTCGAGCTCAGGTGTGCCCACTCGCAGGTCTACGTCTAAGTAGCGGGCCTGGTCAGAGCGCTTGGAAAACACGGTGCCATAGCGCGCTTGCAGGTCCCACTCGGTGCGGTCTTCGACCTGTAGCGCGATGTAGTGCGGCGTACGTTCGCGCTGGGACAGGGCGTCCTCGGCGCGGGTCAGCTCGCTCATCAGTAGGTCGTCGAGGGGTGCGGACAGAGCCAGGGACACCATTAAGAGCAGCACAAAGCCTCCGGGTATGGAGGCCTAATCAACCGCAGGTCCCTGTGCTGTCAGCAGACGTTACCTTCAGTCGTTGTATCCGATGGCCTGCAGCTGCCCAGCAAGGGCCGCGAAGCCGGTGGTCTGTGGGTCATTGCTACATCCAAGGCGCGCGACCTCTTGACCGTCCTTCTTCACCACAACGCCAGTGAAGTTGTTCACCTCGCCTTCGTGCATGGGGGCCCCACCGATCTTGTCGACGAGAATGTACTGGTGGTCGGCGTTGTTGAAGGCGATGAAGTCGGCTTGTGCACGTGCCCACATCTGCTGTCCACCGTTGAACTGGCTGGGAGAGCGGTCCGGCGGGTACACCAACTCCGGCGCTCCTGCGGGACCGAACTGGTAGGTCATCCAACTACCGTCTTCGGCACCGCACAGCTGGACGACCTTGCCGCTTGCCACTTCACAGCGGAAGTAGTCTTTGGCGCCTTCACACCCGTCGGATGGATTGACGAGTGGCCAGGTGTTGGGGTCGATGTTGGGGGCCTCGTCGCCGTTTGAGCAGCTCTGCTCACGCGTCTCCAACACGGTGATGGCGCTGTCCGTGATTGCAAAGCGCTCGAAGACGCCACAATCTCCGGGACCGCGTGCCTTTTCGAGGTTCGTCCACTGTCCTGTCGCCTCGTCCAAGGAGCCGACGCCCAGTCGGTTCAGCTGGTGGACGGGCTCGCCTTCGGCCGGTTGCAGCCACAGCTCATAGGTACCTTGGTAGGCGAACCACTCACACGAGATCTCCACCAACTCAGCCCCGCCGGCGACGGGGTCACGTTGCACAGGCCCGCTCGGGCCAGCGCCATCGCAGGCGCTCGCGAACAGAGCGGTGTCTACGGCATCGACGGCGTCGGCTGTGGGAGCGGGGGGAACCACGTCTGGAGCTGGGCTGGGGGTGGGAGCGTCAGAGCCGAACAGGCCGCAGCCGACAAAGGCGAGGGGAACGAGGCAGTAAACGCGCATTAGTCAGTCTCTTCGGTGTGTGTGATTGCGGGGCAGCGGGACAGCGAACGTGCCGGTGGTGGTGGGTTGCCCATGACGAAACAGCCACAACCATCTGTGTGATGGTAGACGACTCCGCCACGGCACAGGTCGTAGACCTCGTCGTTCATCTCGGGTGGGCAGGGCACCGTCTCGCTCGGTGGGCGCTGTCCTGGATAGCGCTGGACGCCGTCGTCTGGAAACTCCCCGTCGACGAAACAGGTCCGTTCACCGGTGCGGTAGATGGTCTTGCCGTTGAGCTTGGGATTGAGCGCCGTGGCACCGGAGACACGAAAGGGACGTTCAGTGAAGCTCGCAATCAATTGTGAAGGCGACGGAGGATTTCGATAGACGGGCGGCGGCGTGACGGGGGCCGACGACGGCTCCGCTTCGGGTGTTGGCGTTTGAACCACAGGCGGCTCAACATCTGGCGGTGTTGCAGCGCTGGTGCAGGCCATGGTGCAGGCAACGATGATGATTCGCTTGTTCACGGGCACTCCATTCGGCCAGTGTACCGCAGACCGGTCAGGCGGCTGGGGAATCGCCGGCGTCTTGCTTGTTGAACCACTCTACGGTTCGCTGAAGTGCGTCTTGTGCAGGTACGCGGATGTAGTAGCCACAATCCCGTTTCGCAGGGGCCATATCGAACCAGTGACTACGGGCAAAGCCGTCGACAACAAACGGGGTCAACGGTGGCTCGCCCTTCAGACCAAGCATGCGCCAGACCGTCTCGGCCACACCCGCCAGAGGTCGTGCGACCCCATAGGGGATTTTGCGCGTAATCAGTGGGATTTCCAGCTCGGTCAGCATGGTGTTGACCCAGTCCCATAGAAGAACAGGCTCGTCGTCGCTGATGAAGTAGGCCTTGCCTGCGCACGGAGCCTGAGAGCCGGTGAGGGCTCGTGCGGCGTCAAGATGGGCCCAAGCGGCGTTGTCGATGTAGGTCGTGTCGACCTTGGCGGTTCCGTCACCGATGATGCGCAGCCGGCCGCTGCGTGCGCGGTCAAACACACGTGGCATGAGGTTGGTGTCGCGCGGACCGTAGATGAGGTGCGGTCGCAGTGAGACCGTTGCGAGTCCCGGACGGTTCGCCTCTAGGACCAGCTTCTCAGCGGCGGCCTTGGACTCTGGGTACGGGCTTAGATGTCTCTTGGCATACGGGATGTCGTTCCCGCCGTCTTCAACATCGTGTTCGTAGCCAATGACGGAGGGCGTACTTGTGTAGATCAGGCGGGTAACGCCGTGGTCTTCCATGGCGTCCAGAATGTGCCGGGTGCCGTCGACGTTGGGGCCCCAGTAGTCGGACAGTGGGCCGTAAAATCCGGCGCGTGCGGCCACGTGAAAGACGATGTCGACGCCTTCGACGGCCTGTGAGACGGCCTCTTTGTCTTGCAGGTCAACCTGTAAGCCAGTGGCTCCGGTCGCTTCGACTTCAGGGTACGTGCCACGTGCCAGAAAGCGCACAGAGTGGCCTTGGTCTCGTAGCAGTTCGACAATGCGTCGGCCGAGAAAGCCACCGCCACCGGTCACAAGTGCGTGCATTTGACGCCTCCGCGCGCGGCATAACACTCGTACGACCCGAGACCTTTGACAAGGGTGTAGTGGCGGTGAGTTTCGACGATGACGTCGGCGATGCCGTGGTCTCCGTCACCCGTGAGTTGGGTCGAAACCGTCCTATCTTGACCGAACGGTGGAGGCAGCGGCGTCGTTTCGGCAAGAACACCCGCAGCTCATCCTCGGGATGGGCGACGACTACGGTGCTGAGCTGATTGCGGCTCCAGTCCTGGGCGAGCCGGAGAAAGGCGTGGCAACGACCTAGGCAGTGGCTTCACCACCATGCTCGATAGTGGCTAGCCAGCCGGCGTCGCGCTGCTGTCCGTCAGCAGGGTCTGAGGCGCGTTCGCTTGCGCCCACACCTTCAGGTCGTTCCGACGGATTTTTGAGTTGTGCCGTGCATCGACCGGGAAGCCGGGGTGAGGCATGGCAGCCTGGACAATGCCCTCCCAGAGGGAGCCGGTAGCGCGGGCTAGAAGTCGCTTTTCGAACTCCGCATTCCACGCATCAACACCGCCGTCGAGCTCTACGAGCAGCACTGGGCGTTCGTTTCCGCTCTCGCCAAGACCCACAAGGGCCGTGCGTCGGACACCGGTCATGTCGTTGTAGATACCTTCAACAGGGACGGCTGGAACCATGCCATTTGCCGTGCGAAGGCGGTGTGACATGCGTCCGCAGAACCACAGCCTTCCGTCTTCATCTCGCCAGAAGATGTCTCCGGTACGGTGCCAGATTCGGCCTTCGCCAGCGACCTTAGACAGCGCATTGGCTTTGGGCCGGTCCTTGTACTCGGGACTGACGACAGGCCCGCCGATGAGCAGCTCGCCCATCTCGCCGTCGGGAACTTCGACCACATCTGCCAGAGTGGGCAGGGCGTCATCTGTAATCGCGATGATGCGGGTATCGATGGTTGGGAACGGTGTGCCAACGCAGTTTCCGTCTCCCTTTCCGGTTCGTTCCCAGGTATGGTCGAGGACCATGGCGGTATTGGTGTGTGCCACGGTCATGCCTTCTGTCGCCCCGTACACCACATGCAGCGTGGCACTTGGGTTTGCCGCGCGCAGACCCCGGTGCATGTCTGCTGGAATGGGCGCTACACCCGTGAGTACGTGCGAGAAATTCGGCAGCTCGGTGCCCGTTGTGGCGCAGTGACGGAACAGTGAGCGCAAGATGGCTGGCGATGCGAATCCGCCGGTGCATCCGAAGCGCTGGATGGCGTCTAGGACCTTGACGGGATCGGCCTTTGCGGGCTTGCTCAGGTCAATGTCGGGGACCACGCTGGTCATGCCTTGAGCCACGTCAAACAGCACGTATGCGGCGAAGCACTCAAGGTAGGTGCGACCGGCTTCGCGTCCGATGCGGGCGTCTGCCAGTGTGGCGACGCCGTGGAAGATGCCGTGGGTGTAGCTGACGCCCTTGGGCAATCCGGTAGAGCCAGACGTGAAGACAATGCCGACTTCGTCAGCCGCTGCGAAGTTTGGGATGGTGTAGGGCTCGTCTGGGCCCAGGCACTGCTCAAGAGTCGGGCCGCCCCAGAACCATCGACGCCCAGCAGTAATGCGCAGGTTTGTGGACTTGAAGGGTGCCCGAGCGAAGGTCGCTACGGCGTGGACTGCGGACAGCGCAATCATTGCCTTAGGTGCGATTTCTTCAATGCACTTGAGCACGTTCTTGATGCCCATGCCTGGGTCTACAAGTACGGGAATAGCGCCCATCTTGATGGCGCCGAACAGAGCGGCGTAGAAGTCGATGGACGGCTTGAAGAGGAACAAGACGCGGTCTTCACGTGCCAGCCCTTTCGCGGTAAAGCCAGCTGCAAACCGGTCGGAGAGGCGGTCTAGCTCTGCGAAACTCGCCTGGGGACCAGCGGCGAAGATGAGAGCGGGACGGTCGGGGTGCTCAGCTGCGCGTGCTTTGAGCATGACCCCGACGTTGTAGTTGTCCGCCATTTAGGCGTTCCTACTCAAGAAGTCGCGCATGAGTGGCACAATCCGCTCATGGGCGTCTTCAATGACCCAGTGGTTGCAGTCTGCGAAGCCATGGGACTCAATATTGGGCAGGCGCTTCTGGAATTCATCACGGTAGAAGGTGGTGAAACAGAAGTCTTGTTCACCCCAGACCATCATGGATGGACGGTCTGCGAACTGCTTCATGCCTTCGCCGATGGACAAGAACAACTCACGTGTCGGATGGCTGTCTTCGAGCGGGATGTCTTGCACAAAGCGCAGGTGGGTGATGCGGTCTGCGACGCTCTTGTACGGCGCGCGGAAGCCGTCTTCGACGCCGTTGGCTAGGCGCTTCTTGTCCGCGATGGCACGAATGAGACCAATGCCGAGGAAGCCGTTGAAGCCACGGATGACGACGTCGCCAATCAGTGGGAAGCGGCACGCCTTGATGGATGCGGGAAGGGGGCCGTCGAACACGCCGGTATTGAAGATGACCAGCTGCTTGATGCGCTCTGGAACGCGACACGCGGCACCCAGACCAATCGCTCCGCCCCAGTCGTGAACGACAAGCGTGATGTTGGTCAGGTCGAGGGTCTCAATGAGCTTGACCAGGTTGCTGACGTGGTTCTCAAGCCGGTATTCGTAGTCCGCCGGCTTGCTGGACAGACCGCAGCCCACGTGGTCCACAGCAATGCAGCGGTAGCTGTCTGACAGGCCGTGGATGAGGTTGCGGTAGTAGAATGACCAGGTCGGGTTGCCGTGAACCATCAGGATGGGGTCACCCTCACCCACGTCTACGTAGTGCTGGTTGACGCCTGGAGCGACTTCGTGGTCAGCGCCTGGCCAAGGGTAGATCTTGCGAACGGACTCGGGCAACGCGTTGTAGGAAAGGCTCACCAGTGAACTCCGAGAATGATGCAGCCGAGGCCACTGCCGACAGCGTAGAGCGCGAGCTCCTTGCCAGCGACGATGCGTCCTTGAGTCTCGCCAAGAGCGAGGGTCAAGGGCAGGGAAGTGGGGCCGACGTTGCCTAGGAAGGGGAAGGTCAACAGGGCCTTTTCGAGCGGCAGGTTCAGCTGACTGAACGCGTGTGTGAAGTGTGCCATGGACACCTGGTGGCACACGTACTCGTCGACTGGTGTTGTGTCCCAGCCGCATGCTTTGACGGCTTCTGGCCAGGTCTCAACAGCGAGGCCCACGCCGTGGACCAGCAGGCCATGGGCGTCTGCGCGCATCTCCATGTACTGGCCCAGACACAGAGTGTTGTGCTCGGTGGCACTTCGAGCCACGCCGCCGTGAAGCTCATGACCGGTCCGACTGCGGTCCTTTCGGGTCAGCACAAAGGCGGCGGCACCTTCGCCAAGGGTCATGGCGGCGAAGTTCTCGCGAAAGGTGTCGATGGTCGCGTCAGGTGCGGCCAGGCGCTTCAGGGTCGCCTCCACGCCGTCGCGAACGGTCTCTGCACAGGTCACCACAGCGACGTCCGCTTGTCCCAGCTCAATGGCGTTTGCCGCCACGATGAGGCCGTTGAGGAAGCCCAAGCAGGCGTTGGTCACGTCATAGGTGAAGGTGGAGTGCGGAAGCTTGAGGTGACCAGCGATCATGCAGGCGGTTGCTGGCTCCAAGTAGTCCCGGCTGACGGAGGTATTGACCAGCAGGTCAACGTCTCCAGCAGAGATTCCAGCGCGAGCGAGGGCCTTTTCGGCGGCCATTGCAGAGACGGTGGACGGCATGGTTCCAGCGTCAAACCAGCGCCGCTCTTTGACGCCAGAGAGCGCTTCGAGCTGCCCGGGAGGCATGCCTAGACGCCGCAACGTGGGGGCAAAGGCTGCTTCGAGCTCAGCACTTGTGACGGCTTGCTTGGGCAGGACATGCCCAGTTGCCTCGATACAGACGTTGTTCCAGCGCATGGCGCACGCTCCGGTGGGGCGCGCTGATAACTGGTTCGGGCGGTGGTGCCCCGGAGGGGTCGCGTTTGCCGGTGATTCGTGACGTTGGACGTATGTTGTGGGGAGTGGGCTGTAAGCGGCGAGAATCGGCCTTCGGCCCCCGTGCACGCTCCCGATGTCTGTCCGCTGTGATGCAGCCAGGTGTCGGAGACAGCCGCTTCAGCTCACAGCGTCTCGCTACGGGATCGGTTCGCTTCGAGCTCTTTGACCTTCTTGCTGTACTCTTCTGACAACCGCGCCCAGGTGTCGTTCAGCGGTCCTAGAAGCTCTGGAGGCAGTGCAGAGCCTTCGTGTATGGCTTGGTAGAAGGCGTCGAACAAAGCGGCGTCTTGTTCGGAGACCTCGCTCTCGCTGGGCACGGGTTCGTAGTCGGGAGCCCGGTGCAGGTCGCGGTCTACGCAGGCCAGTGCCTTTGCGATGTCGCCGGTTCCAATCCACTCGAAGATACGGTTTAGGGCGGCTTCAGGGTCGTCCATCAACCGCTCATACGTCATGAAGTTCATGGCGTAGCGGCGTACAGCGAAGTCCCGAACCAGCTCGTAGTTTTCGAGGAACCACTCGACGGGAGCGGGGATGGGGGAGCGACCCGCACGGGCTTTGGCGACGGACTCTTCGCCGGTCATGCCGTCTTTGGGGTTGTCCTGCAGCCAAGCGTCTTCTTGGCTGGTCAGGCGGTGAATCGAGCGGGAGTAGGACCGCCACTCGCGCATGCATGCGACAACACGGTGGAGATAGGCGCGTTCTGTGCGGATGACACCGGGAACGAAGACCTTGACCGCGTGTAGCCGTGTGGCCTTGGCGGTCAGGTAAAACCCAGTGGTCGGCTCTGGATTGGTCGCAAAGTAGATGCCCAGGCGGTAGCGCGACTCGTAGAAGCCGTGTGGATTGGCGTCACGAATCGAGTCGCCCCACACCGCTGGAAAGGCCTCGCCAATACTTGGAAGTCCTGCTTCGCGAAGCATGCGCATCCACAGGGACGTTCCCGAGCGCTTTGTGCCAGTGACGATGACCATGGCTCATCTCCAGGGTTGGCCGACGGAGCTAACCCGCCGAACCCTCAGAGTGACCCATTGGGACTAGCGCACTTAGCTGCGACGACGGACAAGCAGTCCAGCAGCGCCAAGGAGCCACCAGATGGAGCCGGTGCTGCCAATGTGGCTGCATCCGCCGGAATCGTCGTCGGTGTCGTCATCGTCTGTGTCGCCGGTATCGGTTGGCGTGGTGTCGTCGTCAATGCAGTCGTCGTCGTTGTCCACATCGCCGTCGCAGTCGTTGTCGATCTCGTCACAGATCTCGACCGCGTCTGGGTTGATGGCGTCGTCGGCGTCGTCACAGTCGTCAGCGGTGACGAACCGGTCAAAGTCGGCGTCCTGTGCGGGGCTGGGGGCGTCTGGGTCCGAGTCGTTGCAGTCGTCCGCACCAATCAGGCCATCGCAGTCGCCGTCGTTTCCGCGGTGGTCTGAGTTCGGGTCGTTGTCGTCGCAGTCCTGGTCTGTGGTGAAGCCGTCACAGTCGGCATCCGAGTAGATCGAGCCGACGGTGGCGTCGTCGTCGTTGCAGTCACCCCAACACTCTGGAACGCCGTCATTGTCACGGTCTCCGGTTCGGTCGGGGTTGATAGACACAACCATGTGCTGACCGTCAGTGCGGTCATCGCGGATGAGGTCGTCATCGCAGTCGCCGTCGTAGTCAAACGGATGGAACGTGTCCCAGCCGTCTCCTTGGAGAGCGCCCGAGACAATCTGGACGGGAGTCTGGAAGGCTTCGCGGCGGTTGAGTCCGGTGTTGGGGTGCACCCAGTAGGTGCCGTCGCTGCGGGCTTCTACCAAGCCAAGGGCGAAGTCTGGGAAGATGTTGGCGGTCTTCAGCAGGGGCCCGGGTCCGCTAGTGAACGACCCGAGCAGGTTCCAGCCCTGAGAGGTGCCGCGGGCCGTGGTCAACACTCCGGTGTTCGACCAGTACGTCGCGTCCATCCAGCCGTCTTCGTTGACGTCAAACAGCGCGGCCACCGTACCCGAGGCGTCGCCCCACGCGTTGGGTGAGTTCCACGTCAGCGAGACCGTGTTCCACCTGCGAGTGAACGTTCAGGCTGTGGTGACGTACATGACGTCGGGAGCGGAGCTTCCAAACTCACCGACGTTCGCGAAGACGAAGTCCTTCACGCCGCTGGCGACGAGAGTCGTGGGCGTGCCAAAGCCGCCGCTGCCGTCGTTCATGGCGATGGCAAGGACGCCGGTGTTGTGGGTCTGGTGGGCAAGGTCGAGGTCACCGTCTTCGTCGGCGTCTACAAGAACCAGCTTGGTCGGCTGCGATGCGGCTTGCCACAGGTCAGTACGGGCGGAGAACGTTCCGTCGCCGTTGTTTGCGGCCCAGCCGACAAAGGCGTCTCCGCGGCACCCGTAGGCAATGTCGATGTCGCCGTCGCCGTCAATGTCGCCCGTTGCGAGGGCCATCGGGTCGTTGTCCAGCGCAATGACGTCGTCTTGCAGCTCGAAGGTTCCGTCGCCGGCATTCAGGTGAATCTGAATGTTCAGGTTCTGTGTTCCAGCGAGGATGTCGAGCCGGCCGTCGTTGTTGACGTCAGCGCTGGTGATTGTGAAGACCTCAACGCCGTCCGACTCGATGTCGAACTCCGACCAGGGGGCTCCGGCCATCGCGGTAGTCGGGAGAGTCATGAGACTAAGAAATCCGAGGAACGTCCGGTTTGGCATGAGAGCACCTTCGATGGGGTTGGTGCGCGACTGTAGCGGGTGGGGTCTCACCCGGTCGTTTCAGCCTCTTTCAAACCGTCTCGCGTGAGGCGCTTCACGTACTGACGGGCCGACGTCGCACCCCTGTGAGAGGACGGCAGTCGCCGTGGTGGCGACTGCGTCGAGTGACGCCCGGAATACCGTCGTCTACTGCCCAAACAGGAGCTGAAAGCTACTCTCGTCTCGGTCCTTGATCTGGTCTTTGATGTCTTCCACCGACTGGCCATCGCTGGCGAAGAAGATCAACCCATGCAGAGCGACCTGCGCCGCACTCTTCCCGGTTCCGCCATTGGGCTCATCGACCTCACCATCGTAGACCTTGTAGACGATGGCGCCTTCGTCGTTGAACAGGAGCCCCATCGGGTTGCTACCGGCTGCTACGACTGCATGCAGGGGCGTTCCTCCTTCCTGCTCAATCACCACGTGGCGAAAGTAGTCGGCTTCGGGGTCGAGCATGTAGGCGAGGATGGAGTGCTCAAGATCGGCAAACGTCATCGTCTCCAACTCGAAGTTCACGGGGTCAAAGTCATCACCCACCATGTCGACAGCATCTTCGAGGTCTGACGGGTAGAGGATGGTCTTCATGCCCGCAAGAATCGGGGCGTGCAGCCGCTCTGGCAGATGTTGGCTGGCTCCATGCCCGTGAAGTGCATGGGAGGCGCTGCGGCGAAAACGCTTTGGATCGGTCATGGTGACCCCGTGTCTAGGAAGGTTTGAACGGAAGCCAAAGGGTGTGACGCCCATGTGGATGCGTCGCAATCTATACGACCGCCGTGCTTGCCACCAGACCGGTGCCAGAGCGATTGCAGCAGGACGGGTCAAGGCATGGGTGGGGACTGGGTTGATTGGGACGGTGTGGGCTCGGTGTCTGTGCCCAGCTCTGTGTCGATGTAGTACTGGTTGGCGTCCCGCCGTGCGGACCGGTCTAAGCCCTTGTACAAGGCGAACATCGCGAGCAACAGCGCGATGAAGAGGCCACCGGCAGCCATGCTCGCTCCAGCGCTGACATGGCCCTTCTCGGTCAACGTGACCCGCAAACCGCCATTGTCGGCCACGGCACCATCCGGCATGAAGTAGACGCCGTGGTGGCGACCGCTTCGGGTGAGGCGCTTGAGGCGTCTTCGCTGCGCATCCGTCAGCCTTGGGTCGGTCCAGTAGCGAACGTGGGGGCTGAGTCGATGGGGGTCGGCCACATCGATCTGCATGCCGTCGATGGCGAGGTGCTGTGGGTCTGTCGTGGAGTCCATTGGGGGGCTGAGTACGACGGTGTGCGTGTTTCCGAGTGGTTGCTCTGTCGTGAGGACGTGCCCGTTCGGCTCGGTGGAGTGCCAGACGATGGTGTCTCCGACGACCACTCCGCGATGCGACCGCGGCGTGGCCTGAGCGGTGGTGAGCGCGGCCCACAGCAGTAGGACGGTTGTCATTCGGCACCGAGGATGGCGTCGACTCCGCCGTCGAACATTGTCTCTTCGTACAGGATGGGAGAGGCGAGCGAGATGAGCTGGGTGAGGGTGGCAATCTGAATGGTCGCCATGACTCCCAGGGGCACAAGGCGTCGTACCCAAGCACCGATTGTTCCACTCACGGCGGGGTCCTTGGGCAACGGCTCGGAGCCGTGAATGACGAAACGGCCCAGAATGGCAATGCCGGTGAGGGTGGCGGTTCCGGCAATTCCGAGGGCCAGCGCCGGTCCAAGCCAGGTGCTCGTGGCGTAGTAGAGACCTACCAACGGAGACAATACGGCGAGGATAAGCGAACCGGTCAGGGTGCCCGCTGCTGTGCCCACAATGAGGTCTGTCCACCGTCCCGAACTCTTGAATAGCTTCCATGCCAACAAGCCTGCAGGAATGGCCGATACTGACGACAACAGCACGACCATTGGCATCTTGTACAGGTTGGCCATGGCCATGCCCATGTCTCCGCCAGAGCCTGCAACGAAGCCGTAGATGGCACACAAGATGGCGCTTGCGAGTGCCGCCAGAGCCACAAGCTGTAGCCTGCGTGCAGAGCCGTTTTCAGAGTCTGGCAGGCGGTAGCCGCCAACCAGGTGCATGAGGGTCTTCAGGGTGTCCATTGGAGGCTCCACTGTGAGGTTCGGCCTGAATGTAGAGCCCCGGTGTGAGTGCTCGGTGGACGTGGTTTGAAACGCCTATGAAACGGGTGTGAATGTGGTGTGAATCGGCAAAAAAAGCCGGATGGTAGCGCCGTTATCGGGGGTTGACAGGGCGCTTGCCTGCCCTCCGTGCGCGTGAACAATGGCTCTGACCAGGGCTAGGCCAAGTCCAGTTCCGGACTGGCCGGCGCGGCTGGTGTAGAAGCGGTCGAAGACGCGCGGCAAGACCTGTTCAGGAATGCCCGGACCACTGTCATGAACGGTGATGGCGACGGAGGCGTCGGACAGGCTCATTCGGACGTCCACCCGACCCCCGGTACCGGCGAAGGAGGCTGCGTTGAGCACCACGTTTCGCACGGCGGTCTCGAGTTGTGACGACACACCCAACACCTCAACGGGGGGTGCGGATGGGGGGACGAACGCGACGTCAGCGAACCGGTCGTCTGCGGCAATGCTACCGACCACGCCGGTGACCAAGGCGGCCATGTCCAGCACCTCGCGCGACGCATGCGTCAACCCAGCTTCAGCACGCGCCAGCTCTAGCAGGCCCGTGACCAGACCATCGAGCCGCTGGCTGCTGTTGTGGATGACCCCAGCGAGGCGCTGTGCACGCTGTGGCGTGAGCTCCGGACCGTCCTCCAGCGACTCGCCGACAGCCCGTATGGCCGCAATCGGGTTCTTCATCTCGTGCGCTAAGTCGGCAACGAAGCGTTCGTTGCTGCTTGCTTGTTCGCGAACGCTGGACAGCAGCGTGTTGAAGGCGCCCGCGAGGTCGGCGAACTCGGTGTGCTCGCCGGTCTTGAGCGGGGGCGCATGCAGGGGGCGCTGCACGCGCTCCAGTGCTTCCTGCCGCAGATGCGCAATGGGCTGCACCCACGTTCGTCCGAGCCACAGACCCATGAGGACGGCCATGAGTCCCACGATGACGGTGAGGGTGACCATGGGAAAGGCACCGGCGTCTACGTCGCTCATCCACAAGAACATCACGGGTGCGGCGGCGATGAGCACCGTGACAAGCACGGTCTGCATGCGCAGCGACCATGAGTTCAGGTGAGTGCGAATCATGACTCTCGCCAGAAATATCCGGCGCCTACTACGGTCTGTAGCGCATCGAACTCCGGGTCAACGGCTTCCAAGAGACGCCGCAGTCGACGGACGTAGGTGTCGACAATGCGAATGGCCACCACCGAGTCATCTCCTCGGGCCATTGCCAGCAGTCGGTCGCGTGAGAACACAACACCAGGGCGTGAGGTGAGGGCTTGCAGAAGGCGAAACTCGGTGACCGTAGTGGTCAAGGGCTCACCGTTGTAGGTGGCTGTCAGCCGTTCGGCGTCGAGGTGCAGGCCCACTAGATTGGGCTGTGCAGCAGTCGGCGGGGCGTTTTGACGTCGCAACAGTCCGCGAATGCGGGCGAGTAGAACACGGGTGGAGAAGGGCTTGGCCACGTAGTCATCGGCACCGAACTCCAGGCCCATGGCCTCGTCAATGTCGTTGTCGCGCGAGGTCAGCAGCACCAGGGGAACGAGATTGCCGGAGCTGCGCAGTCGCTGGCACAACGAGAAACCGTCGAGCCCCGGCATGTTCACGTCGCACACAACGGCGTCGGGTAGGTCCGCGGCAATGCGGGCGAGGCCGTCATTGCCGTTGCTTGCGGTCAGCACGGTGTGCCCGTCGTCCTCAATGGCGAGACTTAGGACATCGAGCAGGGTTAGGTCGTCGTCGATCAGCAGAATGGTAGGCATGTCTCAGCAGACGTAGGCACGGACCTAACTATTCCAAGCAATCCTTTTGACGGACTGGCCACACTTCAGACAATGTGAGGGTGCACGGATGTCTGGAGTCTAAATGCGGTTGTTTCCCTTGATGGGCCTCGTTGCCGTTTCTGGGTGCACTGGAAACTCCCTGTGCGGAAGCTGGACGGACGAAGTTGCGGTTGTACTGGGCGACTTCGACAACATCGCTGAGCCCTTTCTGCGCGCGGATGTCCGGCACAGCACGTTTGAAGGCCTGATCAGCACCGCCGCTTGGGACGACTCATTCGACCCAGACCGCTTGGACTCGAAGGTCGAGGATTTGTTTGTGGGAACGGATGGGGCAGGGCAGCTCTCGGGCTTTCGAACCGTCTTTGTAGGCTCCGGCACGCGCGGTCTGGGGTTGCGCGAGTACAACGGGCTGGGGGCAGATGACGTCTTCCTGCGAGACGACCAGGTCGCGGACAACCTACGCCGGTACCTAGGCCGCGGAGGCATTCTGTTCGCCACAGATTGGTCGTACGACCTTGTCGAAGCCGTGGCTCCAGAGGCTATCGACTTCTGGGGCGATGACGCTGTCTTGGACGCAGCTCAGCGTGGCATGGACGTTGACATCACCGCAGCCGTGGTGGACGAAGAGCTGGCGGCTGCCCTGGGTCGCAGCGAGCTGCAGATTGTTGTGGACTACACCGATAGTGTGGTGATTGACGGCGTCTCAGCAGAGACGGTCGTTCATATGACTGGCCGTGTTCAGGTTCGGCCGGATGCCACCGCGGATCCGGTCTGGGTGGACGACGTGCCGTTGTTGGTGAGCTTCGAGCCCGAGGACGGCGGCAGGATTGTACTGTCGACGTTCCATGTGGACGAGCAGTCCGCAGCCACGATGGATGTGTTGATTGAATACTTCGTCGGCAGTTTTGACGGTACAGAGCGTTGCGTTGGCATTGAATAGGGCGCCGGCGCTGTGACGCGGTAGACCCTGGGCATGTCCAACGAATCCTGGTCCGTCCGAAAGCGCCGTCTTCTCTCCCACTACGACCCTCGTCTGCTGTGGGTGCTGATCGGCATCAATGTTGCGGTGTACGTGCTGTGGCAGCTTGCCCGACGCAATGCAGACGCCTCAGCGCTCACTTTGGGTAGCGTGGGCGTACCCATGACCGGCTGGACATGGGTGTTCGCCCAGATGCAGGAGAACTTCATCTTGTCGGTGGATGTGTTGCAGTCCGGCAGGGTGTGGACCGTGTTGACCAGCGAGTTTAGTCACGTTGAACCAACCCATCTGCTGTTCAATATGATTGGCTTGTACGTGTTCGGAACGGCCGTACATCAAGTTCTGCGCGATGTTCTGTTTGTTCAGCTGTACGTGATGGCCGCGATTGCAGCCTCTGTGGCGCACGTTGCGTGGGGGCTCATCATGGGCGACCCCACTGGCGCGCTCGGGGCGAGTGGGGCGGTGATGGGCATTGCTGTCGTCTACGCCTTCCTCTTCCCGGAACGCAGACTGCTGTTGTTCTTCGTGGTGCCCGTTCCCGCCGGGATCGCCGTGCTGTTGTTCATTGGCATTGACCTTCTCGGCGTGGTCGGTGTTGTACAGGACCGCACGGCACACATGGCTCATCTGGGCGGGGTTGCCTACGGTGCAGCTTTCTACCTTTTGTGGCTGCGTAAGCGGATCAAGCGCAGGCGCTGACGGGACTGCACAGGCGGAGAGCTGTGAACCGAGATACGGTCGCAGACTCCGTTAATAGCGGCATCATCGCACCATCTGTGGAGTCTGCAATGACCAATAGCACCTTGACCAAGCTCGAAGAAATGCGTCTACACTCTGGAAAGAGTGGGACCGTTGGCTTGCCGAATGACATCATTGCCGACTTCGCAGAAGCGGATCCGACGCTTGTGGAAGCTGTGGAGATGGCCCATCGCGCCCAGGCCACGATTCGCAAGGAATACCCGAACTTGGTGGCCATGAACGAGACTGAGCTTCGTAAGTCGATTCAGTCCGGGTACGTCAACTTCTACGCGGACGACTCCATTAATCCCTACGTGGCCTTGGCTGCCAAGGGGCCATGGATTGTGACGGCTCACGGCGCTGTGCTTCACGACAACGGCGGCTACGGCATGCTCGGTCTAGGACATGCGCCCAATGAAATCATGGACGCCATGAGCCAGCCATGGGTCATGGCGAACGTCATGACACCGTCGATCAGCCAGAAGCGCTTCAACGACAAGCTGCGCGCCGAGCTCGGCCACACGCGCGGCGATTGTCCCTTTGACCGCTTTCTCTGCCTGAACTCGGGCAGCGAGGCTGTGACTCTGGCCTGTCGCATTGCGGACATCAACGCGCTCCACCAGACCGCAGAGGGCGCGCCGAACCATGGCAAGTCGATTCGCTACTTGGCCCTGGCAGATGGCTTCCATGGCCGTACCTACCTTCCGGCACGGGCTTCCGACTCCACCCGTGCCAAGTACACCAAGTACCTCGCGTCGTTCCGGGACATGTCCGACCTGTTGACCGTGCCCATGAACGACTGCGACGCGCTTCGGGCCATGTTCCAGCACGCGGATGACAACAACATCTTCATCCAGATGATGCTGATGGAGCCGATTCAGGGCGAGGGCTGTCCGGGTATGGCCGTGACCCGCGAGTTCTATGACCTGGCGCGCAAGCTCACCGCTCAGCGCGGCACCATGTTGCTGGTGGACAGCATTCAGGCCGGCCTTCGTGGCACCGGCTCGCTGTCGATCTGCGACTACCCGGGCTTCGAAGACTGCGTCATTCCAGACATGGAGACCTGGTCCAAGGCTATCAATGGTGGCCAGTTCCCACTGTCTGTCTTGGGCTGCAACGAGAAGGCCGCTGATACCTACCAACGTGGCGTGTACGGCAACTCCATGACCACCAACCCGCGCGCTTTGGAAATCGGCTGCGCTGTCTTGGATACCGTCACTCCGGAGCTTCGCGCGAACATCCGTGAGCGTGGTGCGCAGCTTCTTGCAGGCCTTGAGGCTCTGATGACCGAGATGCCTGGCCTTGTGACACAAGTGCAGGGAACGGGACTGTTGTGTGCCGCTGAGCTCGACCCGAAGCAGTGCATGGTTGTCGGCTACGGCGGCATTGAAGAGCTGTGTCGCCGTCAGGGACTGGGCGTCATTCACGGTGGTAAGAACGCGCTTCGGTTCACGCCGCACTTCCGCATTACCGAGAAGGAAGTTGAGCTGGTCTTGGACGTGGTTCGCAGTGTCCTGAACCAAGTGGGCAACACGTCTAAGGTTGAGCTTCCGACGAGCGGTGAACTCGCGCAGAGCGCCGTCTAACGGCGGCTCCCGTGCTCAGGTGCATCACTAAGAACGCCAACCCCATGGGGTTGGCGTTTTTTTGGCTCTGGGGCGGTCGGGTAGCCAGTTGCTTAGCCGCCCTCCGGGTCCTAGGGGCAGGCGGTGTCGACTTCGATGCCGCGAGGGATAGTCTCATTGGAGGGCACGCAGAAGCCGGCAGGAACCGTCACCACGGCCCGTAGTGAGGCGTTCGAGCCAATCTCCGTTGCAGCACCGCTGATGGCTCCGAGAGTCGAGTCACGACCCACCTTCGCGCCTTGTCGGACGGTCACGTTGTCTCCGATGATGGCACCCTTGCGAATCTTCACGGACTGTTCGAAGACGCAGCTGTTGTTGATCTGGCTGTCGGGTCCAAACACGACATCGTTGGCAATTTGAACGCTGTTGCCTAGGCTTGTGTCGCGACCAATGGCGACGTTGTTGCCGAGCGTGCAGGAGTCTCCGATGTTCACTAGGGGCCCGATGACGGTGTCATCACCCACCGAGCTGTTGCCAATGTCCGCTGCGTAGGAGATGAGCGCGCCATCTCCGATGGTTGCACCGGCATCAATGGTGACGCCACGGCCAATGACCGTGTCTTCGCCAACAGTGCCAAGGACCACGGCATTGCGGCTGATGATGGCGCGTTGATCGACGGTTCCGCCTACCTGAGCTCGAGCGGAAACCACGGCGTCGGCGTCAATAGTGGCACCGGGGAGTATTGTGGCTCGGTCGTCGACAAAAGCTGTTGTGTGCACACAGCTGTCGACGAAGGAGTCGAGGTCGGCGTCTACGTCAATCCAGTCGCAGCCGCAGAATCCGGGGTCGCCCTTCTGGTTGTCTGTTGGGCAGTTGTCGCTGACGTCCGGGACACCGTCTCCATCCGAATCTAATTGCTCAAAGGCGACATAGGTGTAGTCGTCAGAGGAGTTGTAGAAGATGTTGTCGGTGGGGTTGAAGGATTCGCCACTGGGCAAGGCGCCAACGACTAGCTGACCGTTGGTGTAGTAGGTGCGAAGCGCTGTCTCGTGGTTGCCCTTCCAACGCAGTGTCCAGTCGATGCTACCTTGGAGTGAGGAGTCCCAGTACAATGTGATCTGAGAATTGTCGACTGCGCTGGTGTAGCCAAGGTTTATGTCGCCAGTGGCGTCGTCAAAAGACAAGCCAATGTCCAGATCATCACCGTACAAGGCGGCGTCTTGCCGGACCTCAATGTCTGGGTACGTGCCGGAGCCGAGTAGCGCATGATAGCTGCCATCGATGGTGTCGCCGGGCCGGAAGCTGAAGTTACTGTTGCGCTGAAGGCGTAGACCGCCAAGGGTATAGGTCCCGCCGCCCCGCACCAGAGTTCCGCCAAATCCGTCACCGGACCCATTGGAAGAGTTCTGCAGCTCTCCAAGCACCGTGATGTCGTGACCCTGATCGTGGAATGTTCCGTCGCGTACTGACAGGTTGTTGGTCACCGTGAGGGGCTGGTCAAAGAAGACGATGGTCCCCCCGTTGTACCAACCCTCAAGCACGGCCGGCGCGCCCACGTCGTAGGTGAGTGTCCAAACAAAGCCCGTTCTTTCCACAAAGACTCGGTCTGCTGTGCCGGGTGCGACGCCACCTACCCAGACTGTCGATGAGGAGAAATCATCCACCCTGTAGGCTCCGCCCGGAAGAACGCTGGTGATGTCAGCGGCGTTGGCGGTGCCGACCAGGCACAAGGCAACCAACAGTGTACGATGCATAGTGATTCTCCCCATAGGCACCGATGGTTGCTGAGGACTGAATACCAAACAGACAGCATTTGGACAAACGACTTCGTACAATGACGCGCCGTTGATTGGCAGGGTTAGCCCGAGAAGCCGCTATCCGTGAGGAACGACGCTAGAACGGTACCAGTGTTCCGGTCCCCATTACGCCGAACTGACTGATCGCTTGCAGTGTTGCGCCGTTGGACGGAATGACGGTCTCGGAGACCTTGTAGCGGTACATACCAATCGCCACGAGTCCGTACGACGGGAACCCGCTGAGCATCCCGCCGGGCACAACCATAGAGCCGTTGTCCGGGCCGTAGCAGACGACTGAGCCGAGCAAGACGCTGCCGTCAGACGCGTAGACGTCCAGCTGGACCATGAACGTTCCGATACCCCCGCTCGGCGACCATGAAAACACCTGGCCTTGCTGGGAAACTGGTGCTGCGAAGGCGGCTTCTGGGTTGACGTACAGCATTTCCTGCGGGCTGACCGAGTCGAAACCTTGGCTGCTCACCATTCCGCCGTCGATTCGGAAGCCCCCGCCAGCTCCGCCGTCTGGAACGTTGACGTCGAAGGAGGCATTGCGGAGGTAGTCGGACTCACCAAGGCCAGCGGCATCGTAGTACAGACCGCCTTGCCCGCTGGTCCGTCGCATGGGAATCGATGCCGAACCGCTCTCCAGGTACACCCACTCGCCAACGTCCACTCGGGCTGTCGTGGGCCCACCGCGGTTGGGGTTGATGGCGCAGCTGCCGGAGGGCGGAATCCACTGGGTCCACGAGGTGGGCGACGGCGCGTGAAAGGCCGCTGCTCCGGAGACCTGTAGGCCATTGGACTGGTTGAAGCAGGAAGGGCAGGCGACCTGGAGCATTGCGAGCTCAATGAGTCCACCCGTCATGCCGGTTGCGGTGACCTGTCCGTCGCTATCGGTGTCTGGGTCGTCAATGTCGTTGCCGCGGTCGGGCGGGCCGCTGTCGGAGTACCAGAATCCCTCGGGGTCAATACCGATGCCTGACCCAGTGGTCACGACCACCTCAACCGGTCCTTCGACAATGCCTGGGGGGGAGGTGACGATGATGTGCTCGGCGTCTTCTCGGAAGAAATCGAGGTCGAGTCCGCCAACTTCTACCGATTCAACCTCAGTGAATCCAACGCCGGTGATCGTGACGAGAGTGCCGCCAGCGACAGGTCCCCAGTATGGAGAGACATCGTCAATGACGACGTCTCCGACCTGGACGGCGGTGTCCGTAGTGTCGGTACCCAGCTCGGTGAGCCCGGTTCCACACCCTGTCAGAACAATGAAGAGTAAGCTGCGCATTGCCACGAGATACCGCGACAAACGGCTACCGTCGACTGTGTAATGCCACCGTCAACGGTCCCAATCGAGTGATTGCCGTGATGCGTGCACGGTAGCTGGCACTCAAATCCGGGGTCGGCACAATGCGTAGCTCCGATAGTCGCGCTTCCGCCTTGTTCGTCGTCTGATGCCTGACTGCTGCGGGTATGAACGTTCTCGGGGACACGTCTAGATTCGCTAGTCGGCCTGACCTTGAACGCCTTCGCTGGGGGCGTTGGGTCCGAGTGCTTCGGGGCCACTGACCACTTCGAAGGCCGCTTTGAAGAAGTGCTGGGTGCTGTCGTCGGCCATTTCAGTGCGACCGCCAAACCAGCAGGAACCATTGTTGGTCAGGATGGCGGTGGTGGTCATGACGTCGCCAATGACGAAGCTTCCGGCCCCCATTGAGTAGTCATCATCTGCGTGGATACCCAGGAACTTCAGTTGCGTTCCCTGTGGGATGGCGGCGGTCGTCGCGGTCGACGGACAGCCGGCGATGACTCGGCTGCCTTGTGGCAGTGCGGCGAGGGCGACCTTGGAGAAGTGCCGTTCAGAGCCGGACGTGGTGGCTGCTTGGCCTGAAATCCAGCAGTCATCCGTCAGGGTCGCGCCTGCTTCGAAGACGAGAGTTTCGCGTCGGGCTGTGCCGCCACCAGCGTACGCGTCGTCGTGGTGAAGTGCGGAGAGCGTGTACACCGTGTCCGCATTGGGAACCGTTCGAATGGACTCCGCTGGACAGATGTTCGTGGTGTATGTCCTGGTGTCCGCCCGTGTGATGAGGTCCAGGTACAAAGCCGCCTTTTGGAGCTGGAACGACTCGCCAGAGTCGCTTCTGACAGGGCCTTCGTACCAGCACCCTCCGGTATTGGTGAGGTCTCCGGTAGGTTTTCCGTCCATGCCCATCATCTGGGCATACTCGTGGTAGTTGGGGTCTTCTGGGAGAAGGCTCAGTACAACGAATGAGGTGCCACTGCGAATGGTCGGCATTGTGGCGGCGCCAGGAGGGCAGTCATGTGCGGCTGCCGTCTGACAGCACGCAATGACCAGCACGTTGAGGGCGAGCAGATGACTCATGAGGCTCCCGTGGACGAACGCGTACTACTGAATCCCGCAACGGACGAACTGACGGTCCGCTACGCTGCGCATGGTCTCGTTGAATCCAATGCTGCTGCCAACCCAGATCAGGTTGTCCTTGAACCCGAGGGACACACGCACTGAGGTTCCCCAGCGCGCCTGGTAGGGGACGTTCAACGCAGTCAGAACGTCGCACGGAATGCGGTTGACTTCGTTCATGGTGTCGATGCTGCTGCTGCCGTTCCGGTCGTAGTTGCTCACCAAGATGGTCTGCGCGCTGGCGTCTAGGGAGTCGTCTGGGGACAGGGTGCGCAGCTGGTCTGCAATGCTTCTGCGACCGCCGCCGATGGAGTCTCGGGTTCCGCCGATGGAGTCTCGGGTTCCGCCGATGGGGTCTTTGCTTCCGGCACCTCGGCCACCCGAAATGACCTCGAAGGCGGCTTTGTAGAAGTATTGAGTGGTGCCGTCTGTGCTTTCGGTGGGGCCGCCGTACCAGCATGCACCGTTGCTATTCATGGCTCCGGTCGTGGTCATGACGTCGCCAATAGCGAAGGTTCCGGCACCGTTCGAGTAGGCGTCTTCGCTGTTGATACCGAGGAAGCGTACTTGGGCGCCGGAGGGGATTGGACCGGTTGCTGCCGACGCCGGACAGCTTGCAATGACTCGGCCTCCGCTGCCCCGCCGAGACCGCGACCTTGAAGAAGTACAAGTCGGACCCGGATGCGGTGGTTGCGGGTCCTGAAATCCAGCAACCGTCGCGCAGAGTGGTGTCCTCGTCAAAGGTGACGGTCTCGCCAATGGAGACGGTTGGACTTCCAGAGTAGGCGTCATCTGGGTGAATGCCGAGAACGGTGTAGGTGCTTCCGACAGCGGGGGTCGAACGAATCGCGTCGGTCGGGCACGTTGTCGTCGCCGGGACGTTGCCTGTCTTTCCGCCGGTGGGGGTGTCGAGAGCGAGTGCCACTTTTTAGAAGTAGTACGACTCACCGCTGTTCGTGTTTGCCGGGCCGCCGTACCAGCAGTCGCCATTGTTGGTGAGCTCAGCGGTGCTTGTGGCGTCTACACCTACGATCTGGGCGTACGAGTTTGTGTAGTAGGCGTCCTCTGGATGCAGACTCAGCACACGGAAGGACGCGCCGTTGGGAATGGTGGACTGGGTGGCCGCTCCGGGCGGGCAGTCTTGGGCAGCAGCGGTCTGGCACAGGGCAACGGCGGCGGCAATGACGAGTGATGCGCGAATCATGGAACTCCTAGAGCGGTCGCTGTGGTTGCGGGGGACATACTATGAGACACCGAAGCGCCGGGCGCTAGCCCCTGAGAGTCGATGAAAGACGCCGAACCCGTGAGACCGCGCGGGTCGTCCCAGGTTCCACGTGGACCACGAATCGCGTGGCAGCCAGCACATCAATGAATTCCTGTGCGGTCAATCCAGCGGCGTGAGCAACCACGAAACGGTCGGTCCGCGTGCGTACAAGTCGCAGATCAGCGGGGTGAACATCGCGGTCAAGAGTTGCGCGAATGTGCTGACGAACGGCCTGTTTGGCAGAGAGCAGCGCGCAGGCAGAGGCTATGCGGTCGTCTGATTGTTGCCATGCCTCGATCTCTTCGGGTCGGCCGAGCAAGCGGACCAAGGTGCCTTCAATCGGCTCAACGAGGTCGCCTGCAGCAACGACCCAGCCGTCCTCCGTAGCGTGTCCAACGTCGACATCGTCGGCTAGTCGGTTCTTTGCGAAGCGCGCAATGCTGTCGGCGGAGCGGCCCAGCACAGGACCGCCATCGACCAGGGCCTCGGTCCAGCGGAATGTGGTCCAGATGCCGGCGGAACCGGTCAGGGTGACGTCGAAGACGAGGGTGTGGGCGTCTGCGTGGATGAGCACCAAGTGTGCGTGAACCTGACCATTGGGGCGGTCGGTGTAGAAGCGCAGATTGTCGCAGGAGACGGGATAAGCAAGCTTTCCACTTGGAATAGCGGAGTTCCATACCTCGGGAGAACCCGAGAACATGGGGTGGGTTGCGGCGTCCAACAGCAATGGGTCGACAACGAAGCGGGGCGACGACGCGGGCAGCAGGTCTGCATCTGGCCGCGTGTTGAACGTGGCGGTGATGCCGCCGGGGCCACGTTCGTGGAAGGACTCAACGGCCTGAAGGACGGGACCGTGGAAGGTCAGTCCGCCGTTGTAGTAGTCGCTCGCTGAGAGGTCGACGGGGACGGCATCTTCGAGGGGTGCCGGCGCTTGTGGGGCGTCGTCGTAGGCGTCTCCGACCTGTACGACGGCGCGCATGTGTACCTTGGGACCGGACAGCTTTGGAAACTTCGGGTTTTCATGGTGCACAGCCAAGCTGACGGCGACGTGGGTACCGTCAGAGACCGCGGTAATGAGGAGGTCTACGGGACCGTCCCCGGTGTGAATCCACTGCTCAGCGACCACGCTTGGGATTCCTGTGATGGTTGCGCCTGGATGTAGTGCAAGTGCCGCTTCTGCGGCGATCTCTGCGGCGAAGGCCATGGGGACGGCGGGGATGACCAGCGTAGGAGCATGGTCTGCCAGCCACGGATGCATGTCCGGGTCTAGTCGAACACGACCGACCGCACTGTCGCCGTCGACCATGAGCTCGTCGATGAGCGCGCTGTGGGCCTTGAGGCGAACAGGTACTGGCGCCTGAACTGGCTCGGGGGTCTTGGCAAAGCGAACGGCGAGGCCGGTCAGCTCGTAGATGGCCATGCCGTCGGCGCGGACAACGCCGTCACCGACCAAGTGGGGCTCGCCGTCGGTGGTGACCTCGCGAACGTCGAGCTCGTACTGGAGCGCTTTGCGGTTCGTGTTGACTTGGCCTCGGTAGCGCCACTTGACGGTGGTTCCGCTAGCAATGGGCTCCACGATTCCGGTGGGGGTCCCTGCACGTTGTTCGAGTTCCCATCGGGCGAGCTGGGCCAGTCCGTCCAGTCCCAAGGAGCCAGGCATGACCGGGTCTTGGTGGAAGTGGGCGGTGAAGAACCACTCGTTGGGGTCTACGTCTTTCTCTGCGGCAACAAAGTCAGCGCCGCGAGCGGTGATGCGGTCGAGCATGCGAACGTCTGCGCGGGGGGCGGTGACGTCGATGTTCACGGCGTGTTCGGCACGCAGAGCGGTTCGGCGGTCTTCGTCGGTGAGGCCCAAGCCCTTCTGCTCGGCAATGGCCTGCTCGGTGAAGTAGCCAAAGTGCGTGTCTCCAGAGAGAACCAGCGTGTCTCCTTGGCGGGTTTCCATCTCGAAGAACACCAGGGTCATGCCGCCAGATGCGGAGACGCTGACCAGCTTTGCCGTTGTGTGGAGTGTTCCAGCGTTGCGCAACACCGGAGCGTGCCAGGTGGCGGTGCCCCCCAAGTTGCGGAAGTACAGGTCGGCCGTGCCGAGTGCGGCACCTTGCCACGCCGTGAGCCAGCCGCAGGGTTGTAGGGCAATCTCAAGCAGAATGGCCAGCGGCATTGCGGTATCGGGAACGGCGTCCCACCAGAACGCATCTGTGGGGACGTCGTAGGCCATGTTGACCGAAGCGGGTGCGGTCAGCTCCTCTTTGGGCGCATCAATGCGCTCGGCACGGGACAGCATGAGCAAGGGCGGGCCCGGCATGCGCGGTGTTCGTGGGCCGTTGTCGTACTGGGTCCAGTTGGGCCCGAACGCTCTGGACGGGTCTCCGACGCTGAACTCGAGGTGCTGAGTCTCGTTGAACGACGTTGGGGCGGGTAGGGCGACCGCTTCGCCACAGATGCGCAAGGAGACGTCTTCTGCGAGAACTACGGGTGTGCCGTCTACGAACAAGATGACGTCTGCGATGACCCAGGGAGTGGGGTCGAACCCAGCGGACTTCGGACGCACGTCGTAGGTGAGCTTGCTGTGCCCAGGGACCACTTGGCCTCGGCAGCGAAGGCGTGTGGTGACGCCATCCACGGGCTCGAAGGTGGCGTTAGGAAACTGGGCCGGAAACCCATGGGCCATGAGCCAGATGGACAAGGACTGAGTGCAGCCGTCGAACATGAGCGTTCCCGGCATGCACGGGTCGTCTTTGAAGTGCACGGCGTTGAACCAGTCGTCATCGCTCAAGTCTTGTTGGGCGACGATGTGACCCAGACCATGAGGACCGCCTGAGATCTGCAGGGTGTCGACGCGGTTGAGCAGGCTCCACTTACCCGAAGGTAGGCGCATCTCAGCGCCGTCGGCAGGACTGAAGGCAGCACCAAAGGCGTGGCTGTACTCACCGCGTGTGAGGGCGGCGACGGCGGCGTCATTGAGCGCTGAAGGAGCCCCAGCGAAGACGGGCGTCAGTGGGGACTGGACGGGGTGGTTACCCGGCGTGGGGTCAACACCTTGGGGAATTGCCAGGCTTGCCGGGGGGAAGAAGCCGGCACATCCCTCGCGCATGGTTAGGACCTTGCGACCGTCACTCTTCGCCGTACAGTCGTACTCAAAGTAGAACAAGATGGTCTCGCCCATGCGGGCAAAGGCCTTGATGCGGATGTCGTGACACAGGGTCTCGCCAACGGGTGGGGTGTCTCCGTGGAAGGTCAGGTCGCAGTCGAGCAGGCGATACAGTGCCTTGCCCTTGGTAATAGCGTCAGTTCCGAGGATAGCGCACAGGAGTAGGTCGGCTTGGCCAGACTCGACGACAACGCAGGGTGGCGGCTTGCCTTGATGAACCCAAGAAGCGTCTGTGGGCAGGTCGTACTCGGTGGTCATGCGCGCAGCTTTCAGCGGGCCGCGTTCGCCGTCGACAGAGGTGACGCGGGAGACGAGCAGTAGCTCGCCCATGGGCAGGCGTACGCGCGGAGTAATGTCGTCTAGGTCAGCGTAGGCAGAGCCGAGGACCTTGGACATCGTGCCGTGGGCCAGGTGCTCAAGGCCGGCGCGGTCGATGAGCTCGCCAGGGGAGGTGGGCTGTGTGCGGACCCCTGGCGCGGCTGGGCGTGGGGCTGGCGCTGTGCGTGGCGCTGCGGGTGCCGGTGCTGCGGGTGAGACTTGTGGAACTGCAGGCCGTTGCGGTGCACGGGCGAGCAGCGGTGCTGTGTTGGAAGGCGCTGAGGTGGCGCTATCGAGCAGCGAAGCGAGGCGTCCGAGCTGTTCGGTTGCCCGGGCTTGGCTGGCCAAGAAGACCGCGTGGGCGCTTGCGGTCTGTTGGCTAGTGGCGGCCATCTGCCGAGCCAGTGCGGCGAGGTTGGTGAGCTCGACAGACACGCCGCTGTGCATGGGGGCAGAAGCCATCACGGGGGCCGGACTGGGTGTCAGCGTCATGGGCGGGGCCATCGACGTCACGGGAACAACGGGCGGTCGTGCGAACACCGGCTTGGTCGTTGCGACGGGTCTGACCACGGCAATCGGTGTGGCCACGGGAGCGGCGGGGCGGGCAGGCGTCATGGCCCAGGACAGGGGTGCGGTCACGAGGGGTGGGCCGTCGTCAAACACCGCGAGGGTCTTGGGGCCAGCAGCGTGGATGTTCGGCAGCGGAACGGTCTTGCCGGTCCAGTCACCGAGCCAGTCGGGCTGTAGCGGTAGGCCGGAGTCGTGGGGAATGGCCATGGAACGCTCGGGTGTGGTGTCGGACAGGTCGGCGGGGTCGAGGTCTAGCGACAGAAGGAGGGCCAACGCGGAGTCGGCGGCACCCATGTGGCCTAGGCGGTCGTGGTGGTCGGCAACAGGGCCGGTCTGCGCATCCACATCAGACAGGGCGTAGGCCTCAAGGTCTGAACGGACCAAGAACGCAATGGCACCCTCGGCAACTGTGTGTTTTGCATGATTGGCGACGTGACCAGGCAGGTCCACAGCGCCCACAAGTACGGCGTCTACAACCTTGGTGGCCAAGAGTCGTTCCGCGTGCTGTAGGGCGGTGTGTAGCGAGTCGGAGCCCGAAGACACCGTGTACGACGGACCTTGAAGGTCGAAGGTCGCTGAGATGCGGTTGGCGACGAGGTTTGGAAGCACGCCTTGAACGCGCGCTGATGTGAGCGGCGGGCTGACGGCATCTCTGTGCTCGGCATCTACCAACCAGCGCAGGGTGTGCTCTGAGATCTGCGGGTCAACGGTCATTCCAATGATGCATGCGACCCGCGAATCTGCCAGATTCACGCCGGCCAGTGCGTCACCGGCCGCTTCGAGCATGGCGAGCTGCTGTGGCAGAATCTGGGCCGCTTCGGACGGAGGAATGCGCCGACCCACGGCATCCACAGCGATGCTGGGCAGGTATGTGCCATTGGGAAGCTGGGTTCCGCGGGCGATGGACGCTGGCGCTGGCTTCGCTACACCGGTCTGGGCGAGGGTGACGCTGGCCCGTGTGGTCTTGGCATCACCAATACGAGCGCCAACGCTGTGAATGAACAGGTCTACGCCGCTGTGTTCTGCGGGACGGGTGGGGCTGGCGACGTTGGCAACCAGCATGTGTGCGTTGGTTCCGCCGAAGCCGAACGCGCTGACGGCGGCAATGCGCTGGTCTTCGTCCCAGGTCTCGCTGTCATGCAAGACCCGAAGGTGCGCGCCCATCTCGAGCGGGGTGGTGCAGCCTGGAGTGGGGGGGAAGAAGCCGTCGCGCACGGCACCTGCGGCGCGAATGAGTCCAGCCAGACCGGCGACGGTGATGGTGTGGCCGATCTGTCCCTTCGTCGACGAGACCACCATGGGAAGGGGGCGGCCTTGGTGCACGGCACCCAAGGTTGTCAGCTCTGTCCCGTCGCCAAGCTGGGTTCCAGTCGCGTGACACTCGGTGTAGCCAACGTCTGCCGGGGCCAGCTGCGCTCGGGTGTACGCTTGGCGCAGGGCACGCTCCTGTCCCGAAGCGCTTGGGGCGAGTAAGTTGCCCTTCTTTCCGTCGTTTCCGAGGCCGCCACCGCGAAGGATAGCGTGAATGGTGTCGCCGTCTGCTTGCGCGTCTGACAGGCGCTTGAGGGTGATGGCAGCTGCCCCTTCGCCAACGAGCAGACCCGTACCGTTCACGTCAAACGGCCGCGCGACGCCGTCTGTGGCGAGAGCGCGTAGCTGGGCGAATCCTAGGAACAAGAAGGCGGAGTCTGCGGCCTGTACGGCAGCGGCAATAGCAACGTCGCACAGGCCAGCGGCGAGTCGGTCGCAGGCCAGCTGAACCGCGTACAGACCCGATGCACAGGCGGCGTCCAGAGAGGTGACATGTCCGCCGATTCCAAGGAGCTTGGCTGCGTGAAGAGCAGGTCCTTCACCGTGTTCTAGGCTCTCTGGCGAGGCGTCGGTCAGCCAGTCAGTCGTTGCATTCAGGGCAGTGACAGAAGCCTTGAAGGCGCTCGCCCGAACCATGTCAGAGGTCGGGAGCGACAAGTTGGCCAGAAGAAGGTCTGTTCGCTCACCGGCGAAACCAGCGGCAACCGTGCGTACCGTTCTGGTGACCAAGCGTGTTGCAGCGTCACAGTCTTCTGCGCCTTCGACCACGCCGGGATCGACGAACCCACCTCGAATCGTAGGTGTGGTGTCGACGGCACCAACGGTGGGGGAGAGCACCGATTTGGGGGACATGGGCCAGCGGTCTTCGGGAACATCACTGACAGCCGGCGTTCCGGCTCGGGATGCAGCAATCCACTCCTCGGCCGAACTCGAGCCAGGCAGCATGCAATCCATAGCGACAATAGCGATATCCACGACGTCTCCGAGCGGGAGCAACGCATATCGTTGGTGGGCAGGCCTGCACAGCACACAAGCCCAGAGACCCGCGTTTCAGGCCGACAACTGGCCCGCTGGCCAGTATCTATCGGCCGGCTTGGTCCAGGCCCACCCGGACCCGTCGTCGACCTTGTCGCCGACCGCTAGCTACAGCGGTGCCGGTCCACGTTGATCCGGGCTGCGCCGCTCATGCACGCGCCTAGCTTCCTCAGCGCATCGCAGTGTGTCCCGACACAACTCCGGTGCGCTGAGTCGCCATGCACGCACCTGAACGACGCATCCCGCGGGTCAACCTGACCCGGCAACGCTGTACTGTGTCTTGCATAGTTCTGGTGGGATTTGAAGTCGCGAAAGGTGGGCTGGCAGGGGTTCGCAGACCTCTCATCTTGCTGGAGCCCCAAACGGACCATCCTAGTTGGGCAATGTGGGAGCGACGCAGGACATAGCGATGTCATGGTTGTGGGTCCGAGATGGACTAATCTTTGCCGTAGATACAGACGTTGAAGCGGGCCTACTCACCGAGTGTGTGCGGCGTGACGTCATTGGTATCGAAGGAGTCGTTGACACAGCGAACGCTCATCTGCTGGTCCAAGCCAGCGCGTTTGCTTTGTACGGCGACTGAAAAGTTCTGGGGAGAATTTGGGCCGCGTCGGGAAACCGGCGCGGCCTCTCATTTTGCAGGTCTCAAAACGTGACTGCCGATTGCAGTACACTGCGCTGCAAGTGGAGGTCTCGTGATCAATCCCGTGGACATGTTCTTTCAAGGGGGCGGGTTTCAGCTCGTGATCTTGCCCTTGGGCCTTGTGGCGATGCTGTTCGCGCTCATCATCCCCTTGGCCATTGGCTTTGCGAAGTGGCGGCTGCCGGCAAGTACGGCGCTTTTGGGCCCGGTGGGGGTGGTCGCACTGGGCATGGTGGGAACGCTGATGGGTATGCAGATGGCACATCAGGCGATTGGCTATGCGCCGCCTGAAATGCAGGAGACGATGTGGGCTCAAGGTGCGAGCGTTGCCTTGTACACGACTCTGCTCGCCGTCATGCTAGCGATTCCCGCGGCGGTCATTGCATGTTTCGCGGGTGCTGTTCCAGCCGTCATTGCTGTAGGACCTGAACCCCGTGTGGATGTGCGCGGTCTGTTGAGTGCTGCTGGCGGTGCGGTTGGAAGCTTTATCGTGGCGGTCATCGCCGTGGTCGCGGTCGTGGGAGTCAACGAAATCCCCGGAATTGGGCTGGTCCTTCCCATTGGTTTGGCCATCTGTTTGGTGGTCACGCTGCTGACTGTCGTGGCGTGCGGGCGCATTGCGAGCGACGACCAGCTGCATCAAGGGCGTGTCGCGGGGAGCCGATTCTTTGTTGCGCTGTGCGGCGCGCTGGCACTCATTCTCTTGGCAGAGTTCTTTCGAACCACTGCCCAATCGAGCGCGGCAGGGATGATGGCTCAGCTCTCTCCTGAGCTCCAGTCCTTGCTCGTCTCTCAGGGCATGCGCACGGCTTCGAGTGTGGGTTGGTTTGGATGGTTGTTGGCGTTGGTCCCAATGACTGCCGGTACCTGCGGTGCGCTTCACTGGGTAAAGCGCATAGACGGGCGAGTGGGCATTGGAGCGGTCATTGCGCTGGTCAGCGTTGTGCTCATGGTGGTCATGATCTACGCGTCACGCGCCGCAAGCGTGCACCAAGTCACGGGGCTCTGGTAGGGGACTGGCCCGGAGTGATTTCACCGTCTCGACGGCGCCGCTTATTCTGGTCATCGCCCTAGGTCCGGCTCTCCGAGTCCGCGGATGTCCGTTACAGCGGTCGGCCTGGAGTGACCTATGCATCTAAGCGACATGACCGTTGACCTTCCCGAGCGCGACACTGCTATTGCAGATGCTCAGGCCCTGCTAGAGCGCTTCCGCGCGGCATCTTCGGTCGATGAGCAGTGGACGGTTCTGCGTGAACTCGATGCGATGGACCGTCAGCTCGCCACGCTCGACTCGCTGACCTACATCCGCTTTTCCCAGGACACAGCCGACACATCGGCCAAGGCCCACCGCACGTTCATGGACGAGCTGTCGCCCGCGGTTGACGTGCATTTGGTCGACCTGCGTAGGGCGGTGCTTGCGTCCCCGCATCTGGCTGTGCTGACTGAACGCTTGGGTGAGCACACCATCGCTAGGTGGCGTGCAGACGCCATGTCTTTCAGCGAAGCGGTTGCTGCGGACCAAGCCACTGAGTCGGCCTTGGTGATGGAGTACATGGGCCTGATGGCCAGTGTGCGCGTGGACTGGGAAGGCGAGAGCAAGAGCCTTGGAGAAATGCGCGAAGTGATGGGGCGACCGGACCGCGCAACCCGTCAGCGTGCCGCCGAGCTCCGTGACGCCGCTCTGGCCGCAAAAGCCCCGGAGATGGACGTACTGTTCAGCAAGCTCACCTCGCTGCGTCACTCCATGGCCCTCAAGCTTGAGCAGTCGAGCTACACGCCGATTGGTTACGCTCAGATGGGACGTACCGACTACACCGAACAGGACGCTGCGGTGTATCGCCAGCAGGTTCTCGACCACGTGGTGCCGCTGTGCACGGCGATTCGCAAGCGTCGGGCGAAGGCCCTAGGCATTGCTTGGTCCGACTACCGGGTGTGGGATGAGTCGATTGCGGACCCCGCTGGTGTGCCGCGTCCGAAAGGAGACCATGACTGGATGCTCGCCCAGGCATCGAAGATGTTCAGTAAGCTCGGGGACGACTTCAGCGCCTTCTTCGAGACCATGACCTCACAAGGTTTGCTCGACCTCAAGAGCCGCGAAGGCAAGGCCGGTGGCGGGTATTGCACGGCGTTGTACGACCACAAAGTGCCGTTCATCTTCGCCAACTTCAACGGCACCCAAGATGACGTCAACGTCTTCACTCACGAGTGCGGGCATGCCTTTCAGAAGGTGAAGTCGCTGCATCACGAGGTCATCCAAGACATTCGTCCCACCGCCGAGTCCGCTGAGATGCACTCGATGAGCTTGGAGCACCTGTGCTACCCGCACATGGAGCTGTTCTTTGGGGACGATGCCGACCGCTACCGCACCCAACATTTGGAAGGCGCACTGCTGTTTCTGCCCTACGGCTGTGCAATCGACGAGTTCCAGCACGCGGTTTACGAAAATCCCGAGTGGACCGCAGAACAACGCAACGCCCACTGGCTGACGCTAGAAGCGAAGTACCTGCCGTGGCGTCACAACGGCGACCTTGCGAATGCCAACACGGGGCGTGCCTGGCAAGCTCAGCGTCACGTCTACTTTCGGCCATTCTATTACATTGACTACTGCCTAGCCGAGACCGTAGCACTGCAGTTCTGGCAGCTTGCTGAGGCGGACCGAACCGAGGCCATGCGGTTGTATCGTGAGCTGTGTTCCCTGGGTGGAACCAAGGCATTCCAGGGGCTTGTTGCACAAGTCGGACTGAAGAGCCCGCTGCAGCCTGGAACTCTCCAGAGTATTGCGACAGACGTAGCCGGCGCACTCGGACTGTAGACACTCCGGCCGCCCGCCAGACGTTGGAGGGCGACTGTGTGAGAACGGATGTTGTGATGCGGGTCGTCAACGTCTCTGCGAATGATCCGTAGGACCGGCGTATGAACGCCGTGTCCGACATTCGCGCACCCTCCGTGGTGGAGACCGAGCGCCCTGCGTCAAGACTGCATTCGGCACGTCGTGAAAGGGCTGGGTCCAGACAGGCCGAGCCCGCAATGACCGTTTCTCTGTCTGCAGACGCGTTGGCTGCTCAAGCAGCAGACCGCGAGCGTGAGGCCGAACGAGGTGAGCTCGCTGCCAGACTGCCGCGCGCCCAGAACCGGGCCGACCAGGCGCAGCGCGAAGCGGACGAGGCCATGGCTGTGCAGAGTGGTGAGGTGTTGTCCCCGGACGAAGAATGGTATGTGCGCGACCTTCAGGCCCGAGACGCCGAGGTTCGCAACCATGAGGCGGCCCATGTTGCCGCCGCCGCTGGGCACGCCGGGACACCTCGGTACACCACCGAAGTAGGGCCGGATGGTCGCCAGTACGCGGTTGGCGGCAGCGTCTCTATCGATCTGAGCGGTGCGGGTAGCCCCGAGGCCACGGCCGACAAGATGCGAACCATCAAAGCGGCCGCGAGCGCCGTTAGCACCATGTCCGGTGCCGATATGCGCGTTGCTTCCACCGCGGACCGGGCCATGCACAAGGCCCAGCAGCAAGCGCACCGAAAACGTGCTCTCAGGGCGTATGGGAATGCCTCTCACCTCGAAAATGCGCAGTCCAGCGCACCGGAATCAAACCACCCAATGTAGCGGATGGCCCCCGTCGCCACGCACGCTGCCTCCCATTGGCGGAGCGGTTGTACCGTTGTAGGGCCCGGGTTCGTTGAGCAGGTCGCTCGCTGCCGTTTGCTGCCCTCGCGCAGACCATGCGCGGGTGGTGTCCGCCCCCCCAACGCCAGGCGGCCCACTGTCGGGCATGTCTGGCATCAACAACGGCAACGGATGTGCCGACAGTTGTGTCATGGAGGACTGATGGTCCGCTCGATTGTGCTCGCGATGTGCATCTGTAGCCCGGCTTGGGCCGGCAATACTCACCAAATTAACATGACGGTGAATCCCCCTCGAACGCAGGAACTAGCAGCCCCAGTCTTTGGGGTTGGCACCGCCGATGATGCCCTTCGAGGCCAAACGACCGCGCTGTTTGGCGGAGTAGACTCTTCAGCGTTGGGCCTCTCGGTAGCGATGGAGGGAGACTACGAGGGGGTGTCCATTCTCGCGCGTCCCGGCGAGTCCCAGTGTGGTACCGCCCAGGAGGTCGTGCTTGGGGCTGCTGCTCAGTCGTTTGCAGAGCTTGAGCGGAGCCGTTGCTACGAGTCGTTGGACGTGCAGTTCGAGGCCGTGGTCGTCTCCGAGGGTAGCTTCGACGATACTCTGGCTGTCGTCACCTACACGGTCTTTTGATGAGACAGACACGCTGGTTTCTAGCGTTTTCCGCTCTCTTGGTGGCGTTCTTTGCACAGGCGAGTGCCGTCTCCGTGGTCGGGGAGCGAGTCATTGAGCATGAGGCGGTGCCAGGTCAGGTCATCCACGGGATTATCCCTGTGTTTAACCACGGACCGACCAGTGAGGGCGTTCGGCTGTATGTGACGGACTACACGACCGAGCTTCCCCAAGAGCATGTGGTGGTCGACGCTGGGAGTCTGGAGTACTCGAGTGCTCCTTGGATGCGGCTCCCTGCGGACGAGGCGATAGTGGTGGGAGAAAGCGGCACCAACCTCGACTACCGCCTTGAACTTCCCCCTGACGTCATGGATGGGGCGTACTGGGCTGTCGTGATGGTGGAGGATGCTCGAACGCAACCTCTGGGGGTCACCTCAGGGGATGCGGCTGTTCAGCTGCAGCATCGTCAGCGCATCGCGGTGCGCGTGGTGGTTCATGTGCGCTCGAACCGGCAACCTGTGGTTGGACAGGTGACCTTCGAGGGAACCGTTGTGGCGTTGCACGATGGGCGCCATGCCATGTCGTCCGACGTTCGCAACACGGGTCGTCAGATGTTGGTGCTCCATCCGAGAGTGCGACTATTCGACGTCGCGGGTGTCAATATTGGAGAGTTTGACGGACCTTCCGCCACGCTGTTGCCGGGCGCGTCTTGGAGGTACCACGTCGAACTCGACCGACTCCCGCAGGGTGAGTACATGGCTGTGTTGCTGACGGAGGACCGAGCGGGTGCGGTGTTTGGGGCGCAGCAACGACTGCAGATCCGTTAGTGTGCGCCGCGTACAAGGAGTTTTGCGATGGCGGATATCAAGTTGATGCTCGGTGGCATGATGCGGGACCAGGGCGTTTCCGTTCACCATCTGATGGGGGTGGCCGGTCTAGCGAAGCGGTCGGCGCGTGACGACTTCGAGGTGGTCTGGGCTTACGCTATCGACGATGCGGACCTCACCAGCACCAAAAACCATCTGCTGAACCAGTTTATGGACTCGGACTGTACCCACCTGTTGTTGGTCGACGGGCGGGTGGGCTTCTCGGTTGAAAATGTGGTCCAGATGCTCGGGCACCGGCAGGGTCTTGTGGTGGCAATCGGACCACAAGCGTCCGGGCGGTGGCCTGTTGAGCTGATTGGCGGCGGCTCCTTGCGTAAGGGACTGTGTGTCGAGGCTCGGCGCACGGCGATGCACTTCGCCCTGTTCGAGCGGTCGGCTGTGCTTCACTTTCGGGATGCTTACCCGGAGCTGGAGCACAAGCCGACGTCAGACGACCCGACCGACAACCTTCACCAGTACCGATTGTTCGACCCGGATATCGACTCAGAGAATGGGACCTACCTGGCCAGTGACGCAGCGTTTTCCGAGCGATGGCGCGCGGCAGACGGGGAAATCTGGGTAGATACCGACATCGAGCTACGCACTGAAGTCCGGCAGGTCGTTGCGAATAAACTACGCTACCAGCTTCCGGCCGTGGCACCCGCGACGAGCTAGTCCGCGACCGTCGCAGACAGCTCCACACTCGCCCCACCGAAGGTGCCGGTCAGTGTGGCCTGCCCAACGTGTGCGCCCTCCAGCGTGCCGTCTACGTTGACTTGGACTGCCGTGTTGTCGGATTGCCACTCGATGGAGGTTGTGACGTCAATCTCCGTGCCATCGTTGAGAGCGGCGAACACCGAGACCGGAATCGCTTGGCCGAGGGGTACACGAACGTTCGTTGCCTGTACGCTTAGGCCCGTGATGGCTGCCGCGACGACGCTGACGGTCAGCGGCGGGCTCTCCACATCGCCCACTCGAGCTCGGATGGTTGTCTGGCCCGGTCCCACGCCGAGGAGCATGCCCTGCATTGCCATAACGACTGCGGGATTGTCACTCACGAGCTCCGGCCGCCCTGCCCATGAACGCTCCCCGTCTCGCCACGTGATCTCAACAGGCGGACTCATGGCGACCCCGGGTGGGAGTGTCACAAGTTCTGACTGGATGACAAGTTTGTAGGGTGGGTTTTCCTCAATGCGGACCTGGAACGGATTGGTCGATTCGCCGCCCCATGTGGCGGTGATCTCCGCGGTGCCCTCCGACAGGGCCAGCAGCTCGCCATCGATGATTTGCGCGGCTTGCGGGTTCGAGGAGTCGAAGGTCACGCCCTCGTTTAGGGCACGCTTGGTGCCATCCAGTGTCTGGGTGTGTGCAGCGACCGGAATCCGGTCCCCAATCGCGAACCGAGTGCTGGGGATGTCGAGGGCTAGAGCGGCGATGCTCGGGTCGATGACCGTCACTGGCACGCGGTAGGTACGGATAATGTCGACTTCCGCGAACACCTCGGCTGTGCCTTGCGCTACGCCCGTCACCAATCCTGTATCGACGGACACCACCTCTGGATCACTGGAGACCCAGCGAGCGCGTTCCGTGACGTCGGTTCGCTGTCCGTTCGTGTCGATACCTCGGCTGGTCAGCTGGAAGGACTGACCGAGCGCGAGGGTGAGGGATTGGTCGCTGATGAACAACCCGGCCAAGGGAATCTCAGAGACGTCGACGGGAACTTCGATCGACGGCACGTCAGCGGCTGTGACGGATACTGCTGTGCGTCCCTGCCTCAACCCACGGATGACGCCGTCGGCGTCGACCGTAGCGATGCTTGGGTCTTGGCTGGTGTACGCCAGGTCCGGGATGTCTGCTGTGACGAGTCCGCTTGCTGTGTGGCCGCGTACGCGGATGCGGGTGCTGTCCCGGCGTCCCAACACGACGTTTGTGGGCCGGGCGCTGATGCGGACGAGTCGTGCGTCTACTGGCGGTGCTTCGACGACGAGGTCCTCTAGCGGTACGAACTCAATGCGTTCGATCGTTGGGCGAAGCTCGAAGGTCAGCGTCTCATCGGCTCCGGCTTGCAGGTCGAGTTCAATGGAGGGTGGCTGCACACTCCGGTCGCCCTGGACCTCTCCTGTGTAGCTGAACCGCCAGGATCCAGGAGCAACGCCGTTGGCCACCTGTCCGTCAAGTAGGAGCAATGTGGCTCCAGTGTCTCGGTTGGTGCCATTGATGGTTCCGGGGCACGGCCCTGTGGGTACGGCTTCCTGCTGGCCATCGGCAGACATTTGGATGCCGAAAACCGCACATTCCGCCCGCAGTCGAGCGCCCCCGGCGACCGTCAAGTCCAGCGGAACCACCGTTCGGTGTTCGTCGGGATCGACCTGCACATTGAGGTTGCGGAGTGACCCGCCGAGTACCACCGCGCGCTCGGGCAGTGAAGTCTCATCGACAACAACATCGTACGTCCCAGAGCGAAGGCCAGGTATCGCGAAGGTTCCATCCTCCGTAGTAACAACGGCTCGTCCCCCAATCGCGACCATCGCTCCGGGAATGGGCTGGTCGTCCGTGTCGCGAATGGACCCTTCAACAACTGCGTACGGAGCGACCCGAGTTGTAGGTACGGACAGTGGTATTCGGTAGCCAAGCCCTACGTACATGTCGGCAGGACGGTTGTCGACGAGGGTCCGAAGTGTCACATCGGCGAGCAGATGGTGTCCGATGGGTAGGGTCCAGTCCGCATCTAACCGGCCTCGGTGCCGGGTCTTGCTTCGTCCGGCGGTGATGCCGTACATCGTCCCGAAGCTAAGAGTACGGTGTCGATGTCGGTAGGTCAGGTTGGTTGCCCACACCAATCGGTCGGCCGCGGGAGACCGAGGGAAGAGTTGCGCGGCCGCATGTGTACCGATCACGCTGGTGCGTGACGGTCGCCAGGACGCAGTGAGCCCAGCTCCTTGCATAAACAGGTTGTCGTTGGCAAGCAGTTGGTCTGTTGGAAACTGTGCAAAAACCGAGGTGCGGAGCGAGAAATCAGGGGTCCGTAGGGCGTAGAACACTTGTGCGCGATGACTACTCCGAACGTTCGCGAGAGTGGCGAAGCGACCGCTCCAGTCGGCCCCGACGAGAGATGCCTCTGCGAGGCGAACTTGCAGGCCAGCGTGAGGTCTGTGGAACCACCCGCCCTGAATTGCCCGCGCGACCAAACTGTGACCCAGTCGCGCTTGCGCGCCCTCTGACAGTCGAAGGCGTGCGTTCAGGGACGCGACGTTCGGAATCTGGGCGGCTCCCGGAAACGCTCTCTGCGCGACCGTGGCTGCACCCGTCACGTTGATTGCGCGCGTGCTCAGCGTGGTCCGGGCTGCAGCGGCCAAGGCTCCAGGAGACCAGCCGAGTGCGACCTGCCCGCTCAGTGGAGCGCCCCCGGGTTGGTTAAACATGGCGTGTGTTGTGACGGCTGTGGTGCGAGTTCCGCGATTGACGAACGACCCGATTGTGGTGCCGATGTCCACACTCTTGTTGGGTGAGTACCCGGCGGTACCGCCGTAGCTCAGGGGAACCTGGCCCACGGCGGCTTGGCCAAACACCATGGGCTCAATGTACGCCCCTTTGTGAGACAAGCGCAGCGAGGCGCCACGTGAACGTATGCGCGGCCGGAGGAGCAGGTTTAGCCGCGGCGCTCGGTCGCCAGCATTGAGGAGCACTGGGCCTGCGCTTACTCGCACGTCGTATGCGGCGCGAGACCGGGCGCTTACGTTTCCGAGCCCAGGAGCTCGGATACGGATGTCAGCTCGCGCGTCAGAAGACGCATCGAGCTTTCCGGACAGGTCCAACTCGACCTGTGGCCCAATCGCTGTCTCGCCTTGTTGTCGAGTGAAGACGCCCCAGAGGCCCACGGATGCCGGAATCCCGTTTCGTCCGTCAAAGCGAATCGAACCCTCATCGACAATGTCCGTTGTTCCTACGATGCTGTCGAGCAGGGTGCCATCTGGAGTCTTCAGGACGGCTCGAACGCGAACGTCGCTCGTGTTGTGGCCTGGCGCGTCGCCCAGAATCGAGAGGTCTCGCGTCTCACCGGGCTGCAGAGAGAACGGCGTGTCGTCGACGTCCAAGTCCACGCGTGATGTGTACGAGGGGATGACCGTGATGGTGCTATTCCCTTCGTTTCGAACGCTATGAGTGAACTCAATAGTGCCGGTTCGCAACGTGAATGGATGGGTCGAGGTCAGCGTGCTCGTCACCGCGTCTACCGTGGCAACGTCTACGGTCACGTCCGCTGTGGCGGTGTCGCCAGGCACCTCGACGGTGAAGTCATATCGCCCGGCGCGCGCTGTAGCGGGCAACTGAATGATGAAGAGCTGGAACGCCGATTCCTGGGCGCTGAGTTCCACGGGTGGCGGGTCTGCGACAACGCGCCAGCCCTCGGGTAGCTGAGCTGTCACGTCCAGCGTGCGCGGCCGGTCGTCGTCATTGACGACGGCAACGGGAATCGTAATGATGTCACCGGGCTCCGCGACGAACGGTTGCTCCTGGACGTCTACCGTGGCTCCGAACGCCTGGTTGCCCGCCAGGACAGCGAGGACCAGCGCTCCGAATCGGGTCATGGAGCGGGCTCGCCCGCCGGCCCAACAGGCTCTGTTTGCTGCCCAAGCTCCGCATCTGGCGGTGCTGGGGGGACAGCTTCGGTGGCCGGTGATTCGGTCTCAGTCGGGGCCTCTGTGAGGCTGTCGCCCACCGTGTCCGGCACGGCTTCACCTTCACCGGCAGAGGGTGACGATGAGCCGGTCTGTACGGACGCTGCGATCTCGGTGCCTTCAGGGGGACTCTCGATCTCGGCGGGGGGCGGCGGAGGTGTGATGGTCACGTTGAACTGCGCGCCGGACGAGGGACCGTGCTCCATGGTGGTGTAGGCGGCAACTGTGTACGGTGCTGGAGGAATGCGCCGAAGTGGGATGCGAAATCGCGTATCCACGCCTGGGTAGACGATACGGTCGGCCGACGTAACCCTGGCTGCTCGCAGGCCGTCCCTGCCGAAGAACTCCACTGTGGCATTGCCGGAGTCGGCGCGTGTTCCCGCATTGCCAACGTCTAGTACCAACACGGGACCGCGGTTGGAGGCTACCTGTGTGGCACCCTTGATCGTGACCTGTGACGTCCCCTGGTCACCAACATGGACCACGACCTTGACGGATGTGCGCCACACCTGCTGGATGGATGAGCCGGCTTGGCGCGGCGGCGGAGGTTCTTGCAGCAAGATGGCCGCCCAGTAGCTGCCTTCGGCGACGAGGTCTTCGGGTACGTCGACGTCGAGCGTGATCTCGGTGGTGCCCTGAGCTGGAATCTCGAAGGTGGAGCTAGGAAGTCGAATCCAGCCGGCTGCCGAGCGCTCGGCATTTCCCGGTGCCTGGTGTTCCACGCCGTGTGCACCCGCCTGAAAATCCGCGATAGTCAGCTGCACGGTCTGCGTGGTCTCGGACTGATTGCTCACCGCGATGGTCACTCGACCCGTAGCGCCGGGAGCCGTCGTCAGCTGATTCATCAAGCCGCTGGAGACAACCACCTTTCCAGCTACCGCCGGTTGGCCGCAGGTGAGGAGTACCATTACCAACACGAACAGCCGACTCACCATGTCACCCCCTGGGCGTCCAGCTCATCCAAGAGTGGGGTCAGGTGGCGCTCATAGCGTTTCCATCGCTGTATGGAGGTGGTATACGGCTTGCGCCGGACCTGGGTCTTGCTCGCGGTGAGCACCGGGCTGTCTCGGGTCCAGAATGCCTCGCAGGCGTCATCCCATGGCATGTCGCAGGCTTTCAAGAGTCGCTTGCCAGCAGCGACGTGGTCTTCAACGGTCTCGTGGTACTTCACTTCAAGGAAACGGTCTCCCATGAGCGGCTTGTAGAAGTCCACCATGTCACGGTGTAGGGCGTAACAACGAGCGATGTCGCGGAGGTCGTAGGCGTAGTCGTGACCGGTTGTGAACCGCTGAAAGTAGATGCTTACAGCGTTGTCGACGGGATTGCGTAGACAGTGCAGGTAGGTGGCCTTCGGCATCATGCAGTACATGATGCCCAGGTAGTACCAGGTGGAGATGGACTTGTCGGTGACCCGCTTGGCACCTGGTGCAGACTCCGCCAAGAAGCGGGCGAGTGCATTGCCTAGGTCACCCAGGAACTCGTCGTCCGCGCTTAGGAGACACTCGGGCACTGGGGTGCCGTCGAGTAGGTTCGAGACTTGAGCCATCGCTCTGGGGACGTGGCCCGTCTCTCCCACGCCGGCGACATCTGTGTGAGAAGCTAGGATCTGCTCGGTGAGGGAGGTGCCGGACCGGGGCATCCCGAAGACGAACACGGGTAGCGCGCTGTCATCGCCGTGCGCAGAAGTGCGCTTCACAAACGCTTGGTCGACGACCTTACGAATTCTGTCCAGCCGCTGTTGCTCGGCGTTGTGCCGGTAGTTGCGGACCAATGTGGCGTTCGCTTCGTTCAGGGTGGTGAATGCGTCATCGTAGCGCTCGCTGCGGTCGTAGAGTCGGGCAAGAGAGAACAGCAGCGACGCGCGCTCGTTGCGTCGCAGTCCCCCGCGGTGAAGCCATGCCTCAATCCGGGGAATGAGTGTCTCCGCTGGAGCACCCTTGCCCTGAATCACATAGTTGTACACGGTGCCTGGCTGGTCCTTGGATACGGCAAGACTGGCTTCGAACAGTCTTGCCGACAGCTCAAACTCGCCGATGTCTGTGCACAGCATGGCAAGCTGCGACAGGACGGGGGTCGGGTGGTCCGCCTCACCCGCTAGCTCGATGATCAGTGCTCGTGCCGCGTCGAGCTCACCCATACGCGCCAACGCGGACGCCCTCACGGCACGAAACCAGGGATTGCCCGGTTCCGTGCTCAGGAGCGTTTCCAAACGGGCGTGAATAGACGCCACGACGCGGGGATTGCGCGTCATTTGTAGACGCGTCGACAGGTGTTGTAGGTGCAGATCCATTGGTTCCCGGACGGCCCTGCCATCCGGCTCCGCTTGCTAGTTCAGCGTGAACGTGACGGTGCCGCTGAAGTTACCGACTTCGACCGTGCTGGAGTTGGTCTGCGAGAAGGTGTACTGCACAGTGTTGTTACACTGGGCATTGTTGCCGGAACCGCTACCACTGCCAGTGTTGCTCAGGAAGGTGCTTGAGCTCGACTGGTTACTTCCGTTCGAGAACAGGGTGACGTTGTTGACGTTGGCCGAGCCCACGCTGCAGTTCGTGCCGGTCAACGCTTGACCAATCTGAAGCTTGGTTCCGCCCGGGGTGTCTCCGCTGTACGAAACGTTGACTTGCCACCCAGTTGTGCGGGCGACCGTAAACGTCAGGTTTCCGGTACCGGTGTCTGTCGTTGTTCCTGTGTTGCTGATACCGCCAAGGTTTGGCGTGATTGACAGGTCAATATTTCCTCTGGCACTCAGACTGTCGACACTGTTGACAGTCATATTGATGGAGTGGGTTCCGGTGTCTTGGGCTTGCGCTGCGGCGGCAGCTGACATTCCGGCAAACACATACAGTAGGTCACGTTTTCTAGTCATCTGAGCTCCCCAAGAGATGCGGCGAAGACCGCCACTACAGGCAATTGTAAAGATGGCGCTCTGGCTGTCAAGCCTTTTCTGTGCAGCATATGTCGTGGGGTCTTGCTGGAGGTTCTTGCAGCTGGTTCCTACTGTTCCTTACCCCGTCGGACGAAGTGCAGATTCATGGCGTTCATCGCAGTGGCTCGTCCTGACCTGTGTGGGAACCGGTGGGGGTGAGACCGGTAATCTTCAAGTATCAGTCGATTGATCATGTGCCTGTGCAGGGGGGCGTTGTGGCCTGAGACATCAGCGATAGTTGTGCAAGGAAAGGCATCGGTACGCGGAGTGCCTGCTGAGGTTGTTGTGCTACCCACGGCCCCAGCGGTGCGCAGTGTAGGGCGGGTACGCCTCTCTGGGGGCAGTGTAGCGACGTGTGGGCGGTACGCTGCGGGATGAGAGCGACTCCGTCACGCCCTTGCCCGTTCGAGTTTGGCTTGATGACGCCGACGACGGTGTGTGGGGTGGAGCACCCTCGGGAGCCCTCATGCCGAACCAGACCCGTCGAACAAGCACTGTTCCGACTCCGCAGCGCAGGCCGGAACAGCCTACGTCTACTGCTGGCTTGGGCAACGCAGCACTCATGGAGAGGCTCGGGCTGTCTGGAGAGCGTTCTCCACAGGTGCCACTTCGTGAGAGCGAGCAGGAGACGCTACCCGAGTTTGCCGGGTACGACTCCCCATGGCACCAGGCCAATGACGCGCTCATCATCGAGGTTGTGCAAGAGTTCAATGCCGAGAAGTGATGGGGGCCAGACCATCCAAGCTACCTCGACCCCGCGCTGGTAAAGGCATGGGCTCTACAGGAGAGCGGTGGCCACCAAGAAATCTTCGCCCAAGGCAACATGATGCAGATGAACGTGCCTGGTGACTGGGTACCCGAGAAGCAAAACTTTGGACTGACCGGCAAGCGCGAGCAGATCGACCCAAGGAAGAGTCTGCAGATTGCTCTCCGCTGGGCGTACTACAAAGGCGAGATCACTCGCGCCAAGAGCGGTGATGCGAACGGTGAAGGCTGGCACGATACCCAGAGCATTCCAGGATACGAGAGCAAGTTCACCAACTGGGACACAGCTCTAGACGACTACAACGGTGGTGGTGTGGAGAACTACTCCGACTCCATCAACCGTCGCATGGACAACGCGGGCCGGTAGGTTGGCGCAGAACGCTCGCTCAGCGGGGACTGACCCCCGCTGAATGGCTACGCAGTCGCGGGCTGGATGACGCCGAACACCGCACCTGTGGGGTCACTGACGACCGCCATACGACCAACACTCGGGTTGTCCATGACTGGGCTTAGAGCCTTGCCGCCTGCGACGTCGACCTGCGACAGGGTGTTGTCTAGGTGGTCGACCTGAATCCAGGTCAGCCAGTGGGATGGAGCGCCGTTTTGGGCGCCAACAACGCCGCCACAGGGCACGCCGTTGAGCAGAAGCTCGACGTACGGGCCACGAGGACTCGCGGATTCCTTGGTGGTGTAGCCAAAGGATGCCGTGAGCCAGGTGACGTCCGCGGCCATGTCTGTGCTGTTGAGTTCAACCCAGTGGACCGAACCTGCGCCCGTTGCCTTGGCACCCACCTCATCCGACTCCCACAGTCCGAACACGGCCCCAGAAGGTGAGGCGAGGATGCAGAAGCGGCCCGCGGGCACGCTCGCGACCGGAACGAGCACAGTGCCGCCGTTGTGGATGGCGGTGGCGAGCGCAGCATCACAGTCCGCGACCAACACATACGACGTCCAGGCGTTGGGTTCGTCCGGGGCCCTTGGCGCGTTGGCGTGACCTAGCAGGATTCCGGCAGATGCGAGCATGGGCATTTCGTCCGGACCCAGTGGCGGGGCGGGCACTGGCAGCGTCCCACCCGCTCTCGAGCGTCTTTGACCCGACCCATCCCTACGCGCAGGCGTTCAAGCCGCTGTAACCACGGAATCGGCAGGTCAGGGACGAGCGTCTAGCGTGTGATGCCGACGGTCGACTGAAGGCCGGCGTCAATGGCTTGGTAGCGGTACTCGCCGTACACGGGAGTGGGCGCATTGCGTTGGGTCGCAGTGCCGTCTCCGATGGCGTAGGTCCCGTTGTAGCCCCAGCAGAAGGCGCGGTCTTCTTGGTCGAGAGCGCAGGTGTGGTAGTCGCCCACGGTGATGCTCTTCCACGTCTTGCCGCCAACGACCTCGACGGGATTGACACGATTGGACGTGGTGCCGTCCCCAAGCTGGCCGTAGCCGTTGTAGCCCCAGCACATCGCCACGCCGTCGGTTCGCAGACCACAGGTCTCGTTGTAGCCCACGTCCACATCAATCCACTTGTGTCCACCCTGGACGAGCGTTGGGCTCTGCTGGTTGCTGGTGTTTCCATTCCCGATCTGGCCGTAGCCATTGTAGCCCCAGCAGTAGAGGTCCTGGGCCACCGTGATTCCGCAGACGTGGTAGCCACCCGGCACAATCTCTTCCCACTCGTGGTTCGGAATGAGACCTGCGGCGGGTGTGGTGTAGTTCTCGGCGGCCGCTCCGTTGCCGAGCTCACCGTAGGAGTCGAGGCCCCAGCAGTAGCCGTTGGCGGAGCCGGTGGTGTTGCTCACGCCGCACAAGTAGGCGCGGTGGAGATTGTTGTAACGCCCACCCGGCCGCAGCATCTTCCAGCTGATGTTGCCGATGACCCGACTCGGAGCACGATTGTAGGTGCTCGAGTTCACGCCATCGCCGATACCACCGTAGATTCGGTATCCCCAGCAGTAGGCGTCGTTGTCATCTGTCACACCGCACGTGACCAGTCCCATGCCTACGTGAACGTCGCGCCAGTCGAGACCGGGGCCAACCTGGCGGTAGCTCGTGCTGTTGCTGCTGGAGCCGTCGCCAATGTGGGCTTCGTATCCGGTACAGTAAAGCTCTTGGTTCTCGAGCAGAGCGCAGACTGCTCCGTTGGTCTGGTGACTGTAGCCTGCCGCGGACATCTTCCGAACATCACCGGGTGGCAATGTTGTGTTGACTGCCGGGAACTGGCGAATGGTGGTGTCTCCCATTCCGAGGGCGCCGACCGAGTTGTAGCCCCAGACGATGGCCTTGGCCTCGCCTAGACCTTCGTTGTCGTTAGAGCCGATGCCCTGCCAGTCGCTGCCGTCGTACACTTGGACCGTGCTCAAGGTACTGTTGTAGATGAGCTGCCCAAGAGCCGGTGCTAGGGCGTCACGCTCAGCGGTTGTGACGACGGTTGCGGTTGTGGGGCCCGACAGATTCATGGCGAGAGGGACGGCACCAATGGGACTGCGTGCGCCAAACTCAGCGCCTCCAGCGGGTGTGATGCCAAGCCAGAACGACGAGCCGGTCCAGTCCAGTGCCGTGAGGGTGCTCGAGTCGCCGAGCAGCGTGCTGTAGTAGCCGTCTTCCATTCGGACGGTGTCTGACTCGGTCCACACGGCGGTGCCGCCGGACGCCTGGGTGTACAGTCGAAACTCAAGGGTAATGTCTCCGGTCAGCGGGTCCCCTGCGGCGCTCAGCATGCGGCCGCTATGGGGGAGTTCGGTCGGAGCAGCGAGTGCCGAAGAAGCGCCTAGCAGCGCGCAGAGAGAGATGAGACGCATGGAGATCCCCGATAAGTGGGAGGGATTGTATAGGAGAATTTTGCGCTTCATCAGGCTGTTACTATTTGATGCACGCAAGGCGCACTGCCGAGGGGGCGATTCGGTGTTGTTCGCCCTGCAGACGGCCCGTGGCTCGGTCGTTGAGCGCAGCAGCCATGTGGGTAGCCGTTAGAGCGGCTGGTAGGTCCAGTATCCCCACAGTGGATTGGCGTGGTCCAGTGGGTAGTTGCCGGCAATCACCGCAGGCCAGATGACCAAGGCCGAGCCGGCACCGTTCGAGCTTGGGTGGGCGTGGATGTAGGTGCCGGGCGAGTAGGGGCCACCGTGGGACCCGCACAGTCCCCAACTGGTGTTCATGCCCGTCGCCCAGTAGCCTTGGAGAGCCGTGCCGGTCAGGGACTTGCAGTACGAGCCATAGGTCACAGTTCCCGACGACACGATTGGGGCGGGGAACGACACCCACGACAGGGCACTGTCCCACTCGATGCGGTTGACGATGATGTTGGGCTGGAAGTGCTGCTTGCCCGCCATGCCCATTGCGGTCATGATCTCCTGCTCTTCCGCGTCTCGGCTGGCGAAGGGTGTGCCGGAAATGATGGTGCGGTGGGTGTACCAGCGCACGCCAGTATTGTTCGACCAGTCCACCCGTCCGGTTCCGCTGAGCGTGCCCACCTGGTTGGTAGACAGCCGGTAGAAGGGGTAGTCGTAGCGGTGGTCATACTCGCCGTGCTGAAGGGTGCCGTCGTAGTGAATATCGCCGCTCGTATGGATGCTGGCGATGTCCAAGGCGGCGTCTTGGCTCACGCTGGAGGCGACGTCGGCGTTGTCGGCATCTGCTGCGCGAACCGCAAAGGGCACGCTGACCACTGACACACGGGCAGCGTTCGCAGGACTCTCATTCGCGGCGATTGCCAGGTACAGCGTTCCGCCGGCGAACAGGTCACTGTCTAGGGGCGTACTTGAGCCCAGGCGCTGGTGGTAGTAGCCGTCTTGAACAACGACCGGATGCGTCTCTTGCCAGACCGGTGAGCCCAGAGTGGCCACGGTGTACATGGCGAAGTGAAGGGTGTGCTCACCTTGGAGGGGTGCGCCCATGGTGTCCAAGAGGCGACCCTGGTGGTCGAGCTCCATGGGGACGGCGAAGGCGACTGTGGGCAGGAGCAGGAGGACGAGGGCGTGCTGTCGCATGGGGGCTCCGCGGGGCCTGTAGTGAATGACGCAGTTTGGCACGATGACGTTCGTGTTCGGCGGTCATCCGGCGCTGGCAACAGCAACGACCTCGGGAAACGCTCTAGTCTTGGTCTTCGTCTTCGTCGTCATCAAAGTCCGGGGGCTGGGCCTCGCCCATGGTCCAGATCTCGCGGCCGGTCTTGAGCACTCGTCGCGACAGCGGTGGTGGCTCGGCGCCTTCGTCTTCGGCCTTGGCCATTAGCTCGGCAATGTCGTCGTCGGTTCCGTCGCAATAGGCGATGGCGCGGGTGTTTCCGGGAACGAAGATCTGTACTTTGTGGACCTCTTGGTCCCACAGGTGACGGTTCTTTGCGTTGTAGGGATAGATCATGGAGTCTCCAATGGCGGCGGTGTATCTCGAACACGCGGAGCCGGTGGCACGCATGATAGGCTTGTTTCAAAGGGGGGAGACATGCGCACATTGCTCTTAGCTGCGGTCCTACCGGGCATCGCTTTTGCTGCAGATGTTGAAGTCGTACACCAAGGACGCGTACTCGACACCGACGGGACCGCAATTGAGGGCACCCACACGCTTGGACTCACTCTGTTCAACGACGCCACGCTCTCGGACCCGACCAACGAGCTCCATGCCGAGCAGTTCTTCAATGTCTCGCTGGGCGACGGCTACTACAGCCTCCGCATGGGTGCAGACAGCGGGAACCGGCTGGATAGCGGCCTCTTTGCGACGGGTGCTGTCTATCTAGCGGTCACCGTGGATGGGCTGGCGATGGGTCCAAGAGAGCTCATTCACCACGTTCCTCTGGCGGCCTACGCCACCACTGCGGGCTCCGCTCCTGTGGTTTCAACTGGAACTATCGGCACACCGTGTAGCCCTCTTGGCGCGCTGGCCTTCGATTCAACCCTGGACATTCTGAAGGTCTGTAGCAGCACGGGGTGGTCGGCCACCGGCGGCATCAAGACCATTGTTGTGGACGGCACAAGCCGCACATTCTCCGACGGGACGCACGCAACCACTTGTGATGGATACCTCAATCCGGCGTCACCGTACACCTACGCGGGCGTCACCGGCGACGGCACCTACACCATTGACCCAGACGGATTCGGTAACGGCGTAGACCCCTTTGCCGTCCACTGCGACATGGCAGGCGGCGGCTGGACAGTGCTCGAACACAACTTGGTGGGCCTGACCATCCCCAACAAGTCCGTGGAGACTCCGGCGGAAGTGTATCAAGTGCTGACGTATCCCCAGAGCAATGCCCAGATCATCGCTCTTCAGGCCATTGTGAGCCAGACCAGCCAGTACTTCCGCAAGGACTGCCGGGACTCGCTCATCAACAGCGACTACGGCGGGTCGTATACGCGCTTCAAGGTGCCTGATGGGTCGTTCGTCAACTCGACTCAGGCCCTTTGGGGGGGCGGAAGCCGGCGCGACTGTGACCTGAATGACTCCGTGAACCGGTCGGCCCAGATTACGTTCTCCGATACAGCTAATATCCCCATCATGGAGCTGTGGGGCGGAGACTCGGGTGCGGCGAGTGAGGTCTCGACCTTTGAGATTGGGGCATTCCGGGCACGGTAGCGGCGACAAGACTCGGAGTCGCTCATCCAGCCGGCGTCGGACGGGTTCGACGAGGCGTGGCGAGCAGTGGCAGGAGCATCAGCAGTCCCCATCCAGGCGCGGTTCGGGTGGATGAGCAGCCGATGGTGGGGTCGTCGTCGCAGATGTCTCCGATGCCGTCGTCATCATCGTCTTCTTGGCCTGGATTGAAGATGGTGGGGCAGTTGTCGTCAGCGTCCAGAACGCCGTCTTCGTCGGTGTCGATGGGCTCGGGGTTTGGGCTCGAGTTGGCAGGCATCTCCAATGCCGTTGTCGTCCGCATCTGCTTGGTCGGGATTGGCAGTGTCTGGACAGTTGTCGTACGGGTCGGGGTGGCCGTCTTCGTCGCTGTCTGGCGGCGGATTGTCAGCGCAGGCGTCTCCGATGCCGTCGCTGTCGAAGTCTCTCTGGTCGGGGTTTGCGACGGTGGGGCAGTTGTCGATGCCGTCGTTGGTGCCGTCTGCGTCGGAGTCGGCGCGCTGGAAGTCGGTGCCGAGTGTGGACTCGTCTTCGTCGGACAGGCCGTCGTCATCGTAGTCGCCGTTGCAGGCGGTGGACGCGTCGAATCCGGCGGCAAAGTACAGGGCGTTGGCGAAGAGCTGGGGGTAGTCGTCGCCGGCGGGATAGCCGGCGAAGGCGTTTGGACTGTCGAGGCTGTTGTTGGTGAAGTAGGTGTTCACGGCAACGACTGGTCCATCCACCACAACCAGTGGTCGACCGTCGGGTAGTGACCCGTGAACTCGGGCTCCATCGCGTACTGTTGCTCCGGGACAGGACGTGCGCGTGCGTCGCCCCACCGACAGGTATTGGACATTGTCGAACAGGATGTCGTCTCCTGGAATCGCAATAGGAGAGATTCCGTCTACGCTGTAGCTGCAATGGTTGTCGGACAGCAGAGGGAGAAATTCGGAGCGAAAGTCGCCTCCAGGGCCGATTCTCTCGGCTATTCCCATTTGGGTAATGACCACGGCTCCACCCCCACGAATGTAGTCCGCGATGCGGTCGCCATACAGGATTCGGTTGGGATGGCCTGGCCAATCAGGCGAGTTCGTCCATGCCACGAAAACGGAGTCATATGTGGCGTCTGGCAAGAACTGTGACGGGCTCACAAACTCGACGGAGGCGAATTGCCCGGTTTCGATGAGTGTGGCTGTCAAGTCCGCAAGTTCTACTGGGGTTCCGCCGTACTCCAAGACGCCGATGTCCAGGCATGGACCTGCGGAGGCGGGTGACGTCCACGCCATGAAGCCAGCGATGACGGTGAGTGTGTAGCGAGGCGTCATTGGGTACTCCACGCATCTGCTATCCACAAATGCGTGGTGGTTTGGACACTTGTGCCCCCGAGAGCCTTCATCGAGCGACTGGATTCGCAAGTGCGTGACGGGTTCGACGACCGCCGGTCGGGGGATTCTACAGCCCCTCCAAGACCCCAATCAGGCCTTCGTTGTCCATCGGGAACTCGCCTAGGAACGGGATTGCGCTGCTGGTGCGTACTGCTGCGAACATGATGGGCAATTGGACTTCGTAGGTGATCGTGTCCACAACGATGAACAGCTTGCCGTCCGACGTAGACAGGGGAATTGTGAGCCCGACGGGGTCGGAGTCTATGTTCGCTGCGGCCTGACCTGTCTCGCCCACTTGGTCGCGGCCGGTCGTGAACGCTCTACACGCCGAACCTTGCTCGCGACTGCCACCGCAGTCAACGTACGTGGCCTCGCTGCTGCTGTTGATGATCTCAGCTTCAATCCACACGGCAAGGCTTTGGTTGTCCGTCAGGTCGTCCCACTGAACCGGCATGAGGAACTCGACGTCGTCCCCGCGTGCCCGCACCAAGACGCCGGTCAGGTCGTCGGCTCCTGGGCTGAAGTATTCACCGAGGGGAACTGCCGTTCCGGGGTCGAGAACCTCGGTTCCAGAATCGGCGCCAGTGTCTGCATCACTGCCGGTGTCGTCGTCCGAGTCTGTGTCACCTGTGCAGGCAGCGACCACCAATGCGGTCAGCGGGAGCAGTCGTTGAAGTACGCGCATGGTCAGGCCTCGGTGATTGCGGGGGATGGTGTAAAGCACCTGCTTGTGTGACGCCTCTCGGAGTTGTCGGCTAGGGAGATGCCCAAGCGGAGGTCGCCTTGAGAATTGCCCCCTGGATGGCCCTGTGTATCGGTGGAATCACAACCAATGCCCAGGCGGTGGAGATCTGTGGCGAGGAGGTTCCCAGTGACAGTGACGTGGTCTACTGCAGTGGCTACGGTCAGGGTCCCATCAGCCTTGCACCGCTGCTTGAGCTGCCCAATCTTGCGCACCTGAGCATTAGCTTTGCCGAGCTTGCAGACCCTGAGGTTCTGGGGCGCCTTGCGCTCACATCACTCGACATCCACGACACGCCACTGGCGAGTCCGATGACGGCCATTGCGGGCATGACGTCGCTCGAACACTTGAAGCTCAACAAGGTGGGCGACCACACCTTCGTTGAGGTGTCGGCCCTGACCGAGCTGCGGGTGCTGACCCTCGGTTCGTCCACGGCGATGACCAGTGCCCAACCCCTCGCGGGACTGACCAAGTTGACCCGCCTGACGCTGTTGGAGGTCCCGGTCACAGACCTCACCCCAATCGCCGGCGCGGTGTCGCTGGAGCGCTTGTACTGCGCTTCTGTGCCCGTCCACACCGTTCCGAGCCTCTCCGCCATGACCGTGCTCGAGTCGGTGACGTTCGGGAACGCGGCACTCCCGTCGCTGGCGTTCATCACAGGCGCGCCTGCCGTCAAACACCTGTCGCTGGGCGCAACCTCGCCGGTAGACCTGTCGCCGCTCAGCACCGTCTCCACACTCGAATCGCTCGACATCGCGATGAGCGCCGTGACTGACATCACCTCGCTGTATGGCCTACCGAACCTCAACAAGCTGCGGGTGTTCATGGTGGAAGAGATTCCTCAATCGCAGCTCGAACAGGTCCGGCAGGGGCATCCCGGAATCGACATTGTAGGGCCGTAGCAGACGCGCTGCTTTTCGCCTTTACGCCTGGGCGCGGAAGGCGTCGTTCATGCTGGGATTCGCGGCGTACTCACCCTTGGTCAGCGTAGCGACGACGTTGCCGTCGGCGTCTACGAGGGTTGCATCGAACGAGCCGCGTGCGGTCTTGGTCGGGTGCATCTCAAGGTGAACGGTCACATCGCCGGTGAGAGGCGCGTACTGCTGGTAGTTGCCGAGCGCACAGGGCAGGGCGGCGCTTCCGGTGGTCTCGCGAACCCACAGCACCATGAGCTGAAGCAGGCTGTCGAGGGTCAGCGGGTCGGTCTCCCAGGAAGCCCCGTCTACGTCGAGCTCACCTGGCTGAGAGGTGCCTAGGGTGGCGACCATGCCGTGGTCGCTCATGCCGGTGACGCTCTTGATGCCTTGCAGGCCGGGACCGTGGAACAAGAAGTTCTTGTACGCGTCCTTCAGGTCGTGTGGGTAGGCGCCTTTTCCGAGGCCGTTGGAGCCAGGAAAGCGCACGGGCTTGCCTGCGGATGCGGACAGGTCAACGGTTCCGCTGTAGTGAACGGTGGGGCGCCCGAGGGGGCCGGGAGCACCGGTCAGGCGGAAGGACAGGGCCTTGTCGGAGCCTGGAGCTGGGGTCACGTCGTCCCACTCCAGCTTGAGCTCAGCGGTCCCGTTCTCTACGACCACGCCCTTGAGGACGGCGAAGTCACGTACACCGGCAAAGTGATGGGCTGGGAAGGCGGTCGTAGCGGCGCTGGCCATCCATTCGAGGACCATCACTGCGGGAAGAACGGGCTTTCCGTTGATGCGGTGGTCTTGCATGAAGCGGTTGGCGCTGACCAAGGTCTTGGTCATGCTCTTGGTCGGCTTGGGAGCGAGCAGCGAGCCGCCCTCGGGGCCGCCAACGACCACTTCCACGTCCATGCCGCACTCGAGGTCGTCACAGAAGAATGCGGAGCCTTCCACAAGTGGAATCATGGACATGCCGCGTGCAGCGAGCTGCTTCTTGAGCGATGGCGTGACCATTCCGGCTTCCCACGGGCCCCATGCGAAGCAGCGGGCGCGAACGCCTTGGCGGGAGAGCTGGAGGGCGGTGCGGGACAGGACCTCGTTGGCCATGGCGTAGTCGCACTGGCCTAGGTTGCCGAAGCGTCCAGCGACCGAGCCGAAGGTGGCGACGAAGCCCAGGTCCTTGGTGTTGCTGGCGTTGAGCAGGGCGCGCATGCCGTCGACCTTGGTGCCGTACACGCGGTCGAAGGCGTCATCTGTCTTCTCAAGGACCTTCTTATCGGCGATGACGCCAGCGCCGTGAACGATGCCGCGGACCGGGCCGTGAGTGGCGACTGCTGCTGAGACGGCGCTATTTACGGCGTCATCGTTGCGGATGTCGGTCGGCGTGTAGGTGACGGTGGCACCTGTGGCGCGGATAGCGGCGAGGTTGGTGCGCACTTCGCGGGCGGCCAAGACCTTCCAGGTGTCGCGGTCGGCGTCCTTGGGGTGAATCTTGTTGCCGGCTGCCCGTGCAGCGTTGATGCGGGCCATCTTTAGGCCGTCGTCGGAGACACCCAGAGCCCAGTCGGGGTCGGCGTTGGGGACCGGCGAGCGTCCGAGCAGCAACAGGCTTGGCTTCCAGCGCTTGGCCATCTCAAGGACCACAGCGGCGGTGACGCCGCGAGCGCCGCCAGAGACGACGACCAGATCGCCGGCGTTGACCGGGGCTGTTGCGGTGACTTCGGGGATTTCGGCGTCGCGCACGGTGACGGCCACAACGTCAGACCCCTGAAGGCCGACCTCTACAACGCCGCGGTCGGTGACGATTTCGCGGGCGATGGCGTCTGCGTCGAAGGCATCCACGTCTAGGGCGAGTGCGGTACCGTCGGTCCACTCGTGGGCGATAGTCTTGCTTAGGCCAGCAAAAGCGCCGAGGGCGAGACGGTTCGTTCCGGTGCCATGTCCGTGGGCGCCGTCTTGGTCGGTGACGGTGACAAAGCGCTTGGCGGGGCCGTACTCACGGGCGATGTGGAAGGCGCAGGCGACGGCGTTGTCAAGGTCATCGCCGCTGGTTCCAAGGGCGTTGAGGACCACGAGGACGTCAGCGTCTTTTGCAGAGGCGACGGTGATGTTGTGTGCGGCAAGAGCGGCTGTGACGGCCTCAACGTTGGCGTCAGAGCCGAAGATGGCGGCGGTGCGAAGGGTGAGCTTGTGGCCTTCGGGTGCTGCCATCACCTCGACAACGCGCCGGCGGACGGGCTCGTTGTTGACGGTGACGGCGGTCGCAACAGCGGCCTTCGCTGCGACAGCGACGGGAGCGGAAGCGCCGCTAGGTAGGAGTTCCTTGAGGTATCCGGTGACTTCCGCGATGGTGCGCAGGGCGCTCATGCGTTCGTTGTCGAGCTCGGGCAGTGCAGGAACGGCGTCTTGCACAGCGGCCAAGATTTCAACGCGCTTGATGCTGTCGATACCGAGGTCGGACTCCAGGTCCATGCCGGGCTCCAGCATGTCGGCGGGGTAGCCAGTCTTGTCAGCAATCGCGGCGTACATGGCGCCGTCAACGTCTACTGATGCAGTGGCGACGGGAGCCGAAGCGCTGCTAGGCAGCAGTTCTTTGAGGTATCCGGTGACTTCCGCGATGGTGCGCAGGGCACTCATGCGCTCGTTGTCGAGCTCGGGCAGCGCAGGAACGGCGTCTTGCACAGCGGCCAAGATTTCGACGCGCTTGATGCTGTCGATGCCGAGGTCGGACTCCAGGTCCATGGCCGGCTCAAGCATGTCAGCGGGGTAGCCCGTCTTCTCGGCAATGGCGGCGTACATGGCGCCGTCGACATCAACGCTCGGTGCGTTGGCGACGGCTTGCGGTGCTGAGGCGCCGGCAGGAACGAGTTCCTTGAGGTAGCCGGTGACTTCTTCAATGGTGCGCAGGGCACTCATGCGTTCGTTGTCGAGCTCAGGAAGCGCGGGAACGGCCTCTTGAACCGCAGCCAAGATTTCAACGCGCTTGATGCTGTCGATACCGAGGTCGGACTCGAGGTCCATGGCGGGCTCAAGCATGTCAGCGGGGTAGCCAGTCTTCTCGGCAATGGCGGCGTACATGGCGCCGTCAACGTCGACGGATGCGGTGGCGACGGGTGCTGCAACAGGGGCCGCTGTGCGTGCGCCGGCGGTCTTTGTGGAGCCGTCTAGGCCCGTTGCGGTCAGGATGAGCGGAACGTCATCGTCATCGGCAACGGTTGGGCGGACGTAGTCATGCATCTGGACGCGTCCACCACCGGGGTGTGCGTCAGCGCCGCGGGACAGCTCTGGCGTGGTCGCGCCGTTGAGGAACGAGTTGTCGACAGCTGCGGCGGCAGGGGCGGCCATGGTCGATGCCACGTGGACGGCCGGTGCGACGAATGCAGGCTGTGGCGCGGCGATTGGCTGGGCCAGTGCGGCGCGAACCGGTGCAGACGGGAACTGCCCAGTAGCGGCGGCTTCAACCAAGCGGGCGTGGGTGTCGAAGAGACGCTCGAAGCTACGATGTGCGCTCTCTTGTCCGGCCAGGAACGCCGTGTGGACCTGTGCGGTCGCGGCTTGTGTGGCCTGGAATGCCGAGAGGGTCTCGCGGGTGGCTGCGAGGAGCTGGCTGAGATTGTCGTTGCTCGGGAGCGAGGCATCACGGGAAGAATTGGACACGGATACTCCATTTGGCACAACTGCTGATTGGTGACCTCTGACCTCTGACATCCGACCCGCCGATGCTTCTCGGCTGTCCGAAACGCCGGGCGCGTGAGCGCTCTGCTCTGACCTCTGACCTCTGACCTCTGACATCCGACCCGCGGATAATTCCGGGCTCGCCAACTTCGGACTCACCGAAGCAATGAACTCAGCCGTTGGCTTCGGCGGATTGCGTGTGCTGGCCTTGCGGTAGTTCGCACCACTCAACCAGACCGTGGCCTTGCTTCCGGCAACGCGGGGAGCGACAGGCAGGGTCTCGGCGAGAAGTGGAGACAGATCCAGCGCCACGCCGCGAGTTGCGAGAACAGCGAGCAGGTGCTTGAGCTGAACGTCGCCGTCTTTGCGGTCGCCGTCTGGGTTTATGGCAGCGACGGTGACGCCGTCCATGCCCTTGAGAGTCTTGCGGACGAGACCCATCAGAACGCGCTTGGGACCGCACTCTACGAAGGTACGGATGCCTTGTGCAGCCATGTGCTCAACGGTGTCGACGAAGCGAACCGTAGAGGTGACCTGGTCAACGAGTCCCTGACGGACGGCGTCTGCCGAGGCGCCGTACGGAAGGGCGGTGACGTTGCTGTAGACGGTCGTTGTGGGTGCGTTGATGTCGAGGGCTGAGAGTGCGGTGTTCAGCGGCTCAGCGGCGTCTGCGACGAGGGAGCTGTGGAAGGCGGCGGACACCGGAATGCGCTGTGGGGTGAGGTCGGCAGCTTCAAGAGCGGCCATGGCGGTGGTGATTCCGTCTTGGCTACCACTGATGACGCCTTGGCGCGGGTGGTTGCGGTTGGCGAGGACCACGCCGTCGTTCAGGGTCGCAAGAACGCGCTCGATGTCGGCCAAGTCACCACTGACCGCGGCCATGATGCCTCGGTCTTCGCCCTTGTCTGCCATTGCGTCGCCGCGAACTCGGCTCGCTTCCCACAAGGAGGCTTCGGGTAGTGCGCCAGAAGCGTGAAGAGCAACAAGCTCTCCGTAGCTGTGTCCGGCCATGGCTTCAGCGGTGACTCCGAAGCTGGTCAGCAGGTCGAAGAGGCCCTTACTGACGGCACCAATGGCGGGCTGGGCCCACTGGGTCTCGGTGAGACGGGCGTGCTGGACCTTGTCGGTCTCTTTGCTGAACGACGGATCTGGGTAGATGCGCTCTGCGAGGGATGCGCGGCCAGCGGCGTGTAGGTGGGCTTCGGCGCGGTCCATCGCTTCGCGGACAATCGGGTGTCGCACAGCGAGGGTGCGGGCCATGTTCACGTACTGCGAGCCCTGACCGGGGAAGAGCACGGCGACGCGCTTGCTGTCTTCGGTTGGGACGCCGTAGTGCACGTCGTCATCAGTGCCGGGGCCTGCTTTGACGAGTGCGATGGCTGTGGCGAACTTGGCGTCTACGTCTTCTTGGGTCGCGACGAAAGCGACGACGTGAGCGCCAGGCTTCCACGACTCTTGAACGGCACGGGCACGGTGGGCCAGGGTGACGCCGAAGCGTGAGGACTTCAGAGCGGTGACCAGGCTCGCGGCGTCGTCTGCGGAGAACAAAAACAGCTCGCCTTCTGCGGCAGAGACAGGAGCGGCGCTTGCGCCGTGCTCTTGCAGCAAGACGTGGAAGTTGGTGCCGCCAAAGCCGAATGCGGAGACGCCGGCACGGCGAGGGTGGGCGCCGTTGCTGACCCAGGGGCGCGCGGTGGTGTTGACGTACAGCGGTGAATCGTCCAGACCCATCTTCGGATTCGGCACGTCAATGCCGGCGGTCGGCGGCAGGACCTTCTGGTACAGCGCCAGAGCGGCCTTCATCATTCCAGCCGCACCAGCGGTGGACTTGGTGTGGCCAATCTGTGACTTGACCGAGCCCAGGGCAACGCGGTGTCCCGGTGGGCACTGGCTGAACAGCGTCTTGAGGCCTTCGGCTTCAGTAGCGTCTCCCGCACGGGTTCCGGTTCCGTGTGCTTCCACCAGGTCAACGGTCTCGGGACCGAATCCAGCGTCGTCGTACGCGCGTTCCATCGCCTTGACCTGGCCGGGAGCGTGCGGTGCGTAGATGCTCTTGGCGCGTCCGTCAGACGAGCTGCCCATGCCTTCGATGGTCGCGTAGATACGGTCGCCATCGCGCTCGGCATCTTCGAGTCGCTTGAGGCACATCATGGAGATGCCCTCGGCAATCAGCGTGCCGTCAGCAGCAGCGGCGAACGGACGTGCTTGGCCGGCTTCGGACATTGCCGGCGTCTTGCTGAAGCACATGTACATGAAGATGTCGTTGATGGTGTCGGCACCACCGGTCAGCGCCATGTCGCTGCGTCCGCCTAGAAGGTCATCAATGGCCATACGCATTGCGGCTGTGGAGCTGGCACAGGCGGCATCGATGACGCAGTTGGTTCCGCCGAGGTCCAAGCGGTTGGTGATGCGCCCAGCGACTACGTTCCCGAGAAGGCCAGGGAAGGTCTGCTCCTGCCATTCAGGGAAGTGCGACTTGATGTCGTCAACAATGGCGTCAGCGAGCTTGGGGTCGAGACCCATGCGCAGCATCGACTTCTTCCACGTTGGACCATGAAGGCGGGAGCCCTGGCTGATGGCCATTTCTTGGGTTCCGGTGACGCCCATGATGCAGGCGGTGCGGTCGCGTGCCCAGTTGTCCGAGTCGGGGTCAACACCGGCGTCTTTGAGGGCTTCGCGGGCAACGATAAGCGAGAGAAGCTGTGAGGTATCCGTGGCATCCAGTGCATTCGGAGTCAGGCCGAACTGCATGGGGTCGAACGGTACCTTGTCCAAGAACCCGCCGGTCTTGGCGTAGGTCTTGTCGCGGGCCTTCTTGTCCGGGCTGTACATGTCCTCGAGCGACCAGCTGTGGTCGTCCGGCACAGGGCCCGTACAGACATTCGCGAGCAGGATGTTGCGCCAGTAGTCCGACAGGTTCGCTGAACCTGGGAAAAGGCACGCCATACCGGTGATAGCGATGGTGCGATTGGACATGATTGACCTCTAAGAAAGCGGGCGGGGGACCCAGGCATCAGCGCCAAGTCCCGGTTCGACACCCTGTTGACGGAGACTGCGCACTCGGGTGACGAGTGCGGCTCCAGCCATCAGATTGGCGGCGACGGTGACGGCGGAGCGATTTGCGGGCTCTGCCAAAAAAGTATCTTCAGTCCAGGCATTGAACGCGCCGATTGCGGGTCCACACCACACCTGGATGTCTTGTCGGCGGTCATCGACTCCGCCAATGGCCCAGCGGCTCGACAGGCCGAGGTACCAGCGGAACACCAACGCCATCTTGTGCTTGGGGTCCGCTTCTGCGCGGGTGATCTGTTCGGGGTCGCGCTCGCCGAAGAACGCCTTGCAGCCGGCGTAGACGTCTGCGAAAGGCTTACGCAGCAGGGTCTTTTCGACGCGCTGTTGCTCGGCTGCTGGGATGGCGTCCCATGACGGGTATTGCCGGTACAAGGTGTACAGCTTGTGCCCGCGTGACGCGAACATGGTGCCGCGCTTGAGGACCTGGACTTCCACACCCGCCTCGAACATGTCGGATGCCGGAGCCATGCCAACGTCTGCCATTCCTGCCGTTGCCAGCATGACCTTGGCCATGTCGCTGGTGCCGGACTCGACGCAGGCTTGGTTGACGGTTCCGGTCATCACGTAGTCGGCTCCCATCGCGAAAGCGCCGGCGATGGAGGCCGGTGTGGACAGGCCACCTGCGGCACCAATGCGGACGGGCTGCGCATAGGCGTTCCGAGTCACCACCTGGTCACGCAGCTGGCAGAGCAGCGGGATGAGCACGGGGGCGGGGCGGTTGTCGGTGTGGCCGCCGGAGTCCGCTTCAGCGGTGATGTCGGATGCCATGGGAAGGAAGCTCGACAGCTCGGCTTCTTCTGGAGTGATGCGACCTTCGCTGAGCAGCTTGTCCACGAGCTTCTGGGGGGCTGGCTCCAAGAACTGGATGGCTACTTCGGTCCGGCTCACCTTGGCGATGACACGGTTGGGAGCCACCACATTGCCGGCGGAGTCTCGGTGTAGACCGGACAGGCGGTATTGAACGATGGGGGCCGTCAACCGCATGAAGGCAGAGGCTTCGACGTTGTGCACTCCGCGTGCCAGGAGCAGGTCAACTGTTTCCTGCTCTTGGTAGGGCGTAGCTGGGGAATGGATGAGATTGACGCCGTAGGCCAAGTCACCCGCTTCGGCCTGAATGCGGTCGAGAGCTGTGATGATGGTCTTAGTGTCCAATCCAGCGGCACCGAAGAAGCCCATCAAGCCGGCCCGAGCCAGAACAATCACCAGCTCTGCCGAGGCAATTCCGTTGGCCATGGCGCCAGCAACGTAGTTGGCGCGAACGCCGTAGGTCTCGCGAAATGACGGTGCGCCAAGCTGGTCTGGAGTTGTCGCCGGAATCCATGCCAGGAGCTTCAGAGCGCCTCTGGGGGGATCGCCGCCCATCATTGCGACGCCGCCCGTGGCCACTCCAGGACCCGCTGGTGTCTCAACGACTGCAACGTCTGTGTCTAGCTGTTGTAGGCCGCGAATCAGCGCATCTCGCCCAGTCAATGGGGCAGCGGATGAGGGGATGTACCAGGCGGCAGACGGCATTGAGGCTCCGGGGGCCTGCACGTATAGCCCTTACCGCCTCTCATCGCTCTATGAACCGCTAAGTAACGGTGTTTCTGGCCCAGTGGCCAGTTTGTTTTGCAGACTGAGACGCGGCGCTATTTGCTGAGAAGGCCGTCCACCGTCACAGACTCTTCTGTGTTGGGGAGGCCGAGCGCGTGGTCATCCCTGAAAACACCAATGAATCCATAGCCTTTGGGCGACGGCTCACGGTGTACGGTCACCGTTTGGTTCACCGTGTCCACCAGCCAGTACTCGGGCACTCCACCCCATGCGTAGTGAGCGGCCTTCTTGCGGTCGACATAGCGTGAGGTTCGGGAGACCTCGATGACTAGGACGCAGTCGGTGCCTGTGGGGTGACGGGTGCGGAATGCCTTGTTTGGCTGGACCGTGACTGCCAGACCTGGCTCTGGAAGGGAGTAGACGTCTAGATGAATTGGATGCTGCTCTCGAACGTGGCTCGGGCCATAGGCAGCGCACAGCAACAGTCTTCCGTCTGTCACGGTCGAGGAGTGAATTGGACTTTCAGGGGCCATGACGAGCAGTTCTCCATCGATCAACTCGACAGATTCATCCTCGCCAACCAAGCCCACCTCGACCATCTGATTCAGATCATCAACGGAGAAACGGCGGCGGTGGGGGGTGTCGACGGTGTTCATGCACGCCTCCTCACCCACAACTTGGCCGATCTCACGGCCTTTTGCCACTACCGACGCCGCATTTCCGCCCGCAGTTTTACTGCGATTGCTCACGCGCAGAGTTCTGCATCTGAACGCGTACACAGGTCGGGTCCCACGACTGGCCGTCTGGCATCTGCTGACAGTCCCACAGCTTCACGCCGCCAGCCTTGGTGGCCTGGACGAGCACGTAGTGGCCCATGCTTTCCTGCTCGGGTGCGGTGACGATGCTGTATTGCTTGGCGCATCCGGTCAAAGCGACCAAAGTGATGGAGAACAGGAGTCCGATTTTCAGCATGTGAAACCTCTTTTTGGGTTGTGTTTGCGAGCCTGTGAGGGCCCGTCTCTAAATCAACGGGAGGGATTGAGGCTACCACTTCTGCCACTTCGCAGTTGGTGTTCGCGAGCAATCCGGTCCACACCAACGGCCAGGAAGGTCTTACGCCTCGACGGCCTGAACTGTGTGCACGATGTCTGGCAATTGTTCGCGAAGCTGACGCTGAACCCCGCCCTTTAGGGTCAACATGGACGCCGGGCAGGTGGCACAGGCTCCGAAGAGCTGAACGGTCACCACACCCTCAGCGACGTCGATGAGTCGAATGTCGCCGCCATGGCCGTGAACGAAGGGCAGAACGGTCTCATCCATCACCTTGGCGACCGCATTCCAGTCGGGGTCGTCGCTTCCCGTCTCTTCGGCGGTGAGCATTCCGCCGCAGGCCAAGAACCACGCGCGTACAGCGGCTGTCACATCGGCGTCTAGGGCAGACCACTTCGCGCCTTCGATTCGCTCGATGCTGACCTGGTTGTCGCGAAGCAGTAGTGACTGAACGTTGGGCAGCGTCATGAGCAGGCCGGCGAGACCAGGAGCGTCTGCGGAGTCTGCGTGAAACGGCCTACCGCTGAACAGGAAGCGGTTGGTCTCGTACAGGCGGACCTCTGGATTCGGGGTCTCTGCCGGGCGAATGTCGAGGTTCAACCCAATGCTGAAGTCCGTCCCATCATGGTCCAGAAACAGACCCTTCAGGGCTTCGCGGTCGTCGGCTTGTACCAGCAGCGAGCTGTCGCCACGAGGCACGCTCTCCAAGACTACGCGAGACTTGGGCGGATTCGGCTCGATGGACAGGCGCAGTGATGTTTCGGTTAGCGCGTCGAGCTCGGCGACTGCTCGGCGGGTGATGGTGAAGGGCAGGGCGGCGGCGGGCGCGACTGGCGGTGTGAGTCCCAGCACGTCCCTAATTGTGGTCCATAGGCTCATATCAACGCACGTCCTTGTACAGTGAAGCGAGGCGCTCGGCGGGAATTCCCGCGCGGTACAGTAGTGGAAAGGTGTTCATTAGGCTGCAGTAGTACAGCGGCCGGTCTTCGAAGCGACGCGCCGAAGCGGTCACACGACGGTCTACGGTGACGAGGCGTCCGTGGTTCCACAACGCCTTGGAGAGTACGTAGTCTTCAAGGATTGGAAGGTCGGGAAAGCCGCCTACTGCCTGGAATGTCTCACGCCGACAAAACTGAGCTTGGTCGCCGTACGGTAGGTGTGTGTAGCGGCTGCGTACATCCGCGATGTGCATCCACCACGCGGAGAGTCGCGCTCCGGTGTCTGGAACCGTCCACAGCTTGAACGCGCCGCCGACGACGTCTGGGTCAGACAATGCTCCGCTGATACATGCCGCTGCGTCCAGTGGAAGCGTGCAGTCTGCGTGGAGAAAGAGCAGCGTGTTGCCCAACGCCGCGCTGGCGCCAGCATTGAGCTGTGGGCCTCGGCCTGTGGCGCCTTCAATGATGCGGATGCTCGGGAAGGCTCGCACGCGGTCGAGCGTGTCATCGGTGCTGCCGCCGTCGCTGACAATGACTTCGTCGACGCCGTGAATGGACAGCACATTGCGCAAGCAGCGCTCGATGGTTGACGCTTCATTGAGGGTTGGGATGACGACGGACAGGCCCACGGTCGACATCAACCCCAGCTCGGTCATGGTGGCGCGGGTGTTTGGAGCGTCTTGAGGATTTGCGGCAAGCCAGTCACGAAGGGCGATGAGGTCACTCGGCGTGTCGACGTCGAACGTGCCGCCAATCAGGCGAACGGTCAGGCCACGCTCGGTGAGCCGGGCCACGGTGGCATTTAGGGTGTGCTGTTGTGACCAGGGCAGACCGTCTAAGATGCCATCTGGTACGGTTCGCATGCCGATAAGTGCGTATCCACCGTCATCTGAGGGGACCAAGACGGCATCTACATGGTCGAGTGCGGCCATGGCTCGTTGAACGGTGCTCGTGGTCAGACCTGGGCTGTCCGCCCCAATGATGATGCCCCATGGCCCCAGTCCGCAGCAGCGTCGCAGGATGCGCTCCATGCGTTGTCCGAGGTCGCCGTCGCCCTGCATCCACAGTGCATCGTTGCGCGTCAGACCGAGGGCCTTTCGCGACCGCTTGGTACTGCCGACAACCCGGGCTGCACCCGTCCGCCCAAGCATGTCCCAGGCGTCCGCGAGGAAAGCACTGGCCAGTTTCACACTGCCTTGTGGGCCGACGGCTGGAATCAGACGCGTCTTTGCCTGCCCGACGACGGGCGGTTTGGCGAAGACGACGACATGGCCAGGGTCATTCATGGGGCGAACGTAACGCCCCACCTAGTCGCGGGCAGCTTGGCGTTTTGACAGCGTGATGGTTCGGGCGATAGCTAGGCGCTGACCACCCGAAGTGCGAAAACTCCTCTTCGAACCGAAGTACTTCAGAAATGGTCACTACGCGACCGGCGTATTGAGCACGGACCACAGCCGCTCAACATCCTCAAAACGCGTGTTGGCCTGACCAATGGCAACCCGAAGAAACGGCGTTCCGTCGGGCAATGTTGAGCCTGTCACAGCGCTGTGTCCCGTCGCATTGACCCGGGTCACCAAGGCGCGCGTAGCGTCGGCGCCGTCGATATGCTGCAGGCAGACCAGGCTCAGTACGGGCTCGGTGACCAGCTCCAGGTGTGGGCTCGTGCGGACTTGGTCGGCCACCCAGTCTGCCCATGCGATGTGCTCGGAGATGTGCTTGCGCAGGCCATCGCGGCCGTAGTGCCGCAGGACGAACCACAGCTTCAGCGAACGGAAGCGCCTGCCCAAGGGCACGTGCCAGTCGCGGTAGTCGGTGACTTGGCCGGACTCGGTCGCTGCGTTGCGAAGATACGGAGGAAGCACGCTCATGGCGTCGAGCAGTGCAGTTCGGTCAGCGACCCAGAACGCCGAGCAGTCGAAGTTGACGAACAGCCACTTGTGCGGGTTGAACACGTAGGAGTCCACCCGGTCCAGGCCCGGCTGTAGGTGACGGTGCTCTGGCAAGACCATGGCGCTTCCTGCCCATGCGGCGTCCACGTGGTGCCAGAGCCCGTGGCGCTCGGTGATGCGTCCAATGGCGTCTACGGGGTCCACGGCACCGGTTCCGGTTGCCCCAACAGCGCTGATGACGACGCAGGGCACGAGTCCTGCAGCGGTGTCGTTCGCAATGGCTTGTTCGAGGGCCTCGGGTTGCAAGGCAAAGGCGTCATCTGTGGCCAGGAGTCGGATGTGTTCAAAACCGGCGACGCGTGCGCCTTTTTCGACGGAAGAGTGTGCTTGAGAGGATGCGTACACTACGAGCTTCGACGGCGAGTGTCCCTTCTTGCTCGCGCGGTGTCGGGCGACCACGAGGGCTGTGTGTGTCGCATCACTCGCGGTGGACTGAATCACGCCGCCGCCTGGACCTTGCTCATTGCGCCACGAATCTGGCAGACCCAGCAGGCCAACAAGCCAGTCCATCACGCGCTCTTCGAGCTCCGTGGCCGCTGGGCTTGTGTCCCACATCATGCCCTGAACGCCGAGCCCCGCACTCAACAGCTCGCCTAGAATCGAGGGCCCGGTCGCATTGGCTGGGAAGAACGCGAACCAACCAGGATGCTGCCAGTGGGTAATGCCGGGCAACAGTACGCTCTCAACATCACTCATCATGGCCTGCATGGACTCACCAGACTCGGGAGCGGCTGCAGGCAGTTGCTCCCTGATTGAGCCGGGAGCTGCGCTGTGCAGCACCGAGCGTTCGGGCAGCGAGGTCATGTAGTCCGCGAGCCAGTCGACCATTGCGTGGCCGTGCTGGCGGAACTCTTCGGGACTCATGTGGTCCACGGGACCTCCAAGTGAGCCGCCTATTTAGCGCGCCACGTCCACCGTGACGGCTGCGAGTGCGTCAACAAATACCGATGGGTCGAGTGAGACCAGAACGCCGCGTGCTCCGCCGTTGACGTACACCTCGGGCAGTGCTGTGACCCCGTCCTGGACGTACACAGGCATTGATTTCTTAGGGGCGAACGGGCTCGTCCCGCCAACCCGGTAGCCACTGTGCTTCTGGGCGGTGGCGGGTGCGCATGGGGCAACGGAGCGCACTCCAATGGCTCGTGCCAAGGCCTTGGTCGACACTTCACGGTCACCATGCATGAGCACGATCAGTGGCTGTTTGGCGTTGTCTTCGAAGATGAGGGTCTTGATGATGACGTGCTCGTCAACGTTGAATGCCGCCGCACTCGCTTTGGTTCCGCCTCTCTCAACGTAGGGGTACACGTGAACCTGATGGTCGACGTTGTTGGCCCGTAGCCAACGCAGGGCAGGAGTGGAGGGAACCTTAGCCACGGCAGCCCCCATGGATGGTCTGCAGTCGGGATGAGTGGCCACGGCGACCTATGGGTGGGACGCTATACTGGAGGGAAAATCGGCTGTTCATAGTGCTTTTCACGGAGTGTTGGGGCTGTGCGATATCACACGAATGGGGTGTGTGGGCGCACCCGTCAATAGGGTGCGACAACATGCCACGCTTGGCAATAGTTAGTTCAAAACTTCACTATCTCAGTCGCTAATAAATTGAATTTTGGCACAGTTCCTGCTTGCTCTGTTTGTGAACCTGCCGCGTTTTCTGCGGCAACGGAGGTCTCATGAATACGAAGCGCATTGGTTGGGTGTCAGCTGGAATCGCGGTTTTTGCTGTGACGTCAGCGGCGTTGGCTATCCCTATGTTGGCCCCAACGGACCCTGTGAACCTGTCGAACGGAAGTGATGACCACACCAACGACGAGGACTACGCATCGAAGCCAAAGCTACAGCGCCTTGGCAACGGCATGCTGGTCAGCGTCTTTGGTGATGCTGCTGGCGATCTTGTGTACGACACCAAGAAGGACGGAGAACGGCCCGCGCGGGACCTGTTTGTGCGCACCTGCCAGTCGAACGCCGACGACTGCTCGGTCGAGACCAGCTGGAGTGACGCGCTCAACATCTCCAATACGGCTGGCTTGTCCAGCATCGACAGCCAGTGGCGAGGTGAGGGGGTCGACGCGCTTCCCTACGCAGGTGACTCTGAGAAACCGAACATCTTCAAGGTTGGCAATACCGTAGCGGTGAGCTGGGTCGACCACTACTGCCCCGGTGGTGAGCAGAGCACCGTCACGTACGTTGAGCGGGACGGCCGAGAGGTTCCGTACGCCTGCACCTACATTGCGACGTCCACCAACGGTGGCGTCACCTGGGGTGCGCCTCACCAGCTCTCAAACGGCGAGCGCGACGCGAAGCAGGACGTCAACCGCGGCACGGATGCCGGTTGGGTGGTGACCTGGCAAGAGGACCCGGCTGGCTTGCAGTTGGGCAGCGCAGACGGCCCAGGAGACGGTGCGTCTGGCGCCAATACCAGTGCCGGAACGGACATCTGGTACAGCTACATCAGCGGAGCGGACCTGCTTGCCGGCGGTGACTTCAGCGAAGCGGTTCGGTTGACCAACAACTTCAGCAAGATGGACAACCGCCAGAACACCACCGAGCTTATCGAGTCGGGCATCGAAGGCGCTGCCCGTGCAAACCTGGCCATGATCGGCTCGAATGTTCAGGTGGCCTACGAAGAAACGAAGGGTTCCCAAGGTCTGTTGAGCGGTAAGGTGATTCGCTACCACCTGTTCCCGTACAACCAGCCGCCCACCTCTTGTGAGCCGGACGATGCGGAGCTTGACGGCTGCGCTCGCGGTACCAATGGCAACGTGATGCCCGCACTCGAAGACCCTGTTCGCATGGGCTGTATCCTCAGCGACCCTGGCGAGAACGCGCGTCGTGTACGCTTCTTTAGCCAAGGCACCGCCGGCCCGAACTCGTCGAGCAAGATGCTCATCTTCTGGAAGCAAGGTGAGTACGATGCGGGTGGACCGTCCGACATCATTGCCCGCCGGGGGTTCGTCACTGAGGGCGAGACCGGTGGCACCGTCGGACTGCGGATTCAGGACATGGAGCCTGCCATCAACGTCCCGACAGCGGCGGTCATGGGAGACACCCCGGATGGTTGCTACATCATGGGGGACGAAGACGTCGAAACGGGGGCCTACGCCAACACTCTAGGCATGAACCTGTCCGCGAACACCGAGCTGGGCGGAGACCTCGACCTGTGGACCGGAGACAACCCTTACGAAGATGCACGCGCACACCGCGGCTTCATCAAGGGCGACTTCATGGTGCTTGGCTACAGCTACACGCCAGACTGGGCTGTTGCTCGGTACACGGACCAAGAGAACTACGCTTTCTGGGTACGTACCTCGACGGACGGTGGACAGAACTGGACGGACCCGGTCGATGTCAGCTCCGAGGCGCTCGACGAGATGGCCGCGGACCTGGGACTGGCGCCGGAAGGCATCAACATCAAGGAGCCGCGCGTCATTAAGACGCCAGGGCACGGTCCGGGATGTCCGTCAGGAGACGCCGGTGCAGACGACACAACCCGTCCGACGGACTGTAGCAAGGCAGCTACCTTCGTGGTCGCCTTCGGCAGCGAGACCAATGTGTACGAGATGTTGGGCGGCAATGAAGACCAAGAACTCTTCGTCTTCCGCAGCACCGACCGCGGCCTGACTTACGAGCCGGCCGCAGTTCTGGCCGGACCTGCTGGCTCGCAGAACGGTGAGTCACAGCTTCAGATGGTGCCAAACGGCGACGTTGTGTACGGCACCTGGTTCTCAGTGACCGACGGACACACGGACGCACTGTTCGCGGAGATGACTACCATCGACGTAGAGCCGGACACGGACATCGACACGGATTCGGACTCTGAGGTCGACACGGACATCGACACAACCGTGGACCCAGACACCGAGCCGGACACGGATTTGGACACCGAAGACGACGGTGGCTGCAGTGGCTGCTCGGCAGTCAGTCCGACAGCGCCTGTGGGCCTGATGTTTGGATTCGGCGTGCTTGCGATGGGCTTCATGCGCCGTCGCAAGTAGGCCGGAGCGATTGTGTTGGGCGGTCCATGCGGGTTGGCATGGGCCGCTTTCGTCGTTGATGAGGAACGAAGCGGGAAGAGGGGAACATCAGCGGTCGCGCGACAATGTTCCAGGACGGACTTCGGATGGAACGGGGCCTTGGTACGACTCATCCAGCGAGACATAGGTGGCATCGAAGTCGACGACGACTGGCACGCTCTGTACCGATTCCCAGGCTTGCCACTGCTCAACGGGGTCCTTGAAGACAGCGTGTCCGACCTTGTTTCCGCGCTCCCAGGTCAGCTCGACGAGCATCCACTCGGTGCGCGTCTCACGCCCGTCGTTGCCGAGCTGCCCGTTGGGCCAGTCGGGTGCGCCGTTGGAGGATTGGGTCTGTAGCGCCTCCTCTTCCACCCATGTGTAGACCTGTGCTTGGCAGCGGTCGCGCGTAGTGAGGACGTCGAAGGCAATGCCGTCGCCGCAGTCATGCCGGTTGGTATCGGAGGTCTGTAGGTTGCCTGGCACTGGCTGAAATCCGCTGGATGATGCGTACATGAGCTGGCCGATGCTTGCCGCCATGTACACCGCACTTGGCACCAAGGGACGTTGCTCTGCGCGGCCTGCCAAGACAGACACCTCTAAGAAGTACTGCTCACTGCGCTCTTCGACTTCATTGCTCTGAAGGGACATTAGCGGCCATGTCGGGTTTGCATCTCGGCCACTGGTGCTGCGCGTTCGCCCGTCCTTCCATGACAGGTCGTTCCAGCTGCACCACTCACCCATGACTGCTGCCGTACACACCTCACGCGATTGCGTGCAGTAGTCTTGAACATCCACGCAGGTCTCTTCGGCAAAGCCATTGCCGAGGTCTTGAACCGTGCACTCCTCATGCGTGCCGCAGGCTTCTTGGTAGTCTTCGTCTCGGCATTCCTCCGGGGTCTTGACCCGCTCTGAGCAGGAGAGATTGTCGTAGCCAGGGCGTCCACCAACGCCGCTTCGAGGCATCTCGCCGCGGGTACTTGGGGCAGCACTGCGCCAGCCGGTCTCGGCCGACGAGTCCATGATTTGGGTGACAATCGTACGCTCCCACTGGCGTCCCGTCACACGAACCACGCCACCGTCAGCGGGTGGACGGGGCCAACAGGCCAGCGTTTCACAGTCGCCCAGCTCGCCAAGACCGGCGGCCAGTGTCCCGCTTCCGGGCAACCCGGCTGCGGCAGGTAGGGCATCTCGCCACTGTTGAACGTCACTCGGGGTGAGGCGCTGGACATCGCTCTGACGGACCCACTGCTGGCCAGTAATCTCGGCGTCTACCGTGGTGTCGGCGGCGTACCATCCAATACCGCAACAGCTGCCGACCACCCCGATGGCTCCGGTCACAGCGGCGGCTCCTGCGGCAATCAGTGCCTTGAGGCCACGCTTCTTTCCAACGGGCCGCTCAACCGCCTCAAAGACGGGCTCACCAAACGGGTCTTCACGACTTGCGGCGCAGGTCCGGCACACGTCTCGATTACCGGGGTTGCTCGCGTCGCAGTTGACGCACATCCAGTCTTCGCCAGCGTTGGCTATCTCAACGAGTGCAGCATTGGTGATGCTCGCCGCTGTGGAGGCCCCAGACGCGGTCCTGGGACCGAAGTCGAAGTCACTCTCGGCGTTCTCGCGTGGATTTCCACAAGTGGGGCAGGTCTTGTGGCGTCCCTTGATGCCTTGTGTGTCGCAGGACGTACAGGCCCACGTTCCTTCAATGATGCGTTTTCGTGCCAACTGGGCGGTCCTCGTGGGTAGTCTACCTGTTGCGATAGGCGACACTCCGCGAGGTGCCCATTGTCCCGTGATGTTTGCGACAGCCCGCTGGTCGGTCGCTACGCCACAAACGAGATGGCACGTCTATTTTCGCCGCGTACGCGAGCGCTTTGATGCGGGCGCTGGCCTTCGCGTGTAGTCCGCGCTGAGAACGGGCTAGATGGCGGCCATGGAGGGTGCATGTTTCTCACAGATGCCATGACCGACAAGCTCAATACCTGGATGGAAGAGGCGATTGAGTCCGAGCCTGACGTGCCGGACGCCATGCAGTTGGCGACGGTAGACGAAGACGGGCGTCCCTCCTTGCGTACGGTCTTGCTCAAGAGCTGGGGCGACAGCGGTCTTGTGTTCTACACGAACTACCGCTCGCGTAAGGGCCAGCAGCTGTCGCACACGCCATACGCGTCTGTGTTGTTGCACTGGAAGAGCAGCGCGCGGCAGCTGATTGCAGAGGGGCGAGTTGAGCCCATGGGAGAGTCGAACTCCAACCTGTACTTTGCGAGTCGTGACCGTGGCAGTCAGCTCGGCGCGTGGGCCTCTCTTCAGAGCGAAGAACTAGACGACCGCAGCACGCTTGAGGAGCGCTTGGCCGCTGTCACAGCGCGCTTTGAGGGCAAGACAGTGACGCGTCCACCACACTGGGGTGGGTTCAAGCTGATTCCAGACCGCATGGAGTTCTGGCAAGGAATGCCGGACCGTCTCCATGTTCGCACGGTTTTTGAGCGGACGGCGCAGGACACATGGGACGACAAGACGCTGTACCCGTGAATGACCCGCAGGCAGGTTGACGGAACGGAGCGCTCCCACTACTCCCGTGGGAGTGGAGGGCCTATGTCTCGAATTCTGATGCTTTGTGGCTTAGTCATGGTCGGTGCCTGCGGCCCCCAACGTCCCATCCATCTGACGTTGGATGATTTGGACGACTTGGACCGCGGCTTTGCGTGTGGTGAGGACTCCATCACGCTGACCAATGCGTCGGCAACGGTTCGCGCGCAGGTGTTCTACTCGCCGTTTAGTGACGACCCTACCGTGTGGGTCGTGTTCACGGGTGTCGACCTTATCAACGAGTCTGACAGCAACCTGTGTGATGACCAGATCACCCTGGGGAACACCTTCCAGGTCACCGACTTTGCCTACACAATGACGTCTGGCTCGGTGGATCTGATTGCGACAGACACGGGCGTTCGGTTTGAGGCGACGGATGCCGTGCTCACGCCAGACCCGGTCTACGACGACCTGACCGAGGGCAACGCAGCAGATACGCAGGCCGTTGAGGTCGGGAACTTTGCCTCGGACATCGTCGTTCTAGCCGTCTTGCCGGAAGAGACCCTGCCGCGCTAGCCATGGCCTACTGGCGCGTTCTTCACGCTGCCTCTTCGCTCTTCGTCTTGCGCTTTACCCACGTGGCTGCCGAGCCCAGCGTCATTCCGGCAATCACGACCTCTGGTGAGCTGCGGAACACTCCCACGCCGCTCAAGAGCATGCCCGCCACGTACACAGCGTCGCGGGCCTCTGGACGCCAGCGTTCTCGGCTGGGTGCCGTTGGTGGCTCGACAAGGTGTGGCGCTTCGAAGGGATTGCTGGACATGACGGCCTTGGTGGAGTTCAAGAGTGCGGTGAGTTCCGGCGTCTAGTCGTCCCAGAAGCTGTCACCGACTGCATCCGCTGCGTACCGATGCCACAGCTGGACGGCGCGGTGGCCTGCGAGGATCAGCATTCCGGGCATGGCAATCCACCCATTCTGAAGCAGGACGCCCGCGAGGAGGAACGCCGTTGCTATCAGTAGGCGAGCAGTTCGTCCGTACGTCCAGCGGGTCCAGCTGGTCGCTGTGCTCTCGTCGTCATCCGTGCCGGGGGCTGCAAAGGGGTCGTCATTCATTATCTATCAACGCTAACCCCTTGCTCTGATACGGTCGCTTCGAGTTGGGGGTTGTTGTGAGTCGATCGATTCTTTTGGCGCTGGCGCTGTGTGCCACGTCCACGCCTGCGTCTGCTGTAGAAGTCCCCGTTGGCGCCTTTGCTTCGCACTGGAACAAGACCGGTACCAGTGACCCCGCCATCGTCGATCTAGCGTCCCTGGGCTTTAGTCCGGGCCAGCGCGTGCGCCTGACTCAAGTCGGTGGCATGCGGTTCTCGTCCGGCTTGCCACACAACGAAGGCTTCCTGTTTGGCGTGTTCTCCTCAAGCGACACCCTTCTAGCGAACGGTGGCGAGACCCAGCGGGTTGTCGACAGCGTGGCCGTGTGCGCGACCTACGACACCGGCTCGCTCACGCTCCCAGACGTACCGGATGACTTCAACATCTCGCGCGTCATCTTTCGCACGACACTCAACCGGCCCCCCTCCGAAAAGTACTCGGTCGAGGTTGTCATTCCGCCGGGTGCCACCCATCTATTCGTGAGCGCGGCCGACAACAGCTACGGCGACAACATCGATCAGGGCCTGGGCGTAGACATCTCACTCGCGCCGGATTCGGTGCAGACCGCCGGCATTCGCGACCTTGACGGCGAGTTGATTGACGGCTCTCAGGTCGGAATCGACACCACCGGTGACGGCTCGCTGGAGTGGTACGCGAACGACGAACCGATTCCCGTGCAGAGCGACTGTAGCTACGACATCGCGTTGCTCCCAGGCATTAACGGAGGCGCGCAGGTTCCTGGGTTGCGGTTCGAAGGACTGTTTGCCGACTCTACCTGGTCACCCGAACAAGGCGATGAGGTCGGCGGCTCCTGGCAGACGCGCGAGGTCACGCTCCGGGTCACAGATGAAGACGGTGACGTGCTTGAAGGAAGTATTCTGAGCCTAAGTGGACGTGCCGGGCGGCCCGAGATGGAGGTTCTCCGTTTGCCGACTGGTTCCGTGGTGACGTTGCCCACAACGGACCGCGAAGGAGCCGAGGGCCACTGGACCACGGACTTTCTTGGCTACGACCTACACGTCTTCCCAGGTATCGGTGGCGACGCACAGCGTGGCGTCATCTCTGGAAACGGCTCCGGTCAATCGCTGTATCGGACGGAGGGCTCGCATCTGCGCGAGACGTCTGCGTCCGCTGCTGTGTCGGCTGAGACGGATGAACTGACCTTCACCTGGCCAGTGGGGCCGGTATCCCTGCACCTTCGCGACCAAGAAGGTGTGGATATTCCCGGGTCGTTTCTCAATGCTATCGACACAGGGCCGTGGGCTGTCGCGGCGCCATTGTCGTTGCGCGACCTCGATCTGCCGGCAACCGTCGACCTTCCTGCGAACGATGTCTCTGGCGCTCTTGGTGGCTGGTCCGCCTCGTTCGGTGGCTACAACCTGGCCCTCTCTCCGGGAATCAATGACACGCGCCAAGGGGGTCAGCTTCACGGAAACGGTGATGGTGAGGTGCTCTACCGCTTGGACGGCATGGGTACCGAAGGTTCGGCTCCGGTCATTATCGATGCCACCGTGCTCGCCGACGCCACCTTCGACATGACCTGGCAGGTGGCCGACGTGACGCTGCATGTGCGCGACCAAGACAGCGTGGATGTGCGTGGGTCTGTTGTACGTCAGCTTGGCGGCGGCACCAGCCGCATCATCACCACGCATGGTCTGGACCGAGCGGTTGTTCCCGGTGGGGTCATCCGGCTGCCTCGTAATGACGCTGCAACCGCGCTGGGTGGTTGGTCTATGTCCCGCGGCGGCTATGATTTCGCCGTTGTTCCAGGCATCAACGGTGCCCAGCAAGTCGGTAATCTCGCGGGCCAAGGGTCCGACACACTCCTCTTCCGACAAGACGGAAATGACGCCATTGACGGGTCTCCTGGCGTTCGTGTGGGAGCGGAAGAGGTCGCCAGCGGAGATGTGAGCTTTGGCTGGGACATGGCCCAAGTCCAGCTCGAAGCCGTTGACCAAGATGACGCCCCCGTAGCGGGCAGCCTGCTGACCCTCACGGGCAGTGGCACGGCGACTCCAGCAGATGCATCCATGGGGTTGCTGCGCCAGGAACTTCCTCAGTTCATCCGCTTCCCAGTCAACACCTACGCATGGGCGGAAGGCGGCTGGTCCCAAGCGCGCGGTGGCTACGACATGATGATGCAGCCGTCGTACCTTGGGCTGCCCCAGAGTGGTGGACTGCACGGTCAGGCTGCGAATGCGAGTTTGTTCCAGCATGATGGAAGCGAAGCGTCGGACTCTGCACCACGCATCGTTTCCCAAGACACCACTCGAATCAGCATCCCGTGGCCTCAGCACACCTGCGCCTTCTCTCTTGTCGGTCCAGACGGTCCGGTCGATGCAGCCAACACCGCATTGCCCGAAGGCCTCGCCGGCGATGGGCGCCTGCCAAGCACCGACTCCGGATACGGCAGTGCCTCTCTTGGTGGATACGCCCAGGGATACCCGTTGACCGTGACCCTTCCTGGAGGCGCTCCGCAGACTGTCTCTGTAGGGTTGAGCGCTTCCGGTGAACCCGTTCCGACCACCGTTGCTCTCGATGGCACGGACTACACCGTGTCGTGTCGGGCCTTCGCTGCCCCAACGTGTACAGGCGGCTCAGCGCAGGTTCGACTGGGCCAGTCGGTCGCCGTGGATGTCTCCGTCACAGATGCAGATGACGACAGCTGGAGCCTCGCTTTTACCCCGGAAGGAACCACCGCTCAGCTAGACGCCAACGCGGGTCAGGGCAGCGCGGACACGACCTTCCGCTGGACGCCAGACAGTGCAGGACAGCGCGAGTTCGCTGTGATGGTGACCGATGAGACCGGGCAGAGTGGCTCCTGTACCGTCGTCATCTCTACGTCTGCAGCCGCTGGACTGGCCATTGACGGCGGAGTCGATGGCGTGCGCGAGTTCGCCGAGGTCGGTCCTGCTCAGCCGCTGTCCATTGGACTCACCACGCCTCCCACGGACACGGTCACCCTTCCGGTCATCGTCAGCGACGACACCGAAGGCTCGGTCAACGTCACCGAGTTGGTGTTCACACCGGAGTCGTTCGGTCCTCAGATCATCACCATTTCTGGTGAAGATGACGACCTACAAGATGGCGACATCGACTGGACGCTCACCTTAGGCTCCCCGGTGAGCGCCGACGCCGACTTTGCTGGACTGCCAGCGACACAGCTTGCCATGCGCACCCTCGATGACGACGTTGCCAGCGTGCTCGTCACCCCCACAGTCCTGTCGGTCTTTGAGTCTGGCACCGAGGCCACCTACACGGTGTCGCTGACCGCCGAGCCGAGTGCAACCGTCGTCGTCACACCCGAAGGAAGCGATGACAGCGAGGGACGGGCCGGCAACCCTATGGTCTTCACCACCGATTCCTGGCAGACCCCACAGTCGGGGAGCGTCACAGGCGTAGACGACTTGCTGGATGACGGTGACATCGCCTGGACTGTCAGCCACCGTGTGACCAGCACCGACTCTGCGTACAGCGACCTCGCAGCAGACTTCGTGTCCGTCACAACCGTCGATGACGACGTCAGCGAACTGGCCGGTCTACCGATTGGGGGTGTCGCCACCTCTGAGACGGGAACCACCGACAGCATCTCCTTCGCGCTCACCTCGGAGCCCAGCGCGCCAGTCACCTTCACCGTGTCATCGTCGGACACGAGCGAAGCGACCGTCTCTCCGGCGACTTTGGTCTTTGACACGACGAACTGGCTCAACCCACAGGACATCACTGTCGAAGGTGTCGACGACACGCTGACGGACGGCCCCATTGACTACCAGGTGCTGTTGACGCCCACGAGCGACGACCCTGGCTACGGCACCGCGCCGGCCACTGTCGTTCAAGGAACCAACGCCGACGACGACACGCCTGGCGTTGGCCTAGACCCGGTGGTGGACTTGCTGACCAGCGAGTCGGGAGACAGCGCGACCTTTGAGGTGTGGCTGTTGTCGCAACCCAACGCAGATGTGACTGTCACCTTCGAGTCGGACACCGTCGCAGAAGGGGAGCTTGAGGTCGCAGAGTTCGTGTTCACCGCAGACAACTGGACCGAGCGTCAAACGGTGACTGTGCTGGGTGTAGACGACGACCTAGACGATGGCGACGTGGACTACGAGGTCTTCGTCGCAGACGTGGCCTCAGAGGACGTGGACTACGACGGTCTAGAGGTGGGCGACAACGTTCAGCTCACCAATACGGACGATGAGGCCACCGATACAGGTCTGGACCAGCCGGATGACCAAGACGACCCAACAATCGTTGAGAGAAACTGCGGCTGCTCGGGTGTGCCCGTCACGCCGCTGTCCGGTTGGTTGGTCCTGTCGCTAGGCGCGCTGTTTGTGCGGCGCCGTTCCGCTCAGAATGCGTAGCCAATAGACAGCTTGCTGGTGTGTCCGAACATCAGCTCGCCGAACAGGCCGTTCTTTAGGCGGACATTGCCGAAGGCGTTGGCCACGAAGGTCTCGGTCCACAGTGCGCAGTTGGTCAGATTATCGGGGTCGACGCAGCGGAAGTTGGACACGCCGGTGCCCATACCTGCGCGGATACCGAAGACGAACGGTGTGTCTTCGCCGTACTCAAACTCGACGTGCAGCATGATGGCCGGGGTCAGTCCGAACTCACCGGCCTCGGTCTCCATAAGGGTCACAGCCGTCTGGTAGGGCAAGGACATGATGCCGGTGCGGAACACGGCGCCGAGTCGAACAGTGGCCTGTTCTGCCTGGATGTAGCGAACCAGACCCAGCTCTGCAAAGGCGAGGGGACGCTCGTCTTGGAAACCGCCATAGCCCGGAGTGAATCCGGCGATAACACCGAATCCCTTTTTGTTATCGGGGCGCAGCGCAATGTCGATACCACCCCATACTGCGCGGTTCTGGTCGTCGTACCCGGCCGCTCCGGCCAGCGTGAGGTAGCCAGGCGATGCCGCAGAAGCGGTGGACGCTGCGGTGAGTGCCAGTGCGAGTGCGATGGCGCGAATCATGGTTGCCCCCGGTGAGCATTGCTGCTCTCGAATAGGAGTGACGGCTCGGAAGGATTTGTTCACTGGCGGGCCGTTTGGCGTGCGCGTGCAAGTGCGTTGGTGACTTCTGACTCGGCATCGAGCTCTCGTCGGAGCCGGATGACCGCTTCCATCACGTCTGGACCGGAAGTGTCCTCGGTAGACCGTATTTGACCCAGTCTTAGGCTCTCGACTTGATGCAGAAGCGTGCGTTCTTGGGCGCGCAGTCGAATGGCCAGCTGGTCGATGTCGCGCAGAAAGCTGAGGCGCGCGTCGATGGCGCCGAGCTGGTCGTCGAGCAGTGCTTGGGTGGACGGACTCGCTTGTTCACGGTCTGCGACAACGGTGACGCGCTCGTGTTCTAGGGCCTCTTTGGCGTTGGCGTCGGTTGCGTCGGTCACAAGGGTGCGGCGCTGAACCAGCAAGAGTGCCGTCTCTCGAAGTGCTTGGATGTCGCCGGACCATCCGGCTTGTTCGAGCTCCTCAAGGGCACGAAGGACTTCGTTGTCTGGGAGTAGGGCAGGAGACCGCGTTTGCTTGGGGACCGCTGGCTTTTTGGCAAAGACAGCTTCCATGGCGGCAGCAATTTCGGTTGTTTGCGGGAAGTGGATTTTACCCGTGGCAGTAATCGCCGCGACAGCGTGGAACGCGAGGCCAATGCCCCACCACGCTCCCCAGAGTGGCGGTTCTCCGCTTACCAACCACAACGCACCGAGAACTGTCACAAACGCCGTCGAGTGGCCGATGAACGGGCTCCAGATACGCCTCAACACCCCACTCTTGGGGTCTCCGGTGTGCGGAACAGTCTCGCGGTACAGGTCCGTCGCGTACAAGGGCGTCCACTCGTCGTCACCCACGCGTCTGGCGAGTTCAACTCCGGAGACCTTGTTCTTACGGAGCTTGTTCCGGAGGTCTTCCTCCGTCCAGCGCCGTACCTTCCCACCAAAGTGGACTTCCCACATCATGGCATCACCCTGGCTTCTGCCAATCGATCACGTCCGTCACCTCGGTCAACAGGTGACGGTATGACGCGAGAAGGGTTGCGGATACTTCGTCGGGGGCATTGCACCCTTCTTCGCCTTCGCGGTGCAGGCAGTCGCGGAACTTGCAGCGCACTCGGCTTACAATGGGGAAATTCTCGCGGACCAGCCCTACGTCGTCAATGGCTGGGGTGAGGTTTCGGATGCCGGGGGAGTCGGCAATGATGCCGCCTCCGGGTAGATCGAAGAGGCGTGAGGTCGTGGTGGTGTGGCGTCCGGTGCCCCAAAACTCGCTGATTTCGCCAACAGGACCGACTTCTTGTCCTGGGAGCAGACGCCCCACAAGCGAGGTCTTGCCAACGCCCGAGCCACCGACCAACGCCCACGGACGCTTCTTGGCTACTTTTGCCAAGTAGTCGGAGATTTCCTGGACACCGGTGCCGTCTGTGTTGCTGACCTTGAGGATGTCTACGCCAACATCTGTGATCTCTTCAAACTGGGCGGTCACGGCGTCTGGAATTCCGAGGTCCGTTTTTGTCAGCACCAGTGTGGCTTGTAGTCCTTGCACACTTGCAGCCACCAGGTAGCGGTCGAGAAGTGCCCGACGAAAGTCAGGCGCGCGGACGGAGATACAGATGAGCAGTCCGCCGAGATTTGCGGCGAGAATCTGACGTTTTCCGCGCATGTCCATACGGACGAGAGCGGTGTCGCGTTCTTCGACAGCGACCAGTTTCCCGCCTTCGCCGCGGGCCTCAACCCATTGGACCCGATCTCCAATGACTGCGCGCTTGCCGGCGAGGAAGCACGTGCGCTCGCCCTTGGCGTCGCGTACCAATACCCGGCGTCCAACCGTCTCGATGACGACTCCAGGTTTTCCTTGAGGGGGTGTTTGTCGGCGTGCCACAGGGTCTCCTGCGGCGTGTGTATCGCCCTTGCGTGCTCAATCCAGCCAAACGAAGTATCGACCGCCTATGTCAAAGCGTGGAATCATCATTGGTGGCGGTCTTGTTGTCCTCTTGGGCATCGGCTGTTTGGGACTGACAACGTTGGGTGGGGTCGGGGCGTGGTTCGTCCTGAGTCCACAGGCCGACTCGTACGACGAGCGCGTGTACAGCGAGTTTGGGGACCACTCTGGGCCTGCGTTGACCGTAGAGCCTGCGGTCGCTCCTGTGACCCCCGCTGACGTCGACATGGACACCGAGGGCACCGAACTCGACACGGATGTGGACACCGAGGCTGACACCGAAGACCAGGCAGAGGCCGCGGTGACTGCGCCATCGCCGCGTCCACGCTCCACCTCCAGGGCATCCACCGCTCCAGCGCCACGGCCGTTCTCCGCGCCAGACGAGCCTATTCCTGAAGAAGAGGACCTGGGTGACCTCGACCTGGAACGAACGGCGATTGAGATCATTGATGAGGAACTGACCCCACGCGAGCTTCGGCGGCTACGTCGTGAAGAGCGCAACTGATGCGCCGGGACCCTCTCGAGTCGGACGCACCGGGGTCCAATCTACCCCAAGCTACTCAGCTAGGGTTGCTTGATGTAGAGGCCATTCGGCTCATTCTTTCTGGTCAATCCGTTGTCGACTGGGCCGTTGTGGCCTTTGAGAATATTGCGGATGTAGATGCCTTTCTGGGCTTGCTGCGAATCGACACCTCGGATGCGGGTGACCAGGCGCGGCTCCGCTACGTCTTCAATGAGGCTGTGTCCTACGCCGAAGAGAATCTGCCTCACCTGCGTCTGCGTGAACACCTGGGGCGCCCAGAGGACGTGCGCGAGGTCTTCTTGTGGGCCGGCCAGGTTGCGAAGTTTCGTCGCCGGCAGATGCTCGCCTGCGTCACTCTCAAGCTGATGCACGTCATCCATCACATGCAGGCGGCTGATCTGAAGAGCAAGCTTCCGGTGAGTGAGGCGGAGCTGATGGACCGCGCAGAGACGGCCATTCTGCGAGATGCGCGCACGCTACGTGACGGCGGTCTTGGAGTGCGCTCGTTCTACGGCTCACGAAAGTCCCGCACGAGCACGATTGCCAAGCTCGTGGCCAAGAGCGACAACATTGCAGCCACTATCTTCGACAAGCTCCGCTTCCGCGTTGTGGTTCACGAACACGATGAACTGGTCCCGGTGCTCGCCTGGATGAGTCGCAACCTTTTCCCGTTCCCCTACGTCATTCCGGGGGAGAGTCACAACAACCTGATTCCGCCGGGAGACCTGCTGAGTTGGGTCGCGAAGGATCAGCGTAAGCACGCGCAGGTCTTTGCGGACGAAGACGCGCTGACGACCGACCGGGGTAAGAACGAGTTCAGTGCAGCCAGTTATCGCGCTGTAAACTTCATTGTGGACTACCCCATGCTGGTACCGGTCCAGCCGGACAATGCGGACCGCCTGCGCTACGGCCGAGTGGTCTTCGTGATGGTCGAGTTCCAAGTCATGGATGCGGTGACCGCGGCAACCAATGAAGAGGGCGACAACGCCCACCACCTTTACAAGGCGCGGCAGTGGCGTACGGTCGAAGAGCGCCTGCTGCGCGGCTCATGGCAGCGCAAGAAGCGCTCCGAGCCTTCTGAAAACAAGCCCTCCGAGCCTGCTGAGAACAAGTCCTCCGAACCTTCGGAGTGATACGGGGCCGGCCCCGTTAGGAGAGAACGTGCGCCTATCCCGAGGTCCCTACCTACTGATTTGGTTGCTTCTAACTGGGGCACAAGTCTATGCCCTGTCCCAAACGGGTGTGTGGGAAGCCACCATGACAGCCGGCGTGCTGGTGGCCGCTCAGCTGCTCAAGATGCTCAATGCGATTCCGCGACTGAACGACCTTGGCCGTGCCTGGGACGACAGCTTCTTTGTTCTGCTGCCGTTGGTAAAGACTGGACTTTGGCTTCAGTTGACCAAGCCCACACCGAATGAGGCGCGGTGGTTGAAGAATCGAGCCAAGTGGGAGAATGAGCCCACTGCGGTACAGGCATTTGTGCACGGCCTGGGCATCATGTCCCGCAACCTTGTCCCGGTCACCCTTGCGGTTGTGGTGGTGGGCATTGCGGGCGGTTTTGTTGAGACCCTCGCAGTCGACGGCTTGCTGTCTTGGCTGGCTCAAAATCTTGAGACATCCGTTCTGATTGGCCAGGGCCTGTTCATTCTGTTCATCTTTCAGGCCATCTACCTGTTTCTCCAGTTGGCCAAGCGCAAGACCGCTAGCCGCGAGTCGTGGTGGCCAACCGTACTGATGCCGGCGACCCTCGCACTCGGAATTGCAGCGATAAATGGCGGCAGTAGCGGAATTTCCGCCGAGCAAATCGTTGGAATTGGCGCGAGCGGCGACCCCATCTTGCCGTACATGATGGGCTCAATGGGGCTGGCCATGATGTTCGGTTTCTTCGTGTCTGGAGTGCTCAGCACCCTGTGGGTCGCCTTGGCCATGAAGGACCGCGAGCGGGTGCTCGGCTTGGTTCCGGCGGCCTCTGTAGGCGAGCGACTGCGCAAGAACTGGCTCGGAGTCGCCGTGGCCAATGGTGCAGCGTCACTGCTGATTACCGTGGGCATGTTGATCTTGGTCCCAGGCATCATCTACGCGCTTCAATACGCCTTTGTCGCTACCGTCACCGTCGCCAATCCTGACGGGCAGTCCTTGCGCGACAGCAGCGAAGACTCCCGTCCAGTGCGCCGTCGCCTGTTCAAGATGCTGTTCTTCAGCTTCCTCACGGACACCGCCTTTGCTCTGGTGACTCTGGCCGTCTTCGCGAGCATTGCTGGAGCGGAGCTGTTGACGTCGGTCGGTCTTGGCTTTGGTTGGGTCATCCGTCAGTTCCCAGCGTCCTCAGTGGGTGTTCAGCCCACCACTGCCATGGTCATCATTGGTCTGTCCGTCATCTTTTGGGGTGCCGCACGCATTGGGATTGCCAATACCTGGCTCATCCGGAGCAATTGGACCTCAGCCCCGGTGGAGGCAGACGCAGCGTGAGTTTTACGGGGCGTGCAGCCGACCTGATGCGGTCGGGAACGGCGTGGGCGGGCTTGTCTGGCGACGCTTTGGCGTACGTCCTGGCCAGTGTTGCCGAACAGGGCCGCTGGCTCATTGTTGTGGATGAACCCGACCAGGCAGAGCGATTGGTCAGCGGCCTGTCCTTCTTCCACCCGCACCCACGGCGAATTATTCGCCTGCCAGCAGACGATGGTCGGGCGTACGACGGCTACTCGCCAGACCCAGATGTGGTTCAGCGGCGGCTGCGAACGCTTCACCGCGTAGACAGTGGCAAGGACGTGGTTGTGGTCGCTGAGGCGGCCGCACTTGTCCGGCGTGTCCCCACACGGGCTGTTCGCCGCGCTGGCACCCGAGTCGTCAACATCGGAGACACCCTAGATCGCGACGACCTCGTTCGTGAGCTGGTCAGCACCGGCTACCTGACCTCAGGACGCGTTGCCGGACCCGGCTCCTTTGCGGTTCGCGGAGACGTGGTCGATGTGTGGGGCGCCGGCCTGTCGCACCCCGTTCGCCTTGACTTCTGGGACGACGAGATTGAGCTAATTCAGCGCTTCGACCCTGCAACGCACCGGGCCACCAAGCGTGTTCAACGGGCGGTGCTGCTGCCGGCCCGAGAAGAGCGCATCGACTCTGACGCCCTTAGTCACGCCAAGCTCTGGCTCAACACCCAGCTCGCTGAGCAGGGACGGGGAGTGGCGCTGCGGCGGCGGGTCTTGGAAGACCTGGAAGCTGGGCTACGCTTCTCTGCGATTGAAGACTGGCTCCCGGCACTTGTGGACACGGATGCACCGCTAGATGCGCTGGACGGCTTGCAGCGCGTGATTGTGCACCCCGCCGAGGTTGCTGCAGCTCTGCGCGAGACCGAGCGCGGTGCTGCGGGGCGGTTCGCTGGACTCTCGGAAGATGAGCGTCCCTTGGTTCTGCCGACTGACCGCATGGTTCGCGCAGATGTCGTCATTGAGCAGCTCAGCACAGCCCAGCACGTTCACGAGTTTGCCGGCGCCAAAGACGCCGTAGACCTTGGAACCCGCTCGGCGGATGCTTTTGCGGTGAAGGGCGCTGAGCTCGGGCCGGTCGTCGAGCGTATCAAGCAGCTCGTGTACGACGACATTGCTGTTGGAATTGTTGCGGACACCGCCACACGGGCTGAGCGGCTGCAAGAGATGCTCGGCAACCACGGTCTGCACGTCAACTATACGTCCGACCCCATGTCGCTGCCGAACGGTAAAGCAAGCCTGCTCATTGGGCCACTGCGCAAGGGCTTCGTCGCCCGAGACAGCCGTGTTGCCTACATCACCTCGGCCACGCTGTTCGGCGGGGGACGGCGTGCAGCACAAGCCCGAAACCACATCCACCAGTTCTTCGATGCTGCGGTCCAGAATGTCAGCCAGCTGCGCGCCGGTGACCACGTGGTCCACAAGCTTCATGGTATTGGGCAATACCACGGCTTGGCCCGGCTTGATGTGGGTGGTGTGGACCAGGACTTCGTGCGCCTAGAGTACCGCGGCGGAGATGTGCTGTACCTGCCAGTGACCGTGCTGTCGGACCTGTCTCGCTACTCGCCAAGCAAGGCGGGTGCGAAGGTCCAGCTCGATAAGCTTGGCGGAACGACGTTCTCACGTCGCCAACAGCGGGTGAAGGACTCGGTGCTCAAGATGGCGACCGAGCTGTTGAGTGTCTACGCGAAGCGCGAGCTGGCCGCCCGCGAACCGTATCCGAAAGCAGGCGACCTGTATCAGACCTTCGTCGCACGCTTTCCCCATGACGAGACCCCGGACCAGGCAGACGCCATTGTGGCGGTACACGAAGACTTGTCCGATGACAGCCCCATGGACCGGCTCATCTGCGGAGACGTTGGATTCGGCAAGACCGAGGTCGCGATGCGTGCGGCCATGCGGGTTGTGGAGAGCGGACGCCAGGTTGCGATTCTGTGCCCAACAACGGTCTTGGCCCACCAGCACTGGCAGCGCTTCTGTGAGCGGTTTGAAGGACTGCCCGTTCACGTGGAGATGTTGTCGCGCTTTCGCACGACTGCCCAAGATAAGCAGATCAAGGCGGACTTAAAGTCCGGGAAGATCAACATTATCGTTGGGACCATGCGCCTGTTGGGCCGTGAGGTTCGTTTTGATGACCTCGGACTGTTGGTCATTGATGAAGAGCACCGCTTTGGCGTGAAGCAGAAAGACAAGCTGAAGAAGATGCGCGCCGGCATTGATGTGCTCTCCATGAGCGCGACCCCGATTCCGCGAACGCTGGAGATGGCGCTGTCGGGACTGCGGGAGATGAGCCTGATTGCAACGCCGCCGACCGACCGTCTCGCTGTTCGAACGTCCGTCGCCCGGTCTACCGAGACTCGGATTCGAGACGCCATCCAGACCGAGCTTGAGCGCAAGGGACAGGTGTACTTCCTACACAATCGCGTAGAGACCATCGAGCGCGTGACCGAGCGCATCCGTCGCTGGGTGCCCGAAGCTCGTGTGGACTTTGCCCACGGGCAGATGACGTCGGACGAGCTCGAGAATGCCCTGGTTCGCTTCATCAATCACGACGTCGATGTTCTAGTCTGTACAGCTATCGTTGAGAGCGGCGTCGACCTGCCGAACGTCAACACCATGATTGTGGACCGTGCGGACCGATTCGGCTTGGCCCAGCTGCACCAGCTTCGCGGTCGCGTTGGACGGGCCTCATCGCGTGGGCACTGCTTGCTGCTCACGCCAGAGCTGATGACCCCCGAAGCCCGGAAGCGCCTGCGCATCTTGGTCGAGAACAGCGGCCTGGGTGCTGGCTTCCGCATTGCTTCGGAAGACCTGGAGCTGCGGGGTGGCGGCAACCTACTCGGCGATAGTCAGTCCGGAAATATTGATGCCGTCGGCTACGACATGTGGGTGGAGCTGCTGGCTGACGCCGTTCGCGTGGCTCGCGGAGACTTGGACCGCGCGCATATCGACCCAGACGTCGACATCCCTGTTGCCGCCTTCATTCCTGAAGACCTGGTCAAGGATGTAGACGAGCGCATGGGCTGGTACAGTAAGTTTGCCCAAGCCACGTCCGCGAATGGCATCGATTCCTTGCTCGACGACTTCGAGGGGTGGTTTGGCGAGCCGCCACCCGAGGTGCGCAATGTTGCCGGCCTGGCCCAGGTTCGCATCTTGTGCCGAGAGCTCGGTATTCAGCGGTGCTCATGGTTAAAGGTTCGCGTCATACTGCAGATGCACGCCTCCACGAGCCTGACCGAAGAGCAGATGGACGCGTTCCAGCGAAAGCACCCCAAGCGGGTCACGCTCAAGCGCGTCGAGGGTTCGCCAACGCAGCTCTCTGTGCGCTTTCTGCAAGCCGAAGCCCAGCGGCCCTTCCAGTTCCTGCGCTGGCTCTTTGCGGACCTGACTCGCACTTCCTAGCCACCACAGCTAGTCGCCGTTCAGCACTTCCCATGTGCGGCCTGCCTGTGACCGGCGATGCCGAATGCCGTCGTCCAACGAGGTCTCTCCACGCACTCCCTCTCGGGTCACCGTCCCGATAGTTATCGGTGAGTCGAACTGTGTCCCAGGGTCAAACCACCACAGGCGGTTGTCGCTGTCACAGCCGTACGAGGTCGACTGAAACGGGTAGTCGCCCTCGGTCGTCCGCTCACATTGGTGGTCGGACGTGCAGTACATGTACATGCCAGTCTGTCCGCCAACCCAGTAGCTGTTGTCTGGGCAGATAGCGGCAGCGCTGAAGTCGTCGTCGGAGCCGCCTATCTGAACGCCCTCGTCTACAGCTGGGTCGTGGACTTCTGCGTAGCCGTACGCAAGCGCAATGACCTGTCGCTCTCGGTAGGGCTCAAATCCCTCTACGGCCACGCTGGTTGGCTGCTCTTGCCACTCGCTCTCGGTCAGCTTCCACAGCTCGCCCCGGTTGTCTTCGTTCACGCCGGACACCCACAAGACCTGCGCGATGCGTGTGACGGCGGCCACCCTGTCGAGAGATTGGGGAGCGTCGCAGCGCTGGAGGACCTGACCGGTGGGGTCCATGCCTCCAAGGGTACCGTCGAGTGACCACCAGATGAGGCCGTCGTCGCCAATGTGCAGGGCTGTATAGATGCCGAGATTGACGGCATGTACGCCTTGTGAGCTGGAAATGATGTACTCGAAGGGCTCATTGCCGGGCGTAATGACAACGTCCGAGTGCGCGGTGAGGCGGTCGTTTTGCCGGCCGGGAACGGAGTCGGGCAGGGTCACGGTGCAGCCGGAATCCGAGCACACGAAGGTGGCGTTGTCGACGGATGTACTGGGAAAGCGGTCGCTTGGGTCAGCGTCCGTACAGACGGACACGATGGTGTTGGTACCTGAGTCGACATCGGTGTCCTGGACGGGTGCCGAGCAAGCAAAGGCGAGTACGCTGACGATGCACCACACAGTTTTCATGGGACAACCTTGCCCTGTGTAGTGGGACATCGCTCGTTGAACATGACAGACTGCCTAGGCGTCGTCGGCTTCCGGGTCGGGTAGCTGAACCTCGAACGTCATGTCCACGCCACTGACCGTGATGGTCTCGCCACCGAACAGGCGCCTCTCGTTCACGACTTCGCCGTTGACCTTCGTGCCGTGGTGACTGTCGGCGTCTTCCAACCAGTACTTACCGTACTTCTCGAAGACCCGGCAGTGGCATCGGCTGACAGAGGGGTCAATTCGGATGGCCAAGTGGTTGTCACCGTGGCGGCCAATGGTCAGGCCGTGGGTGTCGACGGTGTGGTGGACGAGTTTGCCTTCGTGGTTGGTGTAGGCCAAGCGAGCATGGCCTGCGTCATGTGAGGCACTAAGCTGCGTGGCAAGGACGTCGCTCAGGGTATTGGCGAGGGAGGCGTCTACCGGGGCAAAGTAGCTCGCAAGCGTCTCCTCCAAACGGCCGATGGCCATCTTTTCTTCTGCGCTTACGCTGAACATTCCCATGATCCCGCCATCGGCCTTGGCGACTTCGCGGGAGAGCGTCTTCCAGCGGTTGATGTCGTCGTTAATGAGCGACATGCCCTTGATGCGGAGAGCGAGTACCGCCAACGCTTGAATGCCAGTGGCGAAGAAAGCGTCCGACGGGCGGTAGGCAAGCCAACTATTGAGGGCCTGACGTGCTTCTGGCTTCAGCGCGAACTCGTCGTCCACGGCCTGAAGGATGCGCTTGTGTTCTTTGGGCGTGACAGCGTCATCTGTCCAGGCGACCTGAACGACCGGCAGCAAGATCAGGGCCCGGTAGGAGGACTCGTCGAGCCCTAGGCTGTTGAGCGTTCCAAGCAGTTCGGCGTCGGTCATTCAATCTCCGAGGCCCACAGGATATCCCATGTGTGGCCTACTGTGCGGCGGCTAGCGGGCGCAGCGGAAGCTAGTGAGCATGTTGCTGTCGGAGCGGCGCTGTACAGGAATGTGACGGCCGCCATCTTCCAAGACCAGGGGTGTGCTCTCGCTGACGCGGTATTCCATTGGTGTGGAGCTGCCCCGCGCCGGAAGCTCCGTGTTCACGTCTGGCAGTCCGCCGCGTCCGGAACAGTAGGCATTGGCAGCGGCCCAGCTGACGTTGATGATGGGGGTTCCGCCCAAGCCAGCCGGTGGTGTCGTTCCGCTCCATCCACTCAGGTAGTTGGCGTCTCCTTGGCCTGCTGCCATGGCCGCATCGCGCTCAAACTCGGGGTGTCTCGCGAGCCAGCCCGAAAATGCTGTGTGCGTGACAAAGCGACCGGATGGAGCCGCAGGAGCAGGCTGGGCGACGGGCAGGACAGGTAGTGGCATGTCCACGTCGACGGATGTTGCTTGCGCATCCCACGACACCACAACCGACTGGCTCGACACTGTGCAGGTGGTCGGACAGTCGTCTGGACATACGCTGAGGTCTTCCGGGCAGTCGCCTAGGGCAGCCAAGACGATGTGCGTTCCGGGCAGAATGTCGGCGGCCACGAATGCGCCGTCCTCTCCTACCAAAATGGGCTGGGTATCGAAGAGTACTCGTGCCTGTACGCGGGCTGGACGTTCCGGCAGAGTGATGGTCACCGGGCGTGCCGGAGCTTGGGGCACTGAAATGGAGACGGCGGCGAGACCTTCACCTTGTGGCACGGTGAGGACTTCGACGCCGGTTGAACACCAGCTCGGACAACTGTCTCCGGGGCAGGTGCTGGCCATGCAGCCTTCGCCCGCAATCCAGGTCACTGGCAAGTCTCCGAGTGACTGGCCTGCGAGCGTGGCGACGCCCTCACTGAGCGGCAGACTCACGCCTCCGACCATCAGTCGGACGGGTAGGGCATGGTCGTTGCCGATAGACAACGTCACGTCTCGGGTTGTGGGAGCGACTGGCCCGCCGAGCAGAGTTGCGAAGTACGCGCCGCTTCCCAGAGCGATCAGGCCGATAAGCAACGCCGCAAGACCGAGCACAATCCACTTGCCTCGACCGCTATGAACCAAGGTTGCTGGGTCTTGTAGTGAGGCGGGGGGAAGACTGTCGCTTCCCCATGTCTCTGGCCCAAGCTCCCGCTGCGCTAATGCCGGGGTGAGCGTAAGGTTGGTGGCTTGAACCATGTCCGGAGTGAGCGCGCGAATGGCGGCGGCGACCTCGTCCATGGTCTGAAAGCGTTCTTCCACATCGCTGTGGGTCATGGCGCCAATGAGCCCTCGGACCGCTGGATGGTAGCGGTTGCCCGGGTCGAGGGGAGGGTGGTCCTGCTTGGCCATGATGACCTGCATGGCCTGTTGACGCATGCTTCCCTGACCGGAGACGGCGAAGGCGACTCGCCCAGTGAGGATCTCCCAGAAGATGACTCCCAACCCATATAGATCCCACATTGTCGGGAGCATTTCCTCCGGCGTAATCCACTCCGGTGGGGCGTAGCTGACGGTGCCAAACGTCATACCGGCCTGGGTTAATCGACTCCTGTCCGATTCTAGCGCCAGGCCGAAGTCCACAATTCGCGTGTGGCCTTTGCTGTCAATGAGGATGTTCGCCGGCTTGAGGTCGCGGTGGCACACGCCTTGCTTGTGCAGGTACGCAACGGCATCCGCAAGCTCGGTCATGACGCCAACGGCTTGCTCAAACGGCAACCCGCCCCGACGCAGTCGCTTCTCCAGGCTCTCCCCTTCAACGAACTCCATCTCGATATACGCGGGGTCGCTGTCAATGCGGACGTTGCGCACCTTGACGATGTTCGGGTGGTCGAGCTGGTAGAGGATCTCAGCTTCGCGGACGAACCGTTCTTGGGCACCGGCTGACGAGCGAACCGCGGCGTCGAGCACCTTGACGGCTGCCAAGATGCGTTTTGCCGAGCGGTTGTGGCACCGGTACACAGAGCCCATGCCGCCCGAACCGAGCGCGGCCTCTACGACCCAGATGTCGATGTCCTCACCGGGTTTTAGCACCGAACTCATCTCCCACCTGTCTGTCGTGCCGCCAATCTAGCGCGCGAGTCCCGTCGGGGTGAGCTACGATGGTCGCCATGCACCCCCAGTGGTCCATAGCGACGGTCGTCGTCGCGGCTTTAATCGGTAGTTTGCAGCCGGCCGCCGCTGTGGAACACAGTGTTCCATCGCCGCTCACGCCGGATCTGGAGACGGCGCTAGCGTTGGCTATTTCCGGTGACACCGTCACGTTGTCGCCTGAGTACGTTCCCGGAGAACTGCCACTCACTGTTCCGGTGAGCATCACGATTCGCGGCGGCGCGCTGGGTGCGGATGTGCCAACGCTGAACGTGGGGGAGTTGGTCTCGGTCGCCTTGTTCTCGGTGCGGTTCTCCTCAGGTGCGGACACGTCAGCCCGCGTTGGTTGCCAGGGGTTGTGCATTGATGGCGGCTCGGTCACCGGTAATGACGTGCGCTTCGACGGCGTGGGCTTGTCGATCTCGGATGGCACGGTGTTGTTGGATGACGCTGTCTTTGACGGCGGCTCGACCGGAGTCGTCGGAACAGACGCCTGGGTCACGCTCACACGAGCGACGTTTTCGGACCACAGCCGGCAGGCCATCTCCGCGCAGTCTACATCGGTCGTGCTGTACGACGGCATCTTCACGGGTGGAACCGGCACAGATGCTGGCGTTGATATTTCACTTTCGCATGGCTCTCTGGATGTGTTTGGGGCTGACTTTTTAGGTGGGGCCAATAGCTCAGTCGCCCTGGTCTCCAGTCGTGCCTCACTGCATGACGTGGTCTTCCGCGGGTACAATGCCTTTTATGGGGCCGCAATCGTGGCGACCTCACTGGCTCCGACTGTCCTGGTCGTCGACGGGCTCGTAGCGCAAGACTTGAGTGTCGTAGACGGTGGAGTTGTCTGGTCCTCGGGTGTCCAGGTTGGGCTCGCGGAGTTCGACGTCCAAGATGTGCACGCTGTCAACGGTGGGCTTGCCTATGCGGTGGGGGGCGACATCACCCTGGCCAACGGCACCGTCGCCCGAGTGGGAGCTGACCTGAACGGCGGAGTGGTGCATGCGCTAGCCAGCGATGTGGCGGTCTTGGACGTGCAAGTGGTCGGTGGCAACCAGCCATCAGCGACGAACGGCGGCGTTGTCTTTGCGTCAGGCGGCACCGCTGAGCTTCGCAATGTACGGGTGTCGGACGTCTCGGTGTCTGGCAGAGGCGGCGTGGTTTCGGGGGCTGGAGACCTCACCGTCGTCCAGAGTGCGGTTCGCAACATCTCGGCCACCATTGGTGGGGTCATTGACTGGCGAGAGGGGTCGGTGACGCTGGACCAGCTCAACACCACCGACACGTTGGCCGCATCCGGGAGCGTGGCTGCGTTGGCGGCGATTGACACGTTGCTCGTTCAGGACGGCGTGTGGCGGGGCAGTGATGCGAGCGTCTCCGGGGCCGGGCTGTGGCTGACCGGGCCCACTTCAGGGGTGGTGCAGCGCATGCGCATGTGCGGCCATTCGAGTGATGGGGCAGGTAGTGGGCTGTTCTTTGATGGGTTCTCCGCTGGAAATGTGGCCATCCGGAACAACGTCTTCACCGGTAATAGTGCGGTGTCTGGCGGGCCTATGACCGTCGTCCTACCGCCGCGGGCAAACGCCAATGCCACCTTGTCCGTCACCAACAACACGGTGGTAGCGGACGCATCCGGTGCCGGAGCCGTGCATATTGACGGATTGTCCGTGCATCTTGCCAACAACATTGTGGCCGGAAGTACCCAGGCGGTCCACTTGTCGCGCTCGACCGGTACGGGCGGATTCAACGCATGGCACGCAAGTGGTCAGCGCTCCGGCTGGTACTCAACAACGGATGTGTTGGCAGATCCCGGCTTTTCGGGGGAGCCGGAACAGGCCTGCGGTGCCCTGCTGACACTGAGCCCTACCTCCGTCCTACGCGATGCCGGCGACCCCGAGCTTTTTGACCCCGACGGCTCGCGGAGCGACATTGGTGCGTACGGCGGCCCGGAGTCACGAATTCCAGACGTGGATGCCGACGGAAGCGCCATCGATGTGGACTGCGACGACGCCGATGCCACCGTCTTTCCGGGTGCCGTCGACATTCCTTATGACGGGATCGATCAGGACTGTGATGGGTCAGATGCCTGCGACGTGGATGGCGACGGTGTTCCGAGCGTGTTGTGCGGTGGGACCGACTGCGACGATACCGATTCTGATGTGAGTCCCAATGCCCCTGACAGTCCGTATGATGGCGTAGACCAAGACTGTGACGGGCTGGACTTGGTCGACGCAGACGCGGACGGCTGGGCAGCGATTGCCGCCGGCGGCGCGGACTGCGACGACGGCAACGCTAACATAAATCCCCAAGGGGACGATGTGCCTAACGACGGCATCGATCAGGATTGTGACGGTTCCGACCGCTCCACCTTCTTGGTGGGTGGCGGCGGATGTTCGCACGTGGGAGAATCGCCAATAGGCCCACTGCTCTTGATGGTTGGGCTCTTCGCTCTACGGAGGCGGCGACACGCTTAAATGCGGTTTCATTTCCCATCCGTCGCCACGATACTGGCGGCGATTGTTGGCGTGTCCCCTGCTCTTGCTGGTGGCGATGGGATCGGTCCGGCAACGCGTGATGGACAGCTGTGGGCCGGCGAATCGCCCTTACTCGCCGTTGGGGCGGGGCTTGAGTACCTGAACGGACCCATTGTGCGCGTTGTCCAGGTCAGTCCCACGGAAGAGGTCACAGAGAGCTTGCTCACGAATGTGGGGCTTGTCAGGCTATCTGGACAGTGGTCCCCGATATCCCGCCTTGCGATTGGACTTCAGCTTCCGGTTGTAGGTATCAGCGGCGGTGATCCCGGTGCGGGTGGACCGGCCATCGGGACCGCGCAGATCAGTGGGCGCGTGGCCCTGCTCTCACCGAGCGCGACTGGCCCGTGGCTCGGTGTGACCCCGGTGTTTGGCATTCCAGTTGGTAAGTCCGGTCGTTGGTTGCGTGACCATGCTCCGTCGGCGGCATTGTTGATGGATGGGGGTGTTCAGCTCGGCCGTATTGGCGTGTCTGCCTCGGCTGGACCGGAGTACCGAGATGTGCAAACGGTCGGGGAGAACCTGGAGCCTGGCTTTGGCATTCGAGCGGGGCTCGGCGTAGATGCGACCGTCGCTGAACAGGTTCATGTGGGTGTGGACGCGCGAACACGAGGGTTTGGCGGTGAACAGCCGGTCGAGGTCGGGGTGTACACAGACGCAGCACTCACCCCTGCACTCTCGCTGCAAGCCCGCGTGGGTCGGGGTGTCCGTCAAGGACCGGGCAGCCCAGCACTTCGGGTCTTTGCCGGGCTCTCCTACAGCTTCGCGAAAGAGCAGTCTGACGGCACCCTGACACAAGTGCAGATGGACCCAGATGAACAGCCAGAGACGGTCCCGTCGTTGGTGGTGGTGGATGCCCTCGGACGGCCTCTCGCGGGCGCAGCCATCACCGATGGCGCATCAGAGGTTGGACGTACAGATGCTCTGGGGCGCATTCCCCTACGCGACCTCCGACGTGTGGACATTGCTTCTGTGTCGTTGCCGGGCTTTGTCTCGGCGGATGCGCCGATCAGCGGTCGCAGCGACATCAGCGTGACCCTGGCTTACGCGCCAGTTCCCGCGGTTCTCGATGTTGTAGACCAGCTTGGCCAGGCGGTCGTAGCGACGGTCCGGGTGACCGGAGACGATGAGACGTTCGCCGTTCCAGCGGCCGACGGCAAGGCGCGATTTACACTCGCTCCCGGCGATTGGACGGTCGATGTGACCGCCGATGGCTACTCGTCGCAGTCCCGTGTCTTGATTGCCGCTCCTGGCCGCTCGCTGCCCATCTTGTCGCGCGTCCTCCTTGCGTCTGACGAGAACGGCGGCAACGCGACCATCGCCATGGTGGTCCGCGACAGCGCTGGGCGTCCAGTGGAAGGCGTTGAAGTTCGCGTGGACGGCGTGGCGTTTGGAACGACCGGCTCGGGCGGTGTGATTGCTCTGAGTGGCTTGGCTTCTGGGCCGCACCGCATCGAGGCGCGAGGTGAGCGCTACCAGCCGGTTGTCATGGAAGCTGTTGAGCTCTCGGACGGTGTAAATGATGTGGCGGTCGACTTGGTCCACGTGCCTGGCGGCCTACGTCTGCGAGTCCGTGGCCCTGATGGACCTGTCAGCGACGCGGTGGTTCGCCTTGTGGGGCCTTCGCGGCTTCCCGCCTACCCTCTGGGCGACAACGGCGCGCGTATGTTCCAGCTTCGTCCGGGTCCATGGAGCTTGATCATCACCAGTGTGCGCTACGGCCTGCAGACCACCCAGGTGCTGATCGACCCCGAGACCCGCGGAATAGCGGACGTTGATGTGTTCATGCAGGAACCTGAAATGGGAACTGCGGACTTGACCGTTCTGGCTGTGGACCGAGACGGACGACCGCTGGCTGGTGCGCTGGTCTCACTCGATGGTGTGATGATTGGTGAGACCGCCTCCGGTGGGAAAATCACGGTTCCAACATTGTTTACCGGTGAGCGTCGCCTGAAGATTGAGGGGCCGCTGTACAACGAGGTCAGCGAGCGAATCATTCTGGTAGACGGACCGCAGGAGCATGACATCGTGGTGCCGTGGGTGGACGGTGCTGTGAAAGTCATGGCGCGAACACCGCAGGCCGCCGTAGCGGATGGCGTGGCACGGTTTTCCGGGCGCCGTCCGGTAGATGCGCTGACCCTGGACGAGACGGGAGACGGATTTACCCAGCTCTCTGCCGGGCAATGGGCTGTTGTTGTTACCTCTCCACAGTATGGGTTCACTCAGCGTCCGTTGGCCGTCCCAGAGGCGACTGGCGTCCTGACGGTTGCCGATGTTGTCTTTCGTCCGTTGGATACAGGTGCCGCCAACCTCAGTGTGACTGTGCAGAATCCGGAGGGGCGGCCAGTCGCCGGAGCGAGCGTGCGATTCGACGGTAGCTTGGCTGGCACTACCGACGCGACTGGTGTGTTCGCAACGACCAACATTGCCGAAGGCTCGCGAATCGTCAGTGTGAGCGCACCTTTGTTGATGGACGGCGCGCGTGACGTGAGTCTGGTTGCCGGCGACAACGCCGCAAACATTCCGCTGTCGTGGGCACCCGGTGCGGTTCGTGTCGTGGCCGAAGGGCCAGAAGGCGTCGCAGAAGACGCGGTTGTTCGCTTCATCGGCCCTGAACCCCTGACCCCCCTGACCCTGGGGCCTACCGGCGAGCGTCTCGTGGCACTGAGCCCCGGTCGTTGGCAGGGCATTGCCAGCTCGCCGAGCTTTGGCCTGGCACAAGTCGATGTACAGATCGGCGAAGAAGCGCGTGGGCTGCGCACAGTGCGGTTCGGCTTCGAGCCGCTCGCCCGTGGCGCAGCTGAGCTACTCGTTCGTGTTGTCGACCCACGCGGTCGCCCGCTTGCGGGGGCAGGTGTCGAGATTGGCGACGGGGCCCCACGGTTCACCGGAGAGGGTGGGGCGGTGTTGATTCGCGACCTAGTGGCTGGCCCGGTGACCATCTTGTTGAACGCTGACGTGCACTACCCACGCGAGCTTGCCGAAGTCGACCTGCGGCCAGGCAGCCAAGAGCGCGTGATTGTGCTCACTCCCGTCCCTGGGACGGTTCGCGCGACGGTTGCAGATGCCCAAGGTGTGCCCGTTAGCGGAGAACTTCGGTTCTTGGGGCCCGAGGAGATTGAGCCGGTTCCGTTCGAAGAAGGTGCGGTGCAGGTGGACCTACCCCCTGGCGCGTGGCGAATTCTCGCTGCTGCCGAGGGATTCGCTGTGGCCAGCGCGAGTGTGGACATCCCGCCAGGTGCGGCCTTCTACGACGTCGACTTGGTGCTCGAGCCTGCCCGGGTAGAGCTCACCGACACCGGCCTCGTCATTGGAGATGCCGTCCTGTTCGACGTTGGTCAGGCCGTGCTGCGCTCTGACGCGGACGGCGTGCTCGAAGAAATCGCGACGTACCTGCTCGCGGACCCCACGCTGCTGGAGGTCCAAGTACAAGGTCACACCGATAGCACCGGCGGCTTGGCAACCAACTACGCCCTGTCGACGTCTCGTGCCGAGCGGGTCGTCGAGGCGCTCGTCGCTCGTGGTGTGCCGCCAGAACGGCTGTCATCGGCTGGGTTTGGGCCGAGTCAGCCGCTGAGTAGCAATGCGACAGATCAGGGCAGGGCACGAAATCGTCGCGTCCAGTTCGTGGTGAAAGCGACCAGCGCTCGCTGAGGCTGTGGAAGTGCTACGGCGGTCCCGCTCCAGGTTGACCCGCGCTGCGCCGTTCGTGTCCCCTGCGCAGAGGAAGTGTTGGGTACCTCGCGCCTGCTCTGTGACGGGTGCGTATGGTCTCGGGGTTTGTGCAATCGCACCAATCCGGGGGGCTCGATGAACGGATCACCGAGCTTGAAGCCACTGCTTTCTTCGTGTGCGAGTCCGCCTCTTGTCTGGGTTGGTACGTACAACCGGCTTGCTTGGGGCATCGCAACGGTAGTTTTTTCCTTGAGTCTCGCCGTAAGCCTCTCTAAAATGAACGTCCAAAATTGGGGAGAACACCATGTCGCTTGCACTCTTGTCGCTCATTGTTTCCATGGCCTCTGCCGCTGATTCGGACGGAGACGGTTGCGAAGACAGCTACTTCGATGCCAACAGTGCGTGCGTTGCCGCGAGTGCTGTCGTTGGCAGCGGGGCATCGGTCGGCGCGAATGCAGTCGTCGGGTCGGACGCGTCTATTGGCACGGATACCCAGCTTGACGCGGACACGTATGTTGGCGCTGCGTCCACGCTCGTAGGACGCGTCGGAGCTTCCGGAGCTCGTGTGGTTGGCACCGGCACCGTCATTGGCCGGCGGGTGTACATCGACGCTGACCACACCATTGGCGCGGACAACAGCATCGCCCGTACTGTCGATGTCGGGGAGCGGCTGACCACAGGTGCGAACGTCACAATTGGGTACGGAGCAACTCTTGGTGATGACGTGACCCTCAACTCTGGCTCCACGATTGGAGCCTTGGTCGGTATTGGCACCAACACTACCGTCGATACGAATGCCGTCCTTGCACGTGGGGTGACCATCGCGGACTCTGCAAGCTCTGCCAGTGTGTCGGGTGTCGTGGGACCGAACGTGGACATTGGCGGCAACGTCAGCCTGGCCAGCACCTCTCGCATTCGTAAGAACGCGACCCTCGGTAACGATGTGACTGTGCTCGGAGGCGCCCGCGTCGCCCGGGACGCGAACATTGGAGACGGCGTGACCATCGGTGCGAATGCACGGATTGGCGCTGGAGCCACCGTCACCGCCACAACATTGGTGCCCGACGGCATCACGATTGCTCGCGGTGAGACGTATGACGACCCATCCGTTGGCGACTTTGCCGGTGGAACGCTGCTGAATGCGACCGAGATGGACCAGATCAACACCTGGGTAGGCGACCCCAATGCCAACTGGACGCTCTGCTACAAGGCTTCTGTTGATGGTATTGGGTCGTCGCAGTTTCGTGCCGGCTGTGCCGGTCTTTCGCCAACGGTGACGGTTGTGTCTGCGAACGGGAAGAAGTTCGGAGGCTACGCGCCGGTGGCTTGGACTACGGTGAACGCCTATAGTGACCAACCATCGGCCTTTATCTTCTCTCTCACGAACTCCTACAAGCATCCGCAGATATCGGGCGACACGTACTCAGTGCGCGACTTGTACCTCGGAGCCGTCTATGGACCCACCTTCGGTGGCGGGCATGACCTGGTGATTTTCCAGAGTGGAAACAGCCAATTTTACTGCCATCCTGGCTACAGCTACGCATGCCGCGTTGGCACGCGCGGTTCGAATACCTGCGCGCAGGACTTCTGTGGGGCGAACACCGCAACCACCAATTCGTTCACGGATGTAGAGGTCTACTCGCGCGACTAGGGCCCTTCGCAGATGACACGCAGACGAGACTCGGTCGTGTCGCAGAGCCGAAGGAGCGAGCGTACGTCTGGCCGTGGAACACGTGGTCAGCCGAACCGCTGTGGGTGTTCACCACGTCTAAGCCTGCGAACACCGTCACTCCCGTGTTATCGAGCGGGCTGCCTGGGGATTCAGATGCGCTATTCACTACTCGTCATTGCTCTCGTCGGCTGTGCAGACCGGTCGGTCACGGCCTCCCTCGACGAGATTACGCTGGCCATTCTGTCGCACCGAGATGGCGATACCGTTTCTGCCGGTGTTCCAGTCACCTTTCGTGGAGTTGCGGGCGCCACCGAGAGCCTACCGTCCGCCATTGACGTTGCCTGGTTTGCCAATGACGAAGCGGTCTGTCTGGACACCCCAGACAGTGATTCATTGGTTCAGTGCACCACGGCTCTGGGTGCCGGTGAGGTCACGCTGCGACTCGACGCTCGGACCTCTGGTGATGAGGCGTCTACGTCCATTGACCTATTGGTCGAAGCTGGGGTCTCACCTCCTGAGGTGGTGATTACCGAGCCCACAGCACAGTCCTCGTTTACAGAGGGTGAGCTCATCTTGTTTGAGGGGACGGCGACGGATGCCGAGACCTTGGCAACCGAACTGTCTGTGTCGTGGACCAGCTCTCTCGACGGAACCTTGTCGCTTGGGTTGCCGGATTCCGCGGGTCGTATCTCCGGTGCAACCAGCTTGTCCGCTGGTCAGCACCTGGTGACACTGACCGCCATTGATGGCGACCAAAACAGTGGGACGGATAGCGTCATCGTCAACGTCACCGAAGATGGCGTGGACCCGGACACGTCTGACCCGGACACGAGCGACCCGGACACGGAAGACCCCGACTCGGACACAGTGGACCCCGACCCAGACACGGAGGACCCTGACCCGGACACAACACCTGGTGGTGGCTTTGATTATGGCGTGAACTGTGGAGGAATCGGCGTATACGAGCGGGTTCTACCCATGAGCACCACCGGCAACTTCAATCGAATCGTCTACGCCCCCGATGGCACCTATGCGCTCATCTTGGAAGACTACGACACTCTGTGGAAGTTCGAAGAAGCCACGTCGTTGCTGACTCAAATCGCCACGACCACAGAAGAAGACTGGCTTGAGGTTCGGTTTGACCCAGCTGGATTCGCTCTGATTGGTGGCGGAACGGATGAAGACAATCCCAGCCCGCGTCTGTACCGCTACGTAGACGGCGATGGGCTCACTGAAATCACCATCCCCGGGCTTGCTCAGGGGGGCATGGTCTCCACCACCCGCATCATTGCGATGGACCGGCGGTGGGACGGCGTGTGGGCGGTCTTGGCAGACAATCACGCGCCATTCAATGGCATTGTGTACATGAACGAGCTCGAAATCGGACCCACTGGGGACGGGACGTGGTCCTACGGCGGGGCGATTGCCCATGGCTCGAGCTATGCGTGGAGCCCGGTGAGCATCTCGTGGGGGCTCAACCTCGGTGAGCCCGTCGCGGTCACCGCAAACCGGCAGACCCAGACCCTCCTGTATGACGCCAATCTGGCGAACGGACGGTGGTCCATGAGCAGCCGCGGTGGCCTCGGTAATCACGGTCAGATGATTTTCGACCCCGACGAGCACCAAGTGGCTTGGATGATCAACGGCTCTGGCAATGTCTATGCTTGGCAGGGCCTCAACATGGGCAGCGGCAACCAGCACGACTTCGGCAACATCACGTACAACCACCCGCGGCGCTTCACCACAAGCCCAGATGGTGCGTGGAAGATGTTCGTCGGCGGGCGCGGCATGGTCGCGTTCTCCGACAGTCCCTGGTCGCCCATCGATTCCTCACGCTTTGCCCTGGCACCCATTGCAAACTGGGGCGAGCCTCCGTGGTCTGCACAGGGCTCTCAGGGTTTCTCAGACGTCGCATGGCGTCCTGAAACCTGCAGTGGACTCATCGCTGGAGATGCCACGCAGAACCGGTCGATGCTCGTGCGCTGGTTCATGCAGTAGCGGACGTCAGCGTCAACAAGCGCTTGTGCAGCCACCGCTGTTCGGCCGATTCGCCTACACACTCCAGCGCGGTCTGAACGGCCGTAATCGCGTCGTTCGTGCGTCCCAAGCGCTCCAGTAGCTGACTGCGTGCGGTGTGGAAGGTGTGCGAGGTCGCCAGCTCTGCGTGTAGACCGTCGAGGATGCTCAGGCCGCTCTGCCAGCCTTGGTCGAATGCGACGGCCACGGCGTAGTTCATGCGGATGACCGGTGTGGGCTGAAGGCGCAGCAGAGCCAGGTATAGACCGCTGATCTGGCGCCAATCGGTGTGTTGGAAGCTGGCTGCGTCGCAGTGACATCCGGCGATGCACGCCTGTAGGACGTACGGGCCTGCGGGGCCGAGAGGAAGGACGGTCATCAATCGGGTGTGGGCCTGGGCGATGGCAGTGGCATCCCAGAGCGAACGGTCTTGGTCAGCCAGGAGAATGGGCTCGCCGTCCGCACCGGTTCGAGAGGAGGAACGTGCGTGATGAAACTGCATGAGCGACCACAGGCCGTGGGATTCACTGTCCGGGACCAGGGTGCACAGGACTTCACACAGACGAAGCGCCTCGTCGCACAGCTCGTGGCGTACGTAGGAATCGCCCTGAGTGCTGGCGTAGCCTTCGTTGAAGATGAGGTAGATGACGCGCAGAACCGCGTTCATTCGGCCAGCCCGCTCGTCCCCCTCTGGAATGCGAAAGGGGATGCCGGCGCCGTGGATTTTCCGTCGGGCGCGAACGAGGCGCTGGGCCATGGTTGCTGTCGGGACCAAGAAGGCGCGGGCGATTTCTTCGGCGGTGAGTCCGCCAATGGTGCGCAAGGTGAGTGCCACTTGGGCGTCACGGGACAGGGCCGGGTGGCAGCAGGTGAACACCAAGCGCAGTGTGTCGTCGTCTTGCTGCACGGGGGCGTCCTGTCGTTCCTCCGCGCGCAAGGTGAGGTCGAGGCCAACAGCGTCTGCCGTTCGCACGCGGGTGTTGGCACGTCGAATGCGGTCAATGCCGGCTCGTCGTGCGGTTGTGAGCAGCCAAGCGATGGGGTCGTCTGGCGTGCCATCTTTCGGCCAGCGCACCAATGCCTTCTCGGTGGCGTCCATCAGCGCGTCTTCAGCGACTTGCCAGTCTCCGAACACACGAATCAGCGACGCCATGACCCGAGAGTGGGAGTGGCGAAAGACGGCATCGAGAGCCTGCACTGCTAGGAGAAGCGCACGACTGGGCGCAGCTCAATGGAGCCGTACTGAGCCCCTGGACACAGGCCGGCCCACTTCAATGCTTCGTCTGCGTCTGCGCACTCAATCATGTAAAAGCCACCCAGGGTCTCTTTCGTCTCGGCAAACGGCCCGTCGGTCATCACAGCATCCTTGCCCATGCCGCGGATTGTTGTTGCGGTAACGACTGGCTGAAGCGCTTCACCGGCAACGTAGACGCCGGCATCTTTTAGTGCCTGGGTGTAGTCGAACCACCCCTGCATCTGTTCGGGGGTCGGTGGAGTGGGGTTGGGGCTGTCTTCCGAGTAAATGAGAACGAGGTACTGCATGGTCTCTCCTGTTGGGTTCATTCCAAGGACGGGTCAGTCCCGTTCTGAACGACACCTAGTTGGAAAGTTTTTGCGGTCCAGCCTTCTCGCAGTTCCAGCAAGCGGCGAACGCTGACCCATTCTCCTCTTTGCACCATGGGCATGTCCAGGCCTCGCCTTCGATGCTCTCGTCCATCTCGGCAATGAGTTCCTGGGCGCGTGTCTTGTCCGCGCCGCGAACCCAGACATCAGGGAAGCTCTCTTCGACCGGAATGCCACCCATGATTCCGGTCTTCATCTCGCCGCGAACTTGGGCGTCGACCTCATTGCGCTTGAGCCAGTCCGCAACGAATCGCGCTTGGGTGGCTTCTCGCCCGTTGAAGACGCGGGTCCAGGCAATGAAGCTCGGCAGTACCTTACGTGCACGAGACACATCTGCGGCCGCGACCCACACGCTGAGCGCTTCGTGGCTGGCGCGTAGCTTGTGCTCGACCAAGTAGGCACTCACGCGTTCCGAGCTCACGGGGCCGGGCTCACGGTACACACACTGCGACTTAATGCCGCGGATGGTGCGCGTTGGAAGCCAGTCTGGGCGCGACCATAAGAAGAAGAAGGCTGTGAGAGTTGGCAAGACACGGCCCAAGACCATGATGCCGCCAGCGTCTTGTGCGGAGACGTTGTTGAGGCGGATGACTGCCAGGGCGAAGAAGGCGCCAATGAGCCAGCTTGAGGCCCCTGCCATGGCAAGACCTCCCGAGAGCTTCTTCTGGTTGGTGAGCCAGAGAAAGCCACCGGAGAGGGTGACGAACATGAACAGGTCGACAAGGTAAACGGGCATTGTTTCTAGGCTCTATCCACCGCTGCACGCCACTGACGCCGCAAGTTGGACAAGGTGGTCGTAGCTCCGGTGGGCCGGAAGGACTTTTCCTCTCTCCAGGCGTCCGTGACTTGGCTCTGGTTCGACCACATGCCGGTGGCTAGACCCGCGAGCAGCGCGCTTCCGAGGCCAGTCGTCTCCAGCACAGTGGGGCGAACGCACGGGACGCCAAGTAGGTCTGCTTGGAGCGACATCAGCAGGTCATTCTTTGCAGCACCGCCATCTACGCGCATCTCGGTCAAGGAGGTACCGAGGTCGCTTGTCATGGCGTGCAAGATGTCGTCGATCTGTAGAGCGATGCCCTCAAGAGTGGCGCGCGCCAAGTGGGCTTTTGTGGTCCCACCCGTGATGCCCCGAATGATTCCACGTGCATCTGGGCGCCAGTGTGGCGCGCCGAGTCCAGCGAGTGCAGGAACGAAGGTCACGCCTCCGGAATCGGGAACGCTGGCGGCAAGGGCTTCAATGTCTGAGGCGTTTCGGATGATGCCCAGGCCATCGCGTAGCCACTGAACGGCGGCTCCTGCAATGAACGCGCTGCCTTCGAGGGCGTAGGTGGTCTTGCCGTTCAGCTGCCAGGCCACGGTCGTGAGCATTCCGTGCTGCGAGGGAGTGGGGGTGTCACCGGTGTTCAGAAGGATGAAGGCACCGGTTCCGTAGGTGCACTTGGCCATGCCAATGTCGAAACAGGCCTGGCCGAAGAGCGCGCCTTGCTGGTCGCCAATGAGTCCAGCGACGGGAATACCGTCGGGCAGGAAGCCCACGTTCTTGGTCACGCCGATCACGCCGCTGCTGTCCACGACCTCTGGCAGCGTGGCCTTTGGAACCCGCAGGAGGGCGCACAGTTCGTCACTCCAGGCCCGCTTGTTCAGGTCGTACAGCAGGGTGCGGGACGCATTGGAGGCGTCTGTGACATGAGCGCCGGTCAAGCGGTGGGCAAGCCAGCTATCAATGGTTCCGAAGGCCAGCTCGCCGCGTTCTGCTTTGGCCCGTGCGCCGTCTACATTGTCGAGCAACCACTCGGCTTTGGTGCCTGAGAAGTACGGGTCGAGGACCAGTCCGGTCTGCTTGCGTACGCTGTCCTCGAAGCCATCATTCTTGAGCTGTGCGCAGCGATTTGCCGTGCGCCGGTCTTGCCAAACGAGCGCCCGATGAATCGGCTCACCGGTCTTTCGGTCCCAAAACAGCGAGGTCTCGCGCTGGTTGGTGATGCCAATCGCCACAATGTCTTCGCCGCGCGCACCGGCCATCGCCAACGCCCCGCCGACGGCCGCACCAATGGACGACCAGATCTCGTTGACGTCATGTTCCACCCGACCGGGAGCAGGGTAGTGGTTGGGAAACTCAAGGTTCTTCGACGCTACAACACGAATGTCTTTGTCGATGAGCAGCGCTGTGCTGCCGGTTGTACCTTGGTCAATTGCCAGAACCAATTCGCGCGCCATACAAGTCCTCCGGTCGGGTGTGCTACGACGCGCATTGCCCCCTGTCAACGCGGTCCACACGGAGGTTGCATGCGCAGTCTGTCCCTCTTGCTCTTGCTCGCCGGCTGTAACAATGACGGCGACCCGTCAGATGGCACCGTGGCCTACGGGGATGCCTGCGACGCGAGTGCGGAGTGTTCACAGGGATTGTTGTGCGCGGGCAATGGCACCTGTTTGTCGTTTGGTGAGCCAGGAACCGCCCAGATGAACGACGAATGTGTGTCCACTTCCTACTGCGAGACGGGCTTGGTGTGCGCGTCAACAGGCGTGTGCACTACCAGCGGCGACCCCGGCACGGGAGCGCGGGGTGACGCCTGCAATGACGTCGATGACTGCTCGCTGGGGTTGTTCTGTGAGGGTATCTGCTCGGGTCTTGAGGTTCCTCTGTGGCCGGGTGTCGCGTGTGAGCAGCCAGCGGCGGACAACAGGGCCTTCCGTGTGTTCTACGAGGTGGATGAGCAACGTTCCGAGTTCTACCGGCTGCCTTTTCCGAACAACACGTACCTTGTCGACGGCAGGCCCAACCTACAGCGTCACCCAACCCCCGGTGAGCTGGTTCCGCGTATTGGCGACCCCGTGGCGGACCTGATGACGTCGCTGGGTCAGCAGTCGGGCTTTGGCAACAACCAAGCGGTGTTCTTCCGCTTTTCGGACCGCGTGTCTTTTGAGACCTTGGAGCGCGGCCTGCCAGGCGAAGGCAGTGTCGGCGTCATCGATCTGACGCAGGGCGCGACGTACGGCGAGCTGCACCTGACCGGCTTGGCGTCGTCTACAGCCGCGTCCCAGTATATCTGTCACAACCGAATCGCGATAACCCCGGTAGATGGCCGTCCATACCTGCCAGGGCACACGTATGCGGCATTCGTGGGAGCATCCGCACGCGCAGAGGGCGGAGACGTCATTGAGCCGGACGCTGACTTTGTGGACGCGTTCTCGGCGGATGCACCGTCGGATGATGCTCTTGGGAACGCACATACAAGCCTACAGCCGTTCAGACAGTGGCTCGACGACACTGGTGTTGCCCACAGCGAGATTGTCGCAGCGACCGTCTTCACCGTTCAAGACCCTGTGCGCGACATGCAGCGTCTGCGCGACGCGGTGCACTCCGCTGCCCTTGGTGTTCCCCTCGACGTACATGTGTGTGGCGATTCTCCCGGCCCCTTTGGCACGGCAGACGGTCGCGGATGCACAGTGCGCGACGGCGTTGTCGAGGTGCAGGGAACTCTCGATTTGCCGTCTTTTCAGGCGGGATTGGCTCCGTACAAGACGGTGAGCGACGGCGGTGGCATCGATGTCTCCGGGGACACGATTGAGCCCAACCAGAGCGCGACCGTGGTGTTCAGCCTGACCCTTCCAGAGGGGCCGATGCCTGTGGATGGGTGGCCTCTGGCAATCTACGCGCATGACATTGGCGGAAGTTACCAAAGTGCCGTGGTTGACGGCGTCTCCGACTCGCTGGCGACGCTACAGTTGGACGACGGCACGCGCACTCCTATCGCTACGTTGACCTGGGACGCGCCCCTTCACGGGCCTCGCAACAATGCTGATGTCTGGGACACCACCTGGCTGGAGCTCGACGCCCATGCCTACGCCGCTCAGGTGCTGTTCGACAACCCGCTCAACCCCAGCGCACAGCGCGGAAATCGACTTCAGGCAGCATCCGATGTGCTCGCCGTCATTCGTGCGGCCTCGGAGTGGAACTGGAGCTCGGCGGTGTCGCCGGTTGGGGCGGAGGTTCGTTTTGATACCAGCAACCTCTTCTTTGTTGGTCACGGCATGGGAGCCTCGGTCGGAGTGGCTGCGCTGGCGGTGGAACCCGGTGTGAAGGCCGCGGTCTTTGCTCAGGGCTCAGGACTTCAGCTGGCACGGGTGCTGGGGCAGACCTCTCCACGCTCGCCGCTGCCTCACCAGCGTGTCTCCCTGGCGGATGCCTCCTTGAATCGGGAGCATCCCGTCCTCAATCTGTGGCAAGCGAACCTGGATACCGTCGATGCGGTCAACCTTGCGGCCTACCAGTTCGGCGGGTCCGTTCTGGACAGGGAGCCTCGTCACGTGTTCCAGGTGTACGGAGTGGGCGATACCTATGCCGTCGATGCGTCACAGACGGCATTGGCGCGGGCGCTTCGAGTTCAGCAGGTCGCGGGGCAGAGCCCACCCCTCGCGGGAATCACCGAGCTGTCGGCCCCTGTGGTGGATAACCGTTTCGGCGGTGAGATTACCGGGGTTGTCGCGCTGTACGCAGCGGTCGGCAACGCGGACGCACACTTTGTGCTCTTCGACAGCGCAACTGCCCAACGACAGGCCGCACATTTCTTGGGAACTCATGTGCGCGATGGCGTACCAACGGTGGTCGAACCGTAGTTCACAGAGGATTTGACACCGTTCATTGAGAATGAGCCGCTATACTCAGGGTCTCTCACTCCTCGGGAGACATCATGTCTAAACAACGTCGGCAGCAGCGGGGCAATCAGGCCACGCGCTCTGCAACTAGCGCCCAAAACGGTACCGATGCCCCGGCCCGTTCCCCGAATGGCCCAGCCGAGGCGCCTCCCTGGTGGAAGCGCGCTGGTTCCTGGATCGCAGACACCTACGATGACGTCTCCACGGCGGTGGGTGAGACAGTCGACAGCGCCAAAGAGACCGTGGGTGATGCCTGGGATGTGTTGGCGTCGTCGGACATGGACGTGGACTGGAAGGACCGCAAGGTGTCCGTGTCTACAGACATGGATGAGGTCTTGGACCTGATGCCGGAAGACGTGCGCAATCAGATTCAGCTCGACCGCTCGGCAGAAGGTGCCAACGAAGTCATGATGGAGCTGGACTACAAGAACGACACCATGACGATTGTGTCGAAAGAAGTTCGCATTATGGGCGTCAACACTCCCACGTTGACCACAAAAGGCGCCACGATTCGCGACCTGCGCATCAGCATCAAGGGCGAAGGTGGCCTGCCGCTCGTTGGCAATGCCACCAAGACCGGCGTGGACATTCAGTTCAGCTCGGCCATTGCAGACAGCATCACGGCGCACACCAAGAACGGCGACATCTCCGCCACGAGCGTGCAGTTGGGCCGCACGAACATGAACGTGAGTGGTGAGGGCAGCGACATGCCTACCGGGCAGGACTCTGCAGCTCGGTTCTATGTGTCCAGTGCAGTGATTGACGGGTTCAAGAGTGCGGACGGTGGTGCCGAACAGGTGCGCGTGGACGCGCTCAATGGTGGAATCAACCAGCAAGAAGGCACGGGATTTGTTGAGGCGGGCTCGATTGCCGCCAGTGGTGCTTCTAGCAAGGGAAACACCATTGGTGAGACCTCGATTTCTGGCGCCCGCGTGGACATGCGGCAGGGTGAGAACGGAACAGAACACACGGTCGCTGTCAGCAGCGCCTCGGTTGGGAATGTCTCAACGGCCTCGGGTGACAAGATTGCCGGCGCATCCATGTCCGACTTGTCTGCCGACTACGGCAACGGCGACCTAGCCCTTGCCGCGAAGAGCATGAACGTGAACGGCGTGTCTGGAAAGACATCGCTCGACAGTGCCAGCGTCTCCGACCTGTCCGTCTCTGGCTCCGGCTTGAATGGGGAGTCGTGGAACACGAATGTAGGCATGGGTGGTGCGTCGCTTAATGGCCTGCAAGCAGGCAATTTGAGGCTTGGTAGTGCGTCTGCGTCCAACCTGAACATGTCTGCACAGAACACATCGGCCGGCGTGACCGCGTCTGGAAGCGTGGGAAATGCACAGGCGACTGGTCTCAATGCCAACAACCTCAGCATGGGCTCCGCCTACGTCCGCGACGGCGGCTTTGACTTGAGCCGAACGGAAGATGGCACCGCGCATGTCGGCATCAATGCCACCCGGGCAGACGTCAACCAGCTCCAGGTCAAGGACACGTCGGTTGAGTCGATTGGAGTGGACCACTTCAGTACGACCCAGCGTGGACGGAATGACGCGACGTACTCAACCGGTCGGGTACGGGCCCAAGGCATTAACGCCGCGGGAACAACGATTGGCTCCATGGACGGACGCGGCGTCAAGGTGGAGTCTGGCAATGGTAGCGTCGCTGCCGGCATGAACAGTCTGTCGGTGAACGACATTCAGTCGGGTGAGCACTCGGTTGGCGGTGTGGAGTTGACAGGAGGCTCGTTCGCGTCCAGCAAGGATGCGATGAGTGGCTCGCTAGAGTCAGGGTCAGTCAGCGGCTTGCGCAGCAGCATTGGCGGAAAGGCGCTCGGCGTGAACGACGTCGCCATTGACCAAGCGGCCTTTGACCGGAAAGGCGAGACCATGACGGGCTCCCTAAACTCACTATCTGTGGGGGGGGCCAGCTACGACGGCACCACCGTGGCCGGGGCGTCGGTGTCCGGCGTACAAGGAACGCACGGCCCGACAGCGAGCTCGGGCAGTGTCGACCAACTGAATGTGTCGGGTGTGCGCTCAGGCGACAACGCGGTCGAGGCCATCCATGCAAAGGGCCTGACGGTCGGCAAGAACGGTGAGGTCATCAGCGGTGGTCTTGATGGTTTGGATGCGTCGGGCATCTCGACGGCCAATGGCACAGTCCGGACCGCGTCGATTGTGGGAGCGAGCGGGTCGCACGGACCGGACAAGAGCAGCGTCTCTGTGAATGCGGCGAGCGCTGCGGGCATCGATATGGGTCAGCACGGAGCTGGTGCTGTCTGGGTCAGCGGCGTGAGGGGCGAGCGTGATGGCAATGCCATGAGCGGTGGTGTGGACGCCCTGCGCGCCCAGAAGCTTCGCACGGGTGGAACCACGGTTGGCGAGGTCAATGCCTCTGGCATGAGTGGAGTCCATGACGGCGCGTCTACGCACGTGGGCCTGTCCTCCCTGGATGCGACCCAGATTGCCCATCGCGGGGATGGCATGTCTGCAAACGTGGACGCCTTGGGTGTACGTGGTGCAGCGGCCAACATGGGGCCGGACGGCTTCACCGGCGGGGCCAGCGACGTTACCGCACGCGGTATCAGCGGTCGGGCCATTACTTCTGGGGAGTCCAGTGGCCCCAATCCAGACATGATTCGTGCCCTTGGCGGTGCGGTACAAGACGCCGATATCCGCGCGTCGATACCCATGAATTCTGGCAAGTACGGTGAGGGCCTCGGGCGACTGAACGTCAAAGATGGCACCCAGATGGACGCCAACGTTGCTGTCCGCGATGGCCACATTGTTCCCGGCGCAGCCCGAGCGGACTTCAGCCGCAACTTGGGCGGGCCGGCATGGGTCGGCGTGCGTGGTGCTTACGTAGACCAAGACAGCAGGCTCAAGGCGAACCTGGCAGGCGCACCCAACATCAACCTGGGCAAGTCCATGGGCCTCGGCAAGACCATCGACACGAGCGTGGCCAACCACGCGAACGTTGCGGCAGACAGAGCGGCCGCGGGGCCGTCGACAGGGCCCAAGCCTGGCTCCGTCGCAGACAGTTTCGACATGGCAAACGCCAACCTCTCTGCGGACGTCCGCATGCGCAACGGCAACGTAGGCCTCGGTGACGGCAACTCGGTCACACTGGCAGGCGAGAACCAGACCGACAATGTGGTTAGCGTCAACAAGGCCGGCCAGGAAGACCTGGTGATGACCTTCACCCGCTTCCTCACCAGCTCGCTTCGCCTAGGCGCTGGCGGCTCGTCTGTGCAGGCAGACGGCGCTGCGATTGAGGCAGGCCAGGTCAGTATTGATAAGACGGCCGAAGAGGGCACCGCAATTGAGGGAACCGTCGGCGCGATTACGCTGAAGAACGTGGGTGTGACGAAGTAGCGCCCAACCGTCAGTTGCTGTGCTTGATTATACACCGAGAAATCGCCTGACGCATGGGTGCGCAGGCTGTTGCTTCGCTCGCCACTTTGTCGATGCAGCGAATGAACTCGTCGCTTGCCGTCTCACAATCTAGCGGCGGCGGAACACGACAGGCGGTGGTGATTGCTTCGTTCACACCGTCACAGGCTGGCGGTGGGGGTGTGCGGTCACGGCAGGCCATGAGGGGCAGGAGTAGCAGCAATAGACGCATGTCTAGTCTTCCAAGGCTGCCTGCACCGCGGCTAGGGTAGACGAGATGCGGGTAGGGGGATTGGCGTAGGTCAAGTCGAAGTCTTTGAGTGTGCCCTGATGGTACCCAACAACCAGGTCGGGGTCTTTTAGCAGATGTCCCGTAAGTATGCCTACCACATGCGCATCGTGGGCAATCACCCCTTGCTTCACGAGCATCTTGATCCCGGCCACGGTGGCGCAGCTTGCCGGTTCGGCACCAATTCCCGCAGCATCAACCTGGGCCTTGGCGTCTAGGATTTCCTGGTCCGTGGCTTGGGCGACAACGCCGTTGCATGCCGCGATTCCTCGCAGGGACTTGCGCCAGGAGACGGGTGCGCCAATCTTGATGGCCGAGGCCAGGGTGTCGGCCTTGACGGGTACAACGTCGTTTCCGGCTGTCCATGCTGTGAACAGCGGGTTTGCCCCTGCCGCTTGGATGACGGCGATGCGCGGCAGTCGGTCGATGAGGCCTAGGGCGTACAGCTCCTGCATGCCTTTTGCGAGGGCGCTGTTGTTGCCGAGGTTTCCGCCGGGCAACACAATCCAGTCGGGAACCTTCCAGCCCAAGTCCTGCAGAATCTCGAAGCCAATCGCCTTCTGGCCTTCGATGCGGAACGGATTGATGGAGTTGACCAGGTAGATGCCTTCGGCGTCGCACACCTCTTGGACCAGAGTCATGGCGTCATCAAAATCGCCCTCAATCTGAAGCGTACGCGCGCCGTAGGCCAAGGCCTGGGACAGCTTTCCGTAGGCAATCTTGCCGTCTGGAATGAACACAATGCCCTGCATACCGGCCTGAGCGGCGTAGGCGGCCATGGAGGCGGAGGTGTTGCCGGTCGATGCACACGCCACGCGAGACATACCCAACGACTTGGCCAGGCTGATGGCAGCGGTCATGCCGCGGTCCTTGAACGAGCCTGTGGGGTTCTCGCCTTCGTGTTTGAGCTGCAGTGCGTCGAGACCCACCCAGCTGGCCACACGTGGTGTGTCATACAGGTTGGTATTGCCCTCCCGTCGGGTGACGACGTCCTTGTCCGGAATTGGCGCAATCAGCTCACGAAAGCGCCACACGCCGGAGCGGTCGAGGGGATTGCGTGAGCGCAAGCGGGCATCAAAGGTCTCGGTGGTGAGCCCCGCGAGCTTTGTCAGATCGTGCACCACGTCCAGCGGCTCGCCAAGAGTGCTCCGGTAGCGCACTTCCGAGGCGTCATAGGTCGAACCGTCACGGTCACAGCGTAGGTGAATGCCTTTCATGGGGACTCTCTCCAGCGGTCAGTGTACGACCCGAGCTCCCGGACAGTCTACCGGGCTGATGAGCACTGTAGTCGACAGGCCAGCGTGTTCAAATGCGGTCACCATTGCTTGGCCCACTCGCTGGGCCGAAGCGTCTGAGCGACACAGGGCAAACATGGACGGACCGGCGCCGCTGATGGAGCTGCCAACAGCACCCGCATCTAGGGCGGCCTGCATCACCTGGGTGGCGCCTGGGATGAGGGCGGCGCGCGCAGGGGTGACGATGGGGTCCACCAGGCAGCGGCCCAGCAAGTCGAGGTCACCCGAGAAGCAGGCAGACACGAGTCCTGCGAGGTTGGCGCCAAAGGTGACCATGTGCTCCAGAGCGACGGACTGGGGCAGGGCATTGCGTGCGTCGCGTGTGGCCAGCTCGAACTTTGGAGTGACCACGACAATGCGGAGGAACTCGGCAATCGGCAGGCGCACAACATCGAGCGGATCAATGGAGCGGACCAGGACGAGTCCGCCCAGCAGGGACGGCGCCACGTTGTCTGCATGACGACCCGACACCACCGCCTCGGCCTCCATGCAGGGGCCGATGAGCTCGCGCTTACGAAGTGGATTTCCCAGCAACGTGTTTACGGCGACAGCAGCAGCAGCAGCACTGGCAGCGCTGCTTCCAAGTCCCGAGCCAATCGGAAGACCCTTGTGCACGGTGAGCGTGATGTCGGGGGAGACACCCGCGTGCTTACAGGTCTCAATGGCTGCAATGCCGGCGCAGTTGTCGGACGCGGCCAATGGCAAGCGTCCGTCGTCGCCGGTGATGCGGTCAATGACGATGCCTCCGGGGCCCCCAAGGGTGGCGGTGACGGTGTCTCCCGGCGCCTGAACAGCGAGACCCAGCACGTCGTAGCCGGTGGCGAGATTGGCGACGGTCGCCGGAGCAAAGACGGTCACAGAGGTGGTCATCGGCGTTCTCCCACGATTCGTAGCAGGTCTCCGAGCACACCCATGGCTGTCACCTCAATTCCGGCGCCTGGGCCGCTGACGACAAGTGGACGGTCGGAGTAGCGGTCGGACTCGAAGACCACCAAGTTGTCTGAGCCGCGCAGGCGCCCCACGGGGCTGTCGGCTGCGACGGACTGCAAGCCGACGACAATGTTGTCGGGCTCGACCTTGGCGACAAAGCGCAGGACTTCGCCACGTGCCTTGGCGTCGGCGGTCTGGGCGGCAATGTCCGCGTCTAGACTCTGGATACGTGTGATGAGCTCGGACTGTGGCAGGCCGGCCCAGTCGGCTGGGACCAAACCGGTCAGCTGTACCTCAACGTCTCCGCTCACCATGTTGGCGTAGCGCGCGAGGATGAGAGCCTTTCGAGCCACGTCAATGCCAGACAGGTCGACCACCGGGTCTGGCTCGGTGAACCCGGCAGCGATGGCCTGCTCTACGGCCACAGAGAGCGGCGTTCCGTCTTCGACAGCGGTCATCAAGAAGCCCAGCGTGCCCGAGAAGCACCCTTGGGCGCGGGTTACGCGGTCGCCGGTGGCAATCAGCGTCTCTAGGGTGTCTACAACAGGCAGTCCGGCGCCAACGGTGGCCTCGGCCTTGAGAATGCGTCCGGTCCGCTCAGCCAAGGTGGTCAGTGAGGTCCAGCGGGCCAGGGTGTCGGCGACGGGGACCTTGTTGGCGGTCACCACGTCGAATCCGGCGGTCAGGGCTGCGGCAAAGGCATCGTGGGAATCCGCGTTGCTGACGTCTACCAAGACCGGTCGAACCATGCGCCAGTCGGCGGCCGCATCAATGAGCGCGACGGCGGAGTCGGCGGCGATTCCGTCGTCCAAGTTTGCAAGGGCGCCACCGCTTGCTTTGTGCCCTAGGGCTTGGTCGATAGCGTCGTCAGATAGGCCCTTTGCGTCCAAGAGGAAGCCCGAACGGTCTGCGAGTCCGACGACTCGAGGGCTGATGCCAAAGCGCTCGATGATGTGCGCGTTGCGCGCTCGGAGCTGTGCGACAAACGCGCGTCCGACGCGTCCGCAGCCGAGCAGGATGATGTCCATGCGGTCTGCGTCGTCATCACCGGTGTCCTGACGGTGCAGGCCGAACTCGCGGTGTACGGAGCGCAGAGCGGCCCCTACGTCTTGGCTCGTGACCGCCAGTGAGATGTTGAGCTCACTGCTTCCTTGGGCGATGGCTAGGACGTTGACGCCTTCGGCTGAGATGGCCTGGAAGACCCGGGCTGCAACCCCAGGGTGGTGTGCCATGCCCAGGCCGACGGCGGCTACCAAGCAGACATCTGTGCGTACGCGAATCTCTTCAACATCTCCGCGGGTCATCTCGTCGCGGAATGCGCGCTTGAGGGCCATCTCGGCAACATTGGCGGACTCCTCAGGGATGGCCAGACACACCGATGACTCGGAGCTGGACTGGCTGATCATGGTCACTGAGACGTCCCGGGCGGCGAGGGCTGAGAACAGCCGTGCCGCCACACCGGGCACACCCACCATGCCCTTGCCTTCCAGCGACACCAGCGCTTGACCGCGAATGGCGCTGATGCCCTTCACAGGGTGGCTTCCAGGCGTAAAGCTGCCGTTGACCACGGTCCCAGGAAGGCTCGGCTCCAGCGAGCTTCGCGTCCACACTGGAATGCGCTTGTCCGCGACCGGAATCATGGTCCGTTGGTGCAGAACCTTAGCGCCATAGAACGACAGCTCGGCGGCTTCTCGGTAGTTCAGCTGCGGGATGACGCGGGCATCTGGAACCAGGCGCGGGTCGGTGCTGAAGACACCGGGCACGTCCGTCCAGATGATCACTTTGTCGGCGTTGAGAGCGCCGGCCAGGACGGTGGCTGACAAGTCTGAACCCCCTCGTCCCAGGGTGGTTGTGGCGCCATCGGGTCCGCGCCCGCAGAAGCCGGTGACCACGCACACGCGACCGGCGTCTAGATGGTGTCCGAGGGCGCCTTGGATGCTTCGGTCAGCCACGCCGCCGAGTGGATTTGCGGCACAGTGGTTTCCGTCCGTCTCGAGAAACTGGTCGGCGTCCAGAGCGATGCTGTCCTGCCCCACAGCCAATAGGGCTGCGGCGAGCAATCGGATCGAGAGTTTTTCGCCCATCGACACCATGCGGTCGTGCAGGCGCGGCGTGATTTCGCCGCTGTACAAGACCGCGTTGTACAGCTGGAGCAGCTCGTCACACAGCGCGTTGAGTTCCTGCCGAACAGCGGTGGCATCGGGGTCCAGCGCGTCTAAGGCAGTGAGGTGCTTGTCTCGAATGAACGCCACGTTGACCGTGACAGTCGGCGTATCTCCTCGTTTCGCAGCGTCAGCGGTAGCCAGAAGAGTGTCCGTAATCGTGGACATGGCAGACGCGACCACGACAAGGCGCGTGTCCTTTGCAGTGGTCTGGACGAGGGTGGCGGCATTGCGGATCCGGTCGGCTGTGCCAACGCTAGTTCCGCCAAACTTGTGGACTTCAGTACGCATGCCAGCGGTCTACCCGAACCAGAGCGCGGCTGCATCCTCGCGCTGTGGCGTTGGAACGATAGACTCCGGCGCCTGATGCTTCCGGTCTTCCCCAGCGCCTACATCGACGACAGTCTGCTCACCGCAGTCTTTGTGGGAGTGCTGTTGCTGTGGTGGCTCACGGAACGCTTCGGCTGGCCGACGACAGGCTTGGTTGTCCCTGGCTATTTGGGGGCCATTCTTGCGATTCGCCCAGATGCGGCCTTGGTTGTCGCAGTCGAGGCAATCGCTACGTACTTGGTCGCGGACTTTGTGGGCCGGCGGCTTCAGAAGTGGTTGCCGCTCGACATCGCTTTCGGCCGAGACCGCTTCTTCCTCATCATCTTGGCAAGCATCTTTGTGCGCTTAGCAGCAGAGGTCTGGCCCGGTCCGGACCTGTTATTTGCGGCCGGATTCGACCGTGCAGATGGGTGGCACTCGATTGGGTTGGTCTTGGTGCCGCTCACCGCGAACGCTCTTTGGAAGCCTGGAATTGCAGCAGGTGTGCCGATTGTAGCGCTACCGGTTCTTGCCGTGTTCCTACTGCTGCGCTTCGTCTTGCTTCCGTTTACCAATCTATCGTTGGTCACGTTAGAGCTGACCTATGCCGACTTGGAGTGGAGCTTCTTAGGGGCGCCCCGGGTCTATCTGCTGCTGGTCGTCGGCGCCTTCCTCGCGTCCCATGCAACGGTCCGATTCGGATGGGACTTCGGTGGCATCATTGTCTGTGGTCTGCTGGCTATCGCCTGGTTGGACCCGATTACGGTCATGGCGACCTTCGCTGAAGTGCTGGTTGTCGTCGCGATTGTTCGCGGTCTCGTTTCCGTACGGCCACTGAAGACGGTGAACTTGTCCGGGATGAGACCGATTGTGCTGGCATTTACCGTCAGCTATGCCGTCAAGCTGCTCATAGCCTCCGTTGGCCAGGGCATATGGCCGTCGTTTACGACGTCTGACCTGTTTGGATTCGGCTACTTGCTTCCGGCACTGCTGGCTACGCGTGTGTGGCGTCAGGGCCAGGTTCTCCGCATCTTGGTGCCTACAATATTGGTGTCTCTGTCTGGGTTTTTGCTCGGAACCACCCTTGGAGCGCTGCTCTCGTTCATCTCTCCAGACGTAGGCGAGGCCATGCTCGACGAGTCCGGCGACCGTCCGGGTCCGGCCTGGATGGTGGCGATGGAAGCGGTGGTCCAGCCCATGCAGGTAGTTCGCCGTGATGTGCGGGATGAAGCCGCGATTGCAATCGCATTGGCCAACTCAGGACGTCCGTACAGAGGCCGTTCGCTGCGGGTTGACGAGTATGCGGATGGCTTCGTTCTCGACGGTAGTGGCACCGGCATTGCGAGTGTTCTTTGGCGTAAAGATGGACGTGATGGCGTTGAGGTCTGGGCGGAAGAGGCGTGGCGTCCTGGCGTGGCTGAGGCGGCACTCTCCATTGCGGAGCGCGTGGGTGCGTCTCGCGTAGTTCTTGGGGACCCGACCTACGTTCAAGGTGTGCATCGCCGCCAATCCACGCGCATTCGCGTGTCTGTGGGCGAACAGTCGTCATGGACGGGTCCAGCGGGTCTCACACCGGCGGTGATGGACTTGGTCGAGCGGGTGTCACAAGGAGACTACGCCGAGCTGGTCTTGGACGACAATGGCATTGCGTTTGCGGCGTCTGAGCTCATGGTCGGTCTACAGCCGCCTCGTCGGTCTGTTGTCGACACAGCAACGTGGTTGTCGGCCTATGAGCGGGGTGTCGCATGGCCGGCCCTGCGAGCACATGACGACATTCGCTGGCGCGCTATTGCTGGCGCCTGGGCGTTTCGTGTTGGTGTGCAGCTTCAGTGGACCGAGGACGGCGTGCGTGTCGTGCCACCGGAAGAGGGGCCTTACGCCGTAGGAATCATGCTGTTGGATGGCGAAGCACCGGTGGTTGTTGAGGTCCGCGAGCCTTTTGAAGACCTGGTTGCTGTCGGTGCATCGTGGGCGGAGACGTCGGATGCTCGTGCGCTAATGGTGGTCCAAGACTTCGAAGCTACCGACATTGCTCGTGTGTGGTGGCGGGTGTTGGCCATGGAGCAGTCCGGGCTACAAGGCGTGTCGATTGCGCGATTGCGGTACGACGACTTGGCCGGCGGAGATGCCGTTGTGTACGACGGTCGCGCGGTCTCTCCGGTCCATGAGCCCCGGAAAGTGGGGCGCTTGGCGACATCTTTAGTGGAAGATGCTGGGTTCTCCGTTGTGTACGGTGATGCGTCATCCGTCCGAGCCCGCTTTCATGATGGTGGCGACCGACGTCGCGCCTCTGTGGAGCCGTTTGACGGTGCGCTAGCCACAGTCTGGGTCAGTCAGCGTCTCCGTCAGACCTACTCGGGATTGGAGCCTGGCTCTCCCTTTGCGCTCGCTCTCGCCGCTTCCGATATTCAGGTCGAAGAGTTGGATGTTCGCGGCCTGATTCGAGGCCAGCCACTTACGGATGGTGGCCTAGACGACACCTGGCAGACCCTTGCTCGCTACGCCACAACCGGCCATCCAGGGGCTTTGGCACGCATGGTCGCCGACCTCGGGCCTTCGGCAACCGTCAGCGCGACGAGCGACCCCATTACTGGTCGTGCGCTGATTGTGGTGCAGCACAACGGGCGTGTTGGTGTGGCTCCCCTCGGATACTCGGGGCAGTCGGTAAACTTGGGTGAGTGGACGCTTCCAGCCGTTTGGCGGGCCCAATGAGGGGTCGTCTATTGGTGGTTGGCTGGGCGCTGGTTGTGTCGGTGTCGTTGCTGCTCGTGCCTCGTAGAGATGCTGAAGGCTCTCTCGTCGAGGAGCGCTTGGTACTGTTGGATGTGAGCAATGACGGTGGCTTTCGAGTACGTGTAGACAGCAATGATGCCATTCGCATTGTCGCCCACTTAGAAGTCCCCGAGAACCAATCGCTCGACCCGCTTCGGCAGTGGAACTTCGGGGTGGGCTTGTCATTGCTACGCAGCAGCGGCGAGACGGTGGCCTGGACCCACAACGTGGTCAGCCGCGTGCTTGTAGACCCGGACGGACGTCCGTTGATTCGGTCGTCTCGGCCCGGTCGGCGAGTGACCGATAGTCGTGTGATTGACCTAGACTCTGGATTTAGCGACGGCGGTGGGCTTCTCGAGGTCGCCCCTGTTGGACTGCCCGAAAACACGCGACTATTGCTGCGTATCTTTGAAGTGACGGGTGGAACAGAGCCCGGTGGACTTCTCGCCCTGACATGGCCGCGTCCCTACCCAGCCCTCACTACCAACGAGTTTGCTTGGTACAGCAAGTGGCGTCGACGGTCCTTGTCGCCGGACTTTCTCGTTGGCGACACCGTGGCGGTCTTGCGTCGTCCGCGGCCAGAGAAGGGGGTCGAGACCGTTCCGTTGCGCCGTCTAGAACCAGGTCAAGCGACTGCGTTTAATGTGATTGGACCTGCCCAACTACAAGCCGGTGCCGTTCAAGCGAGTCTGGGTACACCGGTCAATGATGCACTGCGCATTGATGTCATCAGTGACGCTTCCGAGACGGTCACGGTTGGCGATACCTTTGTGGTGCCGGAAGGGGAGACATGGAGTCTGCGGGTGTTCAACAACTCCACAGTCCCTGTCAATCCTATTCTTACGCCGACAGAGCAGCCAATGCGTTGGGGAGACCCTCCGCTACCCTCGGACATCCGTCTTCGACCCGAAGAACGCAGAATCCGGTTGTTCCGACTGGGTGAGGAGCAGCCTCCGCTACGCATTCCCGTGGACAGTGGCACACCTACGGGTCTGTTGCGCGTGGATGCACGGCCGTCACACCCTGGGGAGCCGGTTCGGATGAACTGGATTGCGCGGGATGGTGACGACAACAAGCTGGCCGAAGGCGAGGTGCTCGTACCGTGGCTACAGGCCCCCTTCGAGCGGTACACAGATGCCGAAGATGGCGACGCCAGCGAGCCGACCACGCGATTTGTCCTTCACCCGCAGGCTACGCGAACCATTGAGTGGACCGCCCCGCAAGACGTAGATGTACGGTTCCTCGTTCCGCTAGGAGTCGACGGCATCCAACCGGATGTCTACGGCCTAGAGAACGACTTTGGCGCGCGCTACGTGCCGTGGGAGCTGGCACCGTGGGTGGCCTTGGCTCCGGAAGACTTGGCGGCGGCGATTCGGGCTGAGCGGGTCAAGACACTCATCGCCACGGTGCGGTTTGAGCCGAAGGGGGCCGGTCGCGACGCCCTACTCGCGAACCAACCCATCGACACGGACACGGTGTTCCCGTCGTTTAGTCCTCCACGGTTTCCAATGCTCGAACCCTCTCAATCAGAGGGCCCGTTTCAGCGCTGGCACCGAAACCGTATGGGGTCGCGTCAGCAGCTTGTGGTCCCAGATGACGGAATCATCAAGCTTGAACACAGGCTGTCGCGCTCGAAGGTCGGCGAGGTCGCGTCGCTCCGCTGCGGTGGGGTGACCTCTTCACAGCGCGTGCGCTCGAGCCGCGGCATGCTGCGGTTCTACGGATTGCCTGCGGGTAGCCAGACCTGCATGTTCACAGCACCCAGCGGTATGTGGTTCGCCAAGCACCCGGGGGGAGGCGAGCGTTGGGCTCACCGAACGCTGTACCGGGTAGACGACCGTACGGTGTCGCTGCGCATCCCAGAGCTGGACGGTGTGCAGACGCTCTATCTACGCGCTTACACCGCGAGTGGTTCGCAAGCGCCCACCATCATTACCGAGGTAGACGGGGGTATCCGGCAAGCGAGTACTCAGACCGTGGCACAGCACACGGCGTTCGCGCGGTACTACGTGCCAGACGAGGTCACCGGTGGAGGGCTGTTGGACAATGGCGGCGCGATCGACCGATGGACGGGCATGCGCTTGGTGATGGGAGAGGACTTGTCGGAAGGGGAGCACACCATCGAGGTTCGGGCCACATCACCAGATGGTACGCCCGTTTACGTGCGGTTTGACGCGACATGGGAGACACCTACGCTGTTTCGTACGCTGCACTGGCCGGAGGTGGGCGAGTGATTGTCTGGCTGGCGCTGCTCGCACACGCGGGGACGTGGGAGCAGGTGGAGGCCCTGCGGGATGACGCCGCGATGGTCGGTGCCACTGTGACTGAACGGGCGCATCTTCAAGCGTTTCTCACCCGCGTCGTCGGCTATGCCGGAACGGGGCGTGTGCCGTCGGACTTTGACGAACGGTGCGACGAGCTGAAGCTTGTCTGCCAACGCGGGGTTCGGGTGGTCACGCTGCACGGTGCGGTGAACTCGGGACTCGGGCTTGTTGCCGTGCGGTTGGGACGTGATGTACCGCCGCTGGCCTTGGTTGCCCCACATGGTTGGTTCGACTTGAACACCGGACGCATTGTGTGCGACTGGTTCGACCAAGGGTATGCGCGCGTCCTCATCATCAATACCGCGCATCGGTTTGGCGGAACCGAAGGTGAGCGTCGTCGCGACGCGGATGTGGCTCACCGTGTCGATACGGCCTTTCAATCCATGACTATAGGCGCTACGGACGGCATGTCCGATGCGCTTGTGGTGGAGGTCCATGGGTTCTCCAAGCGCCATGGCGAGTTCTCTGCCGTCATTAGCGACGGCGAGACGCTTCAGCCGGATGTGATGGTTGACCGCGTGTCCTCCGCTGTTGTTGCGGTGCTTGGCGGAGAGGTCCGCAAGGGAACTGAGGTGCCGCTGCTCGCCGCGACCCGCAATGCGCAAGGGCGGGCCGTCTCCGGGCAATCTCGGTTCATTCACTTGGAGTTGTCGCGTGATTCGCGAGCGACTCTGCGTGAAGATGACGCTGCAGCTACCGCGCTTATCGAGCGTATCGTTGATGTGGCGGAGTCCCGATGACAGCGTTGCTGCTGATCAGTGCCGCTCTTGCTGGGTGGGTCGACGCCGGGCGCGAAGGACCGGCTCGTGAGATTTCGCTCGACATCTCTCTGGGCGAAGCGGCGCTCATTCGCGTACACCCCGAGCGAGCTGTGGTCTCGCTGACGGAAGATGGCGTCAGCGTGCCGCTCACTGCGGGTCCACGTGGAACGTGGGTGGTTCCTGCGTCCGACCGTAGTCGCACGCTCACCCTTGAAGCGGACCGTCGCATCCGTGTTCAAAAGTGGGAAGAAGACGACGCGGGTGAGCCAGCCGCCTGGTCTCGCTATGCGACCGATGTCGCCGAGTGGTGTAGGGGAGAGCGTCTACTGCCGGAGCCTCCGGGTGAGCTCGAAGGCCTGGACCGAGTTTGGCTGGCGCGACGCAGTGCCATGCGGGAGACGGGGTACGATGACCCTCGCTTTTGTACTGCCGCTGCCTGGCTGGAGCTGGAGCAGGTCCGTGCCCGAGGGCTGTCGGACCACTTCATCGCAGACACCTTGGACGCTGAAGTAAAGGCCGACGGCGTGTTCCGCGGTGAAGTGCGTGGACCGGGTGTTCTGGTCGTACACGGCTCGCCGATATTGGGCGATGCAGATGCCTATGGGCCGGTTGAGCTTCGCATTACCGTAGACGGTATTCTGGTGGAACGACTGTCCCGTCGGTCAGGCCCCAATCCGGACCGCCCTGGATTCGGATGGCGTAGAACGGCAGAAGTGGTGCTGCCCCCAGGAACCCACCGTGTCTCGGTCACGGTGCTGGACGGTCCGACGCTCTTAGAGACGCATGTCGAGCGCATGCGGCTGCCGGTGTGGCGCCGGTCTGCCCTGGACGCGCTGTACGAGCCGCAGGGCGAGATTGCGAGCCTGGAGTCGTCCGCTCTCACTCTGCAGGCAGACGCTTGGAGTCTGGCAACACCGCTTCTCGACGGCGCCTTTGACAATCTCGCTCAGTACCGCTGGGTGGCTGGTAATCCCGACCAAAAAGCGGTCGCTATCGACACACTGGACGAGCTGACCCCACTAGGACGTCTCTCCTGGTCGCACCGCTCGGCACTGCGCCGCGACTTGCTCGCTGAACGACTGGTCAACGAGCCACTTGATTGGACGGTCCGTGTTGAAGACGTTGCGGTGAATCTGGAGTTGCTGGAGCCTTCTGCAGTGCGCCCAAGAGATGCGTGGGCCCGTCGCCTGGCTCAGCAGCCGGTTCCGGGTGGGGCCACAACCCGCTGGACATCGGTCTTTCCTGCGGAGATTGCCGGTGTTGTCCGCAGTGAGACCGCTCTTGGTGGCATTGTTCGGGTCCGCATCGATGCCGGTGACCAGGCCTTCACCGACGTTGAAGACGACGCCAACGGACTGGGACGTCTGCGGTTGCTTGCCGAAGAGCCCACGCGCTACCGAGTGAATGGTGAGCCTCGCTACGGGCTCGGGCGCTTGGATGAAGCGGTTATCGCCGGCACCCACGAGCTGTTGGTGGACTCGGGAACGCTGTGGGCCATTGATGGCAGCGACACAGTGGGTGGAACGCCTCTGCGTGAGGTTCCGGTGTCTGCGCTTCCGGGAGAGTGGGCGCTACCAGAGCCTGGTTTTCCAGCCCGTATCGCAATTTCAACCAGTCAAGCAGATGTACCACTCATTGTGGGGACGGACGACGGTCGCGCGTGGACGGTCCGGACCACCGACCACTATTCGGTCATTGAGGTCGGGCCCTTCGCGAGCCAGGTCTACATTCGTGGTCCCGACGGTGTCACGGTCGCAATGGCCATGGAGCGGGCCATTGAGCCGCAAGGCCTTTCGCTTCCGCAGATTGGTGAAGAACCGGTCGAAGCCCTGCGCTATGCGTCCCAGCGGTTGGTCCTCGAGCCTGATATTCACGGGGTTGAAGAGGCCTACCTTCGGCTGACGCGCGCGTCCGCGTTGGTAGCAATGGGGCTGACGGGCTCGGCGCGCCGTGAGCTCTCCTACATCTCCTCGCTTCCCGACATTAATGAAGGACAGCGGGTTTTGGCGTCCACAACGCTGACCGCTGGACTCAACGCCGAGACATCCGGGCCCTTGACCGCCGAGGCGGCGCTCGCCTTCGCAGGCAGGCTTCCTCCAGAAAATGCAGACGCGGAGGGCTGGTTGCGTGCGGCTGAGTCACTGCCGCCGGAGACCGCCTACCCGGTGTTTGCACGCGCCGCTGAGCTGCTGCTTGAACAGGGACGCGCCTATGAGGCTTGGACGGCGGCTACTCGCGGCGGCGTCGGTGCGGAGGCAACCGGAAAGGCGGTACTGCGCACCGGTCGCTGGCGCCGGGTGTCTCGCGTGGACCAGCATGGCGGTGCCATTCGAGAGACGTTGACCCGCTCGGGGCCCGATGTGGACGCCTCTCCAGCGGCTATCGCCCGCGAAGTGATGCTCGGGGCTCCGTGGCCATCCAGCACCTACGCGGTGCTTCGCGGCACCAAGCGTGACCGGTTGGAGTTTGTTGGAGCGAGCAACACGGCTATCCACCTGTTGTGCCAAGACGAAGCGATGACTGTCGGAGGTCCTGACTGCCGGGTTGACCTTCAGGTCGACGACGTCGAACGCATGATTCGGGTCAGGCGCGGTCGGATTCGGACGGTCAAGTTTGCCCTTGATAGCGGCACGCACACGCTCACTATCGACCCTCGAGAGACGGCGACAAACGCTGTTGTGGTGCGTGTTGAGCGCGATGGCGTGGTCATTCCGCCCAAGGTCGATGTCGTCGCCCACCGAATCGGTGGAGGGGTTCGTACTGCAGTGGCTGGGCCGGCTCTGATTCGAGTGCGTGTGCAACGCGGAGGACCCGTCACGGTTCGCTTGGGTGAGCAGGAATACGAGGTCGTTGACGAAATTGCCGTTGCGACGCTGGAGGATGGCTCGGTTCCGTTGGCCATCGACGGCCCCAGCACGTCCTGGGTCGACATCGCTCGTTGGGAGGTCTTGCCCCCCGAACTCGCACCGCCGCCGCTGCCGGAGCCGGTCGCGTATGTCGCTCCAGAAGCGGTGGGCCCACTCGCGCTGGCGTCTCGGGACTGGATTGGTGAGGTTCGGCGTGGCACCCGCATTGACCGCCGTCTCGCTGGCCCGCCCGGCACCCTACGTCTGACCACGCGTCTAGAGAATGATGCCATTGGTGAGCGAGATTTGGCCCGCAGCTATCGTGCCTTACATCTGGATATGGCGCTGATGCGTGTTCTCGCTCCTAAGGTGTACGGCGAGGTTGGCCTGACCGGTCGAGCGTCACTGGACGGTACGCCTGCTGCGGGTGTGCGTGGCCGACTGTGGCGTACTGGTGGTCGTACTTGGTTCGAGCTTGGTGCGCGCGCGTGGACCGCTGGTGATGCGTCGCATGCGCGAGTGGACGGTGAGTGGCTGCAGCGACTTGCCGGCAACGTCGAGACCCGAGCCGATTTCTTTGTTGCCGCTTTCGGTGGACTGTGGTCGCGGTCGGCTCCAGCGCGCGTTGACCCACGTGCTTGGACTCGTTTTGGCAAGGACCACCCCTGGGGATTGGCGGCTGGCGGTCAGGTGACATGGCGTCCGGCGTCGGATGCGCGACTTCGTGGACGTCTGCTTGCAGTGAGCAACTCTGAGGCCACCGTGGACCGAGTGGAAGCGCGGCTGACGGGCAACCTCTTCATTCGCGAGCGTCTGCTGCTCACCGGGTCAACCGAGCTGGGGGTGCGCTTCCGTGACCGTCACCGCGCACGGACCAACTGGCGTCCTGCTGTGCGCGGCAGTGCCGAGTATGCCCTGTGGCCATCTGCGTCTCAGCGAGTGGGGCTTCGTCTCAACGGTGCTTGGTTGCCGCTGGGCAAGACTGTGGAGGGCGGACTCTCGCTGACGTGGGACATTAGCCGCAGTCGTGGCATGCTCGACTACCCCATCGCCCGGACCGTGTTCCGCGACCTTCGCGACTTTCCTCAGGAGCGTCGATGAACCCGACAATTCGCGCATCCGCAGAGTCGATTCCGGCCGCGCATCAGTGGTTGATTGCTGGACTTCCGCCCATCGTCATTCGTCTTCGACGAGCGGCATTGGTCAGCCTTGCGGAGCGCTTGGATGCGGGCCTGAAGACTCGTGGCGAGCGGGCGTTGGCGTTGGCATTGGGTGAAGAACTCTCCCGCATTCGCCAGCAGCGCAATGCGCTGGCTGAACGTAGGGCTGTGTTCGTCGATGCCGCAAATGGCGCGCCGGATGCCGCAGCTCTCCGGACCGTCTTGGTAAAAGAGATCGAGGCGACACGCAGCGGCCGGGACCGTCGTGGAGACCTTAGAGCGCTACGGCGTTGGCTAGACGCAGACGCCCTGTTGGAGCGCATTGACGCGTCTGTAGACCGGGTGATTATCGACGCGCGGCTGGTCCTGCGACTGATGAAGGGCCTACCGCTGCGAGGCGCCCCGTTCGCGGCTGTCGTGGAGTTCATGGAGGAGGTTGACCGGCCGACTCGCCGACTTGCCATCACCACGATTGCCGAGTGGATGGCGACGATTCGGCGTCATGGCCAAGACATTGATGGGGTGGACACGGCTGTACCCGAGCGCATTGAGGCACGTCTGTTGAGTCTCATCGAGCATCCGAGTCCCGAGCCCCTTGCGTCGCGTCGGGTCTTGCCGCTGTTGGCGGCGCAACCCGATGGCGTGGAGCGCATGGCCATGCGCATGCGTCGTGGAACGTCCGCCCATAAGGACTTTCTCGTGCGTGCTGCGGTGGGCGTCCGAATGGTCGAGATGGGGCATGCGGAAGAGGCTGTGGATGCGGTCTCCGTGGACCCCTCCGAGCTCGTTCGTTGCCGGTTTGTACAGGCATTGCTGGCGTCGGACCGCCCAGACTTACATCAACTAGCGCGAGACCTTGCATCGGACGACAGTGCCGCTTCGGTCCGCGCTGTGCTCACGCTGGCCGTCGAGACACCCGCCCTAGACGGGGCTGCGCTTGAGGTCGGTGATCTGGGCCCAGACGAAGTACGCGAGCTGCGTCTACGGTCGGGAGAGACGGCTCGTCAGCTCGCCACCGCACTGCTTCCTCTGGCTCGAACAGGGCGTGGGTTCGCGCTTGAGACGCTGTCCGACAATCGGGTTCGCGTGACACGTGGAACGCGTCGAGTGCCGCGGTTGTGGAGGCTGTTGGACGCCTTGCGGCACCCGGATCCAGGTCGTCGTCAAGGAGGAGACCACCTGTCTGGCTTGCATTGGGCAGGAAACATTCGTGTTCCATCCAGGCGAATGGCTGAGGTTTCTCCAACGGGGGTTCCCGGGCGTGCTGTGCTCGTTCCGCAGTGGAATGGCTGGGCCCCGTGGCTGCCGATGCTCGACGACTTGGTCGACGCGCTCAAGCAAGGCGAGCTGACCTTGGTCACCGAGGAAGGGGTCACAACACTGACGCCGCCGTCCGAACGTACCGCTCGCCAGCGGGCTCGGGCTGCCATTACCGGCAACCCCCGCACCCTGGACCGCCTGCGCCGAGCGGCGCTGACTGCCCAAGACGTCGCCGGGCGCTCTGCGTACGTCGACCGCCTACACGAACTTGGCTACCGAGTGTCCTTCGAGTCCGTCGGGCACTACCCGTTGGCATTGCTGGACGTCGTCCCCGAGGTCGCGCCGCCAATGATGCTGGAGAACGCGGCATTCGTTGGGCCATTGCTCCCTACACCTCTACTCGCCGAGCTCTGGGCCCAGGTGTATGCGTCGTCAGACTCCAGTGAGCTGTTCGCCGTAACACTGGGTATTACCGGCATATTCCTCGGCCGCCTGGCCTACAGTAACTACAAGGTGCGCCACGCACGCGAGCAAGTACCACTGGTCATTGGTGGGTGGGGAACCCGTGGAAAGAGCGGTGTTGAGCGACTTAAAGCAGCATTGTTTGAAGGGCTTGGCGTTGAAGTGACCTGCAAGACCACCGGCTGCGAAGCCATGTTGGTACACTCGCCTCCTGGGCGTCCTGCGGTTGAGCTGTTCCTGTACCGTCCGTATGACCGAGCCAGCATCTGGGAGCACGCGGCCACACTGCGCACGGCTGCGGCCCTGAAGAGCCCGGTGTTCTTGTGGGAGTGCATGGCGCTCAAGCCTCACTACGTCGAGATTCTGCAGCGTCACTGGACGCGAGACGACATCTCCACGATTACCAACACCTACCCGGACCATGAAGACGTTCACGGGCCTACCGGTGAAGACGTCGCGACGGTCATTAGTCACTTCATGCCGGACTCCGCCCTCGCCCTGACCACCGAGACCGAGATGACGCCTGTGTTGCGAGACCGGGCGAAGGAGCGTGGTACTGAGCTGGTCGAGATCTCGTCGGACTCCGTCGACCGCATGCCGCGGGACCTGCTCGAGCTGTTTCCACACCAAGAGCATCCGGCGAACGTCACGCTGGTCTCTGCCATGGCTGAGGAGTTGGGCTTGGACCCCGAAGAAGCTGTGGTGCTCATGAGTGAGTACGTCATTCCAGATCTGGGGTCTCTCGCGACCTTCCCGCCCGTCCGTCATCGAGGTCGGGTGCTCCAGTACAGCAACGGAAGCTCCGCGAATGAGCGGACTGGCTTTCTCAACAACTGGCGGCGGTGTGGGTTTGACGACCATCCGCTGGTAGATGTGGGCACTCAGCTTGTCACAGTGGTCAACAACCGCTTCGACCGTGTGGCGCGGTCCCAGGTGTTTGCTGAGATTTTGGTGCGCGATGCCCGTGCCCACCGTCATGTTCTCATTGGCAGCAACCTAGAGGGATTGCGCGGCTACATGGCTGAGGCGCTTGACGGTTGGGTGGAGGAGCTCGATCTGCTGGGTGGTGGTGCTGCCTCGCTCGCGAAGCGTTGGGCTGCGTTGACCGACCACATGCTCATCGTGGACCCTGGCCGGATGCTGCGCACGCTCACGGCCCGGCTCGATGTGGCGCGCTCTGGACACCTGCTGGCGGACAGCGTGGACGCCCTGATGGAGTCCATGCCCAACCGACTCCTGTCTGTGGAAGACGCTCTCAGTCTTGCAGAACCTCTGCGGGGCACCATGCGCAAGCTCGTGGACGAGGCTGTGGCCAAAGAGGGCTCTGCACCTCCACCGTTGCGCGGGAGTCGGTCTGGTACCGACGTCCTCTTCCCAGACCCTGCCGACCGAATCAGCGGACTCGCCGACTCCGTCAGCCACTGGATGCAGACGGTGGCGGTGGCATTGGCTTGGCGTTCTGGCGGCGTTGCTCTTCAAGCCCATGGCCGCTCCGCTGAGCCTGCGGTGCACGCCCTAGTGCGTGAGGTCTTTTGGACGAAAGTTGTGACCGTCGACGACTCCCACGCGAGCGGAGACGTCGTCATTGACCGAATCGCCCACAGCTGTCCGGCTGGAACCGTGGTTCGTGCCATGTCCGTCCAGAACATCAAGGGAACCGGGCTCGATTTTGTCTACCGGTGGGTCTACGGCCGACCGATTCTTGAAGATGCGTCCTTGCTCGGGCAAGTCGACGCCACTCGTCAACGGCAGATTCTCGACGCCATGGAGTCGCATCGAGAGTGGTCCGTCCCCGTGGCCCGAGAGGCCCTGGCGACACTTCACAGCCTGCCACAAGACACCTTTGTTGACCGCACCATCGCGAGTGTTCAGGCTGTACTCGACCGCCGTGAAGCGCTGCTAGAGACTGGGCCCAAGCGGGTTCGCTCACGGTGGTACGACCGCCCCGCAAAGCTCGGTCGAGCACTGTGGGACCCCCTAGATGCCGTGATGCGGCGTCGCCTGGCGGACCAATTGTTCACCGACCTAGCCGACCACCGCATTTCTCACGCACGCTGCGCCTACGAGCTGCGTCAGCTGAGTGAGCGCGGGAAGTAGGAACCGCGCACTACGCCAGCTCGATTTCCGATCTCGGTAGACCAAGTCGAGTACACTGGCGGCTCGTTGCTGTGGACCGGAGTCGTCGATGCGAATCAGCCTGATACCTGTGTGCTTGGTTTTGTCCGGGTGCTACCAAGAACAAATCTCGGAAGCGTATGACCGAGACAATGATGGGTTTCCGTCTGACCAACTTGGTGGCCCGGACTGTGATGACGAGAACGCTGCCGTGTTCCCCGGCGCCGTCGAGATCTGCGGAAACAACCTCGATGACGACTGCTCTGGTGTCGTAGATGATGCCGGAACCGGAGACGTCACCTTCTACACAGACAAAGACGGCGACGGGTTCCCAGGCACAACCCCATCATCGTCGTGCACCGCACCCGAGGGCAGCTTCCCATCCCTAGCCGTTGGCGCTGACTGCGATGACCTTGATGCGTCACGGTCCCCCGGCGTCGCCGAGATTTGGTACGACGGAATTGACCAGAACTGCGACGGGAACGACAGCGACCAAGATGGCGACGGGTTCGACGCGGTCTCAGCGGGTGGGGATGACTGTGAGGACATGCTGGTTGGCGTGAATCCAGGGATGCCCGAAGTCTGCAACAACGGCATTGATGACGACTGTGATGGTGGTGCTGGGCCGTGTGGGTTGGTGGGGGATGTGGATGCTGGGGAGCTTGAGACGCATGTGATCAGTGAGGTCGGGATGTTGTCGTTGGGGGCTGATTTCTCGGATGAGGGACCTTCACTCGCCATTGCCTCCCGCGATGAGGTCAACGTGATTCGTAGCTACGACTACGTCAGCTACCTGTCGGGTTCGGGCGGAGCGCGTCTCAGTTTTCCCTCGGCCTACGACCTGTCTGGACCGGTTGCATTGGGTGATGTGAACGGCGACGGGCAACGGGACGTGATGGTTGCTGGGTATTCCCAGGCGTGGTGGGTCGCCGGCCCGCTGACCGAGGCCTTCTATGGTCGTGAGTTGTTCTCAGAACTCGTCGATATCAGCCTGACTGCGCCCATCGAGACGACTGTGCTGGGGATTGATGAGCAGAACGGAGGGTGGTTGGTCTTAGAAGCACCACGGTCGGGTGTTCCGCAGCTTCGGTACTTCGAATTCGCAACGTCCACGGTGCCAGTAGCGAGCGGGGCTATTGTTGGTGCGCCTGGATCTGTGGATGGCCTGGTCATCCGCGAAGGGCTCGCTACCGCAGCGATTGTGCATCGTGATGGGGGCCTTACCGAATGGTCGCTGCCGGGGCTGACGCCGCTCGCTTGGTCTTGGGACGGAGTGGTCGACAGCCTGGTTCCTGTGTTGGACGCAGGCGGTCACTTGGCGACTCAAGCCGTCGGCGTTTCATGGACCGATACGCAGTCGCCATCGAGCAGAGTATTTTCATTTGTAGATGCTGACTTTTCGGGAGCTGGCACCGTACATCTTAGGGTGGACTCTTCCACGCCGGGCTTGATGTTTACGAGCGCCACAACCTGCGATTTTGACGACGATGGCACAGCCGAGTTCATGGTTGGCTTTTTTGTGTCGGATGCCATCAGACCCTGGTCGCGGCTGGACTACGGAGTCGCGGTGTTTGAGGACGTTGTCGTCGGAGATGAGCGGCCGCTAGAGCAGGCAGACTATGTCCTGAATGGCGCGGGGGCGGAAGCCATTGCGTGCGTAGACTTGGACGAAGATGGCCGCCAGGAATTGGTCGTCAGCGACGAGTGGGTTGGGTTCACCCAGGTCATGCAGGGGGTGGCACCATGAACCGCCTGCTCGCAGCAAGTGCATTCGGCCTACTGGCAACTGCATGCCTGACCGACCGAGCGGCTCAGCGAGGTCGGGACCGTGATGGTGACGGCCACGAAGCGTGGCAGTTGGATGGTTCAGACTGCGACGATGACAATCCTGCGGTTAATCCTGATCAAGATGAAGTCTGCGGAAACGGTGTAGATGACAACTGCGATGGTTTGGTTGATGACCGCGGAATGGGGGAGTCGACTTGGTATGTCGACTCCGATGGTGATGGCGTTGCCGGGAGCACACCCCAGGTTGGATGTGTTGTCCCAGCTGGGGCGCTGCCGGACCTAGTGGGCGGTGTGGATTGTGATGATGGCAACGCCGGTGTGTCTCCGAACGCGCAGGAGATTTGGTACGACAGTGTTGATCAAGACTGCGATGGCAACGACACTGACGCCGATGGCGACGGCATCTCTGGTGCGGGTGGGCCTGACTGCAATGACAACGACCCGAACGTTCGCCCAGGTCTTCCTGAGATCTGCAACAACGGAATCGATGACAACTGTGACAGTTCGCCAAACCAATGTGGTCTGGAGAGTCCGAGGGAGATTGCGGATGCGCTGGCGTTTCTCCCCGCCGAAGGGGCAGTCATCCGTGTGTTGGATTTGAACTCGGATGGAGTGGATGACCTTGTGGTCCATGAACCTTACCGAACCAGCGCGTACTTCGGTCCTCTGCTCGGCCTGATTCCGTCAGGGTCCGCCGACCTTCGCCTAGACCATGCGAGGACTGACGAGGGCGCAGCCGTCGACTTCGCCAATCTCGACAATCAAGGCACACTTGAGTGGGTTGTTGGAGATGACGCGGGCGACAGAGTCGCCGTTTGGTGGAACCCAACGGACCTAGAGGGCCGTCGTACGGACGTTGATCTACCTACGCTGGTTGCTTCTCCAGATACGGACTTTCCGGTCGAGTTTGGCGAAGTACTTAGGGTAGTGGATGGCATCAATCCCAGCTGGGGAAGTGGCCTTCTCGTGTCGAGCGAGCGTTCGCGTCCCCTTGTCGGCGGGGGAACATTCGAACGCGGAATTCGTTTGTACGCCGGACCTTGGACGGGCTCCCCGCTGGAGGCTAACTCGCCCTTCGCGAGCTTTGAAGGTGGAAGTGCGACTAGCTTTGGTGCGTCTCGCTTTGATGGATTCATCAAGCATGTGACCTTTGTAGGCGAAGTCGATGACCTCGCTGGCGTGCATGCCTTGTCCCTACCGTTCAACTCATTAGATACGGAGTTACGGTCGTTTGCTCCGCTAATGACATCCGCATCCATTGGAGGAGATGACGCTCAGTTTGCCTTTCGATTGATGGGGTCGCGATTGCCTGGCGGGGACAACACTCCGGTGACTGTCCAGTTCCTGGGTATCGATGCCCAGCTGAATTTCACCGTCGGTGGCGGCCTGACGCCTGCGTTCTTGGACTTGGGGGCGGTGTCTCGGCAGCCCTTCGGATTGGCAGACTTAGATCCGTCGGTTCAGAGCGTGACCGGCGTTGGCCAACTTCAAGCGGGTCAGCGGGCAATTCTAGGGGTCGACCAGTGTGGCCTGTCACCGTTTGGCGACGTGTTTGTCAGCGAGCTGTTCGGGGAAGTTGTTGATGGAGTTATGGAGCCCATCAGTCGACTAGTCAGCTTCTTCACCGAACAAGGAAGTAGCTATCCAAACGACACGACTGTCATCGTGCGAGGCGTAGCTCCCTTCGATGTTGCCTGCGGCGACCTGGATGATGACGGAGTCAACGACTTGGCGGTGTCCGACGTTGTCGGGCGCCGTATCTACATCTTCCGAGGCACTGCACTGTAGTCACCGCCAGAGGCGCGACCACTGCCGCGTCTCTGCACGTTCAGGGCGCTCCTACCGGCACGACATCCGGCGATTCGATACATCACCCGTATCGATCGAGCAGCTCACGCCGGTCGGACACAGGACGTCGCAGGGGATGAGCTGGCCGCCCAGTGCGATGTTTCCACCGAAGCACAAAGCCAAGATGAGAGTACAGCTGTCACAGTCGTTAGCCCATACGCCTGCTTGGCCGCATTGGGGGATGCCGCCAGCGTAGCCACCGGACCCTACTGTGTCACAAGACAGGCCCAGGAAACCAGCCTCACAACCAATGATTTCGTCTAGGCTGGGGTTTCGGGAAGCCGAGCCACTGCAGTCATAGTCGAAGCTGCCATCACCACGGTGCTCGGTGAAGTACTGGGTCTGGTTTGGCCGGACGTTGGCGTTTGTGTCCAGACAGTCGTTGGGATTGGTCGCTCCATACGGATGGGCTTCACCACCGCCTTCACACCAGCACTCCCGCGGTCCGTTCACGCCGTAGTTGTCATTGTCAGAGTCTACGTAGAAGTTGGTGCACTGAATGGCGTTCTGTTCGTTCTGGGTGTTGTTGCAGTTGTCGTCAACACCGTTGCCGCAGATCTCAGTTTCAGCAGGGCTTACGGAGAAGTTGCCATCGTTACAGTCACGAGGGCTGCTGCTGGTGCTGCCGGCGACGTTCACACACGGTGGCCGTTCACAAAAGCCATCACCATCATCATCAAAGTTGTTCAGTCCATCATCCACAATGCCATCACAGTCATTGTCGACTAGGTCCGGAACCTCATTCGCCCCAGGGTAAATCCCCGGTGCCGCATCATCACAATCGGACAGCCCACCACTCGCGTTCACACACGGTGGTGCTTCGCAGTAGTTGTCGCCGTCGTCGTCGTAGCACTCGGTGTTTGAGTCGATGGGAGTGCGTGGGTCACAGTCGTTGTCCAGGCCGTCACACAGCTCGGTTGCACCCGGATGCACGGTGTTGTTGTTGTCGTCGCAGTCCATCTGACGCGGGGTCCAGCCGTCGCGGTCGGCGTCGTAGTCTTCGAGGGACACAACCTGGAACACGGCGCTTGCGCTGTTTGTCAGGCCATCGCTGTCGGTCACGGTGAAGGTGACGATGTGTTCGCCGAAGTCCAAGGTGGCCGGGCAGCTAGCTACGCCGACCGATGTGGGCGTCATGTCGCAGATGAAGCCAGCGACGTCGCTGCTCAGCTCAACGGCTAGGGATGCGACGTCGTCTTGGGCGTCGCTCACACGAGCGGCGAAGGTGTAGGGCGTGCCTTCGAGGCCGGTCTCGCCGGGGAGCGGATGCTCGATCTCGATGGACGGCGTCTCGGGAACGCCTTCGATCACGATGTTCACGCGCGCTTCGCCCTGGTTGGAACCTTCGTCGAAGGCGCGAAGTGTGACGATGTGTGTTCCGGTCGACAGCGATGCGGTGGCCAACTCAACGGCGCCGTTCGGGTCGGGGAGGTCGGTGTCCAACAGGATGCCGTCGATGGACGATGCCCACTGAATCTCAAGGTTGGCCACGCCGCCGTTGTCGCTGACGAGGCCACGGAACACCACGGTCTCGCCGGTGTCGAAGATCATGCCTTCGAGGGGTTCAGCAATGGTCACCGCGGGTGGCGTATCGAACTGCACAAAGTTCCCGTCGTCTGCACACGAGAAGAGTGTGAGTGCGGCGAGGGGTAGCAAGCTGTTTCGAATGGTCATCGGGACTCCGTCCATACGGCGAGTGTGCGCTGAGGTTCCACACTTCTGCAATAAGCATACCGCACGAAACCCGGACCATCAGCCAGGATTGACCATTGACACCGGCACAAGTGCGACAAAAAAGCCGCATAGGTGCACGTCTCCCTCGGACTGGGTAGGGCGGCAACCCTTTGGAGAGTCCCCGTTGCGCAGTCGATGGCACCATTATCCGCGAGTTCGGCACGACCTTGAGGGGTCGTTCAAAGTGGACTGGCTCGAGATCCTAGTTGATGTCGTTGTGGCGGCTTGTTTGGTTCAAGTCGCGAGTCTACTTCCGGATGCCATGACTCCGGTGCGCGTGCTGTCGGCGACGATCTGTGCGGCGTCTGTGTGGCTGGTCTGGAGCGGGGCCACCTTCTTCGCCAACCGGTTTGAGCTCGACGACCTGCCTCACCGTGCATTGGTCTTGGTTCAGGTCTTGGGCGTTGGTGCCATGGGTGTCACAGCACGCGAGGCTCTCGGCGGCGACTGGACACTCTTCGCCTTGGCCTTTGCTGTGTCGCAGGCCACGGTGTGTGTGGCTTACGTTCGTGCTCTAATTCAGACGCCAGCGGCGCGAACGTTTAGCAGGATCTGGGCCAGCGCATTTGCGGTGAGTACGCTGGTCGCCTCGGTCTGCGCAGTCGTACCGGCTCCCATCGGTTTGGCCCTGTGGGGGGTAACGGCGCTCGGCTTTGTGGTCGTTACGGTGCACCCAGCGAGCCGTCGCGTCGAAGCCGCCATCCCACTGCATCAAGAACATCTGTCACGGCGATTTGGCCTGTTCATTTTGGTGTTGATGGGCGCCTCCTTTGTGAAGGTCCAAGCTGAGCTCTCCGTGGAGAATGCAGACCTCCAGACCCTGGGGCGTGGCGCCTTCCATCTGCTCATTGCGGTGAGTGTGTGGTGGATCTATTTCGACGACGTCGCTGGCCGTCGCCTGCGGGATTCGCCGGGTGCATCACTGGTTTGGCGCCTGGCCCACTTACCGCTGTCGTTGTGTCTGACGCTGGTTGGGCTTGGCGTGACACTCGTAGCCACCGGACAGATGGATGTTCCCGCCGCTGCGGCTGGACGTTGGTTGCTGGGGGCGAGTCTGGCGGGCGTACTGATCAGTGTTGCCGTAGTCGACACCTTCACAGAACGGTATGAAGCGGCGCTCTCGGACCGTGCCCGCATTGCAATACGGGTGTTGACGGCCGTGTTCATCTTGGTTCTGACCCAGGCTGCGTCGGATCTGTCCACGATGACCTACCTGCTGGGCATTGTGGCCTTGTGCGTTGGACAGGTCATCACAGATATGCTGGCAGTACCGCTTGAAGCCGGGATCATTGAGGGCGCTCGGCCTACCGCGGAACTGGACCGCGAGCGTCGGGAGGGCACCGGGACCCCTGCGGCGCAGCGTCCGAACTTGGACAACTCCATTCGTATTGGCGCGGCCGCACGTTCTGGCCGAGACCTCTATTTCTTCCTGATGGAAGGCTCGTGGACCCGCGTGCTCATGGCCTTCTGTTTCGTCTACGTGGTGATCAACGCACTGTTCGCCGGGCTGTACCAAGTCGAGCCGGGCTCCATCTCCGGGACTGCCGGGCAGACCTACGCTGAAGCCTTCTTTTTCAGCGTTCAGACCCTCACATCGCTCGGCTACGGCGTGTATGCGCCGGCTACGACCTGGGGACACAGCCTGGTGACTGTGGAGTCCGCTGTTGGCATCTTGTACGGCGCTCTTGCAACGGGAATGATGTTCGCGAAAGCGAGCCGACCGCGCGCGTCCATTCTGTGGAGCGACTGCATGGTCATCAACTCGCGGCATGGCCAGGACACGCTCATGCTGCGCGTCGCGAATGCACGGGGCAATGACGTGGTCGGTGCCAGCCTCACCATCTCGGTTCTGCTGGATGAAGTCACGCCGGAAGGCGACCACATGCGTCGCTTACACGATCTGGAATTACTGCGGGATGTCACCCCATTGTTCCGACTGACGTGGTCGGTCATGCACGTGATTGACGAGGACAGCCCACTGGTTGCCGAAGACGTCTGGGAACACGTCTTCGGCTATATTGTCACGCTGACTGGCTACGACGGTACCTACAGCCAGACCATCTACGCGCGCCATGTCTACCAGCCGGAAGAGGTCCGCCACAATCACCGATTCGTGGATGTCATGGGTCAGACGGACGACGGTCGTATTGTGTTGGACCTCGATAAGTTCCATCTGACCGAGTCGATGGACGACTAGAAATCGAGCGCGGTGTAGGCGGGGAGTGTTGGGCTCACAGTATCTGGCTCGGCTATCTGCCGGCTCGGCCCGACGTCAGGTACGGCATGGCCCCGAACCTCTAGGAGTCGCCCAGTGTGCGCATAGCCAATGACCTTGCCTTCGGCGCGGCGGGTCGACAGGATGCTGGGTGTGCCGACCAGTCGCCACACTCGCTCGTTCATGTAGCCAAGGTCGCGGTCGTAGATCGCGAGGCCGGCGTAGCTCATGGTGAACGTCATCTCGGGCAGCGTGTTCTGACCAAAGAAGTCGCCCACTTGGGTCATGCCACGTCCGGTTGACTCGACGACTGCGTGGCTCGCGTGAGTGGTCATGCGATGGGCGAGCTCGTTGGTCCCTCGGCTTGTGGCGTCTTCTGTCGGCATGGACATCAAGTCGCTGTTGTACTCCACCCAAACACCATCACTGAGGTCGTGGTTGTCCGGCAGCTTCATCGTGAAGCCCACGACAACGCGACTCATCAACATGCGCAGGGTCTCTGGGAAGTGGCGGTCGTTGGAGAGACCGTCTCCAAGCTGGGTAAGAGCGAGTCCAACAATACGGCCGTCGGCGTGTGCTTGGAGCTGTAGGGATGCGCCCGTCAGAGCGGTGTCGACGTCTTGTAGGACGGCAGCAACGGTGGATTCTGGGTCATCCTCGACCGCGACAACCTGTAGGCCCACATCCGCGATGGCGCAGTCCACCTGTCGCCTGCGTCGGCGTGCCTGCTCCATTCGGTCACAGCGCAAGTGGGCGCGTAGCTGGTACTGAGACGTGCGAAAAGACTGGTTGTTCGCGCCGGAGAGCGTCGTCACCCAAGGGAGGACGACCTCGGTCTCAACGAACCACTCTGTGCCAGCCCAGCGCGCGTCAGCGTCGTAGATTCGAATCTCGGCGTCAACGTCGTCTTGGGCGAAGGCGGTGGTGGTGAGCAACACACCGGCGGCTAGGCAGAGGCGAAACCGCACTAGTCCTCGAGGGGAAGCCACGCTGGGAGGAGGGCATGCTGGATACCCGGAGGCGAGCACTGGCGGGTGGGGCCGACCTCGGGAATCTCGTTTTCATCTTGGATGATGCGCAGGCGTCCAACGTGGTGGTACTCGTTGCCTACGCCAAAGGTCGAGAAGGTACTGGACGCCGTTGGAATGCCGCGAAGTGCCCAGACGCGCTCGGTCATGAAGCCTTCAACCCGGTCGTACACAGCAACGCCGCTGTAGTCGGTGTCAAAGTAGCCGAACACTTGGTCGTTGCCGGTTGCAATCAGGCCGCGACCCCGCGACTCAACCGTTGCGTGGCCTTCGAGCATCTCCAGCTTGTGAACGAGCGTAGAGGTGCCCCGGCTGCTGGCATCGAGGCTTGGAATCGACATGAGCGAGGAGTTGTACTCGACCCACACACCCTCCGACAGGTCCTTGAACTTGCGCAGACGCATGTCGTAGCCAACGATGACCCGGCTCATCACCAAGCGCAGCGTCTCGTGGATGACATCTTCGCGATTGTTTCGCTTGGTCGGACCTTCTAGGTCAATTCCTACGACGCGGCCGTCATCGCGGACGGACAGCTGTAGGTAGCTACCGGACAGGGCGGTATCGATTTCGTCTAGGATCTGCTGGACCCGCGCGGGGTTGTCCCGGTCCTGGGCTATCGACTGCATTCCGAAGTCTTCAATGGTGCAGTCGACCTCAAACCGTCGGCGGCTTCGGCGCCAGTCCTTCTCGCACGCAATGATGGTGCGAACTTGGTACTTGGTACTCCGAAATTCCCAGTTGTTTCGGGCCTGGAACACGACAGGGTCGGGCACCGTGACTTCGGTCGCGACGAACCAGCGGGTGCCGTCCCATCGCGCGAACATGTCGTCGTACACCGTGATGCTGTAGTCAATGTCGTCGTCTTCGAGGGCAGTTGCCGGTGCAGCAGGCGTCGGTTCGCCCCCGTCAGCAGTGCCGTCGGTAGGGGTGTCTTGCGCGTACGCCGATGTGGCGGTCGCGAGACACAAAAGCAGTGGTGTGATGAAGCGCATGGACCTCTCCCGCCCACGAGTGTTCTGTGGGGCGGTCTTGTTTAGGGGTTGTAGCGCGAAGAGGGGTCAACCCGTCGTCAACCCTCGTCAGTCCTTGGGAGGTCCAAGGTCAAACCTTCCGAGGCAACGCTGACGACAATGCCAGGGGCGTGTTCATCTAGCCATGCCTGGGCCTGCCGCTGTACGTCGTCCAGAGCGTCGTCTGAGCGATCCGGGTCGTGGTGATACAGAACGAGGTGTTTCGGACGCGCTTGTTTGGCCAGCTCCAAGACGTCTTGAAGGAACGAGTGGCCCCAGCCGACCTTGTGTGCGCGGTCAGCGTGAACGTACTGAGTGTCGTGAATCAGGACGTCACAGTGGCGTGCGAAGGCCGCTAGCTGCTCCACGGTTGTGGTGACGGGACCCGGTGGATTGAGCTCGTTGTCCGTCAGGTAGCACAGGGACCGGCCACGGTGTTCAATGCGGAATCCTTGGGCGCCACCGGGATGATTTAGCGGAATGGGCTGAACGGTAGCCCCGCCAATACACCACGGCTCGCTGTCGTGTTCGACCCGCTCAATTCGTGCCGGAACGTCCGCTGCTGGAACCGGAAAGTGGATGGGGTCGAACAGTGCAGGCTGCCGTCTGAAGCGCTCTTGCGCCTTGTTGGGCAGTGGGTGCAGAAGGATTCGGCCCTGTGGCAGGTACAGCGGCACGAAGAAGGGCAGGCCGAGAATGTGGTCCCAGTGGGTGTGACTCAACAACAGGTGGATGTTGTCTGTCCGGCCACTTGCGACCAGCTCGTGGCCCAGCTTTCGCATTCCTGTGCCGGCGTCCAACACCAAGACAACGTCATTGGGTAGCTCAACGGTCACACACGATGTGTTGCCGCCGTGACGCACGGTCTCGGGACCAGGCGCTGGACAGCTACCGCGCACGCCCCAGAAGCGAATGCGCAGTCCGTTGGACTGTGGAAGCGGTGTGTTCATGGGGCCCGTTGCGAGAGTCTAGAACTGCGAGAGAGTCGGACAGTCTGCAAAGCAGTAGCTGCTGGTGTTGGCTTCGAACACTTGAGCGCACTGATAACCGCGCGGACAGGCATCGGCAGACGCCGGATTGCACTCAACCAGACAGGCGCTCTCGGTGCAACCAAAGGCGTCGGCTTCGAAACACGCGCACACCGCACCGGGCGACTGGGCGGCGCACGAGTCACCGAAGGCGTCTACGGTGCACTCGGCTTGGCAGTGTGGAGCGGGGTCTTGCACGCACTGGCCACTGCCAACATCGCAGCGTTCGCCGTAGGTGCAATCGAGAGTGGTGCTGCGGCAGCCGTAGGGCTCACACTGGTTGGTCGCGCCACAGGTCTCGCCAGCGAGGCAGTCGCCGTCACCGGCACAGCCGACAACGCAGGTATTGGCGTCATCGCAGGTGAAGCCAAGGTTGCACTGGTCGGGCTGGGTGCACTCGACCGCTTGGCACAGACCGACTTCGTTACACACGGCAATGCCGTCGCAGTCGCCGTTGTCGATACAGCGCAGGTTGCTGCTTCCTGTGCAGCTAAGCAGCAGTGTTGTCGACGCGAAGAGTAGGGAACGCATCATTCGGCACCTCCGCCACAGAAGCCTTCTTCCATGCCACTGCCATTGTTGTAGCGGACGGTGATCTGCGAACCGATAGGCGGCAGGGCGTCGCGTGCGAAGACGATAGCTGGCAAGTCTTCCCCGCCTTCGTTGATGAACTCGAACGTCCACTCGCCGCTGTCACACGGGATGATGTCGCTCTCGACACCAACGGACAGTGTGTTGAGGTCGGGCGCTCGTGCCAAGAAATAGGTGTCTCGAAGCCGAGAAGAGTTCAGAGACAAGTCGGTCACGATGGACTCGAAGTTCTGGTCGCACAGATCTCGAGACACGCCATTGGTCTGCGCGGTGACGTCTACGTACCTGGCGCCGGGCGATGAACCGGCGGCGTTTAGGCAGGCAGCGGGGTCGATAACGGTGAGCGATGAGGCGTTGATGGCCTCGCGGCTGCGCTGTCCCTTTACATCCCGTAGGTCGTTGATGTACTCGTTGACTGGGAAGGGAGAGACGTCTTCTTCGTCACTGACAAAGATGACGCTGAGCTCTGCCTGCTCGCGGATGAACCCGGCGTTGACGGTGGTCAGCAGTTCAGGAGTGAAGGCGAGACGTGCCGCTTCGAGGCCCATCTCAAAGCCCGCGCCGCAGACGCCAACGTTGACGAGGTCGCGGAAGACCAGGTCGGCGTCGGGTGTGTTCGACGTGATGACCGTGCCGTTCACAATGTACCCGGCGTTCGGAATCTCATTGATTAGCGCTTGGGTGCACTGCGGAATTTGGTCGGTGTATTCAGGCTTTTGAATCGTCGTAGTTGTGACGGCGATGTGGTAGTCGACATTGGCATCAATGAAGAACTGAATGAAAGCGTTGAAGTTGTCGCCCAGGCTTCGCTGGTAGGGCGCCATTGAACCCGAGTTATCAACGACAATCAGAATATCCACGCGCTCGGCGGGCTCCTGAAAGAAGACGTTGACCGTCTCTTGCCGGGTGATGCCGGTCTCGCTGCATGCGAAGGTCAGTGCCAATAGGCTAGGGAGGAGGGTCCGCATAGTGGATCTGTCCAAGTCTCTTAAGTCGGCTGGCAAGATAGTCGCTGGTCCACAAACTCGCCAATGGAGAGGTTCATGCCGCGCGCTGGTCAAACGTCCGCTGCGCCGAGCCTTGTGTCTGACGAGCGTCTGAGCCGGATGCGTGATGGCGCTGAGGCTTTGTGGGGATGGCTGGAAAGCACGGTTCGAGACGGCATTGCCCGTCTGGAGGAGAGTGAGGCGGGTCTGACGGAGCGCGTCGCCCGACTCCATGACGCCCAGCTTCCTGGGCTTGCGCGATGGCTGCAATTTATCGGTGAACGGATTGGCGACGGGCCTGGTTGGCCATCGGTTGTTGTGGGTGAGCTGGGTCGGTTGGCCATTGCGACGAAGGCCTGGACGCGGTGGGACCACCTTCACGTGGACGTTCAGCACGGCCTGTTGGTACGCAGCGGCGTGGTCGTGCGAAAGCAGACGGTCTTGGCGCTCGGAGACCGCGTCCCTGGATTGTGGTCGGTCATTGGCCAGCACCTCACAGAAGACGACCGCGGCTTGTCCACTCGCCGGACCGCCTTGATGGGACCGCGACCGGCGATGGTCGTGGAGCATCAATTTGGGACGGCACCGCCAGCGACCCTGGCTCCGGGGGCCGAGCTGTTCGCAGAGCTCGCATTTTGGCCAGGACGTGGAGCCATTCGAGCCCGGATTGTTGACGCTGAGACCACGGGAGAGTGGCGGCCAGACGGTGCACTGTCACTGGGCGACGTTCGTGAACACCTGGCTCTTCACTACGCGAGGGCGCCGCTGACCGCTCAGATCCCCCTCGCGATTTGTGATGTTCGCGTTGTGGTTCATGAGGGGCGGGCTTGGGTAGCCGACGACACGGACGCCCTGCCGACCGTTGGCCTTCCGTGGGACGCCGTCGCCGCATCCGTCGGAGGACCGGTTGTCGTGGGCGGATGGTGGACAGGTCACGCGGTTGCGATTGCCGGAGTCGTGGTGGGGGAGCGCTTTGTGCCGATCGACGCTGTGGAGCGGACGGACGGCCCCCCTCGCGCGCAAGACGCTCTCACCCGCGAGCTTCTGGTTGGTGGCCGAATGGCACGTCTTCTAGAAGCGGGGATTCGTCGGATTGAGCGGCGGGCGAACCCACCGAGGGTGCGCGTTCCACTCCCGGCCGTCTCGCACGATACGACGCCCGTGATGTCGGCCTCTGCGGTCCGGGTCTTTGATGGGGTTCTTCAGCGTCATCCCAAGGCGCTAGAAATGGTGGTCGCAAGTATCGTGGCCATGAAGGAGCGTCCTGACGGCAGTCTGCTCACGCGGTTGTTGGGGGCGCCCGCCTCGCAATGGCAGGACGTTGAGCCAGTCCTCGGTCCGCATGCGCGCCAAGTGGCTGCGCTGGACGATCGTTGGCGATGGGCGGCGGACCTGCCCATCGACGTTGGCTGGGATCGTGAAGAGCTGCGCGTGTCCTGCGTGCACTCTGAGTGTCGTCAGCGACCTCGGACCGCGTTGTTGGAGGTGCAACAGCGCTGGGGCGACGTGTCGCGGGCGGCGGACCGATTGGCGCTGCTGGACGTACTCGCGATCCATGAAAGCGTCGTAAACGAGGGTTTCCTAGACGGTCTGCTAGACGACTCATCAAAGACGGTCCGGCGACGTGCGGCGGCACTTCTTGCGCAGGAGAGGTGTCCGGACTTTGTGGCGCGAATGACACAGCGCGCCGAGACGTGGTGGCCCTTGCGTGAACAACATCGAGCGCGACAGGTACCCACAACACTCGACGATGCGGCTCTGCGGGATGGTCTCGGCCCGGATTTGTCGACGGTCAGCGCACGCGAGCGTGTCTGGATGCAGACGGTCGCCTGTGTTCCCCCTTCGAGTTGGTCGGGACAAGTGGACTGGGATCACGTTGATGATGTTGTAGGGCACGCACTCGGGCTGGCCATTGTGCGGTTCGCAGATCGTGAGATGGCTGCTCGCTGGACGGCACTCGACAAGACCTTCGGTCTGCCCCGCGCGTCAGTGACCGCATTGTTGCGCTTGGTCGAGCCGTCGGAACGAATGCGGTGGTTTGATTGGGCCTGTGAGCGGCGTGTGGGCGATGTTCTTCCGGCGATTGTGACGTCATTTCCTCAACCTTGGGGTGATGAGGTGACTCAAGCGTGGCGGGATGGACTGGAGCAACACGCCCGTTTTGTGTCCATGGGTGTGGGCAGGTCCTCTGCTGGCTGGTCGGACACGCTTTTTGTCGCTTGTCGGGCGGTCCCACTCGACCGATCGGAAGCGGTCACGACGCCGCTCGACCTGCCGCGCGCCACCGATCCCATCACACAACATTTGATTGGCTCGCTTCGTGATGCCGCAGAGTGGATGGGGGTGAGAGAGCGATTGATAAGTTTTCCGGGGTCACCCCGTAGTGCGACATTGGCAAACTTGGGCTAGTGCGCAGCGCGTCGTGTGCCGAACTACGGGTGGTCGCTTCCCTCTCAACGTTTCAACACGTATTCTCCCGCGCCGGAGCCGCTGAATGTTCGCAATCCTCGCAATCCTCGCTTGTTCGACAGCAGTCTTTCTGCTGATGCTCGCGTGGTTGTCCGGCCATCGCACCATTATCCCCACCGCCGTAAAGCCAATTTGGTTCTTGGTTCCGGGGACTCTTTTGCTGGTGTCGAGCCCAATTCTTTGCCTTGGGCCGTCGGTCGTGCAGTGGAACAGCTGCTCCAGCGATTGCACAATGTCCTCCGCCGAAGTCACCACCGCGTACGACGCCTGTGTCTTGGGCTCCACGGCAACCGTCGGCAAAGACGCTGGAAAAGATGAGTCGCTGACCCCGGCACAGGTTCAGGCCATCGTCGCTGAAGCCCGTCCGGCCATTGAAGCGCAGTGTCAGGTGACCGTCACGAGCCAGTGCACCACACGGTGCTTTGACGCATGGTGGGCACCAGAGATGGCCGCACTTGGTGAGGCTGACGCAGAGTGAGCGTTCTCCGTCGTCATGCCGAAGAGGCGTGCGCGGATGAGTTGGCGACTCTCGCAGAGGTTCCAGGGCCGCGACCGTACGGATGGTCGCTGACGCCTAGCGCAGTGCGCACCTTCATCATGGGAGGCGAGCTTGCGGACGGAACCGTAGTTGAGCCCAAGTACATCGGAGACGTTCGCCGCGTTGAGGTGGCGATCGCTACGTTGGCGACGGACCGTGCGCTGCTCCTGCAAGGAGACCCAGGAACCGGTAAGTCTTGGCTTAGTGAGCACCTCGCGGCGGCGATCTGTGGCGACTCCACCTTGCTGGTCCAGGGAACCGCCGGCACAGATGAGTCCGCGTTTCGCTACGGGTGGAACTACGCCAAGCTCCTGTCCGAGGGCCCGTCTCGCGAGGCGATGGTCGAGAGCCCCATTCTTGTGGCCATGCGCACTGGCGGTATTGCGCGTGTCGAAGAGCTCACGCGGGTCAGTCCGGAAGTTCAGGACGCTCTCCTTGGAACCCTGTCCGAGAAGGCCGTTCCAGTGCCGGAGCTGGGCATTGAGGTTCAGGCGCAGCGTGGCTTCAACCTCATTGCCACAGCGAATCGTCGTGACCGCGGTGTCAACGAGCTGTCGAGCGCCCTGCGGCGTCGGTTTGCGGTTGTAGAGTTGCCGGCACCAGCGACCATTGCGCTTGAAGTCGAGATCGTGCGCACACGACTGCTCGCTCTGGGTAAGGGACTCTCGCTTCCTGGAGAGGTTCCACCAGCCCAAGCGATTCATCGATTGGTGACCGTCTTTCGGGAACTCCGAGCGGGCATTACCGAAGACGGCACGCTGAGCCTCAAGCAGCCGAGCGGCACGCTCTCTACAGCGGAAGCCATTGGCGTGCTGTCCCAAGGATGGACGCGGGCCGCCTACTACGGTGGCGGTGAACTCTCGGCGGACCACCTTGCGGATGGCTTGCTAGGCGTGGCTATTCAAGATGAGCGGGATTCGACCGCCGTTCGTGAATACGTCCTCGCCGTCCTAGACAATCGCCCTGACTGGGAGGACTGGGCACGGGCGCTGCGAGCGCGCTTGTGACCGAGGCCGTTCGCTGGTTTCCTATCCGGCATCACGGGGCGGGTACGGTCTGCGCGTTGACAGAGGGCCTACAGGCGTACGCGCCGGACTGCGTGTTGGTCGAGGGGCCTCCAGAGGCCGAGTCCCTGCTGGCGTTTGTTGGGCGGGCAGACCTGAACCCTCCGGTGGCCCTGTCTGTGTACGTTCGCGGCGAGCCCGACCGGTCGGTGACCTACCCGTTTGCGTCATGGTCGCCCGAGTGGACTGCGCTGTTGTGGGCGGCTCACAATGGCGTCCCGACGCACTTTATGGATCTGTCCATTGGACAGCGTCTCGCGATGGACTGCCCGCACTCCGAGCGTCGGGATGCTGACTTGGGAACGTTGGCGAGTCTAGGTGGCTTCGACAGCGTGTCCGCGTGGTGGGACGGGATGGTCGAGTCGCACGGAATGGATGTCTTTGCGGCGGTCGTGCAGGCCATGACTGCGGTTCGGGAGCGACAGGAAGGGCGGTTTGGTATCCGCTCCTCTGATCCCGTCGATGCGGTACGAGAAGCGGCTATGCGCCAAGTTCTGCGGAAAGCGGTCAACGCTGGCAACCAACGCATTGCTGTGGTGTGTGGTGCGTGGCATGTGCCCGCGCTGTTGAGCCTGGGCGGCGTGGGGGAGGACAAGGCACTGCTTCGAGGGCGGGCTCGGGTTCGCGTGGACGCTGCGTGGATTCCATGGTCGGCCGAGCTGCTGTGTTCGACGAGTGGGTACGGGGCAGGGGTCGCGTCGCCGGGCTGGTCTGCGGTCATTGCGGGCGGTGTGACAGACCGTGAGGCGCGCTGGGTGTCTACGTGGGCGAGTGCGCTGCGAGATGCGGGCCAGCAGGCGAGTGCCGCACAGTGCGTGGATGCGGTGCAGCTGGCTCAGCAGCTGTGCGAGCTGCGTGAGCGTTCGCGACCTTCGCGGGACGACCTCGATGACGCTGTTCGAGCGGTCTTTGGCCACGACGCCACTGCGATTGTAGCCGACCGCGTTCGCCTGGGGGACGCGATTGGGCAAGTGCCCAGGGATGCGCCCGCAGTGCCGCTTGTGGTGGCTGTGCGCGCCGAACAACGAAGGCTGCGGCTCTCCACATCGCCCACGGCAAAGACCGTCGAGCTGGACCTACGCCAGCCCCGCGGTCTACAGAAGAGTCAGCTCCTCCATCAGCTGGTCATTCTTGGTGTGCGGTGGGGCACCCGGAGTCCGTCGCCAGAAGGTGCCCTGGGTACGTTTCGCGAAGCGTGGACGACTGCCTGGACGCCAAGCTGTGAACGGGCGTTGGTCGCAGCGAGCCCGTGGGGAGTGACCGCAGAACAGGCCGCTCACAGTACGCTTGTGGCCCGAGCGGCACTTCGAGGGCACTTGACGGCATCGGTGGCGGATGTGGAGAGTGCGCTGCTCGCTGGATTGGCGGGCGCCTTGCCGGAGCTGCTCGATGCGCTGGATGTTGTTGCGGCGCGCACCGCAGACCCGATGGTCCTGTTGACCGCATCGCCTGGCTTGGCGCGTGCTGCTGTCTATGGCCGGGTTCGTGGGTCGGAGAGCGGTATTGCCGGCATTGCCGTTCGACTGTGCCAGCGTGGACTGGCGGGCCTGCCGACCGTTGGGGTCGGTGTGGACGCCGACGCCGCTGAGCGAATTGCCGAGGCACTGTCAGATGCAGAGCGAGCCATACGCACGCTGGCTGACGGTGAGCTGACCACCCTGTGGCGACGAACCTTGTGGTTGGTTCTGGGGAGCGCATGCCATCCACGAATCCGCGGTCAGGCGGCGCGGTGGTTGTTCGATGCGGGGCAGGAGGTGGACCTACCCACGTTGTTAGGGCGTGCCTTGAGCGTCCCGGAACCAGACCTGGCAGCTGCGTGGCTACAAGGCTTTTTGACCGGTAGCGGCTACGTCTTGGTGTTGCGTCCGGACATCTACAAGCGCATCGATACTTGGCTCACGGGTCTGCCTGAGCCCGCTTTCCAGACGGTACTTCCAGCTCTGCGCCGATGCTTCGCAGCCTTTTCATCGGATGTTCGCGGTCGTCTGGCCGCAGCGCTGACCACGTCATCTGCCACAATCGCGCCTGTTGTTGACAACTCTCGGAGAGATAGGACAGTTCGGATGGGGCTAATTGGCTGGATTGGGCCGGCCGGGTCTGAATCAGAGCCAGATGCAGTGGTAACCAATGACCGCGAATAGTTGTACGGGTTTGCAGAATCCGGAGCCGCCGTCGTCAACAATCCACCAGCACTGCTCTCTCTGCGATACCCTCGCGCCGCCGCATGGAGTGGAGTCTCGGTGAGCAATGAGAAGGAATGGATGCGGCTGTATGTGCAGACCGGTGACAAGGCGGCATTTGAGGCCATCTTCACCGAGTATGCGCCACGGGTGCACCGTTTCATCTTGCGTCGGACGCGTGGAAATCGGCATCTGACCGACGACCTGACCCAGCAGACCTTCCTACACTTGCACCGAGCCCGCAACGACTTCGACTTGTCGCGCCCGCTGCGGCCTTGGATTTTCACGATTGCCGCCAACTTGGTGCGCGAGGCGGCCCGCAAGTCGAGTCGTCGCCCTGAAGTGTTGGTCGACCCGTTGGAGCGTTCAACAGCCTCTGTTGCTCCGTCTGTGTCCTCACCGGAAGATCGGTTGGTGCGTCGTTCCTTGGACCTACTTCCGGATGCGCAGCGGGAGGTCATTGTCCTGCACTGGTTCGAAGGCCTGTCCTTCTCGGAAATATCCAGCGTGGTTGGCGCGTCCTTGTCTGCGGTTAAAGTACGCGCACACCGCGGGTACAAACGACTACGGGAAAACTTGGGAGGGACCCTGTGAACACAGAACCGTCCGACCCCGTCCGCCCCGAACGTGCGCCTGAGCTTCCGTCTCTCGACGTGGGTCAAATGGACGCCCTGTTCGCCGTCATCGCTGCAGAAACGGTCGATGCCCCGTCTGGGCCCATTGAGAAATTGCGCGAGCTGCCTTCGGGCATGCGTGTTGGACTGGCGATTGCCTTTCAGGTCGTTGTTGCGGCCGTTGGTATTGGGCTTCAGACACCCAGAGGCGACTGGCTGCTCGTTCTTGGGCCACTGCTGGTCATCGGAGTTCTGGGCGGCATCGGCAGTGCGCTATCACTGAAGTCGTCGGGTACAGCCACCACTGCCTTGGCCCGTCTGTCGCCGTGGCTGCTCATTGTTCCCGCGGTTGTGGCACTGCCCAACTTTTGGCCTGGCATGACCGGTATGGGCTTTTGGGAGGCCATGCCTATCCATCTGGGTTGTATGGCCCGCAGCGCTTTCATCGCGTTGCTGGCGACGCTTCCGTTCATCGTCCTTGAGCGGCACGGTCTGCTTCGTCGCTGGTCATTACTCAGCGCTGCCGGCTCGGCTGGCGCTATCGCCTTTGTTGTACAGGTCGCTACGTGTCCGCTGACCACCTTTGAGCACCGCGTCTTTGCCCATGGCTTTGCTGGCGTGGGTGTGGCTGCAGTACTGGTTGCGTTCGTTTGGATTCGCAGTCGGATCCGCGCGTAGTCGCGTACGACGGTCCGTCGCATCTTTTTCCTTTAGTCGGCCGGACGTGCGTCGATAGGACCACATGCGTCCTACAGACATTCAAACATGGTCAACGCGCGCCACGCGACTGGGATTGTTCCCGGCCATTGCGTCGCACGCGGTTGCTGTCGTCTCCAATCCGGACTCTTCGGTCACCGACTTGGTGCGTGTGGTTCACCGGCATCCTGCGGTGAGCATGCGTATCGTTCGACTGGTCAATGGACCGTTCTACGACATGCCGCGTCCGATTCATCGGTTGAACGATGTCTTCGTGTACACCGGCATGGCCGAGGCTTTGCGGCTCATCTTGGCAGTGTCCATTGGCGCCCAGCTCTGGGACACACTGACCGGTCGACGCATCGGCTATCATGCGGTTCGTGTGGGCGGTTTGGCCCGGCTGATTGCCCGACGGACAGCCGGAGTCGACCCTGGAGACGCGTTCCTTGCCGGCTGCCTACATGATGGCGCCATGCCCGTGTTCTCCGAGTCTCATCCAGCGTACGACGCGATGGCTGCCGAGTGTCATGGAGAGAGATTGGTACGGGCCGAACGAGAAGCGTTGGGAGTCGACCACGCAGCGCTGATGAGCGCGTTGTTGCTTCAGTGGGGCATTGCACCACGCATTGCGACCGGAGTTCGCTGTCACCATGACCCTGTGACGTCCGCGACCGACCCCCTCGCTGTCGTTGTTCAAGTGGCCGACGCTATCGACACCGCGATGCAGTCGCAGACGCCCACACAAGATGCCGTTGGACAGCTGGTGAACCTGCCAGCGTCCCAGGCCCTCGAGATTCGCGGCGAAGAGATTCACCACTGGCTCGACACCGCTTCTGGCAAGGTTCGCGTCGCCGGATAGCCACCTAGGCATGACCGAGCGAGACCGACGCTGGCGACTCGTCCTAGGCGAGAGTGCTGCCCCTGCATTGCCTGCGGAACTGTCCGAGACCGACCAGCGGAGGGACCGTGCGCTCGAAGCGGTGTACGACGCCGAACGAACCGGCGGAATGGGACGAACCGCGCCCAAAGTCGCACAGTGGCTAGGCGAGGTCCGAGACCTCTTCCCACCCCGAACGGTCCAGCTTCTACAGAAGGATGCGGTCGAGCGTCTGGACCTGACCCGGCTGCTGCTGGAGCCTGAGCTGTTGGACACGCTGCAGGTGGATGTTGACCTGGCAGTCGCGTTGGTCGGGCTTAGCGAGGGCATGCCCAATGAGGTCCGTGAGCGCGCTCGGTCCGTTGTTGACCAGGTGGTTCGAGAGCTCGCCAAGACACTGCGGGGGCCCGTAGAACAGGCGGTGCGTGGGTCGCTGAGGCGTCGTCGTTCACGGCATCCTGTGGGTGGGGACATTGACTGGAATCGAACCATTCTGAAGAACTTGCGGCACTACGATGCTGCGCGAAAGACGGTCATTCCAGACACCCTTGTGGGCACGTCGCGTCATGGCACACGGCTCGACCATGTGGTGCTGTGTGTGGACCAATCTGGCTCCATGAGCGCCTCGTTGGTGTACGCGGCCATTGCGGCGAGTGCCTTGGCGCAGGTTCCGTCCATCGCTACTCGCTTGCTCGCGTTCGACACGCGCGTGGTCGACCTGACCGAGCACGTGCGGGATCCTGTCGCCGTGTTGTTCGGAGCCCAGCTCGGTGGCGGAACGGACATTGCTGGTGCCTTGAGGGTTGTGGAAGACGGACTGCAGACGCCCCGGCGAACAACGGTTGTTCTGATGAGCGATCTGTTCGAGGGGCCGAGCTCCAGCGGGCTTCTTCAGGTCGTGGCGCGGTTGTGTGACGCGGGTGTGCGCATGGTCGGGCTGTTGGCGGTCAGTGACGACGGCGCACCGTCCTATGACGCCGGCACCGCCGACCGATTGCGACGTCTAGGCATGCCGTGCCTCGCCTGTGCTCCTGGCCAGCTCGGGCCTCTGCTAGCCGCTGCACTTGATGGCCGTGACCTCACCGCTTGGGCGCGCGGGAGAGGCTAGGGGACCGGCGCTACCCTGACACCCGGAGGCGACGTGGCGAACATCTTGATCACAGGGGCAACGAGCGGGATTGGACGACAGACGGCTCTGGAGCTTGCCGCTCTTGGCCATCACATTGGCGTTCACGGGCGCTCAGCCGACAAGGCAAAGGCTGTCGCCGGAGAGATCGAACAGGCCGGCGGACAAGCCACGGTCTTTCTTGCCGACTTGATGTCGCTCGAACAGGTCTCGGCCTTGGCCGCGGATGTGGTTGAGCGATGGTCGCGCCTAGACGTCCTGCTCAACAATGCTGGGCTGATTCAGACCGAGACCGTGCTCACGGAGGACGGCCACGAATCCACCTGGGGCGTCAATCACCTCGCGCACTTCCTGCTCACCCAGCTTCTGCTGCCCCGGCTGACCGAGAGTGGGGGACGGGTGGTCTGTGTGGCGTCGGATGCCCACTATGGCGCGAGCGTTCCGTTCTCGGACCTAGACGGTGAAGGCTCCTACGCCGGCTGGAAGCGCTACCAGCAGAGCAAGCTGATGAATGTGTTGTTCGCGGCCGAGTTCGCCCGTCGTCACCCTGAGGTCGAGGTAGTCAGTCTGCATCCGGGCTTTGTGGCGTCAAACTTCGGCATGAACACTGGGTGGATGAGCTGGATTATGCGTCTGACACGCCTTGTTCAGCTGTCAGTGGATGATGGCGCCAAGACCAGTGTGTTTTGTGCGACGACGCCCACCGTCCGTAGCGGGGCCTACTACGCAAAGAGCTGCGAGAAGACGCCCAGCAAGCAGGCGCGGAGCGAACATGACGCCAAGCGACTGTGGGAGCTGTCACAAGCCAGTGTGGCGGCGTGGCTGCCATGAGCTGATGCAGATTCCAACTGTGGCGCTCACGACTCTGCGAAAGCGATAGGGACGGTTCTCCCCGGAGGTCGTATGCCCAAGGCAGCCCGCATTGCTGCGGTCATTGTCGTTGTTGTTGGTCTACTCACGTTCCTATTTGGCCGCTCCATGGTGGTCATTGCGACGGACTGGCTGTGGTTTGACGCGATTGGCTACGGAAGTATCTTCCAGACCACACTGCTCGCGCAGATCGGACTTGGAGTGGCTTCGGCTCTGGGTGCTTTTGCGCTGTTGCAGGCGAACGCTGTCGTTGCGTTGGCGCGCTCCCCAGGCGGGGCTGCTATGAACCCAGAGCTCGTCGACAATCCAGTGGGTCAGATGCTCATGCGCATTCCAGCGGCAACCTTGACGGGTGTCGTCTCGGCCATCTTGGCGGTATTCGTTGGGCTGTTCATGTCTACACAGTGGTCGCTGCTGTTGCTGTTTTTGAACGGCGGGTCGTTTGGATGGACCGAGCCTGTTCTTGGACATGACGCGAGCTTCTACGTCTTCACGCTTCCTCTGCTGCAAGTCCTGCGCGGAACGCTCTTCGCCGTCGTAGTCCTTGGCGCCATCTCGGCAGCCATCCTGTACGGCCTTCGCGGTGCCATCCGTCTGGACATTGTGGAGCGTGGCGGACAGGCTGAAGTCCGAGGCGTCCACATCTCGACTTTCGTCAAGTCCCACCTGGGTGTGTTGGTCGGAGCGGGCTTGGTTCTCGTTGGAGCCGGCTCTTGGTTGGCTCGCTACGACCTCATGTACCTGCAAACGGGACTCATCTCTGGACCCGGCAGCGCGGACATCACCGCTACAATGCCGCTACTCACGTTGCAAGCGGCGTGTGCGGTCATTGCTGCCCCCATCGCTTTTGCGGCGATTGCCCGTGGACTTCGTCCGGCTTGGGCCGGTGTCGGCGCCCTGGTCTTCGTGCCGGGACTGCTCTCGGCGTTCGTTCCGGGCTTGGTCCAGCGCTACCGCGTTGAGCCGAATGAGATTGCTCTTGAGTCGGAGCACATCACCTCGCACATTGCCGCTACCCGCCACGCCTTCTCGTTGGACGGTGTTGAAGAGCGAGACCTCTCGGGCACGGCGGAGCTGAGCTGGGCTGACATTCAGGCCAACCAGCCCACGCTGGACAATGTCCGTCTATGGGACCACAAGCCGCTGCTCGACACCTTCTCGCAGGTCCAAGAAATTCGGACCTACTACGACTTCGCCCACGTCGACAACGACCGGTACATGGTCGACGGTCAGCTGCGTCAGATCATGCTGTCCCCACGTGAGCTCGTGGCATCCAGCCTGCCTGCCCGTGCCCGGACCTGGGTCAATGAGACCATGACCTACACCCATGGCTACGGCATTGCGCTGGGGCCCGTCAACGAGGTGACCGAAGAGGGACTGCCGCGTTTGTGGGTACAGGACCTACCCCCACAGGTTGCCTACCCGGATGATCTGCGGATCGATGAGCCGGCGCTGTACTTCGGTGAAGTGATGACCGAGCCCGTCTTCGTACGGACCGACAACCGCGAATTCGACTACCCAACCGGTGACGGTGAGGCCTACACGACCTACGAAGGCGATGGTGGCGTGCAGATCGGCGGCGGGCTTTGGCGCGCTGCTTGGGCTCTACGACTGAACAGTAGCAACGTGATTCTGGCCGGCGAGATCAATGCGGACAGCCGCATTCTGCTGTACCGAGACATCCGCGAGCGCGTTGAGACCATTGCCCCCTTCTTGGGCATCGACAACGACCCCTACTTGGTCATCGACGACGGCCGACTGGTCTGGGTACTCGACGGCTACACCGGAACTCGGCGCTTTCCGTACGCCGAACCCTGGCGTTTCCCTGGCTGGCGAACCGTCAACTACATGCGTAGTAGCGTCAAGATCACGGTAGACGCCTACACGGGTGAGACGCTGTTCTACGCGGTAGACGACAACGACCCCATCTTGGCTGCCTGGCGCGCAACCTTCCCGGATCTATTCCGGCCTGGAAGCGACCTTTCCGACGGACTTCGCTCGCACCTTCGCTACCCGCAAGATGCCTTCGAGGCGCAGGCCAAGCTGTTCGCGACCTACCACATGACCGATCCACAGGTGTTCTACAATCGTGAGGATGAATGGGAGGTTCCCGCCGTTGACGGTCAGATGATGGAGCCGTACTACACCGTTATGAAGCTCCCCGGCGAAGAGACCGAAGAGTTCATTGTGATGTTGCCGTTCGTTCCGAAGACCAAGGAGAACCTGGCCGCATGGATGGTCGCTCGCAGCGATGGGTCTGCCTACGGCGGGCTTCGCGCCTACCAGTTCCCGAAGGACCGGGTCTTGTATGGGCCGTCACAGGTGGCATCGCGCTTCAAGCAGGACGCCACGATTAGCCCGCAGCTGACCTTGTGGAGCAGCAATGGCTCGCAGACCAACCTCGGCACCATGCTGGTCATTCCCGTCGAGGAGTCCCTGATCTACGTGCAGCCGCTGTACCTGCAGGCGTCCCAGGCGACGAGTGCCGGACAGACCGAGGCCCGTTCAGCCATTCCAGAGCTCAAGCGTGTGCTTGTTGGCTACGAGAACCGGGTGGCGATGGAGCCGACACTTGAGGGCGCGCTTCGCAAGCTGTTTGCTGTCGAAGTGGAAGACCAAGCGCGTGAAGAACGTGCAGCGGAGACCACTGCGACACAGGGGTCAGCCGATGGTGGCGACCTCGCTGCGATGGCCCTGCGCCAGTACCAAGATGCTGAGGTTGCGATGCAAGCCGGTGACTGGGCTGCGTACGGCGTTGCTCTGGACGCGCTTGAGCTGACGCTACAAGACCTCGCTGGCCTTGAAGATGCGCAGGAAGAAGGGGTCGAGCTCGATTCCGTTCCTCAAGCCGCCCCCGAGTAGGGCGGTCTAGAGGGAGACGCCGAAGTAGCTGCTAGCAGACGTCCGAATGGGCGTCTCTGGCGGGTAGTAGGCAAAGACGGACTGGCGGCCATCCGCGGCAAAGACGAAGCCCGCGTCACGTGCTGCGCGGAAAGCGCCGATGTTGACGCGTCCGCCTTCAACCGTGACGGTGTCGCTTCCGATTGGAGCGAGAACGACCTGGATGCCCTGTGCGCTCGCGGCGCTGCGTAGACCTGCGACGGTGCCGGCAAAATCTTCGGGTTGCTCGCCTCCGTAAAAGGCGACGATGGCCTTGTACCCGCCGGTAGCCGGCTCGGGTTCGGCCACGGCTGCACTGCCTGGAGTCGTGGCTGCTTGGACTGCGGGCAGGTCCCGTGAGCTGGGTGCGGTGGCCGGTGCTGCGGCAGGTGTCGGTGTGGGAGCCACATCTGCGACGGGTGCTGCGACGGGTACTGCGGCGGGCTCAGCGGTATCACCGGTCGGCCGTGGAGCTGGGGCCCGGTCCTGGTCGAACAACGCGCCGAAGCCCTCGTCATCGGGCTCCTCACGCGCCACGGGTTCTGGGGTCGGGGTCACTGACGTCTCGGATTGCATGCAGGCCAAAGAGGCCAGGGCAAACGGTGTCAGACAAAAAACGAGTAGGGCGCGGTGGGTCATGCAGCGAGTCTACCCCGACTGTCCCTTCCCATCACCGCTTGAGGTTGGAGTAGGGTACAGGTCGGGCCGGACCGCTACCTGGGAGACAGCATGACCGAATCGGAGCGATGGGAACAGACGCGCCTCCGCATCACGGGTCTGTTGGACGGCGAGACCGATATTATCGCTATGATGGCGACGGTCGCGTGTGAACTGCATCACGCATTTGACCACTTCCATTGGACCGGTTTTTACCGCGTCACGGCCCCAAACCTGCTGGTCATTGGGCCCTACCAAGGTGGTCATGGGTGCTTGCGCATTCCGTTCGACAAGGGTGTGTGTGGCGCCGCTGCGCGAACTCGCACAACCCAACGCGTCGCAGACGTGAATGCCTTTCCAGGCCACATCGCCTGTTCCTCGTCAACACAGAGCGAGCTCGTTGTCCCGATCTGTGGGCCGAGCGGTACCGTTCTGGCCGTCTTGGACCTGGACAGTGACACCCTCAACGCATTCACAGAGGCCGACCAGCTCAACGTTGAGGCGGTGTGCTCTGACCTTGGTGCGCGCTGGGGGACAGAGTGACGGCGACCTTCGAGCTACCCCGCCTGAGCGTCGAAATAACGCTCCTGCGTGGCTGTCCCTGCCCATCGGGTCGCCGTCAGAGGTTTGTTACTCACGCGTTGTTGGGTCGGGCATCCCCCGAACGGGGGAGGCTTCCGGCAAGCGACAGGTGGCAGCGTTGAGTGGTCGTGGGCCACTGTCGAGTACCGATCCGTGGCTGGGACGGCTCTTCGCTGGGAAGTACCAAGTCAATGACCTGGTGGCGACCGGCGGAATGGGGCGCGTGTATCGGGCACGGCAGCGTGGCATGGAGCGTTGGGTAGCGCTGAAAGTCCTTCATGGACGGCACACAGATGACGACACTGTGGTCAAACGTTTCTACACAGAGATGCGCGCCACGGCGCGGATCGAACATCCGCACACTGTTCGTGTCTACGACTTCGGCCACACAGATGACGGCGATCTATTCTTGGTGATGGAGCTTCTTCGTGGCCCCACGTTGTCCTCGGTGATGGATGCGGAGGCGCCGATGGACCCACAGCGCGTCGCACGTATTGGTGGGCGCATTGCTCGGGCGTTGGAGGCGGCGCACGCGAACGGTGTGGTTCATCGTGACTTGAAGCCGGACAACGTGCTGTTGACGACTCAATACGGCACGCCCGATTGGGTGAAGGTGCTCGACTTTGGTCTCGCTCGCATTGAGAGCGACACCTCGCAAGATCTGACGGCGGTCGGCAAGCGTGTGGGGACCCCCCTGTACATGGCGCCCGAGTACATCGAGCTCCGGCAGGTGGACGAGCGCAGCGACATCTATGCGCTGGGTGCTGTGCTGTACGAGCTGGCAACAGGGCAGCTCCCGTACCGAGGCAGCGCGCGGGAGGTGTTGCGCCAGCAGACCCAGCAGCCTCCGACACACCCGCGGGTGCATCAGCCTCAGCTTCCAGAGTGGCTCGGTGCGCTGATCATGCAGTGCTTGAGCCGTGACCCCGAGAAGCGGCCGGCCTCAGCGGCGAATCTTGCGCGCTCGCTGGAGAGACGCGCCGAAGTGGAGCGGATTGTCGTGCGGCGAGAGAAGCGCCCGGGTCAGTGGCGCATCTTTGCCGTGGCTGGTGGTGTTGCCGCTCTTGTCGTCGTCGGCGTCATCGCGCTGTTCCTGGCGATTGCGGCGGTGTGGGTGACGGTCGGATAGGCGCGCTCCTCGTCATTGGGAGTCGATATGTCCAAGTGGTCCCTGGTCTCACTCATCGCCTTGGTCGGCTGCGCAAAGCCGATGGTTCCTACCGCTCCCGAGGTTCAAGCCCCACCCGTCGTCGTCACGACTCCGGCACTGAACGCCGAGGCGGTCGCTGGCATCGACCATCCCGTGCTCCAAGGGCTGCTCCACAGCCACTGGGAGACGACCATGGCGAACGCTCCCACCTGGGCCACTGCACTTGGCGACTCCCGCTACAACGCACTGCTGTCGGACGGTTCCCCGGCGGCCAGTGAGCGTCATAAGACGGAGCGCGCCGCGTTCTTGAGTCGCGCACGCGCCATTGATGTGGCCTCTTTGAACGACAGCGAGCGCACGACCCTCGAGCTGTTCATCGAAGACCTGTCGTACGACACCGCCAGCGAGGTCTGCCGCTTCGAACAGTGGTCGATCTCTCCGCGCGGTAACCCCTCGGTTTCCTACAATGATCTCGCAGATACTCATCCGCTAGACACGGTGCAGAATGGCCTGGATTTCACCACCCGCCTTAGCCAGCTTCCGAGTGTCGTAGACGATGACATCGCGCAGCTTCGCCTTGGATTGGCCGACGGTTGGGTGGTCAACGCGGACACCGCCGCGCTGGTCGTTGAACAGGTCGAGCGTCAGCTTGCATCCGCTGATGAAGAGTGGGCGTTGGCCCTCGTTCGAGGCACGACCGAGTTCTCAGACGTGGACAATGACGCTTTCGACGCCCGCGTTCTCGCCGCTATGGGGCCGTTCCGAGCCGCCTTAGAGACGTACCTGGCCTTCCTCAAAGCCGAGGTCCTACCCGTCGCGCGCTCGGCAGATGCCGTGGGCGTTGGCGCCTTGCCCGACGGTCCAGCCTGCTACGAATCACGGGTGCGTGCCTACACCACCCTCGACCGTTCAGCAGCGGACATTCACCAGCTTGGCTTGGACGAAATGGCGAAAATCCATGTTGAGTTCCAAGACGTAGGCGAGCGGGTGTTTGGGACCCGAGACATTGGTGAGATCTTCGAACACATGCGCACGGACGACGAGTTGTTGTTCACCACCGCCGAAGAAGTCCAGCAGACCGCCGAGCAGGCCCTCCAAGACGCTCGCGAAGCCATGGTTCAAGCCTTTGGTCGTCTGCCGCAAGCCGAGTGCGACGTGCGCCCAGTACCGGCCAACGAAGCGCCGTACACCACCATTGCCTACTACCGGCAGCCCGCTCCAGACGGCTCGCGCCCCGGTACCTACTACGTCAACACCTACGCTCCAGAGACGCGCCCGCGTCACGAGGCGCGCGTTCTGGCGTACCATGAAGCGATCCCTGGACATCACCTTCAGATTGCCATTGCCCAGGAACTGCCTGACATGCCGGCCGTTCGTCGTCACATGGGCATGACCGCGTTCGTGGAAGGGTGGGCCCTGTACACCGAGCGCTTGTCCGACGAGCTGGGACTGTACCCAGAAGACGTGGACCGTCTGGGCATGCTGTCCTTCGATGCGTGGCGTGCGGCCCGCTTGGTGGTCGATACCGGCATCCACAGCCAAGGCTGGACCCGCGAACAGGCCGAGGCCTACATGCAGGAAAAAACCCCACTAGCAACGAACAACATTGCCAATGAGGTCGACCGCTACATCTCATGGCCGGGTCAGGCGCTGGCGTACAAGACCGGTCAGTTGCACATCTGGGAGCTGCGTCACAAGGCCGAAGAGCAGCTGGGAGACGACTTCGACCTGTCGGCGTTCCATGATGTGGTGCTCGGTGGTGGTGCGGTGAGTCTGCCGGTGCTGACCCGTCGTGTGGATGCATGGCTAGTGGACCAGGAGTAACCAACAATGCGTACACACATCCCCGAGACAGGCTGGGTTCCCGTCGTCGCAAATGGCGTGACTCACGCTGTCTTTGATGAGGGAGAGGGCCCACTGGTTCTTCTTATTCACGGCTTTCCCGACACCGCGCACACGTGGGATGAGGTCGCCCCAGCGTTGGTTGCTGAGGGGTTCCGCGTGGTCCGTCCCTTTGGTCGTGGCATTGCGCCCTCCGAGATTCCTTCCGGAAACGCATTTCATGTGCGCGACCTCGCCGCAGATGTCGTGGCGCTCATCGAAGCGCTCGGTGAGGAGACGGCGATAGTGGTTGGCCATGACTGGGGCGCCGCTGCGGTCTGGGGGGCGGGGCACATCGCGCCAGAGCGGATTTCCAAGCTGGTCGTGGTCGGTATTCCGTATCCACCCGCCGTTCGGCCGACGCTCTCCAAGCTCTGGGGAGCACGGCACTTTTTGGCGAACAAGTTGCCATGGGCCACCCGCCGGTTCCGCAAGAACGACTTTGCCGAGGTGCGGCGCATGTACGAGCGTTGGTCACCTGGGTTTGCCTGGCCGGACAGCGAGTTCGAGTCGGCCAAGAACGCCTATGCGCATCCTGGCTGCGCAAGTGCGGCCATCGGCTACTACCGCCGACTTGGGCTGTGGCCTTTCAAAGGTAAGGTCAGCTGCAATGCATTCGTGATTGGTGGCCAGTCGGACGGGGTTGTCTCGGCGGCTGACTTTGAGCGGAGTGCGCGGTTTGTCGATGGGAACTGTCGGGTCGAGATGCTGCCCGGAGGCCACTTTTTGCATCGTGAGCATCCGCAGCCGTTTATCGACACGCTGCTCGACTGTTTGCGCGACTAGTCGGTCGCTTCGGGAGGCGGGCCGAGGGCCACAACGATGTCCTGGGGTCCCTCCCAGGTCATGGGCTCCCGTGTGACGCCGCTCCCCAATTGCCGGTCAATCCGTTGAGCGTCGCTCTCAAATCCTTCGCGGAAGTACACAACCGTTTGCTCTCGCGCGGCTTGGGCCACGCCGGCCTGGATGAGCCCATTGCCGGGCTTACTGAGGATCTCTACGACTGCTCTTGCGTGCTGGCGAGCGCCCTCTGGAGCCAAGACGGAGACGAGCGGTCTGACTTGGTGGATGGTCCACTCTGCGTGGCTGAGCGTCGGCCCTCGCATTGTCATCAGCCCGCCTGTGTGGACGTCGACCGCTACCCATCGTCCGTCGGGGGATGGGTAGGTGCGGATGGTTCGTTTTGGGATTCCGAACGCCGAGTCTCCTGGTTGCACGGTGTGCAGGGGCCACCAGCCACCCCCGTCTCGCTTGACGCCAAGAGTCAAGATGCTTGAGGAAGACGCAGCGTCCCGCCAGACACCGTCGGCCCACTCGCCGGGGAATTCGGACCGGATCGATAGCTCGACGTCAGCGCCGAGACGTTGTGTACTGGTCGCGTTGGAAAACTCTCGCCCGGCTAACCATTCGGACCATCCCGACTCGTTGGTGGGTCCAGGGATTTCCGCGGGTTCATGGTTTTGGTGACGAATCAAGGTGCGGTGTCGCTCTCCCCAAACATCGAACCGGTCTCCATAGACTAGCTGCTCGATTTCTCCGTCTTCGGCCTCCTCGCTGTACTCTCCGTGGGACGATTCTGTGGTTTCGACGACGAAGAACTCGCTACGCTCCCATCCGTGGACGGCGAGGTTGGTCGGGTAGGCGGCGAATGCGATGCTCGTCCATAGAATCATTGGACCTCCAGTCCGCAGTTTGGCACACAACACCCGGTCGATGGCGACCCGCCATTGCATCCAGGGGTCGCCGTCCGCACACAGGCGGTTAGGCATCCGCCAGCGGAGGCGCTCTTGATTCCCGACAGCCTGCTCAGTGGCGACAACGCCGTCTTTCTCGACCAGCAATACTCCTCCTGGTTGGACGACCCTTCCAGCGTAGATGCCGAATGGTCCGAACTCTTCGACACCTGGGACCGTCCCACGGGGGGCGTCGCACCCTCGCCCGAACCGTCGGGTCGCTCGATCTTTCACGGCGGCGGCGGCGCGAGCACCAGCGGTGCAGTGGACATTGCCCAGGTCAAGGTCGCCCAGCTCATCAATTCGTACCGCGTTCGCGGGCACATGGTGGCGCAGATTGACCCGCTCGGTCGTCGGGAACGCGTCACCCATCCTGAGCTGGAGCTGTCCTTCTACGGGCTGACTGAGTCGGACTTGGACCGCACGTTCTCTACGTCTCCATTGTTCGGAATGCCCGCGCAAGCCACGCTTCGCGACATCATCACTCGCTGCCAGAAGGCCTACTGCGGCACTCTCGGCGCCGAGTTCATGAACGTTCTGTCCATGGAGCAGAAGCTGTGGATTCAGGAGCAGCTCGAGACCCTTCCGGACACCGAGATGCTCAACCGTGAGCAGGAAAAGCGTGTCCTGCGCAAGCTGTCTGACGCTGAGAACTTTGAGCAGCTCCTACATCAGCGCTTTCCCGGCACCAAGCGGTTCTCGCTCGAAGGCGGGGAGACACTGATTCCGCTTCTCGACCTGACCTTGGAGCACGCAGCGAAAGAAGGCGTGGACGAGTTCGTCATTGGAATGGCTCACCGTGGTCGTTTGAGCGTTCTGTGCAACATCTTCGAGAAGCCCTTCAACGTCATTGTCTCGGAGTTCGAAGACACCCGCGGTGTCACGCCGGGTTCTGGCGATGTGAAGTACCACTTGGGCTACTCGGCAGACGTCACCACGGCGCGAGGCGATGAAGTTCACTTGTCCTTGTGCTTCAACCCATCGCACCTGGAAGCCGTGGACCCGGTTGCCGAGGGACGTGTTCGGGCCAAGCAGGAACGCCGCGGAGATTCTGAGCACCACACGGTCATGCCCATCCTCCTTCACGGAGACGCCGCGTTTGCGGGTCAGGGACTTGTGGCCGAGGTGCTGAACCTGTCTGAGCTCAATGGCTACAAGACAGGCGGAACGATTCACGTCATCGTCAACAACCAGATCGGGTTCACCACCAGTCCAAAGGATGCCCGCTCGACGCCGTACGCGACGGACGTTGCCCGCATGCTGGCTGTGCCCATCTTCCACGTGAACGGTGAAGACCCGCGCAGCGTTGCTGCCTGTGTGCGCCTGGCTGTCGCTTGGCGTCAGAAGTACCACCGAGACGCCATTATTGACATGCTGTGCTTCCGTAAGCACGGTCACAACGAAGGCGACGAGCCCAGCTTCACCCAGCCCCTCATGTATGGCGCCATTCGTCGGCATCCAACGCCGCGTGAGCACTACGCGAGCTTCCTCAAAGAGCGCGGATACCTCGAAGACGCGGACGTCAACGGCATCCTCGCTGACAGTCGCCAGGCCTTTGAAGACCAGGTGGCGGCAGCCGGAACCGCAGAGCCCACAGCTGTTGGCGCTCTGGGTACCAAGGGCAAGTCTGACGTCTCAGCGTTCGATAAGTCTGGTGCGACCACCAACGCTCTGGACGGCGGTGACGAAGTCGATACCGAGACCAAGCACGCCTGGGCCAGCCACCTCAATGGCGATGCGCTGGAAGTCGCGGACACAACCGTGGACAAAGCCACGCTCGTTGACTTGCTGACCCGTGCAAATACGTTGCCTGAAGACTTCAACGCTCACGCCAAGATCAAGCGCTTGCTCAAGCAACGCATGGAAATTGTTCGCGGAGAGCGCCCTGTAGACTGGGCGATTGGCGAACAAGCAGCCTTCGCTACGCTCGTTGCAGCCGGCCAACCGGTTCGCCTGTCTGGGCAGGACAGCGGTCGCGGTACCTTCAGTCATCGCCATGCCATCATCACCGACGTCAAGACGGGTGAAGAGCACTTACCGCTCCAGCACCTGAGCGAAGACCAAGGCCACTTCATTGCCATCGACTCGTTTCTGTCCGAAGCGGCCGTCCTTGGGTTTGAGTTTGGCTACAGCCTAGACACGCCGGAAGCGTTGGTGCTGTGGGAAGCGCAGTTTGGCGACTTTGCCAACGGTGCCCAGGTCATCATTGACCAGTTCGTCACGAGCACCGAGACCAAGTGGCAGCGCCTGTCAGGCCTGACCATGCTGTTGCCTCACGGCTACGAAGGCCAGGGACCAGAGCACAGTTCAGCGAAGCTTGAGCGCTTCCTCAATGCCTGTGCGGAAGACAATATCCAGGTTGCTAACTGCACTACACCGGCAAACTTCTTCCACTTGTTGCGGCGTCAAGTGCTGCGCCGTGTGCGCAAGCCGCTGATTGTAATGTCGCCCAAGTCGCTGCTCCGGCATGCCAAGGCCACATCCACGTTGGACGAACTCGCAGAGGGCGCGTTCCAGCGGGTTTACGACGATACCAGCGTTGAGCCCAAAGACGTCAAGCGCGTGGTTCTGTGCAGTGGAAAGCTGTACTACGAGCTACTCGCAGCGCGCGAAGAGCGCGGCCAGAATGACGTTGCTCTCGTGCGTATCGAGCTTCTGTACCCCTTTCCCGTGGACCTCATCTCCGCCGTTCTCGACCGCTTCAGCGGTGCCGAGGTCGTGTGGGCCCAAGAAGAGCCCAAGAATATGGGCGCATGGCCCAGCTACTTACACTGGTTCTACGAGCACCTGGGAGCACAAGGCATTCCACGCTACGTAGGCCGAGACGCGTCTGCATCCCCTGCGACCGGCTCGAACAAAGTTCATCACGCTCAGCAGGCCAAGTTGGTCTCTGACGCACTCACCCTCCGAGGCTCCTGAACCATGTCTGTTGACGTCGAAATCCCGAAGATCGGGGAGTCCATCACCACGGTGTTCATCGCAAGCTGGCTCAAGCAGCCAGGAGACAGCGTTGCTGTTGGCGAGAGCATCCTGGAAGTCGACTCTGACAAAGCCAGCATGGAGATTCCATCTCCGGTCGCCGGTGTCATCACGGAAGTGATGGGTGAAGAAGGGGACGAAGTCGATATTGGCTCCGTCGTCGCACGTATCAAAGAGGGCGCTGTTGCCGCCGCTCCTGCCGTTGTTGCCGCTGCACCTGCCGCAGAAGACGCGTCCAGCTCGGACGACGTCAAGGCTGGCCCTGCTGCCCGTCAATCCGCGCAGAAGTCCCATGTGGACCTGAACGATGTGACCGGAAGTGGACCACGCGGACGCATCACAACGGGCGACGTCAGCAAGGCCAAGGCCCCCAAGGCGTCGGCACCTGCTGCGTCCAAGCCGAAGGCTGCTCCGGGTCGTATTGAGCGTGTGCCGATGACTCCGTTGCGTCGCACCATCGCTCGTCGATTGGTCGAAGCACAGCAAAACGCTGCGCTTCTGACCACGTTCAACGAAGTGGACATGACCGAGGTCATGGCCCTGCGGAAGCAGTACCAAGACATCTTCGTCAAGAAGTACGACATCAAGCTTGGCTTCATGTCCTTCTTCACCAAGGCGGTCATTGCTGCACTTCAGGAGTTCCCAGCTGTCAATTCAGAGATTGATGGAACGGACATCCTGTACAAGCACTTCTACAACATTGGCATGGCTGTCAGCGGGCCCAAGGGACTCATGGTTCCGGTCATCCGTGACGCCGACCAGCTGTCCATGGCCGAGACTGAGCAAGCCATCCGCGACGTCGCCATCAAGGCCCGCGACGGCAAGCTGCAGATTGCTGACTTCCAAGAAGGTACGTTCACCATCACCAATGGTGGTGTGTTCGGCAGCATGATGAGCACCCCAATCATCAACCCACCTCAAGTGGGCATCCTGGGCATGCACAATATTGTGAAGCGCGCCATGGTGGTCAATGACGAAATCGTCATCCGCCCCATGATGTACTTGGCGTTGTCGTACGACCACCGCGTCATCGACGGCAAGGGAGCCGTGAGCTTCCTGGTCCGCGTCAAGCAGCTCATCGAAGACCCGCGCCGGTTGCTCATCGAGATCTAGGCCGTCTCACCGGTCAGACCGCCCCGCCTACAGCTGTAGGTGGGGCGTTTTTCTTGGCTACAGGGCGTCTGCTGGGAACTCTCCGTTGGCCCAGCTCCAGTAGAAGTCGGTGAAGGTCTCGCCGTTGGATGCGGTCCATGCTGGTGGATTGCTCATCATGACGTGCTCGGTTCCCGTCGCTCGAAACACAGACAGCTGGTCGGTGCCGTATTGGGTGTTGATGAGGCCCGTTTGTGCTGTGTTTAGGCCGCCGAGCGGTTGGGCGAAGAACAGTGTGACGACGTTGTCTTCGGTGAACGTGGCCAGGGCGAAGTTCACGTCTGGCAGGGCGGTGGATTGGGCCTGAAGAATGGCCGGAAAGGACTGGGCGCAGTCGGTACAGTCGGGCGGGAGCTGGATGTTCCACGACTGCTGCCACGCCGGCCACCGATACTCGTTGGGCTGAATCATTGGCGAGCCGTCCGCGAACAGTCGGAAGTCGGCTGCTGGCCACGTGTCCCGGTATTGATGGGCTTGGATCTGTGCACCGTAGCCGCCAGCACTGATGCCGAGCAGCCATAGGTCGGCGACGTCGGGCTGATGGGCTGAGACGTGGTCGAGCATGGCCGACAGATTGCTGGCGCCAGCGTGGTGTGTGGCGCGGTTCGGGTTGAAGGCGTCGTAGTACTGAATGGCGTCGCCGCTGTGAAAGTCGCCGGTGCAGTAGGGGACATACACGTAGGTGGCGTTGCGGTAGGGGTTGTCGAGGTCTGTTCGGTCGAGCATGCCCGATGCATCGAGAGCGACGACCTCGTTGGCCAGGTGTGTGGCTCCCCATGCCGTCTCTAGGTTGGCTGCGGTCTCAAAGACAAAGCACGAAGCAGTGTCCCAGCAGCCGCCTCCGCCGGCCATCAATACGACCAGCTGTTCAGCGTTGGAGCCGGGGTTCACGCCAATTCCGGTGGCGTCGCCGCCCCCACACATCATGCCGTCGACGGACTCAAAGTGCCAGCCTTCGTCGACGGTGGCATCTGTGTCTGTGTCTGCCTCCGAGCCGGTGTCTGTGTCTGTGGAACCTGTCGGTGTTGCGGGGTTACAGGCCAGAAGGAGTGCGGCGAAACCGAATGTCGGGAGAGCGATTCTTGCGAACATGGGGATTCCAGCCTCGAGTGCATTGCATGGAACACTCGCGGGCGCATCTTAGACCCGTGAGTGGGCGAGTGCGGAAAGGCATGTGCGGTATCATTGGTGAATGCTGACCTTCCTCCTCACCGCACTGGCACTCGCCGCCCCTCCCACTGGCAACCTGGACCGTGGCGACGTGGACCTTGTAGGTGGGTGGGCGCGAGACCCTGACTTTCCAGGGCCAGTTCCGGTTCATATCTACATTGATGGCCATCTAGCCCATGATCTGTCCGCCAACTCCTTGCGCTCCGACCTGCCGTTCAGCGACCAAGAGCACGGATTTACCTGGGTGCCACCGTTGTTGGGCCCTGGCTCGCACTCTGTCGTTGCCTACGCCATTGGGGTGAACGCCGTTGGCATGCCGGATGGCGACAATCCCGCGCTAAACAACTCGCCGCGCACGTCATCGGGCGAGTGTAGCGACTTCCCAGAGCCCGCCCTGTCGTGGTGTCGCGGTGTCGGCGGCTACTTCGCGAACCGGCACGCAACCACGGACTACCTGTACACTCGCAACTATCGGGTAGGGGTAGACACGTCGTACGGCGGGACGATTCTTGAGTTTTACGGTGCAGATCACAGCACGTCCCTGGTGAGTCAACACGGCGGGGCTGCGATTCAGCTGTCGATCTGGGGCTACGACCCTGTGGGACCGGCTGCGTGGTTCGGAAAGGGCATCGGCGTGTGCGACCCAACGCCGTACCCGTCGCAAGCGGCATGTGAAGCGCAGAACACCTCGTGCCGCCGGTATGGCCACAGTCGCGGTGACCACGTCACAAACTGCGGCTCTGTGCAGTCGTGCGTCGAGTGGGGCGCTGGGGCGCCGTTCAACCCCATCCAAGCGCAAGCCGTCGGATGTGGCTGGCTGTCGACCACCAACGACGTCGCCAGTGTGACCGCAGATGCATCAAGCATTGAGATTGTGCACACGGACCCGTTTCACTTCACGCAAGACAACGCGATGCTCGGGCTCGACTTCGGGCAACGAGTGGTCAGGCACTCGGCTTTCGTTGAAGTGCAGTACAGCATTACGTACGACGGAACCGCAACGCTATCGACGCATCCCCAGGAAATTCCTGCGGTCTTCCCCGGCGACACCATGTCGGAGGTCTACTTCTTCTACGACGGCGACGAGCCGTGGACCGGTCAGGCAGTGACGCGGATGAACGAGTCTGACGGTGGAATCTACCGGGTGCCCGACCAGGCGTCGTACCCGCATCCGACATTCGACGGCACGATTTCGGAGCGCTGGGTGACGGGTTGCAACGCCTCACGAGACCGGTGCATGACCATTGCCATGTTCTCGGATGCGCTGCGCGAGTTCAGCTTGGGGCCGGCAAGTCGCGGGTACGGGTACATGACGCCCATCGGCGATTTTGCGATTGCTCCGGGAATGGACGAGCAGTTCACGCTGTACCTGTTTCCGGGCAAGCACAACACCGTCATTGACGGGCAGACCGTGCGCCAGCACATCTACGAGCTGGCGGAGGAGTGGGGCTTTGAGCCTGACGTCGATGTGGACACGGACGCGGACACCGAGCCCGACGCGGACACCGAGCCCGACGTCGACACAGAGGCCGACACAGCGCCTGACGTCGATACAGAGGCCGACACAGCGCCTGACGTCGATACAGAGGGCGACACGGCGCCTGACGTCGACACAGAGGGCGACACGGCGTCTGACGTCGACACAGAGCCCGATGTGGACACCGGGGCTGATACCGAGCCTGACGAAGGCTCGGACGTGGACACCGATTCGGACGCGGACACGACCGGTCCAGACGGTCGCACGCCGGCCGACGGATGTGGATGCAGTGTGACCTCGCCCCTGGAACTGGGCTGGCTACCCATGCTGTCGTTGGTTGCACTTGCAGGTGTGCGACGTCGCCGCAGTCGGCGTTGACCTGCTTTCCCTGCGCACGAGCGTTACGAACGACGCCGATATCGAGCCCGGGAAGCGAACATGAGCGACGAACCCAAGTTGCCCCCCTTGGTGGTACCCCCCGGCGGGGGTCGCGTGTACCCAATGGGCCGCATGTCGGCGGTCTTCAAGGCCGACCTCGACGAGACGGACTCGGCAATGTCCGTGTCTGAGTGGTGGCTAGAGCCCAACACCGGGGGCCCGCCGAATCACCAGCATCCTGAGAGCCATCTGTTCTACGTAATTGAAGGCCCCGTTGCGTTCTACCTAGAGGGACGCGGCTGGTTTGAAGCCGACAAGGGCGCGTACCTCTTCATTCCGGGTGACACCGAGCACGGGTTTGAAAACCGAAGTGGCGGGAAGGTCGGCTTCATGTCCATCAGTGTGCCGGGTGGCTTCGAGACGTCCCTGCCGCACATTGTCGGGTACTTCGAGAAGAACCCGATTGGAGATGCGACGAGCCGGTAGGTCCGCCTATTGGGCTCACATCACCAGCGGTGGTGCGTGTCCAGCCAGGTGGGGTCAATGCCGTCCACGGCTGCCACGGCTGCGCGAATCGCATCGTACTCCGCCTTTGCTTTTGCCTCTACGGCCACTGACTCGGCTTCGTCTCGCGAAGCAATGACTGCAGCGATGCAGGCAGCACCGAGGCCGTAGGCGTTGGCCATCTTGAAGAGGGTGCCAGACTCCATCTCGAAGTTGAGCACACGCAGGGCCTTGTAGCTCTCAATCAGACCCGTTCGCGACGGGATGAGGGTGTGGTTGTACGACGTGTCGGTACGCTCCTGTCCCTCATAGAACGTGTCCACCGAAGCGGTGAGTCCAACGTGCCAGTCAATGCCGAGGTTCTTGGCCGCGTCAGCTAGAGCTAGGGTCCAGAAGGGGCTTGCAGCCGCTGGATACTCCTTTGGCGCGATGTCGTCTGCGGCCCCCTGTCTACACAGAGACGCCCGAGAAATCACCACGCTACCGGTCTTTACATGGGGCTGAATCGAGCCGCAGGTACCGACTCGAATGATGTGGCGGATTCCAACCTGGGCCAGCTCATTGACCACAATACTGGTGGACGGAGCGCCCATTCCGCTGGTCGCACTGACCACCCGGCGGCCGCCCGGCGTGACGCCGACGAAGCTGTTCAGCGCGCGATTCGTAGACAGCGTCTTTTCAAACGTCAGGTGGTCGCGCGCGACCCGCTCAGCGCGACCGGGGTCGCCGCAGAGAATGGCTACATCGATACCGTCAATGTCGTCGGGGCCGAAGCCAATGTGGTAGCGAATATTGGATGTCATGGCGCTGTTTAGCCTCTTCTGGCGCGGGAGGAGCGGCAATTATGGCAGGTTTCGCTTGGTTGGACCGGTGCGCCCGGAAGGACGAGCTGAACGTCGGTACGAATGCGTGGCTAGGGCGGCCAGGACGTTGTGGGTACTTGGCGTGCGCTTGCTCGGCGAGGGAGTGCTGAGACGTTGAAATGAAGCGTCATGGGCCTGTGGATGCGACGTTGGATGTAGGTCAACGCAGTTCGGCTCGGAGACAGGCGACAACTCATGCTGTTGAGGCGCTAGAAGAAGTAGCCGACACTAGCGTTGACGTAGGGTGTGCTTCCGTTCCAGTCGTTGAGTGGACGCACGTCGAAGCCGGTACCCGCGCGAACAACCAACATGTGTCGATAGGTGTCGTGTTCAGCATTGTAAGAAAACGGGAAGGGTCGGACCAAGAAGAACTGTGGTGAACCACTTCCGACCGTGAACTGATTCTCGTAGGAGCCAAGCTCAACGAAGAACACACGTCCGCAAATGCCAAGACCGGCACTCTCAATGTGACCGCATCCTCCGACTCCCAAGCCGGTGTCGAAGAACGGGTACCCGGCTCGAACTCGAGCCACTGCATTGAATGACCAGGGTTGATCTGGAATGAAAAAAACTAAGTCAACGTCAGCTGAAGCTCCGACCCGTCCGTTGGTTCCAACGTCGATTCCGGCGCTCTTGCTTAGGACCTGACAACCGTAGAGGACCGAGAACACGAGCGTGGTTGAGAGCAGCTTTGTTAGCGTGAATCTACTCTGCATCGGGAGCTCCGTTACCGTACACGATGCGCTTGATGGTACCTGACTCGATGGTGGTTGTGATGGTCCTGTCCATGGTGAGTGGGCGATCAATGGATATTTTGAGTCCTCGAATGCCGGCTTTCTCAAACGTAGTTGGAGCGCCAAGTGCATCGCGAATGAACAGCGATTCTGCGAGAATCTCTTGTGCACCCACAGAGAGGCTCGTGTCTAGAGAGCCGGAGATCTCGAAGGTATCAGAATCTGTGTTGGCTAGTTCTGCTGACATTGATGCGTAGCCGATGCTCCCAGCCCCCAAATCGAACGACGTGCCACGGACGATGCTTCGGGACGGGAACAGTTGCATCAATGGAAGAGCGCTTGGGCCGACATCGATATCGTCACTGTATTCACCCAGCATTCGCTGAATCGAACCCTCCTCGCCGTCGTACACGGTCGGTACCTCTGGTTCGAGTCCTTTTCGTTCGCGTCGATCTGCTCTTCGATCTGCCTTTCTCGTTTGTCGAGCCTGGACTCGTGGTGCTCGTTCTTCAGCTTGCTCCTCCGCTACGGAGTCTCGGTCCTCTCGATTCGCGTGACGCGTGTCGCGGCGCTCGTCAAGTCTGGCATTGCCGGAGTCGGAGTACTCAACTGAGCCGTTTTGAATCCCTTCTACGAAAGCGGCGATGTCGATGGAGCCGCGTCGGCCTCCTCCCTCTCTGGCGGAAACTAGGCCTGCGTAGTCGCGTTCGTCGAAGATGCACGACAGACTGGTGGGACCAATGCCGACGACGAGGCCCCGACCTTCATCAATTTGCACGGTTCTGGTCAGCATGTTGTTGTGTCCGTTCATGCCTGCGCGAATACTGCGCATCGCGATGAATCCCTCTGTCGCGGTAGCCGAGATTGTGAGCGGTGCCCCGAGACTTGTGGGGATATCAACATGAATTTCTCCGCTCATTCCTCCCATCGCATCCGCCGTGAACAGGTCTGGCTGCTCGGCTGCAGTAGGGGTCATATTGGGCGCAATTCCCAGGTCCGCCAACGTTGCGGGCGCCTGCGCCGGCTCTCCATTCAAGTGGGCCAAGGTGCGCTCGATTGCTGTGGTAACGGTTTCGTTCGCCGCCTCTTCCTCACTCCCCTCATCCAGCGGCAGCTTCAACAACTCCACCGAAATCCCAGCGCTGTCCAAGTCATTCACCTCGGCGCCGGTGATGTTGTACTCGTCATCGAAGTTCGCGCCGGCGTATCCAAATCCAACACTGTCAACATGCCCGGTGGCCGTGGGATCTAGGCTTTGCCCGTACACGCCATCAATCGTCGTCAGCTCACCACCGCTGGTGCGGACCCCACCCGTTCCGTCAGCGTTCAGGTGGCCCTCTGCATCTCGGAGCGTCGCGCTCTCAAGGCTTCCTGTGCCGTATCCTCGGGCTTCTCCCTCGATGCCATGCGCGGTGAGTACGTCCGCACCGGCACCCATGGAGCCGTCAGGGCTCAGGCCTCCATGTAGGCCTGTCAGATCCACACTATCCACGGTGCCTTCCGCGACTCCCGGCGCCAGAACATGAACCCCTTCAACGCTTCCGGTCTCGGCCCGCGCGCCGTAGTTCCCGGCCGAGTCCCCCGTACCGGTGATGTCGTGAATCGCGATTTCATCCGCGCTTGCGTAGGCGGTACCCGGCATCTGGCCGATGGCTCCGCTAGCGGTCACTTCATCAATGCTGCCCCGCATTGCACCATCGCCGTCACGGCTTGCGTTGAGCGTGCGCATGCTTACGACATCGGCGCTGGCTGTCCCCATCCCATCCATGCCGCCGCTCACCCCTTGTGCGTCCAAGCTGGCAAGGTCCACGGTGCCTGTGCCCGCGGTTGTGGCGTCTGTGATTCGCAGGTCGGCAATTTGTGCAGCATCGAAGGCAGCGTCCACGCCTGTGACGGCCTCGATGGTCTGACCCTCATCGCCAATGCGTTCCGGTGCTGCGTTTCGACGGTAAGTGCCGTCTGCCGCCTGGCCACTTGCGACGGTGAGACTATCGATGCCGCTAGCGCTGGCTCCGCTGGCTTCAATGGTCTGGGCCGACGCACTTGCTGCAACGACGTGCTGTCCAGCGTCTTTGTAGTCGAGGCCCGTGGCGCTCGCTTGGTCGACCTTTGCGCTGCGCAGACTCTTGGTACCCGCATCTGCGTCGAAGCGAATGGCGCCAGCTTGGGCGGAGTCCATCGCGGCGGTCATGCCGTCGCCCGCGTACTGGACGTCCTGTCCGCTGACGCCCTGAATGGAGCCGCCAACGTCATTGCCGGACACGCGGATGTCGGTGCGGTCCCCTGAGACGTGTCCTGCGGTGACGCCAAAGGCATCTAGACCTTGCGCATCTACCGTCTGTGCCTGAACCCTGATGACTTCGGCGTTTCCGCGGAATTCGACGCCCCCGGCACCTGCATGTCCGGCATCTCCGTAGGCGGTGTCCACGCCACCTGCTGACAGTTGCTGTGCGGAGCCTTCAAAGTCCAGGTCGTCTAGGAATTCAGGTAGCGACCAGAGTGGCGCGCTCGACGCTTCGTCAGAGTCCTCAGAGTCCTCAGAGGCGGCGAGAGGTCGCGCGCCAATGCTCTGTAGATAGGCGTCATAGTCGGCTAGCCGGGTCTCTTTGACCTCTTGCTTCTCTCGTATTTCCTCCGCCGCAGTCGGCTGGTCTTGCATTCGCACACCGAGGGCGTCGCCTATCGCGACCAGCTTGAGACCCTTGCCGTCAATGTCTTGCGCACCGGTGCCGTTCGCTTCGATACCCGTCGCGGTGACGGAACGAATATCTAGGCTCAGCATGCCGGCGGATAGGTCGCGCTTGAGCAGGGTGAGGGTGTCGGTCTCTGCTTGTGTGAGTGTTCCGCTCTGCGCACGTTGCTCCAGCTCCGCACGCTCGATGGCCTTGGGTTCGAGCTCCGCAATCTGCTCTTGGATACTCGCCAGCCGTTCTTGGTCGAGCACATCGTGCGATTCGGCGAGCTGCGCGGCTTGTGCTTTGAGAGCCGCGATGCGGTCGACCTGCTTAAGGGCAAGGGCAACGCCTTCAATCTTTAGGCTCGAGATATTGGCGTCTGTGCCACCTTCGGCGGTGGCGGTCACCACAACGCCGTTGGGCAGGTCAATACTACCGATATCTACCCGCGCATCAAGCGCGTCGACCGAACCGAGCTCCATGGCCTCACGCACAGCAACCTCGGCATCTTGCGCCGTTCGCGTGGCGGCGAGTGCCAAGGGGGCCATCAGGGTGGCGAAGAGGTTGAGCTGGGGCAGCAGAGTGCGGGCGAGCTGCGAGGCCATAGGAGCACGTGCGAGAGCGGGTGTCAGGGTCGCCTTCGCGACAGTCTGCGGGTCGAGTGTCGCCTGAAAGGCGCTGAGAGCGATGCTTGAGACCACCAACCGTTCGATGATGGCTGTGGTTGCGGGGGCCTCGACCATCAGACCCGTCCAGTCGATCGAATCGATGCTTACGCTGCCCGACAGCTGGCTAGACGCGCGGTCGGGAAGGTTCAGCGTCACCACACTGTGCAGGACGGTTCCAGCCCCGGAGCTGACTGTAGCTCCTTGTGATGCGTGACGAATCGACTTGATGGACAAGTTTGGAATTGTGGCCTGGATAGTGCCGGAATGAACGTTGGCACCGACGTTCACGCTGTTGTCTTTGGACGTGTCTAGGGTGACGCCGTCAATGGAGCCCCCCATTGCTGCTTGAGCCACCTCAAGCGCTTCATCCCCCTTCCACCACGAGTACGCCGCATCCAGGAGTCCCTCGGGGCGGTCGGCCACGTTGCCGACCACATTCGCAAACCAACCCTCACCTTCTGGATTGGCCAGGAGACGGTCAACCAGGGCTCCATCACCCAACGCGAGGAATTGCGCGTGTCCGCACTCGCTCAACTGACCAACGAGGCCTTGGACGGTGAGAATCTCTTCGAAGGTGATGCGGTCGGTAAAGCCGCTGTACGTCAGCAACTTGGCGAGCTGATGCAGGAGCTGACGGTCTTTTGCGTCCAGTGTGTCGGGTGCGTCACACGTTCCCGGGGCGGCCGGTGGTCCAGATGGCGGACTCGCAGGGTCTGCCACTACGCCATTGCCAGAGTGGTCTACGGGTCCCAAGCCCATCTCCGACTCACCGAGACTCTCGTCCAGCAAGTCCAAGATTTCGTAGCCAAGCGTTGGCAAGGCCAGAGGCATGGGCAGCATTTCAGCAGTCTGCGCATTGCCGCTGACCGCCGACTCTGGCGCTTGCTGCTCAGGCCCGACCGCACTCTGCTCAGGCGCACGTGTGGGGGCTCTGGATTTTCCGCTCATGACTCGCTCCGAGGATTGGAGGGGGCGGTACCAACGGGGCAGCGTGTCGACCGTGCCACCACATTACTTCGAGTCGGGAGTTCGCGGTGGAAATCTAAGCGGGGTAGTGCGCAACAAGGCGTTGTTACGTACTTATTGCGTACATTTCGTGTGTGAACATGTCGACCGAGTAGGGAGCATTATCGGTCAACATGATCCGTCACGGCTTACGGTTTTGGCATGTTCGCCGTTCATCGTGCTGGGTTCGTTGGACCTACCCGGTGTTTCGCAGACCTTGGGCCACGCCATTGAGCGTCGTCGCCAGGGCTAGTCCAACGTCCTCTCCGGCTCGCTTCCGCGTCAGCAGGCTGACCTGGAGCAGCGACAGAACATCCACGTACGGATTGCGAAGAGCGATGCTGCCGCGAAGGACGGAGTTGTCACTCAGCAAGGTGTCTTTCCCGCGAATAGCGAGAGTCGCATCTACGGTTCGCTTGAACTCGGCGGCAAGCTCGTCGAACAGCCCAACATCACCGCCCAGAGCGTCAATGTACAGCCGAGCGATGTCTAGGTCGGCCTTGGCGCACACCATCTCAATCTTGCCCAGTAGGTCGTCGAAGAATGGCCACTCGCGGGCCATCTGCTGAAGCTCGCCTAGGTTTCCGGCGTCGATTTCGGACTGCAGAGCTGTGCCTACACCGAGCCAACCGGGCAGCATCAAACGAATCTGGGTCCAGCCGAAAATCCAGGGAATGGCACGGATTCCAGCCATTGTTCCAGCACCCTTGTCCCGGTAGGCGGGACGGCTGCCGAAGTGCACATGGGCTAGCTCGCGAACCGGCGTACACTCTAGGAACATCTTGTAGACGTCTTGGTCCACGTGAACCCGCTTCTGGAAGAAGGGCAGGGCGGTGGCTGCCATGCGGTCCATGAGGGCGCGCCAAGACTGGATGTGTGCGTCGTCTACGGCGTCTCGCCAGTCCAGCCGGCTCGCCATGAGTGTTCCAGCAAGCATGACCTCTAGGCTGCGCTCCGCCAGCTCTGCCAGCCCGAACTTTTGGCTGATGACTTCGCCTTGCTCGGTGATCTTGATGCGGCTGTTGACGGTCCCTGGGGGCAGCGACACGATGCCTCGGTAGGCAGGACTTCCGCCGCCGCGTCCAACGGTTCCCCCGCGTCCGTGAAACAGGGTCAGGCGTACGTTGTGCTCTCGGCACACATCTGCGAGGGCGTCTTGGGCCTTCACCAACTCCCAGGCGGCGGTGAGCGTGCCGGCGTCCTTTCCGCTGTCGCTGTAGCCAATCATGACCTCTTGTCGCATGCCTCGGGCCGCGAGCTGACGGGAGTAGGCGGGGTCAGCGAACAGGCTGCGGAGGACGTCGGGAGCGCGGACGAGGTCGTCGCGGGTCTCGAAGAGGGGGACGATGTCCAGAGTGCTTCTGGGGGGCTCGGCGGCAAGGTCAATGAGACCGGCCTCACGTGCCAACAGTGCTACGCGAAGCAGGTCTTCGGACCGACGTGCCATGGAGATGACGTAGGTCTCGGCAATGGCTGGACCGGCTTCATCGTGTAGTTGGCGGATGGCGCGGAACACATCCATGCACTGTGTCGACGCGTCGTCCAAGGGCAGGTGTGGACCGGCGAGTGGCCGGCGTCCGAGCAGCTCAGCGACCATGCCATCGCGGTCGAGAGTTGGGGTTCCAGTGGCCTCACACAAGGCGTTGAGGGTGGCGGTGTGAACGCCGCTGTCCTCGCGGATGTCCATGCGTAGACCGAAGAAGCCGTGCGTAGCGCATTCTTTGCGTAGCGGGTCGAGCCAGCGTCGGCGGGTGAGGTCGGCGCCAGCCTCGTCCAGGGCGCTCGCGACGGTGGTTAGGTCTTGGGTGAACTCGGCAACGGTTGAGTAGGTCAGAGCGTTGGAAGCGTTGGCACCGGCGTCTGCTGCGGCGACGGCGTCGCGGGTGTTGTGCAGGCGTTGGTGGACCACGGACAGAAGCAGGCGCAAGGGCTCGTTCTGGTCCCGTCTTCCGTCCCGCTCGAACACGCCCGGCATGCGCGAACGGTAGCCTTCGATAGCTTGGCGCAGTGCGGTGGACTCGCCTACGACCTGCTTGGACAAGGACAGGCGGTGGACCAGCTGTTCGACGGCCTCTGCGTAGCGCTCCAGCGTGCGGTGCTTGGCACGACGAGCGGCGGCAATCGTGGTCTGGGGGGTAACGAAGGGGTTGCCGTCACGGTCGCCAGCGACCCAGGTTCCGGGAATGAGGCGCGGGCCGGATTCAAGCGGCACGCCGAACGCCCGCTCAAACGCGTCATCCAACCCCATGAGCACTGCGGTTCCAGCATCTGCTAGTCGGGTCTCGAAGTACCACAGGACCGTGCTGACTTCGTCAAGAACATTGGGCCGGTCTGGGCGGTTCTCGGCGGTGGTCCAGAGCAACTCCACCTCGGCTTCAACAGCCTGAAGGCGGAGGGTGCGTTGGTGTTCGGGCAGACCATCGGCGGACAGCAACAGGTCGGCCACGCGTGACTGAAGTGCCAGCACGGTGCGACGTGTGGACTCTGTCGGATGTGCCGTCATGACGGGGCTGACTTCGAGCTCGCCGAGCGCAGCGGCAACCTCATCGGAGGAAACGCCGTCGTCTTTGAGCTGGCTTAGCACCCACTCCAGAGAGCCTGGTTGTGCTGGGGTGTCGGCGCGGCGGGCATACCAACGGCGCCTGCGCACCCGGTGAATCTGCTCGGCGGTGTTGATGAGCATGAAGAACAAGGTGAACGCGCGAGCGACCTTCGCGGCGGTCTCCAGATCCAGCGTGTTGACGTGATCAAGCAGCGGTACCAGCGAGCCAGCTTCGTTGCGACGGTCCCGTGACGCGACGCGAAGACTCTCAACGGCTTCGTAGACATCATCACCTTCAAAGCGACGAATAACGCGTCCAAGTGCGCTGGAGAGATAGCGCACGTCAGCGTGAAGGGGGCGGTCTTGTTCGCGGGCCGGAACTGCAATCATCGACATCATCAATCACCTCGGCGGATGCCTAAGAGGTCGGTGTCGTGGGTGTGAGCGAATGCCATAGAAACTAGGGCGAACGTCGTTGGCAACCCGTCATGAAGCCACACAACGGGGCGCCCGCTCAACACGCTTGTCGTGGCGTCCGAATCCCGACAAGGGAGCACGCATGTCGGGCGGTTCTACCCGGAGAACGCGGGGTGTTGGCCCTCTTTTTGAAGCTCGGGCTTGTGCTCTTCGCCCTGGCTGTCTTTGACCCACTGCCCGCCTAGGTACTTGGAGCTCTCTTCGAAATACCACTTGGATGGGTAGTAGTTGAAGATGAAATCTCCGGACCGAATCAGGTCGACTACTTTCCCGTTGCCCTCTTCGGGCAGGGCCCAGCAGCCGGCACTGTTGCCTCCCACGCCGCCTTTGTCGGTCGCGTAGGTGTTTCCCTTGGAGTTGTGCGCCCAGTGCATGATGACGTCTACGTCTGCCTTCCCGTTTGCCTCCTTTTCGAGACTTGAGAAGCGTTGGGTGGAGATACGGTCTTCGTATCCGTCGGTGTCCCCCGCACGTTTCGCTGCATTTGCTTGTCTGACGCGACTACTTGTACCTGTGCGTCCGTTGGCACCTTTGGCCTTCATCAAGCCAAGCTGGCTCTGACCGGACCCGGTCTTGGTCGCTTGTTTGAAGCGGCTTGAGTAGTTGGCGTTGCCTTTGTGCGAGGAGCCATACCCGTGAGCAACGAATTCCTTGTGTAGGACCTGTCCCGTTGTCAGGTCTAGGACCCACAGGCGCTTTTCAGTACGCGGCTTTGTGTAGTCGACCAGTGTCAGGCGTGTGCTCTGTGCGTCGCGCTTGCTGCTCGAATAGTTTTGGTACGCAGTCAGTGCCGTTGAGAGTGCCTGCGGAGAGACGCCAGAGGCGTAGAACTGTCGCGTGGGGACGGATATCCCGAGCTTGTCGAGCTTCATCGCCCCTTTGGCACCGTGGGTATTGGAGCGGTCTCGACCTCGGTTGTTGTCGTTGTCTTTGCCGCCTCCGGTCAGCTTGTCCCACCATGACCGCTGGTCTTTGGGCGCGGCGGCCTCCTGCTGCTGGGCTTGTGCTTGGCCTTCCGATTGGTTTTGCGACTCCTCAACAGGAATGGCTCGGTAAACTCTAGGATTCGCCAGGGCCATATTTGTCTTTGGACCCGCGACACCGTCATCGTCTAGGCCGTGAGCGCTCTGGAACATGCGCAGTCCACCCGCCGTTCCAGAACCAAAGATGCCGTCGGGACGCTCGCGCAGGTACCCCGTCGCCAGCAGCTGTTCTTGCAGCGCAGACACGTCCGGTCCGCGCGCGCCTTGCTTGAGCGTTGGCCGGTTGAGGGCGGACGCAAGGGCAGCGTTGGACTCTTGGGAGGCTGCGTTGGCACCACCCGTCGGAGCGGAGGTGGAGGCGTTCGTTGAGGACCGACGATTGCGAAGTGCGGGCATGGGGCTTCCCGTTTGCGGCGCTACGGTACCAGCAAAGGCTGGATTGGCTACCGTGTTGATGCATGAAAGAAATGGGATTGAAGAGGACTGCTCGCGCAGCCAATAGACGTCCGGCTAGCCCGTCAAAGACGCGACAGACGTAAGCCTACTCTTCGAAAAGTAGCCCATAAGCACCCCCGCGGGGCGTTTTTCTCGCGACCGGTCCAGCCGACCAGCCCCCTGACCAGATCCGCATCCAAAAATGAGCACCCGCACTCCACCATCCATCAGTGAGCGCGGGGCATTGGTCAGCGAGTTTCTGGCGAGCGCTGGGTCTAAAAGCCCAGGGTCAGCTTTGCTGCTTCAGTCATGCGGTCCGGCGTCCATGGCGGATCCCAGACCAGGTCCACCTGAGCATGGGTGACACCTTCGACAACGCTGCATTCTTGCTCAATCTTTGGCGGCATCGACTGAGCTTCTGGGCACATGGGCGTGGTGAGCGTCATTGTGATGAGGCAGGTGCCATCTTCTTCAATGTCGACCTTGTAGATGAGGCCAAGCTGGTAGATGTCGATGGGAATTTCGGGGTCGTAGATCGTCATCAGGGCGTCTACGACCTTGGCAACCACCACGGGGTCGCCGGCGAATTCAACCTCGGGTCCTTCAATGTCTTCGAGTGCGGTCATGTCAGGCTCCCAGCATCCGGCCCGCTTTGCGCAGGCCAGCGGCGAGGCGATCTACCTCGTCTAGGGTGGAGTAGGCAGCGAATGATGCACGAGCGGTAGCAGGAACGCCGAAGCGGGCCCACAGAGGCTCTGTGCAGTGATGTCCGGTGCGGATGGCAATGCCCATTTCGTTGAGCAGGGTGCCAACATCATGGGGGTGAGCATCACCGAAAGTGAAGGTGATGACGCCGGCTTTGTTCGGGGCAGTACCCAGAATTCGCAGCGCTGGAATCTCGCTTAGTAGCTCGGTTCCGTAGGTCAGCAAGCGATGTTCGTGAGCCGCAATAGCGTCGACGCCCACGCGATTCATCCAGTCGATAGCCGCATGTAGGCCAACGGTGCCGGCAATATTGGGCGTGCCGGCTTCGAACTTCGCTGGGGGGGGAGCGTAGGTTGTGCCGTCGAAGGACACGTTCTTGATCATGTCGCCGCCGCCTTCCCACGGAGGCATGCTCTCAAGAAGTGAGCTGCGACCGTACAGAGCGCCAATACCGGTAGGACCGTACATTTTGTGCGCGGACAGGGCATAGAAGTCGACGTCCAGTGCCGTCACGTCGACACGGGTGTGCGGCGTTGCTTGGGCGCCGTCGAGCAAGACCACTGCGCCAACGTCGTGCGCCAAACGGATGATGTCGGCCACCGGATTGACCGTACCGAGGCTGTTGGAGACGTGAACGACGCCGACAAGCTTGGTGCGGTCGTTCAGCAGAGCGGCGTAGGCGTCCATGTCCAAGGTGCCGTCATCTAGGACGGGGATGACCTTGAGGATGGCCCCGGTCCTCTGGCACAACATCTGCCAGGGCACGATGTTGGAGTGGTGCTCCATGTGCGAGACGATGATCTCGTCGCCCGACCCAATATTGGCTTGGCCCCAGGTGTTTGCGACGAGGTTGATGGCCTCTGTGGTTCCGCGGGTGAACACGATGTCGCGGTCCGTTGGCGCATTCAGGAAGCTAGCCAGCGCCTTTCGCGCGTTCTCAAAGGCCACCGTTGCTGTCTGGGACAGGTGGTGCACACCGCGATGCACGTTGGCGTGATTGTGACGGTAGTAGTTCGAGATCGCGTCAATGACGGCCGTTGGTTTCTGTGAGCTGGCCGCGCTGTCTAGGTACGCCAAGGGATGGCCACCGACCTCTTGGTCAAGGACCGGGAACTCGGCGCGGATAGCGTCGATGTCGAGATCAGCAGTCAACGTGCTCATGCAACAGACTCCAGTAGCCAGGCTTCGACCAGGGTCTCGGCATGGGTACGAATGGCTTCGTCAGCGATATCCGCGATGATCTCGCGGGCGATACCACCGGTCAGCATGCGACGTGCTGTGGAGGCGTCGATGCCGCGAGCGCGCATGTAGAAGAGTGCCTCATCATCGAGCTTTCCGATGGCGCTGCCGTGGGCGGCCTTGACGTCATCGGTGTAGATCTCGAGCATGGGCTCACTGTTGGCGCGCGCGGTCTCGGACAGCAGGACGTTGCGGTTGTCCTGGGTGCCGTCAGCCTTGACGCCGGTCTCAGTGACGACGAGCAGCGAGCTGAACACACCGCGCGACTTACCACCCAGAATGCCTCGGAACCGCTGATTGCTCGTGCAGTTCGGAGCCTTGTGTTCCATACGAAGCGTGTGGTCGTGGTGCTGGCTGCCGTGGCCCAAGTAGACGCCAGACAAGTCGCACTCTGCGCCTTCGCCGTTGAGCCGGGTGTGTACGCCAACACGGGCGAGCAGAGAGCCCAGAGCGACGCTTGTGCCGAAGACACGAGCATTGCGGCCCAAGACATGCCTGTGGTCGGCCAAGAACAGCGCCTCGGGGCCGTTGTTCTGAAGGACGATGTGGTGCAGCTCGGCGTTGTCCGCTGTGTCCGTTGTCGTCAGCGCGTTGGCTAGGCCGTCCATGGCCCACAACTCAACGATGGTCGCCTTGGCGCTACGCTCCAAGCGAATGTGGTTCTGAACATGTACGGCGTGACCGGTCGCCCCACCGACATGAACCAAGACAATCGGTGCCTCAATAGTGCTGTTCTTTGCGACGGTGACGACGGTGCCGCCGTTGACAAAGGCCTTGTTGAGGGTGTCGAACGGGGCGTTCAGGGTTGCCGGGGCGTCTGTTGGAAGGGCAGGGGCTCCCATCGACAGGTTCGCTTGTAGCGACGTCACCGTGACGCCTTCCGGAAGCGCATCACTCTGCGATGGGTCCACAACGCCGCCGACGAGGACGATGTTGACCGCGCCTTCGATGCGTGGAGTCGTGCCACTGTAGGCCACCGGAGCGGCATTGAACGCGGTCTTGAGGGCCTTGAGTGGCGTGTGCTTCCACGCGTGGGCCTTGGGACGTGGCATGCCAGCGTCTTCAAATGCAGCCAGTGCATCTTCTCGCCATGCCAGAGCGTGTGCTCCGCCAACAAAGGTCTCTTGATTTGCGACGAAGGTCGCGCGCCAATCGGACATTACGCCTCCGCACCTGGCGGGCACACAGGCTCGCCATTCTTGATCTGCTCTTCGGCCCAGCCGTATCCGTGCTCTTCGAGGGTGTGAACCAGCTCAAAGCCGCCGGTGTACACAATGCGTCCGTCGACCAGGACATGTACGACGTCTGGCTTGAGGTAGTCGAGAAGGCGCTGGTAGTGCGTGATGACCAGGAAGCTGCGCTTAGGGTCGCGCATCTTGTTCACGCCGTCTGCGACGGTGCGCAGAGCATCGATGTCCAGACCGGAGTCGGTCTCGTCCAAGATGGCGAACTGCGGCTCGAGCATGGCGAGCTGGAAGATTTCGTTGCGCTTCTTCTCTCCACCGGAGAACCCGACGTTGAGCGGACGGTTGAGCAGCGCCTTGTCCATGCCGACCCACTTCATGCGCTCACGAGCGGTCTTGAGGAACGTGACGGCGTCCATCTCTTCTTCGCCGTTGGCGGTCCGAACAGCGTTGACTGCCGTGCGAACGAAGTAGGCGGTGCTGATGCCCGGAATCGCGACCGGGTACTGAAAGGACATGAAGATGCCCTTCTGTGCGCGCTCTTCGGCAGACAGCTCCATGATGGACTCGCCGTTGAGGGTGATGTCCCCGCTCTTGACGTCGTAGTCTTCATGGCCAGCCACGACCTTGGACAAGGTGGACTTACCAGCGGCGTTCGGGCCCATGATGGCGTGAACGGTTCCCGGTTCAATGTCGAGGGACAGGCCCTTGAGAATCGGGGTCTCGCCAATGTTGGCTTTGAGGTCGGAGATGTGAATCATGGTGTCTTCCAAGAGTTTGGGCCATGGGGCTGTCAGCAGTACGCTGTCTGCCGCCTGGGCTCGGCGCTTGTGCGCCTCTCGTTGTTCAAAAAGTGTGCGGCGAGGCCGCTCTGAAAGCTGAAAGTTCGGTCCGCGGAGGGCTAAGGCTAGCCAACAGCCCCTTCGAGGGTCACGGCCAGCAGTTTGGTCGCTTCAATCGCGAACTCCATGGGGAGCTCACGGAAGACGTCCTTGCAGAAGCCGTTGACAATGAGCGCCACGGCGTCTTCTTCGGACAGGCCACGCTGGCGGCAGTAGAAGAGCTGGTCTTCGCCAATGCTGGATGTTGTGGCTTCATGCTCGACTTGGCTGTCGTTGTTGCGGACGTCCACCGTTGGGAAGGTGTGAGCACCGCACAGGTCGCCAATGAGCAGTGAGTCGCACTGGGTGTGGTTTCGAGCGCCCGTTGCCTTGGGGTTGATCTGCACCAATCCACGGTAGCTTTGCGTGCTCTTTCCGGCGCTGATGCCCTTGCTGACGATGGTACTCTTGGTGTTCTTGCCCAAGTGAATCATCTTGGTGCCGGTGTCTGCTTGCTGGTGGTTGTTGGTCACCGCCACCGAGTAGAATTCACCAACAGAGTCGTCTCCGATGAGCAGGCAGGACGGGTATTTCCAGGTGACGGCAGAGCCGGTCTCAACCTGGGTCCAGCTGATTTTGGAGCGATTGCCCAGGCACTTGCCGCGCTTGGTGACGAAGTTGTAGATGCCGCCGACGCCGTCTTTGTTGCCTGGGTACCAGTTCTGCACCGTGCTGTACTTGATGACAGCATCTTCCAGAGCGACGAGCTCGACACATGCAGCGTGCAGCTGGTTCTCGTCCCGCATGGGAGCGGTACAGCCCTCAAGGTAGGAGACGTAGCTGCCCTTGTCGGCAATGATGAGCGTGCGCTCGAACTGTCCGGTTCCGCGTGCGTTGATGCGGAAGTACGTCGACAGCTCCATGGGACAGCGTGTCCCTGGCGGAATGTAGACGAAGGTGCCGTCGGTGAAGACAGCGGCATTGAGCGCGGCGAAGAAGTTGTCGCGGACAGGAATGACGCTGCCCAAGTACTTCTTGACCATCTCGGGGTACTCGTGGACCGCCTCTGAGATGGACATGAAGATGACGCCTTGCTCGAGCAGCTTGGCGCGGAAGGTAGTGGCCACGCTGACGGAGTCAAACACGGCGTCTACAGCCACGCCAGCGAGCATCTTCTGCTCATCAAGCGGGATGCCGAGCTTGTCGAAGGTCGCCTTGATCTCGGGATCAAGGTCGTCTAAAGAGTCGAGCACAACGCGCTTTGGCACAGCAAAGTAGCTGATGGCCTTGTAGTCAATAGGCGTGTACTTGAGGTGCGCCCAATGGGGCTCGGTCATCTCCAGCCACGCGGCGTACGCAGCCAAGCGGTACTCGGTCAGCCACTCGGGCTCACCTTTCTTCGCTGAGATGTTGCGAATGACGTCTTCATCGAGCCCTGGGGGCATGATGTCTTGCTCTACATCGGTCTCGAAACCGTACTTGTAGTCTTGGTCAATCGGAAGGTCTTGCACTTGGCTCATGGGGTCACCTCGGCCAACGCGGAGGCTGGCAGTGGAGGGAGTGCGGAATCAACAAAGCTCTCACCCCGCATCAAATCGGCGAGGGTGATGCCTGCGAGGGCTTGTTCGAGGGCGCTTCCGACCCAACGCCACAGTCCCCGAAGGGAGCAGCGTGTGCTGTGAACGCAGGACACCTGCTTGCCGCTATGGGCTTCGCAGAATCCACCGTCATACAGCGGGCCGTCTAGAGCGACGACAGCGTCATGGACAGTGATGTCTTCGGCCGGACGAGCGAGTTTGTACCCGCCCTGTGGTCCACGCACAGACACCACCAGCTCATGTTGCCGGAGGACGCGCATGAGCTTGGCGACGTAGTCCGTCGACAGGCCCTCACGCTGGGCAACGTCCGAAATAGGCACGGGCGAACCTTGGTCCAGGCGTGCAACCTGGAGCAAACAACGCAGACCGTATTCTTCTTGGGACGACAGCTTCATGCAGGGCGTCTATCTATCTGTACGAAAGAGTCAAGATTAGCAGTGTCATGCGCAGTCACGGGCTGCAGGTCGATTCGCGGAACTACAGTTCGTTCGCGGCTTGGCTGTCACTGTCCGAGTCAGAATCGGTGTCTGGGTCTTCATCTGCCGTGACCACGAAGCGCGTACTGGCGGTGACCGCCTCGCTGTCTACAAACACCGTGGCAAGGGCTTCATGGGGGCCTACGGCGAAGGTCTCAGCGCGCACGATGGTGCCGTCGGAGTTGGTACGTGCGGTCAGGCCAGAGACCTGTAGACCGTCGATCTCCCAGACCACTCGGGCGTCTGCGATGGGTGTCTCCCCAGCTCGAAGGGTGGCTACGAACGGAACCGGACTCGTTTCACTCCAGCGGCTGGAGAGGGTGGGGGAGCCGATGGTCAGGACTGGAGGACCGATCGGGTCTGGCTCATCTGCTTCGATGACCAGTGTCACGAAGGCGTCTTGGACTTCGCCCCATGGCGCTTCGACGTGGAACTGTAGACGGTGTGTACCAGGCTCCCATGTCTGCGGAACAGTGAAGGCACAGGCAAAGGTACCGGAGGTGTTGAGCTCACCGGCGCAGATGGCGTCGGATTGGTCCGGACGAATCCACATCGCTTCAATGTCTTCCGGGAAGGCGCCGAGAAAGTCGGCACTACCCACGAGGGCAACCTCTTGGCCGGGCTCCACGATGGTGTTGTTCGCGGGCTGATCGACACCGACCGAACCATCTTGCTGTGGCTGCGAGTCGGGCCCGCCCCATGTGTCAATGCGGACGATGCCGATGTCGTTTCGACCGAACGAGCACAGCTGTATGGGTGCGAAGATGGCGAAGATGAGAGCAATGCGCATAGCGAATCCTTGGGCCCCGCCTCGTTGTAGCCCACAACGCCAGACGCCTGCCAACGACTTAGAGTCCTGCCGAGACATTTTTTGGAGGGACGCATGGGCAGCTTGGACGGAAAGATGGCGCTGGTGACGGGCGCGAGCCGAGGCATTGGTGAGGCCATCGCTACACAGTTTGCCGCAGAAGGGGCACAGTTGGTCTTGGTCAGTCGCAAGCGCGACGGCCTAGAAGCGTCTGCTCAGCGTATCTTGGAGGCAACTGGGGTTCAGTGCCGAATTGCTCCCTGCAATACTGGAGACTTGGCCAATGTCGGTGCCATGTTCGCCGAGTTGGATGACGCGGGAGTACGGGTGGATGTCCTGGTAAACAATGCCGCGACCAACCCGTACTTTGGGCCCATGATTCCGCTGGAGTACACGGCTTGGGACAAGACCTTTGACGTCAACCTCAAGGGCAGCTTCGAGTTCGCTCGCCAAGTTGCCACGCGATGCATGGATGACAAGCGGCCGGGCAGCATCATCAACCTGTCGAGCGTGTACGGAATGACCGGCGCCCCGTACCAGGGCATCTACGCCATGACCAAGGCTGCACTGATCAGCCTGACCATGACGCTGGCGCAAGAGTGGGGCCCCAGCAAGATTCGGGTCAATGCGCTGGCACCGGGGCTGGTAGACACCAAGTTCGCGGCGGCCATTGTTCACAACCCAGCGCTATCGGCAATTTTCACAGACCGTAGTGCGCTCAAGCGGCATGCTGTTGCCGAAGAAATCGCTGGGATTGCGACCTTCCTAGCCAGCGACGCGGCGAGCTTCATTACCGGTGCGACATTGCCGATCGATGGTGGCTATTTGGCTGGCTAAGTCGGCCTACAGGGCGCCGTATCGGCCGAAATTCTCGCACTCAGCGCATGTGGGGCGGCCAGCACGTAGGACGGCTTGAGGGTGTCGGATGAGGCCGGCGCCCCGACAGCGCAAGGCCCGGCGTGTGTAGAGGCTGGGCAGGCGGACGTTCAAGCTCCCGCCGCCACCGCGGGTGAACCCAACGCTTTACCGCGAGGCCTCAGCGGCGAGGCGGCAGCTGCCCTTCTGCCCAACTTCCCGGCGCAATACTATCGATTCGCCACGGCCCCACAGCAACGCGAACCAGACGTAGCGTTGGAAAGCCCACCGCCGCCGTCATGCGCCGCACCTGTCGGTTCTTTCCCTCGCGCAGCACGAGCTCAATCCAAGCGGTGGGAATGGCCTTGCGCTCGCGAATCGGCGGGTCGCGCGGCCAGAGGTCCGGCTCTTCGAGTAGCGCCGCCCCAGCGGGCTGGGTCCAGCCGTCCTTTAGCTTCACTCCACGGCGCAGCTGGGCAAGAGCCGCTTGTGTGGGCTCCCCCTCGACCTGCGCCCAGTAGGTCTTGGCCATCTTGTGCTTCGGAGAGGCGATGCGTGCCTGCAGCGCGCCGTCATCGGTGAGCACGAGCAGACCCTCGGACGTCTTGTCGAGGCGACCGGCGGCGTAGACCCCCGGCACATCGACGTACTCGGCGAGGGTCTGGTGACCGAGCTGGCTCGTGAACTGGCTGAGCACCCCGAAGGGCTTGTTGAACAGCAACACGCGGGCCAAGATTCAGCCCTGTGCGTCGGCGGTCGAACGCACGACAGAGTGATGGATGTCCGCGAGCTCCTCAGCGGTGAGGTCCCGGTACTCGCCCACAGGCACGTCCAGCCGCACGTTCATGATGCGCACCCGCTTGAGCTTGGTCACCCGAAAGCCCAAGTGCTCGCACATGCGGCGGATCTGCCGGTTGAGCCCCTGAGTCAACACAATCCGAAACACGTGCCGGTTGAGTTGCTCGACCACGCACTCGCGGGTGACCGTGTCGAGGATGGGCACGCCGCCGCGCATTTTGGTGAGGAAGTCGGGCGTGATCGGCTTGTCGACCGTGACGATGTACTCCTTCTCGTGGTTGTACTTGACCCTCAGGATCTTGTTCACGATGTCGCCGTCGTTCGTGAGAAAGATCAGCCCTTCGCTGGGCTTGTCGAGCCGGCCGATGGGGAAGATGCGGGTTGGATAGTTAATGAAGTCGATGATGTTGTCGCGCTCGACGCGGGTGTCCGTCGTACACACGATGCCAATCGGCTTGTGAAAAGCAAGGTAGACCTTGGGTGTTTCGGGGCGCACCACCGGCTTACCGTCAACCGCGACCACATCTCCCGGGGCGACCTTGGTGCCCATCTCGGGCACCACGCCGTTGATCGTCACGCGGCGGCGTTCGATGAGCTTGTCGGCAGCACGACGCGAGCAGAAGCCCACCTCGCTTAAATACTTGTTGATGCGCGTGAGCGTGACGTCGGACATGGGTCTCTGTGCTGGGGGGTGCTCCGCTGCTATCCAAAACTGCGCCATTGCGCCCGCGACCTTGCCGGTCGACGGTGGGTACTTGGCGGGCTGATCTAGCGAAACACGCCACCACCCTCATCTTTGTATAGGGCGGCCACTTCCTCACGTGTGAGGTCCCCTCCGCCGTCTTCCTGGCCTTCGTATTGGCAGGTCAGACACAGTCGCTTGCCCCCAGCGACGAGAACGTCGGTCGAGCCACACGCGACGCAGCTTGCCTTGGAGCTATTCGCTCTCTTGGCTCCGTTTGAGCTGCGAATGGCCTTCATGGCCATCATTATCAGTTTTGCGAGACCACTCATGTTTAGACAACCTCAGGGCGACCTCCACTCTACCTTGTTGAGGCCGGCATACCGGAAGACAGTAGGCGAAGAGCTGGAATCGCCTCTGCGAATCGAGCCTTTGCAGTCTGCACCTCTTCGGCTGTTGTAAACCGGCCCAGGCCCAACCGAATCGACCGATGCACGCGGTCCTTATCGGTGCCAATCGCGGTCAAGACGTGCGACGGCTTGAGGTTCTCGGACGAACAGGCAGAGCCCGACGACATGGCGATGTCGCGCAGGTTCATCATCAGCGCCTTGGAATCGATGCCGCCGATACTCACGTTGATATTGTTCGGGAGTCGGTGCTCTCTGGAGCCGTTTAGGGCGACGTCGCCGACCGCCAACAGCGTGTCCAGCAGATCGTCGCGCAGCGCTTGCACGCGTCCGAGCTCACTACTGTTGAGTTCGTCGTCGCACAGCGCCGCTGCGGCTCCGAGAGCCACACACTGCGGGACGGGGAGGGTGCCGCTTCGGTAGCCACGTTCATGGCCGCCTCCGTATTGGAGCGGCTCCAGTCGTAGAAGCGGTCGGCCGCGTCGCACGAAGAGGGCACCAATACCCTTGGGCCCGTAGAACTTGTGGGCCGTGAGGCTCAGCAGGTCAATGTGGTCGCGGACCACGTCAATGTCGACCTTTCCGATGGCTTGAGACGCGTCTGTGTGAAGGGGGATGGACCGCTCTCGGCATGCGGCACCAATGGCGGCGATGGGCTGAATCGTGCCGATTTCATTGTTGGCCATCATGATGCTGACCAACACTGTGTCGTCGCGCATGGCGGCTACAACGGCGGATGCGTCCACAACGCCGGAGGCATCCACCGCGATTCGAGTCACCTCAAACCCGTTGTCTTCGAGCTTGGCAATCGGGTCGAGCACGGCCTTATGCTCAAGGGTCGAGGTGATGATGTGACCGCGTCCTGCAGTGCGGCAGACACCCAAGACGGCCAGGTTGTTGGCCTCTGTGGCGCCTGACGTGAACACAATCTCTTTTGCCGATGCACCTAGCAATGCGGCCACTTGGCCACGTGCACGCTCAACACCAGCGTTCGCCCGCATGCCGAAGCTGTGCGAGCGAGACGCGGCGTTGCCGTAGATGTCGCTGAAGTAGGGGGTCATGGCCTCGACAACCCGCGGGTCACATCGTGTAGTCGCGTGGTTGTCGAGATAGATAGCCATGTAAACACCCCTATCCGGCGATGGTCTCACCGCCGTCGACCCGGATGATGTTCCCGGTCATCCACTGGGTGCCCGGTTCGGACAGACTTAGCAAGCACTGCGCAACGTCTTCTGGCGTAGTCAGGCGCTTGTTGGGGTTGCGCTCGCGCATCTGCGCCATGAGACGGTCCGCACCGGGAATCTTGTCGAGAGCCGGCGTATGCGTGACTCCCGCCATGATGCCATTAGCGGTGATTCCCAAGGGTGCCAGCTCAAGAGCGAGCTGACGAATATGGGATTCCAACGCACTCTTCGCAGCAGACACGGCGCCGTAGTTCTTGACCACGAACAGCGAGCCTGATGAGGTCATGGCGAAGACTCGGCCGACGTTGGCGAACAGCCCGCGTTTGACGATGTCTTGTGTCCAGTACACCACGCTATTGGCCATGACGTCCAAGGTCATTTCCATGTGCTTGCGACCAATGGCGCGGTCGTCGAAGAACGGACGCAGCGTGCCGAATGCCAACGAGTGCAGGACAACGCCCACCTTGTTGTCACCCATCGCTTCTGTCAGTGCGTCCAGAGCGGTCGCACGGACTTCGTCACCTGCTGCGTTTCCGTTGTGGAACAGCACGTCAACGCCGTAGCCCTTGAGCTCCTCGATGAGGGCCTCAACTGCGGGCATGGTGTTGCGACGGTCCATGTGTGCGCCAAAGATGGGATGACCCGCTTTGGCGTACGCACGTGCAGCAGCGGCACCGAATCCCGATGACGCGCCAAGAATGACGACCCAGGGCTTAGCGGCGGACATCAGTGGCCGTGTCCGTCGTCAGCGCCGTGTCCGTGACCGTCGTCTGCTGGAGCAGCAGCGCCGGTGCCTTCAGCAGCGTCGCCGTCTGCGGTTGGGTACAGAATCTCGGCGGCTTCCTTGGCTTCGCGCACGAACTGGTCGAGGGCTGCTGCCTTGACGCTCTCTTCAAGCTCGCCACGGACTTCGTCCAGTGGACGCGAGTCGCGGCGGCCGTCTACGCGGATGATGTGGAAACCAACCCGGCTCTCGACAGGACCGATGACGTTGCCTTCGGCGCCAGCGAATGCGGCGTCAGCAACTTCGGGAAGCATGCGCTCGCGCTGGAACCAGCCCAAGTCTCCACCCTTGTCCTTGCTGCCTGGGTCAATGCTGTGCTCTGCGGCGAGGGCGGAAAAGTCGCCGCCGGCATCGAGCTGTGCCTTGAGGTCGGCTGCGAGAGCTGCGTCACGAACGAGGATGTGTGAAGCCTTGGCTTCTTCCCGGCGGAACTCAACGGCGCGGTCTTCGTATTCTTGAGCGATGCCTTCGTCTGTGACGGACTCTTCGCCAACCTGCTCCATGTACGCACGGACAATGGCTTCACGAGCGGCGAGCGCTACGAGAAGTTGTGCGTTGTCGGACTCGTGGGCGCCGGCCGCAATGGCCTTACGGTAGAGGATTTCCTGGGTGATGAGGCCGTCTTGGAACTCGGCGTACTGCGGGGAGTTCTCGAACTGCTCGCGCTCTTCGTCGGACAGGCCGTTCGTGATGGCGTCAACAACGAGGGTCGGGATGATGTGTCCGTCAACCACGGCCACAGCGGGCTCGGTCTCTGGGAAAGCGCCGGGTGGTGGTGCATCAACGGGTACGGGCTGACAAGCGGTCAGGGCGAGGGCAGCGAGAAGAGCGATGGCACGCATAGGGGCCTCCATGAAATAGGGGGCGCGGGGTATCGCGGGGTCGCTCGTGCCACAACCCGTGGAATGAGCGGACCTGGGTTACACGCGCGACACGAGGAGTTTCCCCATGATTGCACTGCTGTCGCTCGCTATGGCTGCTACGAATCCCACCCTAGAAGTGTCGTGGAATCGTGACCAAGGCAGTGTCCGCATTGCAGCACCCGACGGTGAGCATGTGGCCCCGGATTCCTCGGTTTGGATGGAGCTTCACTACGGCGGGCGAACCTTGATGACCGAGTACCCCTCGGACCTCGGTTCCGCGCCGTTGATGGCCATGGGGCTTCGTGGACAGCCCATCTCAGGTAGCTTTCGTGCGCCTATTTGTAAGGACGACGGAACGGAGTGCCGGATGCTCACCGTCAACGTTGCCGGTGTGGTTCCCGATGTGAAGCGGGGCAGGCTGCTGCTCGACGTGGCCACTCCCGAAGCGCCGGTAGCGGCTGAAGAGAGCCCGTTCCATCGAGACGCTAGCGAAGACGTAGCCGACGCCATGGCGGCTGCCGTCGCGTCAGGGCGCCCCGTCCTGCTCGACTTCAGTGCGGTGTGGTGTCCACCTTGCAATCTACTCTCGGCAGAAGTGCTTCATGCGTCAGATGCCGAAGAAGCCCTGTCTGACGTGATCGTAGTGATTGTAGACGTTGACGACCCCAGCTCTTGGCAGCTGAAAGACCGGTACGACGTTGGCGGTTACCCAACGGTGGTTGCGGTCTCCGGGGATGGCACCGAGATTGACCGGATGCTGGGCTACGACAACCGTGAAGCCACGTTGTCGTGGATTGAAGATGTGTCCGATGGTGAGGCCTCGTCTCGGATGCCGGGGCAGGCTCCCGCTGACGTGACGCCGCTTGTTGCCGCCCAGACAGCACTCGGCCTGTTGGAACGGGGCGACGACGGCCATGAACCCTGGTTGGAGCGTGCAAATGCCGACCCGGAACTGGCGGAGACGCGCATGGCGCGAGTCCATGCTGAGGCCACCGCCGAAGACGTTGAGTGGCTCTTGAACAACGCCCCAGAGACGTCCGAGCAGTGGGTCTTTGCTGCCATGGGGCTGGGACAGGAGCATCCCGAGCTGGTCAAAGCCGCGGCAGGGATTGCGCTGGCCTCGGTGCCCAGTCCGGTGGAAAAGGCAGACTACTTGTACGTAATGGCGAAATTCTCGGAGTCGCCAGAGCGAGAGGCGTTGTACGCTGGAGCCGCTGCAACGCTACGCACGGGACTTGTCGGCGAACCTGTGAGAGACCGGGCCCACATCACCTTCCTGGCCACGTTGCTTGCCAATGCCGGTGACCTAGATGCGGCGCTCGATGTCTTGGCGGAGTTTGAGGAGCACTTCCCGAACGAGCCCACATGGGACATGGAAGCGGCGTCACTCTTGCTGAAGGCTGGTGAGCTTGGACTCGCTTTACAACGCTCCCAGGAAGCGACGGACCAGGCTTGGGGAGACAACGCCCTGCGCGCGGCCAAGACCCATGCGTTGATTCTGATTGAGCTGGGCCAGCTGTGGGACGCTCATGCGCATGTTGCTGCCGTTCTCGCGTCCCAGCCGGTTCCCGAAGAGGGGTTGAACATTCGGACAGGGGGCTATCGGCAGAAGCTGATCGACCTTGTGGCTCCGTATGTGGACGTTGAGCCACCAGCGGAGTGATACGCCGGTAAGGGACTGGTCCTCAATTACTTGCCCGTCTCGATGCCGATGCATCCGCGATGGCGGCGTTGCTCACCCATCGAAATGACACGTCATTCCTTTGGGTTCGCGCCTTGCCCTCGCGGCGCCTCGACACCTCGACTTGGTCAACTAATTTCGGACCCGTCCCTAACGTCGAGAAATACCAGGAGAATGCTTGTGAGCCAATCCCCACTTGTTGCCCTTGACGCCACCGATGACGGAGACCTTGAGTGCGAATGGGGCGGGTCGAGTGAGGCAGAACATGTTGGTGGGTTTGCGCTCGGCTTGGCGTCGCAGTTAGTCAAAAATCAGCGCGAAGCTGGTGAGAAGACGGTCACGCTCGTGCTCAAGGACTCCACCAAAGCCCCCGGCTTGTGGGCCGCGGTCTTACGTCAGACCATCTACGTTCACGCGCGGTACTCGGTTCGATACTGTCGCTTGGTCTGTGACGGTCAGGCGTTCGATACCGAATGGGACGACGTGTTGCCCGGTACCGTAGATGCCTTGGCGAACCTGACCATGGCGGTCATGCGTCACACCGCTCATAAGGTAAGTCGGACTGAAGGATTGGCGCTTCACCAAGTCGTAGGGGCAGTGGGGCAGGGACGTGCGCCAATGCTGCATGAGGCCCTTGTTGCCTCAACCATCGTTCAACACACGATGGGTATTCGCGAAAAACTCGGACACGACGCCCACCGAGATGACCATCTTGCCAATGCCATCGCTGCTTGTACTACGGTTCGAAAGGAGCTTGTGGTCGACCCATTGCTTCAAGGGTTGATTGTTGGGGTGGACGAGCTGGCCAAAGAGTTGTGTGCCCAACGCAGTCCGACCGTTCCTCTGCACGCTCACTCCTTTGTCGCACCTCTGTTGGCGAAGCACGCGAGACCCGGTCAACTCTGGGGCGGGCCAATCGTAGAGCGAGCGGTGCGCGAGCGTGCTCGGCCCCCCGAATATGCCGTGCTATTTCCGCCCCTCGATGGAGATTCCGTCGAGGTGCGATGGCATGAAGACCGGTTCATTGACGCTCGCCTAGACTTTATGGGTGACAGGAGAGTCGGCGCCGAGGACATCACCATTGATCCGCATTGGGCCACCGTTTACCGGTACCGGGACGCCTGTGAAGCGGCCCGTTTGGCTGGCGTGGCTCTGCCGTCTGCAAACACCGCGCTCACGGAAGCACAACGGACCACTCTCAAGGCGCTGGCAGACGACTGGGCGGGCACTGTGTTGTCTGCGTCGAGTCGTTTCCCGCGAGAAATCCGCAAGTTTATCGAATGGAATGGCCTGAGGGTGACCGACAAAGAGGCGGGAGGAGTGGTCTATTGTGAGCTGCGCGGCCACCAAGGTGGTGGGCCTGAATCGAGCTTCAGCGAACATGGAACCGAGGCGACGCTACTCGGCAACCGTGTCTACTTTGCCGCTGACGATGACCAGCTTCCAATGCCGGGCGAGGGAGAGCGCCCGGGACGGAAGCGCTTGGGGTGCAATGCAACGTCGGTCGACGAGGCAATGTACAACCGCCCCCCACCTCGCCCCATCGTTGCCCGCCAGCCCATGCCACACGATGTCGACGCCGCTCGCGCGGCATTCTTGGACAGCTACGTCGAGGCAGACCAGTCCGAGGCCGAAAGGCTGTTGGCCGACGTACGTTGGTGGGCGGCCAGTCATCCAGTCCCGTTGCCAGCCGAAGCGTTGTCGGCCCCGCTTGCTCGTCTGCGGCCGCTGGTAGATGCCTGCTTGTTCACGATACCCCTCGGCCTGCTTCACGCTGCAACGACGCCCGAGTCCCTCCGGACAGCGGTAGAATTGGGGGCGGATCTGAACGGTCCGCAACGCGAAGGTGGATCCGCACGGAACACCCCCCTCATGCGTCACCGTCGAGACCTTAGCTGTTTCGAGACCTTGCTTGAACTTGGCGCAGACCCACGAACAATGCTGGACGACAAGGGAGCGCTGTTTCGCCACCTTGAACCGCCTCAACACACGTTGTTCATTACGGCCTTAGCAAAGCACGGACTGACGCTGCCCACCAGCTAAGGCACCGATATCCACGCCATCTTCAGCGGGGACTTGCCATCAGGCGTTGGGAAGTCTTCGTCTACTGGGATGCGTTCAATGGTCCCGACCGGACGTCCTGCTTTCTTGGCGCAGCGTTCGAGAATGTCGACCCACGTCTCCCATTCGACAGACGCCACATTGTTGGTCGCCAGAATGTGCCCACCGGGTGCGGTTGCCAAGACAACGGGCTTGAACAGGGTGGGGTAGTCGCGAACCACATCAACAGCTCCGAATGCTGAGCGTGCCCACCGCGGTGGGTCGAGAACAGTGATGTCCCACTGGCGAGCGTCCATGCGGTCGTACTTTATCTTGCGGCCACGACGGGTACTGACGGGCAGTCCAGCGAACTGGCGCATGACCGGCAAGCAATCTCCGTGGATGCTTGGAATGACCAGGCCGTTCAGTCCGGCGTTTCGGTCGCCTACCTCTAGAGCAGAGGCGGAGAAGTCTACATTCACGACTTCGTCGGCATCTGCGACGGCTGCTGCCACACCCATTCCGCAGGTGTAGGCGAACAAATTGAGTACCGACTTTCCGGCACTGACATTGCGAATGTGTCTGCGACCTGCCCGGAAATCAAGGAATAGCAGTGGGTCGCGGCCACGGTGGCGTGGGTTGACGTCGAAGACCAGCCCTTCTTCAAGGCCGACGATGCCGCCGGGTAGCTCTACGTCGTGGTCCAGGGCGAAGTCGCGTGGGGTTCCGCCGCGCCGACCCGACTGTCGGTTGTTCCACACCGCAGTCAGTCCGGGAATCACAGCGTCCACCACGGCGTGCATGGCGTCGATCTCACCGGGCTCCATGGGGTCACGCCATGTCTGGATGAGCAGGATGGGGCCGTACCGATCGACGGTGGTGCCGGGGGCACCCTCAACAGTGCCATGAAGCAGGCGGACACAATCGGTTTGGGCATTGTCGGCCTTGGCCAACCAATCTAGGCGCGAATCGAGGGCTTGTTGCAGCGCCTGGACGCGGGATGTGGACATGACGGTCTCCGGGGCCGAGGGACTAACCGTTTGTGGCTGGCGTTCTTGGTGGGGGCGGGTAGAACTGCACCCTTGGAGAAAGTCCCGTGTTCACTTGGCTGCTCGCTCTCGCTCTGGCCCAAGAGGCCCCCGTCGCTCTGGACCCACCTGCGGATGATGACGCTGACGTCGTCATCATTGTCTACGGTGACGAGCAGTTGGAGGAGGCTCGTGCCGAGATCACCGCATCATTCCAGGACTTGGGATGGGCCGCGGACCGTCGCGGCGACACCATCGTGTTCAAGCCGCCGCAAGCGTGGATTGGCAAGGCCACCTTCCTGCCAGACGGCCGATTCGAGTTCTCCACGCCCATCATTCCGATTCGTGGCGCAGACGTCGGAGCATCGGGTCAACCGGGTGGTTCGGGCGCGCGCAGATTGCCGAGTGATGCCTGCGGATCCGGCAACCAGACGAAAGAAGTCATCGTCCGAAATGAGCTGCACTTGCTCGATGGCGGTGACTACGTCGGCCCTGTCGACCTGACCTTCTCGATTTACGCCCGTCAAGACAGTGACTTGGCGATTTGGTCGGAAACCCAGACCATCTCGTTAGCGGAAGGGCGCTTCGCGACACCTATTGGCGTCATCTCCTCATTGGACAACGTCGACTGGCAGCGCGGGAACTACTGGATGGGCCTAACGGTGTCGGGTGAGATTGAACGTGCGCGAGAACCCATGCAGAATGTGGTGTTTGAGCGACGGAGCTCTACCTCGACCGGTCCATGTTCGGTCTCGGAAGACGAGTACGACCCGTTCGCCCAACAGGCAACCGGACCCAATGGTCAGGGGGCCGTTGGGGCTGTCGCTAGCGTCACTACGGGCCTTGGACCGAGCCGAGAACGCCGCTATGCGCACATTCGCCAGGTGTTGGACGCCAGCTCGGAAGAGGTTTCTAACTACCGAGAAGTGGTCCAGACGATTGCAACTCAGTCGCGTGTTGGGCAGCTTCCCGACCAGCTCGATGACCTTTGGAACGACGGAAAGCCGCTGTATGGCACACGTCGCATTCGCAACGTGGACGACCGCCGAACGGCGATTCTAGAGCACTGGGCCACCCGGGCAGAGAACACCGCCGGCCAGCTCGTGTGTCGGTCGATTGAGGGCTGGCTTGGTGAGACCGTAGTTTACTCCGAAAACCCCATCACAGAGAGCGAGTACCTGCACTACGAGTCCATGCGCACAGATGGTCGTCGCCTTCCGCGTGCCCAGTAGGTGATGTGGCTGCTCTGGTTAGGCCTGGCGTGGAGTCAGGAGCCGGACGTTGAGCCGGATACGGATATTGACGCCGTCATCTATGTGTTCGGTGACGAGGCGCTGCGCGAGGCTCGGGCTGCCGTTGCGCGCTCCCTTGAACCGCTCGGCTGGACGGTCGTCCGAGATGGCGCCGATACGGTGTTCGCACCTCCACAACGCTGGATTGGGCGGGCTGTGTTTACCCAGGATGGTCGGTTGTCCTTTCGCGAGCCGGTCGCAGTCCCGTCCGTAAAGCTCGCCGGCGCTAATCTGACCGACCGCGAGTCCTTCCAGGTCGGCAACCCGGACGCCTGTGGCGTGACCAATGAAGGCGACCACCTCGTGCTTCGCGGAGCGATCCCAGAGCCCGTTCCACAGGGCCCTGTCTGGCTGACGGTCAAGCTGTACGAAGACGGCAGCCATACGCGCCTTCTGTGGGAAGAACACCAGATGGTGGCGCTCCTACACGGTCGGTACACCAGCATCTTGGGGGCATCGGAGCCACTGGATGGGCACGCGCGTGCCAACGGTCGGTGGCTTGTGGCGTCGGTGGGCGGGCGTGATGTGCTGCAGGCTCTGACCGCAGACGTGACCTTCGTGGAAGAGACAACGCGCGACCTCGGACGCTGCCCCGAGAACTTCGTCGAGTTTGACCCCAACCATCCCGAGCGATGGCAGGCACCCTCGCTCGCCGCGTTGAGCTTTACGATTCCGTCGAAGCGCAAGCGGGTGCCCCATCAGAGAGCGGCGTTGGACGCGAGCTCCATCGCCGTGTCGCACTACCGAAGCGTCGTACAAGAGACCGCGACTCGCCGGTATTCAGCCACCCTGCCAGATGAGCTGGACTTGCTGTGGCGAACGGGAACACCGCTGTACGGGACCCGCCCACTCACGACTCTTGAGGAACGGCGGCGCTACATTCTAGAGCTGTGGGCGTCGCGCGATACAAACCGGTCTGGCCAGTTGGTGTGCAGTGCGATTGAGGGCTGGCTGGCCAACGTCGTGTTGCACACACAGGCCCCCATCGCTCCAGGCGAATACGCAGAGTTCGAGGCCCGCCGGACGGATGGGCGGCAGCTACCTCGCTAGACAGCGTGGACCTCCACGTGGACGTCGGCCACCTCGGCAAACGGAGTTGAGATGAAACGCTTTCACGAACGCGTCATGGGCGTGTACTTCGACGACCTTGACCCCTACCGCATCTTGCACAATGCCCGCTATTTGTTGCTTTTTGAGCGCACCCTAGGCTCGTTCTGGCAGGCGCTCGGCTTGGGGTCTCTACAGGAAGTTGAGCATCCGGACCGCTTCCATTTCGTGAAGGCCAACACGGTGGAGTACGAACAGCCCGTCCGCGGAGTGGGGGACGTTCGCGTTCGCGTGTGGGTCGAGCGTCTCGGCGGCTCGTCACTCACCTTCGGCTTCGTTCTGATGCCAATGGACAGTGATGAGGTACACGCCAGAGGCACCCGAACGGTGGTGCGTGTTGACCCCGAAAACTGGCGCCCAGCGCCGTGGACGGACAGCTTCCGCGCCATCTTGGCCGACTGGCTCTAGGGCATGGGTAGGGGCTAACTAGCGATGCTGTGCGGCTCATAGCGGAGCACTCGCACCAGACTACGTTTCAGGGAGTGCGGCGCGAACCGCTTCCAGGATCTGCTGTTCGCTGGGAAAGCCGAATAGGGTCTTTTGGGCCACGACAATGTCGTCGACCTTCACCACGAAGATGCCGGAACGGCCCTTCACCAGTGTTGTGTTCAGACCCAGTTCCTCCCGCAAGACATCTGCCGCCCGGGCAGCGCGCGGGAGGTAGTTTCAAACCACGCAGTACGTGATGGACACCATGTGACCTCCAAGGCTTTTGCTGTAACGGTCTTCATTGCGGCGAGCCCTGGCATGTGACACCCTGACCGGACCGAGAAGATGGGGAAATCGATGCGTCTTGTGACCGCCATTGCGTTGTCTGCGTTGTTTGCTAGTTCTGCTGCCGCCCAAGAGGATGGCTTTGACGCCCACGGGTTCGCTATGACCGCGAACGACGGTGACGTGCGCGATCCTGTGACAGTTCTGCGTGCCGGTGCAGTCCACCAGGGCGAGTTCTGGGCCACCGGTGTCGTCGATTTTTCTGACGACCCATTGGTCCGCGAGCTCAGCTACGCAGATGGTCGACCCACGGAGGTCGAGCGCATCATCGACAGCCTGGTCGCGTTCAACCTGTCCGCCGGTGTCGCTGTCCATGACAGGGTCCGCCTAGACATCGCAGTACCCATGTACTTGGCAGCCTCCTCCGAAGGCGAAGCGACGGGTGCCGGTATCGGTGACATTCGCCTGGGCGCCTACAGCCCCATCGTGCAGACCAAGCCACGCGCTGCTGGCGGGTTCGGCCTAGGTATAGCGCCGTACTTGGTCTTGCCAACGGGTGACGAGACGCGCTTCCTGGGTCAAGGTGGAATCACGGGTGGCTTCGACGTTTCGGTGACCTATGAGCTGGAAGCACTGACACTGACGGGGTCTGCTGGACCGCGGTTCAACCCATCTGTGAACCTCAACAACCAGATTGGTGCAGACCAGCTCATCGCTGGCGCGGCGATTGGTGTTCACCCAACCCAAGGCCTGGGCATCACCCTTGAGGGGCGCATCTCATCGTCACTTGCTGCGTCCAACGTCAAGGGCACAACCTCGCCAGCCGAGATTCTGGCATCGGCTCGCTACCGCGTATCGAACGGGCTGCACTTCCTTGCTGGCGGTGGAACGGGCGTGAATGCTGGCGCTGGCGCTTCGGCGTTTCGTCTCTTTGCAGGCGTTGGATTCGGTAAGATTGAACTCAACTATGCTGACCGTGACATGGACGGAATTGTCAACGAGCGCGACCAGTGCCCAGACGACCCAGAGACGTTCAATAGCTACCAAGACCTCGACGGCTGCCCGGACGCAGGTGGCCGCGTGCTCATTACGGCCGCCATCAGCGGCGACTTGGAGTCGGACGTCTACGTGAGTGTTTCGAGCGGCGGTGAGACCCAACAGATCGAGACCCTGCAAGAGGCCATTCCGCTGGAACTGGCTGCGGGAACGTACGAAATTGAAGGCTCGATTCCTGGCTTTTACGGCAGCGAGACGCTGAACGTTGTGTCGGGTGAGTACCCGATCGAGCTGGACATGGAAGCCGTGGTTCCTGGCTACGTGTCGATTCGCGTCAAGGATGCTTCTGGCAGTGTTGTAGACAGTGTTGGACTGTCCATCATTGGTCCGGGCGCTCCGCTCGATGCTACCCGCCGCCTTGGGGCGCAGGGGCTGGACCGCTACGAGCTTCCACCGGGGCGATACCTGGTCTTCCTCAAGGCTCAAGGTGTTGGTATCTACCGTCGCAATATCACCTTGGAATCCGACCAAGAGCTGATGGTCGACGCGGTACTTCGCGACCCACGTGCTGTGGTTGAAGGCGACCGCATCACAGTCACCGAGAAGATTTACTTTGAGACAGGCAGCGACGTCATCCAGGGACAATCTTTCGATCTACTCGAAGAGATCGCTACGCTTCTCCAGAGCGAAGAACGGGTTCGTCGCGTGCAAATCCAGGGGCACACGGATGCACAAGGCGGAGACGAGATGAACCTCGATCTGTCCGACCGTCGTGCTGCTGCGGTGCGTGCCTTCTTGATTGCGCAGGGTGTCGAGGAAGGACGGTTGCAGTCCCGTGGCTTCGGCGAACAGGTGCCTATTGCCGACAACAGCACCGATGAAGGGCGTGCCCGAAACCGCCGTGTTGAGTTCCGCATCCTTGAGATGGACTAGTCTGTAGCAGGCTGCGGAAAATCGCTCCGCTTGTCGCCAAGGAACGTGGTACTCTGTAGACGCTTGGCTTTTGCTTTGCACTCTGTTTTGCCGTGTTTTGTGGGGTTGTCCCGTGCCGAAAAAGAAGAATTCTGGAAACTTCAACTTCAATATTGGCGCATTCCAGCCACGCTACGTAGCGAAAGCGTCGGGCTCGTACAGCGCCGCCGGTGTCCGGGTGAGCGCAAGCCTCGGCTCTGCGTCGGGTGCGTACAATCCAGGCGGGTACCAAGAAGGCTCCGTGTCTAAGCCTTCGGGGGCTTACAATCCGGGCTCCGGATTTGAGAACCGTGACCTGCCGCAGCCGTCGGGAGCCTACAACCCAGGCCGCTTTGAGCTGCGTGACGTCAACCAGCCGACCGGTCAGTACAACGCAGGCACCGGCTACGGCGCGCCAGAAGGCAAAGACGAGCGAGACCCGTGGGGCAACTACTCGTTCAGCGTCATGCTCAACGGTGTTGAGATCGGCAGCTTCCTCGAGTGCTCCGGCATGAAGAGCACTGCAGAAGTCCATGAGATTGAAGAAGGTGGCATGAACTTCTCTACCCACAAGCGCGTGGGTCGCAGCAAGTGGGACAACTTGGTGCTCAAGCACGGTGAGTGCGCCAAGGACGAGCTTCATGCCTGGCGTGACCGCTGGATCAATGACGGGTTCAAGGAACGCACTGAGACCACGCTGACCATCATCCTGCGGGACAATGACGGCATGGAGCTACGTCGCTTTGAGGTCGCTCGTCCGTGGCCAGTCAGTTGGGAAGGCCCGAGTCTCAATGGCGGTAGCAGCGACCTCGCTGTGCAGACACTGGAGATTGCTCACGACGGCATGTTCGGTGGCAAGGGCGAGACCCCTGATCCGCCCGACCCCATCCCGGACCCCGTCCCGGACAAGTTGGAGCTGGAACCGGTCTACTTTGACTTTGACAAAGACACCATGAAGCCAGAAGGCGAAGCGGCTGTTGCAAAGTTGTCGGCGGACCTGGAAGAACACCCAGAGATCACCGAGATGTGGGTCGAGGGGCACACCGACAACAAGGGTTCGCACGCCTACAACCGAAGCCTGTCCGCACGTCGCGCAGAAGCGGTCGCCTCGCGTCTGCGTGCCGCCCATCCGGACAAGACCATCCACTCGGCTGGCTACAGCTACGACCATCCTGTCGCATCGAATGCGAACAGCTCGGGTCGCGCACAGAATCGTCGTACCGAAGTCTGGACATCGGCTCGTGGTGGCAGCCGAGCCGGCGAGCTGTAGATCAGCAAACCGAGATTTCGGTAGCTCGGGAGGTCAGATTTCAGAGGTCAGAGCAGGCGCCTTACGACGCCGGCGATGATTCTGCTTTGCCCGGATTTCGGGTGTCTGGTTGCTGTGGTGGTCGCGTGTGATTGAGGGACGTCCGTTCCCCATGTCGCGCCCGGCGCGAGCCGGTCGTTCTGACTTCTGACATCAGTCCTCTGACATCCATCCCGCCGAGTATTCGGCCAGAACCGTATCGTCTGCGCTACTGGAGTTCTTCTTTTCGGTACGGCGACTGCTCGTTTAGTTGAGCCACCTGCTCATGCACCCACGCAGCCTCCTTCTTGGAGTGCCGATGTAGCGCTTGGTGCAAGCCTGGGTGTGCGAGCCAGTGGTTGGAGTACGTGATCTCCGGCGTGAAGCCGCGCTTGTACTTGTGCTCGCCGCCGTGACCTGGCTCGAACATCGACAGCTTGTTCTCAATCGCGAATTCGATGCCTTGGTGGTAGCAGACCTCAAAGTGGAGGAACTTGACCTCCTCGTCGCAGCCCCAGTACCGTCCATACAGACGGTCGCCTTTGACGACGTCTAGAGCACCCGCAATGCAGCGGTCTCCGTCGTACGCCAGCACAGCAAGGATGCGGTCGCCCCACACGCTCTGAAGCGCGTCGAACAGGTCATGGTTGAGGTAGGTGCGCCCGTAGTAGTGCTTGTTGCACGTGTCGCTGTAGAAGCGGAACAGGTGGTCCATCTGTTCGGAGCTGGGACGTAGTACGCGCTCGAAGCGCAGGCCGTGGACGGCTTTGCGCTCGTGGCGAATCTTCTTGCGCGGCTTGGCTCGAAACGCACCAATGAAGTCGTCATACGAGGCGTAGCCATCATTGTGCCACCAGTATTGGTACTGCAGACGGGTAAAGCCACCCGCCTTCGCCAGACGCTCGGATTCTTCCTTGGTGTTGAACAACACGTGCAGGCCGTTGGTTCCGCGAGCGGCTTCTTGCAGTCCACGCAGCAGTGCTGCATGCGTTCCGGCGGGGGCGTTCTTGGAAATGCGCAGACGGGAGCCCGTGACGGGGGAGAACGGACTGCCAACAATCAGTTTGGGGTAGTACGCGATTCCTGCGCCGTCGGCGGCGTTGGCCCATGAGTGGTCGTATACGAACTCGCCCATCGAGTGGGTCTTGAGGTAGGCAGGTGCCCCGGCAACGAGCACGTCGTTGTCGTCGAACACCATCACAGGACGCGGGGTCCAGCCGGTATCGGGGACAGCGCACTCGGTCTGTTCCAAAGCCTGAAGGAACGCCAGCTCGGTGAACGGTGAACCGTCCGGGTCGATGGCATCCCATGAGTCTGGAACGGCGGAAAAACTGTCGGCAACGACGACGCGCACGGAACCTCCGGCGATGAGCTATCGCATCTGGGTCGACACAACGGGTGCTTGCGTGTCGAGGTATGTTGCTTGCCTTCGGAGGCGGACCCTGCGCGAACAAATGCTGGTGTATGACGGACTACAGCGCTGTCCCTACCTGTCGGGCCGGGTCGCCCGTATGCCGTTGTATCGGCAGCTTCGGCGGTTGACGCCCTATGAAACTGACCAACGCTTCTCCAATGCAGAGCGTCGTGTTGGGCATTCGCTGTATCAGACGGCGTGCCCCACCTGTTCGGCGTGCAAGGGGATTCGTGTTCCGGTAGCAGACTTCCTGCCGTCCAAGTCGCAGCGCCGTGTCCTGAACCGATGGCCAGACAGTCTGCGCATCGAAATCGACAACGCGTCGTACAGTGATGAGAAGTTGGCCCTGTTCAACGCACACAAACGGCAGCGTGGCCTGAACGACCCAGAAGACGCAGACATGGACGCCATTGGCTACATGACATGGCTGGTGCAGAGCTGCTTTGACACCATTGAGATGCGCTACTACCTGGAAGATCGCTTGGTCGGAGTTGGTATTCTCGATCTGGGTGCGACGGCCGCGAGCAGCGTGTACTTCTACTTTGACCCGAGCGAAGACATCTCGCGCTTGTCGCCAGGGACCTTCTCAGTGCTGCAGGAGATCGAGCTGTGCCGCCGGACTGGCCGCACACACCACTACCTTGGGTTGTGGGTCGAGGATTGCCGGCAGCTCAACTACAAGTCCAGCTACTACCCACATGAGGTGCTGTTGGACGGTGCCTGGAGGCGCGTCGAGAAGCCCTGAGGGCCGGTCCAAGAGTAGCTGCTTGGTTTCGGCACCGGTGCATTCGCGAGACCGCCATTGCTGACCACTTTGAATGACCCAGCCCTGTCATCCGGCGTGCAGCCTCGTCATCACGGCGCCTCGGCACTGCCACCTGGCGCGCTGATTTAGGGAAGGACAATCTTGTAGATGCGGCCGTTTCCGTGGCTTGCGACGTACAGTTCGCCGTCTTCATCTTGGCCGAAGGTCGAGACATTTTGGAGGTTTGGGGCCCCGTTCATTGTAGCGGTCCAGTTGGTGTGCTCGACGGTACCGTCACCCACCTTTCGGAAGCTACGCACCTGGCTTTGGCAGTAGTCACTGTAGAAATAGTGGCCGTCCAATCCCTCAATGTCGGTGCCTCGGTACACGTAGCCACCCGTGATGGAGCAGCCGCTTCCGTGGTCGTACTCGTGGATGGCTGGGACGAAGCCACTCATGTCGCAGTTGTTGCTCTGGTAGCAGTGATTGCCTTCCGTCACCTTCCAGCCGTAGTTGTCTCCGCCGGTACTTCCGCTAGGCTGAACGCTGATTTCTTCCCACGCATTTTGGCCGACGTCTGCGATGTACAGGTCGTCGTTCGCCAAGTCAAACGTATACTTCCAAGGGTTTCTTAACCCCAAAGACCAGATGTCATCGGGGACATCGGCGTCGTTGATGAACGGGTTGTCGGCCGGGGCGGCGTACCCGGTGGGACCGGAGACATCGATTCGCAGCATCTTGCCTAGGACAGTGCTGTCGTTTTGGGCTCGGTTCTCGGGGTCGCCGCCAGAGCCTCCATCGCCGTAGCCCACGTACAGGTAGCCGTCCGGACCGAACGCTAGGTGGCCAGCGTTGTGATTGGAGTAGGGCTGGTCCACGGTCCACAGCACTTCCGTCAGCTCACCGTCCACCGTGTCTGGGCTTGCGTCGTCGACTCCGTAGCGTGCGAGAACGGAGTCGCCGTTGCGTCGCGTGTAGTGGATGTAGAACAGACCTGAGGTCTCATGGTCTGCTGGAAAAGCGAGACCGAGCAGCCCTTGTTCGCTGCCAGTTGAGACCGTGCCGCGTAGGTCAATCAGTGCGTCACCGGGAGTACCGTCCGCTTCGATGGGACGAATACGACCGTTCTGCTCCACAATCCACAGACGGTCATCGCCGGGTCGGGTGGAGATGACGACTGGTGAGGTGAACCCACTGCCAACCTGCTCGAGGTCCAGTGCGGTTGGCAGACCGTTGTTGGTGTCCGTATCGACGTCGCTGGTGTCCGTGTCGTCGTCACTTGTGTCCGAATCGGGGTCACTCGTGTCTGTGTCCACATCGCTAGTGTCGGTGTCACCGGTGGCACCCTCGGTTCCGTCGTCGGAATCGTCGATAGAACCGTCGGGGCATGCTGTGAGTACGAGGGCGAGCAAGAAGGGGAATGTGCGCATGGTGCGACTGTATCGCGACCTACGACAAGCCGCGCGTGTAGGTCATGATGCGGCCCTTGGTGTTTGCCTCGTCTTGCCATTCGTCAACCGTGAACCCGGCTTCAAGCATCATGCGGGTGAAGCGGTTGCGCCTTCCAGAGCGGCCGGGGTCGGTGACGAATACCCGAATTCCATTGGCGCAATGTTGGTTGATGAAGGCAACGATGTCGGGGGCCATGCCATCTTCGTACAGTACGTCACTGGCAATGAGGACGTCGAACTTGGCGAGGTCCGGGTAGTGTTGGGTCCAATCAATGCGCATGAACGGCACAGGACTCAAGCCGTTTCGCTCGCTGTTGCGGGCCAGGAAGTCTTCGGCCAGCGGGTGGATGTCGCTCGCCACCACACGGATGCCGCGGGCGTGTAGGGCCAAAGAGACCAGTGCCAGTCCGCAGCCAAGCTCTAGGACCGATGCGTCTTTTAGGTCGAAGTGGTCAAGCGCCTCAACGAGCATGGGGGCTGCAGGCCACAGGAGGCCGAAGATAGGCCACACGTTCTCGTGAACGCCCATGGCGGCGGCAACTCCGTCAGGGTCGTGGAACTGCGACCGGTCCTTCAGGCGTTCCATCATCCACGTGCGTCCAGCGACTTCGACCGCCTCAACAACGGTCTCGTAGCCATCCGGCATTATGTCCATCCAAGTGCCAGCCCTACACCCGGCACGAGGACTCGCGTGAGCACGTCGCCGTACAAGACGTACAGTATCGCGGCGAGCACCAAAGACGGCCCGAAAGGTAACATTCCGTTGCGGCGTCGGACTAGGAGGTACGCCAGGCCCACGACAGAGCCGATGATCGAGCCGACCAAGAAGACGACGAAGATGACGGGAAGGGGACCCACCATCGCCCCAATGAAGCCCATGAGCTTCACGTCGCCCCAACCCAGCGCTTGGTAGCCGTAGATGAAGCGCGTCACCATAGACACGGCGGCGAGTGCTCCGGCTCCGACGAGTGCGCCAATAACCGAGGTCTGCCACGTGATGGCCATCCAGCCGTCGTAGTCCATGAATTGAAGGACCACGACGGAGAGCACGGCGAAGGGAATGGCGTAGACGGAGGTTTGGTCGGGAATAATCCAGTGTCGCAGGTCTACATAGGCGGCGATTACTAGTAGAATCACGAAAACGGTCAGCACGGCCCACGCAGTCAGGTGGGCCGCGTCGACAGACGCTGCGTTGGGGATGACGCGACGGTAGACCAGCAGGCCAAGCAAGCCACCGAGTAGCTCAATGAGAGGGTAGGTCGGTGCGATTGGGCTGCTGCACGTTCCACATTTCCCGCGCAACCACAGCCATGACAGGACGGGAACAAGCTCCGAAGGTCCAAGTGTGGTGCCGCAGTACGGGCAGTGGCTGCGTGGGGCGACGACGCTCTTGTCGACGGCCCACCGACCGATGGCCACGTTGGAGAAGCTGCCGAGGATTAAGCCCGTGCACAGCGCGAATCCCATCCACAACCAGTACAACGCAATCATGAACGAGGTTCCTGGGTGGAGCGGCTGTTCGTGTCTTCGGTCACCCATAGCGCGCTGCCGACCAACGCTGTGGTCCAGCACACCGCGAGCAGTACAGCTGTGACCAGGGTTGACGTTTGCAGGGGCGAGCTCGTCAGTACAGCAGCGTGTGCATTGAAGCGGTCGAGGTCTGGTAAGACGACGAACAACCACGGAATAGCAGTGTCTCCTGCGCGAGCGAGGGCAGCAGTCTCGTCAGCGAGATGCCCAACGACGAACAGCACGGCGCCCGCGGCAATCGCGACAGAGCTGCGCGCTAGCCGGCCGAGCAGACAACCGGCAGATGCGATGACCAGCGACTCCAACACGAGCAGGCCGGTCCACTGCAGGATGGTGGGCGACAGTGGCAGCGACCAAGCGAGTGCTGAAACCACATAGGTAGACCCTGCAAGAATGGCAGCCAGAACAGCCCCAATCGCGGCACCCACCCAGCGGGCGGCAAGACACCGGCGAGCCGCATGACCTCGGGCCACGAGTAGGTCATCCACGCTGGTTGTCTGGGCAACAAGGATGCCCAAGACCAGGGCTGCGGCGCTGGTCGCCAACCAACCGGAGGCCAAGACCCAATCCGCCCCTCCACGTGCTGGCGCCCCTAGGGTTGCGTGCCGAGCGAGTGGTGTTGCTGCGAACGCAAGCACGGCCCAGGCGACCATGAGATGTGGGATGCGAAGTCGGGTTGCGTGGGAAACGGCCGCCTTCACGGTGGGTGTGAGATTCACGAGGCACCGACCGAGAAGGTTCGGGTGTGCGGGTGTTCCCAGGACTCGGGCCGGTGTGTGGCGATGAGCGCTGCACCGCCGGCCTCCACATGCTGGTGAACCAGTGCTGTCACCGCAGCAATTCCCGAACGGTCTAGGCCTTCAAGGGGTTCGTCCAACACAAGCAACGTCGGCTCGCCAATGAAGGCTTGCGCCACAACCACTCGCTTGAGTTGACCGCGCGACAGGTGGTCGAGCCGATTCTGCATCACGTCTGGACCACAGAGTGTGGCAATGGCGGTTGGATGCGTGGTGCCAAGGCTGCGGCAGACATGTTCGAAGAACGTGTGTGTGCGCAGTCCGGTGGGGGGATGAAACGGTTCGGGTGCCAGGCTGCGTGAGCCGTGACGCTGCACGGCCCCAGACGACGCCGGAATCAGACCACATAGGACGCGAACGAGGCTGCTCTTACCTGCGCCATTGTCACCGGTAAGAGCCACACATTCGCCAGCATTCACCGTCAGTGTCCACGGGCCGAGGGTGCTGTGCTCGGTGTGGACGGTGACGTCAGTGAGGGTGGCGGGTGCGAGCGGTTCTATGGACACGACGCGGTCGGGCTGGTGAAGGCCAAGTTGAACAGGGGACTTCCAGCAGGGCACTCCACGGCACGGAATCGGCCGGACACATGCAGGCTCGGAAAGTCGAACGACCCGGACAGCTCCGCTTCCGATTCTCGAATCTGTACGCGACCGCCAACGCCAACGCCAAAGGCTTGGGTAATGTCGGTCGGTCGGTAGGTTCCACCCAAGGCATCATTGAACTGGGGAAGGTCTGAGGTGGTCAGCACCGATTCTTCAATACCCACGTAGTCAACGCGCGCAATTCGCGGATTCTCTGGAGCGAGGTCGCTGACTGCAGCGTCGTCTTGGCCGATGTACCGGCCTTCACGGCTCATTTCGGGGTCATGGAATGTGGTGATGGCTAGGTGTCTGGCGTCTTCGCGACAGGCGCCCACAACAATGGCGAGCTGGGCGTCGATAAGGTCATTTGGATCCTCTGCTTCGGGAAAGTCGCAGCCGAACTGTCCGGTGGAGAGCAGGATTCGCGTGGTACCGACGTTGGTATCGCTGGTCTGGAACAACGCTGTTCGCAGGCTATCGCTACCTGTCGCCCAGTCCACAGATCCTGGGGTGCAGCCCCCGATCAGGGCAACGAGCGACAACACGGCAGGTGGGATCAAATTTCGCATGCCGTTGAATAACTCGGACACTGGGCCGTCAGAGGCGCCCATGTTGGAGGAATGTGTGCGGAATTTCAGACTAGGTCTTGTGTTGGTCGCGCTCTGTTTCGCCACCTCCGCACGGGCGGACGGTCCGATGTCGCGCGGAGGCCCCTCAACAGCCGATGAGCCGGACTCCCCACCGCCGCGTCCCACCCCTCGTCCGATTCGTCGTCCAACGCGTCCAGCATCCCCCGCACCAACCCCTCGTCCGACTCGGCCGGTGCGTCCGGCACCGACCCCGCGTCCTACGGCTCCCGCTCCTCGACCGCGTCCAACGTCCGCTCCCGCGCCCACTCCTCGGCCTTCGTCTCCCGCTCCGATTCGGCGCCGTCCGACAACGCCACCGTCACCGCCGCCCATCGAGCGCCAGCGTCCACCGTCACCGCCGCCCATCGAGCGCCAGCGTCCACCGGTGAACACTCCGCCACCGTCACCGCCGATTCAGCGCGCGCCGCTGCCGCCGCGTCCTGTAAGCCCATCACCAACACAGACGCGCCCAGTTGCACCGCCTCCAGTCCGGCGGGCCCCGATTCAAGGGAACTCGGATCCGATTCGCCGGGCTACAAATCCTGTCACGCCCATGCCTACGCTGGCACCCGCGCCCTCGAGCGTGTCGCCCGTCATCATTGAACAGCGAGACATACGCACCGGTCAGCCCGTACTCCGCAGTGCGCCTACATCGTTGCCGTCTAAAACAGCACCCGTGTACCGCCGGGCACCTGTGCAATCGAATGAGCTGAGCGCCGCGGCGATTCGCAACCCGGACAGCCGCTACAACACCCAGCCGATTCAGCTGGCGCCGTCCGAGGTGGGGGCACCAACACTCGGTGGCCAGGTCACGGGAATCCGGTCCCCATCGGGCTTCCGTGACATCAGCATTCCGAGCAACCGAGACACCCCTGTAGACGCCCCGGACGTTGTGGATGTTGTGGCGGACCGTGAGAGTGCGGGTACCGTTCAGCCGGACCCTGCAGCACCACGCGACCCGTCTGCGCACCACTACTACGACCCTTGGTACTCCGGATGGTACGTTCATCCGTACTACCGTAATCAGCACAACACCTCTGCGGTCTGGTACGACAACTCCATGGGCGATCCGTGGGGTCGCCAGTGGTACCCGAACGAGCGGCTTGGCTGGGCATGGGTTCCTGGCTCCTTTCAGTATGGGTTCTGGCAGCCTGGCTACTGGGTGCCTGCACACCACATCGCCCCGCGTCAGGGCTACGTGTGGACCAACGGGTTCTGGCAACGCAACCATGTCTACGTGGACGGCTACTGGCGCGCTGAGGAGCGGACCGACGGCGACTGGCAGTGGGTTGAAGGCTTCTACCTAGAAGATGGCTCGTACGTTCCTGGTCACTGGCGTCCGACAGCCGACGGCCCCGAGGGCTACGCATGGGAGCCAGGTTTCTGGAAGGGAGATGCCTATGTGGACGGCTTCTGGCGGCCTACCTACCGACAGAGCTTCACCTGGCAGAGTGCCTTTTACGACGAAGACGGCGTGTTCAACGCAGGCTTCTGGCTACCCTTGGCAGCAGACGACGGCTTTACCTGGGTTCCCGGCTGGTTCGACGGTGTCTCGTGGGTCGAAGGCTACTGGGTCAACGACCTTGAGTTCGACAAGGAGCTCGTGTCGATGGACATTGGCGAGGGCTACGGCGATGGAGAGGTTCTTGAGAACAACTCTCCGGCTTCCGACAAGGACCTGGACGATCTAGGGGTTGGCGAGAGCGTCGATGATGAGGTCATGGACAAGCCGCTCGGCCTACCCGTCATTCCCCAGTGATGTCTCTGCGGTTCCGGCCAGCCCGGTTCCGCCAGTCCTGCCAGATGGCCGCGTGTTGCTCAGCGGGCAGTAGGGCAGCCGCTCCATGAAGCGTTCGCGCTGCCTCGGCCACCGGTCTTAGTGACAAGGCTGCGGCTACGCTGACGTTGAGCGATTGGGCCAGTCCGCGCATGGGTAGCGTCATCACGCCGTCCGCGAGGGAGTGGGCGATGGGGGATGGACCGACCATCTCGGCACCAAACCACAGGCACACGGGTGTGGTCAGTGGCACGTGCTCGGGTGGCACGCCGGCATCATCGAGGTCTGCTACATACACACGAATGCCGTCTGCATGTAGCGCATTCATGGCCTGCTCTGGGCCGTCATAGTGACGGATATCCAGCCAGCGCTCTGCCCCGCGAGCGGGTGCGAGAGCCGGTGTCTCGCCGCCAGCGATGAGGTGAACATGGTGAATGCCAAGGGCATCACATGTCCGCAAAATGGCGCTTACATTGTGGCGGTGGTACACGGCCTCGACCGCGCAGTGCACGTAGCCGAGCCGCTGGTCAAGAGCCTCTTTCAGCTTATTTCGTCGGACGTCTCTCATGGACGCGGCGTAACCGGGAACGACATGGACCTCACAGGCAAGCAGCGACGTCACCTACGCGGACTGGCACACCACTTGGACCCGGTTGTTACCGTCGGCAAAGAGGGTGTCACCGATTCGGTAGTTGATAAGCTAAATTATGAGCTAGAGCTGCGCGAGCTGCTCAAGGTCAAGGTGACTCAGAACGCTCCAGAATCCGTCAAGGAGACGGCTGTTGCGTTGGCGGCAGCGAGCAAATCCGGACTCGCTCAGACCATTGGTCGGACCGTGGTGCTGTACCGGCGTCGCAAAGAAAAGCCTGAGATTCGGCTGCCCAAGGCAGGCTAGCGACGGCTCAGCAACCTGTTGCGACCGCTGACCTAGCCCAGCCTCTCCGTCCGCCGAATGCCCGCCTACATGGTGGGTGTCTGGAGGACTTGAGCATGGCATGGACGTCTTGGCGGCAGCATTTTGAGCGCAACGCAACTCGGCCGGTACCCTTGGTGGTGGACGCTACCCGAGGGCTGACGGCGGACCAGGTTCGTGAGCTAGCGCTGACGTTGGCTCGGTTTCAGCTTGGCGAGACGGGCGAAGGGCGCATTGCCCATGAGATCCGCAAGTTCGACGACCCGGCCATTGATGACGACTATTGTGAAGCTCTGGGCATGTTCGTGCGTGAAGAAGGCCGACATGCCCGCATTCTAGGACGCTGCGTGCGTTCGCTCGGAGGGCCTCGGCTGTCCGGTACATGGACAGAAGATCTGTTCCGTCACGGTCGCGGACTGGCCGGCGTGCGCCTAAAGCTCATCGTGCTGCTGTCGGCGGAAGTGATCGCGGTTGGCTTCTACGGCGACATTGTGGATGCGCTGCCGGAAGGCTCACTGCGCGATGCTCTCGAGCAGATTGTGAACGATGAAGACGCGCACATGGCCTTTCACAACGACTTCTTCTCGAGCCAGCTTCGCTCACCAGCCGCCCGACTCGCGTTTCGCGCTGCATGGTGGACCGTCGCTACCAGCGCCTGCACTGTGGTGTTGTGGGACCACCGAAAGACACTGACCGTATTCGGACGTTCACGACGTGCTACGGCCCGCCGCTTGGTCGCACTGATTCGCAAGGTAGAGGGCGACGTCCTGTCCGCTGCTACGCAGGACGACGCGGTCTCAACTCGCGAGTGGAAGATGGCGGTCTAGCAAGGAACGCCTGGGGTCGTCGCCGACAACTGCGGTGTGGAGTTGCTGTACTAGCGGCTCGACGCCAGGGTCTTGACGGGCACGTCCGGCGAGGGCCGACAGGTAGGCGTCTTCAAAACCGGGCTTCTGAACGAGGCCAGCGGCCTGGCCGGCGAGCTCGTGGGCGCGCTCGGGCTCCATGCCATCTTCGAAGTACAGCGTAGCGAGAGTGCGGACAATGCCGGCATCCATAGGGACACTACCGCATTTCCCGGTACCGCAGGCACATTGGTCCATGGCCCGCTCAAGCGCGGTCATTGCTGCCACTCGGTGCCCACCTTTGAGGCGGACGCGTGCGAGCAGGCTGTAGAAGGGAAGGGCCTTCGGGTGAATCTTGAGGGCTGCAAGCAGCACCGTCTCGGCGTCTTCGAGCTCGTCTGTGGCTTCGAGCAGGGCTGCAAACAAGCCCGTTCCCAAGTTTGCGTCTTTGGAGCGAACGTCCCGCAAGATGCGCAGGGCCTCGGGTACGTCACCGCTCTCTGCGGTCAGCTGTGCGAGGAGAACACCGGTATGAGCACGGCCAATCGTGTGATGGCCACCTGCGAGGTCAGCGAAGCGGCGCAAGCTGCGTGCGGCAGCGAGAGGGTCGCCTAGAGCTTGGGCTGCGCGCGCCCGTTCCCAGCAGACCAGTGCGTGGTTGTCGGGTTGGGCCAGCAGTCCTTGAAGTGCGTCTGCGGCATTGCCGTCTTCGAGAGCCAACACGGCTTGGGCGAAGTCAGCATCTAGCTCTCCCACGCTGTCGCGCAGGGCGTCCGGGTAGTTCTCAATGAGCAAGCCAACACGCGCTTCGAGCACGACATGTTCTTCTTCGGTCATGTCCATGCCTGGCGGCGGAGTGAGCAGGGCGGTTGACCCGGACAGGCCGAAGGGGTCGACGGTGTTCATGCGCTCCGCCTTCTCCTGCTTGCGTACGGCATCCTCAGCGCTCTGACCCGCGCGGATGTCGCGGATCTGCTTGAGGTTGTCTCGGAACGCGTCATCCATTCCTGGCTTCTTGAACTGTTTTGCCAGGTCGAGGTGAACCTGGATGCGTTCGTCATCGCCTGCGGTGGCCCATGAGATTGCCGCCTCAAGGTTCTGCAGTGCGAGCTTCTCTTCAGCGGCTTCCACAATCGCTCGGGCCTCACCGGATGCGATGTCGAGCACTTCTAGGCGCGCGTCTGCCCAGGCACCCCGTGCCATGAGGGCTTGCCCCTTGGCAACACGGTCAGACTCGGATGGAAACAGCCACGAAAAGAAACCCATCAGTCGACATCCTGGGGAAGGGGAACAAATTCGGTCTCAAGGTCTTCGTCTTCGAGGTCCGACAGGTCGAGACTGGGCTCGTCTCCCAGCTCATCCAATGGTCCATACCGCTTGTACTCGGGTAGGAAGGCGAGGGTGCTTGTGTCACACCGGTCTACGAAGAGGATGCCGTCCAAGTGGTCCATCTCATGTTGCACCACAATCGCGGGGAAGCCTTCGAGCTCGTAGCCCTTCGGAACACCGAACCGGTCCAGCGCTTCGAGACGAACTCTGCACGGGCGGTCCACGGCTGCGCGCAGTCCCTCGACGGACAGACAGCCCTCGTAGTAGCGCTCGGTCTCGTCTGTCAGCGGGGTCACCACTGGATTGACAAAGAACTCGGGGCCCCGGTCATCTTCCAGGGTCAACACCGCCACGCGAATGGAGTGATGCACTTGGGGGGCTGCCAATCCGGCGCCGTCATAGTCATCCATGGTCTCCAGCAGGTCATCACAGAACTGCTGAAAGCCAGGGGTGTTGATGATGTCTGGGTCGATGGGGTCAGCGACTCGTCGCAAGACGGGGTGTCCCATCTGCGCCACCTTGAGGATGGCCATGTGTCCTCCCGTTAGTCCCTTTGGTGTGGAGACTTAAGTGTGACCCCTAACCTCGTCTGGCTTTTGGCAACTGTCGCTTCGTTTTCTTCTGCGCAAACACCCGATGTGCAGTGGGACGGAGCGGTCGGCGGAACCGTGCGCGACCGAATTGGTGATGTGTCGGCCGCCGAGATTGTGTTGCTGGTGTCTGGCGAACAACATGGACAGTTGGGGGATTGTGGTTGTCCCAGTCGCCCGCTCGGCGGGATTGCGCGGGTGGACGGCTATGCACAGGCGGTCCAGCGAAAGACGGATGCACCCGTGTTGAGGATTAATGCTGGACATGCATTTGACGACACGATCGGAATCTCTGGCACCCTCCGGGACGACGTTGTTGCGACCAACGCGCTGATGGCTGAGGCCCTAGGGTCCTGGGAAATGGTCAATTTTGGAGTGACGGACATTCCGTGGCTCGACCAACACCCGCTGTCCAGCTCGGTCTCAGCAACCCAGATTCCCACCGATGGCCGTCCGGTTCACACCGTTCAAACTATTGAAGTCGACGGTGAGACGGTCGCTCTGATTGGGTTGTCGGGCCCGGGTCTTGCGTTCCTACCCCCCAAACATCACCAGGAAGTCAGAGTGATGGACGGCCTGCACGCGGCTCTTGCGCAGACGGATGCACAGACCGTTGTCGTGGTGGGAATTGACCTTGGAGACGCGCTGCTGCAGGTGGCAGCACACCCGCGGGTCGACTTGCTGGTCACTGCTGGACGAGTGCAAGAGCGTTGGGCTCCCGAGAGGCTTGGTACAGCCGTCTGGGTTCGCTCGATTGACGATGGACAGGTGCTCACCGACATTCGATTGACGTTGGATGGCGGTCTTGCCTCCGTCGTGGTGCGTAGCATCGACCTAGACAGTCGGTTGCCGGAAGTGCGTGAGACGCGACGGCTGGCGGACCGCGAGGCTGAGATTCGAGCGCGTGGTTTGCCATGAACCGCCGCAAATGGGGCGTGGTCGCCGCACTTTGTCTCGCCGTTGTGTGGGCGTTGCTACAGAATGCACAAGCGTGGGGGCTTGCCCAGTCGCGCACGTATGGTGCCGACTTTGCGTCGTACTATTGGGCGTATCAGGCGGCGTTTAACGGACTTGACCCGTACAGCAGCGAAGCGCTGACTGAGACGATTCGCCAGTCCGGTTCACGCGCCGGAGTTCACCCGTTTTTCTACCCGCCACCGTTCTTGCTGGCCATGTCTTGGGTTGGAGAGCGAACCGTTGGCCAGGCGTATCGAATCTGGTTCTGGGTCGACGTTGCCGCGGCAGTGTTGGGCGCGGGCATTCTTGCGTTGTGGTGGCGTCACATTCGTCCGGTTTGGGCGTGGCTTGTGGTCTTTGGCTTCTTGTGCATGGGAGCCGTCGCCAACAATCACGCCATGGGTCAGGTCAATTTGCCGGTTCTGGCAGTGGTCCTCATGGCCCTGTGGACGGATGACGAGGATGCACCCGTCGCCGCGGGAATCCTGATGGGACTGGCATGTATGGCCAAGATGAGTCCCGCATTTTTTGTGGCGTGGTGGCTCTTGCGCGGGCGTTGGACGTCGGTGGCAGTGTCCTGTTTGACGGCCATTGTGTTGTCCGTACTCTCACTGTGGATTGTGCCTGTAGACGTGCAGTGGCGGTTCTATACCGAGGTCCTTCCTGGCTTTGGCACCGGCGACTACAACGGACTTCGGGTGCCGATTGGCATGTGGGGAAACCACTCGGTTCCGCAGTGGTTCCACTCACTTTGGCCGAGTGGGGGGGAACAGCTGAGCTCAACGGCTCGCTACGCCTCAACCCTGTTTATGGTCAGTGTCTTGGGCACTATGGGCGTTGCCTTCTACAAGCGTCAGGCGGATGCGGTGGCTCGCGCAGGACAGGTGGGAGCCGTGAGTATCGCCATACTGCTCGTTCCCGTCTACACCTACGAGCATCACCTCGTGTACGCGATTCCAGGGATGGTTGCTGTGGTGGGTGGGGCGCTGATGGGGCGGTTGCCGCGCTGGGCGATTGCAGTGAGCGTGGTGGCGTGCGTGTTCCTCTGTGTGGAGCTTGGCACCCTGCATGAGATTGCACGACACACGCCTGGGGTCATTCATTGGGTGCTGCGTGAGTCCAAGCCGGCGTCACTCCTTGTCCTGTTCTTCGGTGCCATTGCTCTGGGAAGAAGCCAGGCAACAGGGGAACGTTAGGTCCGTTGACCGGAGGTTGTATGTCCGTCGACGCGTCCGTCGATACTGCCCCATATCCCATGTATGAGCGGCTGTATCTGGTGTTTGCGGCGTCGTTTGTGGTGTTGCTGGTGCTGACGAATATCGTCGGAATCAAGCTGTTCCAGGCGCCTTTGAATCCAGGATTCGCACTTACAACCGGTATCTTGACCTATCCGCTGACCTTCTTGGTGACCGACATCGTCTCTGAGGTGTGGGGGAAGCGTCGCGCAGACTTCATGATTCTGCTCGGGTTCATGATGAGCGTGTTGATGCTGCTCATTGTTCAGCTAGCCGTTGCTGTTCCGCCGCATCCCTTCTGGGTGTCCGGCGTGGATCCGGCGTACCCAACGGAGGGCGGCTACCAGAGCGCTTTTGAGTCGGTCTTTGCGCTCAACGGCGTACTGTTGTTGGGGTCCATGCTGGCGTACGGGGCCGCTCAGCTGTGCGACAACTGGCTGTTCCACTTCTTCAAGCGACTGACGAAAGGCAAGCACCTGTGGCTCCGTAACAACGGGTCTACTTGGATTTCACAGCTGGTCGACACGGCCATTGTGAACAGCATCTTGTTCTTCATCGGCTTCGGAATGGACTTTGCGACCGGTGTCAGCATTATGGCGACTATCTACGTCTACAAGCTGGTCATTGCCGCTGCAGACACGCCTCTGGTCTACCTCGGTGTGTACATTGTGAAGCGCCTGCTGGGCGCCCGATTTGATGAGGAGGTCCGCGCATGAGAGTGGTTGTGACGGGTGCTGCAAAGCGTGTAGGCGCCGGAATCATTGAGGAGTTCGCGCGCTGCGGCTTCGACGTAGTGCTGCACTACCGAAGCAGTGACGAAGACGCCGAGCGAACCGCAGAGCGGTGTCGTGCCCATGGGGTGAGTGTTCATCTCATCGCCTCAGATCTGTCGACCAAAGAGGGGTGTCAACAGCTTGTCGACGGTGTCCTTGAGATTTGGGACGACGTTGATGTGTTGGTCAACAACGCCTCCATCTTCAACCCCTGTCGGTTTGAAGATGTAGACGACACCGAATGGGAGCGGCAGCACGACATCAATCTTCGCGCGCCCATGCGTGTGTCCCAGGGCTTGTTGGACGCCCTGCGCGCAGGCAGCGGCGGGGTCATCGTTCACATGGTCGACATTGGTGCTGACCAGCCGGTGAACCATCACGCGGCGTACAGCACGTCCAAGGCGGCGCTGGCTATGCTGGTAAAGTCCATGGCGATTGAGCTCGCCCCCACGATTCGCACGGTTGGTGTGAGCCCAGGTCAGGTGTGCTGGCCCGAGGACTACTCAGCGGAGAAGCGCGCGCATCTGAAGCGTCGCATTCCGATGGAACGTGCGGGAACACCGCAAGAGATTGCTACCTTGGTCCGCTTCTTGGCGGTCGAAGGCACTTACATCAACGGCGCCGTCATCCCAATGGATGGTGGCTTGTCGCTTCGCTACGGATGACACATGGACCGCATTGATTTGTTTGACCTGAAGCTCGACTGTGTACTCGGCGTACTGGACCGAGAACAGCGCACCGAGCAGCCGCTGCAGGGCGAAATCTCCATGTGGCTCGACCTCGACCGGTCTGGCCATACTGGACACCTGTATGAGACGGTGAACTACGCAGACGTTGCGGCGTGGGCCTCGTTCATCACTCAGCACGGGCGGTTTCGGTTGCTCGAGTCCATCTCGGTGGCTGTTCTACGGTTGATTCTCTTGCCGCCTGCACCGTTGGAACAGCGCGCTCAGGTAGAACGGGCGTGTATTGGTCTTCGAAAGCCAACGATTCTTGGCGAGCTGGCCACCCCGGGCACTCGCTTTGAGCGTGACCGAGACTGGGCGCCGGTGGATGCGTTGAGTCCTGTCACCGGTATTGACGTGGAAGTGCTGGTAGATACCGGTCGTTCCGCGGCTTGGCGCATTCATGTGGACCCGCAGATGGACTGGCCGGTACTGCCCGACCACGCGGTCTTCGTGATCTCAGGAGAGGCCGAGGCGGGGGACGGCGTGACGGTTGGCGCCGGAACCTCTGCTGCTGCCGGACAGTGGACACGACTGCGCAACCGTACGGATAGCGTGTGTACGCTCTTGGTTGTGCGGGTTCCAGAGCTGCCCATTGGGCCGCCTCACAATGACGTGGCACGCTGGTAGAAGCGTTGATGCTTGGGGCAGCGGAAGTCTGGCCGGCGTAGTCGCGCTTTTCGGTAGACGCGCTCTGGCGCGAAGCGTAGTTTGCCATCATCAACTTGGAGTGTTTGATGGTGCGATTCTTCACGGGTGTCTGTGGCGGTGCGTTTCTGGCGGTGGCTCTTGCGTGTGGTGGCGGTGGTTCGGGAGCGATGGGGCCGGACGGCGTTGAGATTCCTGCCGGTGGCTCGGCAGGTGCAACCACAATCCAAGCGAGCGGTGGGGGCTCAACAGCACCCGCTCCAGCTGCGGCACCCGCGCCATCGGGCCGCGATTGCTATGGTGAAGACGTGTCCTGTAAGGCGGCTTGTGACGAGCCTTGGGCGGACTGCATTGCTCCGTGCACCGATGGTGTGTCGGGAGCCTGCCACACAGCCTGTACTGACGCCGAGTACGCCTGCGACCGCCGGTGTGACGAAGCGCGCTGGGCCTGTGAAGGCTAGCCTGTGATGTCATCAGGTGTGCGGGTCGCTCCAACACAGCTGCCCTGCGCGCTACGTGCGCGGCATCTGGGAGACTTCATGTCGTCACGTGCTTCACTCGTTGTTCTGCTCCTTACTGCTTGCGGTGGCAAGACCGTGCCTACGGTCGTCGAGGGCGGCACCACGCTCGCCGCTTGCCCAGACTCGCCGAACTGTGTGAGCTCGCTGGCAGATGCAAGCGACGACCAGCACTACATCGCGCCATTTACGCTGGATGAGAACAGTCCAGACGTGGCTGCGATGGCCACGTGGATGGCCGGCCGCGAGCGCTGCGAGGTCCTAGACCAAGCCGATGGCTGGGTGCATGCGACGTGCTCGACGGCCCTCTTCAAGTGGACGGACGACGTTGCCCTACTTGTCGACGCCGACGCGGGTGTGGTCCATGTGCGGTCCGCCTCACGCATTGGACGGTCCGACTTGGGCGCCAATCGCAAGCGGGTCGAGGCCATGCGCTCCGAATGGGACGCCGGCCTCTGAAAGGCGCTACGCGGGCAGCACGCCGAGTTCTCGTCCCACTTCGGTGAATGCGGCAATCGCGCTGTCGATGTGCTCTCTGCTGTGTGCTGCGGAGAGCTGAACACGAATGCGTGCTTGGCCCTGTGGAACCACAGGGTAGCTGAAGCCAATGACGTAGATACCGCGTTCAAGCATGGCATCGGCCATGGTTGTAGCCAAGGCGGCGTCTCCGAGCATGATGGGAACAATGGGGTGGTTGCCGGGACGGATGTCGAATCCGGCGGCGGTCATCTGTTCGCGGAAGTAGTCGGCGTTGTCTTGCAGCCGGTCGCGCAGCTCGGTCGATGAAGAGAGCATCTTGAACGCTTCTCGCGCGGCACCAACAATCGCTGGGGCCACAGTGTTGCTGAACAAGTAGGGGCGCGAGCGCTGGCGCAGAAGGTCGATGGCCGCTTGGCGACCCGTGGTGAAGCCACCCGAGCCGCCGCCGAGTGCTTTGCCCAAGGTGCTTGTGATGAGGTCAACGCGGCCCATCACGCCGCAGTGTTCAATGCTTCCGCGGCCTGTCGGACCCGTAAAGCCCGTCGCATGCGACTCATCGACCATTACCATCGCGCCGAATTCGTCGCAGATGTCACAGATCTGGTCGAGTGGGGCAATGTCGCCGTCCATTGAGAACACGCCGTCCGTAGCGAAGAGGATGCGGCGTGCACCGCCGTCTTTCGCTTCTTGGAGCTTCGTGCGGAGGTCGTCCATGTCCATGTGTGCCACGCGGAAGCGCTTCGCCTTGCACAGGCGCACACCGTCAATGATGGAGGCGTGGTTCAGCGCGTCTGACAGTAGGGCGTCTTCTTTGCCTAGCAGCGTCTCAAACAAGCCTGCATTGGCGTCGAAGCAGGACGAGTACAGGATGGTGTCGTCAGTGCCGTGGAACCGAGAGATGTCTGCTTCGAGTGCCTTGTGGGCATCCTGGGTGCCGCAGATGAAACGAACCGACGCGAGCCCGAATCCGTAGGTGTCTAAGGCGGTCTTGGCAGCGGCAATCAGCGCGGGATTGTTGGCCAGACCCAGGTAGTTGTTGGCACAGAAGTTTAGGACCTCTGCGCCACCTGCCACCGCAATTTGCGCGCGTTGGGGACTCGTAAGGATACGTTCTTCCTTGTAAGTTCCCGCATTGCGGATGGCCTGTAGCTCGTCGGTCATTCCCTTGTTCACAGCGTCGAACATGTGTCCTCCAGATGTCGGGCTGTATCTCGCAAACTCTTCACTGGACGATGGGCGGCCTGCGTTGCATGGTAGCGGTCTGCCCAACTTGGTGAATGTAATGCGACTACCTCTGATCACACTGACTGGTCTTGCTCTGATCGGCTGTAAGAACGAAGGCACTCTGGTCAACAGTATGCCGGATGTATCGTTGGAGATCACCAGCCCATCGTATGGGGAATTCCTCGGTGATGGTCCGATTTCGGTCCGCGGGACGGTCTCGCCACCATCAGCCACACTGATGATCGAAGGGGAGCTTGTACAAGCAGACTCAGACGGAAACTTCGAGACCGAAGTCGATTTTGAAGATGCCTACCGGATCATCGATGCTGACGTGTCCTTCCGCGACATTACCGACCGCCAGCGGGTTCCAGTGTTCCGCGGTCAAAAGCCTATCGACACGTGGCCCGGCAGCGCCGTGCTTCAGTTGACGCCGGCAGGGCTTGACGTCATCGGGCGCGCGCTGGGAGCACCGATTGATGACCTGGGTTGGGAAGAACAGCTGCTCGGCATCGTTCCTCCGATCGACCTCGGCGGCTTCTCCATCACGGCCAACGAGATCACCCACGAGCCCACCGAGATTCGCCTCATCCCCACAGATGACGGCATTGGCGTGTTCCTCACGTTTGTGGACATCGCACTGGTTGCCGAGACCACCATCGACATCGCTGGAACTCCGCTCACCGTGCCAGCGACCTTCACGTACGACGAGATTCTCATTGGCGGCGTCGCGGTCCCCGAGATTAGCGCAGACGGCGAGATCATCTTGTCGATGGGCGAGGGAGACCTGAGCTTCGGCAACGCGACCGTCGAAATCACCGGACTCGGCCCACTTCCACTCGACTTCTTGTTGGACGGCATTGAGCAGGCCATCGAGCCGCTTGCCGACCAGGTGCTGAGCGGTGTGTTTGGGTTCATTGACGGCGTGTCGCTCGGCGGACCCATCGACTTTGAGCAGGACCTGTTCGGTACCGCTTTGTCGGTGAAGCTGTCGGAACTGAGCACCTCACCCAACGGCCTCGACATTGGTCTGGGCATGGGAATTGACGCTCCCGCAGCGTTGGGTCCTGTCGAGATTCTGTCACCTCAGGAATCCGATCCCAGCGTTCACCTGGCACTTGGTGTTCACGAAGCCTTGCTCGACCAGGCACTCTCCGAGCAGGTCATTGGACTTGTGACCCAGGACTTGGACCTCGGCGGATTCCTCGGCAACATCATTGGTGTCGGCATCCTGGCACTACCCGGTGGAGATGACGCACCCGACTCCGAAGACGGCTGGTGCATGGCCATCAACCCAGGCACCGCTCATGTTGTCCGTGCCCAGGCCACCATCGCGCCACTCGCTACGCTGTACATGCCAGACGTCATGGTGGATGTGGGTATCAAAGATGGTGACGACTGTGAGTCGTGGCTCGTCGCATCCTTGGCCATGAACGTCAACATCAACGTGTCCAATGGCACGGCGATTGGCATTGGTTTCGATGTTCCAGAGGGCGCCGTGCTGTTCTACGGAGCTGACGAAGACGAGTGGGAAGAAGCCGCTGTGGTCGAAGGCCTCGGTACGTTCATTGTCAGCAGCACCAGCCTGCTTGCTGGCAACCTCCAGTTCGACATCGCAGACATTTTGGGCGGCGGCCTTCTCGGAGGTATCGGCATTCCCGGTCTTGAGAATGTGGCACTTGAGCCCGCCCTCATCAGCAGCACACCCATGCTGGACGAGAACGGCGAGCAGCCAGAAGGGCAGTTCAGCCTGGGAATTCAGCTGTTCTCTGAGTAGTGTCTATGAAAAGCGAATGAGTGGCTTCGGCCACTTGCTGATGACGGATTCAAAGCCCTCGGGCGTCCACTCATCAATCCCCATCACGGGGCCATCTCCGCTGTTGAGGATGGTCTCGTAGACGGCTTGTTGAATGCCGTTGTCGGTCGCTTCAAGCAGTCCCCGGGTGATGTCCCAGGTATCGAAGATGCGCCGGCCAACGACACCGTGAAGGGTCAATCCGTTCATGACAATGCGGTGTGCGTCTTGGATGACCACGTCTGCATTGCGAACTCCGAACAAGACGACATCGCCACCGCGTCGCGTGCTCTGGATGGCAGCGTTCAGCGAGCTGGGTACGCCGGACATCTCCATGGTGACGTCAATGCCGTTGCCCCGAGTGAGGGAGCGCAGCTTGGCTACAAGCTCTTGGTTTGCCGCCCAGGGCTTGTCGGGGTCGCCGGGGCCCGGGTGTAGGACCTCGTCGCAGCCTAGCTTCATGGCAAGGCTCTGTTGGTGGTGGTTTGGCTCGACGCCAATGACGTGCGTGGCTCCCATGCCCCGAGCGATGAGGACGGCGAATAGGCCAATCGTACCTGTGCCAAAGACAGCGACACGCTTGCCGCGAAGGTCGGCGGCCTGGCAGGCATGTACGGCGTTTCCGAAGGGCTCTTGCACAGCGGCGACTTCTGGGCGGATGCGTGTGAGATCTGTGGGCCACAGCGCATGGGCGGGCAATCGGATGACGTCAGCGAAACAGCCGTCTTGGCTGATACCGATGATTTTCTCACGAACGCAGACATGGCTCTGGCGGTGCCGGCATTGCCAGCATGTGCCGCAGACGATGTGCGACTCGGTGCTGACGGTCTGGCCTACGGTGTAGCCGTACTTTTCGGCGGCGCGTGCGCCCACCTCAATGATCTCGCCAATGAACTCATGACCCACAACACGAACGTCGCTGCCTTCGGCGTCCAGGGATGAGTGAATGAGGTCACCGAAGGCTTTTCGGTACCAGATGCCTCGGTCGCTGCCGCAGAAGCCTGCGTAGGTCACACGGACCAACACGTCGGATGATGTGGGGTCGAGTTCGGGCAGAGCGACCTGTCGCTTGAGCAGTCCCGTAGAGGACTCCCAGGGCAGGTCGTTGCGGTCGTACACCAGAGCATTCATTTTGGCCGCCACCGCTGCCTCCGTTGTGTCCGCCGGTCTATCCGCTGCCGGCGGGAGGGGAGGGGCTACATGAATCGCTTTGACGTGCTTGTTTTGTTCTCAAAAACCAAAAACCCCGTCAAGACAATGTCTTGACGGGGTTTTGAATGGCGCACCCAAGAGGAGTCGAACCCCTAACCTTCGGATCCGTAGTCCGACGCTCTATCCAATTGAGCTATGGGTGCTTTCAGCGAATCAATCACTAGTGGCGGAGTCGGAGGGATTCGAACCCTCGGTGGAGTTACCCCCACATCAGATTAGCAATCTGACACCTTCGGCCACTCGGTCACGACTCCAAAATTAAAGAACGGAAGCGGTGGGATTCGAACCCACGAACCTTTCGGTCGCCGGTTTTCAAGACCGGTGCCTTCAACCACTCGGCCACGCTTCCAGCGTCACCGATTCGGCGGGGCCTGTTTAACTTGCATGAGCTAAGCGTCAAGCCTTTAGTATGGAAACTCCGCCCATGTACGGACGCAGTACGTCAGGAATTACGACGGACCCGTCGGCTTGTTGGAAGTTTTCCAAGATAGCAACGACGGTTCGGCCGATGGCCAGTCCGCTGCCGTTGACGGTATGGGCGTAACGAAGTTTTGTTTTCTTTCCGTCTGTCGACTGCGGACGGAAACGAGTCTGCATGCGACGGGCCTGGTAGTCGCCGAAGGCGGAGACAGAAGAAATCTCGTTGTACTTGTTGAGCGATGGAACCCACACTTCAAGGTCGTAGCAGTGGTGGGCGTTGAACGAGATGTCACCCGCGCACAGACGCTCGACTCGGTAGGGAAGCTCCAAGCGCTTGAGGCACTCTTCAGCGTGGCCCAGCAGCTCGTGGTGAGCGGCTTCCGAGGCGTGGTCGGCAACGATCTGTACAAGCTCCACCTTGTGGAACTGGTGCGTACGAATCAGGCCGCGGACATCGCGCCCGTGGGCTCCAGCTTCCGAGCGGAAGCACGGTGTGAAGCACGCGTACTTCAGCGGCAGTTCGGTCTCTTCTAGGATTTCTTCCCGGTGCAGGTTGGTCACGGTGACCTCTGCTGTCGGGATGAGGTAGGCATCGGCGCCGTTCAGCTGGTCAGCAAGCTTGAACATATCGCCGGCAAACTTGGGTAGTTGACCGGTGCCTTCGGCAATGTGTGGATGCACCATGTACGGCGTCATGACTTCGGTGTAGCCGTGCTCGCTCGTATGAAGGTCTAAGAAGAAGTTGATGAGGGCTCGCTCTAAGCGTGCTCCCATGCCCTTAAGAACGGCGAACCGGGCTCCACAGAGCTTTGCGGCTCTCTCGAAGTCCAAGATGCCGAGGTTTTCACCGACTTCCACGTGTGGCAGCGGCTCGAAGTCGAACGTCCGAGGCGTTCCCCAGCTGCGAATTTCTTCGTTGTCAGCTTCGTTTCGACCCTCTGGAACCGATTCGTGCAGCGTGTTCGGAATGTGGAGAAGCAGTGTGCGCTGCTCGGTTTCCAAGTCATTGAGCTCGTCTTCGAGCAACTTGGTCTTCTCAGTGCCGGCGCTCACCTCGGCCTTGGCGGCAGCGGCTTCGTCAGCGCGTCCGCTCTTGTACATCGCGCCAATGTCTTTCGACAGTGCATTGCGACGTGCGCGAAGGTTGTCCCGCTCGGTGACCAGCTCTGTGCGGCGTTCGGCCAGTGCGACCAGCGTATCCACCGAAGCGAGTACGTCTGGCCCCATGTTGCGCTTGGTCAGGTGCGCCTTGATGTTGTCCGGATTGTCTGTGATCGTGCGCGCGTCCAGCATCGTCATCTCCAAGGGGCGGCGACGTAATGCTGGCACCGCTGGCGCGCTACTTGTCGACCGTACCCTCGAAGGCGAAGGGGAAGGTGTAGATGGTCAAGGTGTCGCTTGGTGCGAATACCGTGTCAGAGAGCACGCCGTGTACGCACTCCTCCATGGGGCCGTTGTCGAACGACGAGTCCATCACTTCAACGCGGTCGAGAACGCTCTGCACTTCACCGGGCTCAATGTAGAAACGAACGACCTGTTCTCCCTCAATACCTTCTTGGGTCCCCGCCCAGGAATCGTAGCAGGCGACCATTTCTTCGTAGCGGAGCTCCATTGCGTCACGGAAGCCGCGTGAGGAGACCGGAAGGACGGAGTCTCGTGTGGGCCTAGCCGGGGGCGCAGGAGCCACCGGCACCTCTGGGGTCGGTGCTGCGTCGGGCACGGCTGTGGGGCTTGGCGCTGTGTGGATCTGCGGTACTGGCTCGGGTGCGACGGCGGTCGGACCGGCATCCACGGAACCAGGGTCAGGAGCAGTGGATGGCTTGGGTAGCAACAGCAGCGCCAGTACGGCAGTGATGGTGCCTCCGAAGATGAGCGGCAGCGCGCGAAATCGCTTGAAGTAGCTCATGAGGGTTCTCCGATGAGGCGGGGGGACAGCGTGGGGGCTCGTGAACTGACCCACTCGAGAACTCGCTCGCAGTCCGAAGCCAGCGATCTCTTTAGGCCTAAGGCGTCTAGTACGTGGGCGCCGAGGACCGGTGTGAGAGCGCTCAACGAAGGTGTCTCATCGAGGTGGTCCGATAGGCGCGTCATGACATTGGTCTGGAACCCACAGGGATGGATTCGGTCGAACAGCGCGAGATCGATGTCGATGTTTAGCGCCAGGCCATGCCAAGTGACCCATCTGCGGCAGGCGATTCCGATACTGCCGACCTTGTGGTTGCGCCCATTCGGCATGGCGAGCCAGGCGCCGGTGTTGCGCTCATCGCGGATGGCGGTCAGGCCTAGACTTGCACACACCGTAATACACGCCTCTTCGAGGGCCTTCATGTGGGCGAGCAAGTCCCGCTTGCCCTCTGGAAGTGCCACGATGGGGTAGGCGACGAGCTGACCGGGTGCGTGCAAGGTGACGTCGCCGCCCCGCTTGATGGCAATGACAGGAATGTCCCCGCGGTCGATGACATTGGCGACGGCGTGTTGAGCGCGTCCTACGGTGATGGTGGCCTGGTGTTCCAGCAGGACAATCACGTTCGGCAGTGTTTGCTCACCGACGGCCTCAACCAGGGCCTCCTGTAGGTCATGCACAGCTTGGTAGTCGGACAGACCGTCAAGGCCTAGGAGGACGGCCATAGACCTGCCTCCTGAACCTGCGCTAGGATTGCCTGTTGAACGGCATCCATGGACTGCGTACCGTCAACTTCTACAATCGGGTCACCGCGCCTACCGAGCCGATGAAGCACGGCGTCATAGGCGTTGGATACGGCGGTGAGGGCGTCTGTTTGCTCGTAGATTTCACGCTTTTGGTCCCGTCCGCCAATGCGCTCCATGCAGACGTCTACAGGGACTCGGACAAATATCAGTAGGTCCGGGACACGAAAACGCGCGTTGAGAGCGAAGACGTCTTCGAGGGGCAAGGTGAGGGACTGATAGGCAAGCGATGATGGAACATAGCGGTCGCTGACCACGTACTCTCCGCGCGCCAAGGCGGGCTCTACCGTGCGCTCCAAGTGGTCCGAGCGGTCTGCCGCGAACATCCACGGAAGCGAGTTGACCGACGGTGCGCTGTCTTCTCCGCCGAGGGTCTGGCGGATGATGCGACCAATGGGGCCGGCCGTGGGTTCGCGGGTCGCCATTGTGGTCGCCCCGGCTTGTTGGAGGGCATCTTGTAGACGCGTCAGCTGGGTGGTGGTCCCCGCTCCGTCCAGTCCCTCAATGACGATGAAAGCGCTCATGGCGTAGCTCCCGGGGTGCCGTTCAAATGAACGGTGCGAGCACATCGAGGGCGTCTGCCCAGCTCTTCTCGGTGCGTTCTTTCATGTCTGTCCAAGCGGCGAATCGATTGCGCTCAGTCACGGCGCGATTCAACAAGTCCTCACGCTCGGCTTGCAGTGCGAGAATCTGGCGGCGGAGATTCTCCGCGCGCTCGGCCAGCCGGTCATCGCGTTGTTCGACTCGGGCTGCCAGCGAAGTTTCGAGCGCGTCCAACACTTCGTCTTTGGCAGCGGCATCTCCAGCAACATCCAGCAAGCTGCCCCCGTCATTGACCACCGAGGCTTCGACTTGGAAGCGTACTTGAACCGGGGTTAGCCCCTCGGAACGGCGGCGTGCGACGGCTTTAACCACCCGTTCGATGGTCCATCCGTGTTTGGCGTCCTCGAGTCCGGCTTGAACAAACGCAGTGGAGAAGGGCTCGTCTAGGGCAATGTCGACGTCTAGGCCGAGGCTGTCGACGTCTGGGTGAATCGTGATTCCTCGCTCGGCCAGCAGGCTGGCGAGGGTGACGTTTCGTGCCTGCGGAATGCCCGTCTGGGCGGCGACTGCGCCAACGACGGTGATCTCGGGAGCGCTACCCACCTGGGTTTGCTCGCCATCAAAGGGCTCGGGGTCGAGCAGCACCACCTTGTCCAGCGATGAGATGGTCTTCTCGGGATCGAACGCCGCTTCGTTCCACTCTCCTGGGGGAAGAGTGGGGGCTGAATCATGCATTGATGAGTCTATGAACGGAGCCGATGTTGGGGGCTCGGTCGGCAGGTCGTCGTCGTCTTCCACCGTGGCGTCGGACTTCAGAACACCTAGGCGCTCTAGTAGTTGGCTGACAAACGACATGCTTTCCCCGGGGAAGCGGTGTCTCTATCGCGATTCGGGTACGAGGCCCGGTCCTGGGACCCGCGATGGATCAATGTCGGCGAGCAGTTCCTTGTGTAGCTGCATCCACTCTCGGGTTTCACCGAAGGTCGCTGTGACCTGATCGATGCGACGGGTGAGTGCTTCGGGGTCGTCTGCGAGAGAGGCTTCGTCGATGACAAGCCCGACTTGCTGTTCGATACGTCGCAGTTCGCTGTTCAGATAGGCCCGATCTCGCATGGCCTCGTCTACATGGTCCAGGCGCTTGCGTAGGATTTCGAGTGTTCCCTCGCGAGAGCGGCGGATGCGAGGGTCGCCTGCCGTGCCGAGAGCTTCGAGTGCGCGTACCTCTGCGTCCAGCTCGCTCTGTAGGTTGCGGCGACGCTCCGAGTCCGCTGCCGGGCCGAGACGAGCCGAGGCCAACAGAACGTCTAGATAGGTTCTGCGAAGTGTCTCAAGACCTTCGTGAGCGACCTGTGCCACGAGCCCGTCAGCACCTTCACCGGCACGAGGAACAGCGTTGATGCGCTGAATAAGGCTGTCGTAGCGGAGTTGGTCGTCGTCATCGAGCTGTGACAGACGTGCTGCCACTGCGTCTTCTTCCACCGTTTGGCGTTGGCTTGTATCGGCCGCAATGGCCTTGCCACGGACATAGTTTTGGAAGCGCTTGTTGTTAGAGAGACTCGCGAGAAAGGCGACCTCTACGGCAGCGCCAATGAGCAAGAATCCCGGATTGATGAGGCCGAGCGTCGCGACACCGGCGAGGCCCATCCAGTTGAGCGGAAGGTTGCCGAGGCCGGGAATGCGTGGGCTGGCATTGAACGCCTCGCGAACGTAGTCGAAGTAGCTCGGCGGGTTGTTCACGACGTTCCCATCGCTGCTCGCTCAAACTCCTCACCCACGATCTTGATGGCTTGAAGGTATGCGGGGTCGGTCATGGCTACTGCCGGGTCCACACCATTACTCGGTGGCAAGATGTCGTTGATCTCCACCGCCAGATGGCCCGGATTGGTCCCCATGATCCAGATGCGGTCGCCAAGAAAGACCGCTTCTTGAATGGAGTGGGTGACAATAAAGACGGTCGCTTCGACGTCCTGCCACAGCTCGACGAGTAGCCGCTGCATGTCGATACGTGTGGGTTCGTCTAGGGCACTGAACGGCTCATCCATCAACAGGATGGAGGGGCGCACAGCAAGGGTCCGAGCAATCGCAACGCGCTGCTGTTGTCCGCCGGAGAGCTGTTTTGGGTACTTGTGCTCATGGCCCGCAAGGCCAACTCGCTTGATCCAATCATGCGCAAGCGTGGTGACATCTGCGCGAGACAGGCCGAGCCGTTCACGGTTCATGTCCAATCCGAATGCCACGTTCTTCAGTACGGTCAGGTGAGGGAAGGAGCTGTACTTCTGGAAGATCATACCTCGGTCCCAGCCTGGACCGGTCACCAGGTTCCCACGAACCAGAACCTCGCCTTCCGTTACGGGTAGGTGAGATGCGAAACCAGCAATCAGATTGAGCAGTGTGCTCTTGCCACAGCCGGACGGCCCAAGGATGGCAATCATCTCGCCATGGTCTGGCTTGTCATTCACCGTGAAAGACACGTCCTTGAGGGCGGTGAACGCTTTGGGTGTGCCAGCGTCGAAGATCTTGCTGACGTTCTTGAATTGGACGACAGGTACGCTCATCGTGCCTCACGGTATGGAAAGAGGGCTTTTCCGATGGTGGCCAGCGTTCGGTCAGTCACAAAGGCAATGACGATGATGACGATCAGCACCAAGTAAATGTGCTCTCGTGGACCCCGTCGCTGCGCCACAATGATCAGGTTTCCAAGTCCACGCTCGGCGCTCACCATCTCGGCGAGCAAGATGTAGGTCCAGCCAACGCCAACTACGAGGCGAAGCGCATCAAAGATGCCAGCGAGCGACACAGGAATGAGCACACGCATCACGGCTTGTGTGCGGCTGGCTCCCAGTGTGTACGCCGTCTTTAGGTAGACATCGTCGACATCATCTACGGCCTGAATGACCAGGGGGAGTAGGACGACGAAGCCCGCCAATGCCAGGAAGACAACCTTCTGCAGCTCACCGATTCCGAACCACGACAGGGTCAGTGGGACGAGGGCGGAGATGGGTAGGTAGCCGCCGACGGCAGCGACGGGATTGAACAGCGCTCGGATGGGGCTGAAGGCTGCCATGGCAATGCCGAGTGGAACTGCAATGACCATGGCGAGGCTGAAGCCGCCTGCGACACGAATGATACTCTGAATCGCGCTTCGGGAGAGCTCTCGCTCGAACCACAACGAGCTGATCTGGCCGACGATTTCGAGCGGACTCGGCAGAATCACCGGCGATATGATGCGTGACTCGACGGTGGCGCCTGCGGTGACCAAGAACCACAGCCCAACGAGCAAGACCACTGGTACAACGCCAAGAGCGATGGTCAGGGGTGTAGAGAGTCGGGCTCGAATGCGGAACAAGTCACTCATGCGAACTACTCGCCTTCTGGCGGGTAGACTGCGACTTCGACGCGACGGTTGGCGAAGTGATTGTCAGGGTCATTGGGGTTGACGGGGTCGTTCCAGCCCACGCCTTCAACCACAAATTTGTCAGCCGGGAAGTCGTATCGCTCGACGAGCTCGTCACGGACAGCACCGGCGCGTAGCTCAGACAGCTCTTGCACGGCCTGGAAGGGGACCTTGCCCTGCATCGAGTTGTCTGTGTGCCCGGTAATGGCGATGACCGCGCGGTCGAACTGACCAGCCAAGCGTGCGGCGCGTTCAACAGTGGTGTCGACTAGCGGGTCGTACAGAGTGCCCTCGCGAACGTTGCCGAACTCGTCGCGGCCCAGTTCGTGCAGGTCGTTGCTGTTGGGGAAGAAGTTGATGCGCAACTCTTGCGTCAGTAGCGGGGCCTCAGCCGTCACGCGGGTGTAGGTTTGTGGGATGAAGGTGGTGGCGCTGGTGTCCACCTGGGCGTCGAATGTTCCTGCTGCGGCCAAGCTCTGTACGGTCGAGAAGTCGACGACTTGGTCCCAACGGACGGGACTGTTGATGAGGCCCAGCTCCCGATAGACGAACGTGATGGCTTCCCAGGTGTGCTCGAAGTTGGTCGGGTTGTTGGCGTTGAGGAAGAAGGCCTCGTTTTCGCCGAAGTTCGTCAGGTGGGCATCTGCCATCATGCCGTTGATTTCGTCTACGGGAAGTCCAAAGCCCTCGCTCATCCACACGGCTGCTTGGCCGGGGTTTTCGTTGACGAGGTCCATGCCCTTAAAGATGCCGGAGACCAAGCCCGTGACGATCTCCGGGTGGTCGTTCGCGAAGTCTGCGCGAATGGCCCAAACATCCGCGATGAGCTTGTTGGCGTCTGCAGTTGTGCTCAACAGCTTGGTTCCCGGAACGTTGTCGGGGATGTTGTAAATGTCCGGTGCCCAGCTGACACACGCATCAATGCTCGGGTCGGAGACGAACGCGGCAGAGGCCTCGAAGGCGCTTGATGTGAAGCGGTGGGTGACCTCGCCTGGCTGGATGCCAGCGTTGATCAGCAGCGCATTGATGTAGTACTGAGAGGGGCTGTTCTGCGCGTAGACAACCGTCTTTCCGCGCAGATCTGTAATGCTGTTGATGCCTTCACGCGCCACGATGCCGTCACCGCCCGCGGACCAATCGATCTGCTGAACAATGCGGGGGGCGGTGCGGCTGTCACGCATGAGCTCCGGCGCGAACAACACCATCATGTCCATGGTTCCCCACAGCGCGTGGCTGCGACCGGCAGCGTAGGTGTCGCGGGCAATGACTGGGTCGTCGATCAGGGTCAGGTCGACCTTGAATCCGTACTCTTTGTAGAAGATGGAGTCTTCGTTAGGGGCGAAGCCGCCGTTTGCGGCAACGATTGGAAGCCAACCAATCCACATGTTGATGGGGAACTTCACAATCGGGTCGTTTTCGTCCCACTCGTAGCCGGAGACACCCTGAACGGGGGGCAGACGGTCCTGTGGAACGAAGGTGTACTCTTGCACCGTTGTGATGCCGGTGAGGTCGGGAGCCTCTGGGGTCTGACCGAGTGCAATGCGTGCCGCATCGAGGTCTACCGTTGCGTCATCCGAGGAGCCGCTCGGCAACAAGATGTCGCGCGCTAGAAACAATCCGGCGCCAAGGAGCCCTACCGCAAACAGGGCAACAAAGGCTTTGCCCATGGTTGTGAGCCCGCCGCTTTGACCGTCTGACATTCAATCCTCCAAGAGAGGGCGGAGACTCGCACGCTAGACGGTTGGTTTCAACCAGATCGCATCACTAGTCGATCTGAATTTCCACTCCTGTTCCAGGCCGCAGAGGTGCCGACACAGTGTCAGCCCGTGGTACCGTGCACGGACTGTGAGCGACGCACACGCAACCTTGGGCAATGGCCGATTTACCCTGCACTCCCTCTTGGGAGAAGGCGGGATGGCACGGGTGTATCGCGCGTATGATCACCGGCTTCGGCAGTGGCGAGCGATCAAGCTACTCCTTCCAGAGTTCGCTCGAAAGAGTCAGGTTCGCCAGCGCTTTGAGGCGGAAGCGCAGGCTCTAGCACTACTGGAGCACCCCAATGTGGTGCGCATCTACGACGTCCGCGGTGAGGCAGAGCAGTCGTACATTGTGATGGAAATCTGCGAAGGCGGCTCGATTGGCGATTGGCTGATCGAGCATGGGGCCATGCCGCCACGCATGGCGGTTCAAGTCGGCATGGCTACGTGTGAAGGAATGCATGCCGCACATCTTGCTGGGATTGTGCATCGCGATCTGAAGCCTGGTAACCTGCTTATCGATAGGCGAGGCACCGTCAAGATTACGGATTTTGGCATTGCTCGGACAGAGGCATTGAACGTCACCCGAACGGGGCTGGCGATGGGCACTGCTGGCTACATGGCGCCTGAGCAAAACGAGAGCGCCAAAGGGGTGGACCAGCGGACGGATGTCTACGCGCTCGGAGCCACCCTGTACACGCTCGCCACGGGCAATAACGAGCCCAACCTGTTCACTGTTGACCGTGAACCGGGGAGGCTGAAAGACGTTCCTGAACGCATGCGGCCCATCATTCGTCGTGCGGTGTCGTATGCCGCGGCTGACCGATATCCTTCCATGCCGGCTCTGCGTGATGCTCTGGCTGATGTCCTCGATAGTTTTCCAGAACAGACGGTTGGGGGCCCAGGCTTGTTGTGGCGCGCCCCTGATCGGCTTGAAGCACCTCCTGAGCCGCTTACCCTGCAGCCATCGCCCGAGGACGAGGCAGTCTCTGCCCGGCAGACGCTTGCAGACACGATTCCCGAGCTTCCCGAGGCGTCGGCGCAACCCGAGCAGAGTGGGTTCGTTAGGTTTGAACTCCCAGACGACGCTCCTGACCCGTGGTTGACCATGACACCTGCCATGGTCGAACGGTCCGAACGTCCAAACCCGTCTACCGGTCCGGCGAAACGGTCTGACACGTCTGGGCAAACCGCTCCGCGTAGTCGATTCGACGACTTGTACCTGTCCGATGAGCCGAAAACGGCGGATACCCGAAGCGCCCCTCTCATGGAGACCGTCGGGAACTGGAAGCTGAACGCGAAGCGACGCGAGCTGGAAGAAGCTCATGCTGCCGAGAGTGCACGTCCATCATCGCCGAGCATTGGCGAGCGTCTGTCGGGTCTGACAGGCGCACTGTCGCGCATGCTTCAGGGTGGCGGAATCATGGCTCTCATCCCCATCATCATTGTTGTGGGGGGCTTGTCCGTTGTTGGAGTGGCGTACCTTGCGAATACCGGGTCAGCCGAGGTCGAGACGCACCGTCAGCTGTTTTGGGCCGAGTCTCAAGCCTTCCGAGCTGACGTTGACCGGGATGCGATGCTGCCGCAGGACCTCTCCGAAGCGGGGGGGGACGCGCAAGCTCTGCGCGACGCCATGCTGGCGTACAGACGCGCGGATTCCATCGACGACAAGCGAGAGGCGGCAGAGTCGCTCGCAGCATTGATGAGCGCCGAGTATGCGGTCCTGGAAATTCAGGACAAGCTGACCATGGAACAACGGGATGACCTGGGCGTTCGGATTCGCTCCATCCAACAACAACGTCGCGCAGTTGACCTGGCCGCTGACGACTGGACAGACGCCTCCCAAGCACTCTCGGGACGCCTTGCTGCGACCTTTGGCCTTGCGGTGCTCGCTTCAGAATGACTATGAAAATGCCTTATTTAGCTGCCTTCAACGCGCTCGAACGACACATTGAGGACCGGTACCAAATACCGGTTCGCGTATCTGACGTGGCCCACCCGTTTACCGGGGACCTGACGGGCGATGAGATTGTGGTGGACTACGATGTCGACGCTGAGACGGCACTGTTCATCCTCATCCACCTGTTTGGACACACGGTCCAGTGGAATCTGTCGGACCGCGCACGCGAGCTGTCTATCCTTCAGGAGACGCATTCTGGACCGCTGAGCCCGGACTTACGTTCGGAGCTGGAGCGCTTCGAGCTTGAGGCCTGTGAGTACAGTCTGCAGCTGTTGCATGAGGCGGGCATCCGCGACTTAGACCAGTGGGTGAGCGACTACGCAGCCTGCGATTTCCGCTATCTGATGCACTACTATGACACCGGAGAAAAGCGCCCGTTCACGTCGTTCTATGTTCCGAATCAGCCACTGATCTCTCCCAAGCCTATCCCCGCGTTCTCCCCCACTCGGTGGGTTGGGCGCTGGGACGGTATTGTGGTCTAGGGGGAATGCAGTGACCGCGTGGATGCTCATCGCGATGGCCTACGCGCAGACCGGCCCCGACATGGCGGTCGCGCCAGAGGCGGATGCCCATACCTTCCAGCTGTCTATTGACAGTGATGCTGCCTTCTTTACGAATGATGCGGGCACGGTATTGGACCGGCCTCTCGTCCGTGGGCGGGTCGGCGTTCACTACGCCGAGAACCCCCGGCTGGGGGTCTACGACCCAAATATTGGCTTTGAATCTCTGCAACTGCTCGATTCTATCATGCAGTTCGAGGTCAATCAGGTCATTCACATCAACCGGTTTCGCGTTGGGGTGGACATCCCGCTCTGGATTGAAGGGTGGGCCGACGGACAGGCGATGAACCCGGTTTTGTCCGAGATTGGGTTGGACGGACGGGTGACGATTGTCGACCCCGATGAGAAGTCTTTCGGTCTGGGGGTTGGTCTGAGAACGGGAATCCCTACCGTGATGAATGACCGCACATTGCCTGGGGCCGCTCGTCGACGCTTCTTGCACCCGGACATTGTCTTCGAGAAGCGATTTGGAGGCATCACGACGGTGGTCGATGTCGGCTATCGGTGGCTGTCCAAGGAAGCGACACCCGGCGTGGTGTGGGGAGACAACGCTACGGCTCGATTTGCGGTGGGCATCGACATGAACGACTACGACAGTCACGTGTCCGCGGAGCTCGGTACCGGCGTGTTGTTCCGCAACCCACAGGTGACCCCTGGCGGCGTGCGTGGCGACCGGGTGTGGGCGGAGCTGGTGGTTGGTGGCTGGCAGCGCATTGCTGGACCGGTGTTCGTCGAGACCTTCTTGGGAGCCTCTCCGACCAATGCTCTCGCGGCACCTGCCATTCGTGCCTACGTTGGAATTGCTGCCCATCCCGAGCGGCCCGGCGCCAAGGACAGAGATGGCGACGGCTATGTGGACTTGGTGGATGGTTGCCCGCTCAACGCGGAAGACTTCGACGAGTACGAAGATGCAGATGGCTGCCCGGAACCCGACAATGACCTAGATGGCGTGTTGGACGTCGACGACGAGTGTCCGCTACGGGCAGAAGACATCGACACCTTCAGAGACGAAGACGGCTGCCCAGATCCCGACAACGACCGGGATGGTCTGCTCGATGAAGTCGACGAGTGTCCGCTTGAGCCTGAGGACTTCGACAACTTCCTCGATGACGACGGATGTCCGGACCGCTCGGCCCGTGTTGTGGTGGAGGTCGTGGACGCTCGCGGCAACTACCGCTCGGATGCCCAGGTCAGTATTCGCGGCAACGGTCTGGCCTTTGACGGCCGCTCGGGCGACCTGTTCGAGCTTCACGATGCGTCGTACACCATCCGGGCATCCGAAGATGAGTGGCGTCCGGCGCAGACAACCGTTGAAATTGATGTCGAAGACCAGGCGCGTCGATTCGTGACCCTGACGCTTGAGCCCATCGACCGTACTGGTCGTGTTCAGGTGCGCGTTGTCACGCCGGAGGGAGTGCCTGTAGACGGGGCGACCGTGAGCGTGGTCGACACCGGTATCTCGGTGGAGTCTGATGGTGGAGACGCACGACTGACCGACGTTCCCGAGGGTGACGCTATCGTGGAAGTGCGCGCCTCTGGTTACGGCGTTGCGAGCGTTCCGGTGACCGTGGTCTACCGGCGTACCGAGGCCGTGGAGATTCAGCTTCAGCCGGCGAAGGCGGTGCTGATTGGTGGCCGTATTGAGATTCGCGACAGCGTCTTCTTTGCGACAGCCTCCGCGACCATTCTCGAAGTTAGCTACCCGCTCTTGGACGATGTCTCGCTCATCATTTTGGACAATCCGCGTGCCGAGAGAGTTCAGGTCGAAGGACACACAGATAGTCGTGGTTCGGCCTCGTACAACAAGGGGCTCTCTGAACGCCGTGCGGCTAGCGTTCGGCAGTACCTAGTGGACTCGGGGCTCGACCCAGAGCGGTTGGTGAGCGTAGGATTCGGCGAAGAACTTCCGATTGACCCTCGGGAAGTCCCAGAAGCGTGGGACAAGAACCGGCGAGTCGACTTCTACATCCTCCAGTGGGAGGGCGAGCCTATCGATGTGGATGCAGAGCGTGAAAAGGTGCGGCTAGAGGCCATGAATGCGGGCGGCGAAGAAGTCGCACCGGACGAGGAGACCCCATGATTGTGCTGCTATTGGGCTTGGCTTCAGGCTTTGAGACTGCTGCGAATGATCACCTAGAACTCAAGTGGATGCGCGACAGCGAAGAGTTCTCGGCGTTGACCACCCAGGTGTTCCTTCAGGCTGAGCAGAGCGTGCGCACCCAAGCGAGGGGCCGTCAACGCCAGCCATGGACCGTTGTGGTGGATATCGACGAGACCCTCCTCGACAACACCCCGTATTTCTTGGAAATGGCGGCCTATGATCGGCCTTTTGACTGGCCTTCGTGGGATGCATGGTGTGCGCGAGGGACCGCTGAACCTGTGCCTGGAGCTCAAGCGTTTGTCAGCGCGGTCCGGGATGCAGGAGGGCGCGTCGCGTTCGTCAGCAATCGCCACGAACGCACCCGAGACGTCACCGTCGAAAACTTGATGGCTGCGGGCATGTGGACGGCAGAAGACCGTATGTGTTTGCTCACGGATGACGACAGCTACACAAAGCGCGAACGTCGTCGTCAGCTGCGCGATGGGGATGGGACTTGTGGGTGGGGCGAGCCGGTCAGTGTGTTTGCCTACGCTGGCGACACCATGGCGGACCTGCCTGAGGCGGATGAAGACGGTGGACGCTGGGAGCAACTCGGTGTTCGAACGTTCGTGTTGCCCAACCCTGCCTACGGAAAGTGGGAACATGGCGTGACGCGTCCGGGCCTCATTGTGACAGATGGAGTCGACTGAGCGCGGTAGGGGCCAGCTCCTAGAGAATCGCTCTGTCTGTCTGCCTCGGCGCCGCGACTTCACGCGCAAATCTCTCTGCGCGCCCTTGCCGATGGGCCTCGCCGTACGCAAAACATGAAGCACACGCCGTCGAGATGGTCTCGGCGGATGTTTATGGAGACTCGTCAGACCCAACATCTTGGGGCGCCCTGTGTCCCAAGAACCTGTGCCCGGACGGCGATTCTGTCGTTCGGGCTTCTCTGTTCTGGACGTGTGGTGCTCAACCCGGTATTTGAGGCGTCCGCTAGGGAGTAAATATGACGTCCACGCAGCAAGAGATCGACGTGAGCTACAGCGTCTCCAACGAGTTCTTTAAGCTCTGGTTGGATGAGAACATGCACTACACCAGTGCGTACTACTCGCGCCCCGACATGACGTTGGAAGAAGCGCAGGAAGAGAAGCTTGAGCGTCTCTACAACTTCGCAGAGCTAGACGACACCAAGACCGTTCTCGACATCGGTTGTGGTTGGGGTTCGGCCATTGACTGTGTTGTTCGTCGCGGCATTAAGCGCGCAGACGGCATCACATTGTCCACCGAGCAACTCGCTTGGTGCAAGGAACGCAATCTCCCCAAGTCGGACTTCATTCTGTGCGACTACGCCTTGTACGAACCGAAGGAGAAGTACGACGGCTTGATCAGCATTGAGATGATTGACCACCTCTGCTCGCCGGCACAGGCCCGCGAAGGCAAGGCTGTCGCCATCTACCGCGAGTACTTCAACAAGCTGGCCGAATGGGTTGAGCCGGGAGCTGCATTCGGCTTCCAAGCCATCCTGCGCAACCGCGTTCCACGCAAGCGCCAGGATCTGAAAGACTTGGCCTTCACCGCTGACGTTATCTTCCCAGGTGGGTTGAACCCACGGATTGAAGAGCTCGTCCAGGCTGTGAACCCGTACTGGGAAATCGAAGAGCTGAGCATGCTGCGCACTCACTACGGCAAGACGGTTGCCGAGTGGCTTCGTCGTATGCGCTCCCATGAGGTCTACATTCGCAAGACCTGGGGCGACGAGCTGTTCGACGACTACGACCGCTACTTGCGTACCTGCGTGACTGGCTTCGCCAAGCACTGGTCGGGTGACGTTCAGATGAAGCTCCGTCGGGTCACTCCCCGGTAGAACCCGCTGTGTGCGCAGTTCTTGCGCACTCACTCAAGACGCCGTGCAGAGTCTCTTAGGGACCCTGACACGGCGTTTTTGCGTGGCCGCTAGTCTTTCCCAATCATCACTGGCTCGCGAAAGCTTCCAGCAAGATGGCGGGTGTGACGTCGATGTTCGTGACATCTACCGTGCTCTTTCGGTCGCCACGTTCACCGTCCGCCCAATAGAATCCGTCGTAATGGCCGGAGAATACGAGTCCGACAATTGTCTGACGCTGACTGAAGAACAGAATGGTCTCACGAGGGGGCGGAGAGTCGGCACCGCGCACGACTGGATCTGTGACGATGTAGCGCAGTGCCACCATCTCGCCGGTATCGACGTCGCTGTGAACCACGTAGTAGTCGTCGGGTGCTTGGCCGGTTCCCGGGTCGTAGGTCACGCGGATGGTGTTGACGCTGCGCGTGGAACCGTCCAGCAGCGGAAGGTCGACAGCTGTTTCCAACGTGTGTGTGGTGCCCGGGTCCGAGAGCACCCAGGGGACACCCACAAAGTAGTAGGGGGTCGTTGCCCAGAACGCTGCGGGCGCAGGGAAGGCACTGGCTTGCGGGGTGACCCAGGCTGATTGACCGTCCCAGCCGAGTGCGGCATCGGCGTTGTCGCCAAGCTCGGTCTGTCGGGCCCGCACAGACCAGGTGTCGACCTCAGACCGGGTGTACATGCGACGTTCGGGAGCGCCTTCGGGCAAGTAGTTGAAGTCGAAGGCCAGCGCTCCAGACTCAAACCACGTCTGTAGACCGCCGTGGGCGTCGATGACAGCGCGCAGGGCCTTGCCACCGTCGGACGCTTCTAGGTGCTCGTGAGCAGCTTGTACGCGTGCTTCGCGGTCAGACTCCGTGGGTGCTGTGACGTGAGTAGGGGCTGGTGCGGCAACGCTCGGCGCGGGGGCTTCGGTTGTGGCGGTACAGGCGGCGAGCAGGAGGGGAGCAACGATGAGCATCTTCATTCGCATCCGTTAGCTACGTTGCGACCACTTGGCCGTGGTCGTGACCACTCGCGACGGCTACGTCGTCGCATGGACGACTTTGATGCACATCCACACCACCACGGCTCCACGGTCGGTGATGCGACTCGTCGTGCACTCTGGGTGGCTCTGATACTGAACGGCGGCTTTCTCTTCGTAGAAGCCGGTGTTGGTTGGTACTCAGGCAGTCTGGCGTTGCTCGGTGATGCTGCTCACATGGTGAGCGACGTCTTGTCGATTGCGGTAGCACTCGGTGCTGCACGGCTTGCACTGCGGCCACCCGATCCCAACCAGACCTTTGGACTGCGCCGCGCCGAGGTGCTTGGCGCCTTCCTCAACGGCTTGCTTCTGTGGGCGGCCAGTGCGTGGATTGTGTGGGAGGCTGGCCAGCGGATGCTTGCAGGACCCCCGCCGATTGCGGGCTTACCCGTGCTCGTGGTGGCTACCCTTGGCTTGGCGGTGAATCTGGGCAGCGCTTGGTACCTGTGGCGGGCGGGTAGCGATGACATGAACGCCAAGGGCGCGCTGTGGCACATGCTCGCGGATGCGGCTGGAAGCGTTGGCGCTATCATTGCGGCGGGCTTCATGCTGGCGGGCTTTCACCTCGCAGACCCGCTGATCAGCGTACTCATCGCGGCATTGGTCGTCTGGGCGGGGTGGGGACTGCTCACCGAGTCTGCTCGGGTCCTCCTTCAGCTACCGCCGCCCGGGTTCAACACCACGGACGCCATTGCGTCGCTACGAAGCCTTCCAGGCATCATCAACGTTCACGACCTGCATGTGTGGACGCTCGATGGGTCCACGAGCATTGTCACGGCTCACATCGTGGGGGGGCCTGGTACCGACCTAGACGCACTGCGCTTGGCTGGCACAGACATTCTGAAGAACGACTACGGTGTGGACCATGTCACCCTACAGGTGGAGCGCGACACATTGCCGCAGAACGACGAAAGCCCACCGGTAGTCCGGCGGGCTCTCGAATAGCTGCTGGCGCCGTGTCCTAGTTGAGGATGTGGATGGCCTCGCCAAGTGCTGCCTTTGCTGCTTCCATCACGCCTTCGCCGAGTGTCGGGTGCGGGTGGATGGTCAGGCCAATGTCCAGGGCTTCCGCACTCATCTCGATGGCCAAGCCGGCCTCGCTGATGAGGTCGCTAGCGTGGTATCCGACGATGGTGACGCCAAGGATAAGCTTGGTTTCTTTGTCGATGATGACCTTGTAGAAGCCGTCGGTTTCGTTCGCCGTGACGGCGCGACCCACAGCTGCGAAGGGCACCTTGCCAACCAGGATTTCGCCTTGCTCGCGGGCCGTCTTTTCGTCGAGACCGGCGGTCGCGACTTCGGGGTCGGTGAAGACCACGGCTGGCACAGTCTTGTAGTCAATCTTCACGTCATGACCGGCGATGATCTCAGCGACGATTTCGCCCTCGTGCGTTGCCTTGTGGGCGAGCATTGGCTGACACGTGACGTCGCCAATCGCGAAGACGTTGGGCACGCTGGTTCGACGCTGGTCGTTTGACTTGAAGAACGGGCCGTCCATCTCAAGGTTCAGAGCGTCGGCTACGCCGCGTGAGTTCGGACGACGTCCGACGGTCACCAGTACGTAGTCGGCTTCAATGCTTTCTTTGCCCTTGGGGGTCTCCACGTTGACGACGATGCCGTCGTCTGCCGCTTCCCAGCCGAGAGCTTTGGTCTTCAGTAGGGTCTTGACCTTCTGCTTCTTGAGCTTGCGGGCCAAGATCTTGGTGACGTCTGGGTCAAAGCCCGGCAGGATTTGGTCCATCATCTCGACAATGGTGACTTCCGTGCCAAGCTTGCTGAACATTCCGCCCATCTCAAGGCCAATGTAGCCGCCGCCAATGACGACCAACCGCTTGGGAATCTCGTTGAGCTCCAAGGCGCCGGTGCTGTCGAGGATGCGCTCGTCCGCGAACTCGAAGCCAGGAATCTGGATGGGCGAGCTGCCGGTCGCAATCACAATGTGCTCGGCGGTGACAGTCTTCTTACCGTCCGGGCCATCGATTTCGACAGTGTTCGGGCCGGTGATGGTGGCCGTGCCCATGGCTTGTTCGACCTTGTTGCCCTTGAGCAGTGTGGAGACGCCTCCGGTCAGACGCGTCACAACCTTGTTCTTGAAGGCCTGAAGGGCAGTGGCATTCATGGTGATGTCGCCCGACACTTCAATGCCGAAGTCGGCAGCATGCTGCATCTCTTCGAAGTGCTTGGCAGCTGTGATCATGGCCTTCGATGGAATGCAGCCAACGTTCAAGCAGACGCCGCCCCAGTATTCCTTCTCAACGATGAGTGTCTTGACGCCGAGCTGGCCCAAGCGAATGGCACAGGGGTAGCCGCCGGGGCCTGCACCAATAACGATGGCGCCGTAGTCCGTATTGCTCATGGAAACTCTCCGAGGCGCCCGCTCATTGGGGGCGCATTCGTGGGGAAACTATAGGTCTGCACACACAACGTGTGGTGCAAGATCTCGTGCCGCGGAAACTGCGGCGTGAACGGCAGAGGCATCGTTGCCATCGACCGAAGTAACGTGGATTCCGTACGCTTTGGCCAGGTCAGCAGGGGATGCAGCGGTCTGTGGACCTACGGGTGCACCGTCGTCGAGCGACTGGCAGGCGATGACGAACACTACCTTGGAGCCGGTGAGGGCGGCGAGGTTGAGCGCTTCGTGAAAGGCACCGTCCGAGACACTTCCGATGCCCAAGTGAACCACCGCAACGCCGTCTTCACTGCCAAGGGCCAAGCCTGTGGCAACGAGGGCGCGCAGCGCGGGAGACGCAGAGGGCGGAGCGACGCGGTAGGGCTTAGCACCCTGAAAGCCTTCTTCGAGGCGCTCGATGCGCACATCACGAAGAACTGCTCCGCAGCGCTCGCGCAGTCCAGGTACCCACCAGTCCCGACGCGACAACGCCGTCACGGTCCCGGCGACCAATGGCGCCAAGTTGCCTACGGGGACAGGGAAGGGGGTTCCCGTCGAATCCAGGGCGTCGCTCGCGCTCCGCACCTGTTCGACAGCTTGGGAAAAGTCGATGCTCACACCAGCTCCAACAGAAGGTTCTCTGGGTGTTCTAGGATGGACTTCATGGCGTCGGTAAAGCGTGCGGCGACCGCACCATCAATGACTCGGTGGTCGAAGGATGGTGACAGGTAGAACATGTGCCGTGCGACGATGTTTCCGTCAACCACCATTGGCCGCTCGCGAATGGCGTTGAAGCCAAGAATCGCGACTTCGGGATGGTTGAGGATGGGGGTCGCCAAGACACCGCCCACGTTGCCGGTGCTCGTGAGGGTGAACGTGCCTCCGGTGAGGTCTTCACGGCTTGCCGTACCGTTGCGAACGCGCTCGACGACCGCTTGCAGGTCGGCTGCAATGCGTAGAATGGACTTCTGCTCAATGTTGCGAACCACGCCAACAAACAGACCATTCGGTGTCTCGATGGACACGCCGATGTTGTGGTCGCCCTTGACGACAAGCTCGAACTTGTCTTCATCCATGACGGCGTTCACATTTGGGAACTCGCGGAAGGCCACGCTGGCGGCCTTCATCAGGAATGGCAGGTAGCTAAGCTTGACACCATGCTTTGCGGCACGTTCCTTGAGACGCTTGCGCAACGCCACAAGCTCGGTCCCGTCGACTTCTTCCACGTAGGTGAAGTGCGGTGCGGTCCGCTTGCTCTTGACCATGGCCTCGGCAATCTTGCGACGCAGGCCAATAATCTTGACGCGCTCTTCGGTTCCCGACGGGTGCACCTGTGGCATGGCGACGGCGGAGGTCGGCAGGACGCCAGCGTTCGGGCTGTTCGCGCCGTCTACGTCTGCATGGGTGATGCGACCGGATGGACCGGTGCCAGTGACGGCATGCAGGTTTACGCCCTCTTCATGTGCCCGGCGCCGAACGGCGGGAGTTGCCTTGGGAGGACCGTCAGCTAGCGTGGCGCTTCGTGGAGCGGCCTTTGGTGCGGGGGCAGCGGCGACTGGGCGTGGAGCCGGAGCCGGTGCGGGCTTCGGTGCTGGCTTGGCAGGGGCGGCAGCCTTTGGTGCGGGGGCAGCGGCGGGTGCTCCAGACTCGTCGATTTCGGCGAGGGGTGAATGAACTTGGACAATGTCGCCGGGCTCACCGTGGAGCTTGGACACTGTACCGCTGGTTGGGGAGCTGATCTCAACGGTCGCCTTGTCCGTCATTATCTCGCATAGGGGTGCATCCCGCTGAATGGTGTCGCCTTCGCCGACAAGCCAAGCAACAATCTCACCTTCAACAACACCTTCCCCAATCTCGGGAAGCTCAAACACAAAGGCCATGAAGAATTCTCCAACTCACCAGGTGGCAGATTCGCGGGCTGCGGCGACGACCTGATGGAGGGTGGTGGCGCGCGCAGGTGGCGCTTCCAGGTATAAAAATGCGCCCTCGACAACGGCTTGTACGACGTTGTTGGAGAGCTGGGAATCGTTGGGGTGCAGGACGATGAGACGGCCTGTCTTTCGGACCGAGGCGCACAGGCCCGTGACGTCCAATGGAGCGATGGTCACAGCGTCGATGACTTCGGCGTCTAGGCCGTCTGCCGCGAGCTGGTCTGCCGCCTCAATGGCGAGGCTGACATCAGCCCCCCATGCGACGATGGTCATATGGGACCCAGTTCGAACGACGTCACAGCCGGGTGCGTTGCTGGTTGGCGGCGCGCTGAGTCCTGCCCTTGGCTCCAACAAAACGGTTGCGCCAGGCGTCTTGAGGGCGTCTGCCAATAGTTGTGTCGCGGATTCGGGCGACCGTGCGCAGACCACGCGTACACCTGGCAGGGCAATGCTCCCGATGGGGAGGTCGACGGTTGGACCTGCATGCTGACCGTAAGGTACGCGAACAACGAGGGTCGGTGAAAATGCGGTATCTGCTGCGATGCTGGCGATGTGGAGTAGAGCCTCCGCCACGGCAACGAGGCGGTGGGTGGAGCTCAGCTCCACCACGGGGACTTGCCCCGCGAGTGCCAGTCCAACGGCCAAGCCAACCATTGCTCGGTCGGACACTGGAAGGTCTCGAACCCGGTCGGGACCGAAGGTACTCATCAGGCCTGCTGTTCCGCCCCACAAACCGCCGCCGCGACCGGCTGTTTCGCCAAGCACGACGATGCTCGAGTTGTTGGCCATGGCGTCGCTGAGCGCGCCTCGTACAGCATTGGCTAAGGGCGAGGCGCTCATGCCTGTTGTTCCCGTTGTTTCTGAATGAACTCGGTAAGGAAGAACTCGCCTGCCTTGTACGACGACCGCACGAGGGGACCGCTCGCTACATACTTAAAGCCCATCGCCAGTCCTTCTTTACGCCATGCTTCGAAGATGTCCGGGTGGACGAATCCGTCGACTTTGAGGTGCTTCATGGTTGGCTGTAGGTACTGGCCAATGGTGAGGAAGTCGCAGTCAACAGCACGCAGGTCACGCATGCACTCACTGACCTCTTCGGGTGTCTCACCCAGTCCCACCATGATGGACGACTTTGTGTAGCGGCTCGGGTCCATGACCTTGATATCGGCCAGAACCTTAAGGGACTGGTCGTAGGTTGCCTTCTTGTCCCGAACGGGATGGGTGAGGCGACGCACGGTCTCGATGTTGTGGGCGATGACCTCTGGCTTTGCGTCTACCACCTTGCGCAGATGGTCAACATTGCCGCGGAAGTCTGGAATCAAGACCTCAACCAACGTCTTGGGGGCTTTGTCGCGGGTCTCGGTGATGCACTTGGCGAAGTGAGCGGCACCGCCGTCTTCCACGTCGTCGCGGTCCACGCTTGTGACCACCACATAGTCCAGGCCCATCTCGGCGATAGCGATGGCCAAGTTCGTGGGTTCCCAAGGATCCAAGGCTTCCGGGTTCTTCGCAGTCTTCACCGAGCAGAAACGACAGCCACGGGTGCAGGTATCGCCCATCACCATGAAGGTAGCGGTCCCTCCGCCCCAACATTCACCGATATTCGGGCAACGAGCTTCTTCGCACACAGTCGCAAGACGTAGGTCGCGCGCGCGCGACTTGAGCTCATGGTACCGAGGTGAGCCCGGCATGCGGACCTTCAACCAAGGTGGCTTCGGCGTTCGTACGGCCATCAGTCGCTCCCTGTAGTCGGGCCCAGTAACACTGATTCAGCACCAGCGACCTAGCGAGGGTGCTGCACCCGGTCAGGGCGGGTCTTGTGGTGCAAAGACGCGTCCCGTTCACGTGGAACTAAGGTACACTTCACTTCATTAAGGGACGCCGAAAGTTCTGCGTCAGCGTAGCGGGCAACGAACTGACAGACCGATTCGTTTGGGGTCCAGCGGTAGATGTCGTTTCGCGTATCTGCAAGTTCTTGCGGCACTTGCACCTGGCCGTTGACGACGACTACGCCGCGATCTGCATCGTTCACCCAGCGCCGCATCTGGGCATCCAGCTCATCATCGAGGTCAAAGTCTGTGTAGGTGAATGGGCGAAGCGGTGGGCCGGACCGCGTGCCATCGATGAGGGCTCCGGCGATTCGTGGGTCTTGTGCGTAGCCTCGCAGGTAGGCGTGGCGAATCTGGCTCGCTGTGACCCAGTCTTTGTCGAGGTCGTACTGGAATCGCGTGTTGCTCGGTGGTGAAGCTGGCCACTCGGGAGGTGCGTTCGTGGTGTACAGCACACTGTGTAGGACGAACGCGTTGTGGGCATTGATCCACTGACTTGTGCGGGTGTCATCCGGTCCGCCGGTCGGAGCATGGGCAAGCCAGACCAAGTACTCGTCCAGGTCATCCCGATGATGCCAGAGCCGATCGTAGTCCACATACCCGTCTTCTGTGACTACGCGCTCTAGGACGAAGGACCAGCGAAATGTTGGGTCACTCTCTGGAATTTCCCGGTCGATGCGCACTGTCTCGCGGCATGCCGCAGCGAACACGAGGAGCAGCGCGATGCGTGCGCTAGTCATTCCTCATCCATTGGGACCAAGACGGTAGATGCTGCGCGTGGAGTCTCCGACAACCACCAGACAATGCCGGTTGCTGTCACTCCAGCGATGACCAGAACAGTAATGACGCGTCGAATCCACACCGCACCGGGATAGCTCGCTTCCCCTGTTGAGGCATGGAGAGCACATGGCTGAAGCCACGATTCGCGGAAACCAAACTATCGCCTACCATCTGTCGGGCCCTGAAGACGCACCCGTGTTGTTGCTTATTACGGGTCTGGCGGGACTGAAAGAAGGGTGGTTTCACCAGGTTGCGTACTTTCAGAAGCGATGCCGTATCTTGACCTTCGACAACCGTGGCTTGGGCGGCAGCTCACTGGTGGAGAGCGAAGCCACGTTGGCTGACTTTGCAGAAGACGCCGTGCTGCTGATGGACCACCTGAACATTGATGCGGCCCATGTGTGGGGCGTGTCGATGGGCGGAAAAATCGCGCAGGAACTCGCGCTGGGTTGGCCGGAGCGCGTGGACCATGTCGTGTTGGAGAACACGAGTGCTGGAGAAGCGCACCGCGTCGAAGGGCGCCAACCGTCTCCGCTACGAGCCATGCAGGGAGCCGACTCGGAGACGTGGCTTGCCCAGATTGTACCCCTGTTGTTTGGCAAGGCCTACCGCGAGGCGAATGCGAAGGCCATGCGCGCATTTGCACGAAGCCGCGAGCGTCGTCCGCCGAATCCGGCTGCTGTTGACATTCAGTGGAATGCCTACGAGCGCTTTGACTCCTGGGAACGCTTGCCACAGCTGCGCCACTCGGTGCTCTGCTTGGCAGGGGCTGAAGATGCACTGTGCCACCCAGGGAATGCTGAACGGCTTGCAGAGCGCCTACCCATGGCCGAGCTGTGCATCATTGATGGGGGAGGGCACTCGGTCCACATTGAGCTGCCCCTACTTGTCAATGAGGCGGTGGCTGCTTTCCTCGGCGTCTGACGGCTTACTTGCCCAAACGTAAAAAGGCCCCGCAGATTGCTCTGCGGGGCCTTTTTGTTGTGTCTGTAGGCCTAGTTGTCAGGCGGGGAGAGCACGTAGATGGGGCCGGCTTGCAGCTGGTAGCAAGGAGGCTGACCGGTTCCGCCACAGCTACCTGCGGGAGATTCGAGGACCTCACAGACAGTGGAGCCACCGTCGTTGTAGCAGTAGGGGCTCACTCCGATAGTGTCCGGAGCGGTGATGACGATGGCCTGTGCCGGAACGCCAGCATCGCCTGCGTCGCATTGGCTGTTGCCGTCACGGTCGAGGCAGTAGCGAGTGATTCCGTCGACGACAGTCTCAATGCGGCCACAACCATTGCTGCCTGGGTTGGCACAGACGATGCCGCCAGCAGCGGAGAAGAAGGTACCGCTCGGCTCGGCGGGAACGTTGTCGGCAATGCCGTCAACGATGCTGCCGCGGGCGTAGTAGCCGCTGTCTGCACATTCGATGCTCGGGTCCGGCGGAGTGCCTTCGCAAGCAACGCCGCCAGGAAGGACTGTGACGTCTGAGCGGAGGCTGACACCTTCCAGCACATCGCTGTAGTCGCCAATGACGCTGTTACGGCCGATGCGTGTGTTGCCTTCGATGACGGTCCACTTGCCAATCGCCACACCCTTGCGGATGCGGACTGGGCCGCCGCCAGCGGTGCCGATGTTCGCGTAGGTGCCGACGGAAACTTCAGGGCCGATGACGACGTTGTCGCCGATGACTGCGAAGTTGCCGATGCTGGCACTACGAGCCAACACGAAGTTGTCTCCGACCGTGGCGCCCCAGCCGATTTCTGCGAGGTTTCCAACGATGACGTTGTTGCCGATGACAGCCTGCGGTCCGATGACGGATGCGTAGCCGAGTTGGACGCCGTCTCCAAGACGGGCGCCGAAGCCGACGGTAGCGCTGCGACCGAGGGTAAGGAGGTTGCCTGTGGTGACGTCACCTTCGCGGGCGGCCTGTGGGACGCTGGAGGGGTCATCACCTGCGACTGCGTTGCGGCCGATGACGCCGGAAGGGAAGACGGTGCCGAGCAACGGGTTGGGGGCGTCAGTCAGGTGAGCGCGAACACCTACCGTGGCGGACTCTCCTGTGGTGCCGCCGACGGTTGCGAAGTCTCCGACGTAGGAGCCGCTGAGAACGCGAGCGCCTTCAAGGAGCGCAACACCGGTTCCGAGGGTGGCAGTGGAGTAGACCTCTGCGCTGGAGTGCGTGCATGCCGCGCCGGTTGGGAGCGCGGTACCAGCGTCGTCAGCGTAGGTGACGGTCGTCTGGGCGTTGTTGGTACTGTTCGTGGACGGGCACATGTCAGTGGCGTTTGAGATGCCGTCGCCGTCACAGTCGTTGTCAGGGTCGCCCGAGCATGTGGCTGCGGATGCCTGTGATGCCATCAAAAGCACGGCAAATCCCACGCTTGCGTAGTGATGTAGACTCATGTTCGAACTCCCCTGGAAGCAGCGCTCTGCAAACAGTGACGGGCGCCACCAAGACAGACCGCCGATTGGAGGGGAGTATACCAATGGGTTTGCGAAGCACAACACCAAAGCGGTGGGAAACATCATGACGTTGGTGGGATAGGCAGCGCGCGGAGGTTCCATGGCCGCTCTTAAACCCCTCAACAACCACGTTCGCATCGTCACTGCCGCTAGTTTGTTTGACGGGCATGATGCAGCGATCAACATCATGCGACGCCTACTTCAGGCCGGTGGGGCAGAGGTTATTCACCTCGGGCACAACCGATCTGCCATGGATGTCGCCGTGGCAGCGGTGCAAGAAGATGCCCAAGCCGTAGCCATCTCGTCGTACCAAGGCGGGCACATGGAGTACTTCAAGTACCTCCGGTCACTTCTGGACGAAATGGGCGCGCCGCACATCAAGGTGTTCGGCGGTGGCGGCGGCGTCATTGTCGCTGACGAAATCCAAGAACTGGAGTCCTCAGGTGTCGAGCGCATCTACTCACCAGAGGATGGCCGGCGTCTTGGACTTGAGGGCATGATTGCTGACCTTCTACAGAGAAGCGACTTTCCTCTCGTAGATGCAACGCCGGACTTGGGTGCACTAGAAGACGGTCAAGCCCTTGCACGCGCGATCACAGTGCTGGAATCGGTCGCTGACGGCCAGACAGAGATGCCAAGTGGATGGCGAGCAAAGCTAGAAGCTGCGCCGACAGCCATCCCCGTAGTGGGCATCACGGGTACCGGTGGGGCTGGAAAGTCGTCGTTGACCGATGAGCTGCTGCGTCGCTGGTTGATGGACCATCCGACAACGCGTGTTGCCGTGCTGTCCGTCGACCCCACCCGTCGCCGCTCTGGGGGGGCGCTGCTGGGCGACCGTATTCGTATGAATGCCCTGGACCCGAACCAGGTGTTTATGCGCTCGCTGGCTACGCGCGGTCAGAAGGGAGAGCTGTCGGCCGCACTTGCTGACGCCATTGCAGCGTGTCGACTGAGTGGCGTGGAGTTGGTTGTCGTTGAGACCAGTGGAATCGGACAAGGAGATGCCGATATTGCCGACCTGGCCTCGCTCTCCCTGTACGTGATGACTCCCGAGTATGGCGCTCCATCGCAGCTCGAGAAGATTGACATGCTCGACTATGCGGACCTGATTGCCATCAACAAGTTTGAGAAGCGCGGTGCGCTGGATGCGCTCCGAGATGTCCGGAAGCAAGTGCGTCGGAACTCACTGCGGTGGACGGACGACGACACAGCGTTGCCCGTGTATGGGACCGTCGCCTCTCGCTTTGCAGATGTTGGCGTCACAGCCCTCTACCATGCTCTGATGGACAAGCTGGATGGGCTGTCTGGTGAGACCACCACCCGCACTCTAGAGCGCTCCACGGGTATGCACTCGCTCCCGAAACAGGCCACGATTGCACCGGGTCGTGAGCGTTATTTGGCCGATATCTCCTTGGCTGTACGTGGATACCATGCCTTTGTGGCCAAGCAGGTTGACCTGGCACGACGTAGTCATTCGCTGCAGATTGCCGCCGCGGAGTTCGAGGGCGAGTCGGGCACCCTCATCCAAGAGCGGGCGGACGTTGTTGCTCGTGAGCTTGACCCACAGAGCGCGCAGATTCTCAACGAGTGGCCTAGTCGGGTCGTTGAGCACCAACAGGAAGAGTTTGTCTACCAGGTTCGCGGGCGAGACATCCGTCAGCCTGCGGTTCGCGAGAGCTTGTCGAAGACGCTCATCCCTCGAATCGCTCTTCCGCGAACCACCGAGCCGGGCGCGATTCTCCAGTACTCACTGTTGGAAAACACACCCGGACGCTTCCCGTACACCGCGGGCGTGTTTCCCCTCAAGCGCTTGGATGAAGAGCCCAAGCGTATGTTTGCCGGCGAGGGAGGACCTGCAAAGACCAACGCACGCTTCCACTACCTGTGTCGCGGTGAGTCCGTGCATCGGTTGTCGACAGCCTTCGACTCCGTCACCCTATACGGCGAAGACCCGGCCCACCGACCCGACATCTTCGGCAAAATTGGCGAGTCGGGCGTCAGCGTCCCACACCTAGACGACATGAAGATTCTGTACAAGGACTTCGACCTGTGTGCGCCAACGACGTCGGTCTCCATGACCATCAACGGTCCGGCTCCCATCCTTTTGGCCATGTTCTTCAACACCGCCATTGACCGGGAGCTTGAGAAGGCAGAGGCCGCCCATGGCCGTGCTTTGACCGAGACGGAGCGCGCTGATGTTCGTCAGAACGCGATTTCGGTCGTCCGCGGTACGGTTCAGGCGGACATCCTTAAGGAAGACCAGGCACAGAACACCTGCATCTTCTCCACGCCGTTTGCCCTCCGAATGATGGGAGACATCCAGTCGTGGTTCGTAGAAAATACGGTTAGAAACTTCTATTCAGTGAGTATCAGCGGCTACCATATTGCGGAGGCGGGAGCGAACCCCATCTCCCAGTTGGCCTTCACGTTGTCCAACGGTTTCACGATTGTTGAGAACTACCTGTCGCGTGGCATGGCCATTGATGACTTCGCGCCAAACCTGTCGTTCTTCTTCAGCAATGGTCTGGACCCTGAGTACACCGTCATCGGGCGAGTGGCTCGGCGGATTTGGGCGGTTGCCATGCGTGAACGCTACGGAGCGAGTACGCGAAGCCAGAAGTTGAAGTACCACATTCAGACGTCTGGCCGTTCGCTTCATGCCCGCGAGATTCAGTTCAACGATATCCGAACCACGCTTCAGGCGTTGCTCGCGATTGCGGACAACTGCAACAGCTTGCACACCAACGCCTACGACGAAGCCATCACAACGCCGACCGAAGAGTCGGTCCGTCGCGCCATGGCCATTCAGATGATTGTAAACCGCGAGTTTGGTCTGGCCATGAACGAGAACCCGTTCCAAGGCAGCCACTTTGTGGAGTGGCTGACCGACCACGTGGAAGCTGCAGTCCTCGAAGAGTTCGACCGTATCGACTCACGCGGTGGTGTTCTTGGAGCCATGGAGCTTCAGTACCAGCGCATGCAGATTCAAGAAGAGTCGATGTACTACGAGCACAAGAAGCACGACGGCTCGCTGCCTATTGTTGGTATCAACACGTTCCTCGATCCGAACGAGGGGGACGATTGGACGCCGCCAGATGTCGAGCTACGCCGCGCGGATACGCAAGAGAAGCAAGCCCAGATCGACAGCGTAGAGCGGTTCCATGCGGCACACGCCGATGAGAGCGCTGAGGCGCTGGTTCGGTTGAAGCGGGTCGCAATATCGGGCGGAAATGTGTTCGGTGAGCTGATGTCGACCGTTCGCGTTGCGAGCTTGGGACAGATTACGCACGCCTTGTACGAGGTTGGCGGGGCCTACCGTCGCAACCTGTAGGACGTAATCGCGGGCTCCTCCTGGGGCCCGCTACAGACTGCTGGCGCTGTACCAGCCTTCCTCAACCAGCCGCAGCAGGCCGGGTATGCCTCCCGGTACACGATTGTGTTCCAGGCGTTCCAGCTCATCGCGAACGTCCGAGGTTGAGCAGTTCAACTTGGCGGCAATGACTGCATGGGACGCACCGGTAGCAACCATCTGTACCAGGGTGCGCTCGCGGCGGGTCAGACGGGCGACGGCCAAGACATCAGCCCGCCGACATGGAACAACCGACGCCACTAGCTGCTGTTCTACTCCCGTAAACGTCACGCGTGCGCCGCAAATCCAGGCCGGCCGATTGGGCGTTCTGGAGGCCTTTTGCAGCGCACTGCCGAAACCGGAGGCGGCTAACCAAGTCTTGCCGCTGTCACAGGTGGTTCGCACGTCTTGCCCAGCGATGAGCAGCACTGCTGGGTCTATGTGTGCGGGCTGCCGGTGGCCGTTCTTGGCCAACAACTGTAGGCTTGGTGAGGTCTGATTGATGGGGTCGGCGTGGGCTCGTCGCTTGTAGAGAGCGCCGAACCAGCCGGTGAAGAGCCCCTGGAATGCCGTTGTCAGGACGTGCACGGACCGTACGCGACTGGACTGCAGCAGATGTGCTGCAGCGGTCAATGGGTGGTGGGTATCCGTGACATCCACTCCTGCATTCAGCCTCCACCCACCCTTGCCAAGGCCTAAGTCCCGAAGGTTCGTTCCGTCGATCTGACGCAGGTGTTTGACCAAGCGCGGCGGACCCACAGCATGCGTCGCCACCACGATGGGGTAGTCGTTCATGTTGTTGCGAACCACCAGGCCTCCAACCAGCGCGACGAGGTCGCCGGCGGACCGCAGGGCTCGGAACTCCTTGTTCCAGTTTGGCGAGGGGGTGCTGCGCGCCATGGCGCTGTTCGTCTCGGGTCTGTAAGAGGGAGCAACGCTGTAGCCGATTCGGTGTCAGGCTTGGAGTGAAACATGTGGTGGATTGCGGCGGCGCTTGCTGCGCCAACGGTACTCGAAGCAGACGTCGACCATTTGTTGGCGGCGCAGGTGCTGGATGGTGCTTCTGTGAGCCTTGTGGTGATGGACAGGGACCGACGTGTCTGGGTTGACCGAGGTGCGGACTCTCGCCAAGTGCCGGCGTCTGTCGCTAAGATCATGGGCACTGCGGCTGCCATGGAGGCGTTGGGGCCGGACCATTCTGTCGTGACGTCCTTGATGGCACACGGGTCGATTGAGGAGGGTGTCTTGGTCGGGTCCATCGTTGTCGTCGGCGCGGGCGACCCAACGCTGGGAGGCGATGACCCCACGGTGTGGCTGCGTGACTGGGCGGAAACCGTGGCGGAAGCCGGTATCGAGCGAGTGGATGGAGACGTGATTGCCGACGGTCGTGTGTTCGCTGGACCCACGCTGGGGCGTGGCTGGGCCTGGGATGACGCACCGTGGTCGTACTCGGCGCCGGTCACCGGTCTGCAGATCAACCACAACCGTGCCGCCATTCACGTGGCTGGAATGGCGGATGGTTCTGTGATTGTTGATTCCGGTGAGTGGTCGGACTGTCTAGACATCGACAACCGACTGACGGTCGACGACCCGGAAGTAGCGGGGGGCCTCCAGGCCTACCGTCGCCCGTCGAGTGCGGTGTTGGTGCTGGATGGCGCGGTCGCTGCGGGCAGTGAACGGACGCTTCGGGTGACGCTTGCCGACCCCGAGCAGTGTCTCGCGTCGCGCTTTCGCTCGGCACTGCAGCAGGCGGGGGTCGAGGTTGTAGGGGACGCTCGGACGACGCTCCCCGCGGATGCAGGTTGGCAAGGCACACAGCTCGCGTCGGTCACGTCGCCGTCGCTCGTAGAGTTACTTCCTGCCATCCTTCAGGACAGCGACAACCTGGTGGCCGAGTCTGTCGTGCGCTGGCTGGACCCCGCCCCGACCGGAAAGACCATGGCGGTCGCGGAGAACGCCTTGGCAGAGGCACTGTCTGGTTCGGGCATTGGCCGGGAGTGGACCTTGGTGGATGGAAGTGGTCTGTCTCGCTACGACCAGCTGTCCGCCTCTACTCTTGCAGACGTGATGCATTGGGCACAGACACGCCCATGGGGACCGGCTTGGGTCGAGACCTTGGCGGTCGCCGGCGAGTCCGGCACACTTCGTGGGCGTATGAGCGGCGGCGCTGGTAGAATCCAAGGTAAAACCGGTTCTATGAGCGGGGTGCTAAGCCTCGCCGTTCTCGTGCCGTCCGACGCGGGGCCTCTGGTCTACGTGATGCTGAGCAACGGCGTGATGGGGTCCCGTAGCCAAGTTCGTGGGGTCCAAGACGCAATCGCGGAGCGCATTCTGGACTATTCCCCAAGTGATGACCGGCGCTGCGGCCGCCGCTGTCAGCGCAGGCGTGCGAAGTAGGCGCGAATTCGGTCGGCATTGGCGCCGAAGTCGTGTTTGCCGAGGCGTGAGCGCGAGCGCATGTCAACGCGAGCGCCGTCACCGTCTGGCTTGACGCGGATGCAGATGTCGTCTTTGAATCGCAGCAGCGGTGTTGTGGCGACGGCCTCCAGCTGTAGCGCCTCTGCATCTGTATGAACCACCTCCCATCCGTCCATGTCTCCGGCAATGCGGACGGCCTTGGCGAAGGCATCCCCTGGGGACATAGCGAGCGGTTCTGGCTGAAGGTCAGAGTAGCTCTTCGCGACCTTGTCCTTGAACGCCGACGGATAGGATACGTCTGCACAGGGCCTGCCGGAGTCTGAAACGAAGGCGGGAGGGTCCTGTAGGTCGGTGCTGATGTCGTTGATGCGTGGCAAAGAGAACATTCGAATCATGGACACCTCGCGCAGCGCATATCGCATGAGCGTGCAATGACAGGTGAAGCAATCCGTCATCTCGTGTTGGTCGGAGGCGGACATGCGCACGTAGAAGTGTTGCGTGCGTTTGCCATGCGTCGACCCGAAGGCGTCCGCGTCACGGTGGTGATGGACCGGACCACGAGTGCGTACAGTGGCATGGTCCCGGCATTCATCGCGGGGGCGGTGGCCCTTTCAGACCTTGAGATCGATGTCTGGCCGCTTGCACGTCGCGCTGGGGCTACGGTCATCGAAGCAAGAATGACCCGCATCGACCCGGTTGCTAAGCGGGTGATGCTCGAGGCGCGTCAGCCGCTCGCTTACGACGTCTGCAGCCTGGATATTGGCGGTTCGGTTGCGGGACTTGAGACGAATGGTGTTCGAGCCAACGCGATCTCAACGCGACCGCTGGCGACCCTGTTGGACCGGATGGTCGCGCTGTCGAGTGCGTCTCCACAGAGCATCGCGGTTGTTGGGAGTGGCCCGGCGGGTATTGAGCTGGCGTTTTCGTTGCGAGCTCGGTTTCCGAAGAGTCGAGTCGCCTTGGTTGAGCGGGCGGAGACCATTCTGCCAGACGTTGGGAAGCGGTACCGTCGACGTGTGCTGTCGGTCTTGGTCGAGCGGAATATCGACGTTCAAACCAGGACGAACGTTGCATCGGTCACCTCGCAGGGCATTGTTCGTGCCGATGGCTCGTTGCTCGAGGCGGAGGTTGTGTTGTGGGCGACCGGTGCCGCGCCGCATCCAGTCCTTCAAGCATCTGAGCTGCCCGTGGCGGACCGCGGATTCACCCTGACGGAAGACACGCTTCAAGTCGCAGGGTTCCCGTCGCTGTTCGCTGCCGGCGACTGTGCCGTGCCTCGCTCGCGTCAGGACCTCCCACGTGCCGGTGTCTACGCGGTTCGCGCCGGACCTCTGTTGGCGCACAATCTGCGGCAGTATCTGTTGGGAAGACCGCTTGAGCCGTGGCGCCCACAACGCTCGATGCTCAGTTTGTTGAACGTGTGCGACGGCACCGCTCTGGCGCACAAATGGGGAGTGTTCACGCGGTCTGCCAGTGTCTACCGGTGGAAGGACTCTATCGACCGCGCGTGGCTAGACCGCTACCGAGGAGACGGCCTTCCGAAGATGCCTCCGATGGAGATGCAGTGCCTGGGGTGCGCGGCAAAGGTTCCAGCGAAAGCCCTTGAGCACGTCTTGATGGACGCTGTCGCGGGAACACCGGGAGAAGACGCCGCCCGCATTGATGTTGGGGCCCCTGTGGCCTGGACGGTCGATGTGTTCCCCGCCTTCTCTGACGATGCTGAACAGGTCGCCCATGTGGCTACCGTGCATGCGTTGGCGGACCTCTGGGCCAAGGGGGTTCGTCCGACACATGCCTTGGCCTTGGTCACCGTTCCCGAAGCGGAGTCCGCAGTGACCTTTGCTCAAGTGATGGCCGGAGTGCGCCGCGTTTTGGATGAACACTCCATTGCCCTCGCTGGTGGACACACGGTGTTGGGGGAGACGCTGTCAGTGGGGCTGACCGCTGTGGGCCCCGCTACAACCTTCTTGGGCATTGATGCTGGTCAGGTAGGCGACGTTGTGATGCTCACGCGCCCGTTGGGAACCGGCGTCTTGCTGCGGGCTGACAACAATGGCACGGTGAGTGGGGATGACATGAAGTCTGCCCATGGCCATATGATGCGCTCCCATGCTGCACTCTTGGGCGTTGTGGACCAGATTCACACCGCCACAGATGTCAGCGGCTTTGGTCTCGCCAAACATTGGTTGGACCTGTGCCTAGCGAGTAGGTGCGCCGCAGTGGTTCGCATGGATGACTTGCCCGTGCTTGCTGGGGTCCCAAAGGCGCTTGCTGAGGGAGTGCGGTCGACGTCCGCGCCAAGCAACGAAGAAGCGGTGCAGGGGCTGGTCAGTGTGGATGCTCATCCGCTGCGTCCACTCCTGTTTGACCCCCAGACGGGTGGGGGACTGTTGGTCACAGCCGCCGCCGCCGTCGCCAATGACATCGCGGTGGCGCTGGATGCCGTGGTGATTGGGCGATTGGTTGGGTACGACGGTGGCCCGCGTCTGTCATCGGAGCCAGTCCGATGAGCTGGTTAATCACGCTTCTTTCGTGGGCAGGGCTCACGCTGGTGCTGACGGTCGTTGGCATTGCGCTATGGCTACAGATCTCGCACTTCAGGTTTGTTCAGTACCATCGTCATAAGTCCATTCAGCTGCCGCGCTTGGGACCAGTGGCCTTCGTCGCGTTGCATTCCCGAGAGATGTGGGCGTGGGTAGTGTTGGGGTGGTGGACCCTGATTGCACTGACCCGGGATGGATGGCGAGTTCCGCCGTCGCAGACCGGGCCTCCCGTCTTGTGCGTACACGGATTTACCCAGAACGGGAGCAACTTTTGGGGTCTGCGCAAGCGTCTGTACAAGGCGGGTAGAGCCTCTCGTGCGCTGTACCTGGGGCGGCCGCTTCAACCGCTCGCCGGCTATGCCGTCGCCTTGACCCGGGTCATGCGCGAGCTGGATGAGCCAGTGGATGTCGTGTGTCACTCAATGGGCGGAATCATCCTGCGAATCGTCCTAGACGAATCACCGGAACTACGCGGTAAGGTCCGCCGTATCGTCACCCTGGGCTCGCCACATCGTGGAACAGCGGGGCCGCGTGGGCTGGGGTTTGCGTCGGACATTCGGGAGCTCTCTCGCAGAAGCCCCGTACTCGCAGCCTTGCCATTGTTCGATTCTATTGCTGAACATGCGGATGTGACGACCATCGCTGCAGTGCGAGACTTCATCGTCTACCCATCCACATCAGCGCTGTTGGATGGGGCCACTCAGTGGGTGCTGCCGGGAATGGGGCATGCTGGATTGTTGGTGTACGGCGTCTCGTTGGACCGCGTCGTACATGCGCTCGTCGCTGACTCGGTGCGCGAATGAGTGTTGCCGTAGTCGTTGGAAGTGCCTTTGGAACGGGAACCTTGGGGGGGCGTGCTCTGGAGTCACGACAGGTGCAGACGCCCTTTGGGACGGTTCCCTTGTTTCGCTGGCCAGACGCCGATGCCTGGGTGCTGGTCCGACATGGTGTGCCTCACCGGTATCTGCCTCACCAGATTCCGTTTCGTGCCCACACTGCTGCATTGAAAGAGGTGGGGTGTTCGGCTCTGCTGCTGACCAGTAGTGTTGGGGTGTTGGATGCCGAGACGCCGGTATTCGCGCCGGTTCTGCTCGGTGATTTGCTCATGCCAGAGAATCGTCTGCCTGGTGGTGGGCCGTGCACCATGTGGCCAGAACCGAGCCCAGAGCAGGGGCACTTGGTGTGGGAGGACGGACCGTTTTCGTCGATGTTGAACGACCAGATTGCGCCGTGGTTGGACCACGGTGAGCTCCGACTGACGTTCGCTTATCAATCGGGTCCCCGTACCAAGACGGCCAGTGAGAATCGGTGGTTTCAGTCGTTGGGGGCACATGTGAACTCCATGAGCATTGGACCCGAGGTCGTGTTGGCGAATGAGCTTGAGATTCCGGTGGCAGGCTTAGTGACTGGACACAAGCGAAGTGGTGTGACCTTGCGCCAAGACGATGGCGATTGGGTAGCGCAGTCTCTGCGAGATTCCCGGGCCGCCACCGAGGCGGTCGTTGTCCGGTTCCTGAACGAGGGGTGCGGGGTGCCCTTTGCCAATCGCATTCACCGGTTCGAGTCGTGACCCCGATTGTAGCGGTTGATGTTGGCACTACGCGCATTCGTGCAGCGCGATGGGACGCAACTGGGAAGTGTGTGCAGTTGGCTAGCTACCCGGCACCAGCGATGTGTCGTCGAGAGGGCCGTGCTGAGCAGCCCGTTGAAGCGACTCTGTCTGCTGTGGACAGGGCGGTTGCCGAGGTCTGTGGTGAGGATGCGTGTGTTGTTGCGCTCACCTCGCAGCGTGGGACCACGATTCTTGTTGATGCGCTGGACGTGCCGCTGACGCCCATCATCTCGTGGCAAGACCGCAGGTCTGGAGGCATTGCCGCCTGGTTCGGTGAGCACGCACCCAGTGTTGCTGAGCGGACAGTTCGGCAAGCATCCATCGCGAGCTTGTTGGTGCACCGATGGACAGGGGAGTGGGCGGAACACGCAGCGACTCGTGCTGGCGCATCTCTCGGACAACCGACTCGGGAAGTTGACGGGCCCATTGGGTGCAGTGCAGGACCCTTCGCTGCTGGCAGCATCTTGGTTGCTGTGGGGGGTGACAAGAACTGCGAGCTCGTTGGAGCCGGTGCGACATCACCGGGACGTTGTGCCGTGAGCTTTGGAACCGCGCTGTCTATGGGAACGCTCATTGCGTCCGATTCCGAGTGCACGCCCGGAACCTTTCGCACGCCGTCCGTATCTATGGGCTTGGACACCATTGAAGTAGGGCTCGCCGCAGGCGGTGTCATGGCCGAACGCTTCGGGGGGCCGCGTTCGGGGGTAGGCTTGCCACCGGTCGGCGGTGTGATGTGTGTCCCATACTTCGCTGGCAGCTTGCTTAATCCCGCCGCCACTGGCCATTTTGTGGGCATGGACGCCACAGTGGATGTGGACCAACTGTACGCCGCATGGCTGGAGTCCTTGGTGTTGGAGTTGGCGGTTTCGAGTGCTCGACTCGGGCGCATTGAAGGGCCCGTTGGGGTGTGTGGTGGCGCTGCCACGGCGCAGTTCGCACAGTGGCTATCCACAGCATTCCAAGTAGACGTTCTGGATTTTTCGGACTTAGAATGTGGGTTATTTGGCGCAGCTGTGTTAGCCCTAGAGTGTGTTGAAGCACCAGCGGCCAATATTCTGCCGCTAGAGCATCGATTGGTGAGGCCCACCAATGATGCCCGCTGGAGTGCTCGACTTACCCGTTATTCCCTGCTGGTTGGCAAAACTGCTCCAGTGTAATCATGGATGTTTCATGCGTCTCTTAGCCCTCTCAGCGTTGGCTTTTTCCCTAGCGACACCCGCAGTTGCCGCTCCCATTGAACAGCCCTTTTCGGGTCGACGTCCGCTGACCCTCGGCGTTCACGCGGGGTTTGCTTGGTATGGCAACGGGGTCGCATTCGGAGCCCGGCTCGGTGTACCCTTGGTCCACAACGGCTTCGTGTCCACCATCAACAACTCGGTCTACCTGTCGGTTGGAGCCGACGTGTACAACGCTGATTACGGAGGGAGTCGCGGCTTCGCCGTTGGCGTTCCCGTCGCGTTGCAGTGGAACTTCTACTTTTCGGAGGAGTGGTCAGCGTTCGTAGAAGCGGGTTTCAACCTGTATTTCGACGACTCCGGTCGGGACCCCTACTACTACAACTGGGGAATCGGAGCGATTGGGGGGCGGTACAAGTTTAGTGACACCGTTGCCGTTCAACTTCGTCTGGGTTCGCCGTACTCTGCGCTCGGAATCGTCATCGACCTGTAGAGGCGCCCTTGCGCCCTAGGAGCCACTCTTGCTGACTGCGCGTGCCACCCAACCGACAACCGCTCCCACCTTTGACCGTCTCGCTGCGCGGATGGGGACGGTCGGCACGGCGCTTGATGTTCGCCGGATGTTGCCTCATCGGACGCGGCGGCAGATTGGTCCGTGGACCTTCCTGGACCACTTCGGGCCCGCTGACGTAGCAGCCACCGAGTTTGATGTGGCTGCACATCCGCACTGTGGCCTGTCCACGGTGACGTGGGTGGTGAGCGGCCAGATCTTGCACAAAGACAGCCTTGGCTCCGAGCAAGTCATTCGGCCGGGCCAGCTCAACTGGATGACCGCGGGTCACGGCATCAGTCACTCCGAAGAAGTGCCGGTTGGTGCATCCGGGGACATCCACGGTGTGCAGCTGTGGCTTGCGCTACCTGACGCTGACCGCAACGGGCCGCCTTCGTTCGAGCACTTCGCGGAGCTTCCCAAGCTTGACCTGTCGGGAGGGGAGATGACGGTCTTTGCAGGTAGTGCCATGGGGCTGACGTCCCCAGCCCGCGTTCACAGTCCGTTGGTTGGCTTCGAGCTTGCCCGTGGAGAAGCTGGGCGCAGCGAGCTTGGCCTGTCCGAAGGGTTCGAACATGGCGTTATCGTTATTGAAGGCGAGGCATCCGTCGACGGGAAAGCGCTGTCGGTAGGTGAATTGGCCTACTTGGGCATGGGGCGGAGCAGCCTAGACGTTGAGACTCGTGGTGCCGCCAAGATCATGGTGGTCGGTGGCAAACCGCTCAACGAGGCCATCTTGCTGTGGTGGAACTTTGTCGCACGCACGGACGCGGAGATTCGCCAAGCCCACGCGGACTGGCAGGCTGGACACGAGCGCTTCGGAGTGGTCGACGCGTACACCCGAGGTCGGTTGGACGCGCCGGCACTGCCCTAGGGCCGACCTATTCTAGGTGGGTGTCCTTGATGACCTGTGGCTGGAAGTCCGGCTTCACCAAGTTGGTGAGCGCTTCAGCGTACAGCTCGTGTCGACCGGTCATCTGCAAGCCCCACTTGTCGCGGACTTGGCGGCACTGATTGAGGTCGACCTCGGTCACCAACAGGCCGTCGCGGATACGCGACAGACCCGGTGTGCGTGAGCCGTCTGGCGTGGCCACGTAGGACGAGCCGTAGAAGTGGCCGAAGTCCTTGTGGGCTGGCTTGCCGTCTCCGCTTGTGAAGGCGTTCGGGAAGGTCTCGGTGCCAATGCGATTGATTCCGGCCACAAAGTAGCTGTTGGCAATCGCTGCACAGCGCGCTTCAATTGGCCACAATGGCTCGGAGAGCGCCCCTACCGTGGCGGACGGATTGAACACAATCTCGGCGCCGTTCATGCCGAACATGAACCAGTTCAGTGGATGGTGGCGGCCGTAGCAAATGTTGATGGCGACCTTGCCAAACTGGGTCGCGAAGACCGGGTGTCCGGTGTTGCCTTCCATGTAGTAGGTCGACTCATTGAAGTCGCCAACGCGCGGAATGTGGTTCTTGCGGTGTGAACCAATGATGTTGCCGTGGTTTCCAATGACAACTGCCGTGTTGTGCAGTGTCTCGCCGTGAGCGTCATCGCGTTCAAGGATGGAGGAGACGATGACCATGTTGTACTTGCGCGCCAGGACCGCGAGGCGCTGGGTGCTTGGGCCATCAATGGGCTCGGCGAACTCAACCCATGGGGTCTTTTCGCGCGTGCAGAAGGCGAAGGGCATGGTCCAGGCTTCTTGCAGGCACAGGATGTTGACGCCCAGCTCGCCCGCGGCATGAACCATAGTTTCGATGCGGTCGGCAATAGCGTCGTACTGTTCTTGGACAGGAGCATCTGTTGGCTTGACGACCGCGTTCTGGATGACGCCGATGCGGGTGATACGCGGTGCACGCTTCTGCTCAGGCGTTGAGCCGAAGCCATAAGCGGCAACGTCGAAGCCGCCGTCTTTGGCGCGAGCTGCGGTCTTAGCCGGAATCTCAAGCGTCTTTGGGAGGACGCCGTACAGGATGCGGTGCGCCTCGGCTTGGTCCGCCTTCGGCAGCTTGGCGAGGATGGCTTCTAGGCTCTCGGTCTCGGTCTTGGCCATTGCGGTCTCCTTGGAACTGGGGACGCGCATTGTACGGCAATCGACGTGTCAGCGCTCGGACGGACACGGGGCAATCAGCCACAGCCACGCGCCAAACAGGCCCAAGGCGCCGGGAGCCAAGGCGGGACTGGCCCCGGTGAAGGCGGGAATAATCAGCTGCGAGAGCGTATACGACGGGCGAATCTCAGCGGTGAACGTGGCGTTGGCCCACAGGTGTTGGCCAACGCCGACACACGCGCCGATCACGGTCAGAACCGCGACGACGCGAGCCATTCGTGTGGCTGCGGAGCCGGGTCGGACCAGGCACACCACGCTCGCCGTGCTGATCAGCAGGCACAGCGCGAACGGAATGTACTGCCACCTGTCATGCCAGTGCTCGGTCAGCGCAAGCTCGGCAGCAAGTCCAACGGCTCCGGCGAGCACCAGAAGCAGGCTGCCGGTGCGCTGTCGTGTTGCCGAGGGCAACTTACTGGGACGAGAGCATGGCGGCGGCGGCGATACCCGCATCATTGGATGCTACGCCCTCGACCATTGTGGTGAACTCGTCGGCAGAGGCGAACGGGCGCCCAGCAATGAGCTGTTCGGCAACGGCTGCGTCAATGCCAGGAACCTGCATCAGCGTAGCGGCGTCACAGTCGTTGAACTCGATGGGCACGTAGATGTGCTGTTCGTACCCGGCCACCGTGGCTTCATCGACGTACTTGCCGATTTCAGCGCGGAACTGGGTGATGCTCACGTAGGGGCGGTACTCGTCGAACTCGTGGGCCATGCGTTCGGTCACGCCGGGAATGCCCTTTAGGGTCGCTTCGTCTGCGGTATTGACGTTGATGCGCGCTTGTGCGGTGGCGGGTTCAATAACAGGCTCGACAGCGGGCTCAACGACAGGCTCAACAACGGCGTCGGCAGGGGCTTCGGTGACGTCGGGGGACGTACCACAGGCAGCAAGGAAGAGTGCAATGACGGCAAAACGCATGGGGTCTCCAGGGATGGCAGCGTCATCACCCGCAACGTGTGTTGATGCCACCTGAGTACAACATGAGACAGCCGCGTCAGCGGATGTGCTTATGTTGCTGCATCCGCGAAGGAGCCAAGTATGTTCAACAGAGAAGACGCACTGCCCGGCCGGGACGACGCCATGCCCATCGAGCATCAGCACGTCGTGCTCGGAAACTCGCTCACCGACCAACCTCTAGGCCATGAGGTCGCGGTGTTTGCCATGGGCTGCTTCTGGGGAGCGGAACGCTTCTTTTGGAAGCTCGATGGCGTCTTCTCAACGTCTGTTGGCTACGTTGGAGGCTTCACAAAGAACCCCACGTATCGCGAGGTCTGTACGGGCAAGACCGGTCACACCGAAGCGGTTCGGGTCGTGTTTGATCCCGCCGTCGTCTCCTTCGAGACGCTCCTGAAGACCTTCTGGGAGAACCACGACCCCACACAAGGCATGCGTCAGGGCAACGACCGTGGAACCCAGTATCGGTCGGGTGTTTACGCCACCTCCCCAGAGCAGCTGAAGACGGCACGCAAGACCGAAGGCGTGTATCAAGAGCAGCTTAGCAAGGCTGGAATGGGCGAGATTACCACCGAGATTACGATTGCAGGGCCGTATTACTACGCCGAGGCTGAGCACCAGCAGTACCTGCACAAGAATCCCGGCGGGTACTGCAATCATGGGTTCAATGGGGTGAGCTGCCCGATTGGGCTGGGAGCGTAGGGGGCCAAGTGCTCTAGAGGGACTCGCCAATTTTCGCAGTTCCCGATGGAACGTTACGGCTCACCGGCTGCCTAGCGAGCTTGAGGTCGGCCCAACAACACGGCGACGCCCGCGGCTAGCAGACCTGCCGCCCGGCATTAGCCGTACCATGGGTGTGGCTACCTCGAAACCGGCACCGCGCGCTCGAGCGCGCGGCGGCACACAGTAAAACGTGAGCAGGCAGTCCCGCAGCGCAACATGCGGAGCGGGGTCGGACATCGGCCCAGCCTGGATGCCTCCGCGCACCTGTCAGGCTCACTACCCGGACAGCTCCGTGTGGTCCGCTACCATGCGCTGGCCGGGTCATGTGGGGCTTCCTCAACCGCCGTACGTCCCCACCAGCTCGCCATATGCGATGACGTGGTCTTTCATGCTCTCCATAAGCTCGGACCTTGTGGGCTGAACCAAATCCAATGACGGAACCGAGAGCGCATAGATTCGGAAGAAGTATCGATGCTCTCCCATCGGGGGGTCGGGGCCGATGTAGCCAATGCCGCCATACACATTCTGGCCCACCTTCATGCCCTGTTCTTCCAACACCTCGACCGGTGCCGCTTTCTCGATGCGATCTATGGTCGGGTCGATGTTGTAGACAACCCAATGATCAATGGTCATCAGTCTGAAGCTCGGCGACGGTCCGTCGTAGTCTGCAGCCGTAATCACCAACGACTGCGTCCCTGGCGGTAGGTCGTCCCAGAACAGCGACGGAGAAAGCTCTTCGCCTTGAGCGGTGAACTCTGTCGGGATGGTGCCGTTCGGTTCAAAGCCATTCGACCAGAGCTGAATGCTGTTCACCAGCGTGCTGTGGTACTCGAACTCACTCTTCTGATCAAACTGTACAGAGACAACCAGGGCCGCAACGGCCATCGCTACCAATGCCAGAATCGCTGAGACCACCATCAGTACTTTTTTCTTTGTGCTCATCTTCATTCCCCACTCTCTTGAGTTGAGGCCCGCGCCCTCACCGGTCGCAAGGCCCTAGGCGGACGAAGTCGTGCCGTCCGCTCGATTTGCTGCTCTCAAAGTCTGTTCATCTCTCGTCATCCTCTTCGTTCGTGTCGTTTTTGCGGCGCGGTCCGACACTTGGTTGGCGGCCACAACGTCGATGCGATGCCGCCGACCGTGCTCATCTCTGCTCTCCGCAGTTGCGGAGTGGTACGGAGAGTTCCGTGGTGGGCTCATCCCTGCGCTCTTCGGTCAGCGGCTGATCGAGGAGGTCACGGAAGTTGTTTCCAGCCACATCTTCCAAGCGGCTGTCGACGACAACGCGCACCTCGTGGCCGGTCCAGGCCTGATCTGGGGTGAAGCGCCAGACGCGCTCGTCTGTCCCGATCTGGACCGTACCCGCGACGTTGTGACCATCGCCTGTCACCACGCGGAGGGCGCCTTCGAGCCGGTGGCGGTCGAAAGGTCGGTCGAGAACGAGCTCCAGCGCGTCGCGGGAATCTCTGCACGGGGATGTGACCTGCCACCGCTGTACGTCCGGCCTCTCCCTCAGCGCGCTCGACGCCGTGAACGACTTGGAGAAGTCGGCCAGGGTCGAACGACCGTCTGCCGATGGCCAGCCGCCCGCTATGGCGATGCGGTATGGCTTGCCTGCCTCTATGGCGGGCCCCAGCTCGACATTGGTGGCCACCTCGCGCTTGATGCGGCCCGGGTCGAACAGCACCGTCAGGCGGGTCCGGTCTTCGTTCCAGAGCTCCTGCTTGAACCGCATGAAGGCGGCCTGGTCGGCCGAGCCCGACGCGTCGAGCAGCTGGATGTGGTCGAACGCCGCGTGGGGCGCCATCGGGACCGAAAAGTGGACATAGAACCGAAGCAGGTTCTCTGGGAGGACGTCGCCACTGGGGAAGACATCGGTGACCACGGCGTCCACGGCGGGTGTGGTGAATGGAATGGCAAAGGTGACTTGGTCTGGCTCTGGGCCTGCGGCTTGGATTCGCGCCGTGTATGCCTGACCGGCCACCAACGGAAATGCAGGAGTGAAGGTGAGCGCGTCACCCTCGCGACCGTAGCGACCGGCGATGGGGACCTTTCCCTCACAACACCGCTCCGACGACCCCACAAAGACCTGCAGGAGGTCGTCGCCTTCGAGGGTCTGCCAAGCGGCGATTCCGTCGGCGGCCCGGAGCGTGATGGGGTCGTCAGCGTGGGTCGGCAAGCCGATCAGGCTGTCCTCTGCGAGGGCGTGTGAGCGACTCATTGGCCACACCAGCAAGACGGTCGCAACGGAGCGAGCCAGCGATTTGCACAATGCACGGTCCACCGTCTCTCAGCGCCGGGGCTCGGCGTTGTTGGACGCGGGGATGTCGGACTCCGCGAAGAAGTTGTGCATCCGGTTCGGGAAGAACGTCGGGTTGATGTCGAGGTTCAGGGTGCCGGTGTACGCATCCCGCGTCACCGACGCGAAGTGGCTGTCGCCGAGCCGAGCAATGTGCAGGGACACCCCGTCGAACATGACGTGTTTGCCGACCGGGCCGAATGGCATGACCGGATGCATGTCGAGCTTGGGCCCACGCTCGAAGTCCTCGTCGGTGACGACGCGAGCCCCGCTCAGTCCCGCCACAGGGATGACCCGGGGCGAGCGGCTGTGGTTGGTCACGAACAGCATGGGCTCGTCGCCCATTTGAAAGGGGACCATGTCGAGCGGCTGCCCGTTGCCCATGTCCATGATGGTGCTGGCGGAGATCTGGGCTCCGTCCTCGATGTCCTCCAGCGGGATCAACACGACCGGGCTGCAGGTGTAGGCGGCAACAAGCTGGGCCTTTCCATCGACTTGCTGAACCGACATCGCCCGGATGGGGGCGCGGCTCTCGTACTGGTCGTGCACGATGTGGTACATGTCGACGCTGGCGAGGCTCTGGCTGCCTTCGAAGGGGTACGCAATCCGGCGGAGCGAAGACTGGAAGTCGTCGTGAGCGACGCCGGCGACGAACAGCTCGCCGTCGTAGAACTCCATGTCCATGATGGCGAGTGAGCGTACTGCGACCGACCCCTTGGCCTGGTCCCGCGGCAGGATGCCCACCCTGCGGGCTCCACGGACCGTGAACGTGGTCTGTGCATCGGGGAACGCGTTCAGCTCCTGCTTGGTGAAGGTCAGCGCCGACATGTCGAGCAGCTGAAGGCGATTGTCAGGGGATACCGTGACGATCGCAGGCTGCGACGCGAAGTTGCCGATGCGTGTGACCGAGATGTAGATGTCATCGGAGATGGGATGCGTCGCGATGTCGTTGATCTCGATTGCACCCACCCCGACGCCGAGCAGCTCGGCGATGCGCGTGTCGATGTTGAGGACCGAGCTGGGCTGGATCTCGGTGGTAGACGCTTCGGCCGGAATCTCGAATGCGTAGACGGCACCACGGTAGTTGTCGCCAACGAAGAGGGTGCCGTCGTCCGCGAACTCGAGCGCCCCGGCGAACTGCAGGCCGAGGGTGGGCTGTTCGGCATGGGTGGTGTCGGTCATGAGTGCTCCGGCTAGCAGTGCGGTTGCGAGTGAGGTGAGGTGAGACATGGTGGGCTCCCGTTCAGGCAACGACGGTAAGCGGCGTCATACAAGAGCGAAAGTGAATGGTTTTTTCGATTGGTGAGCATGATTCACTCATCAAGAGCCGTTGCAGCGGAGTCTGGGGTGGCCTAGGGTGAACACCACGACATGGGAGTCGCTTGCTGTGAGCAGAGTTCACCTACGCCAAGTAGACCTCAACCTCCTCGTCGTGCTCGATGTGCTTCTTCGCGAGCGAAGCGTCACGCGGGCCGCCGAGCAGCTCCATGTGACGCGCTCCGCTGTCAGCCACGCCTTGGGTCGCCTCCGTGAGTTGTTCGGCGACGAGCTGTTCGTCCGAGACGGGCGGGGTCTGGCGCCGACGGTCCGAGCCCTGGGTCTTGCTGAGACCCTGCCACGCTTGCTCCAACAGGTGGAGCGCACCCTCGCAGCCCCGGAAGCCTTCGACCCCGCCACGTCGACCCGCGTGTTTCGCCTGGTCGCTCCCGACTTCATCGCAACGGTGGTCCCACGTCTGCTGGCTGAGGTGGGGCGAGTCGCGCCATCGGTGGGCGTGGAGCTGTTGCCGCACTCGGGCACGGTGATGGAGGAGCTCGCGGATGGCCGCTATGACGCGCTGCTCGCGCCCTCGTTCAAGGAACATGGTGGGCTGCGACACGAGCCACTGGGCTCGTGGCCCTGGGTCGTCTTTGGCCGCGCTGGGCACCCCGCGTTTGACGACTGGTCTATCGCCGCCTGGGCGGCCCACCCTCACTTGAAGGTCAGTCGTGGGAGCTCGTCCCGACCGGGCCCGATCGACCGTCGCATCGCCAAACTAGGAGTCCACCGGACCATCGGCGCTGTCGTGCCACACTTCACCATGGCGGCGTCGGTCCTGGCGCAGACAGACCTGTTGATAACCGTACCGTCGGTGAGCCTGTCCAGCGTCGCGACATCGTTTGGACTGGAGCGCCACGAGCTGCCGTTCGACCTACGCCCCTTTGGCTTGTCGCTGTTCCGCAACGCCGCGCTCGGGGACGAGCCAGGGACTCGGTGGTTTATCGACCAGGTGGCGGCGGCCGCCCGCGCGCTGCGGGATCCCGAGTGAGCATTCCATGAGGGCGGGGTCCATCCACCCATGTCCGGCGACCAAGAGCCCCGCTCGTTCGCCAGCAGCGGATCGAGGAGCCCCACCCGCGCATGGACAGTCTCGAGGTTCTCCCACGGAAGCCCACTCCTGCGTGCGAGGGGGGGTAGCGTGCATCCCAGCCAGCCGGAGGCTCCGGCAGTCGATCCGGTACAGCATGGGTGTCACCCAACAACGAGCGAGCCGCGCGTGGATTCCGTCAGCCTGCGCTTCAGGCTGTCGCGCTTCGCCGGGTCGCTTCCGGGGTCTTGCCGGTCCAGGTACGGAAGGCGCGGAAGAAGGAGCTGGGTTCATCGAAGCCCAGGAGAAAAGCGACTTCAGTGTAGGGAATGGCGGTGGTCGTGAGGTAGTGCAAGGCAAGTCGCTCTCGTGTGGACTGAACGAGCTGTCGGAAGGTGACACCTTCGTTCGCAAGCCGTCTCTGCAGAGTGCGGCCACTCATCCCGAGGCGCCGAGCGGCCTGGCCTAGCTCGACCTCGCCGCTTGGGAGACACTCGAGCAGCACGGACCGGGTCCTCTCCATCGTTGGCATCTCGGCGTCTAGCTTGCTGAGGCGACGTCGCAGTTCCGGCTCGAAGCTGCGCCATAGGTCATCGCTGGCGGTGAGGAAGGGACGCCGAGCGTCGGCATCGCTGAATACGAGGCAGGCCTCTTCGGCTACCTGAGGCACGACGCCGAAGAACGCCTCGTACGCGCCGGTAGGTGCCAAGGGCACGGGGCTGCACACCCGTATAGGACGCACCCGCTCACGTGTTCCGATGCGGGCGATTTGGGTCATCATGACGAGCTCGGTGGCGGCCAGCAGGCGAGGCGAGCGAATCGCCGGGTCATCCCACGACCAGCCCACCTCGAAGCCTTCGTCGGTATGCCGATGGCGAACGCTCATTGGGGCAACGAGACGCTTGTGCTGCGCGAGCCTCTGCACCGCAATCGAAAGGGTGGAGCTGCACAGTGCGGCGAAAAGAACGGGCGAGAAGGGCATCGAGTTGGGGAGGTCTGCGAGGCGCAGCGCCAGGGCAGGGTCGTCTACTTCGGCCTCGATGGCCTCTACCAGACGGAAGTAGTCCGTCACAGGCAGCCGAAAGGACTCCTTGGTGACGAGGTCGGCGGCCACCCCCGCTCGGCGTGCCACATCATGGATGCTCACGCCCAGATCGCTGAGCATCAAGGACCACGAACGGTCCAACATCACCACTGCAGTCATCTCGACCTCTCTTGTCGCAGTGTATGGCCTGGGGATGCAGGGAGCATTCGCAAGACGCGCCAAGTGACCCACCAAGAACGCCATTTTGGCGCAGTTGGCGAATGACGCGAGCTAGGCGCGGTCCTAGACTTCCTTCTCACCAAGAGGTTCTCATGCCGCCCGTCCAATCAGTACACTTCCCGGCCTTTCGAGCCTCCCTGCCCTCGATGGGGGGTCGCACCGTCGTCATCACAGGTACCACCTCTGGCACCGGAAGAGCCGCGGCCCAGGTGGTGGCGGAGCTCGGCGCCAAAGTGCTGCTGCTCAACCGGGCTTCCAGTCGCTCCGAAGCCAGCCTCGCCGACCTGAAAGCAGCAGTTCCCGGAGCTGATTTCCACCCTATTGAGTGCGACCTCCAGTCCTTCGCATCGGTGAAATCTGCAGCGGCTCGCGTGCATGAACTCTGCCCAGAGGGTGTGCATGTGCTGTGCAACAACGCCGGTGTGATGGCCCTGCCCGACCAGGCAACCGTCGACGGCTTCGATGTTCAGATGCAGACCAACCACCTTTCCCACTTCCTGTTGACCGCCGAACTGATGCCGCTCCTCGAAAAGGCAGCCGGGTCAGCCGGAGAAGCCCGAATCGTCAACCACTCCAGTGTTGCGCGGTTCGCGCCTAGCAAGACGTTGCTGGCAGAGTTCCTCGAGAAGCGTGGCGGAGACCTTGGAGGCGACGGTAATGCCTTTCAGAACGCCTTGTTTCGGGGCCCACGCTGGTTGCGCTACAATCAATCAAAGCTCGCGAATTGCGCCTTCACAGCCGCTCTCCACCACCGCCTCGCTACCACCGGGTCAACGGTCAAGGCCCTGGTGGCGCACCCGGGGTTCGCGAATACCCAACTCCAGCACACCACGGCAAAAGCGGGCGGCATGGGCAGCATGTTCACCAGTTTCATGATGCGCTTCAGCCAGAGCATCGAAGATGGAGCGATGGGCATCATCAGCTGTATGTGCCTTCCACAGGCTGCTTCTGGTGAATTCTACGGGCCCGGCTCCGGGCAGGCCTCTCTGAAGGGTGAGGCCAAACCGTTTGCGCTGGAGGGGTACTACGACAATCCCGAGACGCGTGACCTGCTTTGGGAGAAGAGCTGCGAGGCGACCCAGTGTGAGTTCCAGATTCCCTAGGGCCATTCTGGGTCTTCTCATGATGTGACGCGCGCCTAGCCGGCGATTTACGCTCACGAAGAGAAACCGGGAGACCCAGCGGGGGCGCTCGCCAGGGGCTTCCACAGCAGTACCTGCACAAGAATCCCGGCGAGCACTGCAATCCCAGGCTCAACCGGGTGAGCTGCCCGATTGGGCCTGGAGCCTAGTCGGGGGTTGGCCTCGTCCGGCTACTCGGTCATCTGCACCGAGTGACACGCAGCACAGCTCGCCAACAGCTCACCGTAGTGAGCGGCGCGCTGCTCGTCGTCTTCGGCTGCTGCCGCACGCGCGGCTACGGCTGCGACTTCACCCAACAGCGGCATCAAGTCGGTGCCGCTCACCACTTGTGTTGGTGCCGGAAGGTTTTCGCTTGTGAACACGGCCGCACCTAGGCGGTAGGCGTCTGCGCTGTTGGTGACCAGGCCGAACCACATCCAGTCTGACCCCCACTGGTGATTGTCCATACGCACGTCTTCGTCGTACATTTCTTGGGGTAGGGCTGCGAGCTTCACCTGTTCAAGAACGCCGGCCTCTGTGTGGCAAGTACCGCAAGCCAGGGCCATCTGTCCGAGGTGCCCGCCGGCTTCTTGCGCGTTCTGCGCCGCAGCCAGTGCTGTAGCCTCGACAAGTAGGTCGGCGGCGAAGGGACGCCAGCCCGGTGGAATGCCGTCGGGTGAGGGAGAGGCCGCCATGGCAGCCGCAGCCTCTTTGGCCGACTCAAGGTCGCCGTGTGTGAGATGGGTGCGAGCGGTCTCCGCCGACTGTAGCCACGCATGCATCTGAACAACGGTGTCAGAGTCGTGGGCCGGTGGTGGGAGGTTCAGCACTGGCGCCGAGGCGGCAGGCTGTGTCTCGGCCGGCGGGGTTTCAGCAGATGTGGCCGGAGACGGTGTGGCAGCGGTCTTGGGTGCGCAGGATGCGAGGACGAGGACGACGGGTAGCCAGCGGTACATGGGGGCTCCGGATTTCGGAAATGGGGGAGGGGGCCGGAAGCGAAGCAGAGAGCCCGGCGCTCATGAAGGGGCTTTGTCTCTCTCTATCCGGTTCGAAACCGTCGTTCATTCATTGCGACGCCTGCGCGGTACCAATGTGTGCAAAGCTGGTCGGTGAGGGGTGGTCCCGACTTGGCGTGACCATACTGCCGTCCTCACCTGAGATGACACATGCCGCACAGTACAGCTCGCCGTGAATTTCTTCTGTCCATGTCGGCTGTGGGCATGGGCATCCTGCTCCCGGGCTGCAAGAAGTGCATCCAGGGCAGCGCGCTGGGCAACGCTCAGATCCCGCAACCCACCGGTTCTTTGGTCACCCGTTGGCGTCAGGACCCGTACGCACGAGGGTCGTATTCGTACATTCCGATGGGTGGACGAGCGTCTGACCGAGTGGTTCTGCGCGCTCCAGTCCAAGAGACGTTGTTCTTTGCGGGTGAGGCGACCTCGTCAGACTCTCCCTCCACCGTTGACGGAGCGCTTCTGAGCGGCCTACGCGCAGCAGAAGAGGTGCTCGCGTCTTCCGCCAGCCGGATTGCTGTCATAGGCGCCGGTGTCTCTGGCCTCGCCGCTGCCGCTGCTCTGGCGGATGCAGGGCTTGTCGTCGAAGTGTTCGAGGCCAGGGACCGTATTGGAGGCCGAGTGGTCACTGACCGAACCCTAGGAACTCCGCTGGACTTAGGGGCCTCGTGGATTCACGGGGCGAGAGGTAATCCGTTGACTGACATTGCCGAGGACCTAGACCTGATGCGGGCCAAGACTCGGTATGGAAATCAGGTCATTCGTAATGAAGACGGTGAGGTGCTGTGCGAGTCGGACACGTCGGCCGGCTGGCAGGAAGTCACCTGGGTTGAGCACGAGTACGGTGCCGATATTGCAGACCTCAGCGATGAGGCAGAAGAAGAGGGGGGACTGTATGGTGGGAAGGACCGAATCTTTGTCTGTGGGTACGACGATGTACTCGAGGCCTTTGCTGGAGACTACGAGGTTCGCTTGAATGCCGTTGTCGACCGCATTGAGTGGAGTGCGGGACGGGTCCTGTTGGACGCGGAGGGCACGCCATTCGATGCGGTGATTGTGACGCTACCGCTTGGTGTGTTGCAGTCTGGCTCTGTGGTCTTTGCGCCGGAACTTCCACAAGAAAAGCGCAATGCCATCGCGGACTTAGGGATGGGACTGTTGAACAAGGTCTACCTGCGGTTTCCCGAGGTCTTCTGGGACGAAGAGGCGGACCTGCTCGGCTACGACGGTCCTGAGAGAGGCCTGTTTTCCGAGTGGGTCAATATTGCCAAGATTACCGGTGAGCCGGTCTTGCTGGGATTCAATGCATCGTCTGTCGCTGATGAGCTGGAGGGGTGGACGGACGAAGAGATTGTGGCGGAGGCGATGCGTGCGCTGCGGGGCATGTACCAGGGCTAGTGTCGTGGCTGGTTGGGGCGCCAGTCGACCCTGTCCAAGCAGGGACCCAGACCCCATGATGGACGGTGCAGATTCTCATCGACCTGTCGCGCCCGCAGCCACAAAGTCGCCGCCGCTGGAGTCCCTCTAGGATAGGGAATCGCACCGTGAAAAAACAAACTCTAGTCATTGCTGTTGTCGCTGGTGCCCTTGTCGTCGTGGGGGCTGGCGTAGCGCTGAACCAGACTCGCCAAGGGCCAAAGTCCGCCGCCTACCACGCGGTTCGCAACCCCATTGCGCAGACCTTGCTGGTCACCGGTCGCGTGGCACCTCCGGCTCGAGCGCCGCTCGGTGCCATGGTGCAGAACACCGTGGTGAATGTGGCCGTCGAAGAGGGCCAGATTGTGGAGGCCGGCACACTGCTGGTGTCGTTGGCGGATGATGAAGCAGCGGCACGAGTCCGGGAAGCCGAAGCCCAGGTTGCAGAAGCAGCAGCGCGACTGCGACGGGTGCGTGGAGTGGGGCGCCAAGTCGCTGGTGAGCGTCTGACTCAGGCGGCAGCCCAGGCTGAAGAACTCGAGCGGCAGTACCAGCGAGCGGAGACTCTGTTCGCACAAGGCTCCCTCACCGAGGCTCAGTATGACGTGGACCGTCGCGCCCGCGATGTGGCGCGCAGTCAGCTTGTTGCCGCCCAGCTAGAGGCGGCTGCATCCGATGCTTCAGGAGCGGATACCGCAGCATCTGCCGCAAGTCTGGCGCGTGCACAAGCCTCGCTAGAGGTGGCTCAAGCGGGTCTAGACCGCACTCGTCTGCGTGCTCCGAGTCGCGGACAGGTGCTGGAGCGCTCGGTGGAAGTGGGGCAAGTCGTGCGTCCTGGAGACGTTCTGCTCACGTTTGTTGGCGAAGGCCCCCTTGATGTCCGCATCACGCCGGACGAATTCCACCTGGGACTGTTGAGAGTCGGCCAGTCGGCCTCGGTGGTCACCGAAGCGTTTCCAGACCGCCCCGTGGATGCGGTGGTGTCGCGCATTGCACCCGGCGTAGATGCCAGCCGGGGGACCGTTGAGGTGCACCTCAGCATCGTGGGTGAGGTCGACGACGTAGCGCTTCGGCCCGACATGACCGCAACGGTTGAGGTGCTTCTCGGTGAGCGCGACGACACGCTCGTTCTGCCTACCTGGCTCGTGCATGACCTGGGTACGCGCCAGCCTTGGGCCTTGGTCTCGGAGGATGGTGTGGCGGTACGTCACGCGCTCGTCCTGGGCTTAGAAGGAACCGATACTGTTGAGGTTGTTAGCGGGCTTACTGAGGCTGACGCAGTTCTTCCTCCGACCGCCGATGTTGAGGCCGGCGACCCCGTGCGGCATCGCGCGGTTCAGCCTGCGATTCCCGTGGGCGGCTGAGGTGCTGGCGTTACAGCTCGCATACCGTTTCCTCAAAGAGGGACGCACGCAGACCTTACTCATCTTGGCCGGTGTGACCATTGGTGTGGCTGCCTACGTGTTCATCACAGCGACCATGGTCGGTGTTGGCGAGAACATGGTGTCCAAGACTCTGGGCAGCCAAGCGCACATCTCCGTATTCGATGAGACGCAGCCGCCTCAGCCGCTGATCACAGCAGACGGCCGCTCCATGCTGCGAATTGTCGTCAACCCAGAGCCGAGTCAGAAGCCCTTCGACCAGTGGCAGCGGGCGTTGACTCGGGTGGAAGCGACTCCTGGCGTCACGTCGGCGTGTCCGACCCTGTCAGGGACGGCTCTTGCCCTGCGTGGCGGCGGTCAGCAGGCCATCCGCATTGTTGGAGCCGACCCGTACCGGCTGCGGCGGGTCATCGACATTCCGTCGAACATGGTTGAGGGAGAGTTCCGTCCAGACGCCGACCAGGTGGTCATTGGGTCGATCTTGGCTGAGGAACTGGGTCTTGGAATCGGTCGGCCCATGCGCATCCGGACCACTAGCGGCGAGGCGAGTGTACGGGTGGTCGGCATCTTTGAGCTTGGCGCAGCAGGGGTGGATGGCCAGTGGGTGGTCACCAGTCTTCGCACTGCACAATCGCTGCTCGGACGCCCGGGCGACATCACCGCCATCGACGTCACGGTGGAAGAACTGTACGAGGCGGAGGCGATTGCCACACGCGTCGCCGCACGAACGGGTCTGACCGCTGAGAGCTGGATGGAGAGGAATGGCGCGCTTCTGACCGCGCTGGATGCTCAGTCGCAGTCCACCATTCTCATCCGCGTGTTCACGCTGCTCTCTGTGGCCATGGGCATTGCCAGCGTGCTTGCGGTGACGGTTGTGCAGCGTCGTGGTCAGATCGGTATTCTACGGGCCATGGGCGTGCGGGCCCGCGTCATCCTGATGACCTTCCTGTGGCAGGGCGCGCTGTTGGGCATCGCGGGTGCCTTCCTGGGAACGGGCGTTGGAATGCTAGCGGGAAAAGGGCTCGCGACTGTGGTGCCGTTCGACATTGTTGTGGACGCCTCTACGGCTGGACAGGCACTCGCTATCAGCCTCACTACCGGTATTCTGGCTGCACTCTGGCCGGCGGCATCGGCAGCGCGCATGGACCCCTCTGCTGCGATTCGGGGGGACGGATGAGCGACGAGCCTATCGTTCAGATGCGCCAAATCCGACGGTCCTTTGGTGATTCCCCAGAGACCCAGGTGGAGGTCCTTCACGGTATTGACGTGACCCTGAACCGTGGGGAGATGGTAGCCCTCATCGGTCCATCGGGGTCGGGCAAGAGCACGCTGCTCAACATCATGGGCTTGCTAGACCGCGCAACCTCCGGCTCTCTCACCATTGCGGGTCAAGACGTCGCGGGCTTGACCGATGCTCAGCTCACCAAACTTAGGGGTGAGACGCTGGGCTTCGTCTTTCAGTTTCATCATCTACTTCCTGGACTGTCGGTCGGTGAGAACGTGATGCTGCCGGCTGCAGCGTTGGAGGGAGCGCTTCGGGCCAGTCAGCTCCCGCGTGCCCAGGTGCTGCTGGAGCACGTTGGCCTGGGAGACCAGGCGCACCGAATGGCGGGCAAGCTGTCCGGAGGTATGCAGCAGCGCGTCGCCATCGCGCGAGCGCTCATGAACAATCCGGCCGTTGTGTTTGCCGATGAACCAACTGGAAACTTGGATACCGAGAGCAGCGACCGCGTCATGGAACTGCTGGCCCGGTGGAATCGAGACCGGAAGACCACCTTCGTCATTGTCACCCACGACCCGAGCATTGCCCGGCGTTGTCCACGTGTGCTCAAGATGGTGGACGGGCACTTGGTAGGGGACGGACCACCGGAAGACGTGCTGTAGGGTGAGAAATGTTGAACCCTTTCTCGACGTCTGAGACTCATGGGCAGTGAACCCCATGGAGGTACATCATGACCAAGAATATCCACCGCATCGAACGTCCTATCCGAGTCGTCCTAGGCGTCGGTCTTATCGCAGGTGGCGGACTGCTTTTGCTCTCCACCTGGCTAGGCGCGGGGCTCATTGTTCTGGGTCTGGTACCGTTGGTTACGGGCGCCGCAGGTAGCTGTCCGGCCTACGCGGTGCTGGGTGTGAGTACCGCCAGCGAGTCCTGATTTCACCGTATGTCGAACTGCTCGGAAACCTACGATTCGGACCTGTTGGTCGCTGCCTCCCAAGGAGAGCGCGCAGCAGGTGCCGTGTTGGTTCAACGTCACCATGCGTCGATGCGTAGGTACGCCCAGTCCATTGTTGGACACGACGCCGATGATGTTGTGCAACAGGCGTGGGTGGATGCCATTCGAGGCGGTCATACCTACAGCGGGCGTTCGGCGGTGCGGGCGTGGTTGTTGACCCTGACGCGTCATGCGGCCTTGCGCTCGAAGCGTCTGCGCGCTGGGCAACCTCGAGTTCATGTCCCGTTGGACGCGATTGCGGTGGCTGCTGGGTGGGGCTCAGACCCCGAGAGTTCGGTGGCCAGTCGGCTGGATGCTGTCCGTCTGACGCGAGCGTTGGCGACGTTGCATCCGGAGGCCCGCGAGGTGCTCACCCTGCGCGTTCTAGAGGGCATGGCTGGCCCCGAGGTGGCATTGATGCTTGAGGTCACCCTACCCGCGATGAAGAGTCGCCTACACCGCGCCCGTCTTGAGCTCGCTGCAGCTGTTCGAAAGGAGTTTGGCCATGGCGCATGACCGGGAAATCTCAGGAATCCGCTGCACCCAGATTCTTGCAGTCCTGTCCGACTACCTTGCGGGAGAGGTGTCCCAAGACACGCGCGTCTGCATTGAGGCGCACCTGTCTGAATGCTCGTGGTGCGAACAGTTTGGCGGGGAGTTCAGCGCCGTCGTACGACAACTTCGCCTGCGCTTGGCCGAGCCGCCTCCGATTGGCGCAGCAGAGGCGGAAGCGGTCCTGGACCGGATACTCCTTTAGGTGCGAGACACTAGGGGTGTGACGCCGGGCCCCCATTGAACTGGAGAGTTGTATGTGGAATGAACGGTATTCGGCATCCGAATTTGCCTATGGCACCGAACCGAACGACTTCCTTCGTGAGCAGGCTGCGGGTCTCCAGGGACCGGTATTGTGCATTGCCTCTGGTGAAGGACGCAACGCGGTGTGGCTGGCCGAGCAGGGTCTGGAGGTCCATGGCGTGGACAGCTCGTCTGTCGGCGTAGACAAGACTCTCACCCTGGCCGCGCAGCGCGGGGTCACTGTTCATGCGCAGGTTGCAGACCTCGCCACATTCGACTTTGGTGACAACCGCTGGGGGGCCATTGTGGCCATCTTTGTCCACGTTCCACCCGCCATCCGTGCCCGTGTTCACGCCGCAATTCCTGGCGCGCTACGCCCTGGAGGCAAGCTGGTGATGGAGATGTACGCGCCACGTCAGCTTGAGTTCCGAACCGGTGGCCCGCCGTCGTTGCCCATGCTCTACACAGAAGACTTGGTTCGCACTGACATGCCAACGCTCGTGTACGACCGTCTTGAAGAGGTGGAGCGTGACGTGGTTGAAGGCCAGTTCCACAACGGGCGAGCCGCCGTGCTTCAGGTTGTCGCCAGCAAGTCTGGCTGACAGGCCGACTCATTTTGCCTGTCGTTGATTCCCATTTTTAGCGCCGTGACTCTCGCGCGCAGGAGTTCTTGTGAAACACATCGCCCCGGCTCTCGTGCTGCTTGCAGCCTGTACTTCGTCCCCCGAACAAGAGGAGATTGTTGACGACGTCATCGTGTGGGAGGTGGTCTCTACGGGGGATGTGGCCTCGCAATTGGACACTGTTCAATTAGTCGATGTACGGTCCGCAAGCGCCTACGACCGCGGTCACTTGCCGGGTGCACTGAACATTGATGGAGAAGCTCTTCGCGGCAACGTGGGCGGTGTGAGAGGGCAGGCGGTCGCTCGTGCTGAGGCGCTTCAGTTGCTGGAGTCGGCCGGGATTGAGCCGGGTCTCACCACCGTGGTCTACGGGGACGAGAACGACACGACGACAGCGCGAACGCTCTGGTCTTTGGGCTTGTACGGCGCCGAAGACTCCCTGCGGCTCATGGACGGTGGCTTGGCCCAGTGGGAGGACGAGGGCCGCGAGGTGTCGGACGCTGCAGTCACACCGACTGCATCCAGCTGGGCGGAGACCACAGCCGACGATTTCCTGGTTGTCGACAAGGCATGGGTCCTGGAGCACCTTGAAGACGCGGACGTCGCGTTCTTTGATGTTCGCTCGTCCGGCGAGTACGAGGGCGGCCACATTCCAGGCGCGCAGAACGTGGAGTGGACGCGAAATCTTGATTCGGATGGTCTGTTCTTGCCATCGTCAGACACCCTCGACCTCCACTCAAACCCCACCCAGCCCACGGTCGTCGTGTACTGCCAGAGTGGGGCGAGAGCGTCGGTATCCTGGGCTCTCCTGGATTTTGCCGGTCTGGATGTGCGGCTGTACGACGGTTCGTGGAACGAGTGGGGAGAGGACCCCGAGACGCCCAAGAACGAAGGCGCGACCCCGTAGTCTACGGCCAGCTCCGTCAATGCGCGTCGTCATCGAAAAATGCGGATAGAGTGGGGGTACGAACCGACCGAGAGGGCGGTCGTGTGCGGCGGTTCGCGTCACACAGGACCGCACTCGTGTTCGCAGGCAAAGACCCATGGCAGACAAGTCCCCAAAGAAGCAAGCCCCTCCCGTAAAGCTCACGACCAAAGAGAAGAAAGCCAAGAAGAACGCCAAGGCTGCTGGTAAGGCTGCTGGCAAGTAGCCAGGTGAGAAGCTGATTTCGTCTTCCAATGGCCGGGTGCACTGGCATCCGTCCGTTGGAGTCGATGTTCGCCGTACACGAGTGCAGAGGGCACGCTCTGTGACGAGCCCTCGCCTACGCTGGCGGTACTCGGTCACGCTCCCGTCGCGCAAGATTTATCCACGATGGAAGTGGATCATCGTCCATCAGAAGTCTGACCAACGCGTGTCCACAGTAGGGGGCAAGTAGGGCGCCCGTACTTCCGAGCCCGGCCAGAAGTGCGGCTCGGGGCTGGGTGGGGGACGTGCCGACGTACGGCGACCAGTCGATGGTTGCTGCGCGGATTCCCGCGTACTGAGTCTTGATGCGCACATCACAATCGACGAGGGTCTTCGCGGCTTCGATGAGGGCCAGGGCTCCAGCGGCGGTCGTACCTGCGTCAAGCTCCTTGTAGTCGTATGTGGAGCCGAATCGGGTCCGTGTGGGCTCCTGATGCATCCAGTATCGGCGGTCGATAATCCCGGGTTCTACTCTGTCGATTGGGTGCAGCTCACACCATTCGCCATGGGATGGTTGGTACCGTAGCCACTCGAAGGGGGGCTGCTGAATGGCCCGGTGCCCGGTGCACAGAATGAGCCACTTGTAGGGCGTACCTCTGTAGTCAATATGGGTGGGGTGGTAGGTCACGTCATCCAATGAAAATGAGGCTTCAACAAGCCTCTCTTCGTCGGTGAGCTGTTGACGAGCCTGGCTCAACAGTGTGGGGACGTCCAGACAGTGCGCCGTCCACTGAACGCGGCCATGGGGGTCGATAGTGGCATCGTCTTGCGGGGGCTGTTGTTCGGATAGATAGTCGGCATATGCAGGGTCTTGCTGACGTTTGTGCAGGTAGGGCTCGTGCTCTTCGCCGAGCAGTCGGTTGACGCGAAAGGGTGTCATGAGGGGGCCGTACAGACCCGTCGCTGCCTCGAGCAGCTCGGCGTAGTGGGGCCGCAGAACCCAGCGCGGGCCCGAGATTGGCAGCATCAGCCCGGCGGCAACGGGAGAGCCGCTGTGAGGGAGAGGAACGTCCACCACGGTGAAGCGGTGGCCTGCACTGCGCAGCGCGTGCGTCACACTCACCCCGGCAAGGCCCAGACCCACAACGAGGGCATCCATCATAGGAGCGACAACAGCTGCTGGGTAACCGTCAGCGACCGCTCGATGGCGCCGTTGAGGTGTCCGGGACTGACCGTTGAGGTCTCACAAGAGGTCAGATGCAGGCGCCCGCCCAGTGCGGGTTTGTGTAGGCTTGGGTGGGCGAAGAGTGTCTGGTCAGCGGCCTCAGTGTCTCCGGTGTGGGTGAGGCGTTCGGTCCACCACGCTTGAATGTGAACGGCGGTTGGCGTGGTCTTCGGGCCAAAGAGTTGATGTAGCTGGGTTCGCACGCGCTGCTCCAGGTCAGCACCTGCGAGTGTGCGTGGAACGAAGCCGAAGAGTGCCGTGTGTGCGTCATCTCGACTAGACAGGTCGTGGACTTCGACCATTGGGCCCACAGCACTCGCGGCGCGACCGCTCAGGCCGGCACTCCGCCAGACGGGCGCGTCAAAGACGGCCACCACCTTCGCAATGTCCGCCATCCAGGTGGGCACACGGCGCCAGATCTGGGTCAGTGGGTCGTCGACCTGAATGCTTCGTGCCAAGAGGCGAGGGGGGAGAGCGGCGATGACGTGCTTGCCAAGGAACTCTCCACGGTTGGTCGTCACGCTCAAGTGTGTGCTGTGGTCTGTGATGGCCGTGGCCACGCAATCGAACTCAACGGCACCGACGGTCTGTGTCAGTGCATCGGTGAGTCGCTGCGTACCGCCGTCAATTCGGTGCTCGGCAACAGAACTTGTGGGCAGACGACCGTGCTGGTTGCCTGTCGCGGTCTGGTAGACATCTGCGCCGGGCTTGCGTCCATCGAAGAGCGTCAGCCCGAGCTCGTCTACGAGACCCATGACCTGGGTCTCGCTCGCCCACACCCAGGTTGGGCCCAGGTCGAATGCACCGTCGCCAATGCGAAGGCTGAGCGCACGTCCACCGGTTCTCGGGCGGCCTTCTAGCAAGACGACTTGTTTGTTGGCCGCGCGAAGCTGGCGTGCTGCGATGAGGCCGGAGATGCCCGCACCGATGATGATGACGTCGTTCATACAGCCTCCTACCGCACCCGACTTGCGTTTGTCGTTACAGACCCTGTGTACGGCATCGCGCTGTGCGAGAGGTGTTGATGTCTGAAGTGGGTCCCATCATCGAATCGCATGTTGTACTGGACACGCATTGTCCGGTTCGAGTCGACCGATTCGCTGCTGACGTGTTTCGCTGTCTGCCGTCGAGAGCTGCGGCACGCAAGGCCTTGAAGCGGCGCGACCTAGAGGTGGACGGCGAACATTGGGTGTCCGGCCGCTACCTGTCGCCCGGCCAGACCATCACGCTGCGGCAGGACAGTCGTCCGACGGCAAAGCCGTATCCGCGAGACATTGTGTTTCCGTATCTAGACGAGCACGTCGCGGTCGCCATCAAGCCACCGGGGCTTCCAACAAGTGGAAACTATTGGAAGACGCTTGAGAACGCACTCGCCCACAACCTGGCGCTGTCCACCGAGCACGATGCCTTGCGCGTGTCCCGCCCGGTGCATCGTCTGGATGTTCGGACTGGGGGCCTGATTGTGTGTGCACGGACGGGAACGGCCATGACGTCGCTGTCCGAATCCTTCCAAGAACGAAGGGTGAGCAAGCGTTATCGGACGATTGTTGTGGGTAGATTGGAAGGCGAGGGGGAGTGCACGGAGGACGTTGAAGGCCGCGCTGCACACACCCTGTGGCGGGCCGTCGAGCATACGCCCTCACTGACGACAGACTGGCTGACCACTGTGGAGTGCCGGCCAGTCACCGGACGAACCCATCAGATTCGGCGTCACATGCAGGGTCTTGGGCACGCAATCTTAGGCGATGATCTGTATGGTGGGCGCAAGGTCTTGCGCGGCAAGGGGCTGTACCTGTGGTCTCTATCCGTCCGCGTTCCGCACCCTGTCACGGGTGATTTTATTGAGGTAGACATTGATGAACCGGCGAAGTTTGAGAGCTGTCGCCGCCGTGAAGCGGCCCGTGTTGCCCGCCGCGAGTGAAACCACATCGTGTGGTTCGCATACGGTCTAGGCATTGGAGAAATCGTATGTCCCTCAAGGCCCGTATTGCAGCACTCGGAGCAGCCGCACTGTCCATGACCGGCTGCGACCTGCAGACCAATCCGCTGGTTGTCTCGCTCTTTGGACCTCCCACCCCGTCGCTTGAAGAGGCGTACGCGGGCACCGGAAGTGGGGGCACCTTTGACCACTCAGCATTGGACGGACTGTTGTCGCGTCATGTGCACGGGTTTACCGTCGACTACGACGGGATTGCGAGTGAGCAGGAGACGCTGGATAGCTACATTTCTGCGGTAGGTGAGGCGCCATTTGATACGTTGGACCGAGATGAGAAGCTCGCGCTGTTGATCAATGCGTACAACGCATTTACCATCAAGTTGATACTAGATCACAGGCCCATTGCGTCCATCAAGGACATCGCAGGATCGGACCGTTGGGACTCGGAGCGCTGGACGATTGCGGGTCAGTCGTACTCGCTGACGTCACTGGAACATGAAGAGATTCGAGCCAAGTTCGCGGAGCCGCGCATTCATTTTGCCGTCAACTGTGCCAGCGTTGGCTGCCCTCCTCTGCGCGTTGAAGCGTACGTAGGTGAACGACTGGAAGAGCAGCTGGCGGACCAAACTCGGGTCATGCACGAGGATGAGCGGTGGGTTCGTATTGAGGGCACAACGGTTCATCTGACACCCTTGTACCTTTGGTACAAATCGGACTTTGAGCAGGTGGCTGGAACATCGTTGGCCTTTGCAGCACGGTCTAGGCCGGAGCTAGCAACAGGGGACTGGACGGTTCAGTGGATGGACTATGACTGGTCGCTGAATGAGGCTGTTCAGGGCGAATAGTCATGTTCAAAACCCGCTAGACGGCGTGAACGGTCACCTTGTCTGCTCGCACCAACTGACCATCCTTCGGCATGGGATCGATCTGCAGCAAGGCGCCTCGCCCGACCTCGTTGAGGGGATGTTCGGGGGTCTGATGCCTGTCCAGACGGGCAATGCGCGCCAGCCCAGGCTCGCCACACACCTGCCACTCCACGCGCCCTTTGCTCACAATCGGGCCACCCACCACGCGCCAGTCAGACGTGGACGGACGGCTGGGTCCGGCGTGAATGACCAGGTGCGCCCAGGTCAGACGCTCAAAGCGAAGACCTGCCTGTTTTGCGATGGGGATGAGTGGGGCCGGAAGCGGCACGGTGAGCTGTTGATGACACCAGTCACGGTCCCGACGAAGCAGTGGACAGGCCTCGGTGTGGGTGCAGGGAGCGGCAATGTGAGCTCCGCGGTCTTGAAGGAATCCACGGACCTGCTGTAGGTCGCGCGAGGTGGTCTTCAAGGCAGGTTCAACAAGGATAATACTGCCGTCGTGCGACAGCAGTGAGCGCAGTCGTAGCAAGTAGGCGACACGGCGCTCAATGGTGGCTCGGTCGTTGAACAGCTCGTTGAGTGACAAGCCCATCACAATGAGGTCGAACGGTCCTTGGTGTCGGTCGGCGGCGGTGGTCATGTCGGAGTTGTCGACGCGCAGCTTGATGGGGACCGAGTGCTCGCTCATCACGCCGTGTCCGCAGCCCCGGGCAAGGCTCTCTAGAATGCGCAGGCCAATGTCGTCCTGCTCGACTGCTGTGACGTGAAGGCTCTGTACACCTGCGCGTTTGGCGAATGCAGAGATCCCGAAGGTGGTGGTTCCGAGGCCTGCACCCAAGTCGAGAACCCGCCACGTTGACGCCGTTGGCAGCAATCCTTGGCGTGACAGGTCTGCCAAAGGACCTTCGACCTTGGGGAGGTCTCGCGGCAGAAAGAAGCGAAGCCGGCCGGCGATTGGGTCGGCCTGAGTGGCCAGCTGGCTGCGTTCGCGGGTGTAGATCTGCGACAGCGCCTTGACCTCGTCCACCAGCGCTCTGCCGGTGCGGTCGCGGGACCCGAGGATGTTTGTGGCTGTGGCGTCGATGGCGTCGAGCCATGCGGGAGCGAGGGGCTGTGCGTGAATCATGGGGCTGCGTACCGCAACGCGTGCCAACGTGCGACAGTGCGGTGAGCGGAGGGTGCGAATGCGTTGGTGGGGAGGGGTTGGTCTAGCTACGATAGTCGCTGGACTGGGTTGTTTACTCCTTGAGATACCAGGGCTCAACACCACCTGGTTTCTGTTCGGCTGGGTCGGAGCGCTGGTCGTGCTCGACGCATGCATCGCTACTCGCGGACCCTCATTTTTGGTGGGTCGTCGGCGGGAACTGCTGGCTATGGGCGTCTTCTCCATGGCCTATTGGACCGTGTACGAGCAGCTCAACTTACGACTTGAGAACTGGTATTACGTGTTTGTTCCTCGGTCGGATGTCTGGCAGGCACTGTACGGTGGATTGGCCTTTGCGACGGTGTTGCCGGCCTGTTTCTTCCCAGCCGAGCTGCTTCGTGTGTACGGCGTGTGGACGAACTGGGCAGTGCGACCGTTACGCGTTTCCCGAGCGCTAGAAGCCTTCTTGCTGGTGTTTGGGGCCCTGTGCATCGTCTTGCCTATGGTGGCTCCCCAGCAGTGCTTCTGGATGGTCTGGGGCGCTCCTCTGGGCATCCCCTTGGTCATCAACCGGAGGGTGGGGGCCCAGAGCTTGCTTCGCGACCTCGAGTTGGGGCAACCGGGCCGGCTCGCTCGACTCTTGGCAGGCGGGCTGATCGCCGGCGGCCTGTGGGAGAGCCTCAACTTTTGGGCCCATACAAAGTGGGTGTACACGGTTCCGGGCTTTGAGACGGGCAAGATCTTCGAGATGCCCTGGCTCGGCTTCGTTGGCTTTCCCGTGCTGTCGGTGGCCAGTTTCTCGCTGTACGCCCTGTGGTGCCACATCGCACGCGGGGGACGGCACTGGGAACTGGCGGATGACGTGCAGCCCATCGTTCGGTCAACGCACCGTGCTGTCGCTATGGCCGCGCTTCTGGTGTTCTCGGTCACGGCCACGCTTGTGCCGCTGACGCCTGCCATTACGGTGCGTCCAACACTGTCCGACATCGACAGCCTGTCCCTGCGTCAACGCCAGCGACTTCGTCAGAGTCAGTGGTCCACACCGGAGCGCTTGGCTGTGGCCAACCCGTTCGTCGTTGAGGCTGAGACCGGAGTTCCGCGGAGTGCCCTGGCGCCTTCCTGGCACTACGCCCAGATGATGGTCCACCGCGGCATGGGAGATGTGGGAGCGCGCTGGCTGGCACAGCGAGACATTCTAACCATCGCCGAGCTCGGTGAGTCGGACGCAGACGCCCTTGTTGCGCAGCTGACACCCGAAGAAATGCAGTCCTTGGGTATCCGGGAAGACCACATTCGAGTGTGGGTCTGGGGCGCCCGCGGCGGTGTCTTGAGACGCTAGTGGGATGCTGTCTGCCACCCCGATAGGCTCCGTCCATGAAGACACTCGGCCTGCTCGGCGGCATGACCTGGCACTCAACCGCCACCTACTACACACGCATCAACGAGCGAGTTGCGAGCACGCTCGGGCCGAAGCGGTCTGCGTCTCTGCTCCTGCATTCCATTGATTACGACTGGATTGTTCAGGCACAGCAGACCAACGACTGGAAGCGATTCGCCACACATCTTCGCAAGGCGGCAACCGGTCTTCAGCGGTCAGGTGCTGAGGGCTTGGTGGTCTGCAGCAACACGATTCATCGTCTTGTGCCGTCCATGCGTAGCCAGCTGTCCATCCCGGTCCTGCACATTGTGGACGCCTTAGTGGCGCGGCTGCTCGCTGACGAGGTCACGTGTATTGCCTTATTTGGAACCGCCTTTACGATGACCGAGCGGTTCTATATCGACCGACTCAACTCGCACGGCATCGGCGTTGTCGTACCCGAACCCGACGATATTGTGGTGATTGACCACATTGTCTTGGGGGAGCTAGCCGTGGGCCGGGTTGAGGCATCGTCTCGACAGATGTTCGCTGAGTGCATGTCGCGTCTGCAGCGTCAGGGAGCGCAAGCCATGGTGCTGGGATGCACGGAGATTGGCCTGTTGATTCGGTCGGGCGACGTTGACGTTCCTGTGTACGACACCGCATTGATTCATGCGGATGCCGCTGCAGACTGGGCAATGTCGACTACCGAACGGGTATAAGGGTCGCGAGCCACCGCATCAGATACGCGCTGTCCCCGCTGACGGTCACGCTGTCTGGTAGGGCTTGTCCTCGTGCCAACACACCGGCAAGGTCCAGCATAGGGCCAGCCACAGTGACGGTTGGGTCGCCTGTGTGCCCGTCGCGTACGGTGAGCGAATCTGGGGTGACGGTGACGGAGTAGGGACTGTCCCCAAGGGTGAGATGGACCACGCCCGCTGGCACGCCGCCTTGGTACCGACGCTGTAGTGAGACCATCAGCCATCGGGGGGACAGGGTCAGGCCCTCAGGTTGCTGGAGATAAGAAGCTCCAAAAGCACCGAGTGCCAAGATGGCGGGCTCGAGTTGACGCCCCCGATCGGTCAGCGCCCACACCGTTCGGGCAGCAGGTGGGGGAAGGTCTTGCTGCTCAATGAGACCCACTTCGTTCAGGTGCTTCAGCCGGTCACTCAAGACGTTGGGTGTCAGTCCGGGTAGACGAAGATCGGTGAAGCGCCGAGGCCCTGGAAGAAGCTCACGAATGAGGAGAAGCGTCCAGCGCTGGCCAACGACATCAAGGGCCATCGCAACGCCGCAGTATTGTTTATATGACTTCATAGTATGTTTTATGATACCATCTGTGGGTTGCTACAGCAATGGAGAGTCGAAAATGGTCCAAGCCACCGGTCCAGCCCTATGGAGTTTCCTTGTCATTGTCGTTGTCTGCTGGGGCATTGGTGCTGGCAGCGCAGTAGCGATTTCAGCGCCCGCGAATCGTGCACGCAATGGTGTCTTGGCGTTTGCCGGACTGGTTACCTGGACACTTGTGCAGTCCATTCCCATCTACATGGGCTGGGTCACTCAAGAAAATGCCATTCCGGGAGCGCCGCTCCAGATGGGCGTCATGTTCGCGGTGATTTTTGCGGTGATTCTTTCGCCGGTAGGACGCCGTCTGGCCACCACACTGCCGCTGTGGCTGTTGGTCGGTGCCCAGGGATTACGCCTGCCTCTTGAGTTGGTACTGCATGCCTGGGCTGAGCAGGGAGTAGCGCCGCCGCAGATGACGTGGACGGGTCAGAACATCGACATCATCGCAGGTGTCGTATGCCTCATCGCAGCCCCGTTTGCAGACCGGTCGCGGGCTGTTGCTTGGGCGAGTCAGGTTGTGGGCGTGGTGCTGCTCGCGAACGTGGTGCGGGTTGTGTTCCTGTCGCTGCCTACGCCAATGAAGCAGTTCGATGAGCCTCTGCTGCTTGCGTTTCAGCTGCCCGCACAGTGGATTGCCACCGTGTGTGTAGCGGGGGCCGTGCTGTTTCACGGCCTGACGATACGAAAGCTATTGACTGCAGAGTAGACGAAACAACGAGAGACTACTCGTTGCAGCTAATCTGAGTCGGCGCCAGTGTGTCGGAGCATCCCACGCCAATGAAGGGGTCTTCACAGCCGTCGTACATCTCGCCGCGGCACTCGCAGGAATCGTCGCCAGCACAGGCTTCGGGCAGAGTGGCGCAGGCTTCGCGCTCGCCGTCGGCTTCAAAGTACACAAGGCAGTACTCGCCGTCTGCACAGTCCGAGCAGCTGGGTTCGGTGTTCGTGTCGGTGCCGTCGCCCGAACAGGCTGCAAGAAGGGCAAATAGGGCTAGAAAACGCATGCGACTCTCCATGGATGGCGCGGCTGTACCTCGTCTACGAAGCGTGGGCCGCACCTACTCCTCGCCAACCACGTTTTCTTCGCCTTCGAACGGACGACATGGCTGACCGCGCAGTGCATTGCACTCGGGCAGGCCATCTGGAATGTCCACGCCCGGCAACATGCCAAGGGTCAGAGACGTTGCGTGGGCGCCGCCGCGACCCAGGTCAAACGCCACCTCTCCAGTGTATTCTGGAGCGCGAAACTCCCACGTTCCGTGGTCCCGACCGGGAGCGCTGATGACCATTCGCAGCTGGGAGCCGGCGCGCAGGGGATGAGCGACGGAGGGGATTTCGACGTCAGCGCGGACCCATTCGCCGGGGGGGACCGACTCGAAGTCCTCTTCGGCAAACGTGCGTACAATGCGGCCATCTTCGCCGCTGGTCGCTGCTCGGTGGCCGACCCTAAGCCAGCCAGACTGTATGAGGGTCTCGTCGCCGCGTGGCGTGACTTCCGTCAACGTGACCTGCACATGAACGTCGGTCTGTTCGCTCCGTAGCCAGATTTCTGCGACTCCGGGCCCCGTCAGAATCACGTCGTCGTCGAATGCTGGGGTCAGGTAGGAGACGAAGTCGCCCGGGGCAAACCGGGTCCAGTTGAGGTCCCACTGGCGGGCGAGTAGCTGATAGCCCCGCTCGCCGAAGAATACCGTTGTACCAGCGTCTGGGTCGAATGCCCATACGTCTACGCCGGGGGTGGCGGGAGTCGTTGAGGCCAAGGCACCGGCGGCGTCAGCAAACCATGTGTTTGGGACGGCATCGCGAGCGGGCCAGGCATCGAGAGTTGTCGAAAAGCGGGGCAGGGGAGCTCCGGGTTGCTCGGGAAGTGCCGCGCCATTCTCGAACTGAAGCAGTACCGGGTCTTCGTCTTGGTACGCCTGCAGCGCCTCTTCGTAGGACATGCCTGTGAAGCGGTCTTCCGGGAAGCTGTAGCCGGTCATGTTGAACTCGCCGGCGAACTCGTTGGAGCCCGCTGCACGAATCACACCGTTGAGTTCCGGAACACGCTTGGCGACGTAGAACTCCAAGAACTCAAACCAGCGGAACGCCATGTCTGGGCCGTAGCCGTCAGGGTGACGCCCGTTGGACAGTGACAAGCGGCTGTGTGGGCTGTTGTCGAGGCCGTCCAACATGCGACCAAACTGAGCGCCGGTCTGCTCGTCCTGGAACTGGCCGACCAAGTAGATAGGCGCCTGTACCTTGTCAATCAGCAGGGTCAGGTCACGTTCGTCCAGGAGAGTGTGGCGAAACTCCAACAGCGCCAGGAACTCTTCGAAGTCGATGCTCAGGTGGGACAGGGCCACGTTCTCACGACAGGTCTCGTCGCCAGAAGCAATCTGCTCAACCACCCAGCTCGAGCCATTGGCGGCTGCCTGCGACTCGCGGTTTTCAATCCAGCTTTGAGTGAAGCCTTGGTTGTAGATACCGCCTGGCCACTGCATCTCCCAGGGGTCTCCAATGACCGACATCGGTACGGCCGCTGCGAGTGACGGCGGTGCTGTGGTCGCGGTGTACATGGCGGCAATGCCCGAGTAGGACAAACCAATGACGCCGACTTGGTTGTTCAACGCCCAGTCTTGGCGCGCAACCACCTCGATGATGTCGTAGCCGTCTGCTTGTTGGGCGGGGTTGAACACGTCGAAGACGCCGTCCGAGCATCCTGTTCCGCGCATGTTCACGCTGACGACGGCATAGCCGAGGGCGTTCGCAATCCGTGTTCCGGGCTCCATGCGCGTGGGCCGGGAGGGGGAGTAGCCTGAGTACTCAACGACCGTTGGCCAAGGACCTTCGCCAAACAGCAACGGGTCTGGGAAGCGCACCATGGCCGACAGCTTTACGCCGTCGCGGACCTCGATGTACTGAAAGCCGTCTTGTGGGTCGTCTTGGTCTCCGCCCAAGGGAGAGAACACGACCCCCTCGAGTTCTTGGCCGTCGTACCACTCGGGCTCCGGAACATCATCGAGACCTAGAACGGCGATGGGACCCGATGTCAGTCCGGTCTCGTCGGTGATGGTGTAGTCGCCAGGAGACAGGACGCGGCCGTCCACAATGGCCTCGCGTGATGCTTGGCTGCCGTCGAACACAATGGGATCGGAGGGAATGTAGGCGAAGTGCGCTTGACCCAAGTCGTCTGCGATGACGGTCACGAGCAGCTCTCCAGCATCGCTGTACAGGGACAGCTCTGCGTTCGCACGTGCATCGAGAACGCTGACCTGCTCCACTCCGGCCCGTGTGGCAAAGTCCCGGACAATGGGGTCTTCTGAGTCCAGGCCATCGGGGTCGCACCCAGCGAGCGTCGCAGCGAGGGCTATCCAGGGGAGCAAGTGTCGTGTCATCGGTGAACCTACGGGTTTAGTGGACCCAGAGTACCACCCGTCCGTTCAACCCGGTGGCTGCAGTGCGTCCGAGTCCTGCGTTGCCGCCGTAGTCTGCGTCACTGGTGTTTGGGGGCGACGTGGTTGAGCTGGAGTCTGGTAGGACCGCGTCACTGACACCCGGCATCAGGTAGCTCGAACCGCCACCACCACCGGCGTGAACTTGTGCCGAGCCGCCTCCGAAGTAGCCGTCTCCGCCGCCGCCACCGCAGTTCTCGTTGCCATACGTTGCATTGGCCGCTGCGCCGAACTGGCCGCCGTGGCCGCCTTGATTACGAGAGCCAGGAGAGGAGGTGTAGCTGTAGGGGCATCCAGTGCCCGATGCGCCGCCAGCAGACTGTGTGCCGCCGTCGCCTTGGCAGTTCGTGCTTCGGTTCGACCCTGGGCAGAAGCCTCCGCTGCCCCCCACGGTTCCGCCGCCGCCGCCGCCGAAGAGGTTGTTGCTTCCGCAGCTCCAGCCAGTTCCGCCCGCGCCGCCGCCGCCACCCGCGACAGCCAGCTCTGTGGAGCCGCGTTCAACCGCGCTGCGTCCGCCTCCACCACCGCTGAAATAGCTGGTTCGACTGCTTCCGAAGCCGCCGTTTGGCCAGGCTGCGTAGCCGAAGCCGGAGGAGTAGTCGCCTCCTTGGCCCACCTTGACTGTGAGCGTTTCTCCCGGCGAGACCGAGAAGCGGCCGGAGACGTATCCACCCGCACCGCCCGCGTGCGACCCGTTCTCAGCGGCACCGCCACCTCCGGCGCCGGCCCATGCCTTGACCGTGACTTCCGAGGCCCAAGCTGGCACTTGATGGGCTTGGTTGCTGCCCGAGTAGCCATAGACAAAGCGTTGTGCGACGCGGCCAGCAGCGGTTGCCGTTGCCCCGTCCTCGTAGCCGTCGTTGGGGGTGACCGTACAGGTCCACTCGTCTGCTTCAGACGTATTATTCGGGGCCACAGTTGGGGTGGTTATGCCTGTGCTTACGCCGTTTCGAAGCCACTCATAGCTGTAGCTCACCGTGTCGCCGTCGGAATCTGTCGAGGGTGTTGTGATGGCACAAGCGAGCGTGTCGGTCGGTAGGGGACGCACAGGTGACACCGCAACGAGCGGTGCTGTGGGTTGTGCATTGGCACCCGTGGACAAGCGCCACTCGGTGGTCACGCCGCCGACGTAGATCACCGCCGTCGACAATGCATCTGGACTGGGGGCAGCGCTCATCTGGATGGCGAGGGTGTCGTCTGGTTGGAACACGGCTTCGGTGCTGTTGGTGTTGACGCCGTTGCGAATCAGCGATGCCGAAGAGGCTCCGCTACCACCGGTGATAATCACCGTTACGGAGCTTCCGATGGAGTCCAGGGTGACCGTGTTGGACGTTGAAACCGTGTTTGGAGCCAGGCCAGCGACTGGAGCAAACGCGACAGGCTGGACTCCCCCCACAACGCCTCCGCCAATCGAGACCCACTCGGCCCCGCTGCAGACGCGAAGGACCGACAACGCGGTGTCCAAGTAGACGGCACCAACGGCTGCAGTTGAGCAGGTCACAGGCGCTACTGAGTGGGTGGGAATGTGCGACGCAACAGTCGCGCGAGGGACCTCGGTGAATACCTGACGCGGCATCGCGACGCCGTCCGCACTCACCTGAAGCCACAGGTCTCGACCGTCCAGCAACCCCAAGGGAATTGGGGTGATTCCGCCGAGTAGAACCGAGTAGTAGCCGTCCTCGAGCTGGACGGTGTGCGGCTCTGACCACACCGGACTGCCGTTGGCGACCACCTCGTACAGAGCGACCTCGAGCGACATGCTTCCTTGCTGGGGCGTGCCCACGGCGTCCAACACTCGTCCCTGATGGACGGTTGGAGAGGCAGACGCGGCGACCGAAACGCAACAGCTGATGGCAATGGCGAGACCTGAAACAAAACGCATAGAAACCCCCGAACCAGTCGCATGATAGCGGATTATCTCCGGTGAGTTGTGGCGCATTGGTAAGAACCGCTGTGCAAAGGTGCTGCACGTGTCGAGGTCACCGCTGTGAGCGAGATAGGCCGCCCACATGCAATCACTCTTCGAAACCATGGGCGGCGCACCTCGAATCCGTGCGCTGGTGGACCACTTCTACGACGTCATGGACACGGATCCGGCGGTCAAGACGCTGCGGGACATGCATGCGAAGAACTTGAGCGTGTCTCGGGACAAGTTGTACGAGTTCTTGAGCGGTTGGACTGGGGGGCCCCCGCTGTACGTAGAGAAGTACGGGCACCCCCGCCTACGCATGCGTCACATGCCGTTCGCCGTCGATGACCGCGCTGCCATGGAGTGGATGCACTGCATGCGCATTGCCCTGGCGGCAGAGGTCGAAGATGTGCGCCTTCGTGACCAACTGGAAGAGAACTTTGCGCGGATTGCGCTTCACATGCGCAATCGAGAGACCCCGAGCTAGGCGGCACCTCGAAGACGGGCTACGAGGCGCGCCATTCCCGCTGGAGGCTTTATGCGCGCCCTGTCTTTGTCCCTGCTTTTCTTGCTCACGGCCTGCCCAGACGACACCACAGACACGGATGCTGGTACGGGAACGGACACAGACTTGGGCTCGGACAGCGACTCCGACAGTGACTCGGATTCCGACAGCGACTCGGACTCGGACACGGACAGCGATACCGACAGCGACACATCTGTTGAAGGGTGCGACCGGACCAACTTTGTTCCAGTGGACGAGGACTTCGTCAACATCACTGGGTACGACCTGTACACCGCGACTACGGCACCGAGCCCGAACTACGACGGTCTCAACCTAGAGATTTTCTACACGGCCGGAGCGACCGTGGGGCCGAACACACACACCTTCTCGCCGAGAGACGACTTTGACGACTGTGAGATCTGTCTGAGCATTGCTACCGACTGCTCGGATTCCTCCACCTGCGAAAAGACCTTCGTGGCGCAGTCGGGTGACATCGTGTTCACCGGGTCTCCGAACGCAGATGGCCAGATCCTCGCGGGCACTTTCGAGAGTGTTGTGCTCATCGAAGCCGTCATTGACCCAAGAACGTTCGAAGCGATTCCGGTGGACGGTGGCGAAGTCTGGTGCCTGAACGACTTCGGCTTCAGCGGTACAACCCAGTAGATCGCTGATGATGCCTCCACGCTTGGCTGAGCTGCATGCAGCCCTCAAGGAAGAGGAGCGTGCCGAGCGTGATGCGCTTGCTCACTGGGCAACATGCTCGCTGGACGAACGCATTGCCGCGGGAGTGGCCTTTCCGCGCCTGACCGTTGAGGAAGGGTACTGGGCGGGTCGTCAGTACCGAATCGTAGCGAGGGCCCCCAAGGGCGTCTGGCTACATGACGGGATTGACGGTGGTGACTCCGTTGTTGTGACCGTGGGTGGGCAAGTCCTCTCGGGCCGATGTCGCGGCAACGACGGTCGTGTTGTCGACATCACGCTCTCCGAACCCGTGGACTCTGGAGCGGGAATTGACGTCGGTCTACGCGCAGACCCGTCGACTTGGATTCGGTACCGGCAGGCTCTGGAGCGGGCGTCCGAGCTCGACACCCCCTTGGTCCGTGCCCTGCTGACCGCCGAGGTGGACGAGGCCGAACAGGAAGGAGCCACCCTCTCTGGGCTCAACAGTTCTCAGGTCGCCGCCGCGGACCATGCGCTACGAGCGAACGCGCTGGCCGCAATTCATGGACCTCCTGGAACAGGTAAGACTCGGGTCATTGGTGCGTTGCTGGCGGAGTTGGTCCGCAGGGGCGACACACCCTGGGCGCTGGCGGACAGCAACGCTGCCGTGGATCACTTGACGTTGACGGCCCACAAGCTGGGCCTCAACGTGGTTCGTCTGGGAGCTGTCTCGCGTATCCACCCAGATGTCGAAGCCTTGTCGCTCGATAGCCGGCTGAAGACAGGGCCATTTGCGGCCGCTCTGGCAGCGTTGAACCGAGACATCTCCCGAGCGACCGACTTTCGCGAGCGTAAGCGTCTGATTCAGCAGAGGCGCGGCGTCGCAGAGCAGGCCCAGGACCATGTCCTGCAAGGGGCGGACGTCATCGCGTGTACGTTTGGGTCGCTTGGGCGTTGGGCATCGAAGCTGCCGACGCCTCACACAGCGGTTGTTGACGAAGCCACACAGGCGACCGAGCCGGCGGTATGGGTCGCCGTCCCATGGGTGCAGCGACTCATCGTGGTTGGCGACCCGGAACAGCTTGGGCCCGTGACCCGTGTGCCCGGTAGCGCCTTGGAGATGTCTGCCCTGGAGCGCTTGATGATGGCGGGACTCGAAGCCCCCATGCTGTCGGTTCAGCACCGCATGGACGGCCGCATTCGTGCGTTGGTGAAACGGGTGTACGGCCCCGCGTATACCGACCACTCATCCGTGAGCATTCAGGCCCTGAGTGGACTACCCAGCGTCCTATCAGCGCCTCTGACAGACGTACCTACATGGTTCATTGATACAGCTGGCAGCGGCTTGGCAGAGGTGATGGACCCGGCCACACGCTCGCTGGCGAACCCGGGTGAGGCGCAGGTGGTGGGCCTGTTGATTGGCGAGCTGGAAGCACTCGGCGTGGCGCGGTCGTCCATCGCAGTCATTGCCCCATACAGCGCACAGGTGGCTCGCCTAAAGGCGGTTCTTCCTGGGGTAGAGGTCGCTACCGTCAACGCCTACCAAGGTCGAGAACGGGATGTGATCATTGTCAGCTGGGTCCGCTCCAACGGGGACGCAGCCTTGGGGTTCGTTGCCGACACGCGTCGTCTGACGGTGAGCTTGACCCGTGCGCGTCGGGCCCTGTTCCAGGTAGGGGACAGTGCCACGCTGTGCGGTCATCCGCGATTTGCAGCCCTGGTCGACGACATCGCCAATGCTGGCGGCTTGGCGAGCGTCTTCGAGCCACCTTGGGACGGCGTGTTGTCGGCCTGACAGGAGACAAGGACCGAGGGGGTGAAGACCGAAGACCCCACGCACAACAAGCCCCGATGCGCAGGGCATCGGGGCTCATTGAAGTGAAGCAATCACTGTGAGACCCTAGTGGATCTCAGCGGTGACTAGCCGACCAAGACACCCGAAGCGGGACGCTTGCCGGAACGCTTGACACGTCCACCTTTCTTGCGGACTTTGGAGAATCCACAGTCACGCGAACGCTTCTTCATGTGCTTTGCTTTGAGCTTTGCGCGGTGACGCGCTGACTTTCCGGCCATGGGGCCCTCCATTTTCGGCCCGTGTAACGTGTAGAGCACGCTGGTGCGAGTTCCCCTGCTCAACGTGGCGTTGTCAACCGCCGCTAGGGGGTTCAAATCGGATGACGATGCGGCCTCCTGACCCGTCTGTATTGGGCGCACCGCCTCGTCCCGCACCCGCAGCACCATCAGCATTCGCTACTTGCACCCCCGAAGGTTGGCGGACGTTGTTGTCCCGGCTCCAGGAGCCACCCGTTGTGCCGGGCTGGGCAGGACCACCACCGATGCCGGGCGTGGATCCTCCACCACCTCCGCCGCCACCATTGCTGTCACCGCCTCTGCCTCCGTACCCAACGGCCGCGAATCCACCGGTGCCACCCAGGCTGCCCGTTCCACTGGTGCCGGGGGCGCCATCCGTTCCAGTCTGCGCGGGGGCAGGGAATCCCTCGGTCGCTTCTTGAGGCACGCTGCCAGCACCGCCACCACCGCCGGCTGCGACAGCGAGCGTGACGATGCCTGGCTCGTACACCCAGGTTGCCGAGCCGCCGCCGCCACCGCCGTCCGGTGCGCCGCCGCCCTCTCCACCAAAGCCCACTTGCATGGTCAACCGAGGGAGATCGAACACATTCACCTGTGCGTAGGCACCCCCTCCGCCTTCGGCCACACCGCCACCACCACCACCGCCCCACATCTCGACAATCGCGTCGCACCCGGTGCCACCAATGTCGATGGTGTAGGTGGTTGGGACGTCGTATACCCGAGGTGCGGGGCATTGAATTGTGGGTTCGTCGGAGTCTGGCTCCACGCAATCGGCGTCACAGAAGCACGGACCAGGCAGGGTGCACTGGGTGCGGATGGTCTGTTCGGAGGCGCAGCCCATGAGGAGGACTGTGGCCATGAGTGAAGTGCGCATGCAGTCTATTTAGCGCGCGAGCGCGCGATTGTCGGAATGAAGTGCATGGCGAGATAGCCGGCGAGTGGAGGACACTGCTGTGAGTGAGTCAGAGATTCGCATTGAGACCCCAGTTCGCTGGGGAGACATGGACGCGCTTGGGCACGTCAACAACGCACACTTCTTCCGCTGGTTTGAGGAGTCGCGCATTGCACTGTTTGACGCCATTGGCCTGCAGTCCACAACGGCGAAGGGTGTGGGCCCCATTCTGGCGAGCACCACCTGTGACTTTGTCCTGCCGGTCGTGTGGCCGAACACGATTGCCGTGCAAGCGTACATTGAGCGCATTGGAACCACGTCGTTCACCATGCGTCATCTTGCCAACCGCTCATCGGATGGCGCGTTGGTTGCCAAGGGCATTGGAGTGGTCGTGCTTGTAGACTACGACGCGAACAAGCCGAGTCCCATCCCGCCCGTGATGCGCGAGAAGCTGCGTGGACTGATGCTGGAAGACACCGCCACGGAATAGCGGCGGCCTCACCCTGCGTCGGATGCGCGCAGTGCCTCCGTCGCCAGCTCAGCGATGAGGTCGGGCACCTGTTGCGTGGTCAGCCACGTGACCAATGCGGTTGGAGCGCGTCCACCAATGTCGGCACATGCGCGGTAGCGAAGCGTCGTCGCACCGGCGTTCTGGGTGAACAGCCACTCTCCGTAGTTGGTCGGCATCTCTACGGCATTTCGGGAGAGGGCAGCCGACTTCTCTGCCGCGGTGGGCCAGTCGGATGCGGGAACCCGATGCCAGCGGTAGCGTGCTGACGTGGCGGTGAGCACCTCTGGCACTCCTTGCACAATCCAGAAGCGGTCTGCCGATAAGGTCCAGCCTGGGCTGTCAAAGTGCTGATAGAGCACGAAGCTATCGCCGTCCCGCGAGAGCTCTTCGGACACGGACAGGTCTGCGGAAGACCAGTCGGGAGACGTGACCATGCGGGTTGTGACGGCATGCAGGGCATCGGTGGTCGCTTGCACGTCCACGGTGCCCTCAATGCACATCACCTCGTCAACCGTGCTCTTTCGCAGATGGACCGACCCAACGTCCGAACGGCGGTCGCCAACCTCTTTCCAGTCGGCGCTGTCCAGGGCATCGTGGTCTTGGGCGAATGCAGTAAGCGCAAGTAGAAAGAGCATTATGCGACCTCGGTAGTCAGGGCTGGGGATAGACGTGCGGGGTCGACTTTCGCAAGACCAAAGAAGGCGGATGCAAGAGCGTCGGCCAGACGCGTGGGGAGCAGGTTCATGAACTGGACAGCGAACTTGTCACGCCACGGAGTTGTGTAGCGCGCACGTGGACTACGCGACTCGATTGCCTTGGTCATGACGTGACTTATGGGCGTGGGGTCCGGCGCCATGCGCTCTGCCCATGCGTAGTTATTCTCGGCGGTGGCGTACACGTCAGACCATGCGCTGTCCGCGCGGTCCACGCTGGCCTTGGCCGTGCCGCTAAAGTTCGTGTTGATGGTGCCCGGCTCAATGATCACAACGTCTACACCGCAGGGGCGAAGCTCACGACGCAGGGCGTCTGACAAGGATTCGACGGCGTACTTTGTCGAGTTGTACACGCCGAACAAGGGCAGAGTGAACAAGCCGCCAATGCTGCTCACGTTGAGAATGCGTCCTGACCCTCGGCGGACCATTGCTGGGGCGAATGCGCGCACGGTGTTGAGCACGCCGAAGACGTTGGTCTCGTACTGGGCGCGAACGCGAGCATCGTCTACGTCGAGAACCGCACCCAGCTGTCCGTATCCGGCGTTGTTGATGAGCACGTCCAGGCCGTGTCCTGCGGTCTGCGCGTCCACCGTTGCCACGGCTTGACTGACGCTCTCGGCATCGGTCACGTCCAACCGGAGGGTGGTCAGGTTCAGACCCGCTGCCTCTGTCTGCAGGGAGGCAAGCGCGTCTTCACGACGCCCAGTCGCAATGACGGTGTGTCCACGGCGTGCCAAGGTCAAGGCAGCGTGGCGTCCGATACCGGCGGTGGCACCTGTGATGAGGATGATTTGAGGGGTCATGTTGGCTCCAAGAATAGGAATGAATATTCATTCCGTTTGAGAAGATGGGAGGTAAAAAAAAGGGGGACGAGGCGATTGCCTAGCGTCGAATCATGGCCCAGGCGCGCTCTTCAGTCGCCGTTGCGAGGGTCTCATCGACCACCACATAGCCGGCCTGTTCAGCCCGAACGACGCCTAGAAAAGCGCTATACACCATGGCGATGAGCACCGCGGGCGGGAGGTCCACCAGGACTTGGTCAGCTTGGCCCTCGAGCACCATGGTGAACAGCGTGGCAGCGGACATCTGCTCGACCATTCGACTCTGCTCATCGAGGTAGTCGCTGTGGTAGTGCAGGTCGACGAATGAGAAGGCTTCCGGGTGCGTATGGGCGAAGTCGAACAGGCGGGTCCACAGCAAGGTGAATCGAGCTCGCCACGGCAGATCAGCGGGAAGGTCGGCGTACACGTCTTCGGTAATCTTGGCTTTCCAGGACTGATACAGCGTGTTGACAAGCGTCTCTTTGCTGTCGAAGTAGCGGTAGATGGTTCCGGCGCCAACCCCAGCTTCCCGTGCGAGCTCGGGCATTGTGGTGCCGTAGAAACCCCGACGCGAGAACAGACGAAGGGCAGCGTTCAGAATGTCGTCTCGCTTGGTACTCACGGTGACTCCAGATGCGGAATGAATATTCCGTCCGCCGATTTGCGCAAGGAAAATTTGAGGGCGTTGGTGTCCAGACCTGTCGGAGAAACGTCAGCAGCGTTGCGGACTCGCTCCGTCACGGGCACTCTGTGGCTTGGAGGCGCTGTGTTTCGACTGTCGCTACTTTGTCTGCTTGCCGGCTGTCCTGGACTTCCCGATTCCGGGGACACGGATGAGCCAGATACCGACCTGGATACCTCGGATGCACCGCCACTGACGGACCTTCCGACCGGTGTGTGCGGACCCACGCCCTACGACTGGGTTCCGCTGGACCAAGTCGGCACCGTGGTGAGCTGGGAGCGCGCATCCGAGCTCGATCTCAGCGCCCAAGCCATTCGTGGTGTCCTGGCTGGCGCGGGCCTCCCGGCAGATCTGTTGGACATTCGCTACGACGTCCGGATGTACCGCTTCCGCTACCTCACCCAAGACAGGGGACAGACCGTCGAGGCCACTGCCCTGTTGTCTTTCCCCGAGACAGACGAGACCGTTCCCACTGTGGCCTGGCTTCATGGAACCACGGGCTTCATGGACGAGTGTGCGCCCAGCGCTGCCGGCATTGAAGGGGCGGCGGGCAACCTGCTGTTGTCGAGCATGGGCGTGGCTGTTGTCTCGCCGGACTACCTGGGAATGAACGGTTTTGGTCCAGCATCGGAGAACGTGCACCCGTACGTGATTGCAGAGCCCACCGCGGTCGCGTCATTGGACGCCTTGCGAGCTGCCTGGCGACTGACACCCGAGCTTTCGGGAGTAGACGCCGACGTCACACGACAGACCATCCTCTTCGGTGGTTCTGAGGGGGGCTTCGCTGCGTTGTGGAGCGAGCTGTATGCGCCCTGGTATCTGCCGTCTGCCGATATGGTGGGCGTCGTCGCCAGCGTTCCGCCAACAGATGTTGTGGGCTTGGCAACACGAGGTGCCACTGTTGAAGGGGCAACGTCGCTCGCACTGGCCGGCGCGTTGGCGACCTACTCAGACTGGTACGGATTCGACGAGCCACTGACCGAAGTGCTGACAGACGAAGCGCCCTACGAGCTCGCGTCCACTCTGTTGCCAGCCATGAACGGTAGCTGCGATTTTGGTGACTCCTACTCGGACATCTCCAGCGTAGAGACCGTCTACACCGAAGCCTTCCGTCAGGCCGCGACCGATGGCACCCTGGCTGACTTCGGACCTTGGGGCTGCGCCCTTACCGCAAACTCGCTGGCCACCGCACCCTTCGAGCGCATCAGCGACACTCCCGTGCTGTACGTCTACAGCGGCGCCGACGACCTCGTCTACCACCAGACCAACCGCGACGACATCCCCCGCCTGTGCGCCCAAGGCTACGACATGGACACGATCGAGTGCGCAGGTGCCGGCCACACCGAAGGCGCTGCTTCGTCGATTCTGCTCCAGTGGGAGTGGGTGCAGGACCGATTGGGGGGTGTGCCAATGGATGATGAGTGTGGTGTGCCCGAACCCATTGAGTGTCTGCCGGAGGGGTAGGGGAAACGCCGGGGGTGGAAATCTAAGACGCGTAGTAGTTGATGCGATTGGCTATCTGGTTCGTAGGACCGTATCCTTGCTGCCTCGGAGGTCCTATGCGCATCACCCTATTGCTCACGCTTGCTCTCACTGGCTGCTTTGACACGACGGAAGGTCGGGACCGAGACGGAGACGGATTTGAGACATCCGAGCTCGACGGCAACGACTGTGACGACGACAACGTCAACATCAACCCGGATGCAGCAGAGGTGTGCGGCAACGGTGTAGATGACAACTGCGACGGTCTGACTGATGACGCTGGAGCGGGAAGTGTCGAGTGGTACGTCGACCTCGACCAAGACGGCTTCCCGGCACCCGAAGTCCAGGAAGGGTGCGCGCGTCCAGCAGGCTCCTTCACGGACCTAAGCAACGGCGTCGACTGTGATGACACAGATGCAGACGTCAACCCCAACGCCACAGAGGTCTACTACAACGGCGTGGACCAAGACTGCTCAGGCGACGCTGACAACGACGCCGATGGTGACGGGTTCATTGCTGTTGTCAGCGGTGGGGACGACTGCCACGACGGGCTTGCGGAGGTGAACCCTGGCATGCCGGAGGTCTGCAACAATGGGCTGGATGATGACTGTGATGGGGGGCCGGGGGACTGTGAATATGCGGGTGACCTCGATGCGGCGGGCGTCGAGACCATTCAACTCGGAGCCTCTGATTACGTGGCGATGGCTGATTGGAATGATGATGGGCTGGATGATGCTTGGATTGCCCTTTCGGACGATGGCAGTGGCAGCTTGTATTTGGGACCCTTTGACTCATCGATTCCTTCACCATCAACCGTAGTTTCGGACGCCTACGATTGCGCTGGCCACGCTGCTAGCGGGGAAGTGGACTACAACGGCGACGGTGTCGGAGATTTGTCCTTGAACTGCAATGAGGAAGGCATCTACGTGTTCTACGGGCCAGTGGAAGCCGGGTCGTTTGCCTTGGCGGATGCGGCCTTCGTGATGACCGGGTCGAATTTGCCCGATGGACGGCTGGTTGCGGTCAATGACCAAAATGCCGATGGCGTAGACGAGGTTCTCGTGCCCCTAGGGGATGGATTTCACTTGCTCCTAAGTCCACACGGAGTGGACCGTGTGATTGCTGATGAACCGCTGGTGTCGGGTGATGTATTTCGCACTGGCATCAGGATTTCCGTCGATGTACTGGACCGATTCCCGGCCGTACAGGAGGACGGAACTGCTGTCGTGTCGAGGTTGATGACGCGAGAATCCGGGTACGAATGGTCGTCACTTGCGGCATTTCCGGATGGGTTTGAGAGTGTCTCGAACCGGTCAATACCAGATGCGAACTGGGATATTACCGGGGACGGCATTGTTGACTGGTTGTGGCCGAGCACGGGAACGTTGCCGCTGCTGGTGCGGCAATACAATGCCGATGGGGCGCCAAGCATCGCGCTTTCGGCACTCGGGCCTCACCCTGATGGAGAGGTATTCACCGTCACTGATCCAACGATGCTGTGCGACTTCAACCGAGACGGAGAGGTGGACTTAGCCGTCCGAACGCGTCGGCGGACTGGCATTTCCGGTTTCACTTTTGACGGCGTCGAACTGTTCTATGGGCCGGGACTCGTTGATGGAGCGCCGCCTGTACCGGATGCTTGGATTTCGGTCTCCCAGAGCAGTCGTGTACGTTGTGGAAACTCGGGCCTGCTGGTTTCGGGAACTTCGGGATCTTGGTTGCTTCCGTCGCTTGGGATGTAGAGCATTCGGCTGACGATAGTTTCAAGTGAGTCCAGAAACCTCTTGGTTTTTGGCAACAACTGTGCAACGCCCGCTGCTCAATCAAGCAGGTCGGTGTCAGAAGTGCTACGTCCGATGGGCAATTGAGTGAGGAGACACCATGCGCCTTTCAGCTTCATTTACTGTTCTAGCTGCCTTCCTGATGGTTGGTTGCCCCGATAAAGAAGATACCGACACGGATATGGGAACGGATACCGAAGTTGGTTCGGACACCGATACCGAAGAAGGGACTGACCCAGATTCGGACACTGACCCGGATTCAGACACTGATTCCGATACGGACTCTGACTCTGACTCTGACTCGGACACGGATTCGGATACCGATTCAGACACGGACAGCGACACTGATTCGGACACGGACAGCGACACTGATTCGGACACGGACAGCGACACTGATTCGGACACAGACACGGATGCTGACACCGACACCGACACCGACACCGACACCGATGCCGATACCGGCATCAGCGGAGACGACGGTGTCGTCCTGTTCACCGAGATCGTCGATGGAACGATGCTGAGTGATACTGGCGGCAACGTTGGACGTCCGACTTGGGTCGAATTGACCAATATTGGTGGCACGACCGTCGACCTGTCGATGTACAGCGTCGGATTCTTCTCGAATGCGAACACGACCCTGAACAGCTCTTCTGATCCGAGTCTCGCATTGTCGGGCATGCTGGCGCCGGGCGACTCCTTCGTGATCGGTATTGAGAACGAAGACCAGGCAGCACCGAGCTTCTTCAGTGTGTATGACAACCTCGCAGATGCCTACATCGGTACCAATGGACCGCCCAACGGTGATGACACCTTCGTGTTGTTCATGGGTGTCGCGACCGGAGATGCCACTGATGCCACTGTCGTCGACATCTTCGGCAGCGTTGGAACCGATGGTACCGGCGAAGGTTGGGAGTACTTGGACTCGTACGCATGCCGTTTGGCCAGCACCACAGCAGCCAACACCGTGTGGACTGCCTCCGAGTGGTTCAATGCGCCGGCCAACACTCTGGACGGCAACGACACAGAGTCTGCAGCGTCTAAGCTGCTTCGTCTGACAACTCCGTTCAGCTCTGCTTGCGATGTTGATGCGGACCTCGGTGATGTCGAAGACGTCGACGAAGACACCACGCCAATCCCCGCAGGCCGCTAGTCAACTAGCCCTGCCGACCCTCGGGTCACCCCCGGCCACGCCTCTCGCACCCGCGAGTCGCGTGGCCGCTTTCGTTTGTGCCTCCCCTTCGGCCGACCATCGCGTCGACTACTGCATTCTAGGATCGATAGGCCGCCACGATTCGCGGGTAGGACGGACGTTCCGCCTCACCAACTCCGAGAAGAGCGTGTAGCTGACATCGTCGGTGAACAGGCAGCGTGCCGTCGCGTCGCTGGTCACGACGAGTGCGTGAGGTAGGCGTTCTTCGCTCACCACCGCATCCACAAGGCTCGCTCGTGCCGCACCAGATGGACTCCAGGTGACCATGGCGTCTGGGGTGATGAGACAGCCGTCGTCTTGTGTGCCGTACATCAGGGTGACTACTTCCCCGGGGCCAACGACACCGAGCTCTACCAAGCGGTCGTTGACTGGGTCGGGCCGAAGACTGATGACCGTCACCAGAAGCATCCCAGCGACTCCAACCAGTCCCAGTCCAATGACCAGCGCCACCCACACCAAAGACACACCTGCGCTGCTGGGGCTTGCGGGCGGGTCTTGTCCGTAGAGTCGCTTTAGGGCGTCGTCATCGCGTGGCATGGCGATAGTGTAGCCGCAGACCGGTGCTGGGCATGGTAATCGATTGTTTGGAGGTTCTACATGTGGCCACTTTGGCTCTTGCTCGTCGCGTGCGGACCGTCTGAGATGGTGGAGACCGGAGACGACCCCGGTACTGAGTCCTCGGATGGCACCGACACGACCGCCGATACAGATGCGTCCACGGAAGTGGACGACGACACGGAGTTGGGAACAGACACTGACACGGATGCCGATACGGACGCCCCCGTTGAGCCTTCGCCGCGTCAGCTCGCTCGCCGTTGGCGTCTGACCTTCGAAGACGACTTTGACGGCCCGACCACGCCAAACGACCCCTGCTACGACGCGGTCACTACGCCACCCGTCTGCATGGACCGCTACTGGTCGACCGCCGACTGCGATGGTGCCATGCATGCCCAGGTGGCGGACCTGAACAAGTGTACGTGGGCGGTCTACGACATCTACAACTGGATGGACTGGGGCTTGTCGTCTCGCGGCGAAGGCATCAACGCATTGGACCCAGCCCAGGTCGCGGTGGTGGACGGTGAGCTGCGATTGTCCGCAGACCACGCCGCAGGGGATGGACCCTGGAACTGCGGCGTGGACCAACCGAACTCCTACGTCTCTAAGAACTGTCCCATTCGTGCCGGTGCGGTTCTCAGCAATCCCAACCACGCTCCGACCGGGTTTGACCAGGCCTACGGGCGCTTCGAAGTGCGCGCAATCATCCCCAACCAGCTCGGTGCATGGCCCGCACACTGGCTGCTTCCAACAGATGGAGGCTGGCCGAATGACGGCGAGATCGACATCATGGAGGCTGTCGCTCACGACCCGACAGATGTTCACGGCAGCTTCCACGGAGGCATGGATGTCGATGATGTGCGCGTGCATCACTCCAGCGGAAACCACCACAACCCTGGTGAGCCGCGTTTCGCCGAAGACTGGCACACCTACGCGGTGGAGTGGACACCCGACCGCCTGCGGTTTTACGTAGACGACTGGATGACCGGCGAGCTGATGGCGGGTACGCCGCTGATTGGTGACGTCATTGGAGCGAACGATGGCTCGCTCATTGGCTCGGAATGGCCAGCTTTCCCCGTCGATATTCCAGACGACCCGTTCTACTTCATCCTCAACACCTCGGTCGTCAAGACGGGGGGTTGGGACATTGATTTGTTTGAACGACTCGAACACCGCATTGACTGGGTTCGGGTGTACGAAGGATGTCCGCCAACAGATGACTCGTGCGGGATTGTTGGCTCTGGGTCCGGCAACATCAGCAATCGCTTCTGGATGAGCAGCGCCAAGTGGGCAGCATCCTTCCGCGTCAGCCACACCGGTGACTTCAACGGAGACGGCCTAGACGACCTGTTGCTGCAGACCGCTCTAGACCAGCACGCGACCTACTGGATGCCTGGCCACGCCGTGGATGGCTTCGACCACGAGCGCACGGTGACCACTGTGGACGGCATGTCTGCGGCAAGCTGGGATGCTCAAGCCCACACGATGGTCGTCCTCGACGTCAACGGAGATGGCTTTGACGACGCGTTGCTTGTGCCACGTGGCTCGGGCCCCACGCGCGCAGTTCTCGGAAGTGAGCAAGGGCCGTCGGACGTTGTGAACTTGACCTCGCGTGCGAGCTGGTCAGGACACGAACCGGTGGTGGGGGACTTCAATGGAGACACCCGTGCGGATGTCTTGCTGTTGCCGACCGGACCGACCGGTACGGCCTTGCGGTTGTTGGGACGGGGAGATGGCCTTGAGACGGCTACGGACGTGACCAATGCTGCCGGCATGAACGCCTCCCGGTGGACACTGAGCCGCCGCATTCCCCATGTGGCGGACCTAGATGGCGACGGTGATGATGACCTGCTGCTCCAGCCGCGCACCCGCACCCAGTTCCCGATTGTGCTGCTGTCCACGGAGACGGGCTTCCTACTGTACGATGACTGGACCGACGAAGGTGGCATCACAGACGCCATCTGGGCGGCATCTGACCATCGTCTGCATCTGACCGACATGGACGGTGACGGCGACGCAGATGTCTTGCTGCAAGGGCGAGGCGGTGCCGACCTGACAACGTTCGCCCGCAACAACGGTGGAACACTAGGCACCGCGCTGCCCTGGACCTTCCGGTTCGGACTGAGTGCGACCGACTGGGCGGAGAACTCTCACGCCCCACTCTGGGCAGATGTGAACGGCGACGATGCCGTGGACTTGCTGCTCGTAGGAAGGCAAGCCGCGGATACAACCTGGGCATTGTTGAGTGAAGACGGCGAGTTTTCGGATGCTGTGGACTGGACGCGGCGCAATGCCCTCGGACCCGCCAACTGGTCGTCCCGCACCCACGAACCTCTAGCGGCGGATGTCGATGGAGATGGCGCTGACGACGTCATCTTGAGAGGGCGCGCCGACGGTGACAACACGTTGCTGCTGTTCGGAGAGCTTCCTGTAGATGGACCACCCGGATAGGTGTCGGCATGACTTCAGCTTCTGTCCAGACCTACGCCGAGCAAGCCCTGTACGGCATCACCCTTGCGGAGAAGCTCCAGGCATGGCCCGAGGTAGATGTTCGTGGTGGGGCTGCACACACGCGTCCGCTGCTGCCAGGACGCCCGAAAGAACTGGCGCTGCCAACGTCCCACCGCAAGCTGCCCAGCGTGTGGAAAGCGGACCTTCAGGCCAATGATGGGCGTGCTCGGGTACTCCATGAGCTCGCGAATCACGAGCTGCAAGCCATTGAGCTGATTGCGCTGGCGTTGTTGCGCTGGCCAGACGCTCCCGCCGGGTTTCGCCGTGGATTGGTCGCCACGCTTCGAGATGAGCAGCGCCACTGTGCCATGTACCTGGCTCGTCTTCGTGCGTGTGGGGAAGATGTCGGCGTGGTGCCCGTGAGCCGCTTCTTTTGGGACACGTTGGGCGGCGTTCAGACCCCTGAAGCGTTCTTGGCGGGGCTCTCCCTGTGCTTTGAGGTCGCCAACTTGGACTTCTGCCAGACCTGGCGAACGCGCTTTGCGGACGCGGGTGACCACAAGACCGCGGATGTTCTGTCAGTGGTGTACACGGACGAAATCCGGCATGTGGCCCATGGTCTGGTGTGGTTTGACCGGTGGACAGAGGGCGACCGTATCGATGCATGGGAGCAGCACCTTCCGCCGCCACTCACCCCCGCTAGAAATCGGGGTCCACAGTTCGACCGTGTCGGGCGCTTGTCCGCCGGGTTCACTGAGCAGGAGGTCGAGCGCCTGCGTACTGTCGGAGGCTCTCGCGGTCGCCCAGGCCGCGTGATCTGGTTCGATGCTGGCATTGAAGAGGTGGTCAGCGGCACGGCTCGAAGCACGATTTCCACCCGTGTCTCCGCTGATCTAGCCGTTCTACCAATGTTCTTGTGTGCGACGCACGACACCGTCGTCGCTCCGCGTCCGTCGCCAGCATTCTGTGGCGCTCTCGCGGATGCGGGCTTTGTCGTGCCGCGGTTCGTCGACTCACTCACGCGCGCCGAGCTGGGGGTTCACCCACTTGGCTCGGTCGAGCCCTGGGGCCCCAACCCAGATGTTCATGTCCCGGATGATGTCGAGGTGTTGGGCCGCACGCCCGAGTGGAACCCGGCGTGGCAGGCCTTGTCCTCCAAGACGGCGACCGCGCGGCAGTTTCACACCCTAGACGTCCCCGGGCTCGTTGCAGACCGTGGCTCGGTTTGGACAGAAGAGCAGGACCTCGGCGACGGTGCGTGGGTCATCAAGGCCCCGTTTAGTGCGTCAGGTACGCAGCGCATCCGAGGCCGCGGGCCACTGTCAGACGCCCACCGTACCTGGCTTCTTCGCCAACTCGAGCGCCATGGCGAGGTCCTGGTGCAGCCTTGGTACGAGCGCGTGCTCGACCTGTCGGTGCATGTGACGGTTGACGATGACGTGCGTATTGACGGCATCAGCCGCTTCGAGACGGCTCCCAATGGTGCGTACACAGGCGCTTGGCTGGGGCGTTGGACTCGGGGGCTACCCGCGCAGATACAGCGCGAGATTCATGGCGGCGGAGACAGTGAGCCGGTGGAGCCGATTCTTCTGGCTGCTGCACGACGGGCTGGCGAGTGGGCGCAGTCTCTGGGCTACCAAGGCCCGCTGTCGATCGATGCCGCAGTGGTTCGCGAAGAGGGGCGCTTGGCCGTGCACCCGTGGCTGGAGACCAACGCACGCAACACCCTCGGACGCATCGCTATGGCCCTGTCCGAGCGCATTGATGCACGCAGCTACGGTCGCTGGCACGTCTCCCGCCGCACTCCCGCTGCCGTAGATGCCCTGAACAAGCAGCTGTCCGAGAGTCCAGTCCGCTTGCGGCACGGGCGCATCGAGCGCGGGTTGCTCGCCACAACTCCTGTGCAAACGGCAACGTCGCTGCTGACATGGCTCGACGTGTCAACCACCGCCCCGACCGGTTGACAACCCGTTATTGGCGGCCAAGTAAGCGACTGCCAACGCACTCGAACCGGAGAGTTTGCCTATGTCCTCGCGCCGGCGCGACGAAGACGGTGACGTCAAAGTCCGCAAGAAGACAGATCTTAAGAAGCCACGGATGTACAAGGTCCTGGTGCACAATGACGACTACACCACCCAGGAATTTGTGGTGTTCATCCTTGAGCAAATCTTCCGTCTGACCACCCCAGCCGCTACCCGAATCATGCGTCACATCCACAACACGGGTATTGGTGTTGCCGGTGTGTACACGCGTGATGTTGCGGATACGCGCGTAGACCAGGTCATGGACCTCGCGCGCCAGGCGGGCTTTCCGCTGCAGTGCTCAAGCGAGCCAGACGAGTAGGTCTGTCAGGTACGGCGAAGCAACAGCAAGAATGCGTCGTCTTTGCCGTCGTCACCGACCACCACGTCGTCTGAGACGGACAATCCGAGGCCTTCGCAGGCGCTGATGAACTCGGTCAGCCAGGGGCGCCCCGGGTCGGTGAGCCAGCCGGTACCGTTGGGGCCAATGAAGCGTTCGTAGGCCCGCGCCAAGATGTCCGGCATCTCGATGGTGTACAGGACGTCGCTGCCAATGACATGGTCGAAGCTACGTTCACGTACGCCCGCCGGCAGTGTGCCGTGCCAATCGAACGTCTCGTACCGAAGTGCGGTGATGCCGTTGTTGTGCATGTTTCTGCGCAGGAAGGCCTCGGTGTCCGGATGCTGATCGGTGGCGACAACCCGTGCACCCATCTTTGCGGCCACCAGGCTTGGCAGGGCCAGACCGCAGCCGAGCTCCAGCACGGAGCGACCGCGCAGCGAGGTGGTGCTCAGACGTTGGCACAGCCCACGTGCCGCCGGCCAAGTGACGCCGAACATCGGACACAGGTTCTGGTAGTTGGCGTGGACCTCGGGCCCGCGATTCGCAAGGACCGTGCAGGCATCCTCAAAGTTCGCGATACCGTCAATGGTCAGCGCATGTCCGCCGACGGACTCTACCCATCGCCGTAGCGTGTACATCTAGCTGCGCAGGCGCGCGACCAAGGCGCGGGCTTCAGCGTCCAGACCCTCGGGTGCGTCTCCCAAGGGCAAGCGGCACTGACCAACTGCGAGGCCCAGCGCTCGCATGGCGGCCTTTGCTGGAATCGGGTTGGGCGCGGCTAAGGTGGATTCCCAGCTGTAGCTCTCGATGAGCTCGGCATTCAGTCGTCGCGCTGTGGCGAGCTCACCGGCGTCAACAGCGTCAATGACAGCCTTGATGCGTTCACCGGCCCAGTGTGTCGCCACGCCAATCACGCCAACGGCCCCAACAGACAACAGCGGAAGGGTCAGTCCGTCATCACCCGAGTACACCTGAAAATCGGCCGGTGCCTCGGCGATGACCCGGGCAGTCTCTGCAGGATTACCGGCGGCGTCCTTGAGACCAACAATGGTCTCGACTTCATTCGCCAGGCGGATGATGAGGTCGGTGTCTACCTTTCGACCCGCACGCGAAGGAATGTCGTATAGAACGACCGGGGTCTTAGTAGCGCCAGCGACGGCCTTAAAGTGCTGCTCTAATCCCGCTTGTGAAGGGCGGTTGTAGTACGGCGTGACCACGAGCAGCCCGTCCATACCCATGTCGGCTGCAGCCTTGCTCTGGGCAATGGCGTGCGCTGTGTCGTTGCTTCCCGTTCCTGCGATGACTGGGCAATCCACGGCATCTCGAACGGCTCTGAAGAGCTGGAGCGTCTCTTTGGGGGACAGAGCTGGCGACTCACCGGTGGTGCCATTGACCACGAGTCCGTCGCTTCCGTGGGCAACGAGCCACTTGGCGAGTGCCGCCGTTGCGTGGAGGTCTAGGTCGCCATTGGGTGCGAATGGGGTGACCATGGCCGTGAGAACACGACCGAAGCGAGCGGGTGAGAGCTGTCCCATGCGGACCTCCTAATGATCGACCGCGTAGCGCTGTTCCTGTTGGGCTGCCAGCTCCGTCTGTCTTGACGAACTTTCGCTTTAGAAATGTACAGAATGGACCGAAGAGAGCCGATGGAGGTCCTGTGTCCACAGTTCTGGAAGGCGTGCGATCTGGACAGTCTCGTTGCGGCGTAGGATTTAGTCGGGCAGTGGACGAGTGCGAAGCCGTTGAAGAGGCCCGAGTCGCATCGGCTGAGGCGCTGGACGGCGCTGGAATAGATGCGGTCTTGGTGTTCGCTACGGCTGGCTACGATCAGGACGCAATCGCGGTCCAGCTCGCCACACAGCTACCGCCGGGCACGCCCGTCATTGGATGCTCGGGGGAAGGCGTCATCTGCCATGGCGTCTCGTCTGAGCAGGCGAACGCTCTGGTCTTGGTGGCGTTCTCGTCGGACTCTCTGCGGTTTGTACCCGTGTTCAGCGAAGGGTTGTCGGGTGACGAAGAGCGCTGCGGTGTTGAGCTGGCCGAGCAGGTGTCTGGTTTGCCAGATGCGCAGGTACTCTTGCTCTTTCCAGACGGCCTAGCGGGGAACGTCTCCAAATTGTTCCCGGCTTTAGACGCAGGCTGTCCCAATGTGGAAATCCTAGGTGGCACGGCCGGCGACATGCTGGCATTCAACAAGACCTTCCAGTATGCAGACGGGCGCGCGCTGAGCAATGCTGTGTGTGGCCTCGTCATCTGTGGTCCAGTTGATGTCACCACACAAGTCAATCACGGCTGTCGGCCGGTCGGCCGGGAGATGACCGTCACCGAGTCTGACGGACGGCTCGTTGGCACGATGGACGACCGACCGGCTTGGGAGGTCATGCAAGACTACGTGGGGAACCGACCCCGATTTGATGCGATGGACAGCGCACACTTCGCGTTGGGCCGACGCGTCGAGGTCCCGAGTGGCGTCGACTATGGCGACTACATCATTCGAATGCCCTTGGGCGTGAACTTAGAGACCGGCGAGGTCATGTTTCCCGGCGGCTTGGAGCAGGGCACGGTTGTCCGACTGACGCGTCGCGACCCGACCCGAATCACCGAGTCGGTTGTTCGTGCGTCGTGTGCGCTTCGCGAGAGTGCCCCCAACGCATTTGTCGTGCTGCAGTTCGACTGTGCGGGTCGTGGGGGCTTGCTCTTTGGCGACAGGACTACGGCATCCATCGCGCAGCCAGTGCAGGATGCATTTGACGACTGTCCGGTGGTTGGACTGCACACGTTTGGTGAGATTGCCTCTCTGGGCGGTGCCACAGAGTTCCACAACTACACGGTCGTTCTGGTTGCGCTGTCGGAGGGTGAGTAGAATGAGCCCGGCCGACCGTATTGCGGAGCTTGAAGAACGACTTGAGCGCTGCAGGTCCGAGCGACGGATTGTGGATGAAGAAGTGCAGCTGCTCGTTCAGGCTGAACGTCGGGGCTACGCCATGGAGCGGGACCTCGAACGCCAGATGGACCGGATGCGTAAGCTCAATGCCTTCACGCTCTCGACCGCACGGGCTCGTTCCGCAGGGGCCGTTGTTCGGGCGTGGGTGGCGTTGATTCGGGATGTCTACCCGGTACCCATGGTCGTGGGCGTCGTCTTCGACGATGGCCAGGCCGAAGTGGTTGTGCATCGAGATGGTCAGGAACAACAAGAATTTCAGGTCGATTCCTGGTTCCACTTCTACGACCTACAAGAGCTGCCGTCGTGCCAAGCCGTGCACGAACAGCCAGAGGCCGACATCTGCCGGGTGCTCGACATTGTGGATGGGTTGGACCCGCCGGCTGACCTACACCCGCGTCGCGAGGCCGAGGTCAATGTTGTACTGACTGCGCGAGGCCAGGACGGAACCCCGCGTGGCCTGCTCGTCGCCACACTGCCGCGTGGTCAGAGTCGCGGATACCTGGAAGCCGAGCCACGGCGGAATGACGAGCCGTTTCTTCAGATTGTTCGCGGCGACGTTGAAGTGACCTTGGACGCGGTCCAGATGAATCGCCAACTGCATGAAGCGCGGCAAGACCTCGAAGAGCGGGTAGAGGTTCGAACGCACCAGCTCACCCGTGTGAACGACCGCCTCGAGGACAGTCTTGAGAAGCTGCGCGCAACGCAGAGCGAGCTGATTGAGGCATCGCGGCTGGCAGGTATGTCCGAGGTTGCAACCGGTGTTCTGCACAATGTAGGTAACGTCCTTAACAGCGTCAATGTGAGCGCATCGATGGTCTGCGGCAAGGTGGAGGGTCTGCTGGATGGCCGACTTGAAGCGCTGGCGATTCTCTTGGCGAATGAAGAGATGGACCTTTCTGACCCAGCCCGACGCGCTCAGATTGCGCAGTACGTCCGCAAGCTCGCCTGTAAGCTGCATGCAGACAGAATCGCTGTGGTTGGCGAGGCCAAGCAACTGTCGAAGAACATCGACCACATTCGTCGGATTGTGGCTACCCAGCAGTCGTTTGCCAAGGCTGCCGGAGTGAGCGAGGTGTGCACGGCCCAAGAGCTGGTGGACGATGCACTCACACTCAACGCCGAGCTGATTGCCCAGAATAGCGTCGGCGTCGCGTGTGAGGTCGATGACCTGCCATATTTGAGCATTGACCGGCACAAGGTCCTACAGATTCTGGTCAACCTGATGTCTAATGCCGTTCAGGCGGTCGTACCCGCACGTGAAGATGGGCGTCAGATGTGGGTTCGATGCCAGAAGGAAGAGGCCTTCTTGTCGTTTCGGATACGCGACAATGGCATTGGTATTCCGCCGGCCAACCTCTCTCGTGTGTTTGCTCAAGGCTTCACCACGCGTGCAGATGGCCACGGGTTTGGCTTGCATGCGAGTGCGTGCGCGGCTCGGGAGCTGGGTGGCGTGCTGACCTGTGACAGCCGGGGGCCGGGTCATGGGGCCACATTCCTGCTGCAGTTACCGTTGGAGTGTTCGATTGCTGTGTAGTGAGTTGGCCGTCGGGCACTAGGAGCCAAACACGGGCATGGATTTGCACCGTGATTGCAGGTTGTGGGAAGGGGAGAACAACCGTTGAGTAGTGACTCGTTACAACGTCGTCATTAGGCGGCCGCCTTCACTGCAGTCTAGGGTAGCTTCCTGCAAACTTGACGTCGGTCACCCTTGTCGCGCGGGTCGAAGGCACCAGAACCAACGAGAGAGTCGGAATGCTTGAGTTCCTTATGAGCCTGTTCAACACCGATGACTTTCCGGCGCGGTGGCACTGTGGGCAGTGGTCGGACACCCATGGGTGGGTGCACATCACATCCGACCTCATGGTGTTCATGGCCTACATGGCTATTCCGGTTTTGTTGGGCATTATTTACGTGCGTAGGCGTGGAGATATTCCGTTCCCGCGTATCGTCGCCCTCTTCGTGGTGTTCGTCTTCGCCTGTGGCACCACCCATCTGCTCGAAGCCATCATCTTCTGGAAGCCAATGTACCGACTGGCAGGGGGACTCAAGCTCATCACCGCTTTGGTGTCTTGGGCAACCGTGCTCTCCCTGATTCCTGTCGTTCCGCGCATGATGTCCATGCGCTATCCAGAGGCTCTGGAATTCGACGTTCGACAACGTACGTCCGAGCTTCAACTCAACGCGGTTGCATTGGAGCAAGCCAGGGGCGATCTGGCCACATCAAACACAGCATTACAGGGACGAAACTCTGACATGGAAGAGTTCGTCTACACGGTCTCACACGACCTTCGTACGCCCTTGGTCACCATGAGTGGGTTCGTCGACCTGGCCGCTGAGTCGCTGGAAGGAGACCCAGAAGAGACCCGCCGACATCTCCAACGCATTCGGAGCGCGGGCGTTCGCATGCAGGCGCTGCTCGAGGATTTGCTGACCATCAGCCGAATCGGAAATGGCCAGCATCAACCCTCTGAAATCAACCTCGATGATGTGGTAGAAGGCGTGTTGGCGCCACTGCGCGGTCAGCTTGAAGAGGACGGTATTCAGGTAGAGATTCGTGGCCCTCTAGGCACGCTCTGGGCGGACCGTGAGCGACTCACGCAGGCCATGGAGAACCTCATCACGAACGCGATTAAGTATGGCAAAGGCCAGACCAGAGTGTCGGTGGAGGCCGGTCTGGACAGCATTATTGTAAGTGTCGAAGACAACGGTCGCGGCGTACCCACTGAGCATGCCGAGCGTGTCTTCCAGCTCTTCGAGCGACTGCACAGCGACGAACAAGGAACCGGGGTCGGACTCGCGATTGTGGCCCGTGTTGCGGAGCGACATGGTGGCCGCGCGTGGGTTGATGAATCGGACCTCGGAGGAGCACGCTTCCGATTGGAGTTTCCCAATGCACTCTGAGCCACCCATCCTCCTTGTAGAGGACAATAATGACCATGCCGAGCTAATTCTGGGCGCGTTGGCTCGAGCCGGCGCACGGTGCCATCGACTGCCCAACGGCGATGAACTGTCGCACTACCTGATGGCTCGCAGCTCACCGCCACAGCTGATTCTGCTCGACCTCAAGATGCCTGGCCGCTCGGGGCATGAGGTTCTCAAGTGGCTCCGCGAGACACCGGATACCCGTGCAATTCCAGCCGTGGTGTTGACCACGTCCGAAGCGCGAGGTGACCAGGAAAAGGCTCTTCTCGCCGGTGCGAGCGGGTTCGAGGTCAAGCCAAGTGGACTGGAGCCGCTACGGGAGCTCGCAGCACGGCTGGTCAGGCGATGGCTGGTACCCAATATCGATGGCCCCATTATCCACGTCATCACTTCGGATCCAGACGTTGTACAGCTTGCCCGGGAGGCGGCGGCACTCATCGACCCCAAGGCTACTGTGGGCATCCTGAAGACAGCTTCGGAACTGACCGGAGGGTCGAGAGATATCCTCGTCTGGCATCGGAGCGCAGATGACGACGTCAAGACAGTCGTTCAGATGGCCGAGGCCCCTCTGGTCGTCATCACCGAAGAGGCCAGTGCCGCCCTCATCGGTGAGGGGGTTGATGAGGTCTTGCCCCGAATCGGATGCACCGCGAGTTGGCTGGCTCAGTGCATGCGTCACGCCCAAGAGCGAGTGCGGCTTACCAAACTCGTGGAGGAGAGAACGGCGGACCTGGAAGCGTTCGCGTCCCACGCCGCCCACGACCTAAAGGCGCCAGCTCGACGAATGTCCCAGTTTGGCGAGCTGTTTGCCGCCAATCCAACGGGCGAGAACGCCGAGACATGTTTGCACTACATGATGGAAGCGGCAACCACGATGACCTGTCTGGTCAGAGACCTTCTTGTCTTTGCCCAATCTAGCGCGCACGAATCGCTCACTGAGGTCGAAGCCTCGTCGTGCTTGGAGGAGTCTCTGGCGCAGCTCGCGGGGCCTTTGGAAGAGGTGAAGCCGATTGTGCGCATTGCCGACCTGCCGAGCGTTGTTGGTTCCCACAGAGCCTTGGTGCAGGTCTTTCAGAACCTCGTGGAGAACGCGCTCACCTACCGAGACCCAGGTCGAGCGCTGATCATTGAGATCGGTAGTCGTCTGCGTCCTGACAGTGGGGTCACGCTCACGGTGAGCGACAATGGCCGCGGCATCAAGCGGTCGGATGCCAAGCGCGTGCTCCAGCCGCTCCAGCGCGCTGCTTCAGATGTACCGGGCACCGGACTTGGCCTCGCTATCGTCACGCGGGCGATGCGGAGTATGGGAGGTACTCTGCGAATGGCAAGTGAAGTGGGGGTTGGTACCACTTTCTTACTCGATTTCCCGCCGATGGCTGACGAGTAGGCGTCCTGCGTCGCTACCGTGAACGACACCGGGTTTGGCGTGATCTAAGGCAGCCCACAGAGGATTCGCTCAGCCTGCCGCATCCATTACACGCCCAATCTCATCGAACAGCTGTTCGTCACTTAGAACAGGCTTACTCACGTATCCGTCGAACCCGGCTTTCAGCAGTCGCGCTTTGTCCAATGCCGAAGAGTGACCGGTAAATGCAATGACGGGCACACCCTGCGCGACCTCTCGCAACCGACCCAATAGTTCCGTGCCGCGCATGCCCGGTAGTTCGATGTCGCTGAGAACGGCGTCGGGCCGGGTCAACTGGATTCCAGCAATGGCTGAGGCCGCATCTGGGTAGACATCAACGTGAAATCGGTCTTCCACCATCAGTTCGATGAGAAAGCGATCTGCCGCACTGTCGTCGACGATTGCCAGGCGCTTCATGTGGCCTCCGACGCATCGAATCGGTGAGTCCACAGCGCCGTGAACATGCCTTGCGACGTGCGACCCATGGAACAGTCCCCAACACTCGCTCTTCCTGCATCACCGATGGAGCTTGCTGCTGCCGTCGCTGGACGTCGTCTGGCGGTCGTGTCCATCAACATGTGCATGTTGGGCCTCGTCCTTGTCTGTCGGCTCGACAGGCCAGCAGATTTAGGCCCCCAGTGCGTAGTCCCAACAACAGCCCTCTGCCCGCGTTCTAGGCTGGGGGCCGTTTGGAGCGACGCAGCCGAGGCGAACTTACGCTAGCGTGTGGTAGACATTCTGAACGTCGTCATCTTGCTCAAGCCTGTCCACGAGCTTCAACACGTCCTCCGTCTGCGCGTCGTCGAGCTCGGTCAGTGTCTGCGGGATGTACTCGGAACCGGATGATTTCGGCTCGATACCCTTGGCCTCGATGGCGGACTGGAGCGTACCGAAGTCGGTGAAGGCGCAGCGGATGACCAAGATGGGGTTTCCTTCTTCGTCTTCGTCGTCCTCCAGCTCTTCCAGGCCGTGGTCGATGAGCTCTAGCTCTAGGTCGTCACGGTCGAGCCCCTCTGCGTCGAGCTTGAACACACCCATGCGCACGAACATGTAGGCGACAGAGCCGGACGTGCCAATGCTGCCGTCGCACTTCTTGAAGGCCAGACGGACGGTTGCGATGGTGCGTGTGGGGTTGTCGGTAGCGGTCTCGATCAGGATGGCGATGCCGTGGGGCGCGTACCCTTCGTAGATCAGCTCTTGGTAGTCCTCGGTATCGACGCCCGTTGCCCTGCTGATGGCACCGTCGATCTTGTCCTTCGGCATGTTTACCGAACGTGCATTTTGAATAGCCCGACGTAGTGACGGGTTGTAGTCGGGGTTCTCACCACCCGCCTTGACGGCAATGGTGATTTCCTTGCCTGCGCGGGTGAAGGCCTTGGCCATGCGGTCCCAACGGCGAAACATGGTGTGCTTACGCTTTTCGAACATCCGACCCATCAGGCCCTCCAGCGGCGCACTTCATAATGCATCGCGGTGGACGAGGGTGGGGGATTGGGGCATGACAACTCACTAGGAGAACTTCCATGAAGACACTGACCCTTCTGTCGCTACTTATCGCCGGACCCGCACTGGCCTCTGACATTGCCATCTACGAGGGCAGCAGCCAGGTTGGAGAAGTCCAATCGGACGGCGATGTGTACGTGGGCAGCAGCGACCGTGGCGACTTCCAGTCCGACGGCGACGTGTACGTGGGCAGCAGCCAGGTCGGCCGGGTCGAGTCAGACGGTGACATCTACCGGGGAAGCTCCCAGATTGGCCGCATTGAGTCCGACGGTGACCTGTACATTGGCAGCTCCCAGGTGGGCCGTATTGAGTCGGATGGAGACATCTACAAGGGCAGCTCACAGTGGGGAAATGCACGTAATTGCAGTGACCATGGTGATTACCGAGCCGTTGCCGCGTTCCTCGTGTTCTTCTCCGACTTCCTGTAGAACTCCGGTAGAGTATTTGCCCGGGAAGGGGCGTCAAATGAGGAGTTTTCCCTGTGGCTCAAGTTGAATCATTGCTGAAGATGCTGCGCTCCCAGGGTGGCGATCTGCTGCGTATTACGCGCGGGTCACCGCCTGAGTTTACGAAGAATGGCGCTCCGATTCGGCTGTTTTTCCCAACGGTCTCCGAGGGAATGCACGACCGTCTCGTCATGGCCCTGTTGACCCCGGCACAGTCGCGGGCTGTGACTCAAAAACAGCCGATTTCGTTTGTCTATGACGCCGGAGAGCTGGGAGTCTACGACGTCGATATGTCTGCTGGATTGCGCGGGGTGTCGTCCGTTCGGCTTCGCCGTGGCAGTGGGGCAACGCCCGCTCCGGTCGTGCGGGACACTGTTCTGCCACAGCAGCGAACGGCGGACTTGGACATGCTGTTGGCCCGTGCGATTGAGGCGAAGGCCAGCGATGTTCATCTGTCCACAGGAGCAACACCGGTAATTCGTGTAGACGGTCGACTTCATAGACTAGGTCAGAGCGTTTCTATTGACGAAGCGATTGCCAAGTGGCTGAGCCCCGAACAGAAGAATCGCGTAGAGAGTGGTCAGTCGGTGGATATCGGCATCGACTATCATGACAGTCGCCTACGTATCAATGTCTACCTGCACTTTGGTGGAACGGCTATTGCGGTTCGCATTCTGCCAGCGGCCGCTCCCAAGCTCATCTCGCTGCAGCTTCCGGGCGAAGCGATGGCGCTGTCGACGATTGGTCAGGGACTAGTGTTGGTCTCCGGTCCAACCGGTTCGGGCAAGAGCACCACTGTCGCTGCCATGGCACAAGAGCGTCTTCGTATCCAGGGCGGGCTTCTCATTACGTTGGAAGACCCTATCGAGTTCACCATTGCGAGTGGTCGTCATGGGTTGGTGCGGCAGCGTCAGATCGGTCGTGATGTGCGCAACTTTCCAACCGGCTTGCGAGATGCACTGCGCGAGGACCCGGATGTTCTTGTGGTCGGGGAAATGCGCGACCCGGAGACGATTGCCCTAGCTCTCACAGCGGCAGAGACGGGCCACTTGGTCTACGCCACGCTTCACAGTCGGTCCGCTGGGGCTTCTGTGGAGCGCATTGTGGACACCTACCCGGCTGGACGCCAATCCCAGGTTCGCGCTCAGCTCGCGCTGTCTCTGCGTGGTGTCATCTGTCAGCAGCTAGTGCCTCGGGCGACAGGCAAGGGGCGGGTCCCAATCGTTGAGGTGCTGCGCAGCACCAGCGCTGTTCAGAACGTGATTCGCGAGGGCCATACTGCCAAGATCACCAATGTCATGGACCTGGGGCGTGCCGACGGCATGGTCTCTATGCAGACAGCGATTTCAAACGCGGTTGCGAACGGCACTATCAGTCGTGACTCGGCGCTGAAACCAACCCGGTAGCGCTATGGGCCGACGCTTGTGCCAGGTAGGGGACCGGTTCGGTCGGCCTGGACGAAGCCGCGGTATTCCAGGCGAAGTCCACGTGCGGTGTCGTCGCCAATCATGTCTGCGTAGAACTCGGTGGAGTCAATGAACCAGCCGTCCCACTCTGCGAGCACGGGAGAGGCGTCGAGCTCACCCGCAATCAAAGGCAGCGTGTTTGAGTTGCCACGGAATTCCGCGTCTACATCTCCGAGCTCTTCGAATGTGCACTCGAACTCGCCCTCCAAGAGAAACTCGGCGGTCGAGTCCACCACGATGTCCACCGGGGTGGTGCACAGCTCGCGCTTCACCATGACTGGGCCGGCAAAGGCCCTCACCTCGAGTGTTGCGGTTCCGCTGTAGGTGCCGGGAGAGGCGGCGACAACATCACCGGGGCCTTCGACATCTGGGAAGTCCGTCCATGGAGTACAGGCGGCGAAAGCAAGGGCTGTGAGTGCGACGCGCATGGGGAACCTCCAAGTTCAACATACGGTCTGTGTGGCGAACGTCCAAAGGCATTCGTAGAAAAATTTTCTACACAGTGATTTGGACGTGTTCTCCAGCCGTGTATCTTGGCATTCCTTAGGACGGAGGCCGATTCCCTTAGTTCTGTGTGGGAATGTATAATCCCGTCACAGGTCGAACAAAGGCCGGATCATAGAAGCATGCCGCGCTCACTATGGAGCCGGGAGGCCGTCTACTGTCGGGGAGGATCAGTAGAAGGCGCTCAATCAGTACACCTACAACCCGGCCTGAATCGATCGATCAAATACGTCGGTGTGGTAACACGCGTGCGGTAGGGTGCACTCGCTGTCAACAGCGGTACCGAGCGGATCCGTGCTTCCTGACCGAACGGACTATTGGCCGCAAAGCTCCCGACGCGCGTCGGTCCACGTGCCCGGTTGAATTGAATCGACCTGACCTAGAAAGTCTGAAAATGCTTCCAGGCGGACGTGCGTGTCTGAACAGGCAGCGGCCGTGACTGGCTGCTCTGATTTGACGCTGGTGCACAGCGGGCTGTCCGAGCCACACAGCTCGCAGATGTAGACGCGAACTTGAATGCAGACGGGATCATCAAAAGCATCTGCGAACGGGGAGATATCGACTGTCTGTTCAGTACAGCGCGTCGCTACGCAAGCCGCGTCTAGGCGGGTGCTTGTCGGGGCGGCCTGTGGGTGCTGGGTCCATGAGGCTCGCAATCGCTCAACATCTGTCTGTTGACGGCATGCCTCGGTGGCCCGCTGCTCCGCGCTGGCGCGCTCTGTGTCTTCGGCCGGGGCAGTGGTGGTGTGGGAGACGCAGTCTTGTGTGCCTGGCGCACACATGGACCACTGTGAGGAGGCGACGCACATCCAACCGTCGTCCGCGACGGCGGTCAGGGGCAGCAAGCAGACGTGTAGTGTGGCCAACAATCGTCTGAGCATCGTTTCTCCTCCGGGGGCAGTGTTGAGGATGAGACCGCTTGCGTCAACGATGAAACGCAAGGCCATCGCCTGTCGTAGGATGGTGACATGACTGCCGCCTCCGCCCCATTGACCACACATGATTGCGATGTCTTTGTCATTGACGTGCCTGCCGACTGGCAGAGAGTGGATGGGGCGGACGGAATTCATGCGTGGGCCGAACCCAACCTGGAAGAACACCTGATTGTTGGTGGCTACCACTTAGCTGCGCCGGCGGGATCCGAAGAGCGCGCCGGCTATGTCGAGGACTTGGTGCGGCTGGAGCTAGAGGAGTTGGCGCGTTTGGGGGCCGGCCGAATTGTCGTGCGCCGAAGCCGTCGCGACGGAGACAGTGCCGTCATGGCGATTGTGACCGGGATCGACGGCACCAACAGTCTGGTTTTTGCCTACTATTTCGTGGTTTCGGCGTCTACGGTAGTGAAGCTGAAGTTCCAGCGGGTGGGGCTTGAGGTGTCTGAGCGTGACGTTCTGGTCCGAGCGGCATCGTTCGCAGTAACGCTGAAAATTCGCGAAATTCATGCCGCAGAGTGATGTTCTTCTGGTAAAACTTGGCGGGTTTTGGTGGCCGTTGTTTTTGCGGACACCGGGACCGTGCAGGGGGGGAAGGACCATGCGATGTTTGGCGATGAGCGTGGCCTTATTGGCGTGGTCGTCCGCGTTGGCACAGCCGTCTCCTTCTGCGCCTGATGATTCCGTGGTGGCCTCTATGGCGCTGCCCGCGGTGACCATGAGACAGCGCACTGTCGAGCCTGCGCTGGTTCGGGGACGCGCTGCAGCAGACTCTGGTGACTGGCAGGCGGCCGTACCGCTGCTTGAGCTGGCAGTAGAAGAGGAAGCGGGCAGTCTGCGTACTCTTCGCTCGCTTGGCCACGCCCATGCCTTTGCCGGTGACCTAGATGCGGCACATACCGTCCTTTATCGGGCTGCCTCCATCGACCCAAGCCATGCGCCAACCATTGAAATGCTGGCCGTCGTTCGGTTCCGGCAGGCGGACTACGAAGGTGCTTTGTCGATGTTCGAGCGACTCGGTCGGCTACAACCGGACGGTGTTGTGGCGTGGCTGGGTCAAGGTCGTGCCGCATTGATGATCGCCTCTCCAGACAAAGCCATTGAGCCGCTTCAGCGAGCGATTGCTCTGGGCGAGCGGGCCGCTGTGGAGCCGTGCGTAGACGCTCTCAAGCAGCTGGGACGACGCCAGGAAGCCCGTCAGCTCGAACGTGAGCACCGCCGATAAGACAGCGTCTAGGTCGGTAGCCGCACTGCCCGACGTTCTGGCGGGTCCAGCGTGGCGCAGACGCTCTGTAGGCACTCCTCTAGCTGCGCGCGAGACGCATCCGCATTGAGCAGCTGACTCCGGTCCCATCCGAGCCGTGCTCGTGCGATGTCGAGCTGCACTCCGAGAGCTCCGGGCAACTGTGGCCAGCCTTGTAGGGCCTTGGCGAAGCTCTCCGGGTTGACCAATGTGTGTAGTGCCCGGATTTGGGCGCAGCGGGTCTGAATGATGCCAATAGCGTCTCCAGAGCCGTGGGTATCCGCCAAGACAGTGTCGAAGAGGGACTGTGACTCGGTTGGATGGCCGTCTTGGGCGAGTGCTTCAGCAAGGGCTGTCTGGGCCTGACGAGCGAGTAGGACGAGACCGGCTCGTCGTGCGCGGTGTACCAGGCGCTCCAGCTGACTTCGGGCACGTCCAGGCTCACCGGACTCAATGTGGACTCGGGCCTGCAGAATCCCGGTTGCCAGCTGCGCACGGAGGTTGTCGCTACCACCCAGTCCGGCTTGCGCTTGCTCGAGGCTATCCTGTGCCCAGCCTAGACGACCGAGGTCGAGCTCAACATGCGCGCGAGCGACATGCATTCGGACAGCAAATACCGGCGTCTCAGCAGACTGAAGAGTGCTCTGATGACGCTGGATACATGCGAGTGCTGCGCTGTACTGGCCTTGAATTCGGAGCGTGTTCACTCGCAGTGGGACTGCCAGGGACAGGGCGCGAACGTCGCCGCTGTGGTGCATGCCTTCGATCGCTCGTGCAGCGGTCGTGCCAGCATTGTCTAGCTCCCCGTGGTGGAACTGAACAATGGCCTGCCCCACTGTCGACAGTGCGGTCAGCCGGGGGTCTCCGGAGGTACTTGCGGCGGCCGTACACCGGTCGAACCAACGCTTTCCCCATGCGATGTGTCCTGAGTCAACGTAGGCGGTTCCCGCTTCATAGGCGACACTCGCGGCGAGTTGGCGCTCTGTGAGTGAGCTCGCGTGAGTCCAGGCTTCTCCCAGCTTTTGGCGGGCATCGTCATTGCGCGCCAGGGCGCGGTGGACGCGGGCTGTGATGAGCGCAGTCTCCGCCAACAGCTCTGGTGCGGAGGTCAGTCGCGTCACGGCTGCCAGCGCTTTTGGGATGCGTTCGTCTCCGGGCCGTAGTTGGTGAAGGGCGGCAGCGAAGGTCAGCTGAACAAGTGCCTGGTCGCGGTCCATGCCCTGAACGTCTTGAAGCTGTGCATAGACCGGCTCGACCAGCTCAAGGGCGGATGCCGGTGCTCCCTGGGACAAGTGGACGCGTGCTTGCTGGTGCGCTGGAGCCAAAGCGGACTCGATGCGCTTTGCAGTGAGCGCCATGCGCACCTGTTCATGTGGTGTGTAGGCAACAGCAGAGGACAGCGCGCGTCGGGCCAAGGTTCGTGCGCGCGGGCCAGGGGTGCGTTCTCGGACGAGCTGGGCGGCGAGGGGACGGGTCCAAAACAGGCACTGCCCACCGTCATGGATGTCCATTCGGACCAGGCCGGTGGTGACGAGACGCAGCAGGGTGCTGGTCCGGTCGGGCGGGGCGAGGTCAATCAGTGCCAACAGACGGTCGACAGGTGCTGGGGAATGGGTAGCCGCCAATGCCTCTAGGATGCGCTGGCCGATTGCATCCACGGTTGCCAGGGCTTGGTCAACGGTCCATGCCGCGCCCTCTGGGGAGGGCACCTCCGATTGCTGACGCCAGGGCCACGCTACTGTAGTTGCGCCGTTGCGAACGTCGTCGAGCTGTCCCTTGGCAATCATCTGGCCAATGACTTCTTCAACGTAGGCCGGTACGCCGTCGGTGGCGTGGTGGATGGACCGTGCAGATGCGGCAGGTGGCGCGTGGCGCTGAAGAAGTGCGCCGACGAGGCGACGGGTGCCGTCCAAGGGCAGGGGGCCGAGCACAACATCACAGCTTGAACGTTCCAAGAGGATGTCGATAGCGAGGTCGGAGGCGTCCAAGGCGAGGGAGGCAACGTAGATGGCGCCATTCGGATTTTCTGCAGCCGCTTCGATGGACCGCTCGAGGGCGCGGGAGCTTCCGCTGTCCCACTGGTGGACGTCCACGAGGGCGACCAATGTGCGCTCTTGAGACCGGCCAGCGTTTTGCAGCTGGGCGAATCGCTCGCTGTCTTTGTGCGTAATGTGAAGGACCGGCGCCTGTCTTGCCTGGGCGTCGGCGACCAGAAGGTCCAGCAGTGCGTTGTGCCGTGCGCCGAGCAAACCACGCAGCGTGAGGACCGTTCCACCGCTTCCCTGCTCAATCTTCTGACGCAGCGTCTCGAGCTCCGCCTCTCGGCCAATGCCTCGTCTGGCGCCCCGGTCGAGCTTGACCGATGCTGTCTGTGTAGGCTGCGTCCCTATCCATTCGGCGAGCTGGTCAGCCAGCGCCCGTGCCGTTGGAATGCGCGCATCGGGCTTCTTTTTCATCAGGCGCAGGACGATTCGCTCAAGGTCACCCGGCAGTGTTGCTACGAGCGACCGTGGTCGAGTCGGTGGGCGGGAGGTGTGAAGCTTTGCCATCTCAGCGGCATTGCTACCCGTGAATGGACGGGTCCCGGTCAGCAATCGATACAAGAGACAACCAACGCTATACAGGTCGGATGCTGCCGTTGGGGTCTCGCCGCGAAATTGCTCGGGGGCTGCGTAGGCGAGGGTGCCTACGAACTCTTCGCGTTCGCTCTCTTGATTCGACCCTGGCACCCAAGCAATGCCGAAGTCGACGAGCTTCACCCGTCCATCTGGCAGGACCAGCACGTTTCCAGACTTGATGTCCCGATGCACAATGCGGCGAGCGTGAACGTGGTCGAGGGCACGGGCGAGTGCCAGCATGGTCTGGACCGCGGCGTAGGTGCGTCGCTGTGAGCCGGGTGCTCCGTGGGCTTCGACGTGCTCGGTCACCGGGACACCGTCGAGGTATTCGAGGGTCATCCACGGGTAGTCGTCGTGTTCCCCCTGGGCGAAGACGCGGCCGATGTTCGGGTGAATCATCCGTACCATGGCGCCGTATTCACGGGCGAAGCGACTTCGAGCGACGTCTCCGTCGACGAACAGGTGCTTGAGGGCAAACCGCTCGCGGGTCTGTGGGTCTTCCACCTCGTACACAACGGACATGCCGCCACGAGCAATGGTGCGAAGAACGGCGTAGCGGCCAATGGCCGAGGGCATCGAACGAGGGCTCGTGCCGCTTGAGGGAAGCGCTGGCATGTGCGAATGCTACCCCGGTTGATGGACGAAAAGGGGCTGCGTCGCGTGTTTGTGTGAAACTGGCTAGGTACGCCGGAACGGGAGACGACGGTATGTGGATTCGATTGGCTGTATTGGGGCTCGCCTTGCTCACGCCGGGGGTGATGACTTCGGTCTCGCATGCGCAGAGTACTCAGGCTGACATGGCGTCGAGCAAGGCGCTCGGAGTGTGGGACTTGGTGCTGTCACCGTCGGAGCAAGAGCGTGTAGACGCCCTTGAGTTGGCGTTTGCCGAGCCCATCCCGACGGACGAAGAGATTGCCGCCGCCGACTTGAGCGATGACGCTGCCATGCTCGTTGGCCTTGTTGCAGCGACCCGTCGAACCGACCCGGCAGACCCGTCGCTCGAGACCTACCATGCTGGCATGGAAGGGCTGAAGACAGCAACGTTGACGGTGGATGGCACAACGATGGTGCTCGACTTCGGCACGAGTCGCAGTGTGCTTGGGTACACGGTGCTGGACTCGCGGAGCAATCGCATGCGCATCGAGACGTCGGATGTCACCGGTGAACACAGCCGGGCTGTCATCCGATTCCGCGAGGATGGCCAGAGCATGCTGTTCATCGAGGAATGCCGTGGCGGACAGCGCCTGGGCTTCACGCGTCCTTAGTTTTACGCGTCTTCGGTAATCGCGGCTGCGGCTAAGATGCCGCTGATGGCTGCAAAGCTGACCCATTGACCCGGATGCGTAGCCGAGCCTGCGAGATGCAGGTTGGTGGCTATTGATGGGCTGTGCGGCAGTCGCCCACGACGCATGTACTTGGCGGTCATGACCGGATTCATACTGTCCCGGTACAGGTGGTGTCGGCGTCCCCATTCCACCGGAATGCGGGTGCCCAAGGTCTCGACGTTGTCGATTCCGGCGCGCCACCACGACTCATTGATGACGGTATTCAAGTACTGGGTCTGTCCCTCGGGTCCGGCAGCTTCAGCCCAGGTGTGGTCGGTTGGGCAGAGCAGGCGTAGCTGTCGGGGGCGGGTCTCATCCACACCATCAAAGCGGATGAACAGGCGACACGGCTCGTCTGGTCGCAGCATGAACCGCAGGAACGGAACCTGCGGCTCGGCGTCACCGGTCATGTACACGGCAACCCCGGGGGACTGTAGCGGAAGCTCCTTCAGTTCACGGCTCAGCGCGGGGTCGGGTGGCTGGACCAGCTCGGTGAGTGTGCCGATGCCTGGGGCGTTGCTGACTACGCCATCGACAGCAATGTGTTCGTCGCCAGCCACAATGTGCGTGACTCGGTCGCCACTGCGGTCAATGCGCGTGACCCGTGTATTGAAGCGGAACTGAACCCCTGCTTTTTCCGCGATGCGGTGCAGGGCTTCAGGAATTGTGTGAACACCACCTCGGGCTACAAACGCACCGACGGAGTGCACAATTGCTGGTACAAACGCGAGAGGTGCGGGGGCCTTAGCGAGCGGCTGGCTGGCAATGTGGGTCCAGATCCCTAGCGCATGCTGCACCTTTTCGGCCAGTCCGGTAGCTGCGAGGTGGTGGCCGAGTGGGCGAAGTAGAAAAGGGACGGCAGCAACGCGACTGGGACGCAGCAGTTGCCAGGGCTTCGGCGGTCTGCTTCGCTGGAACGGGGCAAGACGCTGATAGGTCTTGGTCATCTGTTCAACGTAGCGAATGTAGCGCTTGGCGGCCCCAGGGTAGGCGTACTCTAGCTCTTGGGCGGTCTGCTCCAGGCTGCGGTAGACACGGACTTCTTGACCGTTTGGCCAGCACACACGCCAGGTTTCATCGAGGGGGATGAGGTCGATATGGTCGGCCAGGGTCTCGCCAAGCTGTTCAAAGGACCACTCCAGTCCGGGCCGGTCGAGAAGGATGTACGGTCCGCCGTCCATGGCGTGCCCGCCGAGGTCTACGCGTCCGGCAAGGCCTCCAGGCTGTGCTGTCGCTTCGAAGACGGTGACCTCCCGGCCGCTCCGGGCGAGCTGAATCGCAGAGGCGAGTCCGCCCATTCCAGCACCAATGACCGCGTACATTACAGCTCCTCCAACCAGGTGTTTAGGGCCGTTGCAACGCGTGCGGTGTGGGTCCAGGCCATCCAGTGTCCGCCATCTGCCACGTCTACCAAGCGGCGATTGGCATGGCCGTGCACCAAGCGCTCGCCATGGGCGCGGTGGAAGTGCGTCTCGTTCTCGCCCCACAGGGCAAGGACCGGGCATTTCACGGCGTCGTAGCGGTGTGGCAGCTTGGGCAGGGCGCGCTCATAGTCGCGGCACATCTTGGCCAGGTGACGGCGGACCGGGCTCGCTGAGAAGGCGCGCCACAGGTCATCATCCAGGGCCGCGGGCAGTGTCCAATCGCTGGGTAGGAACGTTGCTTTGCACTGCCGGTAGACGACGCGCGGCGACACCATGAAGGCAAGTGTCGACAGACCCGCCTTGCGCATGATGCGAATCTCGGGACTTGTGGGCTCATCATCGAACAACAGGCTGTTGGACACGGCCACGCCACGTACGCGCTCTGGGTAGCGAGCAGCGAAACACAGCGCGGGTGGTCCGCCCATATCGGCGGCCACAAGAACCACTTCGTCGAGTCCCCAGGCGTCTAGGATGTCCCGCAAGCGGTCGGCTTGTGCGTCAGGGTGAAGCGGTCCACCCCATGGCTCACTCTTTCCGGTTCCTGGCCAGTCGAACAGGTAGGCCGTGTGCGAGTCGGCAAGCTGAAGTGCGAGTCGACCGGCAACGTGCAGCGTGTCTGGGTAGCCGTGTAGGAAGACCACGGGGGGGCCTTGGCCAACGGTGGCCATGCGCAGCTTGTGACCGCGAATCTCTAGGGTCTGCGTGGGAAGCAGTGTCTTGTCTGGCTCAGAGGCCGACTCTTGGCCAATGATGCGGCGCACCACGGCGCGGGCCAATCGTAGGGGGGCAGAAGGCGGCGTGATTGGCGGAAAGGCGCGAGTGTCCATGTCTGGGACGAAGGCCGCACCGCGTCCGCTGGCATGGACGAAGACGGGCTCCGCCAGGTGCGTCAGGAGGCGGCTGAAGCGCGTGCGGTCCGGGCGACGCCACCCAGGGATCGGCGTGTTTTCGCCGATGACCGTGAGCGACGGGCGAGGGTCGCCGAACCAATCCACTGCACAGTTCATCAGCTTGTGGTCTTCGAGCGCGCCACCGATGTGCTCCGTGACTACCATGTCCAGCGACAGCGGATCGGTGCTTCCATACAGGCGAAAGGGCTGTCGAGGCTGGGCGCAAGCCATCATGCCGAGCAGACCGTCGGGCACGTCGCGCCAGGCATCCAGCAGAGCGATGTCGGGTGGGAATGCGTCCAATGTCATCAACATGGCCGTGGTGCGGTCGGCGCGTCGGTCGCCCCACAGGGTGTCGTCGTGTCGTCCGTTGAGCCCTTCAACGCCTTCGAGCGTGAGCATGGCGTCGGTGACGGGGTGCCCGCGAAGCTTGCCGAAGGCAATGCGAACGTCGGCGTCGCGCCAGCTTCGACTGATGCAGTCGCGTCCTTGACCGCGAATGTAGGGGTGAACCTCGAGCTCGGTGGTGACGTCTACGACCGTGTAGTTGGGGTCGTCAAAGCCTAGGTAGTTGGCAACGTTTTGGACGTCTCTAGCGCGGAAGAACCGGTCGTAGACGTTGGGCGTCTCGAGCACTGTGACCTGTGCGCCAGCCTGGGCGCATCGCTTGGCGAGGGCGGCCAACAGCTGTGGCGACACGTACGGCGACGGGTCTTTGCGGTGGTAGCCGTGCATGAAGGTGGCACGAATGGCGACCTGGACCGGGCCGTCGTGGCGAGGCGCTTGGGCCAGCAGCTCATCGAACCCGAGACGGTCGAGCACTGCATCCATACAGGACTGCGCACTCTCGGCGGCGTTGCCTTGGTGCACGTAGACCGGCGCGCCTTTGCCAATCGGGTTGTTCCAGGCTTCTGCGCTGGACTCGGGTGTGGCCAAGAAGCGTTGGCCGACCTCACCAATGCGGGCCTTCAGCCACAGCTCGGTGACGTGAGGGCGGACTCTGTCGTCGTCGTCAAACACGTCTGCCAACAGCGTGAAGATGGCTGCGTGGCGGCGTTCGTCTTGCTCCATGCGCCCGAATGCGGTGATGTCTTCTGCGCGGATTCCAGCGAGCTTGCCGACCTCGACCATGCGGGCCCAGCCAATTGCAGCGGTGGTCTCTGCGGCAATGCTGAACAGACAGAACGCACGGAAGCTGTCGAAGTGCAGGTGTTCACGGGCACCTTCGGGGACTTGTCCGCCCAACACACCCGCGTACTCAATCAGCTCGGCGACGGTTCGGGTCAGGGGAGCTTCTCGCCAGCGGTAGTGTTGCTGGCGGCTACTGGTCCATCCGGCAACATGCCCCGATGCGTGGGTCATCCATGTGCGAAGTCGTTGGGGGAGGGCGCTCTCGTGGAGCAGTGCACCGCGCACATAGACCGCGTGCATCTCCTCGTCGCGCCACGCCCAGCCAATGGCACGCACCACCTGCTCACCAATGTTTTCGGGTACGCCCATGCGAACAAGGCGCGGTCCAATGATGTTCGGGTTGTAGGCGACGGTGACGAGCTTCTCTCGCTCCAACCCAACCAACCACAACTCTCGAAGTTCCTTACGTGGGCGACCCGCGTACAGGGTTGCCCATGTATTGATCTGCTCTTGGAACTCGGCGACGACGTCCATTAAGGGCGAGTGTATCCTGCCGCTGCTGGCTGGACGTGCGCGAACCCGTTGCGGCAAGCGGAGGAAGTGTGCGGTCCCCGACCTACAAGCTCTACGAGACGCTCGGCCTGACGCCTGGGTCGGACATTGATGTGGTGAAGAAGGCCTGGCGAGCGGCGGCGCGGCGGCTGCATCCCGACCGAAATCCAGACAATCCGAACGCCAAGCAACTGTTCAGTGCTGCGAGTGCGGCATGGACAATTCTGTCGGACCCGAACAAGAAGTCTCTGTACGACGAGCATGGTGATCTTGCAGTCACCATGAACTTTGCCGACGGACTCAAGGCGTACAAGCGGTCGCCACAGCGCAAGCGCGACCGTAGCCGTGACTACCAGAGCCGTCGCAAGCCGCGTCGTCCCCCGGAAGATGCTGAGGCGTTCCCGGGAGCGTGGGGTGGTGGACCCATGTCCGCTGAACGCGAGCCACAGAAGGCGACTGGAGCCCGTGCGAATGCCCCTCGCCCGAACGCCGCTCCACGAGCACCACAGACCCCGCATCAGTCCACAACCGCGAGTGCGAGTGCATCCGGCCGTCCACGAGCCACTCCGGGTGGGCATCGTCCCATGGGAACGGCCATGCCGAAGCGTGGTTCGGACCTGAAGTTTGATGCCGTCATTCCGCTCAAGACGGCGGCCCTCGGCGGCCCTTGGGTGTTGGACATCGAACGGCCGGAGCGCTGTTCGAAGTGTGAAGGCACAGGCTGGCGCTTGGCTGGGCGCGCATGCACCCAGTGCAAAGGGCAGGGCATCCTCTTGCGCAGAGCCAGCGTGACGATTCGCGTTCCGGCGGACACGCAGAACAACCGGGTGGTCACAACCCGTGGCGAAGGGGCTCCAGGCATCAATGGTGGCGAGCATGGCGACCTGTGGACCACGGTGAAGGTGGCGCCAGATCCTCACTTTCAACGTCGTGGACTGGACCTATGGACCGACGTCATCATTCCGATGGACGTCGCACAGCATGGGGGAACAGTGGATGTCCGCAACCTGCATGCGGTGGTGACCGTGACGGTTCCACCGAACAGTCGGACCGGAAAAGTGATTCGCACAAAGGGAGCCGGCATTCCGGGTCCTCGTGGGCGATTGCCGGGTGACTTGCATGTGCGAGTTGTCGTCGACGCAGCCTAGCGGAGCGTCGCGACCCAGCGCTTGCTGGCTTTCATTGTGCCGCTACAGCTCGCGAGCTTGGTTGGACCCTCAATGTGCTCGGTGCGCACCGCATGCTCGGAACCTTGCAGGGTGACGGTGACCTGACCGTCGTCCTCTGCTGCTGAGACGTCGCTATTGTCGATGTCTCCGGTGTGCTGACGGACCGCAATCTCGGCGGCTTGCGCAGCCATGGACAAGGCGCTGCGGCCTCGCAACCGGTCGAGCCACAGGGTGCCCTGGGTGATGTGGGTGGCGAGGGTCGGCATGTCATCGGGTGAGAGTCGCCCATACAGCAGTCCCGCCGGTAGTTCCAGAGCGGTCGCTGCGAACCGGTGTCCGCCCAGGTGGGACGTCTGCAAGGTGCGAATGCGACCGTCCTCCACCATCGCTCGGTACACGGGTAGGCCCCACTTGGCGCAGCACAGGTCTCGCTTTCCGTGTGTGCAGACCCACAGAACAGGCTTGCTGTGGCGAGTTGCGTGGGGAGGTGGTCCGGCCTTCAGCTGCTCTGCCAGTTCCGCAGCGGTGGTCAGTGGCCACGACCACAGCACACCGTCTTCAGCGAACCACACTGTTGGGGGAACAGGAATGCTCTGCTTGAGGAACTGCATGCGTCGTCCACCGGCTGCTTGCCAGGTGGTCAAGACGTCTCGAAGGGCATCGTTGATGCCTTCGCTGTGAATGGCACGTGCTTGCCACGCCCCTGACAGCTCAACGCCGAGCCAGGTCTGGATGTCTCCAGGGGCGGTTCCAGCGAGGGGCTCGTCGTTGTTTTCGACAGCGCAGAAGGCTCGACTCACTTGGCTTTCTCCACGTGGAATTTCCACCGGTCTCTCTCGGTATCTAGGCTGACTGCGGTGAGTGTAATGGCGTCGCCAACGGCGAGTACAGCGGTTCCATCTTCGTCACGCAGGGCAATCTCAGAGGGGTCGACGTGCAAGTCCTTCCCGAGCTGTGCCTCGATGTGACCGACGTACAGCTTGACGTCCAGGGGAGCGGTCTCCAGCTGCACATGCACCTTGTCCTTGGTCACGCCCAGTACCAGCGCACTGTAGGCAGTCCGTTCGGATTGTGGAAGGTCCAGCTCGCCCTCAAACAGTTGGTCAATGACGATGCGGTTCATCTGCCGGTCGAGCTTGCTCTGTCGCGTGCGCGTGGCGTGGGAGATGTTGATGACGGCCTTGCGAATTCGCTCGTCGTCGTCTGGAGCGTTGGGAGTGGCCCAGCCCAAGTGTTCGCACAGCTCTTTGTGGACGAAGATGCCCACGACTTCGCGCATGGGTGCGGTAAATCGGCTGTAGATGGGGGCGCCGACACCGTGGTGCTTGTCGGGCTCGGACTGAAAGGTGCTGCGCTTGTTGGTCATCAGCGCCATCCGATGGATGGCTCGGGCGAGCTGGCCCTGGCGTCCACCACTCGGCAGCTCTTCGAGCCAGGTAGCGAGCGGGGTTTTGCCGTCCCATGTCCAGATGTCTTCGGGTAGGTCGTGTGCCCGTGCAAAGGCATTGAGCTGGCGACGTAGGCGGTCGATTGCGGCGTCTGGTGGGGCGTCGTGCACCCGGTAGATAGGCTGAACATCGCCGTCTTGGGCGTTGGCCAAGATGATGGCGCCCTCTACGTTGGCGAGAATGCTGATCTGCTCGTTGTAGCGTTCGACGGCGTTGCGAGGTGCAGTCAGAGCGACGAATCTGGCGTCGGTCTTGTTCGGCAGGTGAATGTCCAGGGGACGCCGACGGTACGACGCCATGCTGCGTTCTTCGGCCAAGCGGATGCGCATCTCGCCGACCGTTTTTAGGTGGTCCAAGCTCGCGACGACAGCGGGGTCTTCGCTTGGGCACGGACCGCCGTCGTAGTAGGCTTGAACGGCGTCAAACCACGTCTTGCAGCGGCAATGCACACGAGCGCGATGCATGAGAGTTCCGGTACATCGGCCGTCGCTAGACAGGGCCATCTCGAACACAACGGCACGCCTGTCGACGCCTTCGTTGAGGGAGATGATGTCTTCGGACAAGATGCGCGGCAGCATGGGAACGATGAGGCCAGGCAAGTAGGCCGTAGAGCCGCGGGCCATGGCTTCGTCCCACAGAGCCATGCCGGGCCGAACAAAGTGCGCGGCGTCTGCGATGGCGTACCAAATGGTAAAGCCGGTCGGAGTGGGCTCCACCACTACGGCCTGGTCGAGGTCCTTGCTAGTCTCTTCGTCAATGGTGATGAAGGGCAAGTGGGTCAGGTCGGTGAGCGAGGGGTCGTCAATACCTGGCGAGTTGGCCCATGCCTGTGCCTCGGCTTCGACCGCTTCCGGTAGGTAGGGCGTGAGCTTATGGTCTGCAGCGACCGTGTAGGTGTCGGCCAACGCTGTGTCCGGACCTGCCAGCTCGCGCAGCTCCGACGAGCCGACCGTCAGCTCAACCCAGGTTCCAATGGGCAGATCGGTGGGAATCGGATGTACCGCTGAGTCATACAGGGCAACAGCACCGCGCTCGGTCACATGACCGAGGCGTTTTGCAGTGAGGCTCACCAGCTAAAAGAGCTGGTACGCCACGAACCGTCGACCTGTCCCCACGTAGAGGGGGCCGGCATGCGGGCGGCACCGCACCACAGGTAGACTGTCACGAGACCACCGGGCGCTTCCTTGCGCTTGGTGATGATGAGGGTGTCTTTGGTGTCACCATGCAGGCACGAGCCACCGCTGCGTTGTGCGGAGGGCAAGTTGTACGTGCGCAGTTGCTCCTGCTGGAGCGGGTCCGAGCACGTGGTGGGGTCGCACTGACCGGCGAAGAACGTATCGAAATCACCCGCGATGACCGTGGTCAGCGTGGTGAACAACGCGTGCTCCATAGAGCCCGCAGCGGGGGCACGAATGACCTCAGCATCGATGGTTCGGCCGGTGGGCAAGGTGACGCTCTGAGTCTCTTGAGCCATGGCCGAAGAGGCGGCCAGCAGCGTGAGTCCAGCGAGAAGGGTGCGGATCATAGGAACCTCCGACGGTACGTGTGTGGGCACAGTAGCCCAAGCGGTTGGGTGCGCCACTGCCAACCCGTGGTGCGGCCGCCATCATCCGCCGTTAAACGCGCGCATGCTCCACTTAGCTTCCGAGACCCGACCAGACTGGCTTGCCCAGGCTCTTGGCGCGCTCCCGACCGTCCTTATCGACCACGCTCACTGCGAGAAGAAGGCGGCGTCCACTGCCATGTCGCTGCTGTTCAAGTACCCAAAGAACCACGCCATGTTGGTGCCGCTATCCGAGCTGGCTCGGGAAGAACTGGAGCACTTCGAGCAGGTCCTGGGCCTTCTGCGCGCGCGCGGCATTGCCTTCGACCACCTCGAGCCGAGCCCATACGCCGCTGGGCTGCACAAGGCCGTACGGCGGACCGACAAGCGGCTTCTCGATACGCTGCTGTGCTGTGCTTTGATCGAAGCGCGAAGCTGCGAGCGGATGAAGCTGCTCGCAGAAGGGCTGGAAGATGAAGAACTCGCTGCCTTCTACACCGGTTTATTAGCCTCGGAAGCAAGACATCACGTGCTGTATACCGATCTCGCGAAGGTCTATTTTCCAGCCGACGAAGTGCACCATCGATTGCAGGAGCTCGCCGGTCATGAGGCAGAAGTCTTAGCGAGCCCAGGGCCCGAAATTCGACTACATAGCTAAGCTATGGGGCGAATTTTGGGCTAGGCCTCACGCGGCGCAATCAGGATGAGGGTCGACCCTTCCTCGAAGACATGGTCCGACTTGGGGTTGTAGGTAAACCGACCTTGCTCTGACCGAACCGCCAGAACCAGAGCGTTGCCTCGTGAGCGGAGGTCGGCGCGTGCCAAGGTGGTTCCGATGAGCCGGTGTCCAGGTTCCAGTGTGAGTTCTTCCAAGTCCAGTGCCTGCTCACGCAGCATCTGGTCGAGGAACTGCACGACCTTCGGCCGGACCATCTCTTGGGCCATACGAGTGCCACCCATGACGTTGGCGAGCACCACAGAGTCCGCTCCCGCCAACACCATCTTACGCCGTGCGCCCTGCTCAATGGCCCGCGTCACGATTCGGATATCGGGGGCGAGAGTCCGGATAGACAGGGTGACGTATAGGTTGTCGGGGTCGTCATGGAGTGCGGCAACGACGGCAGTGGCGCGCTCGATACCTGCGTCAAGTAGCACTTCATCTGTGGTGGCATCCCCAACGATGTACAGCATGCCATTGGGCAGCTCACGGTCTAGGCGGTCGAGCTTTTCGACGTCTTTGTCGATGACCACGAACGGCGTTCCGATTCGCACCAGCTCCTTCGCCACATACTCGCCGGTGCTGCCACATCCACAGACCACACAGTGGCCTTCCAAATCGTCGATACGGCGCATCATACGTGACCTCGCTAGCGCTTCACCGAGGTCGTTCTCGACGATAAATGCGGTGAATGAAGAGATGAATGTCAGCAGGCCGGCACTGCCGAACAAGATGAGGACCACGGTCCACAGACGCGCGTAGGGCATCGTGTCCATGTTGGGCAAGGTCTCGCCAAAGCCCACGGTCGAGATGGTCACGACAGTCATGTACAGCGTATCGGCCCAGCTCCACTCGCCGCCGCTGAGCACGCGGTAGCCGGCAGCCCCAATGATGCCTGTTGCCAAAACCCACAGGCCGGCGCCGACCATTCGGCGGGCAAGTGGGCGTAGCTGGGCGTCTCCGATGACGTCTCTGCGACGCATCCGGCGCTTGGCGCGGCTGGAACGCTTGGGCAGAATCAGCATTGCAGCCAAAAACGAGGACCGTCTCGCTGGACCAAGCCGTGGTCGTGTAGCCAGCGCAGGTGCGAGCCCAGCTGGACGGCGGCGATGGGGAACGCGCGCGGGTCGAGCTCCGTATAGACGTGTGGCACCAGCTCGGCGGCAGTGCTGGTTCCGTGTTCAGCCAACGCTTGGCGGACTTGTTCCGTCCGTTGGTGACGGTGGGCGATGTAGAAGCTCAAGATGGCTTCGGGCTGGTGCAGCGCTGGACCATGGGACGGCAGCAGTACACTTAGACCGAGCGATTTCAGACGCTCTAGGCTGTTCAAGTATAGTGACAAGTCGCCGTCAGTCTCGTCGATGAGGATGGTGCCGATTCCCGCGACCATGTCTCCGGCGATGGCCGCTCCTGTCGATGCGTCGACGTACACCAAGTGGCCTGGCGCGTGGCCTGGCGTGAAGACGGCACGAAGGGACACCCCGCCGCAGTCGATGACATCGTTGTCCGCTAGGAGGACGTCAACATGGATGGCGCCCTCTAAACGCTGCCGCGTCCGCTCATGCGCCCACACCTTGAGCCCAGGAAAGGCTTCCTGAAGCGCCGTCACACCCGAGACGTGGTCGTGATGATGGTGTGTGAGCAAGATGCGCTCAACTGGCAGGTTCATCCTAGTGAGGGACTCCGCCAGACGCTCTTGCTCCTCCGGGTAGGGAGAGGCTGGGTCGACGACGGTCAAGGCGTCGTGACCCACAACGTAGGTGTTTGTGTGGGTTGCTGGCGGCAGCGTCGGTGTGCGGACGGCTACCACCGCAATGCCGTTGGCAACGGGCTCCACTTACAGCACGCGGACCACGAACCACAGCGCGAACAGGGCGGCGTTGGCTGCGACCATGCCCTGTGCGACGGTCTCGATGAGGGAGACGTTGCGTTGGCGTAGAGCCGGCTCATCACCGTTTGCGGGAGCGTTCGGAATGCCCTGAACGCCTGCTGCGGCGTCACTGAAGAAGCTTCCTTCGGTTCCGTCGAGGTCCATGCTCACTGCGTGGAAGCCGGGGTCGGTCGTTGGAACGGCTGTCGGTCCACTGGTCTGACCACCGAGCGGCGACGGTGAGATGGTCGGGACGGGACCCAGCGATGGGTTGATGGAGAAGCTCGAGATGCTTGCGACTGCAGGCGGTGCCTCGACGGGGTCTCCGTCGAGCATCTCAAGTCCGCCGAAGATGTCTTCGGGGGTTGGAACTGGCATGTCGTCGGTCTTCATGGAGCGGCCCAGAGGCTCTGGACGGCCATGGTCGGTATCGTCGATTTCGACGGCGACAACGGCGATGTCCCGATTGGTGGGCACTGGCGTGATTGGAATGTCTGCGAAGGAGGGGCGGGTTGCGCTGACCTGTGCGGTAGGCACGTAGGCGCCGACGCTCGGACGGACCACGGGCACGGTCTCGCGCGGATTCGCGTAGCGACGTGGCTCGACAGGACGCGCGGTCTCGTCTTCGTAGAGTTCGGTCGCTGGCGTCTTTGTGGACGGCAACGGAAGCTGAATGCGTGGGGGCTGAGCCATGGAGGACCTCGTTTCGGGGGCGGGGGACGCTGTGCGGTGGCGATGCAGGGATGCACCTAGAGCACGTCGTTGGGAGGGGGTAGGGGCTTTGCGAGCCAATGCGAGCAATTCGCGACGCGCAAGCTGGAGAGTTGGGTAACGGTCAAGCGGGTGCTCGGCGGTCATGCGGCGCACGACTCGACCCAGAGCGGGCCACTGACGGCCAAGGCTGCTGCAATCGGGGGCTGGGTGACTCCCGCTGACGAGGGCAGCGATGAGGTGGCCCAGTTGCCATTGGTCGGTTGCGGTGGTGGCAGGCCCGGCATCCGCTGGAGTCCAGTCTGGCGGTGCGGTGTGTCTCTCGCCGAGTCCCCACAACACCACTTGTCCTGTGGGGTCGATGGTGACGTGAGTCGGGCTGATGGCACCATGAACACAGCCACGGCTGTGCGCGTGAGCCAGGGCGTCGCAGATCTCAATGGCCACATCGAGCAGCGTGGAAGAGGTCAGCGTAATCTCGTCTGTGGCTCGCAAGGGCAGCAGCGATGCCAGGCTGTGTCCCACTGGGGCAGTGACCGCGAGCGCACAGGCTCCGTCATACCAAGCCACTGGGGTTGGCCAGTGCGGGTCATTCAGCGCGCACAAGGCCTCGTGTGCATCACGCAGCACGCGTTCGTCTTCGGGCGTCTCGGCCACGCAGACCAAGACATCATTGGGCCCCCGACTGTAGGTCACTCGTTGCGCACGAAACCATTCACCCGCTCCAGGTAGAGCGAGCGGTTGTTGTAGAACAAAGGGTCCAACTCGGGAACCGATTTCAGTGTTCAGTGCTGACACGGGGATGTGCGGGGGCGCGGGAGAAGTGGAGGGTGCCGGGGAGGCGGGGGAAGGGCGGAGAGTGTACCACGAATGGTCGCTACGGACGAGGGTCTCGGCGTTCTTCTCGTTCAGAGCGGCGAAGGGTTCGGTCGGACCGTAGATCGATACGCTGGGTGGTAATCCCGGGTCGTACCTCTAGAGTCAGATCAGCGAACTGATAGGTTCCCTCTGGAAGGATGCCGTTGAAGGTGCCAGTCTCGGCAATCGCGGCCTTCGCAAACTCAATGGCCTTGGCGAGAGCTGGGTCGAACGGAACCGCATCGCACAGAAGGTGGTGTCGGCCGGGGTCGCCGAGCAGCAGGACAGACGCGTAGCCGCCGTCGAGCTCACGGAGCCAGTCACTGGCCTCTTCCAGCTCTGGCTCTGCCTGAAGTGCCTGTCGAATCCGGTCTCGTGCGGCGGTCATGTCCCCTCGGGACTGGGCCGCTCGGGCTCCAGAGACGTGCATTGCCCCTGTGAGAGGTACGTTTGTGGTCATCAGCGCACGGTACGCGCGCTCCACCCCGCCCCATGCATTGCGGGTGGCAGCAAGCTGGAGTTCGGTGGATTGGCGCTGGTATTCGGCCTCATCTCTAGGTGCGCGAAAGGGCGTGGGCTCGTCGGAGACGGGCACCTGGGCCGAGGCTTGTGACAGAAAGAGCAGCAGGACGAACATTGTGACTGGCTACCATCTGTGGGGGGCGAAATGGAAGAGGCAAGAACATCTTGGCCGATTGGTAGGACCTTCTGTACACTGGGAGACACCACCTTCCCAGGACCGAATCATGACCACAGCACACGAACACATGAGCGTGCGAGTCGATGCCTTCATGACGAAGCGTCTGTACACCGTGGGCCCTGATGAGCGCATCTACGACGTTGTGCAGCAGTTGGTGAAGCGAGGCTTCTCTGGCTGTCCGGTCGTGGTTGGCAAGAAGCTGGTTGGGGTGTTGAGTGAGAAGGACTGCATCCGCGCGCTGATCAGAGCCGTCCATGACCAGCTTCCTCCGCAGCAAGTCTCTGACGTGATGACGGCGGACGTCACCACTGTCTCGGCCGGTACACCTCTATTGTCGGCAGCACACCTGTTTCTGCAGCACCCCTTCCGCCGGCTGCCAGTGGTCGATTCGGGGGGGCGACTGCTTGGACAAGTGAGCCGGCGCGACCTTCTGAAGCACGCCATTCAGGTCTTCAAGGTCAGTGGTGACCGAAAGTCGGCGTTCCTGTACCTTTCGGCTGTCGACGGAACTGTCCCGCCTGTGCCGCGGCGCTAGCGCTAAGGGTTGCGATTGACCCAGACCGTCTCGACGTGCGTTGCGGTGTCGAAGAAGTCGGTGCAGCGCATGTCGCCTTGGCCGGTGAAGCCGCCGTCGGGCGCACAGATGTACTCGCAGGTATCGGCGATTCGTAGTTCCCGGTACTGGTCACAACAGTCGGGTGATGCCAGCAGCACGGATTCCCCGTTGTAGGTCCAGGCATCGATCTGTAGCGGCGGAAGCTCGGTGTCCCAGATTTCGGGGCATGGAATGGCGGAGGAATCGGGAGGTGTGGTGTCCGCGTCCGTGTCCGCTTCGGTGTCTGGGTCAACCGGGCCTGTTGGGGTCGTTGGGTCGCAGGCGACAGCGATTGCCAGGGCAGATGTCAGCAATGCAAGGCGGAGAATCATGATGCATCCCGGGGAAGGAGGGCTCATAGTGCGCCGTTCATGCGGGGGCGAGCCAGAATGTAGGAGGGGCCCTACGCGTCGAGTTCGACGAGGCGCTGCGCTGCGGCGTCGCGGACCTCGTCATCTGTGTCGTTAGCGGCGATGCGTTGTAGGACCTCTGGGTCGTCCACCTTGTCAATGGCCTCGCTACGTACGGACTCGTCCTTGGCGTGTTCGGCGACGTTGGCCAACAGCGACAGCGTATGGATTTCGTGCACTGCTCGAAACCCGGCATCTGTGGGACTGTCAGCGGGGGCCGCCAAGGCGACTTTCATAAGTGCAGTCTCAGCGACGTGTGTCTCGAAGCTCTCCAATCTGGCCATGGCTTCGTGTGAGACGGTGTCGCTGGTTGTTGTGAGCATGACACCTGCAATTGTGTCGGCATTGCCGATTCCTTTGAGGATGCTGTTGACCAGTAGAATGTCGAGGTCATCGGCAAGGAAGGGCAGGAGCGCTGACGTATCCGTTGACGCGGGAAGTGCCTCCAACACCTCCAAACAGTCGAGGTGGGCCAGACTGGAGCGCATTTGCTCCGCGCTTAGGGCTGCGAACTCGCCCGATAAGAACTTCGTGGGGAACGCCCACGCATCGATTTGTGGAGCTCGGCCCAGCATGTCCAGCGCGTGGCCGACATTGACCCGAGCGATTTCGAGCTTCAGCGTCGGCCAGATGGATTCGAGCGCCTCTGCGCTTGCGTTGTCTGCGATGACCATGACGACGCCGTCGGGTAGGGGTTCGTTGAGCAGGTCCACCAAAAGGTCTGTGTTGTTGCCGTCCACGGCGGATGCGGCGTGGGGTAGGCGGAGGTCTTCAAGCAGCTGCGTACGACTCAGCATGTCGTAGTCCCCCATGACGAACGCCTCGCTGAACGACTTGGGGGCGCTTGGCGCTTGGGGGAAGCTCCCAGATTTGGGAGCCGGCGCGGGACCTGCCGACCGCCCAACGTTCGGTTCGTCATCGACATCGCTGTACCGATTGCGTGCCTGAAGCGCCCAGATGATGAACCCGATGATGGTGACACCGGCGATTCCACCCACAATCAGTAGCACTTCCACAAGACCTCCAAATCGGCAGCCGCATGGAGGCTCCTCGTTCGTGACGGGCGAGTAACCGGTTGTCTCGTGAGGAGATTTCTACCTAACGAACGTCAAACCGGTCTAGATTCATCACCTTGTCCCATGCCGCCACAAAGTCGTACACGAAGACATCGCCGGCATCGTCACATGCGTAGCGCTCGGCAATGGCTCGCAGCTGCGAGTTGGAGCCGAAGATGAGGTCAACGCGGGTGCCGGTCCACTTGATCTTGCCGGTAGACCGGTCACGACCGTCGAATACGTCGTTGGCTTCGCTCTGTGGGAACCACTTGATGCTCATGTCGAGCAGGTTGACGAAGTAGTCGGTGCTGAGAACGCCGGGCTTGTCGGTGAAGACGCCGTGCTTGGCTTTTCCGTTGTTGGCGTTGAGGACGCGCATACCACCAATGAGCACGGTCATCTCTGGAGCGGTGAGCGTGAGCAGGTTGGCGCGGTCGAGCAGTAGTTCTTCGGCTTCACGGTCCTGGCCGGGCGCCAAGTAGTTGCGGAAACCGTCGTACGTGGACTCCAGGTAGGAGACGGATTCAATGTCCGTTTGGTCTTGCGACGCGTCGGTCCGGCCAGGCGTGAACGGGACGGTGACTGTGTACCCAGCCGCTTCAGCGGCCTTCTCGATAGCCGCACAGCCGCCTAGGACGATGAGGTCCGCTAGCGAGACCTGACGTGGAGACGAGGCGTTGAAGGTGCTCTGCACGGTGGTCAGCGTGTCTAGGACAACGCCGAGCTGGTCGGGTTGGTTGACGTTCCACTCGTTCTGCGGCTCAAGGCGGATGCGCGCACCGTTGGCACCTCCGCGTTTGTCGGACCCCCGGAAGGTCGCGGCGGAGGCCCATGCGGTGTTGATGAGCAGGGACACCGACAGACCACAAGCGAGCAGGGACTTCTTGAGCGCCTTGATGTCGCCCACATTGATGAGCTTACCGGAGTGTGCTGGCACAGGGTCGGTCCACGTCAACTCCTCGGTGGGGACCTCCGCTCCGAGGTAGCGGGAGACGGGCCCCATGTCGCGGTGGGTGAGCTTGAACCACGCGCGTGCGAAGACGTCAGCAAACTCCTGTGGGTTTTCATGCAAGCGCTTTGAGATTTTCGCGTACGCAGGGTCCATCTTCATGGCCATGTCGGCCGTGGTCATCATCAACGGCTCTGTCTTGGACGCGTCGTGGGCGTTTGGAGCACGCTCAGCCTGCGAGGCTGCTGTCGGGGTCCACTGGTGCGCGCCGGCTGGGCTCTTGGTTAGCTCCCACTCGTAGCCGAGTAGGGCGTCGAAGTAGCTGTTGTCCCAGGTGGTTGGGGTGTACGTCCATGCACCCTCGATGCCACTGGTGATGGTGTCCGCACCGTTGCCCGCTCCGAATGAGTTGGCCCAGCCAAGGCCTTGGTCTTCGATGCTGGCGGCTTCGGGCTCGGGCCCCATGTGGTCGTCTGGACTTGCCGCACCATGCGCCTTGCCGAAGGTGTGACCACCCGCGGTGAGCGCTACGGTCTCTTCGTCGTTCATGGCCATGCGCTTGAAGGTCTCACGAATGTCTCGTGCCGAGCCCAGCGGGTCGGGGTCTCCGTTGGGGCCCTCCGGATTGACGTAGATGAGGCCCATCTGGACGGCACCCAGGGGGTTGTCTAGCTCCCGTTCCCCGGTGTAGCGCTTGTCTCCCATCCATTCGCTCTCGGGTCCCCAGTACAAGTCACCTTCTGGCTCCCACACGTCTTCGCGTCCGCCGGCGTAGCCGAAGGTCTTGAAGCCCATGGACTCAAGAGCGCAGTTGCCTGTGAGAATCATCAGGTCGGCCCAAGAAATTTTGGCACCATACTTGGCCTTGACGGGCCACAGAAGCCGGCGAGCCTTGTCGAGATTTCCGTTGTCCGGCCAGCTGTTCAACGGTGCGAAGCGTAGAGTACCGGCAGAGGAACCACCGCGTCCGTCTTGAACTCGGTAGGTGCCTGCACTGTGCCAGGCCATGCGGATGAAGAACGGGCCATAGTGGCCAAAGTCGGCGGGCCACCAGTCTTGTGAGTCTGTCATCAGAGCGAAGAGGTCGGCCTTGACCTCTGCCAGATCCAGCGTGCTGAAGGCTCTGGCGTAGTCAAAGTCACTGCCCATTGGGTTGGACAGCGGAGAGTGCTGATGGAGAATCTTGAGGTTGAGATTCTCTGGCCACCAGTCGGCATTGGAGTGTGCGCCGGCGGCGGTGTGACGGTTCGAGTGATGCATGACGGGACACTTGCCAGTGGACATGGGAACTCCAGAGTCGGGGAGGGGGAGTGTATTCATGCGGTGGAGTCGTGCTGTCGCGATGTGTTGTGATGGTAGAAATGATATCGATAATCCTAGGTTGAAGGTCCGGTATGGGTGATGCCTGCTGCAAGGATCGGTGTGTGCTGCCCGTGCGTTGAACAGGGCGTGTGGCCAGCGGCAACCGGTCTGGCATGGATGGACGCGCGGTCGACTGACCGAAATTCTTGCCGTCCACGGAGGACCAACGACCCAGTTGAGCCCGCGACGAAGAGGAATAGGCAAGTGATTTGGACGAACACGCAGGCGCGACAGATCGGACTCTGCGACAATGACACTCGAACTGGAAACCCGGAACCTGAGGCATGACATGACCGACCGAATCGAGACCCTTCATCTAGCTACCGTGATTGCCAATCACACCCAAGACATGTCGGGCCGTGTCGCCGCTATCACAGGAACAACGAGCGGAACCGGCTATGTCTGCGCACGAGAACTCGCCAAGCGTGGCGCGACGGTGCTGCTCCTGAATCGTCAGAGTGAACGTTCGGTAGCGTCGTTGAAGAAGCTGCAACAGGAGGTCCCGGAGGCCACGTTTGAGGACATTACTTGCGACCTACAAGACCTCGCCAGCGTTCGAGCTGCCATTGCGACGATTCGCTCCCATCACGACAAACTCGACGTTCTGTGCAACAACGCTGGCGTCATGGCACTGGAAGACCGGGCCACCAAGGACGGCTTCGATGTTCAGATGCAGACCAACTGCTTGTCCCATTTCCTCCTGACCAAAGAGCTGTTCCCGTTGCTTGCGAAGAGCGATGACGCACGCATCGTCAACCACTCATCGGGAGCGAGGCGTGGGCCACCGCTCGACATCAAGTACTTTGGAAACAACGGCGGAGACCTCGGCGGTGATGGGACAGACGTCGAGAACATGAGTTTCGACGGCCCTCGTTGGCGCCGTTACCAGCAAACAAAGCTCGGAAATGCTGTCTTCACTACGGGGCTGAAGGCTCGCTTGGACAAGGCTGGACTCACGCACATCAAGGCGCTTCTCGCTCACCCAGGCCTCGCACTGACCCAGCTGCAGGCCACGACTGCCCAGACAGGTGGCATGGCAGCCGACAGTCCCTTCATGCAGCAAGCCCAGTCCCAAGAAGATGGTGCGACGGGCATTATTCGAGCTTGTATGGACCCCAAAGCGAGCTCGGGCGACTTCTACGGTCCAGAAGGTTGGACCGGTTTCCCGGAATTGCTGCCGCTTGAAGACCTTCTGTTGGATGCCGACAACATCCGTGTGAACTGGGAAGGGTGCGAAGCTGCAGTGGGCGAGTTTCGATTCTGAGGAGGAGGTCTTGTGGAGATTGACGCCCTAGCAACGGCGGTCGCGGCACACTGGGCTGGTGTGTCGCCGAGTGTGGGAGTTGTGCGACCGAGTGAGCGAGTTGTGTTGTTCCGTGCACACAAGCCCATTCGGTTGCTGCCCGACGTCTATGACCCGGTGGTGTGCGTCGTCGTCCAAGGAAAGAAAGAGCTCGCTTTGGGTGACGAGACGATTGAGCTTCTACCTGGCGACTCGCTACTGGTCAGTCACGACACGCCAGTGACTGCCCACATCACTTCGGCCCATCTCGACGCACCGTATCTGTCCATTGTCCTATTGCTAGATCTGGAGCTAATCCGTAGCTTGGTCGAAGAGGTACAGGACACGCTGCACCCGCATGGCTCGTCGCGTTCGACCGTGGCCCAACGAGCAGACCCTCAACTGATCGACGCACTCAGACGGTATCTGGCGCTGTCGAAGGACCCGACCGAACGACGCGTCATGGAGCCGCTACTGCTGCGGGAGATTCACTTCCGCGCGCTGATGGCCCCGCAAGCTGGCATGCTTCGACAGCTGCTTCGCCCTCACAGCCGCGCCAGTCGAATCTCCAGGGCCATTACGACGATTCGCCGTGACTTTCGAACGGCGCTGGCCGTGGTTGACCTCGCGCGAGAGGCAGGAATGAGTGTGTCTTCCTTTCACAAACACTTTCGCGACATCACGTCGAACACGCCCCTTCAGTACCAAAAGGAGCTGCGACTGATGGAGGCTCGACGGATGCTATCGGTCGGGGAGCAAGCGGTGACCACGGTGGCCTTTGACGTGGGCTACCAAAGCCCGAATCAGTTTAGTCGGGAGTACCTGCGGAAGTTCGGTGTCTCCCCAAGCGCACACGTTGGCCAACAGTAGCTTGTGTAAGAACAGAAAAGCCCGGCGTCTCACGAAGAGAGCCGGGCCATTCAATTGTCTGTGACGTCGCTACTAGCGAGCAGCCATCCGCGCTCGAGCAAGCTCGGAGGCTTCTTCGGCCTGCGTCCACTCTGCGGAGTCCGCAGCGGAGGTCGCGAGGACCGCTTCAGCAGCTTCCAAGTCCGACGATGCGCTCGCCAAGTCGGCATCCGCGATTGGAGTCGCGGAGTCAACGAGGACAGAGACCTGTTCGGGACCAGCTTCGGCAAAGCCGCGGCCAACAACGAACTTGTGGTCTGTTCCACCAGCGGAGACAGTCAAAAGACCACCACGCACTAGGGAAAGGAAGAGGTCGTGTCCAGGAAGGACGTCGAACTCACCCAGCCAACCAGGGACTCGGATTTCGGTCGCAGGGCCCGAGAAGATGCTCTTCTCTGGCGTTACGATGTCAATGTGCAGATCAGCCATGACAGGCTCCCTTACCGCTCAATGAGCGATTACGCGGACTCAGCCATCTTCTTGGCTTTGGCGATAGCATCGTCGATGGTACCGACCATGTAAAAGGCATTCTCGGGCAGATTGTCGTGCTTGCCCTCAAGGATTTCCTTGAAGCCACGGACCGACTCGGCCTTGGACACCTGGATGCCGGGGGAGCCAGTGAAGACTTCCGCAACATCGAAGGGCTGGGAGAGGAAACGCTCGATCTTACGAGCGCGCTCAACCGTCATCTTGTCGTCGTCAGACAGCTCGTCCATACCCAGGATGGCGATGATGTCTTGCAGTTCCTTGTAGCGCTGGAGCACCTGCTGGACGGCACGAGCGGTGTTGTAGTGCTCGTCTCCGAGGATTTCAGCATCGAGGATACGGGAGCTGGAATCGAGCGGGTCCACGGCCGGGTAGATGCCTTTCTCGGAGATCTTACGGTTAAGAACCGTGGTCGCGTCCAAGTGAGCAAAGGTCGTGGCCGGAGCCGGGTCAGTCAAGTCATCCGCAGGGACGTAGACGGCCTGGACCGACGTAATCGAGCCCTTGGTCGTGGTCGTGATGCGCTCTTGCAGCATACCCATCTCGGTGCCGAGAGTCGGCTGGTAGCCAACGGCAGACGGGATGCGGCCGAGAAGTGCAGACACCTCGGAACCGGCTTGGGTAAAGCGGAAGATGTTGTCGACGAACAACAGAACGTCCTGGCCTTCTTCATCTCTGAAGTATTCAGCGATGGTCAGCGCCGACAGAGCAACGCGGGCACGGGCTCCGGGCGGCTCGTTCATCTGGCCGTAGATCAGTGCAGCCTTGGACTTTTCGCTATCACCAGGGGTGAGAACGCCCGCTTCGGCCATTTCGTGCCAAAGGTCGTTTCCTTCACGGGTACGCTCACCAACGCCAGCGAACACGGAGTAACCACCGTGAGTCTTGGCAACGTTGTTGATCAGCTCCTGGATGAGAACGGTCTTGCCGACGCCAGCGCCGCCGAACAGGCCAATCTTTCCACCGCGGGTGTACGGAGCAAGGAGGTCGATGACCTTGATGCCCGTCTCGAACATTTCGACGACGGTCGACTGCTCGGTGAACCCAGGAGGTGCACGGTGAATCGGGCGGGTCTCGGTCGTGGTCAGCGGACCCAGCTCGTCAACGGGCTCGCCGATGACGTTCAGGATGCGGCCGAGTGTTCCCTTGCCAACGGGCATAGCGATCGGGCCACCGGTGTCGCGCACGTGGATACCGCGGGACAGACCATCAGTGACGTCCATAGCGATGGCGCGGATGGTGTTCTCACCGAGGTGCAGAGCAACCTCAAGGGTGATGTTTTCCTTGCCGGAATCGTCGATAGCCGGGTTGTTGAGACGCAAAGCGGTCAACAGGTCGGGCAGATGACCGGGCGGAAATTCAACGTCGACAACAGGTCCCATGACCTGCTTGATGACACCGTGGGTGCTTTCCATGATGGGCTCCTTTGGAGCCAGCTATCAGCTGTCGGCGTGAGCGTTCAGAGACGGCGGGCTGGAAGTGTCTTGAGACAGCCAGGCGGCCGTCACATGAAGGGAATGAAATGAGAAACTGGTAATTGGACTTCCGGCGAACCGGAAGTGGACCTACTTGAGGGCCTCGGCACCGGACACGATTTCCGTGATTTCGGTGGTAATCGCGGCCTGACGGGCGCGATTGAATTCGAGGGTCAAGCTGTCGATGAGGTCAGACGCGTTGCGGGTCGCGTTGTCCATGGCGGTCATCCGAGCAGCATGCTCACCGGCCTCAGTCTCCAAGAAGGAGGTGAGGACCAACGTGCGCAAGTACAGCGGAAGAAGTGCCTTGAGAACACCGTCGGCGTTAGGCTCGTAGCGGTACTCGATCTGGGCTTGCGCCTGGTTCGAGTCAGCGACTTCCGTGGCAGACTCATCAATGGCGATGGGTAGGACGCGCGTAAAGGTCGGTTCCTGCACCAAGGCATTGACGAACTCGTTGAACACAATCCAAACTTCGTCGTAGGTTCCATCGAGGAAGCCGGCGACCATCTTGGCGGTGAGAGGGCGGACAAGGTCCATCTTCTCTGTCTTGCCGTAGTCGAGGGTACGCTCTGCGACGTCAAAGCCACGAGACTTCAGGAAGTCCGAGCCTTTGCGACCAAAGACGGCAATTTCGACATCAATGTCGCTTGCCTGCCGGTCCTTCAACCAGGGATTAGTCTTGCGGAGAAGGTTGCTGTTGAACCCGCCGCACAGACCGCGGTCCGTCGTCAGTACAGCGACGAGAATCTTGGTCACGTCAGGACGTGACTGAAGCAAGGGCTCGCTCGTCGATTCACCGACGTTGCCCGCTACCCGGACGAGGACGTCCGAGAGCTGAGCGCGGTAGGGACGTGCACTCATGGCCCGCTCGGTCGCACGACGAAGCTTTGCACCCGCGACGAGTTTCATCGCCGAGGTGATCTGCTTTGTCTTCTTGACCGACGAAATGCGGGTCTTGATGTCCTTCAGATTGGGCATCGGGTTCTCACAGGTGTGGAGAGGGGAGTGCTACTTCCAGGTGGTCTTGAAGCTCTTGGTCTCTTCAATGATCCGAGCCTTGAGGCCTTCCTTCTTCATGGTGCCGAGACGAAGCATCTCTTCGAGAAGCTCCTTCTTGCTGCCTTGGAAGTGCTCGGACAATGCTGTCGCGAACGGGATGACTTCTGAGACTTCGAGGTCATCGTAGATGCCTTCGTTACCGGCCAGGAGCTGAACAACCTGAACTTCGACGGGGATGGGGTCGTACTGAGGCTGCTTGAGCAGCTCAATCAGACGCTCTCCACGGCGCAGCTGTTGCTGGGTCGCGGCGTCGAGGTCACTGGCGAACTGCGAGAAGGCTGCCAGCTCACGGAACTGGGCGAGGTCGAGGCGGAGTGAACCGGCAACTTCCTTCATGGCCTTGATCTGTGCAGCACCACCAACGCGAGACACCGAAAGACCGGCGTTCACAGCAGGACGCTGACCAGCGTTGAACAGGTCGGTTTCCAGGTAGATCTGGCCATCGGTGATAGAAATCACGTTGGTTGGAACGTACGCGGAGACGTCGCCACCTTGGGTCTCGATGATGGGGAGTGCGGTCAAAGAACCGGCTCCCATGGCATCGCTCATCTTGGCGGCGCGCTCAAGTAGACGGGAGTGCACGTAGAAGACGTCACCTGGGTACGCTTCACGGCCCGGTGGGCGGCGAAGGAGCAGGGAGAGCTGGCGGTATGCGACAGCTTGCTTTGACAGGTCATCGTACACAACCAAGGCGTGCTGTCCGTTGTCACGGAAGTACTCGCCGATGGTGCAGCCGGTGTACGGCGAGATGAACTGGAGGGGGGCTGCATCGGACGCCGGAGCGGTCACAACGCAGGTGTACTCCATGGCGCCGTAACGCTTGAGCTTCTCAACAACCTGGGCCACGGTGGACTGCTTTTGACCGATAGCAACGTAGATGCAATGCACCTTGTTCTTCGGGTCGTCCTTGAAGACCTTCTGGGCGATGATGGCGTCAATAGCGACGGCCGTCTTGCCTGTCTGGCGGTCACCAATGATGAGCTCACGCTGGCCACGGCCAACGGGGGTCATTGCATCGATGGACTTGATGCCCGTCTGAAGCGGTTCGTGAACCGACTTACGAGGCATGATGCCTGGAGCCTTGATTTCAACGCGGCGTGATTCAACGGCGTCGATGGGGCCAAGGCCGTCCACCGGGTTGCCGATTGCGTCAACAACACGACCCATCAGGCCCGGTCCAACCGGAACCTCAACGATCTTGCCGGTACGCTTGACTTCGTCGCCCTCGTGAACGCCTTGGTCGGAGCCGAAGAGTGCGGCACCAACGTTGTCTTCTTCGAGGTTGAGAACCATGCCCTTCAGGCCGCCTGGGAACTCTAGGAGCTCTCCGGCGACAGCGTTTTCAAGGCCGTGAATACGTGCAATACCGTCACCAACAGAGAGAATCGTACCCGTCTCAGAGACGGTGACGCGGGACTCGAAGTCCTTGATCTGCTGCTTTAGGATCTGGCTGATCTCGTCAGCGCGGATGTCCATGGGGTGCTCCAGTAGGTCGAAGAGATGCGAAATGATGAGCCTGCCGACTGGCAGCCCACCGTGAATGGGCTGCTAAGAGTCGGAGATTTCCGAACTGAGCAGGGTTTTCTTGAGATTTGCCAGGCGACTTTGGACCGAAGCGTCGTACACCTTTCCACCGATTCGGGCGACAACGCCGCCAATCAGCTCGGGTTTGACACGGGTCTCGATGAGAACGGTCTTTCCTGTAATGCCTTCCAGAGCGGCGCGGACTTCAGCTTCAAGCTGTGGAGTCAGCGGCTCTGCGGTCTCTACGATGACGCGGGCGCGGTTGGCGCGCTGGTCAGCGTAGGACTGGAATTCTTCCATGACCATGGGCAGTAGAGCGACGCGGTTGTTCCGGAGCATCAAGCGCAGCGTGTTTTTCACGGTAGCGGAGACGGCTAGCTTCGGAAGAACGGCTTCAAGCACGCCACTGCGTTCAGTCTTGGTGTACACGGGATTCGACAGCGCTTCTAGAAGCATGTCGTCGTGTGAGCGGAACATGGAGAGTGCTGAATTGAGTTCCGTTCCGAGCTTTTCGCTCTGGTTGGTCTCTTCTGCAATCTCAATGAAGGCGCGCGCGTAGCGTCGGGCCAGGGAGCGGTCAGCCATGTGCGGAGTCCCCGTCAGTGGTCAGGGTGTCTAGGAACTGGCGGGCCAGGCGACGTTGGTCGTCTGCCTGAACTTCCTTAGAGAGGGTAGTCTCGGCGAGCTGCACTGCCAGGTCGACTGCTTCCTTGCGGAGGCTGGCCTTGGCGCGCCGGATCTCTTCCGAGATGCTGCGCTCACTAGATTCGGCGATGCGCTTGGCTTCGGCTTCAGCACGCTCAACAAGGCGGGCTGCGTCTTGCTTGGCGTCTTCAGTAGCGGTGACGCGCATCTCTTCGAGTTCGCGTTCGAACTTACCGAGGCGTGCGACGAGCTCTTCGTTCTTCTTCCGGGCTTCGTCGCGTTCGCGAGCCGAGTCGACCAACTCCTTGCGGATGCCGAGCGCGCGGTTCTTCAGAGCGTCACCGATTGGACGGCGACCCACGACGAACAACAGCGCCAGAAGCAAGAAGATGTGGAGGGCGTGGAAGCCGATGTCCATGACAACGTAGGGGTCGTCCGCAGAGCTGAAGAGCTCCATGAAGGTGCGCTCGGTGCCGTCGTAGCTGGAGTCCATCCAGTTTGCGGTACCGTCGCCGTCATCGTCACCTAGGTAGAATTCGCCTGGGTCGTGGTGTTCGCCGTGACCGGCATCGTCGCCGTGGGCGTCGCCATGACCATCAGAGCCGTGACCGTTGGCATCACCGTGGCCGGCTTCTGCATGGTCTGCGGGGGCGTGTTCGCCGCCATGGTCACCACCGTGGTCCTGCGCGAACGCGGGGCCGGAGGCGACCAGAGCAAGAGCCAAGATGGCGTTGCGAAGAATCATTGTCCGTCCTGTCATGGCTAGGCCGACAGCTCGCGGCCCAGGACCTGGGCTGCGATTTCGGTAGAGAGGGTGGAAGCGGTTGTGCTGATGCTCTCGCGAGCAGTTGCGGCAGACGCTTGAATTTCGATCACAGCACGACCGATGTGTGCATCAGCTGTGGTGCGGGCATCGGCGATGATTTCCGATTCCGTCTCAAGCGCCTTGGCGCGCTCGGCGGCACGGAAGGCCACAACTTCGGAGCGCGCGGCCTCGAGCCGCTTTTGCAAGTCCTCGGTGCGCTCGGCCACTTGGCTCTCGAGCGCTTTGGCTTCTTGCAGAGCGCCGTCACGTGCGTTCTCTCGTGCTTCTAGGTACGCCACGAGCGGGCGGAACAGAATCACGTACAAGGCCATGAAGGTGACCAAGAAGGGGACGATCATCACAGCAGCGAGTGCAGGTGTCGGGAAGATTTCCATCGTTGGCTCCGCGTCCAGGGCCCAGGTCCCAAAGAGAGCGGCGGCTATCAGGTGACCCGGTGCATGTCAAAAGGGCTGTTCACGGCACTGTGCAGCCGATCGTTGCGACGATTTAGGGGTTTGCAGCCTCATCCATAGGGCCTTCGTCGTGTTTTGCGCTTGGCCAGTGCACCGTGAACAGCAGACTCGCATCCGACGCCAGCCACGTGGATGTCGTGACTGCGGTGGTGTTTCGCAGAGATCCGCGATGTAGTTCCAATCGATATTGAATTCCGACAGAAAGCGCCGGAACCAAAGAAACATCGACTCCAGCACCCAGCGCACCTCCAACTCCGCCCAGCCGAGACCGGGTGTTGCGCACTGCAACGTCTGCGGCTTCTTGCTCTTCCTCTGTGTAGACGGTCGACCGATCAACCGCACTTGGGATGTCCGCGTGGAACGAGGCGAGGGTCCACACGCGTGGGTTCTGGGGACGCACGGCGACTCGTAGGTCGATGGAGGGGCGGACCACGGAGTGCGACCGTCGAGAGATGTTGTCGCCGACGAACGTGCTTGTAGACAGGCTTGCGATGCCGACGGAGCCTAGCAGACCGATCCTCGGGCCAAACCAAGCGCCCACATATGGCTGGAGGCCAGGACGGACCACGCCGTCGAACTCACCAACGCCTTCTCCGCTTCCTCGACCCTCTTGCACCCAGACCAAGTCTGCGCGTGAGAACGGCCGGATGGCAGCACCAGCGAAGGGTTCGGCTCCAAGAGCGAGGGAAAGCAACAAGGCAATCATGGCGTGTCCTCGTCAACATCGGGCTCTGGTGGCAACCGACTGACCGTTGTACAGCCACTCTCAGCGAACTCGAAGCCAGCGTACTCGGCACTGCCCAGAGAGATTGTTCCGGCGCCGAAGAGCGTGCCTGACGGAAGATGAAGGCCCTGTTCGTCCGCAGTAGCGTGGATGCGTCTTGCGATTCTTAGGCCTTCGCCTTGTGTGGCCTGAATGCGAACGTCTACACGCGCCTCAAGTTGGACATCCGGGGCAACGTCGCACACCACGCCTTCGGGGGCGGACGGAAGCTGCCGCGCAGGAAGGGCGGACGACGTAGAGTTCATGCGGTCTGTCAGCCCACCCGCAATGTAGACCGAGTACCCAGTGAGTACGATGGCGGCGACCAGCAACGCCCACCGCCACGGGCTTGTCTGTCGTTTGGGACTCTCGGTCTCAACCATCACCACTCCATCGGGGCTACGCGTGAGACCCGGGTTGGGATAGCCCCCGGCTGTGGAGTGTGCATGTACGTCACGCAGGTACGAACGGAAGGGTTGCGCCATGGAGCGGACCTACGCGGCTTGGACCGGTCGGTGTCACTCAAGGCTGGGGAGGCCGGAGCGGTCGTCGCGGATGCCTTGATGCTTTGGGCGGGAACCTTGGCTCCCACCACTCTCCCCAAGCGCTTGGTTGCTCTTGGGGCTGCGTCTACAGAGGACTCGGTAGAGTGCACTGTCGATAAGGGGTGGCTGGAAGGGGTCGGATGTGACCTCGGCGGTGAGCTCATCGCCTTGCTTGTTCCTGGAGAACGCCGGTTCGCGATTGAAGTCACCGTGCAAGCGGACCCACCATTTTTTGGACGACTGCGCGAGCACGCGGTCCGCGACCCGCGATTGGTGACTGCTCTCGGAGAGGCCTCCACAATGACCGTTCGGGTTGGGTGGTTTCTGTCTGAGGACGGAAGCAGCACCACGGTGGGTCTTCTTGCGTTGGCCGTTGGACGCACGGCGTTCCCCGTGTCGGGATCAGAGCGACCGGTCTGGGCACCTGGAATCCTTGCCACCATGGGGAAGCGGTTCTCGCGCACAGGCTCGGTCGAATCAATGGCGGACATAGGAGCACGGCTGTTGGGCGTGGCGACCGGGTCTGATGCGGAGCGTCGACGGTCTCTTGCGCGCGCTTCCAAAGCGTTGGCCAAGTCGCCGTTTTACATTGGCACGCTTGAGCTGGTCTCGGTTGGGGACGATGTTGTCCCGACCTTTGGACCGGACCTCATTCGTGCACGCCGACTCGGGCCCGCAGCGCTCAACAGTTTGGCGCTGGTTGAGCAGGTCTTCGTTGAGCAGCCGGACGTGTTGATTGTAGACGGCGCTGGCGCTGGATTCCGTCGGCCCAATGCGATTCGCAAATGGGTAGAGGGCAGAACAGACGGTGAAGATGCCACGCTTGAACAGGTGTTTTTCACCGATGGTGGACGCCCATGAGTCGCGCTGTCTGCGTGCGCTGTGGTGCCGACCGCATGGCCTACAACCAGGTGTGTCCCGCTTGTGGCTTCTTGCCGGATGGAGACGGTCTGGCTGTGGCGTGGCTGCTGTCGGACAACCACCTCGCCGACCACGAGCTGGATGCCGCACAAGCTCGGGTGCGAGCTGGTGACCCTATTGAGCCGAACGCCAAGATGCTCAAGATTGCTAAGCAGGCGCTGCGGACCACCTTCGCGACGGATCCCGGCCTGACAACAGCACAGCGCTTGGGAGTGCTGGCGTGCAGTCTTGTACTGACGCCCTTGGTGGGCTGGACCTTGTGGTGGACCTGGCGAACGCGACGCCCTCGCGCGGCTTGGCAGGCATTTGCACTCTCTGCTCCGGCAACCCTCGCTTTTGCCGTTCTCGTCCTGTACCTGGCGTAGTTTCTCTGAACAACTGACAACACCGGTCCGACCTCTCCTACTCTCATGGAGACCCGATGTGGATGATGCTCAGCACCCTGTTGTTTTCAGTGGACATTCCGTACGACGGCATCGACCAGGACGGCGATGGGTTCGACGTGGTGGATGCAGACGGCGACGGATTCAGCAGTGAGCTAGCCGGTGGTAGCGACTGCAATGACCGAGATGCCAATGTGCATCCGGGTGCCGTTGAAATCGAGGGCGACGGCATTGAGCAAGACTGTGGTCAGCCGCTCGTGCCGCAGACACTCGGCTGGGCCAATCCCTGGACCACGGTCGAGGGCAGCGCTGAGTAATCAGTGAAGACAGCGAGAATGTGTCTGCCAGCTGTGTTTCATCTGACATTGTTGCAGGGCCGGGGTTGCCGTTGCTGACACCGTAGGCCAAGAGTTGCCGTGACCGACGTCAACACCGATACTGGGCCTGATCCAACGCTGCCGAAGCAATGGCGTGGTGGTGTGTGGGGAACGGGAGTCGTCGCCCTGCTAGGACTCGCCATTGTTGGCGTATTAGCTGTGACTGCGTGCGGTCGTTCAGTCCGAGCGCCGGGTCCTTTGCTCGTCGTTATGGTCACCGTGTTGCCGTATTTGTATGGAGCGGCGGGAACGGCGGCGTTCGCGGCGTGGTGCATCCTGCCCGATAGGCGGTCGCTCCCGGCGCTTCTTGCGGTCGTGTCAATCGCCGCGGGTGTGCTGTGGGGCCCCAGTTTTCCAGCACGTCCGCAGCGTGCCGAAGGCGTCTCTCTGACGGCCATCTCGTGGAATGTTCAGCGATTCTGGGGCGGTGAAGACGACCCCGTCCAATGCGTCGTCGACGGCATCGTTGCGGCGGACCCGGATGTCGTGACCTTGCTTGAGATCTCACGCGACGCACTTGAGGCCGTTCAAGAACGACTCCATCTCACCTGCGTACACTCGGACTATTTTGGCACCGACGACGCCTCGCGCGGCGGACTTGCGGTGTGTGCGCGCCGCGACGTCTTTACCGTGAGTGGAAGCGGCCACGCCTTTTCCGATGAAGATGCCTGGCAGTATGTTTCGGCTGAGATCACGGGTCAAGGGCGTCAATTCAACGTGGTTGGCGTACACCTGCAGCCCTATTGGCCCCTTACTGGCGCCGTCATGCGGCAGAGCGTGTCTGACCTTGCCCAAGGCGAGCCGGGCTCATTGTTGGCGGCGTCACGTGATGGTGCTGCGGTGGTCGCGCGCCAAGGTCGGCAGTCGTCGGCGTTGTTGGAGCGGGTATCTCTGTACCAAGACCCCACACTCATCCTCGGTGACTTCAACAGTACCCGCGATAGCGCCCTACATACCGAGCTTCGACGGTCTTTTGTAGACACCTTCGCCCGTGGAAGTCGCGGATTTGGTGCGACGGTGCATGCTCTAGGGTGGCTGCCCCTTCGCGTGGACTACATCTACGCAACACCGGATTTTGCCGTTCGAAGCAGCGAGCTTGGCCCAGCGAATTGTTCTGACCACAGGCCCGTAATCTCGCAGTTGGTCCTGCGTGACGACGAACGGTGACACCGCAAGATGGTGACGCGGTGCTGTGTGTGCAGAACTGTTGTGTATGACAGGCACAGATGCGTTGCGGCACGAGGTCGCGGTACGGTGTGTTGATGATTGATGGAGTACCTACTTATGCTTGGTGACGACCTAAGATTTGCCCTCGGCATGGCTGTCGAGCGGGCGCGCAAGGACCGCCACGAGTTCCTGACCTTGGAACACCTGCTGTACGCCCTGCTCCATGAGCCACGTGCCGCAGAGATCATTGAGGCGTGTGGCGGCGACATGGCCGCTGTTGAGAAGGGCGTGGAAGAGGTCCTTGGGGACTTCGAGTCACTGCCCGGTGATGGTGAATACGACCCAGTTCAGACCGTTGGTTTCCGGCGCGTGCTTCAGCGTGCGCTCTTGCACGTCCAACGAAGCAGCGGTGGAGCCGTGGACGGTGGCAACGTGCTTGTCGCTATGTTTGCCGAGCCCGAGTCCCATGCGGTCTACCTACTCGAAGCGCAAGGCGTGACCCGTCTCGATGTCACCTCGTTCATCAGCCATGGCATCCGCAAGGACGGCAAGACGGCCGGGCCTCAAGGCGTGCCGGTTGGGGCTGGTCCCGATGGCGAAGCGCCTGTGGCTGACGATGCCTTGGCTGCCTACACCACGGACCTGTACGAACGGGCTGAGAAGGGTAAGATCGACCCGCTCATCGGGCGTGCCAACGAGATTCAACGGGCCATTCAGGTGCTCGGACGTCGTCGTAAGAACAACCCTTTGTTCGTTGGCGATAGCGGCGTGGGCAAGACGGCCTTGGTCGAAGGATTGGCGCGCGAAATCCAGATGGGCAACGTGCATGAGAGCCTCAAGGATACCCACATCTACGCTCTCGACATGGGCGCTTTGCTCGCTGGAACCCGGTTCCGCGGCGACTTTGAAGAGCGTCTTAAGGGTGTGGTGAAAGCTCTGGAAGACGACGACAAGGCCATCTTGTTCGTAGACGAAATCCACACCATCGTCGGGGCTGGATCGACATCTGGCGGCTCAATGGACGCGTCCAACATGCTCAAGCCCGCGCTTGCCAACGGCTCGCTGCGCTGCATTGGGTCGACGACGCATGAGGAATACCGGTCGGCATTCGGCAAGGACAAAGCCCTGTCGCGCCGATTCCAGTCGATTGACGTTGTTGAGCCGACTGTGGATGAGACCACCGCGATTCTGCGAGGCCTACAACCCCGCTACGAAGAGCATCATGGCGTCACATATGCGGATGACGCCATCGTCACCTGCGTGAAGCTGGCTACCCGGCACATCAACGGTCGGCAGAACCCAGACAAGTCCATTGATGTGCTCGACGAAGTTGGGTCCAGGGTCAAGCTGGCAGACAGAGACGCCGTCACGGTGGAGGACGTGGAAGCAACCGTCGCGAAGATGGCGCGCATTCCGCCGAAGCAAGTCGCCGGTGAGGACCGTGAGCGTCTACGTCACTTGGAAGAGGACCTTAAGCGAGTCATCTACGGGCAAGACGAATCGATTGAAAAGGTGGTCAGCAACATCAAGATGGCCCGAGCCGGTATCGGGCATCAGCACAAGCCCGTGGGGTCGTTCCTGTTCGCTGGACCGACCGGTGTGGGCAAGACCGAGCTGGCGAAACAGCTCGCAAATGCCCTCGGCATCAACTTCCTGCGATTTGACATGTCCGAGTACATGGAGCCGCACAGCATCAGCCGTCTGATCGGCGCGCCTCCTGGATATGTGGGCTTCGAGCAGGGCGGACAGCTGACGGATGCCGTTCACAAGACGCCTCACAGCGTGTTGGTCATTGATGAGATTGAGAAGGCGCATCCGTCCATCTTCAACATCTTGCTTCAGATTATGGACAGCGCCACGCTCACCGACAATAACGGTCGCAAGACCGATTTCCGCAATGTGGTTGTCATTATCACTACCAATGCGGGCGCACGTGAAGCCACCAAGCGCAATGTCGGTTTCGCCAAGCCCACCGCCGGTGGAAAGGCCGAAGCCGCCCTCAAGCGACTCTTCCCGCCCGAGTTCCGCAACCGCCTAGACGGCGTGATGTGGTTCAACGGCTTGCCAGAAGAGGTCATCCTGCGCATTGTCGACAAGAACTTGCTCGAGCTCGAACAGCAGCTCACCGAGCGTGAAGTCACCTTGACGGCCACGGATGCAGCACGCGAGTTCTTCGCAGAGAAGGGATTCAGCGACGAGTTCGGTGCCCGTGAGATGCAGCGTGTTGTTCAAGAGCACGTCAAGAAGCCGCTCGCCGAGGAACTGTTGTTTGGCGCTCTGCAAGACGGTGGTACCGCCGAGATTGACTACGTGGACGAGGTGGTTGTCGTCAAGGCTGTTGCCCGACCCAAGCCGCCAGTTGTCGAGCCTGCGGAGGACGACACGCCTTCGGAAAGCGAAGTCCCGGATGATGTTGACGCGTAGATTGTGTTGTGCGCTGCGCCGCCCGGCCCTTGTGCGGGTCGGTCAGCGCTGTTTTGGCGCAAGGTTCGGTTGACGGCGTACAATGGCAGCCATCGGGCTGTGTGATCCGGGTTTATAGGGCATTCGTTGAGGAAAGGGGGGCTAGTCGGGTATACCGGCGGCTCGGTGACGATTGGCCACCGGAGGATGCATGCCCCGATTACTCGCCCTTGCCCTGTTGCTGCCTGCTGTTTCGCTGGCCCAGAACAACGATGACATCAACGCGCATGGCTTCGACCATGTTGTTGGTGACAATGATGTTCGCGACTTCCTCCAGACATGGCGTCCCGAGACTCAGGTTCCAGGTTCGATTGGCTTCTCTTTGCTTGGGGAGTACGCAGAGTCTCCTCTGGTCTTGGTCCAGCGCCAAGCCGGTGAAGATACCCGGCTGCCCTTGTTGGACGATGTCTTCGCCATCAATGCGGGCGTGCACTTTGCGGTTCATGAGCGCATTGCTCTTGCCGCAGGCGTACCGGTGTTCTTGTCCAGCAAGCAGGTGGAACGAACAGACGGCTTAGGCATTGGCGACCTGCACCTGTCTGTGCCGGTGGGCTTGATTCTGCCCAAAGATGACGACCAAGGCTTCGGTCTGTCCATCATTCCTACGGCCTACTTCCCGACTGGCGACTCTGACCGCTTTGTGGGTGGCGGGTTCGCGGGTGGTTTGAGCCTCGCTCCTGCCTTTGGTGCCGGTCCGTTTACCTTCGCAGGCAATGCAGGCCTCGAGCTGGGGCGTTCCTCCAGTTTCCAGCAGCTCCAGGGCGGGCCCCGCTTGTTGGCGGCTCTCGGCGTGACTTGGGCGGTCGCGGATACCCTCGGCATTGGCCTCGAAGCCGACTTTCGACCGGTCTTGGCGAAGAATGACGTGAGCGGTACCAACTCTCCCGGCGAAGGTGTTGTCCACTTGAAGGGACGCTACCCGTTCGGGCTGTCCTGGACCGTCGGAGGCGCCGCCGGCTTGAACCGTGGTGGAAGTGCTGCGAAGTTCCGCGTGTTTGCCGGGCTCGGCTTCACGGTCGGCAAGCGTGGCCCTCGTGACCTTGACGGTGATGGATTGGTCGAGTCTGACCAGTGCCCACGCGAAGCTGAAGTCTTCAATGGCTACATGGACGAGGACGGCTGTCCAGACGTATTGGCGGACCTCAACGTCACCGTAGTGGACCCTGAAGGCACCATGATTGTGGGTGCCATTGTCATGCAAGGCGAGCGAGAGCTGGGCACCACCAATGACAGCGGTCAGCTTTTGGCGCGCGACTTGATGCCCGGTGAGGCTCTGACCATTCGTGCAGAGCACGGTTCGGGCTTCTACGTACCAGTAGAGCGCGACACCGAGGCGCTGGAGGGAGGCGCCAACGACCTGCGCATCAACATGCTGTGGGCTCCAGGTACCATCCGTGTCAAGACGCTCACCACCGCCGGTGCACCGGTCGATTCATCGCTTAAGTTCGAGGGTCCAGAGGTCTGGTCAGACATTCTTGTTGGAGCAGATGGCGAAGAGATGATGGTCTTGCCGCCGGGCGATTGGACCATCTTTGCCGTGGCCCCACAGTATGGTCGGGAACGCCGTGAGGTGAGTCTCTCTCCCTCTGAGAACGTGCTCACTGTCATTGAGTTTGGTCTGTCTGCGGCAACCACCGTGGTCACCGATACGGGCGTGGTTATTCTTGAACCGGTCTTGTTTGCCTTCGATTCGTCTGACCTTGCACCGGGTTCCCGCGAGCTGCTGGTCAGTGTGGCCAACGACATGCGGACCTCGCCAGAGATTGGTCTTGTGGAAGTGCAAGGGCACACCTCGACGGACGGTTCATCGTCGTACAACCGCGACCTGTCGCAGCGCCGCATGGAAGCCGTTGTGGAGGTCTTGGTCGGCGAAGGTGTTGAGGCCAGTCGCTTGTTGCCCGTGGGCTACGGCGAGTCGTGTACAGCCGTTGTGGAACGCACGGACGAAGACCGCGCGAGCAACCGCCGCGTTCAGTTCTTCATTCTGGAGCCTGAACCCGCAGATGGCGTGCCTTGTCATGCTGGTCAGCCCGGACAGCTCGACAGTGGGCGTTTCGAGTACAGCCGCGAACGTATTGAGACGGCCACTCCCGGCGAGTAGGGCGGGTTAAGGCGCGCCATTCTCCGAGAGGACATATGCGCGCCCCCTTCGACATTGCGGCCGACCTCGACACTCCGGTGTCGGCCTTCCTAAAACTGGCTCCTTTTCGTCCGCGATTCCTTCTGGAGAGCGTGGAGGGTGGAGAGCGGGTTGCTCGGTACTCGTTCCTAGGTCTTGGCGACGGGATGGAGGTCGAGCTGCGTGGTGACACGCTGTGGGTCGACGGTGAGCCGACTCCACTGGAGCCGGGCCAGAAGGGGTTGTTGGACGGGCTTCGCTCGGTTCTTGCTCGTGCTCCACGACCAGGACCAATGACCCCAGAAGTACCGTTTCGCGGTGGTTTGGTCGGTGTGACTGGCTTTGATGTGGTTCGTCGGTTTGAGCGTCTGCCGGTGTCGACTCCACGAGTCGAAGGCCATCCGGACGGTGCGTGGTTTGCTCCCAAGACTGTGCTGGTCTTCGACCACGTCTCGCGTCGTGCAGCGCTGCTACACGATGGCACGGAAGAGGAACGCCTCGCACTACGCGGTGAGGTCGTCGCTGCTCTACGTGGCGGTGTTCCATATCGTCGCACCGGCAAGCAGTTCAGCGAACCGGTGCCGACCATGTCGAAAGAGTCGTTCATGGAGAGTGTCGAGACCATCAAGGAATCGATCGCTAGCGGTGATGTCTACCAGTTGGTGGTGTCCTCGGGGTTCTGCGGAACCACGGACCTGGACCCGTTTCAGGTGTACCGAGCGCTCCGCTTGCTCAATCCGTCGCCATACCTGTACTTCTTTCAGCAAGGGGACTTGTCGGTCATTGGCTCGTCGCCAGAGGCATTGGTCAAGCTGGACGGTCGCCAAGCCACGCTGCGTCCCATCGCCGGGACCCGTCGAAGGGGAGCGAATGTCGAAGAGGACCTAGCTCTTGAGAAGGAGTTGTTGGCGGACCCCAAGGAGCTGGCCGAGCACGTCATGCTCGTCGACCTTGCGCGCAACGACTTGGGTCGCGTAGCGGTCGGAGGCTCCGTCACGGTCGGGCCTTCAGCGACCGTTGAGCGCTACAGTCATGTCATGCACATCGTCAGCGGCGTCAATGGCGTCTTGCGGCCCGATGTCGACTGCTTTGACCTGTATGCCTCTGCTTTTCCTGCGGGAACACTGACTGGCGCACCGAAGATTCGTGCCATGCAGATCATCGATACGCTCGAGCCTGAAGGGCGCGGCCTGTACGGCGGAACCGTCGGCTACTTTGGCCACGACGGCACTATGGACCAAGCCATCACCATTCGGACTCTGGTGATGTCGGGACAAAACTATCGCTACCAGGCGGGTGCCGGGGTCGTCGCCGACAGCGTGGCTCTGACCGAACACAACGAGATTTTAGTCAAGGGAGCGGCCATCGGTGCTGCTCTTGCCCTCGCGACGGAGATGGACTGATGGTGCGCTTGCTACTCGTCGACAACTACGACAGCTTTACCTACAATTTGGTCCAGGCGTTCTTGGTGTTGGGCTGCGAAGTTCACACGCACCGCAACGATGAGCTGTCGCTTCAGCAAGCCATCGATCTGCAGCCAACCCACGTGTGCATCAGTCCGGGGCCAGGGCGTCCCGAAGATGCGGGGGTGAGCTTGCCCGTTCTTGAGCACTTCATGGGCCAGATCCCGGTGCTCGGCGTGTGTCTGGGGCACCAAGCCATCGCCATGCTTCACGGCGCCACCGTAGACCGTGCGCCGCGGCTCATGCATGGCAAGTCTTCGGAGGTCTTTCACGACGGAAAAGGGCTGTACAAAGATATTCCGAACCCGGCGTTGTTCGGACGCTACCACTCGCTTGCGGTTGTTGAACACACACTGCCGGACAGCTTGGAGGTTTCGTCGTACACCTCCCGCGGAGAGGTGATGGGCGTGCGTCACAAGACCCAGGCGATTGAAGGTGTACAGTTCCATCCAGAGAGCGTGCTGTCGCCGGAAGGGCCGCAGCTTCTCGCGAACTTTCTGACGTTGGAGACGCATCATGCAAGCGCGTGATCTGCTTGAGGGCTTACTGGCTGGCAACGACCTGACGGCGACCGAGGCCACCGCACTGATGGCGGTCTTCTTGGACCCCAACGTCTCCGACACAGTGAAGGGGGCACTGCTCATTGCCTTGCGTGCCAAGGGCGAGACCGCAGACGAGGTGCGTGGCCTGGCACTTGGAATGCGTGCAGCCGCACTGCCTTTGCCAACGCCGGTCAACGATGACTGGGTCGATACCTGCGGTACCGGCGGCGATGGCCATCACAGCTTCAACGTGTCGACTGCGACAGCGTTGCTGCTTGCAGCGAGCGGAGAGACCGTCGTCAAGCACGGCAATCGCTCGGTGAGCAGCTCGTGTGGGTCGGCTGATATTCTCGAGGCCGCTGGCGTTCCTCTGTATGAAGACCCGGCCGAGGCCGTCAAATTGCTGGAGCGGACTGGGTTTACATTCCTCTTTGCGCCAAGCTTCCATCCGTCGATGCGCAGTGTGGTCCCGACCCGTCGGGCACTCAAAGTGCGGACGGTGTTCAACATCTTGGGCCCACTCTCGAACCCAGCACAGCCAAAGCATCAGCTCATTGGTGCGTTCAGTGAGGATGCGGCGGCGCTGATGGCAGAGGCTGTGTCCGGCTTGCCCATCACACGCTGCTTCGTGGTTCACGGGGAAGGCGGCTGGGACGAGGCGACTCCGTGCGGGACCTTTGAGCTGTTCGATGTGACACCCGGTCGCGTGCGACGCTACACCGCAGACCCCCGCGAATACGGCATTGCTCGCTGTACAGAGCAAGACCTCTCGGGGGGGAATGCCAAGCACAACGCCGGTCTGCTTCGCGACCTCTTCGGCGGCGTCAAGAACCCGATTCGCGATGCTGTCCTGCTCAACACGGCGCTGGTCTTCCAGCTAAACGGACGCGAAGCGGACCCAAGGCTCGCCGTTCAGCGCGCAGCCGAGGTGATTGATGACGGTCGCGCAGCCCGCTTTCTCGCTAGCGTAGTGGGCTGACATGGCTGACTTTCTCGCCACTATGGCCAAGAGTTCGCGCATTCGTGCGGACCGATTGCACCCCGCAGAAGTTCGCAGCCACGCTGCTATGCGCACCCCACCTCGCTTGGTGGTGGACGGGTTCATCATCATTGCAGAGTGCAAGCTCAGTGCCCCGTCTGTGGGCGTTCTCACGGCCCCGGACGACCCGATTGCCGAGGCGCGTCGGCGCGCGCAAGTGTATGCAGATGCCGGTGCGACGGCGGTCAGCGTATTGACCGAGCCGTCCCGATTCGCAGGCGACATTGACCATGTCGTCGCAGCGTCCGCCTGTTCTGCTCCGGTGATGCGCAAGGACTTCCTGGTTGACCCTGCCCAGGTGTGGGAAGCGAGAGCTGCCGGTGCCGGAGGCGTGCTGCTCATTGCCACCATGCTCAAAGACGACGTTCTGCGTGAGATGTTGCGCACAGCAGCGGAAGCCGACCTGTTTGTCTTGGTCGAAGGGTTTGATGCCGACGACCTTGAACGCATTGGCGCGGTCGCCCACGCGTGGACAGGCAGCCAGCCCTTCCTCGCTGGTCTGAACTGCCGTGACTTACGCACGCTCCAGGTCAATCCGGGTCGCTTTGCCGAGCTCGCACCTCATCTTCCGACCCATGTGCCTGTCCTCGCTGAGAGTGGCATTGAACACGGTGACGGCGCCAAGCGCGTGCGTGACTTGGGCTACGGCGGCGTGCTCGTAGGCTCCGCGCTGATGCGGTCAGACGACCCAGCTGCGGTCATTCGTTCCTTTCGCTAGGGCCGATGAATGAGCTCGATGCGGTTGCCACTTGGCTCGGTGAACATCATGTGTTTTGCCGGCCCTCCGTACGACAGCTCCGGGGCGAAGGCGATGGTCACGCCCTCGATAGTCTGGAGTTCTGCATAGAGGGCGTCCAAGGCGTCAAAGCTGCTGACCTTCAGCGCCAGGTGATGTAAGCCCACGTTGTTCTTTCGATCGAACGCGACCGCGTTGGCGGGGTCGCTCGCCTGCCACAGGGTAATGGTCACAACGTCATTGGTCAGGAAGACTGCAGGGTACTCCGGGTCTTCTCCGCGAACACGAAAGTCGAACACGTCTACGAACAACTCCTGGCTCGCCTGTAGGTCAGTCACTGTGAGTCCAACGTGGTCCACACCGCCGACACCTACGAACGTTGTGGTGTCTGGCACGATGGGGGCGCGTCCGGCGCATGCGGACAGAAGTAGGGCAACTGGTACGAGGCGCATGGGGGCTCCGATGACATGGCGTGATCAAGCGGGGCTTTATCGTTAGTGGGGAATCCCGGGGAATGCACGGTGTCTTGCCGTGTCTTCGTCGCTCCCAACCTGGAGTCCCTATGCGTTTTCTCACCGTTGCTGCCCTTGCTCTTGTGGCCTCACTCACCACAGCCCAGACTGCTGAGGCGGGTTCGCTGACGATCGAGAAGCGCGGCATGGTCCCCGCATTTGTCTGGGTCGACGGTGACGACCATGGCAAAGTCCGTGGCCGTCGCCCGGTTGAACTGGAAGTCGATGAGGGCGAGCATGAGGTGTGGGTAGCCATGGAAGCCGGTGGCACGGTCACACGCTGCCACGGGCTGGTGAACGTTCCGGGGCCCGGTGCGACGGTGTCGATCACCGACATGCGCGGGTGTGACGGGCTGACGGAAGGCTACGGGGACGGAGCAGACAGCGCGTTTCGCGGCAGTGCCATCAACTTCTCACTGACCAATGTGGATGCCTGGGTACAGAGTGATGGGGGTCGCCCATTGGCGCTTCCCCAGATGCCCTTCATGCTCAATCTCGACCCTGGAACGCACACGATTGTGCTGTGGCACGACGTCATGCAGGAGTCGGTCTTTGACCAAGGTACTGTGACGTTGGCGAAGGGGCAGTTCTTGCCAGTGACGTGCACGCCTGGAGGCTGCATGGGCTTTGACCAGGCTCCCCAAGTCATCCAGGTCTTCAACGTGACCAATGTCGCGGCCCCCACGGCTCCGGGTGGGTTGAACATCAACGTGAATGTTCCCGGCCTGCAGATGGACATGAACATGCCGGCGGACACCACCTTGGACGTCAACACAACGGGGTCTACCGGTGGCATGACGAGTGCGCCGAGCAGCAACTCACAGTCCAGTTCTTCCGGTAGTTGTTGCGTGAATGGGTCGTACTACGATTGCCCTGACGCAGATGCTGTCTACCAGTGTTCTGGCGCGTTCATGGCCTGCATGATGGGCTGCGGCATGATGGACTTTGAGTGTCCTGAGCAGTGCATGTCGTCACACCCCATGGACCCGGGCCGCTGCTCGCGCAACGGTTCGCAAGACAACACCTGCGGCCAGTAGTGCGCATCAAGGTCTGCGGACTGACCGAGCCCGAGCATGTCGATGCGGCGGTTGAGGCCGGTGTTGACGCGATTGGTCTGGTGCTTGTTCCGTCGGTCCGGCAGGTCTCGGTAGACCTTGCGGCTCGATTGTTGGAACGTGTCCCAGAGCACATCGAGCGCTTTGCTGTGTTTCGCATCCCGGATCCGACAACCGTCGCGGCCATTGCGTCGCTCCCGTTCACCGTCCTTCAAGGGGATGCGACCTATACGGGTCCGGTCCCCAAGAATTGGCGGTACGTGCCGACCTACCGAAATGATGCCACGGTGCTCGAACGCCTGACTGTGCCTAGCGTGGGGACAGCGTGGACGGACGGCCTTGTGCTCGTGGATGGTCCGGGCGAGGCGGGTGAGGGCATCACCGGGAACTGGGCCCGAGCACGAGCCATGGCGGCTACGGTGCCGCTGATGCTCGCAGGAGGTCTGTCTCCAGACAACGTGGTTGCGGCCATTTTTGCGGTGAAGCCTGTCGCTGTGGACGTCAGTAGCGGTGTCGAGAGCGCGCGTGGTGTGAAAGACCCGTTGCGCATTGTGCAGTTCGTGCGGGTTGTGCGCGACGCTTGCGAGACGCTGTAGACAGACATCGCTGCATGTCCTGCCAATCGTGGGTCCGATGCGATACGTGCTGGGCTTCGGAGGCCCCATGAAATTGCCAGGACCTAATGACGTTGCTGCCCTCGCTGCGGGGCAATTGCCAGATGCCCGTGGCCGCTTTGGTCCCTTTGGTGGACGCTACATTCCCGAGACCCTGGTTGCCGCTATTGAGCGGCTCGAGGCCGGTGCCCGTGCTGCGCTCGCTGACCCGTCATTCCAGGCTGAGCTCGGTGCCGAGCTCCGTTCATGGGTTGGCCGGCCAACGCCGCTGTCCCACGCGCCGCGCTTGTCCGAGGCCTGGGGTGCGGATGTGTGGCTGAAGCGTGAAGACTTGGCGCATACCGGTGCGCACAAGATCAACAATGCTCTCGGCCAAGCCATGATTGCCAAGCGCATGGGGGCTACCCGTATTGTGGCCGAAACGGGCGCTGGCCAACACGGTGTGGCGTCTGCTGCGGCCTGTGCGCGTCTTGGGCTTCACTGCATTGTGTACATGGGTGCTGTGGACGTGGAGCGCCAGGCTCCGAATGTCCGTCGCATGAAGCTCTTCGGCGCAGAGGTGATCCCGGTCACCGGTGGCGACGCCACATTGCGAGCCGCGATTGACGAGGCGCTGCGCGACTGGGTGAGTGACCCTGCTGGCACGTTCTACCTACTAGGTTCGGCCGTTGGGCCACACCCGTATCCGTGGCTGGTTCGCGAGCTACAGGCAGTGATTGGCTTGGAGGCCCGTGGGCAGATGCTCGAGATGGCTGGAGGTCTGCCAGACGTCGCTATCGCGTGTGTTGGAGGCGGCTCCAACGCGATTGGTTTGTTCCATCCGTTTGTGGGTGACGAGAGCGTTGAACTGCTGGGTATTGAAGCCGGCGGCAGCGGAAATGGTCTGGGTGAGCACGCGGCAACGCTGGCCTACGGAACCCCCGGTGTTCTGCACGGAACGATGAGCTACCTCATCCAGAACACCGACGGTCAGGTCATTGAGACCCATTCGGTCAGTGCCGGACTGGACTACCCAGGCGTGGGGCCAGAGCACGCATTTCTGCATGCGACGGGTCGGGCCACGTACTTGGCAGCCACAGACGCCGAGGCGCTGGATGCCCTGCAAGAAGTCTGTCGTCTGGAAGGCATCCTCCCAGCCATTGAGACCGCACATGCGTTTCACGGTGCGCGTCGGTGGGCCGCTGAGAATCCAGGCAAGCGCATCTTGATTGGCTGCAGTGGGAGAGGGGACAAGGACCTCGACATCCTCGCTAAGCAGGGGGTGGCATCATGACCGCGCAGTCCATGACTGATGCGATTCGTTCGCCAAAGCGCGCTGGCCGTCCGGCGCTGGTGTCCTACATCACTGCTGGCTACCCCACGCTCGACGGCTTCGCTGCACAGCTGCAAGCGGTGTGCGACGTGTCCGACGTTGTTGAGGTTGGCATCCCCTTCAGTGACCCGATGGCGGATGGACCGACCATTCAGCTATCAAGCCAGAAGGCACTTGAGAACGGCGTGAGCGTCAAGTGGGTGCTCGATCTGCTGGAGAAGACGGAACGTTCGGCTCCTGTCCTTCTGTTCGGCTACCTCAATCCGCTGCTGGCTTTTGGTTTCGAAGCGCTGGCCAAGCGGTGTGCCGAGGTGGGCGTCAGCGGATTCATCATCCCGGACCTTCCCTTTGAGGAGTCCGACGAGTTTCGTGCAGCGATTGAGCCGCATGGGCTCGGCCTCGTTCAGCTGGTCACGCCAGTCACGCCGATTGAGCGCGCCGCCACCTTGGCCCACGCCAGCGGTGGGTTCCTGTATGCAGTGACTCGGACCGGCATCACGGGCTCGGGAACATTGCCCGACTCGTTGGCAGGCTACCTTGCGGCACTTCGCGAGGCATCTCCCGTTCCTGTCTGTGCGGGATTCGGTATTCGCACGGCCGAGACGGTCCAGGTGATTGAGCCCCATGCGGACGGTGTTGTTGTAGGCAGCGCTCTCATCGAGGTTTTGGGACGGGGTGATGACCCCCAAGTGTTCCTGAACGGTCTGATGGAGACCTCATGATTCTTTGGCTCACGTCCCTCGCGCTCGCTGGCAAGTGGGACGGAATGGAAGCGGACATTGTGGCTGAGGTCACGGTGAATGCTGCCATGCCGGTGATTCGTGAACAATTCGAAGACCTGCACACTCTTGATCTGTACTCGGACGACTGTGCCAGTGAGCGCATGATTGGTGAGCCGTCCGCACACGTTGGCGCACCGTTTCGGGTTCGGTACGACGCAGGTCCATGGAGCCGCATGGCCGAGGGCACGATTGCCGAGGTTGGTCATCAGTACGTCGACTGGGAACACACGGGTCGGTACGGATTCACGACTCGCTACCAGTTCACCGAAGACCCCACGACCTCGGGCACGGTCGTCACCATGACCACCTTTCTAGACACCCCGCCGTGGCCGTTTCGGGGCCTCTTTTTCAAGCGTGTGCGCCCGGGCTGGGCAGCGTGTCATCATGAGCTACTGACAGCCGTGGCTGCCAAGCTGAGCGGTCAGTTCCCAGAGCCAATGGCGCAAGAGCTACCTCTGGATGAGGCTGTTCCGCGCGGTGTTATGGAACGGCCTGTCGACACAGAAGAGCCCGAGCCGGTAGAGCCTGCGCAAGACGCTGAGTCCTCTGAGCCGGTAGCGCCTGATTCGATGGAATCTGAGCGGATGCAGCGCCCCGAGTAGCGGGCGCTAGAGGGGTCCAAACAGACCGGAATTGGCGCGTCGACGTGTCTTTTCAGCGTCTTCCCACTCATCCAAACGCTCGGCCAAGGTCTCGATTCCCTGACGCACGCGTCTGTGTTCTCCGGATGCGTACATGTCGGTGGGAGCTGGCGTCGGGAGCTCTGCAAACTCGGCCCGCGCGGCTCGAAGTAGGCGGCCGCCGGCTTGGACTTTGTCGTCTGGCGTTGTGGCTTGCTGGTAGTCGGTCAAGTGGCTCTGAATGAGCACACTGTCCCCGCCGAGAGTGACGAGGCTGTCGAACACGTTTTCGCTCCGGTCTACCGTCGAGATGAAGTAGGAGGTAGCGGCCTCGTATCCGTCGTTCGCACTTCTGATTTGGCCACTCGACCAAGAGTAGTAGGCAACGCCCATGAGCAGAATCAGAAACAACGGAATGGCGAGGTACATGCCCGGTCCGACAAGCGTGTCGAGTAGGTCCGCCAGGAAGCCTCGGTTGTCATCTTGCGGCGATATGCTCCGGGCGTCTTTTCGCGGAACGCGGCCCATCGGGTCAGGTTTTTTGGGCAACGCTTGGGAATGCAGCTCAAACGCCTGCAGGCTAGGCGACTCGACGTAGCCGGACGACTCACGGCGTTCCCGATGAGGGGGGGTCTTGTCGCCGACCAACCGGTCCCGCGCAGGAAGCCCGGTAGCTTGGTGGTGTTTGTCTTCCGGGGCTTGTGGAAGGGGTGGGGCTTGGTGCGCACCGATGGGCGGCAGGCGAGCCAGAATGTCGTGGTCGCTCTCGCCTGTCGAACTGCGCTCGGTCTGATAGGCACGGACATGCTGCGGTGGCACGCTGATCACGTAGTCGCTCTGGCTGGCTGGAGCGCTGTGTGGACTGTCGTCTGTCAGCTCGGGCGGTGAGTCCAGACGAGTCACTGCTCCTGTTGGCGAGGGGCGACGGATTCGAGGTACCGGCGGTGGCGTATAGTCGCCGCGTAGCTTGATGAGCTGTCCTTCTGGCGGCGCGACGGGTGCCAGAACGGTCAGAGCATCCGAGAGCTCTTGCACTGTTTGATACCGGGCTTCCCGCTTGTACTCGGTAGCTTTCTTGATGACGGCGAGCATCTCAGGCTCGATACCCGCGAGGATTTCATCGTCTTGGTCTGCGGCGAACAAGTGCGTGGGAATCTTGCCGGTGAGCAAGTTGTACAGCGTGGCACCGATTGAGTAGACGTCGGACCGGACATCGACCTTCTTTGCGTCTGACCTCTGTTCTGGCGCCATGAAACCCAGCGTTCCCATGGCGGAGCCGGTGTTGGTGAAGCTGGTCAACTCGGTCTGGGCGATACCGAAATCGGTAATCTTGCACCGACCGTCGGTGCCAACCAGGATGTTCTGCGACTTGATGTCGCGGTGAATGACCCCGTTGGCATGGGCTTCTGTGACGCCTGTGCAGATCTGCTGAACGCAGTCGATAGCCAGAGTGGGGGAGAACGGACCTTGGTCGATGAGCCAGGCTTCGAGTGAACCACCTGGGCACAACTCCATCACGATGAACGGCGCGCCGTTGTGCTGGCCGACGTCGTACACCCGTACGATGTTCTTGTGGTCGAGCAGTGCCATGGCTTTGGCTTCGGTCTCGAATCGGGCCCGTAGCTTTCTCTTGCGAACGTAGTCCGGCAACATGATCTTGATGGCGCGCCACCGACCTAGGCCTTGGTCATACGCTCGATACACCTCGGCCATGCCGCCGCGTCCCACAAGGGATTCGAGGATAAAGCGCCCAGAATGGAAGGGCGATGGGCAGGCGATGAGGCTTTCAGAATCGTTCACGTCGCAAGACTACTACGCGAGGGGCGTAGGAGGCAGACTCAGCACTCGCTTGAGTGCCACGGCCATCGCCTTTCGTCGTTCTTGGCGCTCTAGCCGGGATCCCATGGGGACCAACCAATCGGTCAAGATGAGTTCACCGTCCATGCACCACTGTGCACGGTGAACGGCGTGAGTGGCAGAACCAGAGGCACCGACATGAGTGGACGAGATGTGGGGGCCGGCATGGGCGAAGGTTGGGACCGGCAACGAGGCAGGCGGTCGTAGTCCCAAGTTGTCGCACGCGGCGCTCAAAGAAAGTTCGAAGCGCTGGACGTCATTGTGTGCCTCGGCTGGCGCTGCAGTTCGACACAGTGCTCGCCACTCATCCACCAGCGTCTCGGTTTGTTCGAGTGGGGCTAGACAGGCGGTCAGAAAAGACTGAAGGGCTCGCCTTCGGGTGCGAAGTGGATCGATGGGGGGAAACGCTGGAGGAGAACGTCGCAGGTCAGCGGCGAGAGTGGGGCCCTCGAACAGCTGTGTGCAGCGCTTCATGACTTGGGTGTACTCGGCCGTGGGCAACAGGTCGGCCCGCGACACAATGGCTACGCAGTCGCCTACCAAGGGCCGAACGGCCGCAATGCGGGTGGCTTCCGTCTGGCTGATGGGGCGCAGTCCGTCGACCACCCACACCAGTACATCGCAGCCGTGGGCGACTCGAAAGATGTCGAACCCTTCATCGAGGCTTGGCGTATCGATGATGAGGCGGTCTTGGTAGAGCGTCTCGTGCACCTCGTGGGTCTGACCCGCGAGACCTGTCGGAGCGTCGCCACCGGTCCACGCGTTGGCGAGGGTGGTCTTGCCTACGCTTGTGCCACCTACGATGACTACGCGAATGGGCGCCGCGATGATCTGCTGAAATGCAGTGTCTTCGGGTTCACAGAGTCGCATCTCAGGAGAGGATGTCGGCAGTGGTCGACAAGGCGTCGTCGAGGTCGGACCACAGGCCGTCGCGAGAGACGGTCGTGTCGTCGAGGGTCTGGCGGGCAAGCAGCACGGCGTCGAGCTGAGCGGTCAGTGCCGTCGCGTCATTCTGGCAGGCCTGGGTCAAGGCATCGCTGAACGGCTGCAGAGCGTCGCTCACGTGCTGCTCGATCTGCTCGCGCTGTTCCGTGACTTGTCCGACGAGCTGCCCCTGAAGCGCTGCTGCTAGCCGCTCGCGTGTGCGGGTGAGCTGTGTACCGCCTGTTAGCAGCACCACGACAGCGTCAGCGACGATGTAGACGACCAGCCCAATCCATCCGGGTGGCCCGAGCAGTGCGCCGATGGCCACCACTCCGATTCGCGCACCGAGTCGACCGGCTGCACCCTTGAGAATGCCCTCGTAGCCTTGGTTCCAGCCAGCTGCGACCGTGCCCGGTGACAGCAGGACGGCACCGATGGCCACGGCGAACCAGCGCTCATTTGTGGTGGGGCCCTGTTCGGGCTCACTGTCGAGCATGTGACCCGCAGTGAACGCGTCCAAGACGTCTGCACGCAGGGTATCGAACTCGGTGGCGTCTCCGGCAAGTTCGTCGCGCAGCTCGGTGAGGGCGCGGTTGATGCGCGGAACGCAGCCGTCGCGCCAGCGCTGTAGCCGCTCGGTGAGCCAGTCTTGCAGGCCGTCGCGAAGTCTGGCTTCGACCGCCTCGCGGCCACTCGGCAACAGCAACCGAAGGCCCGCGAAGTTGCCAACGTCAATCTCTGCGACGACGGTGGGCAGGATGCGCTCGGTGTCGGCAAGGAAGCTACGCAAGTCCTCCCAGACCTCTGCTCCTTGTTGGGTGACGAAGGCGCTGACTTGTCGCTCGATACGTGCGGCGACGGCGTGGATGCGGTCGAGCTGTGGCTGTAGCTCTACGCGCCGCTGGATGAGGTCGTCGAGCGATGTGGCCCGTGTTGCGTCTTCGAGAGCTTTGCGCTCGCGCAGGTCCAGGCGAATGCTGTCGACGGCGTCCACGATTCGACGCTCGCGCGCCTGCCCTCGGTCATGAACCAAGAACGTGGTGAGTGCGCGTTCGAATGCCGGAATACCCGTTGCTGTCGCGTCGCCGGATGCTGGAGCGCCGTTCACCCAGCGGGCGCGCAGGGCTCCGCGCCCGTTGACCCAGTGAATGCGGTCGGAGTGTTCACCAACCAGGCCAGCGAGGTGGCTATCCGCTCGGGCTTCAAGGTCACGACGAGCCGCGGCCGGGTCATCTGCGAGGGCGTCCACCAAGTCGGCCATGGCAATGGGAAAGAACAGGGTGTTCAGGCCCAATGCGGCCAGGGAAGCAATGGCTTGCCGTTCTAAGGCCGTCAGAAAGCGCGTAGCGTTGAGGACCATCAACACGGCGTCTGCTGAAGGCAGGGTGGACAGCGTGCGCTCGGTCCGAATGGGGTCGTCGTCCAGGCCCGGCGTATCAACCAGCACGACCCCGTTCTTGAGCAGGTCCAGCGGCCAGCCGACGACGGCGCGGTCTACGCCAGAGAATCGGTCTAGCTCGGGTGTGGTGTCATCTCCGCTGAGCTGGAACTCCGCGATGAACGAGTCAATATCAAGGTCTCGTGTGGTGCCGTCCGTGTGGTGAATGGTCACAGCAGGGGTCTCGGCGTAGACCACTTCGGTGAGCACAGCGGTGCACGGATTGACCTTGACCGGCAGGACGGGCCGGCCGAGTAAGGCGTTGAGCAGGGTGCTCTTGCCAGAGGAGAAGCACCCCAAGAGCACCACCCGGAATGTCCCGTTGCGGGTGCGCTCCGCGAGGTCTGTCAGGTGCTCCGCGTGTGGCGCGTGCAGCGGCTCTGTGGCGGCCGAGAGGGTATCGATTGCGGCCGCTATGCGGTGTTGTTGCGCACGGAAGGCGTCGAGGGAGGGGTCGGTCATGCGGACTCTTGTACCGCAGCGAGCCGTGCATCTAGAAGTTCGGCGTTTGCCAGCAGTGTGGCTTGTCGCTCTTGGTGTTGGTCCTTGGCGGTTTGTAGGGCCATCTCGGCAGTGTGCAGGGCGGTGTTGTGAACATCCGCGTCGTGGTGCTCAAGCTGGTGGATGGCGTCTTGAAGCTTGTCCGTTTGTTGGTTCAGAGCCGCGACTTGCTCTGCGGCCACGGTGTCCAGTGCCTCACCTGCAGCGGCTGTGAGCTGTTCAAGCGTGGATGTCTGGCGCAGTCGTCGAAGGCCAGCCAGCGCCGCACCGCCAGCAACCAAGGTAAGCCCTGGGGTCCAGAAGCCCGCGACTGCGAGTGTGGCCCCACCACCGAGGGCACCGGTGACCAACAGGCGGTGCCGCCAACCGGGGGTGCGGGCCACGCCTGAGACGGTGACGGGGGTGATCAAGAGGTGCAGGGCCGACAACCAGCGTTCGCTCGCCACGCCTTCCAAGTCCGCTGCGAGGTCCTGCTCCCATTGGCTGGATGCATCGGTCAGCCAGGTATCTAAGACGTGCGCTAGCCAGGTACTGACGAGGTCTGCGTGAAGGGAGCTCGGCTCCACACCTGCAAGCTCGCTCGGCAGAGCGGCGCGAAGCTCGGCGGTAAAGGCCTGCCACTTGCGAGTGAGCGCTGTGGTGTGTCGGATGAGACTGCCCAGGACGTGTCGTGCGGTCTCATTGGCTTGAGCACGGGCGTCTTCGTCTTGTGCGCGCAGGCGGTCGACGTCTTCTTGCAGGCGGGCGTGGGTTCGGTCCATGTCTGCAAGGTCGAGATCGGTGTGCACGCGGGCATTGGTGAGGACCACGGTGGCGACGCGAATGCGGCACTCGGCGGTCAGTGCACTGCGGTTGGCGAGCAGGGCAGTGACCCACGCACTGGCCGGACTCGGGCACACCCATCCGTCTCGGCACAACGCCCCAACGCGCTCGACGATGGCGCGCTGTTCGGCATCGGGGGAGTCGCTGAGCTGGGAGATGACGTCGAGTCGGGTCAGTACAACCGCACGCTGGGTCGGTGCAAAGCTGTCCAGGTCTTGCATGGCCAATCGCTCTGTGGCGGACAATGGACCGGTCGCGGGAGTCGCCCAGACGACGGCGTGCACGCCCAAGAGCGACTCTGCGACGGCGTCGGCGTTGTCGTGAACAACGAGCGGTACGGCGGTGACGGTGTCTGGCAGAGCGGCGACGGCGTCCCGAACACTGCGGGGATCGATGCCCAGCACGCCAATACGGACACCTGAGGACAGCTGGGCCGTGGCTTGTCTCCATAGGCTTGCACCCGCGAAATCTCCCGCCTGGCCGAGGGCGGTCTCGATCATGCGCTCCATGGGCGAATCTCCAGCAGGGCGTCAACCGCGGCGTCTAGGTCCACATCCGACAGGCTGGACGCATCGGGCTCGCGCTGTTGGGCACGCGCATAGGCCTGGCTTGTGCTGAACAGCTTGAGCGCGCCAATCCGTTTGTGCGTCCACGGACTGCTCGCGAGCAGCTCCGCCCACTTGCCTGGGGAGCCATCGCGGTGGGCGTTGAGCTGGGCCAAGTAGGCATCGGGCTCGACATCGGGGGTGACGCCGAGGGCCATGCGCAGCAGTGCGCGTCCAGCGTTGGTGATGGAGTCTGTACACAGCAGGCCGGCACGGTCGGCGCTGATCTCCGACATGCGGTGGGAGCGTGACCACAACAGGCGAGCGGCGAGGGAGGCCGGGGCTAAGGCGACTTCGACGGTTGGGCCGAGGCTGCGTCGGGCCAGCGTGCGCAGTCCGCCGTCGTCCACCAACAAAGCATACAGACTGTCAGAGGTGACTCTGCGCGTGGCGATGGGGCCGAGCAGACGTCCGAGAGCGAACTGCCGCTCAGCAACGGGTGCGGTGCGCAAGAAGAAGCTTGAGAGGTGCAAAAAGGGCCGTGCGTCGGTTCCTAAGATGCGCTGCTTGCGTGCCGGAATCGGGCTGATGACTGCCGGTGGAACCGCTACGCCCAGGCAACGCGCACACTCAACCAGGGTCTCGTACGTCTCCGCGAAGGCGTTGGTACCCACATAGACCCCGTCCTCTAGCCACTCAGCGCGCTGAAGGGCTGTGACGGTGTCTACGACTTCTTCCACGCCAGCGCGCAACGTCATTGCCGACGTTGGGCGAGACACGGGGTGTTGCCAGTCCGCTTGCGCAATCCCTTGTGGGGTGCGCTGGGCGAACTGTGCGAGGGGAATCCAGTTTGGCATCACATCAGGCTACGCAGCCGCAGGCTCTGCCATTTCATCGGCGTCGACGAAGAAGTGCCAGGAATGGGACCAAGAGCCACCCTGCCGACAGCGGAGAGCCGGCGTCGCACCCGCACACTCCGGTGCGTACTCTAAATTCGTAGGCGTAGTCGGCGCCGTCATCGTCATCGACCGTCCCCGTGGGAGAGACAACAATCCAGGCTTCATCCACGCCGTCGAGCCCCGAGATTTCTGCGCTGCCGACACCGTCTGTGATCAGCACCGAGTGGGTGTCATGGGTGGTCCCTGTCTGTGTGGCAACGCCTACATGCCACTGAATGTCGGACTCGCCCTCAAACTCGAGCTCGAATCGGCCCGGTGGTGCGCGGAATCGCCAGTAGTTGGCGCCGAATGTGTGCGGCAGGTTGCCCCGGGGCGCGACCCAGTCGTCGTTGTCGTTGTTGACGGTCTGGGTGTTGACGGTACCGCTGATGCGGTCTGCCTGCGGGGTCTCGTAGCCACCGTAGATGTCTATGTAGTACTCGAACCAGTCCTCGGTTGGGTAGTCCCAGGTGCCGTTGCGCAGAACGAACTCACCGAAGCTTGTACGGATATCGTCTCCGGACTCGGTGATGAGCTCCTCGAGGACCTCCATTGGGGTGTCACCGTCGAACGACCGCGCGAAGGACTCCTGCACAAGACCTGGACCTCCGTGGCGTTCCGCAAGATGTGCGACGTAGACGAAGGCGCCGTATTGGTGGAACTGTTCGGGAGTACCGGTGGTTGGGTACTCGAAGTAGCCGACGGACAGCTGGGGCCGGATGGCGAACCAGTACAGAAAGACGGGCCAGTTCTCATCTTCTGGAAAGACTTCGTGCTGTACCCACATGGCGGTCGCTTCCCACCACCAGCCGCTGATGTCGTCGTAGGCAAATCCTCCGTTTGAGTCCTGCATGGCGTGGAAGAACTCGTGTGCCGCGAGCGTGCCGATAAAACCGGGGTCTGACAGGCCGTCTTGGCTGACCACGACCATGGGGTAGCCTTCGTCATCTGTCCAGTAGTAGCCGCCGGCTCCCAGGTCATCTGGAGCGCCCGAGCCGCTGTTGCCGACGTACACGTTGAACTTGAAGGTGTCAGAGCCGTTGGGGGCGGTGTAGCCCCACTCGTCGATGTACTTGTCCCAGCTCGCTTCGAGAGCAGCGATGAGCGAGTCGACGTTCTGCTGGCTGATGTCGCGGTCTTGCACGCCCCACTTGACGATGAAGTTGTCTGTCTCGGTGGAGTTGGGAAAGGTGGCGAAGCTGTCGCGTGTGCGCTTTTCGACGCCGCGAAGCGAGGGCGGAATGGCGTCGGGCAGTCGACGGATCGGAAGGAGCGCTGCACAGTCTGGGTCTTGCAAGGCGTTGTGGTGCAGGTCGAAGGCGTGACCGGTTCCACAGGGCTGGACAACGTCGCACTCACCGGCGGTTGCAAGAGCGAGAAGTAGGGAAATCATGGAGTCTCCACGGGACGTTCCAGTCCAGTTCCTCGGCCATCTAGGCGGTTGAGAAGGTCATCGACGATCTGAAGCGTGAGGCCCCACAACTTGCCACCAGAAAAGTGGACCTGCGGCAGGCGCCACGGTTGGTCCGCGTGGGTGAGTGTGAAGTGCGAGCGGCCAGAGCCATAAAGCAGCGGGCTTAGGCCAATCGTGTGCACGGCAGCGACTTCATCATTCGGACGGACGGTAGGGAGCTGCGGCACAACGAACAAGAACGGTGCAATGACGCGTCGCGGCACTCCGCGGCCCCGTGTCTGAATCGGGTCCAAGGCACCCAGCAATTGGCTGTGGGTGAGCACCAAGCCGATCTCCTCATGGGTCTCGCGAATGGCCGCCGCGAGGTCGCCGCCGTCGTCATCTTCGACGTGACCGCCGGGAAATGACAGGTGTCCGCTCCACGGGTCTCCTTCGCGTTCAGCGCGTTGCATGAGCAGCACATTGAACTGGGGGTCCACAATCATGGTGACCGCAGCACGGCGAACCTGTGGCGCGTCGTGGGTGCGGGGAGGGGCGCTGACGGCGTTGCGGAGCCGGTCTACTGTGAGCTGCATGCAACGACTTAGCGCGTGTCATCCGTGTAAGTGTGGCACTTGACTCGCCTTGGACCGGGCCCGGCATGGCCAGTCGTGACGGCACCCGATACGCAGGCCGCCAACTAGGGACTGAGCATGAGCACAGATGGGTCCAACATCGGACCGGGTACGCCCGCGAAGCCCACCCGGTCATCCAACTGGTTTGTCGACCTAATCCGCACGTGGGGCCCACCCATCGCTGCGGTGTTGTTCATTCGGACCTTCATCTTTGAGCCGTTTCGGATTCCGTCGGGCTCGATGGTCCCTACGCTCCAGATTGGCGACTTCGTCGCCGTCACCAAGTTCAGCTACGGAATCTGGCTGCCCTTCGTGCACAAGGAAGTGGTGGACCTTGGCGACCCCTCGCGGGGAGACGTCATCGTCTTTCGCTATCCCAAGGATGAAGCCCAGAACTACATCAAGCGTGTTGTGGCGATTCCGGGTGACACGATTGAAGTGCGGAACAACCAGATCATCTTGAATGGCCAAGTTCAAGGCTGGGAACTTGCTGAAGACGCGTACTCGTTCGTGAACTCGGAATGTCGGGCCAGCGTTCAGCGTCGGAACATTGAGACCTTCGACGGTGTGCCTCATGACGTCTTGGTCGGACTGCGCCCAGGGCCTCTGGCGAACAAGCCGGTGCGGGAGATTCCGGCCGGGCATGTCTTCGTGATGGGAGACAACCGCGACAACAGCCAGGACTCACGAGACTGGGGCCTGGTCCGGTTTGACCAAATTAAGGGCAAGGCGCACGTTGTGGTGTTGTCGCTCGACATGTGCAACGGCCTACCGACACCTCGCGGCGACCGCTTCTTCAAGGGCATTGACTGACCCAGCGGTGCTGGACAGTCGCCCGAACGTGGTCTGAAACGCGAAAGCCCGGCCGATTCCAGTAGGAATCAGCCGGGCTTCGTGCACGATGGGTCGAGCTACTTGGCGCTCTTACGGACCCTCGGCTTGCGCCACAACATGCGGTCAGGCTCGTGCTCGGTCTTTGGATTGCCGTACCGACGGGTGTACCCCATTCGATGCAGAGTCTTCACTACGGAGGACGTGCTCACGGTCTTGCCGTATTCTTCGATCAGCCACTTGGTGATCTCGGGCCCGCTCGCGTCTGGAACATCAATGAGAATCTGCGCAATGAAGGTCTCTTGATCCGGGCTGATTGCACGGGGACGACGGCTACCGCCCATTTCTTTGGGTTTGACGGAGCCGGTTCGTCGGTGAAGTGAGACCCAGCGGCTGACGGTGGCTTCACCGATACCGAATCTTTCACCGACTTGGCGGTAGGACAATTTTCCTTTAAGGTAGGTTTTAACTACCTTTTCTCTCATAGCTACAGGGTGCGGACCTGGCATTATTTACCTCGATGGACAGGGACGAGTCAGTATACCCGTTTTGTGCATCAACTCAAGATCACGCCTTTGCTATTCGCCACTCAACGTCTCTGTGAAGTCTTCCGGGTAGATGTTTCCAAGCTCCAACGGTTGGTCTGGTGTTGGCGGACGAGGCACTGTTGCATCACCCGTCACTTCTGCCAGTAGTGCAGTGCTTCGTCGCAGATTGGACGAGAGAGTCAGCAGCATGTTCCAGAGGATTTTTACTGCCAAAAGTGGGTTTCCACGCAGTAGCGAAAAGAACGCCTCCTTCTTGATCACCAACAGTTCGCAGGGCTGTTGTACGACTGCAGTGGCGGAACGGAGGGGTTCATCGAGCATGGCCATCTCACCGAAATTGGAGCCTGGGCCAATGGTGACGATGTGCTGGCCGTCTCGTTCAATACGGATTTTTCCCTCGATCACTAGATACAGTTCGGCGCCAGGGTCGCCTTGGTGAAACAGGACGGTTCCCATTCCGAAGCGTCTGGGGTGTGTGGCCTGCGCAACCTGGCGCAGCTGCACGTCTGTACAGTGCATGAATAGCGGCATCGGAGCCAGAATACGGAGTAGTTCCGTCTCGGTGTCCTGAGCTGCGGGGTCCCCGACGACTGCGGTGGCGGCTACCAGTGGATGCTGCGGTAGCGGGATTGCCAAGCGTCGTACGAGTTCTCTTGGAGGGCCGTTGATTATCGCGTGAAGTAGGTCCTTTTCGGCGAGGGCCCCCCACAGCGAAACGCTTGCAACCAGAAAGCGGTCACCGTTCGCAATTTCCATACACAGTGTTTCTACATGTGCTGCGGGTCGAGGCCCTAAGGCATGCAATAGGGTGTGGGGCGTGGTGGAGGGGTCCACATGATCGACGGTCAGTTGGTGCAGGATGCCCCGCCGGATGAGATAGGCTCTGCCATCCCCAACATGCGCTATGAACGCTTCTTTTCCGACGATAAGCAGCACGTCTAGTGACACTGTCAGGTTGTCGTGGCGACGGGCGAACGCGAAGGTCTCGTGGGCCGCGCGACGCAGGCCCTCACCGAGCACTTGTAGAATGCGGTCGCGCAGTCCAGGAGTCGCTGTACTGCGGAATCTCCGCAGAATGTCGGCGTTGCGTTCCACGTGTGTGCGAACGGCGTCTAGGGCGATCTGGGTGGCCGCTTGGTGGGCGTCGCTAATCCCCGACGGAGACCCGATCGCGAGTAGCCCAAGCGAGTCGTCGCGTACGATTTGACCCGGCCATGCATGATTGGCTGCCCCCGGGGCGAACACTGTTGCCGTCTGTACGTTCATTTCAACTCCACACGGGAGTATAGACAGGCTGGCGGTGGTGGGGGGCTTGGTGTCGCGGGTTTGGCTGGGTGCATGCGGATGGAGTGCTTTGTGCGGGTACCTGATGGGCTGCTCCTCAGAGGTGCCCGGTACGGTTTGGCGGATTTCGTTGGCCGGTCACACGGTCGGACAGGAGCGACGGGTCGACAGCTCTGACGGATGGACGAGTCAGCGTTCGTACTCGATGCTGCTTGGTGACGAGGTCGTGGCCTTTGAGGCGTCGTCGCAGTGGACGGTGGTCGGAGACGATGTGGTCGCATGGCAGTCCGCCGACGCCCGCGTGACGATGTCCCAGCCGTTGCCGCGTAATCTCTTCGCTCGCCTGACACCCGGGCCGGGTCGTGTGTTTGACCCTAGCGCCAGCGTGGTGCGCGTTGGGCTTTTTGCAGTCGCAGGAGACCTGCACTCGTTCACCGATGACGACGTGCATTGGTGGGTGCAGCACGGGGATGACGACATGGTCGCCTATGGCGCAGACAGTGTGCGTGTCAGCCGAGAAGAAGGGGCGCTTGACGAGTGGACCGCAATCGACCCCGCTGTGGTCCTAGGGCTGGCGGGATCGGCGCCGCTGTCGACCCAGGGCCAGCTCTTCGCACGGGTCCAGGTGCAGGGAGACGTGCTGGACTTGGTAGAGTCCTCCGATGGACGTGTAGAGATTCGGCGTCCACTTTGGGAAGAGATTCCGAATGGCGAGCTGACACCTGGAGTTCCAGCCACCACTCCGCTCGCCGCAGAGATTGCAGGTGCTCTCGTGGGGCTTGGCCTGCGGGATGTGCTGGAGGCGCTCGCGGTGCAGGTGCCTCGCAGCGTGCGCTACAGCCCCACACCGGTGGCTGATCCACGGGCTGCACTACACGGCGCCCGCGGTGACTGTACCGAGCATGTGGCTCTGTTCATTGAAGTGGCAACGGCCTTAGGCCTCCATGCACAGCCGGTCGTTGGGTGGGTCGGACTGCCGTCGGGCAACTGGGTACCGCATGCGTGGGCGGTTGTGACGGTGCCTGGTGTGGGAGAGGTGCCTGTGGATCCAACACTCGGTCAGCGCATCGCAAGCCCGGTCCATCTGCCGCTATCACCACGGTTTCAAGCCCGTCCCTGGGAGGGATTGGGACGGGCGGTAGGGTCTCGCGTAGAAGTGCTTGAGGTTCGGTAGCCCAATGGGTGCCAGTTTTCTTCACGTCACGTCATCGGGGCCACCTGTGTGCGGGTTGGTAGTTATCGGGCCGCATGGAGTGTGAATGCGTGTCGTCGGCTGGGCGACTCTGGGACTGCTTGCGGGCTGTTCGGAGTCAACAACAACTTCAGAGCCCGTCTTAGACGGTGAATCTGTGGTGCGGGTTCAGGCGATTGGCCCTGTTCCGGCGCCGAGTGTGCACGTAGATGGCGCTGCGGTTCCGGTGTCTTGGGAGACCACAGATTCCACCGTTGTCACTGTAGACGGCATGGATGTTAGTGCAATCGGCGCAGGTGAGGCGACTCTCGTGGGCGAGTGGCAAGGTCACTCGCTGACTTGGACTGCGGTGGTAGAACTGCCGACAGCGATTCGGTTTGCCAGCGCGCCAGAACACATTGCGGTCGGAGCAACCTTCGAGCTGTCGGTGGTTGTTGAGGGCTCCGCAGACGGCGTTCAGTGGGTGAGCTCGGACCCCGCCATTGCGCGTGTCTCAGCGAACGGTCAAGTGACCGGTGTCGGCGTGGGAACGGCCTACATCAGCGCCCAAGTAGGGGCCGCTGCTGCAATGACCGAGGTCATCGTCGTTCCGTAGTCCGTTCGCCTACAGCGTACGTAGGCCGTCCATCCGACTCAGTGCTTCGGAGGCCCGCACCACGTCGGGGTGGCCTTCTGGACCCATGGCCGCGCGCTGCAACGACGCCCGTGCTTCGTCGGCACGACCGGTGACCCGCAACAGTGTGCCTAGGTTGTAGTGAGCTGAGCAGTCATCTGGGCGTCGGTCCAATGCCTTGCGGTACTTGGCTTCCGCTTGGTCGACCTCTCCGTCCAAGTACAGTGCGAGCCCCTCACGGACGAGCTCGTCGGTCTCATGAATGAACTCTACGTCCAAGAATGCCTTGGCGCCCAGGTTGACCAAGAGCGCAGGAAGTGGACTGACAATCCAGAAGGCAACCCCTTCCGTGGCCAGGAAGATGGCGAGGGGAATGTCCGGCAGCAGGGTCTTGCCCTTGTAGGACAACCGCACCTTGGTGTATCGGCCGTCCTTGAATGCCGCCGAGGCGCGGTCTCGAATCCCGGCAAGCGTCTCCTCAATCTTCTCAGGGTCGATTTGAACGCGGAATCCCTCAAAGGGGTTCTTGGGGGATTTGTCCTCAGATGACATGCAGTCCTCCGCGGGCTTGGTTGGCGCCGCTGATGTGTCAGGGTACGTCCCGAGTAACCAAGGGCAAGACGTGGCGACTACGGTTGACAAGCCGGCAGGGATTTCGGTCTTTCCGCCGCATGCAGACCCAGATGGCGATTGTGTGCTGCGACGCTTGCTCTTGGCCGAGCCACATCGCGCCGATTTAGACTGGCCAAAGGGATTTGAAGCAGGCATTGCGCACCGGCTCGACATCTCCACCTCTGGAGCGTTGTGGGTGGCAGACACCCCAGAGGAGCTTGCCCGGATGCGGACCTGCTTCGCATCCAAGCAGTTGGTGAAGACCTACCGGATGCGTGTGGCCAAGTCACCGGTGTGGGACGTCAACGAGACGGACCACGCCATTGGCCATGACCGCCGTCGCAAAGGACGCATGGTCGTTCAGCGAGGGGAGAACACACCGCATCGAGGTCGCTGGTATCCGGCCAAGACCGGTTTTCGTCGACTGCAGGGCACGCTGTTTGAGGTGACCATGCACACAGGTGTCATGCACCAAATCCGTGTGCACGCTGCGTTCTTGGGCATTGCTCTGCTCGGTGACCGTCGCTATGGCGGCGGGCCTACCCCAGAGAATGCTCCACAGGGAGTTGAGTTCTACCTGCACCACGTCGGACTTGTAGATGCGAACGGGTGGGGGACGGATGCGGTGCCTCTACCCGAGTGGGCCCGCTAGAACTCGTGGTCGAGGGTGACGGTGACAGGCGCGTGGTCGCTACAGGCCAGTCCCGCTTTTCTATCGGTACTGACGTCCAGGACTGCGGGACAGGCGGGGTTGGTCAGCAGGTAGTCGATACGCCAGCCGCGGTTGAGTTCTCTGGCTTTTCCGCGATTCGACCACCAGGAGTAGGGGCCCTTGCCGGGACCGACGCTGGCGCGCTGGGTGTCGTTCCAGCCTTGAGCGAGCAGCTCGGTGAACCACTCCCGTTCGTGTGGAAGAAAGCCAGACGTCTTCTTGTTGCCCGTTGGGTTGTGGATGTCGTCGGGCGTGTGGGCGATGTTCAAATCACCGCCAACCACAACGGGCTCAGAGCTGCTGTTGAGCTCGCGCATCCAGTCGGCAAAGTCGGCCATCCATGCATCTTTGCGAACCTGCGCTTCTTCGGAGCGTGAGCCCGAAGGGAGGTACACGCTGACCACCTGGATTCCCCCGGTCCGCACGCGAAGCACGCGACCTTCGGGGTCTGAAGCGTCTAGGCCGGTGCTCAACACTTCGATCGGGTGGCGCGACCAGATGGCGGTCCCGGCGTAGCCCTTCTTCTCAGCGCTGTGCCAGTGAACGTGCCAGTTGCGTGGGTTGGCGCGGTTTGGCGGCAGCTGTTCTGGCAGCGCTCGCGTCTCTTGCAACAGCAAGACCGTTGGTTTGATGCGGCGAAGGTGCGTGTCGAACCCCTTGCGGAGAGCTGCGCGCATGCCATTGACGTTCCACGTTGTGACTTTCATGCGGCCGGACATCACGTCTATGGATGGATGCGTCAAGCGCTCGGTTGTAGCCGTGTGTTGCATCGGGTAGGGCGTGAGCACCGTGAATGGAGAAGCTCTGATATGCCCAGCTGGAATGAAGTTCGTGACCGCCTTCGCACAACGTACAAGCTCGAAGATGACGAGGGTGAGCTGCTCTCGATTGTCTGGACCTTGGCCGACGACCGCACCCAGAAGGTCGTCATCAAGCACTTCAAGCTGCACGACCGCGACATGGTCGAGATCAAGAGCGCCTTCGCCAAGGGCAAGAGCCCAGACGCCACTGTGCTTCTGGCCAAGAGCGCAGAGATGCCTCTAGCCACCATTGCGCTCGCGGGAGACGTCTACTTTGTCGTCTACAACGCGCCGCTTGAGCACATTGATAACGACGACTTCACCTTCTTTATGACCTCCGTTGCCACCGCAGCAGACGCGCTAGAGAAGGAATTTGGCACCGGCGACACATACTGATCTTGGCGTGACAAAGACCCGGTCGACGGGTTGGACATCGTGCGACCAAGTATTAAACCGCAGACACACTTTTCGAAGACAACTGGAGATTTCATGGCAATCAGAGCCGAGTACATCTGGGTAGACGGAACCGACCCCACCCCAAAGCTGCGTTCGAAGACCAAGGTCATTCATGACGGCAGTGAGCCACCCGAGTGGGGATATGACGGGTCGAGCACGAATCAGGCCCCAGGCGCTGCGTCCGACTGCATTCTGCGTCCGGTCTTCACCTGCCCCGACCCGATTCGCGGCGGCGACAACATCTTGGTGGTGTGCGAAGTCTTCAATGCAGACGGCACGCCGAACCGGACCAATGAGCGCGCCGCCATGCGTGCTACTGCTGAGCGTCATGCTGCACACGACTGCTGGTTTGGTGTGGAGCAGGAGTACACCATGTACCAAAACGGTCGGCCGCTAGGTTGGCCGAAGAACGGCTACCCGGCACCCCAGGGACCGTTTTACTGTGGCGTTGGATCAGACGAAGTCTACGGCCGCAACATCGTTGAAGAGCACATGGAAGCCTGCATCGACGCGGGACTCAAGATTTCCGGCGTGAATGCTGAGGTCATGCCCGGTCAGTGGGAATTCCAGATCGGTCCCGCAGGCCCACTCGAGCAGGGAGACCACATGGTCGTCGCTCGCTGGCTGCTCTACCGTATCGGCGAAGACTACGGCGTGGACATGCGTCTAGACCCTAAGCCCATGCGCGGCGACTGGAATGGCGCAGGCTGTCACTACAACTTCAGCAGCAAGGCGATGCGCGAAGACGGCGGCATCAAGGCTATCGAAGCGGCAATGCCGAAGCTCGAAGCACGCGCAGCACTGCACATCAGCAACTACGGTGACGGCATTGAAGCGCGTCTGACCGGCAAGCACGAGACCTGTGCGTACAACGAGTTCCGCTATGGCGTTGGCGACCGGGGAGCTTCTGTTCGCATTCCGCTCGGCGTCGCTCAAGATGGCAAAGGCTACCTTGAAGACCGTCGTCCATGCGCGAACATCGATCCCTATTTGGTGGGCCGTCTGCTCATGGAAACTATCCTCGACTAGTTCCCGCGACTAATCGATGGATGCCCCGTCAGTTTTCTGGCGGGGCATTGTTGTTTGTAGCTGCCTTTTTCCGGGGCACCGCCACGTCGCTCAACTCCTGACTCTCCGCACACAGACCAACGCGCGACAAACGCGCTACCGGGGGCAAATCTCGTCGGAGGTTCCCCATGGTCCCGCAGTTGTCCAAGCGCGCTCTCATCCTGCAAGAGAGCGCCATTCGTAAGCTCGACCTTGTGGTTGCCCAGCAGACCGATACCGAGTTTCTACGCCTGAACATTGGCCAGCCCGATGTCCCCACGCCGCAGCCGATGCTCGACGCGATGGCCGCGTTTCAGCCTGAGGTGGTTGCGTATGGGCCCGCGTCAGGGACCATGCCGTGTCGTGAAGCAGCGGCCAACTACATGCGCCGGTGGTGCAGTGATCTCGGACCGTTCGATGTGGCGGTCACCACGGGAGGCTCCGAGGCGCTTCTGTTTGCGTTCACGGCAATTTGCGATCCTGGAGACGAGATCATCGTCCTAGAGCCGTACTACACGAACTACAACGGCTTTGCGACGGTCGCCGGGGCCAAGATTGCCCCCGTGCCGACCCCCTTGGCGGATGGCTTTGCGATTCCTTCGGACGACGTCCTCGATGGCTTCGTCACCGATCGGACCAAGGCCATTGTCTTCTCGAACCCGGGCAATCCTACCGGTGGTGTGTACGGTCGCGAGGCGCTGATTCGCCTTGCAGAATGGGCCAAGCGACACAACTTGTTCATCATCTCGGACGAAGTGTACCGGCGCATCTGGTTCACCACGCCGCCAACGTCCATGTTGGAGTTGGATGCGTACGCAGACCGTGTTGTGGTGGTTGATTCGTTGTCGAAGACCTGGTCTGCATGTGGCGTGCGTCTTGGGTTCTTGGTCAGCCGCAATGCGGAGTTGATGGAAAAAGTAGAGCGTTTGGGACAGGCTCGTCTTGGACCACAACCCCTCGCTCAGGCCGTAGGTATCGCTGCCTTGACCATGCCAGAGTCGTACTATGAGACCGTCCGCTCCATCTACAAGAGCCGCGTAGATGCCTTGTACGGTGCACTCAAAGACGTGCCTGGAATTACGACGCACAAGCCGGAAGGTGCCTTCTACTTCATGGTCGACCTTCCAGTAGACGACGCTGAAGCGTTCGCTCGCTGGCTCGTCACCGACTTCCGCGACAACGGTCAGAGTGTGGTGGTGGCACCCGGGGGCGGGTTCTATTCCGAGCCGTCGCGCGGCCAGACTCAGATTCGCTTGGCTGCGGTGATCTCGGAAGACCGCCTGCGTCGTGCGGGTGAACTGTTGGCGAAGGCGATTGTTCAGTACGGCGAGCAGTGAGCTGCCGAGTCGTTGGCGGCTCCATGGAATTTGGTCGCCACGTCGACCTGTAAACCATGAGGCCGTTAGCGTTCCGTCTCACACTGGAGTCGGTATGCGTTGGGTCATTACAGGAGCGAATCGGGGAATTGGTCTAGCGCTGGCGCGTCAGCTCACTGAGCGTGGCGAAGAGGTCATTGCGACGGCTCGCAATCCAGCAGACGCCAAGGAGCTTGTGGCGCTCGGCGGCAGGGTTGTGCCGTTGGACGTGCAGGATGACGACAGTGTTGCGGCGTTCGCTGCGGCCCTTGGCAACGAGTCCATTGACGTGCTCATCAACAACGCGGGCATGGCGATTCGGGATGGGCTTGGCAACCTGGACTTTGACGGCATGAAGGCTGTCTTCGATACCAATACCGTTGGTCCGCTGCGCGTTCTGCAGGCCGTTCTTCCGCAGGTGAAGTCGAATGGCGGCGCGAAGGTGGTCAACATCACATCCCGCATGGGCTCCATCGAAGAGAACGACAGCGGCGGCATGTACGCCTACCGCATGAGCAAGGCGGCCCTGAACATGGCCGTGAGCGTGTCGTCCGTGGATCTGAAGGACGCCGGAGTGACCGTGGTCGGTATTCACCCGGGCTGGGTCAAGACGGACATGGGCGGCGACAGCGCGCAGCTCGAAGTGGACGACTCTGCTGCGTGCATCTTGAAGACCGTAGATGGCCTTGATCTGCAGAACACCGGCAGCTTCATGGACCGCGACGGCAGCGCCATTCCCTGGTAGCAAGAAGCCGACTCGCCCCTGAGCATTCTACAGGTGGACGGCCCTGCGGGTATCCTCGGCAATCTCCTGAAGACCGCCTGTCTGGAACCAGCGAATTAGGAATCCGGGCACGCGTCCACCGGGAGCGTAGCTGACTTGGTGAACGGCGAGAACGCCGCCTGCGGGGCGTGAGGTGACTTCCCAGAAGCCGTCGCTGCGCTCCACTTCAACGTTGCCGCTTGTGATGCCCTGGTCGCCCGGGTGCTTGGTCCAGCTGTAGCGAATGCCGTTCGGCAGGTCCGCCGTGGTGCCGTCGATGATCATCTCGCGCGTCTTGATGCCGCTCGCTTCGAAGGTCTGACGAACCTCTGCCGTGTTTCCAGAGGTCGACAAGACGACGGACGTGCCCACGCTGGTGTAGATGTCGTCATGGCGAGCCCAGTCGCCGTACGCGGCCTTGAACTGGTCCACGGTGACGTCGGGCCAGGTGCATTCAGCACGCATGGGGACCACGCCGCTTGCGTCTGCCGGCCCCAGGAACAGGGTGCACCCGTCTGCGACATCGGTGCGTGTTTCACGAAAATCGGGGGGTGCAGCCAGGGCACTGACAGCGAGTAAGGTCCAGATCATGAGGCCTCCAAGGGACGGGGACGGTAGCACGTGGGAAGGCCTTGGCATTCCGGTTGGCTCCCGATGACGCGCGTTGTGGCCAGGAGTTGACTACAATGGCCGCATGACTCGTCTTGCTGAAGCCACTCCGTTTGTCGGTCGCACCCGAGAACTCGCCCATCTGCGGCGCGCGTTCCTTGCTGGCCATCGTGTTGTCACCCTTCGCGGGTCTGCAGGCGCGGGAAAGACTCGTCTTGCCCAGCGCTATGCGTCGTTCCAGGCACGCCATGCCTGGGTAGATGCCGCCGAAGCCCGAGATGCCGACACGCTCGGTAGTGCGGTGCAAGAGGCGCTTGGCGTCGAAGCGGAAGCGGTAGATGGGCTCGCGTCTGCCGGCAAGTTGCTCGTTGTGCTCGACAACTTGGAGCAGGTGGCCGAGGTCGCGGCAGAACTATTGCCGCAGTGGCGTGAGGCAGCGCCAGATGTGCGCTTCTTGATCACCAGCCGTACTCGTCTGAAGTTGCCTGAAGAGCAGGTGGTGCCGGTGGGGCCCATGCCGATGAACGGTGCCAAGAGCGACGCTGTTCGTCTGTTTGCCTCCCGCGCCATGGCCGTTTGCGGTCGAGACTTGCTCGCAGAAGATGCCGATGCCGTCATCGAGCTGGTCAGACGCCTCGATGGTCTACCGTTGGCCCTGGCCCTCGCCGCGGGACGCACCCCCTCCATGGGGCCACGGGAAATCTTGGACCGCATTGGGGCTGCCGTCGATCCTCTACATGACGACAGCTTGGACCTTCCCGCCCGACAGGCCACGCTCCAGGCCGCGATTGCGTGGTCCTGGGACCTGCTTGACGAAGACGAGCGGTCGGCCCTGGTGCGCTGTGGCGTCTTTGCCGGGGATTTTGATCTACAGGCGGCGGAAGCCGTGCTCGGCGCAGAGGCGTCAGATGCCTTGCAAGCGCTGTGCGACGACTCCCTGGTTCACGTGGCTCCAGACGGTCTGGGCGGCGTGCGCTACCGGCTGTACGAAGCGGTTCGGGACTTCGTTCGACCGCTGCTAGACGTCCACCTAAACGCGGAAGACATCCACCGGCGGCATTCCGAGCACTTCGCTTCTGTGGCCGCTCTGGACCGGACCTTGGCGTGGACAGCGCACAATCGGCATCACTTGTTCGCCATCTTGCAGCGTTCCGGCGGGGACCCGGCAGGCCGAACCGCCTTCCTTGCGGCAACGGTTCTGCTGGCCCGCGTTCCGCACCTTGCGGGCACACTCGCCGACCAAAAGCAGCGTCTGCAGCAAGCCTTGGCCAACGATGACGCCTGCCCGGTTGTTCTGCGGGTCCGTGGCCGTCTGGTCCGCGCCATCCTCACCCCCGGTGATGCGCTCGAAGACGCCTTCGCGTTGGTCGGTGACGATGAAGCGTTGGTCAGCGCGGTGCACGCCCGGCGCGCCACTGTGCTGCTCGCCGAGGACGACCGGACGTCTGCCCTCAAGTTCGCCCGAGGCGGCGCTGCCTTCTCGCCAGCGGACCCCGACGTGGTTCGTGAGCTCGCTCGTGTGCTCATTCTGTGCGACCGCCCGCAAGATGGCGAGTCCTTGCTGTCCGGCCTGCACGCAGCAGATGACGACGTGCGAGGAGCGGTCTACGCCGACTTGGCGCGGATAGCGGTGCTCAAGGGGGACTTGGTCGCGGCTCGTGCGCGCTGCTTGGACGCCATTGAGCTGTTGGAGGGCCCAGAGTCGGTGCCTGACCGCGCGGACGCTCATCGCTTGCTGGCCGCTATTCATTGGCTGTCGGGGGAACTTCCCGAGGCTGCCAGCGCTGCGACCGCCGCCCTAGACGTTCGCGGCTGGCGTCACGGTCTCGCACTGGCACTTCGAGCGGCCCTTGGGGACACCGATGCCTGGGAAGACGCTCACCGCGCGGTCGGTCCTTCGGCTCCGGCTGCAGCTCACCAAGTGTTGGCGCGCTGGAGCTTGCTCGTGACCGAGCCCGACGAGGCACCGGGGCGGGCGCGGACCGTTGAAGGACGCATCGTAGACGTGATTCGAGCCATGCTTCATGGCTCTGGAGCGCCCAGTGCGTGGGTGGTTGGCGCGGACTCGCGCTGGGTGCGTACCCCAGACGGCGAAGAGATCGACTTGTCTCGCCGTGGTGCCATGCGTCGCATCTTGGATGCCCTGGTCGAACGACGTGTCGCAGGTGGCGATGCCCTAGAGACCGACGACTTGTTCACCATTGGGTGGCCGGACCAAGCGATTCGTGGAGACTCCGCTGCACATCGCGTTCGGGTAGCCGTCTCGTCGCTCCGCACGCTGGGGCTGTCTGAGATCATCTGCAAAGACGAAGATGGATACAGCCTCTCTACAGATGTAGAGATTCGACGGGACAACAACGATGCCTAAGGACAATCCACCGCGTGCCATTGGGCGGGACATGGAGCGCTTGGCAGACATTGCTCAGGCAGCGACAGTGGACCAGGTGAGAATGGCAGGGGCCGTAACTGCCGGCATTGTCGCCTTGCTAACGGGTGGGTTTCTGTCCATCTCGCCGTTCGTTGTGTCCATGCTCATTGCGTGGCGAGCACCGACCACCCCCGAGAATCTGCTGGTTGGCGTTGGAGTCAGTGCGGTCGCGCTGGTTGCCACACTGCTCTTTGTGGCGGTGTGTACTCTTCCGGGCGCCATGAGCTGGATGCGACTGCGGACGAACGCGACAGAGGTGGCTCCAGAGCGGCGTCAGCTCGCGGCACGGGTCAACCTGTGGCACGCCACCGGCGGAAATGACAACATCCGAGCCGCGATGTCGCTGGTTCATATGCTCGAAGAGATGGGGCAGGGGAACGTCGCCCAGCGCGCTGTTGAGCACCTCGTCGCCCTACAGCGGCGTAGCGAGTTGTTGCAAGGTGCCGCAGGTCTGGATGAGGAGGCAGACGAAGCCCGGCTCGTCATTGATGAGCAGGCGGCCGAGGTCCTTGACCGCCTTGGGAACCTGGCCCTCGAAGCCGCCAAGTCCGACCGTCTGCCGCTGGAAGAGCTCCAGCAGGCAGAGTCAGATGCGAAGAATCGTTCGCGCGCGCTGGCTGAAGTCTCCGCTGCCGCGTCCAAGCGTCGGAAGATCTAGCCAACGAGCAACGGTAAGATTGCGCTGCGGCCCGCGACTATGCGGGTAGGTCTCTGACGAGCGCAGTGCGGATTCGGTCCAAGCTGGCTTCGATATCAGCGACCGAGACGGCACCGATACTGAATCGCACCCAGCCGCTGTCCTTGGTCATTCCGAAGGCTGTGAACGGCACAATGGCGGTGTGCGTCTCTTCGAGCAGGTAGCGGCGAATGTCGTCGTCAGAGGAGATGGACTGGCCGCGCAGGGTCTTGCCCAACAGGTCGAACTTGACGGTCAAGTACAGCGCACCTTGGGCTTCCAACGCATCTACGGGGAGCCCGTCTGCCTTCATGGCCAACAGACCGTCACTGAGTGCTGTGAGGCGAGCCTGGACCTGTTCGGTGAACTCGGCTGGCCAAGAGCCCAGACGCTCGGGCTCAGCCAAGAGCTCGGCGGTGGCGTGTTGCTCGGCGCGTCCTGCCCAGGCACCCATGTGACCGATCAGAGGCTTCATACGGTCCCGCATCCATGGCGGACAGACTGCCCAACCCAGGCGTACGCCGGTAGCCGCCCAGCACTTGCTGATGGCATCGATGAACACGGTGTACTTGGCCATCTCTGGAACCAAGCCCACGGGTGTGAAGTGCTCGGTGTCGCCAAACACGAGCTGCCAGTACACTTGGTCGTACAGCAGGATGAGAGGACGGTCGCCAATGGCGGAACGTCGACGGTTTTCACCAACGATGGCGTCACAGATGGCCTTGAGTTGTTCCTTGCTCATGGCGGTGCCAGCCGGGTTGAGCGGGCTGTTCAGACAGATGAGTCGCGCTTGGCGCATGTGCGGCTCAAGGTCTTCAACCGTTGGCAAGAACCCGTTCTCTGCCTTGGTCTCCACGCCGACCGCCTTCGCTCCGTTGAGGTAGGCGTAGTACGGATTGTTCCAGCTTGGAATCCCGTACACCATGATGTCGCCGGGCTCTAGAACCGTGGCGAATGCCGCGTACAGCGGGGGACGCGCGCCTGAGCCAATCTGCACGCACCCTTCCGGGTAGTCCAGGCCAAGGTCGCGCTTGTAAACGGTACGAACCGCCGCGCGCAGCTCTGGGATGCCAATGGCGGGAGGGTAGTTGGTATTACCCGCCTCGAGATGCTTGGTGATGCCGTCTGCGAGTGCCGGGGGAATGCTGAACTGGCTCGGCTTGAAGTCGCCTACAGTGAAATTGGCAATGTCCACGCCTCGGGCGGCGAGCACGTTTACTGCGCTGGCAATCGCTAGAATCGCTGACCCCTCCATGCCGCGTGCGAGCGCGTTGGGGGTGCGAGCTGCGAGGTCTTCGCATCCGTCTAGAACTGCTGCGATGTCGATGGCCATTTGGGCTCCCTCTGAATCGAGGGCGTCTTAGCCTATGGGCGAGGGATGTGAGGGTTGCCGTTTACGGAATGCTGACGGGTTGGCACCCTAATTTTTGAAACCGATGTAAGTACCTGCTGTCACTAGCGTTGCATCGCGGTTGGAGGTTGTGAACGTGTGGGGTTTGTTGTCAGCGACGTTGGCGTTTGCGGGCTCTGTCCAGATGGATGGAACCACGCTGCGAGCGCTATCGGTAGAGCCAACGCAGGAAGTGCTCGCGTCTGGTTTTGTGGTGGCATCACGCGATGTTGAGCTGTCTGTTGTGGACGACGGCACCCAGGTCTTGGCCACGTGGCAGGTGATCTGTTGGGACAACTCGCCGCACTCGATTGAACTTTCTTCGGGCGATGTTCACGTACAGACAATGCACATCGATGGCGTCACACCAGCGGGTCTCGCCACCCCAACGGCCACCGCGGTGGTTCAAGGTGTAGGCGAACACACCGTAGTTGTGTCCGGATGGGTGTCCCAGAACGCGGATATTCAACTGCTCGCAGCGGGAGCCGGAACCGTTCGTGGTCTGGATGCGTCGTCGTCCATCTCCACTGCCGCTGGACTCGCGGTGACCGTCGATGGTGTCGCCTACACCGGTGCTGAGCAGCTCTCGATTGGCCCGACCCCTGTTGTGAGCCAACAGCGTGGTGACCTCGCGACCGGGCAAGTCGCCATTGGCCTGACTGTCGACGAAGGCGCGATTGTGGGCTCTTCAAGGGTGCGATCAGTGGTTCGTTCCGGGAGCATCGACCGCATTCGCGTGCGTGTTGCGGGGCTTGGGTCTGACGTTCAAGTGAGTGGATCCAATCTTGGCGAGTGGACCCGTCAGGGAGATGTACTCACCATTCCGCTGGTGGACGCAGTCACAGACTCTGCAACGGTGGATGTTCGGTGGACCGTAAACGCGGCGCCTACACTGCCGCTGCCTCAGATCGAAGTGCTCGACGTCTTCCGAACAGAGTCCGCCCTCCAGCTTGCGCGGACCGGAGACATAGCAGTCTCCACGGACATGAACGGGTGGCGGGCTGTTCCTCGGTCGGACGTTCCGACGTGGGGCAGGGGGCTCACGGACGGCGCACCGCAGACCAGTTTTGTCGGTGGCGGCGCACTGTCCGGCACCATGACGCTTCTCACGTTCACTCCAGTTCCGGGTCCGCCCGTGATTGTAGACGTCGCCGACTGGCGGCTCGCGACCACCGAAGAAGGCCGTTCGTTGGTTCGTGGTCTGCTCGAAGTCCGAAACGAGCGCGCCTCCCATCTTCGCATCTCTCCTCCCCCTGGGATGCGGCTGTTTGGTGTTCAGGTTGGAAACGAACCGGCCCTGCCGATCGCAGATGGCGACGCATGGCTGGTTCCTCTCAACCGGAGCATTGAGACCGTGGAAGGCCTGTTGTCTTTCCCGGTGGAGGTGTCGCTCCTTGGACAGAACGCCGACTGGCAGACCCGAGAACTTCGGTCGTTGGCCCTGCCAACAGTCGAGGCCCCTGTTCAGGTGGCGCGCGTCACACTGGTGTTGCCGCCGAACTACCGAGACCGCGACGATGACGGCGGCGACCGCATTGAAGCCTTTAGTGAAGGGCAGGGAATTACCTACGGATTCGGAGTCGGCGACGTTGGGATTGCACAGGCAGACGCGCTGTACCAAGACGCAGTAGACGCCTGGATGAGCAACGACTTTCGCGGGGCGGAAGAGAAGCTGAAGGGGCTCGAGGCGCTCGGCGCCAGCAATCCCAACATCGACCGTCTGTCGTCCAATATTTTCGTGGTCCTGGGAGACTCCGAAGATGCAGACGAGTCCATGGCACGGCGGATTCGCGACCAAGCCCGCGCCCGCTCACAGGTGCAAGAACGCGCCTGGGTCGATGCCACGGTGATGGCGCGGGAAGCGGAGCAGCGCGGGGACTACGCGACCTCGGGCTTCTACTACCAGACCGCTGTGGAGCTGGGAGACACCCTGTCCTTGCTCGAGAGTGATGGCGTTGAGGTCAGCAGCGGCAACGCCGTGTTGAAGCAGGAGCTTGAGGAGGTTGAGCGCCTTCGCGTGCAGCTGCGACAAGCGTCCGAAGATGCCGGCCGATGGAGCGGCATTCCAGAGACCGATGAGCTGCCCTGGCAGGTCCCGTCGGACTCACCCTTTGAGGTGGAGGGCGTGCCTTGGTTCCTCGAAGAGGAATCAGGGGGTCTTGGGATGTACGGATCGGGTGCTGGTGGTGGCGGATACGGCAGCGGCTCGAGTGCTGGAGCGGTTGGCTACGGTGCTGTCGGCACCGCTGTAGGCGGGGCCTCCGGCAGCAGCTACGGGTTCGCATCGGTCGAAATCTCTGCCGACATGATGAGTGCCGATTCGGATTCGCTGTCCTCCAATCGTCGTGGTCGACGTCGTGGTCGACGGGGTGGTGGGTTGTTCGGTCGCAGCAAGAGCGCTGCTGCCATGGACTTCAACTCGGTCGACGTCCACGCCTCTGCCCTGTCACTCGACATCCCCGTCGCTGGCCAAATCGTGCGCTACCAGCGCCTTCTTCTCCCCGAAAATACTGAATTCGCTGTCGATATCGACGCCAAACTTACCCACCCCCGGAGGTCCCGTTGAGGCCACTGCTTCTGTCTGTCTGCCTTCTGGTCGCGTTGCCCGCTCACGCGCAAGACCCTGACATCGTCACCATGACGCTGCCAGAGTTCTTGCAGCTGTACGAGGCGTCGCGCATCCGCCCGACCCCGAAACCAGACGCGCCGTGGAACTTTGGTATCTCCAACGCAACCTACGAAGGACGCGTAGTCATGGACGGTGATGTCCCGACCGCCGCGACCTTCCGCGCGACCTACCGCATTGAAGCGTACAGCGATGACCCGCTGGTTCGCGTTCCACTGTTGCCGTTGTCCGTTGCCGTCAGCGGAGCTCGCATTGACGGCCGACCCGCGCCAATCGACATTGAGAACGGCAAGTACACCTTGCTCACAGACAAGAAGGGACCGTTCGAGCTGACCATCGATTTCGCGGTGGATGTTCAGACCACCTCAGGTCAGTCGGGCTTCGCTTTTGAGATGCCAAGTGCCGGTGCAACCCAAGTCTCTTTGGTTGTGCCAGACGACGAAGACCTGTCGTTCGAGGTCGCCAATGCACGCCTGCAAGATGTGCAGATCCGGGGTGGCGAGCGCGTGGTTGAAGCGTCCTTGCCGTCTTCAGGCTCTCTGGCGTTGACGTGGCAGCGAGCGCAGTCGGACACAGCGGTAGAAGACGAGCCACGGGTGTACGCGGAGGTCTACACCTTGGTGGGTATTGGCGACGGTCTTCTGCAGGCCACCAGCACCATCAACCACACCATCTTGTTTGCGGGCGTGGACGCCCTCACCGCACAGATTCCAGATGGCTCCACGCTGCTAGACGTCCAAGGGTCGGGTATCCGCGACTGGTCGGTCGCAGATGGATTGCTGACGGTTCAGCTCAACTACTTGGCCGAAGGAAGCTACCCGCTCACCCTGAGCTTGGAGCAGGTGATTGGCGACGGAAGCGCCACTGCAAGTGCACCGATTGTCGTGCCCACGGGTGTAGAACGCAGCAAGGGCTGGGTGGGTGTGGAGTCGCGCGGAAACCTAGAGATCGATGCTGGAAACGTGGTCTCTGCAACACCGGTCGACGTGCGAGCCTTGCCCGCCGGCATTCTGGGAATCACGGATCAGCCCGTCTTGCTCGGCTACAAGTACCTGGGTGACGGCGCCCAGATCCCGCTTGTGGTCACCCAGCATGCAGAGGTCGACGTCTTGGTCACTCTGCTCGACCAGACTCAAGCGCGCACCATGTGGACCCCGGACGGTCGCCAACTGACCAGCGTGGTGTACCAAGTGCGCAACAACCGCAAGCAGTACCTGCGACTCGACCTGCCAGATGATGCGGTGTTGTGGTCGGCTTCGGTCGGCGGTCGCGCGGTTCAGCCTGCACAAGACGCGGACGGTCGGGTGTTGCTGCCGTTGATTCGCTCACAAGCCCAAGGTGGTGCCCTCGCGGCGTTCGACGTGGAAGTGGTGTACGTGCAAGACACAGACGCCGCTGACGGACCCTCGGCGCGGTTCTCGTCCACCCTGCCGACCGCAGATGTGCCGAGTACGTACGTGGCATGGACGGTGTTTGTGCCGGACGAAGCCAAGGTCAAGGGCAAGAAGGCGGAAGGCTCGCTTCGGTGGGTCGAGCGCCTGGCAAACCCCATCTCGCGCGGCGATGTCTACACCATCGATACGCTGTCTCCGCAGATGCAGAACGGCGCTGTTGTGCAGGGCAATTCAGGGTCGCTAGGCCAAGGCGCCACTCCGGTGGCCGTCAGTTTGCCGCTTCAGGGGCAGGCCGTCTTCTTTGAGAAGTTGCTCGCGCTGGACGAGACCTTGAGCGTGTCCTTCGACATCCGCAAGCTGGACGACTGATCAGTGAGGGGTCGGACTCTGCTAAGGTCCGGCATCTCCCAAATCGAGGTTTCCATGACCATGTCCTATATCTTGCCTGGCGTTGCCGGTACGCTCATCACCGCCCTGGTCTTCTTGGGCCTAGCGGTGTTCGTCTTCCTGCAGAAGTCCAAGTCGCCGAAGCTCGGTAAGCTGCTGTTCGTTGCGATTGGTCTAGCCCTCTTGGGGGTCATTCCCGTTCTGGCGATTCCGCTCAATCTCATTGAAGGCTTTCTGGACTACGGCCTAGCCAATCGCGCTGTGAGCGTGATTGGAGACATCATCTCTGGCCTGGGCTGGTACGCCGGCGTCGTCTCTGTGGTTGTTGGGTTCACCCTGACCGCGGAGAACCTGGCCAACGGTGTTGCAGCCGTCGACAGCGAAGACGGCGAGTAGACCGCTACAGCTTCGCCACACGCTTGAGCAGCGGCTCGAAGACCCAACGCGGAAGCTGACGTACCGCACGCATCAGCGTTGCGGTGGTCCACGGGAAGTTCACTTCTCTACGACGGCCAATCAAGCCGTCGGCCATGGTCAGGCAGGCGTCGTCTAGGTCCATCAGGAAGGGCATGGGGTGGTCGTTCGTGTCCGTCAGCGGCGTGCGAACAAACCCCGGATGGATGGTGGTGACAGCGATGCCCTGGGGCCGAAGCTCCACCGAGAGGGACTCCATGAGGGTGGAGACCGCTGCTTTTGCCGCCGAGTACGGACCGCCTGGAGCGAGTCCCCGGTAGGACGCGAGCGAGCTGGTGGCAGCAATGTGTCCGCTGCCGCGCTCCAACATGGCGGGAAGAACGGCGGCAATGGCATTGACCGTTCCGTCGAAGTTGACCCGCATCATCCGGCTGATGATGTCGGGGTCGAAGGCGGACGCCGGCATGGGATGCCCTCCACCGGCGTTCGCAATGAGCAGGTCGCAAACGCCTAGCTCCGCCTCTAGCTCCGTGATGGCCGTGGCAAGACCGTCCTTATCGGTGACATCGCTCACACGGTAGGCGGCGGTGCCTCCGGCCTGTTCAATGCGTGCCACAACAGCCTGCAGCTCTGCCTCGCGCCGAGCCAGGATGCCCACGGCATACCCACGGGTGGCGAATTCTTCGGCCAATCCTGCGCCAAGACCTGAAGAAGCGCCGGTAATGATGACGGTTTGCATTGCGGAGTATCCAGGGGTGAGTCGCGGAAATACATCCCACACTACGAAGGCGCAACATGACCCGCGTTTTGTGAAGACGCTCTCGTAGCGGCCGGTCTGGTGGTTGCTGGGTTGCGTCGGGCAAAGCTGTGCGTAGTTGTGCGCGATGTCCGAAAGCCCAAGCACTACACGTCGTCTCCTGTCCCTCGCTCGACCGGAGGCAGGCCTTCTCGCGGTTGCGACCACGGCGTTGCTCATCTCGTCAGGCATGTCCCTGGTGTACCCGCAGGCCATCAAGTGGCTCGTCGACACCATCGTTACGGACGGCGACGCGTCCGTACTGAACTACGCAGCCATGGCCTTGGTCGTGATGTTCATCGTTCAAGCGGTGTTTGGCGCCATCCGGGCATGGTTGTTCACCGTCGCCAGTGAGCGGGTCGTGGCTCGGCTGCGGAACCGACTGTTCATGTCGATTCTGGGGCAGGAGATTGGTTTCTTCGACATGAGCCGGACGGGTGAGCTGACCAATCGGCTCGCGTCCGACACCACGGTGCTTCAGAACACGGTGACCGTGAACGTCTCCATGGCGCTGCGCTACATTGTTGGCGCTGTTGGCGGCACAATCATGTTGCTGTGGATGAGTCCACGCCTGACTGTCGTGGCCATTGCCGTGGTTCCGATCATTGCAGTCAGTGCGGCGGTGTACGGCCGTTGGCTACGCTCGCTGTCGCGCAAAGTGCAAGACGCCTTGGCCTTGTCGACCTCTATCGCTGAGGAAGCCATCTCCGGTGTTCGCACCGTGCGGGCCTTCGCCCGAGAAGAGGCCGAAGGGGAGCGCTACGCTGCCGCTGTCGAGACCTCGTACCAGCTGGCCGCCAGGCGAGCCTTGGCCATGGGCATCTTTCAGAGCGTGCTCGGATTCGCCGGCTTCTCGACCATTGCTCTGGTGGTGTGGTGGGGCGGCTCGCTGGTCATCGAAGACCGCATGAGTGTTGGCGACCTGACCGCGTTTCTCATCTACACCGGACTTATTGCGGTGTCTCTAGGCGCTCTGTCCGGTTTGTACAGCGATTTTATGCGGGCTATCGGCGCCTCGCAGCGTGTGTTTGAGCTGATGGACCGAAACAGCGACCTGGAGACCGAGTCTGGTGAGATTCTACAGAGTGTCAGCGGTGATGTGGTGCTGTCTGACGTGCACTTCGCCTATCCAACTCGCACAGACGCCCCTGTGTTGCAGGGGCTGGACCTGACGCTGGGTGCAGGCGAGGTGGTGGCCTTGGTCGGGCCTTCGGGCTCGGGAAAGTCGACTGTCGCTGCGCTGCTGTCGCGCTTTTACGACCCGAACTCCGGCGTCATCAGCATTGATGGTCGGGATCTGACGTCGCTCAATCCGAAGTCTCTGCGGCACCACGTGGGCGTGGTCAGCCAGGAGCCCATCTTGTTCGCGGCATCGATTGCCGAGAACATTCGCTATGGCAAGCCGGATGCCACGCAAGACGAAGTCCGTGCAGCCGCCCTCGCCGCAAACGCTATCGACTTTGTCGATGGCTTCCCGGAAGGCTTTGACACCCTGGTTGGTGAGCGCGGCGTGCGGCTATCCGGAGGTCAGAAACAGCGAATCGCGATTGCCCGTGCGGTGTTGAAGGACCCTGCAATCCTGGTTCTGGACGAAGCGACCAGCGCACTGGACTCCGAGAGCGAGCACTTGGTCCAGGAGGCCCTCGACCGGCTCATGGAAGGCCGTACAACGCTGGTCATTGCACATCGCCTGTCCACCGTTCGCGACGCCGACCGTGTGGTTGTTCTGGCGGACGGCAAGGTCGCCGAGCAAGGCACCCATGACGCGCTCATTGACGCCGACGGTCTATACAAGAAGCTCGTCGAACGGCAATTCGGCGCTGCTTAACTATCCTTTAGCAGGATGGCCTCGGGTTCTATGTCCGTACAGGGCGTGATAGAGAGGCGGTGGAGGCGACGTCGAGGGCTAGGAGCTAGGTGGCCACTGGACTCCTGTCCGTGGCCACCGCAGCGACGACGGCTTCGGCGTTGGATCGACCGTCTCTCGTGCATCACGCCCCAACGAACAAGCCCGGCCTCCCACACAAATGGGGAGACCGGGACAAGTCGTTCGGGGGAGAACAGTGCCGGAGGATACGGCGTGTGGCCCGGGTTACCGTGCCATGCCAAGGTTATCGGACCGGCGTGCCTCTCACTTTAGGGGCATCGTCACCTTTTTTTGAGAAAGGTGATTTTTGGCCCTAGACCTCAGCGTCTTCGCGAATCATCTGGGACGGGCTTCCCACAGTGGTGACCCACAGCTGATGGACGGCCCGTGTGGCGCCAACATGCAGTACCCGACGCGCTTCTGGTGTGTCTGGGTAGGCGTTGGCGCTGACCTCTACGAGCACCACGTAGTCGAACTCCAGGCCCTTGACTTGGGCCACTTCCGTGACTTCAACGCCGGGTGCGAACTCGAAGTCTTGGTTGTGAACCTGGCGAAGTCGCGGCAGCTCGGCGCGGTCGAGGCCCTTGTAATACTGGCCAGAGAGGTGCTTAGAAGGGGTGAGGACCGCGACGGATGCCATGGGCTCTTCCTTCATCAACACCTTGAGAGCGTCGGCCAAGAAGGCCACGCAGGCGCCGTGCTCGGTAAAGCGGAACAGCTCAACCGGCGGGCCGTCACGGGTGGTGAGCGGCATGGCGTCGTCTTCCCAGAACGGACCGAGCACCTTGACCGCGAACTCCACAATGGGACGGGTCGAGCGGTACGCAATCTTGAGGGTGTTGACGTGGGTGCCTTGCAGGCCGAGCTTGGCGAAGAAGTCGGACCAGCTGGTGAAGCCACCGTCTTGCTGAACGTGCTGCTGAGTGTCGCCGGCCAGGGTGATGGACTGGCGACGGTCCAAGCAGCCCAAGAGGACCTGAACTTCAACAGGGGAGAGGTCCTGCACTTCGTCGACTGCGACGTGGCGGTACTGCAACGGTACCCGCCCCTTGCCACGCAAGGGTCCAACACGGAGCTGCCAGGCGCGAAGCAGCAAGGCGTCGTCTTCCAGGTCGAGTGCGGCGGGGGCGTGCTTGTCGCCGTCCCACTTGGCGTGCATCTCTTCAAAGCGGTCTTGGCACCACTGACAGGCCTTCTCGAGCTCTGCGCGGTCAAAGGCTCCGGGAGCGCCGTCGTTGAACACGTCCCACAGCAGGTCGGGGTCGGTCAGGACGCTCATCCAGTCGTCCATTGCTTGTTCGCCGTTGGCAGAGCCCTTTTTGCGGTCTACGTGACGTTGCTGGGCCTCACCAATGAGCGGGTGAAGCTTCAGGCGGACGACGGCAGCGGGAGTGGTGTCGCGGACTTCCCGAGGCAGACGGGGGAAGTGGCGCTGACGAAGCTGTAGCGCCCACTCGCGGAAGGTCGACACGGTGACCTTGGGAACACCCAGCGCAGGAAGCACGTGGGAGACGTAGTCGCGAAGCGCCTTACTGAACACCAAGAACAGCGTAGCTGGGCCGTTAATCAGCGGGTCTTCGTACGCCAAGTAGGCGATTCGGTGCAGCGCGACGGTGGTCTTGCCAGAGCCGGCCGTACCGCGAATGACCACAAAGCCACTACTGGGCTGGGTGATGAGCTCGAACTGTTCGGGGTCGATGAGCGAGGCAATGTCTGGCAGACGCTTGTCCGCCCGGCGACGGTTGCTCTGCATGTCGGTACCCAGGCTACGGCCACGGGCGGCGTTCTCGTCGTGGAAGCGCGTTGCCGAGCCTTGACCACCGGCCATCTGCGGTGCTTCACGCTCGCGTTCGACCCACTCGCCATCGCCAGCGGTCATCCAGATGCCCTGTGGCGCGTCAATCCGTTCAAGCTTGCCGCGACGGATGGAGATGGTGCGGCGTGCTTCGACAACACCCTCAATGTAGGTGTCGCCAACCTCTTCTTCGAACTCTTCGCCTTCTTTGTAGGCGTAGAAAACCCGGCTAATCGGGGCATTTCGCCAGTCGATGACGCGAACGCCGCGAGCGATACGCGTGGCCTTGCCAATGCAGACGTCGCGAACCTTTCCGCCTTCGTTGAGGCGCAGGTGAGCAAAGTATGGGGAGTCCGGGTCGACGTCGGGCCGTTCGCGTGTGGAACGGAGTTGCTTGAGCAACGCGTAGCTTGCGTCGTACTGGGTGAGCAGGGAGCCCTTGTCCTCGGACTTGGCCTGGGCCATCTCCTCGCGCAGCGTCACGAGGTCCTTGAGGATGTCCGCTTCTTTCGGCGGCACAATGTACGGCACTTCTTGAAGCAAGGTGGAGACACGGCCAAGTAGGTCGAGCTCTTCGGTTACGATGGGGTACGGCACGGTAGGCACTCCTAGAGCGAGCCGTCGCCACTAACGCACACACCCAGGACCGCCATGGCCCACGTCGTCACTGTCCTTCCACAGCCATTCCTCGCATGCGATGGCGCGCTTCGCGTCCACTGCATTCCAGCAGATCAAGACAACCTGGTCTGGGTGGCACAGTGCGTGGAAACTGGCGAAGCGGTCATTGTTGACGGCCCTCCAGACGAGCAAATGCTTGCCGCGATTGATGCCCTAGATGCCAACATTACCGCGGTGTGGAACACGCACACCCACCCCGATCACATTGGCATCAACGTACTGCTCGCACAGAAGGGACGTCTGGCGTCGCTCGCTGTGGTCGCGTCCAAAGGAGCCAATCTGGCGATTCCTGGACTGACCCGTGCAGTGGATGACGGAGACACCGTTCAAGTCGGCAACGTCACCGCCAAGGTCTGGCGGACAGATGGTCACCAGAACGGGCACATCACCTATGTGTTCGACGACGTCATCTTCTGCGGAGACACCCTGTTCGCGGGCGGCTGCGGCTTTCTCTTCGACGGTCCCCCGGAAGCCATGCACAACAGCCTGATGCGTCTGGCCGGGCTTCCGCCGGAGACCCGGATTTGCTGTGCACATGAATACACAACCGACAACCTGGCCTACGCCGCATTCATCGAGCCTGGAAATGAGGCGTTGATGGCACGCGTGGCGGACGTGACCGAGCGCCGAGCACTGGGCGAATGCGTGGTTCCCAGCACGATTGGCATGGAGCAGGCGACGAACCCGTTCTTGCGGCCTGGCTCGCCAGAGATCATGGCGGCCATGCGAACCGCTGGACTGCTCACAGAGAGCAACCAGCCAGCTGACGTGTTTACGGCAGTGCGGAACTACAAGAATATGGGCCCGCACAAAGGCGTGTGACGGAGAATTCGGTAGGACGGATTTCAGATTTCAGAGGTCAGAGGTCAGAGCAACCGGCTCGCGCCGGGTGCGTTTCTAGGGCTTCAGATCCTATTAGAACTTCGGCCAACGTCTCATCGAACGCTGGCGCCGAAGGGCGCACGCTCTGACCTCTGTCCTCTGTCCTCTGACCTCCAGAACCTCCCAGATTCCTCACGACCCTACGAGAGAGCTACGGAAGCGTCAGCGCACTTCGAGCAATCGTCCACACATGCCGCACCTCACCACTCTCGTTGAATGCTGTGGCTGTCAGCGTTGGGTCGGACAAGGTGGTGTCGATGTCCAACCCCACAAAGAAGTTGTCGCCGGACTCGCAGAACTGCTGCTCGCTGTCGCTTCCACACGGAAGGATGCTGAAGTTTGCGAGGGGAGAGCTGGTCAGCTCCGGGATGCTGTAGCCTGCGGTGGCCCCCGGAAGAAGGCGGAACTCGGTGCGGTGGATGTCTCCTGAGAGCAGGACAACCCCATCGATGTCGCGAGACACGATGCCATCGAGCAGTGCGCTGCGTGACGCCGGGAAAGACGCCCAGGAGTCGTTCGATCCGTCCGACGTGAACTGGGTACCGCTGGCAATGAGCTTGAAGGTGGCCGTCGACGCCTGCAAGCCGTCGAGCAGCCAGCGTTGTTGGGCGGCCCCTAAGAGCGAGCCGTCCACTCCGCGGTGGTAGCGGGTGTCGAGCATGAACAGGTCGACGTCGCCCCAGCTGTGTTGGAAGTAGATTCCTTGGGGGAAGGGGTCTTCAAGGCGTGGATTTGCCCAGTTTTCTAGGAAGGTCCGCTGGACGGTGTCCCGTGCGGGTGAGCTAGCGTCGCTGCCGTTGCCGGCAAAGTCATGGTCGTCCCAGATGGCCAGGATGGAGCGGTCATGGAGAAAGTCGGCGCGCTCGGGTCGTTCCCGGCTCCAGCGGTAGAACTGACGGCTGTCGGACAGCGTGGTGGTGTTTCCGTAGTGATTGTCACCAACGAACAGGAAGAGCTCGGGGTCGTAGGCTGCAATGGCATCGAAGATAGGCTGGTCTTCAAGCTTTGCGCAGGACCCGAAGGCGAAGCGATGGTGGGCCGGTGTGGTGGCGAGCGGGGGTGTGGTGAAGGTGTAGGTGTCGCCGGGTTGGCCGTCTACGGTGACGCTGTAGCGGTACTCGGTCGCTGGTTGTAGACCGGTGACCGTGGGAATGGCGACAAAGTCAGCGTTGGCTTGTGGGCGGGCGGCAGTGGGAACGACAGGCGTAGGCACGGTCGGGTCGGACGGCGCGACCACGAGCTCCACGGGCCGGGAGGCATCGGTTCGCAGCCAAATTCGGGCGGAGTCAGGCGTTAGCGCACCCACCATTGGACCATGGGTCAGCGTGGATGCAGCACAGGTCTGGCAGTTGACAGCCAGTCCGTCGGGGTCCGTCCATGTAGGGCTGTCTTCATTGAGCTCGATGGTCAGATTGTCCCGGCAGTGCACGGGAGAACCGCCAATGCGAACGTCCACACAGACAGGCTTCCACTGGTTGTCTGCACCATCCGTCATGCGGAGTGTCACCTGCTGTAGGTCCTCTCTCCGCCAATCCAGGCCTTCAAAGCTGTAGGTGTCCAGGCCCCCCCGTTCGCGGTCGCTGAACTCCGGGTGGTTCAGTGACAAGCAACCTGAGTCGCTCAGGCACAGTTCTACGCGTGCGTCTGTGCCGTCAAACAGTCCAGGGCCCGTGCGGACGGAGATGTGGACGAGGTCAATGCCCTCCGATGTCTCAAGTACGGTGTCCGAGTCTGCGCTCGTGTCGGTGTCATCGTCCACACCCGATGTGTCGGTGTCCGGTGAGGGACAGCCGACAAGGGCGATGAGCAGTAGGGACGGCAGTGGGCAACGCATAGGGGCTCCGGCTGGCGACCCTATAGCGCGCTAGCGAGGCGCGAAACGGTCTGTCGCTACACCCACCACGCCACGTCGAACTTCGATCTGGGTGAGGGTCTGTTCGGCCGCTTGACGGTATCTCGACCGCGGCTCTGCCAGCTCCATGACGCGTCGTAGCCGGTCAACCGCTTGTGACTCCAGGTCATCGAACCGTGGGTCGATGAGGCGGCTGACCACCTCGTCCCAGATCTGTGCGCCCTGCTGGTCAGAGTAGGCTGGGGGTGGAAGACGACGGCCGTTTTCGGCGACGTACAGCCATGCGTGACCCATTAGCAGCCAGGCGCCCGCTGCCTCTTCGGCGGACCCGGAGGCGGCAGCTGCTCGTGCGAGCTGCTCGAAGGTCGCCACTTGGTCGGGCTTGTGCTGAAGCCACTCGACCGCCGCGAGATGCCTTGCCGGCACCTCGTTCTCAGTGAGCTGGCGGTAGGCTTCGACGACCGGTTCTAGGCGACCGCGAAAGACGGGTTCCAGGTCCTGGTCAGCGTAGTACGCGTTGCCGGAGATGGAGCCACGATGGGCGCCGCAGCCGACTGTGGCGAGGGACAGTAGGAGTAGGAAGGTTCGCATGATGAGCCAATCGGGTCATCTGTCCGGTTGTTTAAGTACGCGAAGCGGGTCCGCTCAGTCAGCGAGTGTGCTGGGCCCGGCGGGTGTGCTTGGTGCTCCCCCAAATGTTCGTTGACCGATACCGCGGCGGTCCGAAACAACCCCGCGTCCCTTGCGTCATGTCGAATCACCGGCACATACTCGCCCGGTACCAAGACCTACCTGGAGTGTACTGTGCGATTGCTTCCCCTCGCCGCGCTGCTCATCGTCGCCTGCAATGATGGCACCCCAGATGACTCTGACACCACCCCGGATACGGAAGTGGACGTTGGGACGGATACTGACAGCGACAGCGACAGCGACAGCGACAGCGACAGCGACAGCGAACCGGACACTGACGCCGACACCAACACAGCCGGTGTGCCGCTCTCCGACGACGACTTGGGCCAGGCCGTTGGTGCCCCGGTGGTCACCGGCGACACCTGCGGTGAGCTCGACGACGTCACTACGAGCTGCGGTCTCGTTGGTGGGGAAGACCTGGTCTACGCGTGGACCGCTCCATCCACCGGCACGTTTGCCTTTACGCTCGAAGAGGTCAACCGGTTCGGCATGGACCCCGCACTCGAGGTTCTGCGTACCAACGGCGACTCAGTCGGCTGCAACGATGATGCCGTGGAAGGTGACCCCGTCGGCTTCCCGAATAGCTACCTGGAGCTGTCACTCACCGCGGATGAAGAGCTGCTCATCGTAGTGGATGGACGCGACGAAATGCCGCTGTGTGGCGAGTTCACCCTGAGCATTGAAGCTCAGTAGAAGACCCGGCGGGCGCCCCTAGTTGCAGGACCTCGCCGTCGCCGCTTCAGGCTCTTGCGACAGCACCCCAACGGTCCCTTCTGGCCAGTTTACCTGCGCCACATTCCATACTTCATTGCGACTCAGAATCCGCGACCGTGTGAGCTCCAGCACTCCGTAGCTGTAGATACGCACCGTTGCTGTGACCGCGTCATCTCCGTGCTCTTCGAAGTAGTGAACCGCTACGGTGTACTCGCCATCTGCCGGTGCTTCGATGTTGATATTCTCGGGGCCGAAGCCGCCGCGGTCGTCAATGTCGAGGCTTGGATTGTCAGCAGTTCCAGCGCCGCCCCAGTTGGGCCGCGGGTTGCACCAGGTGGCATCCGTGTTGTTGTCGAAGAGCACGCCGTCTTCTTGCAGGAGGTGCAGGTCGAGGTCGGCACGCGAGGTGTCCCAGGTCAGCTCAACGTGCAGCTCGTCGGTAGGAATGGCGGCAATCTCGCAGCGGTCTGGAGCACTGCGCACGCCTTGGGCATTCTCCACAATGAGCTGGACCTCGAAGGTGCCGGCAATGTCGGCGAAGAAGCGGGTATCGACGCTCACCAAGTTCTGCAGCTCGGCGCGTGAGCCCGGAGGCCGCTCGGTCAGCGACCACTCGTAGCTCAGCGGCAGGTTGCCACCGGGGTCGTTGGAGCCGTCGCCGTTTAGGCTGATGTTCTCGGGTGGCTCGGCACTTCCCGGGCAGTTGATGACGGCCTCGGGCCAGTCAAAGTCACCGCCGCCGTTGCCCAGAAGTGCGACCTCCACAGTGCCTTCGTCGGGGTCGTTGGACGTGAACAGCAAGGTTCCGCCGTCGCCGTCTGCGTTGGTGGGCGCGTACTGAATGAGGACCGGGACTTCGCCGCCACCGGCAATGTCGGTGTTGCTCGGGTCCGTGATTAGGCTGAAGGCTCCCGAGCCACTCTGGTCGACCGCTTCGAGGGACAGCGTGGCCTCGCCAGCGTTTCGCAACAAGAAGAAGTCTGAGGCCGAGCTGTCCACGTCCACCGTGCCAAAGTCCAGCACGCGCGACGAGAAGTCGATGTCCGGTACAGGCAGGTCCACACCGGTTCCAGAGACGGCGACGTCTACGGTGGGGGTCTCAATGTCGTTCGACGTGACGGTCAGCGTACCGGTGAACTCCAAGAAGGTATCGGGCGTAAATGTGGCGAGCACTACCTGGGCTTCACCCGGCTGGATCGTGAGGGTCATCGGGTCAAACGTGAATGCGCCGTCTCCCTCGAAGGCCAGGTCGACTTGTAGGTCTGCGCGGCCGCCGTTGCTGATGATTAGGTCTTGCGCGACGGGAACCGGAACCGCTTGCTCGCCATAGGCCAGTTCGCCCGGTGTGATCACAATCTCGGGCACGAGCGTGTTGACCACGACGTCTTGAGGACACCCGGCAAGGACCAGCAAGGACAAGGGAAGAAGGGCAGCACGCATGGCGAATCGTCTCCGTTCCGGGGAGGGTAGTAGACAGCTGACGGGTTCGCCACCGGGCGAATGCACTCGCTGCGAGGTACGCTTGGCGTCGTGAAGCACAAAACCCTCCTACTGCTCATGATGACGGGATGCGGCCCTTGCCGCTCTTGCGACCCAGAACTGCCTGATTCGGACACCGAACAGGACTCTGAGGACCGTGGAACAGACACCCCAGTCGACACCGCCCCTCCTCCTCCGTGCGATTTGCCGGAAGAGGAGCCGAACAATGGCTTCGAACAAGCGGGCTTCCTCCCCCTAGAAATACAGGCATGTGGAGACATTGACCCTCTGTTCGACACAGACAACTGGGTCTTTGATGTCCCCGTCACCCAGTGGATGGGCGTGTACCTGCACTCTACGAGCATCGGCTCACTGTCCGACGTCGCCCTCATTCTGATCGACGAAGACGACGTGTCTATCGAGGTCCGAAACCGCGACTCTGGCGAGCAAGACGTCGAGCTCATCTTCCCAGCACCGCTCGGCGAGTACACCGCGCTGGTGGTCGACGAAAACCTACAGGGCGGTCCAGACGACTACTTCTACGAGCTGCTCGTTGGCGAGGCCAAGCAGCCCGTTGAGTACAATGTGGTGGAGATAGACGCGGAACAAGCGGTAGATGCCCAGATTCTAGAAGACGACGATGTTGTGTTTGGCACTTTCTTCGAGCCCGAAGACACCGACTGGTACCAAATTCCGATTCCAGCAGACACCGCGAGCGTGGAGTTGGTCATTGAGGCGCTTCAGCACGGCTCTCCCGCCGACATTCGCCTGGAGCTGTACGAGAGCACGGATCTGAACTTCATGGGCACCATCTTGAGTGCGGCGGACGGTACGACCGGCGACCCGGCGGATGAGCGTCCCACTGCGGGAGACACGGTGTGGTTCGTCAAGGTCGTCGACCGCAACTCACGCGGTAGCTTCGCCCACTGGTACACGTTGTCGGTTGACCTAAAGGGAGCGGAGTGATGCGGTTCTTCCTCACATGCGCGTTCCTTGCAGGGTGCAACGGGACCCCGGCGGACAGTGGCCCCACCGTGGATACCGGCTGGTTCACCGAGCCGGTCAATCCTGAGTGTTCCGACACTGTGCTCACCACGTTCCCGTCTGCGGGTGACGACGACTGGTACTGGCGCAGCCCGCCGGTGGTTCAGGTCGCCACAGATGACCAAGAAGACTACGCGGCCGTCCTTCTCGACGCTGACGGAAATACGGTAGAAACATCGCCGCGCTGGACAGGCACTCAGCTGGTTCTGGACCTGGCTGAGCCGCTGACCGCCAACGCGGACTTCACCCTGCGCACGACAGACTGCCTAGGCCGTCAGGACATCGCGTTTCGCACTGGCACGCTGGGACAGTCGCTCGATGTACCCACCTCGGAGCTGACCGGTCGCGCCTATGCGGTGGACATTGGGCGCGCGCGGTGGGAGCAGCCGCCGGGCATTGGTGCGCTGATGAACCTGTACTTCTCCGACCCCATCGTCATTGGCGTGGAGTGGTCGAGTGATGATGTGCTCGACCTTCTGGGGGGCCAAGCCTTGGTCACGGACGACGGCGAGACGGTCCAGTACACGCGTCAGCCCACATGGGACTTCCCGATTGCGGACTTCAATACCGCCCCGTACTTTGCCGCTACTGCGCCCTCCATCACCATCGACTTCAACGATGTTCAGCTCATCATCTACAACTTCCAGCTCACGGCCACCTTCTCGGCCGACGGCTCCACGATGGGCGGTGGCTGGGTGAGTGGTCTGGGCGACACACGCTATTTGGGCCCGGTGCTCAATCAAGGCAGCAACCCCAATGCCGCCTGCAACATCACCGCTGGCTTTGGTGCTGAGTGCGTGCCCTGTCCGGATGGTGAGCCGTACTGTCTGCCCATGAGCGCACGAGATGCGGAGGGTGAGTGGATTCCCGGTCTGCGTCTCGAACGTCGGGATTAGCGTGACAGTGGTCAAACGCGTGTGGCCCCACCTGCGGGCCGTTCTCATCCTTGTTCACCTGTTTGCCATCTCGGTCTTGGCCATGCCGGCTCCGGGAAGCGGACTGAACCGCTCGGCGTGGTCGGACCCAACAGTCACCGCAGAGTTCGACGCCTGGCGTGAGCGACTCTCCGGGTGGGGAGTGGAGTACACCGCCGAAGAGTTCGAAGAACAGCTGTGGACCGTGGCCAAGACCTACCAAGATGGCGTGAACGTCGTGGTCAAGCCGTTCCGCCCTTACTACCGCTACTGCGGTACCCAGCAGTCCTGGCGCATGTTCGTAGCTCCTCACCGGAACCCGGCGATTCTTCACTTCGAAATACAAGAGAACGGCGAGTGGCGCCCCTTGTATGTGGAAGGGAGCTCCGAATTCACCTGGAAGGGCAACCTGCTGGACCACGACCGCACGCGCTCGGGCATGTTCCGCTACGCGTGGTCTAGCTACCGACGTGACTGGCGCAGGTTTAGCAGTTGGTTCGCCCAGGAAGCCGCCACCGAGTTCCCCGAGGCCACCCATCTGCGTGCGTACTACTGGAAGTACCGCACGTTGTCGCCGGAAGACACGCGCGCAGGAGTGGCCTTACAAGGGCGCCAACAGGGCCGTCGCGTGATTGAGCTGGACGACCTGCGGCACAAGGACGAGCCCTGATGTGGTCCCGTCTCGTTGCCTTCTTCGACGTGAAAGAGCCAGCTACTCCGCTCGCCTTGGTGCGTATCATTGCGGGTCTCGCTAGCTTTCTGACCCTTCAGACAGTCTGGCGTCACGACCTGATTCGTCTCATCTGGACGTCTGCGGACAACGGCGGCTATCGGCCCATCAAGGGCGATTGGTTCGTCCAGCTACTCGGCGGCCCCACTGAAACGGTCATGACCGGGGTGGTCATTGCCGGAATGCTGTCGAGCCTGTTGCTGATGGTTGGGCTTGGCGGACGGCTCACTGCGCTGGTCACTCTGCAGCTCATCTTGTCCACAACAGATGCCAACGGCCACACCGGCGGCTCGTACGACGAGGTGCTGTCCAACGTTCTCTGGCTGGTTTTACTCGCGCCGTCTACCCGCACACTGTCGCTCGATTGTCGGCTTCGCACGGGTGCATGGCAGGACGAGACGCCAGTCGCCGGCTGGGTGCGCTTCTTGTTGCTGTGGCAGCTCATCTTGATGTACTGGACCACGGGCTTGCAGAAGGTCAGCGCCCATTGGGTACCGGGCGGGGGATTCTCAGCGCTGTACTACATTCTTCAGCAGCCCACGTGGCAGCGTTGGGACCACGGATGGACAGCGTATGTCTACCCGCTGACCCAGCTGGGCACGGCGACGTCGTGGTTCTGGGAAGTGAGTGCCCCGTTGTGGTTGTTGTCGTGGTGGTACGCGCGGACCGCCGAGCGTCCTGGTCGGCTACGTCATTGGTTCAATCGCCTGCATGTGCGTGAGATCTACCTAGTCTTGGGGCTCATCTTCCACTTCTGGCTCACCCTATTGATGGATGTTGGCCCGTTCGCCATCTGTTCGTTGGCCATGTACCCAGCGCTGTACAGCCACTCAGAGTGGGTGCGTGCAGGTCGATGGATTGGGACCAAGCTCCCTTGTCGTGCAACGCCAACAGTGGGCGACATCAGCGGCGTCTGAGCGGTACGCGGCCTGCAAGAGTTCTCACGTGACAGGGCCCTAGAACCGTGGCAAGTTGTTGGACCCGGAGAGGTCACCATGCGCCGCACTGTCTTTGTCTCGTCTTTGTTGCTGGGGCTTCCACTCGCCGCACTCGCGGCCGATTCGGACTCGGATGGTGTAGACGACCTGGTGGACAACTGCATCGCCGTTGCAAATCCAGGCCAGGAAGACCCTGGCGGTGACGGCTTTGGAGACGCCTGTGTGGACCCGTCGGCAACAATTGGAACTGTGACGGTGTTCGCCCCCCAGTATGTTGCGGCAGGAGCGGTCGTTGAGTCTGGTGCCGAGATTGGCTACGGCGTAGTCTTGGGCCGCAATGCGTTCGTTGGAGCCGGAGCTACAGTTGGACAGGACGCTATCGTCGCACGCCAGGCCCGAGTGGAGGCAGGTTCGAGCTTGGGCGCTGACGGTGCGCTTGGCTACCTGTCCAGCGTCATCGGTGGCAGTCAGACGGGGGCGACGGTCGTGCTTGGGTCGCGTGTGACGGTGCGGGACGGCGCAACCCTAGGAGACGGCGTGGTGGTCGCCCGTGGCGGGCTTGTTGCTGGCGCGACCCTAGGTGCCAACTCGGTGATGGGGCCGGAGTCGCGTGTGGAACTGGGCGTGAGTACGGGAACGGGCGTCCGCATTCGTAAGCGCAGCACCGTGCATCGCTTCGCCACGCTGCAAGACGATGTTCGTGTTGGCCGAGACGTCCGCATTGGTACCGCCGCCACCATCGAGGCAGACGCCATCGTGTCACCGGGGACGCGCGTCTATGCGAACCACACCGTGACCTCAGGCGACCGAACCGAGCGAGATGCAGTGTTCGGTGTGCCGGCGATTCGACCCATCACGATTGATGGGGACCCCATCGACTTTGGCAATCCGCTGTGCGGCGGACTGGACGGTCGCATCTACGCGTCTGTCGATGACACCCACATTCACATTGCGATTACCGACATCTCTATGGACGGTAGCCTAGGCCGCAATGGCGGGGGACCGTTCATCAGCGTTGTGTTCCGCAATGCAGACACGCTCAACACCAACGGCACCTACTTTGCCTACGAGTTTGGCCTAGGCGACGACACCTGGGACTACGCGGTGACGTTCTCCCGCTCCAACGACATCTACTACTGCCCGAACAACGGCTCTTCCTGCCAAGACGTCAACACCTGGAGCAACTACGCCGGCTTCCCAGGCAACCGCGTGAGCGAGCTGTCCATCCCACGCAACTACATAGGTTCGACAGGCACTGGTTCCGGTACAGTGGACATCGGAGTCTTTGTACACACCAAGCCCACGGCGAATGACCATCAGGTGTTCGCTGTGTGTGGTGCTGGGAATCCCCAAGGCGACAGCTGGCCGGACTCAGCGAAAGCCGACTGGTCCGAGTGGACCACGCTGTCGTACCCCACGTACTTGGACTAGACGCGGGCTCGTCTCATTAGCGGAAGAACATCAGGGTCCGGTCCTCTTGGAAGGGACCGTTGTTCCAAGTGTTGTTGCCATTACCGGCCGTCGCCGTCAAGCGCCACGTCCACTGGGAGTAGGTTGGATACACGTTGGTGTCCCACTCTTGGGATGGACCCGAGCCCTTGGCTTTGCATGATGAGTAGTTGCAACCCGAGCCGATAACGAGTGTATTACCGGGGTTTCCGCTCGCGACCGTGCAGCGGATATGGCCGCGCTTCCGGCCTCGTAGGCCACGGTAGTCAGGGTCGATGTGCTGAAAGAGCGAGACCTGAAGATGGCTGTCGATGCATCCTACGTTCAGACCGTCTGCATGAATCCAGTTCGTGTTGGCGTGCTCGGTCTGCACACCAATCTCTGTCCATTCCCCACCACTGTTGAACGGGGTGGTGTCCCAAAGATGAACCGTGGCGGTCTTCAGGTCGTAGGTGGTGTCCGCTACGTTGTCTGCGAGGGAGAACAGGTACTCGTTGTGAGTGGTGGAGCACCAGTCGTAGTACCCGAACGGGTCATCGTTGCGCGGGTAGATGGGCTGGTAGGTCTCGTCGAACAGGGAGCCTGCCGCCGCCGTGAACTCGCTGTTTAGGCACAGTGTCCAGCCACCGTTGGCCGTCGTCATGTCACAGTATGCGGGGAATGCGGCTTGTGAGCCGTTGGCGTCTGGATCGATCCAATACACACCATCGCCGAGAGCTGGAAACTGCGTGTGCAGGCTGTTGCAGTTCACAGCGGCGGTGGCTTGCGTCAGGCCGTCGGCGACCGGCGGATTCCACACGCCACCCGAGCACGCCCGAAGCACACCCGCGCCTCCGACGGATTGGTCGAGGATGAGTGCGCCGTCTGCGCACCCGTTGGCCGGTGCACTTGTGGACACGGTGATTGCGGCTGCGGTGGTCGCGTGGGCGGCGGTTGGAGCGCCCCGAAGTACCTGACGTGAGCCTAGGATATTGCCGCCGACCCTTGTCTGTACGTACACAGGGGACGCGAACCACGTGCTGTCCAGGCCATCGAGTGCCAACGTGACGTAGCCACCGTCTGGCGTCATGGAGTAGGTGTGCGTCCAGAGTTGATGGGCTGGGTCGGGGTCAGCCAAGTCGTCCCAGACGGACACTTCGATGGACGACAGCGAGTTGATGGCCTGGCCATTTGTGTCCAAGATGCGCGCTTGGTAGGTCAGTGAGACGTCTGCGGCCAACGCGGGCGCAACGCCCAGCAGTGCTGCAATAGTCAGGGTCTTCCACATGGATACTCCAGTCAGGCGCAGAGGATACCAAGCGCTCGGGTCGAATGACAGCACCGAAGCCATGGTGGCGATTCTGGTTGTCCGTCGGGGGCTGGCGAACGACAGCTGCAGCGCCCTGACGGCCCGCCTTCGCCACGCACCGCTCCACAGGCTGTTCTCCAGTCGCGTTGTTTGTGTGCGGCGCGGGAGGCGGGAGCGTGTCACTGTGCCGAGATGTCGAGCTTGGCTGGGTCCGTGCATCCTGATGGGGGCGTCCTCGTTCAGGTGAGGACGGCCTCTTTTTCTGAGAAGAAGCGTGCGGCACGTTTGTCGGTATCCACGTAGCGGACATCGTCGAAGAACACGGACGGAGCGATGTCGACGTAGCTGCCTGCATACAGCACAGGTCCTTGCGGAACCGCCTGGGAGACCGCGTCAAACACGTGGAGTCGATGGTCGGTTTGGGTGTCGTTCTCGGCGTGAAACGCGGCCACATCCTTCGGTTTCGCTCTAGCCATTTGTAGTCACCACCCAGCGTTCAGTAGCCAATTCGAGGACGATACCCGCCATGGTCGCGGCACGGCCCGTGACCAGTGCTGCACTCATGCCAACCGGCCCTCCGCCAATGATGATGATGTCTACGCTATTCATGGCTCTTCTCATCGGTGTTTGGTGTGTTGGTGCGGTTGGCGAGACGGCACTGCCACAGGGTGAACGTCACCCCGTCGCCTTCGATGTGTTCTTCGCTCTGGACGGTGAAGCCGTTGGCCGTTGCCTGTTCGCGAAAGGTCCGAAGAGACTGGACGCCACCGTCTTTCACTACGCAGAAGAGTCCACCTGGGCGCATGACTCTTCGCACCTCGGCAAGTCCTGCTGCGGGGTCGTTCCAGTGGTCGTATGAGTCGAAGGCGAGCACGACGTCGAACTCTGCATCGCCGACTGGGAGGGCCTCTGCGGCCCCCGTCCGAAAGTAAAGCCGATTGGCAGCCGCGCTGCGACCTCGGCGTTCCTCTGCAATCTCCACCATGCGCGGAACGATATCTACACCGACAAGGGTGCCTTTGTTGGCGAGTTTCGCCACATGGCGGAGTGCAGAGCCCGTCCCGCAGCCAATGTCGAGAACCGAGCAATCCGGCAATAGAACGAGCTGTTCGACCGCTAGACGGTTGGTTGCATACTCACCGTATTTCTCAGCGTACCACTCGGCAGTTTCCGCATTCCAGTCACTCATATTGCGCTCCAGTCCAGGGCATAGTGCGAGTTGGTGAACTCCGACTCTGTACACCTTCAGGATAGGCATCTGGGTGTAGGCTGGGTAGCGGCCGTCTTTGGGGTCTATCGGCTGATCTTCTGATCTGGACGAAAAGCGGGTATGTTGCGGCCATGAAATCTCCCGACCATCACCATGGCAGACCCATTACGGCGTTCCACTGGGCCTCTCCCACGCTCGAAACGTACGAGGAGGTGACGCACACCGACCATGTGCTGTCGTTCCTCGTTGCTGGAAGCATTCGCGTTCAGCACGGCGGCCCGGTGGAGATTGAAGCCGGCTGTGTCACGCTGGTACCGGCCGGGGTCCCGCATCGGGTCATTAGCGGGACGGACGTCAAGATCTGGCTGGTCTCCTTCTGTGCCGGCTGCCTTTCCTTGGACGAGCATCAGGCCCTCATGGAGCCCTTCCATGACGCACGGTTGGGAGCCTTCCCGGTTGTCGAGATTGCCCAAGACCGCCGTGAACGCTTGGTCGGACTGCTCAGCACCCTGAACGAGGAGCTTCAGACAACGGATTCCACGTCGCTTGTCCTGTCTCGGGCTGCTCTGCTGCTGGTGCTCGGGGAGGTCCGTCGCGGACAGAATCGCCTCGAACGCCACTCCGTGGCGGGCTCACTGGTCGGAGACGCGCTGGCGTTCATCCAGAGCCGTTGTCTTCAGCCGATTTCCCTGCGAGACGTCGCCGCCGCCGTGCATCGCACCCCGGCTCACGTCGCCACCCAGGTGAAGACGGCGACGGGCTACACGGTTGGGGAGTGGATTACGTCAGGGCGTGTGGCGGAAGCTGCGGCTCGTCTGGCCCACACAGACGACCGCATTGCCGAAATCGCGGAGCACGTCGGATGGCGTGACACGACCCACTTCATCCGTCAGTTCAAGAAGGCCTTTGGGACCACACCGGCAGCGTGGAGACGTGCCCAGCGGGATGGAGGAGCACTCGACTCCGGGGCCGTTACCGACGGGTAAAGCGCCATTCGTGGTCTGGCGTCGCATCGTTTCCGATGGTCGCTATGATGTCGTCTCCGACCTTCGTGTACTGAATCCACTTGGGGCTGTCGTGCAGGGGATTCTCAAATCGCGCTTCAGACGACGTGGCCCGTGTGATGGCGAATGTGGTCGTGGTCCCGTCGTTCTTGGTGACCACATACTGGGGGCCGTTCGAGGTCAGACCAATCACGGTGTTCTCGTACACACGGTCGTCCATGCGGCCTTGGCCAACGAATGTGTCGCCATCGGGCAGCCAGCACTCGGACACGGTCATCTCGGGGGACACGCTGTCCCAGCAGCCTTCGAGCCATGACAGCTGTGTCAGATCCGGAGAACTGCCCCCACATGCGGTGAGGGTGAGGCTAAGGACCGTTATTCCACGAGCAAGAAGCTGCCTTGCAGTGCGGGGATGAAACCGGCTGCGTCTGTGGATGAGCTGGTGGCGAGGGTATTTGGAACGGTCCATGTCTGACCTGTGGATTCAATGACGGTGATGGCCCAGGCGCCCGTAGGCAGGGCGGCCGGAGTAGTGACGAGCTCTGTGCAGACGTCGTTGGCCCATGTACCCGTGCAGTCCGCTTCGGTCGATGGCGTGCTGCGTTGTGCTGCCGGGACCCACACCACAGGAAGCTGCGACATCAGCACTGGGATGCCGACGGGGACGCCCGCCTGGAGCAAGGTAGGGGACACCACGGACAGGGCAGCCCACTCTTCGGTCTCGTGGCCCTCGCGTGAGAACGCATCGGGCGTGCCGTCGGCGTTGGTGTCCACCGGAACTCCAACCCAGGTCAGGCCAATCTGGGGCCAGCTGTTGAACACGCCGGGCACCGTTGGGTGGGGGTCGGGCATGCCGTCCGCGTCGTCGTCCAAGAACTGAACGAAGAAGGCGGTGTCGCAGCTGGGTGAGAACACGTCGTACACCGGTGAGGGGGCCAGACCGAAGGGATTGCCTTCGGCGGGACTTTCCGGATCTACGGTGTACGGACCCTCGAGGTCGTAGGAGATGGATGGCGTGCCGTCTGGCCTGCGCAGCGCGGCGTGAACACCGGTGGTCTGCAGGGCGAAGCCTTGTGGCTCTGCGGCCCGGTCACGCTCGACGATGGGAATGCCGGGCGCGCCGGTAGCGGTCAGCGGGAAGAAGGCCGGTCGTTCGACGGGAAGGGTCGAGGCCAGCGTCACGGTGATTCCCGTGGCTTCATTGCCGCCATCGACCGAGATAGCCGCGAAGGTGGTGTCGGTGAGCGAGACGATGTGTCCACCGACAATGTCTCCGCAGGTGGCGCCGCCGAGAGCGTCGATGTTCGGGTGGAAGTCCCCGTCTACGTCAATGAGCCCAGACAGCAACCAATCACCATCTGGTAGGCCATTCATGGCGTAGTCCGCCGACTGAACGCCGTTCGCCTGTGAAAAGTCCGCAGCTGGCACGGTCGTCAGCGTCACTGGTCGACCGGTTCCGTTGGGTGGGAGCGGATTGTCGGCGCGACCCGCCAAGATGATGGCCGTGGCGGGTTCACCCGGAAAGCTGACCACAACCGCACCAGAGATGGTGTTGTCGGGGCTCGGAAAATCGGGGTCGGTTGGGATGGTCTCGTCACATGCCACGAGGGCGAGCAGTGGGAGGACGGTGAGTGTTCGCATCACATCTCCCTAAAAGGTGTAGCGCAGAGCGCCGGTGAGTCGGCTGCGCACGCGCTGGCCAGTGGGGTGTTCGCGGAAGCCATCACTGGCCAAGGCACCGAGGTTCCAGCCTTGCACAGACAGCTCCAGTTTCTCGTCCGGCAGGGGCCGGAAGGCGATGCGTGCGGACAGGATGGCCCGAGCACCGATGGGGCTCGGGGAAACGCCGATCTGACCGGCGCTGTCGAACTGACGCAGGCGCCAGGTCTGGTTTGAGTACACCTGAAGGTCTGCGGAGATGTCTGTTCGCCAGGGAGTACGCCAGGAGGCACCCGTTGTGGTCTTGAACAACGATGTGCTGCGGTCAGCGACAGCGACGCCGGCTTCGCGCTCGATGACGCTGCTGATGTTGACCGTGCCGTACAGGTCCACGCCGTCTACGGGGAACAGTTCGCCTTCGGCCTCCACTCCCCAGCCCAAGTAGCTCGGGTCGGTGTTGACCCAGCCGGTTCGTCCTGCTTCCCAGCCTTGGCCGCCCGGTTCATAGGGCTCGGCGGTCGGGGTCACGCTGTCCAGGCCAATGAGGTTGGTGATCTGGTTGACGTAGACCACAACGTCGGCGGTGTGTAGTGCGCTCGACTCATCGTGGTAGCCGACCTCTGCGGTGAGAATGCGCTCGGGTAGCAGGGTCTCAGAGCCGAAGTCGCGGATGTACACGCCGTCCACCCCGGTGGGGATGCGGAAGTTCATGTACGACTCAATGAGCGTTGGTCCCCGGAAGGCGCTTCCGCCGTTGACCCGAATGGCTCGGTCGTCATCAATACGAACGATGGCCGCGGCACGTGGCGAGATGGTCCGGGAGACGGGAATGAGTGGGTGGGCATCTGCGCGAAGCGAGCCTACCAGCTTCACCACACCGACCGTCGACTCGTGGTTGACGAAGGCATTGAAGTGGTCTTGGGTGATGGTTGGAGCGTCGTCTCCCATGTACAGGAAGTCGCGAAGCTCTTTGCGCCGGTAGCCAACGCCGCCAAAGGTCCGATGCTCTACCGGGCCGGTGGTGTAGTCCCCGTTGCCGGACAGCTCTACGTCGAAGGTGTCGGCGCGAAAGGGGGTGTCCAGGGACTGAGCGGGGTTGAGCGGTGCCACCCACGGGCCCGTTCGTCCAACGTCGTGGTTCCAGAATGCACGCAGCAGAACCGGGCCGTACCCGACGTCTGTACGAAGCACCGTCTGAAGGATTTCGGTGCCAAAGTTGCCGAGAACACCAATGTTGTAGATCTCGACATCCGAGTCCGAGAAGGAGCCACTGAAGGAGGCGAGGCCCTTGTCGAGGAAGCTGTGGTCGACGCGCCCGTTGGCCCGCAGTGTGCGGTAGGCGGTGTCGGTGTCTTCTAGGAAGCCAACCCGGCTCGTGGTGGCATCCAAGTCTACTTCGCTGCCCCAGCGGTCATGCTCCTGCCAGCCCACAGACAGTCGCCAAGCATCGTTCTCGTTGCGCCCTGTGAGCAGGGCAGAGCCGCCGACAATCCCAGGTGTACCGGCATTGAACGAGACGGTATTGCCACCGTCGCCGGGGGTGCGGGTGATGATGTTCACCACGCCGGTCATTGCGTTGGCACCGTAGACAGCAGAGCCGGGTCCGCGAATGACCTCAATGCGGTCGATCTCGTCTACGCTAATCGGCAGGCCATTCCACAGGGTGGTCCCGAGGAAGTCGAGGGTGGTTGAGCGGCCATCTACGAGCACGAGCACCTTGTTCGACAGCTCACGGTTGAAGCCGCGAATGGAGATGTCGGAGTGGCCCGCGGACTTGGCCATGACGTCCACCCCTGCGACACGTCGGAGTAGGTCAGGGATGGTTGTCAGTCCTGACAGCCGGATGTCTTCGGCGGTGATGACGCCAATGGTACTCGGTGACTCAAGCGGGCTCTGGCCAAAGCGCGAGGCGGTCACAACAACGCGCTCGTATGCGTCGTCTTGGAAGGACGGTGCGTCAACGATCAGCAGGTCTGCTGCGGGGTCCGTGACGGTGTCGGTTGGACCGTCACTCGGGCCTTCGGGGGCGACGACGGCGACAGCAGGGTCGGGCTCGGCAGTGATCTGCTCGACGAGCGCTTCCATTTCTCCGACGAGTGCGCGCAGTCTGGCTACATCTGCAGAGGATGCCGTGGTGGTGGGGGCTGTTGCCGGAGTGGTGGCTTCGGCTTCCACGGGTGTGTTCTGTGCATCGCGTCTGGCACGAATGACCGCAATCACCGGGTCTACATCGTCTGCCTTGGACGGGTCTGCGTCGCGGTACAGCTCGTAGTACTCAAGGGCGTTGTCGAGATCGCCCATGTCTTGGTAAGCACGGGCAATATTGTAGATGGTGACGGGGTGGGGATAGGTGTCCTGAGCGGCCATGAAGCGTTCGAGCGCGCCGTCAAAGTCACCTTCGCGTGCAGCTTCGAGACCGGCGCGGAAGTGGCGTCGAGCATCATCCTTGGGGTCCGCTTGAGCGGTGAACGGTAGGGCCAGGGCGAGGAGCCCACAGATAGGCAGCAACCAGCGTTGTCTGGGCATCAAAAGTCTTCCGGGAAGCCGAGGTAGCCGGCTGGTGCGTCGTCTTCTACTGGGGCGTCTTCCACGGGTGTGACAGGCTCTGGCTCTGGCACTGGCTCGGGAGCGGCAACGACGGGGTCTGGACGTGGCTGTGGTCGTGGCGAGACCACGGGTTGTGGCGGTGGTGAGACGACCGGCTGCGGCTGGGGGGCAGCGATTACCGGAGCTGGCTCTTCAACGGGGTCGGGGACCACGGGCTCGGGAACGGGGGGGTGTTCAACGACGGGGTCGGGGACCACAGGCTGCGGTATTGGGGTCAGATCTTGCACTGGCACGGGGTCAGCTGTGATGGGAGAGCTTCCGCTGAGGTCTGCTCGGGACAGCACAATGACCAGGGCCACGACCGACACAGTCAAGGCAATCATCAGTCCAGCGCTGATGAGGGCAGCCAGAATCAAGAACTTCCGCGACTCCTTGCCTCCGCCCTGAGTGGTGCGCAATGCCGGGTCATTGGTCGTGGTCGCCCGCGTGATGGTTGAGTGAGTCTGCGACGCGAATCGGTAGTGGTCAATTGGAATGTTTACGCAGGTAGCCAGCTCTTCCATCAACTCTTGCGTGGAGTCGAAGCGCTCTGCAGCTTTCTTACCCAAGCAGCGCAGGACGATGTCTTCCAGGTCCGGTGGATACGAGCGGTTCGGGGCGTGGTCAGCGAACGTGGGCACGGGGTCGTTGAGGTGGGCAATCATGGTTGCCGTGCTGTTTTCCCCATGGAAGGGGTACTTGCCGACGAGGCAGCGGTACAGCACTACACCGACAGCGTAGATGTCGGCCCGGTGGTCAACGTCCATGCCGCGAATCTGCTCAGGAGCCATACAGTGGGGGCTACCTAGGATGAGTCCGGCCCGTGTGAGCGTCTGCTCGTGCTCTGCCAGCTTCACCAGACCAAAGTCGACGACCTTGATCTCATCGTCGTCGTTGTCATCCTTACGAATGAGAAGGTTACTAGGCTTGATATCCCGGTGAACGACGCCCTTGCGGTGGGCGTAGCGCAGGGCGGCGCACACCTGAAGCATTAGTCGAACCGCACGGTCAGGGTCTAGAGGACCGGCACGCAGCAAGTCCGACAGGCGGGGCCCGTCCACAAACTCCATCGCAATGAAGTATTGGCCGTCTGGGGTCTCGCCAAAGTCGTGCACGGTGACGATGTTGCGGTGGTCTAGCGCCGCTAGCGTGCTCGCTTCTAGGCGGAAACGCTCCTCAAAAGACGCTTCTTGGTCTGCGTCTGGAGGGGGGGCCAGCACTTTTATAGCGACAGCTCTATCGAGGCCCACCTGAGAGGCCAGGTAGACCGTGGCCATTCCTCCACGCGCAATGAGCCGTTCGACCGCATATCGGCCCGCAATTACGGTTCCCGAGCGCGCTTCCTTGTCGCGCTGGCGGGGATTGGCTGCCTTTTCGCTCAACAACGCTCCTGTAAGGGTCCAACATACCACGTGCCGTTTCGTCACGTCGAAGTGGTTCGGCGCGTGCGCCGTTTCGAGGGTGCGCTATGTGCCGGCCTCTCACCTGCAATGAACGCGGGTCAGCCCTCACCGCCGCGAGCCGTATCTTATGGGAAGCCCCAAATACCGTGCCTTTGTCGCCATTGCCCCTGGCCTCGAGATGCCTCTGCTCAGCGAGTTGAAACAACTCGGCGTGCGTGGGGACCGGCAGCCAGGTGGTGTTGGTATTGAGGTGGGCGCGGAGGATCTCTACGCGGTCAACTTGTTCAGCCGTCTGGCCGGTCGTGTGACGGTCGAAGTCTGCCGGACCAAGGCAAATAGCCTCAAGGCCATCCACAATGGTGTGAAGGCGGCACCGTGGAAACGGTACGTGTGGCCTGGTCAACCAGTCGAGGTCCGTGCCACGGTTATTCGCGCCAAGTTGCCCGGTCGCAATGCCGTTGCCAACAAGGTCTCGCTGGCCATTGCCGACGCACTGCGTGGACCGCGCCTGCCAGGTCCTCGCGCACCACGACAGGCCGCCAAGGTGCACATTCTGGTCGAAGGCGACACGGCTCGGGTGACGGTGGATAGCTCTGGCGATTTGCTGCACAAGCGCGGCTGGCGTCAAGCAACGGCGAAAGCTCCGATTCGCGAAAACTACGCTGCGGCCATGCTCCACTTGGCAGAGTGGCAGCCGGGAGAGACGCTGGTCGACCCCATGTGCGGCAGTGGAACGTTCTGTATTGAAGCGGCGACCATTGCCCTGGGACGCGCTCCTGGAGCGGACCGTCCGTTCGCGTTTGAGCGCTGGCCAACCTTCGACAAGGCCCTGATGACGGCACTGCGCCGGGAGGCCCGAGAGATGGAGCCGCTGGACGAAGACAGCCTCTTCATCTGTGGCGACCGCGACGCCGGCGCCATCAAAGCGACGACCGCGAACGCCAAACGAGCCGGTGTGCTCAGCGCATTGTCCATCGACAACGTCTCCTTTGGAAAGCGTGTCCCCCCTCCCGAAACGGGACTGTTGGTGTGCAACCCACCGTATGGTGAGCGAGTTGACGGCGGACACACAGACTGGGCCGCCATGGCCCGCATTCTGCGCGACAAGTGGAAGGGATGGCGTGTGGCGTTGGTCGTTCCACCGCACGCGAAGCGCTCGATGGCGTTCCTAGAGCTCGAAGAAGTCGCCTCCTTTCAGACCGGCGGTATTCCAGTGCGTGTGTTGGTTGGAGACATTGGCTAGTCGGACACAGATGTCCGGCAAACCGGCTATGAGGCCGGCCGGATGCGCATGACGAAGTCCTAAGTAGCGGCATCCGCCATCGGCTAGGGTCTTGTTGGTTCGGACGTCACCTACACTGTGGACGGGGGCGCTGAACAAGAAGCTCTCTGCGAAGCGGACATCAGCGAACGCAGCCCGTGTCCTGGCTTCCTGACCGCCTTTGAGACCGAAGGCGAGTTCGTCATCACCGCGAGCTTCGAGATGGAAGACCCGAATGACCCTGCCTGTGTGTTCGCCGACAGCACAAGTATGACTGTCACCGGCGACGAGGGTCATGTGGAGGGTCAGGAGGTGACTCTGGAGCTGGACACAACCCTACAGCTGTGCTCTGCAACTACGGGTTGAACCTACGAGACTGCCTACGCAGGGGCTAGGCTGGGCCGTTTTACGCGGGTTTCGAGTGCCGGACGGCGAGGGTTGGCGATACGCGGCGGGCGTCTTTGCCTGCGAATTGCGGTGTCGACCCACGGGGTGTGATGAAAGTGTCCGATACGGTGCCTGTCTGCGCGCCTCCGTTTGCCGAGCGTGTTGTTCTTCAGCAACCCACGTCCTTGTCCACCTCCGCCCTCTGGGACCTGAACGGGCGCTACTTCTTGGCTCGAGGGCCCGCCGCTTGGGAAGAAGTGCCCGACTACGTGACCACCAGCACGTGGAATGGTCGGATTCAGGCCGAGCTCATCTTCGGCTTTGTCCAGGACCTCGTCGCTCAAGGCAAGCTCGGTCGGGATGGCCGAGTCACCGTTCTGGAGTTGGCTTCTGGGACAGGACGGACGGCCTTCCACATCGACCGCTGTCTGCAGGCGTTGTTGGCCGAGTCGGAGCTCGAAGACATCGATATTCAGCTGGTCCTGACGGATCTGGTCGAAGCGAATCTCGATGCTGCGCGTCGGCAGCCGTGGTTTGTGAAGGCGGCCGAGGAGGGACGGGTCCGGTTTGCCGCCTGGGACCTGTGCGCCGATGAAGTCCCGGTGCCCATAGATGGTCCTGTGGTTGTGCTTGCGAACTACTGTTTCGACGGTGTTCCCACGGATGCGTACAGCGTCGAAGATGGCCTGAAGGCGCTCGCTATGGGCATCAGTATCCCTGCGGATGCGGACCCCCAAGACGCTCGTCTTCTCGACCAGATTGCCGTTCATTGGGATGTTGTGGACGTTCCAGACGGTGTGTCGTACGAACCGCTCTTGCGGTACTACGAGGCGTCTGTGGAAGGGACGTTTACGCTTCCGGTCGCAGGGTTGGCGTTCATCGACCGAATTCGCGCACTGACTCCTGCAAGTCTGGTCGTTGTGGCGGACAAAGGACCCCGTCGCCTCGATGAAGTCGCTCGTGACGAACCGGAGGAGATTTCGCGTCACGGCAGCATCTCCATGAACGTCAATCTGCACAGCCTTGCCTGGTGGAATGAGCACATTGGCGGAAATTCGCTGTCGTGCTGGCATCCCGGTGAGGGGCTGGACACGATTGTCATGTCGCGAGGTGTGCAGCCGCGGGCGTTGAACCGTGCGTTCGCCCGTTGGGCTGACTTGGACGCTGGAACCTACGGAACCATCTGGGAGATGGCCAGCTCGAACGCGCCGTCGAACGTTGGCGAGGCGCTGACCTTGCTCCGACTGTGCGGCCACGAGCCGAGCGGGTTGGAGCTGACCGTAGATGTACTGGAAGAGGGGATCTTGGCGGGTGAAGTCGACGCCGCCACAATTCTAGGGGTGTTGGAGCGCGTGGAGGCGACGTCCTACCTACCCGAGCCGTACGATGTGGACTTCGACATGGGGCGACTGGCCTACGCCTTGGAGGACTGGGAGCTTGCCCGTCACTACTTCGGACGAAGCGCAGACGCTTTGCCGACCTCCACGCCGTCGTGGACCAATCTCGCCGCAGCCACGTTTCAGTGCGGCGACCTCGAGGCGGCACATTCGGCCGCTATCCAGGCGGTTGCGTTCGACCCAGAAGACAACGATGCCTTGGAAGTCTATAGCTGGTTTGACGAGGACTAGGCGCACACGAAGACGGCCACACCCAACTCGAGAAGGCGTGGCCGAATGTACTTCGCGGGCCTTACTCGTCTTCTTCGCACGCCGATGTTGCTGTGGTCAACGCGATGAACTGGGTCAGTGATTCCTGCCACTCCCCGAGTTCGTTCAGATCTTTCACGGTGGCGACCGAACGCAATTGCTCCATCAGCATGTCGAGTTCGGGTTCGGCGCCGCAACGCTGTTGGAACGCGGTGACTTGCGTCTGTGCGGTGAGCAAGTCGGCGTTGTACTGGACGGGGTTGCCTGGAGGACTTGGAGTCGGCACGTAGGTGAGTCGTTCGCGCAGTGCGTCCATCGCCACTAATCGACGCTCCGCTTCGGCTGTCCACTCCGAATCGTGACCTTGCCCGATGGCGGATTCGTACCCCGACTGCGCAATTTCGAGCATGGCGGAGGCTTGGTCACTGAGCGCCGTGCGGTACGCGTCGACTTGCTCCGCGTTCAGATAGGTGGGAATCGTGGATTCGACCGTCTTTACAGCCATGTCCTCGTACGCGGTACCTACGAGGGTAAAGCCTGCGGCATTCCATTCGTTGGACCCATGCACCACCAGGTCTGCGGATGCCTCAACCACTGCCTTTAGAGCGTCAGCCTTTTCCTTCGCAGCGGCGTGCAGTGCTTCGTCTGTTTCTTCACTATCCGCGCCGTCCGGCGCTTCAATAGACAAGGAAATGAGGACCTCGGTTCGCCGTTCCAACTCTCGGAATGCGCGTTCGGCCTGTCGGTCAGAAGCGAGAGCAGGGGCTGCGACCATCAGAGCCACGGCTGCCGCAGCGAAGCCACCCGCAAGGTTCGGCTGATGCCGACGAGGCGGTTGAACTAGCCGTTGAATGCGTGAAGCCAATTCACCAGAAGCGGCGAGTGCGAGCGCGTCGACTCGGTGCGTCTCCAGCTCAAACAGCGCCGTCGCAATCGCCTTCTTGCTCACTATTTGGGCCGCGACGTCGTCACAGGCATGTTCACGGGATTGGCGTGCGACTTGGGTGAGCCACCAGGTCACGGGGTGGTAGAAGAAGAGCATGGCAACGGCCTCCTGGGCGGCTTGGGTGAGCGGGTCGTGGTGAAGAAGGTGGGCGAGTTCGTGGGCCAACACCGCGCGAAGCTGCTCGGGCGAAAGTTGGAGAAGTGTGGCTGTGGGGATGAGCAACACCGGGTGCAAAACGCCGACGACCTGTGGCCCTACAACCGCTTCGCTGAGCGCTGCGTGAACGTTCGATAGTTTGAGTTGCTGGGCGAGGGCACTGACGACGGACGAGACATCTTGAGGTAGTGCCTGCACCTGCTGACGAACGCTTCGGCTGGCCCGGATGCCCAGCGCCAAACGACTGGCCATGACGAGCACGCCGACGGCCCACGCGACCACAATCCACTGCATCCAAACGGGGTTGGCGACCGCCCGCAGAATGCGCGTGCCCTCCACCAGAATGGGAGATGGAATCGGCGTTGTGAGACCGCTGACGGCGGTTGCAATGCTGACGGCGAACTGGGTCAGCAAGGCGAGCATGGCGATTGCATGTCTGACGCGCGGCTTGTGGGGCACAGTGGACAGTGCAATCGCGGCGACTGCCCCAACGGCCAGGCCTTGCCAGAGCGAGTGAACCAGGGTCCAGGCGAGGGTTTCGAGCATCACTCGTCTCCGTCAAGGCGGTCGAGCATGGCGCGAATTTCGGCGAGTTCGGTCTTTGTGGTGCGTCCCGTGCCCAGCGCGTTGAGGACCAGAGACGCCGTGGAACCATGAAAGGCGCGGTCCGCCAACCGACCGATGAGAGACCGCTGTGTGGCGGTCTGTTCGATGGCTGGCCTGAACACATGAGGACGTCTCGAGGAGTCCCGCGCGACGAGGCCCTTGGCATCCATGATCTGAAGCGTCTTGAGCACGGTTGTGTAGCCGACTTCACGCTCGGGCATGGCGTTAATCAGGTCGTGTACGGTGCTTGGGCCGTGCTTCCACAGCAGGTTGAGCAGTGTGAGTTCTGCTGGTGTTGGTGTCGGGACGTCAGTCATGGGTGCTCCTGATTACGAAGACATTCGTAATACGAAATGGTTCGTACTTGCACGAAGTTTTTCGTAGTTTGCTCGGAGATGCCGCTTCTTAGAGGATCGTGTAGCGGTTTGCCCCACGCCCGTTTCCACCCCAGCGCAGGTTGCAGACAGCGGTTACAGGTGGCGCCATTCCTTTGCCATCGTCCCGCCTACGTCGGAGCCCCCATGTCAGAACTCGCCCGGAACCTCTACTCCAAGCTCGCCGACCGCCACGACATCGCTCGTCGCCGCCTTGGCCGTCCCATCACTCTGTCGGAGAAGATTCTCTTCGGTCACTTGGTGGACCCCGAGAACCAAGAGTTCATCCGTGGCAAGAGCTACTTGGAGCTGAACCCGGACCGTGTGGCGTTGCAGGACGCCACCGCACAGATGGCCATTCTTCAGTTCATGCTTGCTGGAAAGGACGAAGTCGCCGTCCCAACCACGATTCACTGTGACCACCTCATCCGTGCCCACAAGGGCGTGGACGAAGACATGGACACGGCCATGCGTGAAAACCATGAGGTTTACGCCTTCCTTCGCTCAGCAGGCGAGCGCTACGGCATGGGCTTCTGGAAGCCTGGTGCTGGCATCATTCACCAGGTTGTCCTTGAGAACTACGCGTTCCCTGGTGGCCTGATGATCGGCACGGACAGCCACACGCCAAACGCTGGTGGACTCGGAATGGCAGCCATTGGTGTTGGCGGCGCTGACGCCGTGGACGTCATGGTCGGACTGCCTTGGGAGCTTCTCTGCCCGAAGATCATCGGCGTCAAGCTCACCGGCAAGCTCACCGGATGGACCGCAAGCAAGGACGTCATCCTCAAGGTGCTCGACATCCTCACGGTCAAGGGCGGCACCAACGCCATCGTCGAATACTTTGGACCCGGCGCCGAATCCATCAGCTGTACCGGCAAGGGCACCATCACCAACATGGGTGCTGAGCTCGGTGCAACGACCTCCATCTTCGCGTACGACGAGGCCCACGGCCGCTACCTGCGTGCCACCAACCGCTCGGACATCGCGGACATGGCAGACGCGCACAAGGACATGCTGCGCAGTGACCCAGAAGTCTACGCCAACCCTGAAAAGTACTACGACCGCGTCATCGAAATCGACCTGTCGACCCTCGAGCCACACTTGGTTGGACCGTTCACCCCGGACCTCGCACACCCCATCAGCAAGATGTCTGAGCGTGCAACCGAGAACGACTACCCGAAGACCCTCAGCTACGCGCTGATTGGCTCGTGCACGAACTCGTCCTACGAGGACATGAGCCGCGCTGCAAACCTCGCTGAGCAGGCCATGGCTGCTGGCATCACGGCGACCAAGTCGCCGTTGATGGTTACCCCGGGTTCTGACCGCATCCACGAGACCATCCAGCGTGATGGTCAGATGGCAGCCCTCGAGAGCGTTGGCGCTACCGTGCTGGCGAACGCTTGTGGCCCATGCATTGGTCAGTGGAAGCGTGACGACGTCAAGATGGGCGAGCGCAACAGCATCGTTACGTCGTTCAACCGCAACTTCCGTGGCCGCAATGACGCGAACCCTGCGACCCTCGGCTTCATCGGTTCCCCTGAGATCACCGTGGCCATGGCCTTCGCCGGTCGCCTCGACTTCAACCCGCTCACCGACAGCATCGAGACGCCGGACGGCAAGTCCTTCAAGTTCGAGGCTCCTACCGGTGACATCCTTCCCGAGAAGGGCTTCTTGGGTGGTCTCGGCCGCCTTGTTGAGCCGCCTCCCGCAGACAAGCGTGGCGACATCAGCGTGGACATCAGCGAGACGAGCGAGCGGATTGAGCGCTTGACCCCGTTCGCCGCATGGGACGGAAGCGACATCGAAGGCCTGCGCATCTTGCTCAAGGCCACTGGCAAGTGCACCACCGACCACATCTCGCCCGCAGGGCCGTGGCTCAAGTACCGGGGTCACCTCACCAACATCTCCCGCAACATGTTCCTCACCGCAAACAACGCGTTTGCGAAAGAGCCAGGCATGGGCGTGAACTTGCTGGCAGACAATGCTGTCACTGCACTTCCGGACTTGGCCATTGCCTACCGCAAGGCGGGTCAGCAGTGGGTTGCTATTGGTGACGAGAACTACGGTGAAGGAAGCTCGCGTGAGCATGCAGCCATGGAGCCCCGTCTTCAGGGAGCCCGTGCCGTTGTGGTTCGTAGCTTCGCTCGTATCCACGAGACGAACCTCAAGAAGCAGGGTGTCCTGCCGCTCACCTTCAAGAACCCAGCTGACTACGACAAGGCCCTCGTGGACGATGTCGTGGCTGTTCGCAACCTGGCCAACTTGGCTCCAGGAAGCGAAGTCATCCTTGAGCTGAAGCACGCGGATGGCACGGTCGACAATGTGCCTCTGGCGCACACACTCAACGATGACCAAATTGAGTGGTTCAAGGCTGGTTCGGCCCTGAACAAGATTCGTACCGACGCCGGAGTCTAGCGAGTGACTTCACGCACCAACTGGACGTCTCGCCAGATCCTTAAGGGGTCTGGAGGCGGTGAGAACATCGGTTTCTACGGAGGGCATCCGCGCGGTATTCGTGCGAACCTTTGGCCCCGATGTGCGGTGTGTGGGGCGCCCATGTGCCACATGATGCAGATTGACGCGGGTCTCGCGGTTGATCTGGGTGGCTATGAGCGGATGAGCGTCTTCATCTGTCACGCCACTGGTGGGCGGTGTGAAGACTGGAATCCAAACAAGGGCGCCAACAAGGTGCTCTTGCATGCTGAGAAAGACGACACGCTGTACGACGGCCCGCCCACCGTTCGCGTGTATCGTCGGACGCGACTTGTCCCAGGGGAACCTGTGGATGAGCTCGCCCTGATGCGTCGGGTCAAGGCCAATGAGTTGACCATGTCCCAGGCGCTGTCCTCGATTAAGCACGACAAGGTCGGCGGTGGCGCTGTGTGGCTTCAGGGCGAAGATACGCCCAAGAGCAAGACCGGCCCCGGCAACATGCGCTTGGCGGTGCAGTTCACCACGGATGTGGTGAGCTTCGACATCACGCCGGGTGGTATGGGGTACATCTTCTTGGACCCCAATGATGTAAGCCCAGAAGCTGCCTACTTTATGTGGCAGAGCGGCTGATCGACCGCGATAGCACGCACTATGCTGCGTTGCTGCGCCCCTCGCGTACCGACGTACGCTTCGGGGGCTTGCTCCTTGCCTAGTACGCACTCCCGCGGCCGATTTGGTTGTTCGGAGAAGGGGGATTTGGGGCTTGTTTCTGGCCCTCTGACTCCAACTACACCCTCGGGTACGCTGTGGCGGGCTTTCCTTGTCCTGCACGCACTCTCGAAGCGGATTTCGTCGTGGAGTCGGGCTTGCTGGCTTTGCCTTGTGCGGCCCTCGCGTACGGGGAGTACGCTTCGGGTGGCTTGCTCTTTGCCCAGCAGCCACCGTGGCGGCCGGGGGCGCATTTTGTGGCATCGCGGGGATGCTTGTTGATGTGCTAGTTTCCGCGCATGAATCGACTTCTTTTTTGTGCTGTCCTGCTCTCCGCCTGCAACTCGGGGGCGACGATTGTTGAGCTGGACACAGGCGACGTGGACGTTGATACGTCTGGCGTTGGGGACACGGACTTGGACACCGAGGGGGTGGTGGACTGTGTTCCGGTTGACGCTGTCGAAGGCGAGTACTTAGACACCACGCTGGCTGGAAGTCTCTCCCGCTGCGATGGGGCCCTTCATGCCTTTGGAGGGCCGCGTGACGCGGTGATTGACTTGGTGGTCAATGAGTGGACCGGAGATGCGCCTGCTGACGTGGTCATCACAACGGTCAGTGGTGAGGAACTGCATCGCGAAAGCGTTGTGCAATCAGGCGTCGTCACCGTTGTCTTGCCGTGGTCAGGGGAGTTCTTGGTCTCCGTACGACCGAGCGACGATGGTCCATCCGACTGGGCATTGTCACGGGAGTGCCGCTCTGGCTGCGACGCCATGTGGACCCGATACCCTGTTGTTCTCATGCACGGAATGGCAGGAACAGACCAGTTTATTGGTGTTCTCGACTACTACTTTGGCATCCAAGATGACCTTGAGCCACGGGGCATTGAGCTGGTCATTGGTACGGTCGACCCCTTCCAGAGCACCGAGGTTCGGGCCGTCGACTGGGCTGCAATGCTGGATGAAACGGCGGCCGAAGGACATCACCGCGGCTTCAATCTTGTTGGGCACAGCCAAGGGGGGCTGGATGCTCGGTACGTCGCGAGCCAGCTCGACCCGTTGGGGCGGATTCGCTCCATTACCACTATTGGAACGCCACATCGGGGGACGGCCGTGAGTGACGCGAGTTCTGGTGTGCTCGATGACGCACGAATCACGTCGTTCATCGTGGATTCGCTGTTCGACGGCCTGGCCCTGTTCTACGGCCTAGACAGTGACCAAGACATCGTGGCCCAGATGAGCCAGTTTTCCACGACAAACATGGCCGAGTTTAATCTGGACAACCCCGACCGCGAAGACGTCATCTATGCGAGCTGGGCGGGTGTGACCTGTGGTGCCTTTCAGTTCCAATGCCAACGGGAGAACGCCGGTGAAGTCGTCTCGCCCTTGTTTGGCACCAGTCGACTGCTCGTTAGCTGGTTTGAAGGCCCGAGTGATGGCTTGGTGTCGGTGGACAGTGCTGCCTGGGGAACGGTCCGCGGGACCATTCCTGCCGACCACGCCGATGAGGTGGGGCAGATCGGCGGACTGACCGCTCCCGGCTGGGACCATGTGGCGTTCTACCGGGACGAAGTGCAGTGGCTGGCGACGCAGGGACTGTAGGCCGAGCCCTTGGCTGAAGCGTGACCTAGACCGCAGACTGTCCAGAACCCGGCTCCAGCTGCGTGAAACTCGCTCATAAATAGTGGGCTTTACTGGGTTTTTCGGTGTTTGGATGTTGAGGCATTGATGGTGTGGCTTCCGTCCACGTCCCAGCACGCCCGATTCAGAGCAGCGGCGATCGGGCTCGCTGTATGCGTCGCGTGGATTCGCGTTGGGTGAACTCGTGTGATTGCGCTATTCACCAACACCAAGAGGACTTCTCCATGCGCCAGACGTTTACGTTCGCCGAATCCACGCACAAGCCACCGCAGGCACTTGCTGCACTGAAGAACCGGGTCCGCAAGTATGTCAAGCGCGAACGTCGGAAACCACTGCCTGAGGGTGTGGATTTTTGGGACTTTTCCTGCAAGGTCGGGGAGACTGAGGAGACCGCCACAGACGTTCACATCTCAGAGGTGACCAATCTGATTGAAGCGGTCTTCGACGCCGGAGACCCTACGGTCTACGTGGAAATCATCTCCAAGCCGGGTGTTCGCAACAAGTCTGCGAAGCCCGCCACGACATCTTCTCGGCCGTCAACGAAGCCTACTCGGCACTCAACGAAGTCCTCTCGGCCGTCAACGAAGTCCTCTCGGCCGTCAACGAAGTCCTCTAGGTCTTCAACGAAGTCCGACATGGACTCGGGCAAGCCGTTTAAGCGTCCATCGAACACCACAGAGAAGCCCGCTGCGAAGCCGTTCAAGCGTTCTTCGGAGCCTTCCCATCGTGCTGCGAAGCCGGTCAAGGACACAGCGAAGGACGACCAGGACACCAAGCCAAGCAGCAGCTGGTCGTTCAGCTAAGACAACCGCAGGCTTTTGGGTGGTGGATGCCCTCTGAGTGAGGCATACTCGCGGCCTATGCGCACACTTGTACTGGTTTTTGCTTTCTTGCCGTCTGTGGCCTTGGCCTGGGACAGTGAACCCGTTGAGCTTGAGTTCTCGAACCGCACGGACGTGTTTGAGCAGTTTGAGTACGACAGTGGCATCTTGCCGGCCAACAGCCCGGTGGGCGTACGGATCTACACCAACTCCCGCGGTGGGGCCTCTACGAGCATTCTCGGCGAGTCCGAGCTGTGGTGGCCAGAAGCGCTGACCCACGGATTCATGGGCTACGAAGACGGCGGTGAGTTCTCCCTGGACACTCAGCTGTCGCTGAATGTGGCCGCGGTGTTGGACCTAGACGCTATCGATCTCGGAATCCTTGAGTACGGCATCTGGAATGAGACCGAGGCCTTCGATGGCTCGGTGCTCTTTGACGACATGCTGCTACCCGACGACCCTGACGGTATTGCCACCATCTCGAGCCGTGGTCGCGAGCTGGGGCCCATCTCCACCACGCTGAACTTGTTCACTGGCGTGAGCTTAGTGTTCAATGCAGAGGCCGCCCCTGTCGCGGAAGCCACGCTGACTGGATGGGGACTGGAGACCGACGATGCGTTTGTGACGTCCATCGATGACACGGTCTATGTGGAAGTCCCGACCTTTTCCCAGACCCGACATGTAACAGCGTGGACCGGGGAGCTGGAGGCGTCGCTCGACGTTGTGGTCACGCCGTCCGCCGAGCTGTGCATCACCATCGTGGGTTGTGTTCAGCTGGCAAGCTTCGACATTGACCTTCCGCTTGGCTCGTACACATCTGAGCTCCGCATGCTGGAGAACTACCGCCACCCGCTGCCACGCATGGAAGAACTGCCCCGGACCCATGACTTTGGCGGCGTGTACATGAACACCGAGAGCACCCTCGACGTGCCGGTTGAGAACCTGGGTGACTTGCCTGTAGAGGGCACGTTCCGCATTGAAGGCAGTGACTCCTTCCGAGTCTTCCCGGATGTTGCCTACGCGCTTCCAGACGACGCTGACGGTGTGGTCGTGACCTTCGCCCCTGAAGCGATTGGTCAGACAACGGCTGTGTTGGTCGTAGAGACCAACGACCCGAGCATCGTAGAGGTCCGCATCCCACTCACGGGTGAGGGAATTCAGTTTCCGCAGCCGGGAGTTGACCCAGATCCAGACCCGGAGCCCGGTGGCGGCGGAAGCGCGACGGTCTCGAGCTGCGGGTGTCAGTCGACCTCCCCGGCGACCGGTGGCTTGGCGCTCTTCGGTTTGCTTGGGCTGATGGGTATTCGGCGTCGCCGCTCGCTCTAGGCGTGGGGTCGAACAGAGAGCCAGACGAACTTGATTCGGTGACAATCCCCCGGGCGTGTCCCGAAGACAGCTTGGGCCGTTGCGTTGGGTACGCTGGTGGGGTCGAAGCTCGGTGGAAGTTTCGCCCACAGCTCAGTGAAGTCTGCCCGCTGAATGCGTTCGAGTGATGTGACCAGCAGTGGGAAGTCGTTGACGACGGTGCGCTCGCGGTCCCACTCGGTTCCCCATGGCGGGTCGATGAACAGCAGGTCACCCGTTGCGTCGTCTGACAGCTCGGTGGCGACGGTCACTCGGTCTCGGACTCCGTAGACCGACGCATTGTGCAGTGCCATTCTTCGGCGGATCGGGTCGCGTTCGATGGCCGCAACGGTGCAGCCGGCTCGTGCGAAGCCAATGGTATTGCCGCCCACACCACAGCCCAAGTCTGTGACATCTCGCTTGTTGGCTGCTTTTCCCATGACCAAGGCCAGGGCTTCTGGGGTCAGTGAGTATCGGCCTTCATCGTCCCACTGAGCGCCCGGCTGCGTGAACCCGGGGGTTGTGTCGCGTCGAGCCCGGGCGTCGCGGGTGCGTCCTGCACGAATGGCCGGACGCTTCAGTCGCGGACGAAACTGAACGCTCAGTAACGCACCGCCCACGCCAACATTGCGTAGACGTGCGGCGAGGTCCGCAGCGGCCTCGGTGTCCAGCTCTGCGGTGAAGGCGTCATCCTCAGACGTGAACGGTTGCCCAAGGAGCTTGCCGGCGTCCACCCATTCGGGCACACCGCGTACAACAACCTGGTGAATCACGCGATGTCGATGGTGACGGGGATGTGGTCGCTGGGCTTCTCAAGCGCCCGCGGGCCCTTCCACTGGGTCACGTCCGTGATGCGCTTGTTGAGCGACTCGGTGGCTAGCATGTAGTCAATGCGTAGGCCCATGTCGCGATTGAAGGCGTCCATCCGGTAGTCCCACCAGGTGAAGTCCTTCGATTTTGGATTGCGACTGCGGTACGCATCGACAAGGCCCCAGGCCAGCAGGCGGTTGAACGTGTCGTGCTCGAGCGGGTGGTAGTGGAGGCGACCGGCGCTCTCGTTCGGGTTCTTCACATCGTTGGCGGTGTGGGCGATGTTCATGTCCCCACAGACTAAGACGTCGTCTGCGTTGGTGGTCCCTACGGACAGTTCACGCATCAGCCTGGCGTACCAGGTCAGCTTGTAGGCGAACTTGTCTGTGGACAGCTTGGTTCCGTTCGGCGCATAGCAGCCGAGAATGCGCACGCCGTTCACGGTGCCTTGGACCAAGCGCGCTTGTTTGTCTTTCGGACCCACGCGAAAGCCGGTGTGGCTGTTCTCAATGGGGGTCTTCGAGATCATGGCCACGCCGTTGTAGGTCGCTTGTCCCCACACGACTTGATGCTCGTACCCGGCTTCGGCAATGGCCTTGGCGGGGAACTTCTCGTCTTTCATCTTCAGTTCTTGAAGGCACACTACGTCTGGCTGCGCTTCTTCAAGCCAGTCGAGCAAGATCTGCTGACGCACACGGAGGGAGTTGACGTTGAATGTCGCAACACGCATCACAGAGTCCTGGGGTCGGTAAGCTTTCCGGTCACAGCACTTGCGGCGGCGACGGCAGGAGAGACCAAGAATACCGGTCCTGGGGCACCCATACGACGGGCGAAGTTCCGGTTGGTGGTCGAAGCGGTGGTCTCACCATCAAACGGAATGCCTGGACCGTTTCCGATACAAGAACCACAGCCGGGCTCACTGACGACGCAGCCGAGTTCACGGAAGAGGTCCAAGAGCCCCTCCTTCTCGGCATCTTCAGCCACTGGGGTCGACGACGGTGTGATGGTCACGCGGACGCCATCGGCCAGCGTACGTCCTCGGAACACCTCTGCGGCGGCGCGAAGGTCAGCAAGTGAGCCCCCGGTACACGACGCGATGACGACGTTGTGAATGGCCTCGTCCGTGTGGTCGTTCAGAGGCGCCCGGTTGCGAGAGTCGCCGGGTGTGGCGACGGTCAGTGGAATGTCGTCCAAGTTGAGCTTCCATACGCGCTCGTAGGTGGCACCTGGGTCGGGGTGTACGAACAGCGCTTCCGCGTCGACGCCGCGCCGTTCCTTAAGGAATGTCGTGATCGGTGAGCAGGGCTCGACGATGCCGGTCATCAGGCCGCCTTCGACAGTCATATTCGTCAGCACGGACAGCTCATCGACCGACCAGTGCTCCAAGGCGTCGCCACCAAACTCAATGATGCAGGTGTCCGTTGGCGTGCTCCGCCACTGCTCCTCGCGGAAGTAGGGGTCACCGATGATGTGCAGAATGACGTCTTTCGGGGACAACACGCCGTTGCTACGACCTGTGAGCTCCACACGAACCACTTTGGGAACCGTCACGGGAATCATGCCCGTACGCAGAGCGAAGGCCATGGCGGTTGAGCCGACGCCAAAAGCGAAGGCATTGAGTACACCGGCGGTGGGGCTGTGCGAATCGGTCAACACGACAACGTCGCCAGGAAGTGCGTAGTCTTCAACCACAACGCGATGGCAGACACCGGGCGGGAACGCGCGACCTGGACCGTGTAGACGGATGCCGTTCTGTTCGCAGGCCTCCACCATTTCTTGAGTGAGGTTCATGGCGGGAGCGAGCCGCGCCTTCTTCACCGCGTCGGGGACGGTCGGGTGGTCAATGAGAACGAAGTGGTCTTCAAAGGCTGCGACTTGCTCAGGTGCGGCCATCGGGGCGTCGCCCCACTCCTTCCGGTACAGGTCCACGACCATGCCGGTCGTGTACTCGTGCATTCCTCGGAAGCCCGCATTGGCGAGTACTTGGTCGCCAGGTTTGACGCTGGCGATGCCAACAGGCTGTCCGTGTCCGGCCCAAGCACGCCTGGCAATCAACTTCTCAGCGATGTTCATGGCGCGTGGGGTAGGGGAGACGTCGTAGGTAGGCGCAATGTCTCCGGCCAGTAGCTGGGTGCCGTAGCGCATCAGACCACCGGCTTCGCTGACGGCTCGGAAGAAGGGCGGCAGTGCGGCGTAGAGCGATGTGACATCGAGCTCTTCACCGGCCTTCAGACGGTCGAGAACGGTTCGGTCCGTGGTGAAGGGCATGCCGCCGTAGACCATGTTCTCTTGGAAGATACGCTGGAAGCTGTCTGCGATGACCAGCTCGATTCCGGCACCCACGTGGGCGACGACAGCGACTTCACGCGAGCTTCCAGAACCGTAGGCGTCTCCGCCCACGATGACCTGAAATCCACCGTCTTGAACGGCAGAGTCCACAACGACTTCCTTGAAGTTGCGCAGGAAGTGCGGGCCCAAGATGACCGGGGTGTAGCCGAGGGTGCAGGCTTGTCCCGAGATCATGGCGTCTGTGTTCACGCCGTAGTGGTAGCTCTGACCGTCTGTCTCGACAGTGTTCCCATCGAGCTGCGCGCGCACGAGGAGCGAGTCTTCCAAAAGGTGTAGGACGTTCCCAGTGAGCTTCATGGTGCCTCCAAGCGATGGCAACGTGCATAACATCTGCGCTGTGGGCGCGTTCGTACCGGGTTGGACTGACACAATTCCCGGGGCATTGTCTGGGGTGTAGCAGGGGCGAAAGTTGGAGCGGGCTCGCTACCGGTACACTCGGGCATGGAGTTTTGATGTCGAGTCCCCCTAGCGGTCGCCCAACAGCACCAACGACCCCCTTGGTCGGGCAGCGCATTGTGCTGGAGCCGCACCAGCTGAGCCGGGCCGAGGCGATGTTTGCGCTTGTGCAAGAGGACCGCGGCCGGCTCGCGGCGTGGCTACCCTGGGTGGAGTCCACGCTGACGCTGGCGGATGAGCAGTCGTACATCCGCCACACCCAAGAGACCTGGAAAGACGGCAGCCTGTACGATTTCGGCATCTTGCGTCGCGACGATGGCGTGTTCTGCGGCAACGTCGGTGTACATCAACTCCGTTGGGCACACGGATGTTGTGAGCTTGGCTACTGGATTGCAGGCGACTTCGAAGGCCTTGGCTACGTTAGCGAAGCCGTGGCCCTGGTGGAACAAGCCATGTTTGATGTGGGCATGCACCGCATTGAGATTCGCTGCGACCCACGCAACGTGCGCAGCGTCGCTGTGGCAGAGCGCCTCGGCTACCAGCTCGAGGGCACTCTGCGCGACAATGTGTGGCTCGATGGTGGGTGGCAAGACACGATGGTCTTCGCGAAGCTGGCGACGAAGCCGACTATTTGACGCGGTATCCGCCCATCTCATTGTTGAAGATCCAGGCCACAACCTCACCAATCTCGAAGGTCGTAGGCAGGTAGGAGCGGATGGAGGCCGCGGCGGAGCCGTGGTCGCGCAGCTCGAGGCGTGCTTCCACCATCTGTCCCAATCGAGCCAGCCAACACTCCATGTTGATGGGGCGAAGGTCAATCCAGCCCTTCTCCGCCCAGGCGCCCACCTGGTCAGCATTGTCGAGGCTGACCGAGTGTTTGAGGCCAGACAGCTCGGGCACATTGATGCGTGGACCGCGAGTCAGAGTACGGGCATCCGCTGACAGGATCGGAATGCCGATGGATGGCGCGGTGCGCAGAATGCCGGATGTCTTGAGGTGCTCGGTCAACGTCGTCGACAATTCGCCGGGCTTGCGGGGACCCTTCTTGCCGTCGAGTACACCGCGAAGTGAGCCGAAGCACTCCTTGAGCAGCTGTGCTTCAAACAGGAGCTTCGACAGTTCGGGTGGCCCGAGACGGCCAAGAGCCACGCTTGGAAGGTTCGCCGCTTCGTCTGCAAGTGCCAGGTCGCTCATGGCGGCGGCACGTACCAATCCGGCCTTGTAGGACGGGTTGAGCACGGACGCGTCGAGGGCACTGATGATGTCTTGGCCCGTGTTTGCGCCTTGGATTTCGCGTACGACGACCCGAGCAATCTCTTCGGGTGTGATGTACTCCATCTGGCCATGTGCGGTGATAGCGGCGAACTCTCCGCGAGTGAACACGCCGTTCTCACCGGTGTCCACAACAGCGACCTTCAGCTCACCGTCTTGGGTGTACTGGCTTGCGTCCTGCTTGAGCTCCAGGTCGCCCTTCACGGGAATGGTGATGGGCTTGTACAGGTCACGGTTGCCGTGCTTGTCCGCAACCGAGACCGTGCGCACGCCGCGGTAGCCAATCATCGCCGCTGGCTTGACCTCTTTGACGATGGGCGAGTTGGGCGTGCGGGCCAGCAAGAACAGCAGTCCGGTGTGGCCGAATGCAGCCTCCGTCTTGGCCAGGAGCACCTTGCTGGGCTTGTCTTCCGAGTGGGTGTACGGAATGTTCAAGCCCATGCCGCCAGTACCCGTCGTTCCGACCTTGAGGTAGACCCGCGTGCCGAACTCGGTGGTTGCGCGGTGCACGAAGCGTACGTGGCGAATGAGCTGGGGAACCGACTGGCTGAGAAGGAACTGTTCGAGGTCCTTGACGCCTGCGTCATTGTAGGTGTCCGTACCCAGGTGGTCGAGCACTGTGGCAGCGCCCTCAAACACGTTCTGGTAGGACAAGCCGGTCGCTGTATTCACACAGTCAATGACGACTTCTGGGCGGTGTTCACCGAGCATCTGGACCAGATGGTTCTCGGTGTATGCGTCGTCAAACTCGCCGTACAGACCATCCAGCAGGCGTCGGCGTCGGGTGCCGTCTGCCAGGATGTCGTTACGGTGCATGTTTGCGAGATCGCTGGGAACAAACAGGTTTCCCCACGCAGGAACGAATGCGATCCGACGGCCGAACTCGGCCCGAAGGACCTCGCATGCTTCGCGTGCTTCGGGTTCAAGCAGCGACGCCACAACGATGCGGCGGGGGTCGAGAGCAGTGGCAATGCGCCGACAGGTCTGCAGGCCGACAAGGCCAGCACCACCAAGGAGTAGAAAGTCGCGGTACATCGCTTAGCCTCGTAGGAATGCGGAGAAGATGCCGGGGAGCTTGAGCACCGAATGGTTGGCCTCGAAACGGACGAGGCGGGGCCAGAGCTGGTGAGCACGAGTGTGGTCCGGGAACCACGGCGGCTTGCCTAGGAAGCCCCAGGGGCCTCGAACGATACCCTTCTGGGTCTGACTGTACAGCAAGCTGTTGTGCACCTTACCGATGCCCGAGCCAATGTTTTCAAGGGTGTGACCTGGGTGAGCACCCCAAGGAAGAGTCGGCAGCCCATATCCAAGAAAGGGATTGTGGTTCAGCGTGATGCTTCCGTAGCGCAGCTCATCGAGAGCGGTCTCAACCGCGGCATTGCCAGACGGGTCTTTCGTGATCGAGGGGTGCACGAGCATGCCGCAGGCGAGCGTTCCCCACAGTGTGTCATTGCAGAAGGCGACCGCGCCCGGCAAGAACTCTGCGGCAGTCGCTCCAGGCAGTGCGGTCTCAGCGAGCACGCCACACCACGCTTCTTTGGTGAAGGCCATCGCGTCTGAATCGGTGTGGTCCACGCTGTCGATGACGAGCCAGGCAAGCTCACCTTCGCCGGGACTTCCGCAGGCTTGTCCGTTTGGGTACGCCTGTTGAAACTGCGACCAACGGTCTTCGGCGCCCGGGTAGTAGGCCTGTCGTGTGCCCGTCTTGCCCAGATGTGCTCGCAGCTTGTCCAGGAACTCGGTGCGCTGTGGCCAGTCTGCGCTGGTCACCAGAACCTTGAGGGCCAGGCAGTTGAACGACGCGTTGTGGGTGAGCATGGACGCCACGTTGCGAACCTGAAAGTCCATGTCCTTGGCGGACCACTTTGCCGGGACCACAATGACCGGTGTGACGTTTCCGAGCTCGCTGGTGATCTCGATGTCCAACACCTTGTCGCCCGCTGCCTTGCGCGCGTCGCGCCCCTCCCGTGGACCCCAGATGATTGCGTCATGGGTGGCGTCGCTGCCGGTGATATGCACCTTGTCGATTTCATTATGGTGGGTCAAGTGCTTGCCGACTTCTGCGCCGCCGTACACAAAGGCTGCCCAGCCCCGGTCGACAAATGGCTTCCAGATGTCGTGAAAGATGGGCCCCAAGTACTCATTGACCGGGTTCATCTTGATGATGACGACGCAGTTCTCGTCGTACAGCGCGGTCAGCGCATCCAGGTAGGGGATGGACGACTGGTTACCCGCGCCGAGCACCAAGCTGACCCGTCCTTCGGGATGGGAGGGCTTGGCGTACTCGAGTGCTTGGGTACCCGCGACCGTCTCTCGGGTGACGCCCGGTTGCATCCAAACTTCACCGGTAATTCCTGGGAATAGCAGCTTGTCCCAGGTGGATTCCGGCATGGTGTGTGCGACGACGCGACCGTCTGCCCGGGTGGAGTACCCACCGGCAGGCTTAGGAGCCTTGCCGGTCTTCTGTAGGGCTCGAAGGGTGGTCTTCATGGCGGTCAGGCCGCGCAGTGACGCGAAGACGTTCTGGTAGCCCTCGTTGATCTCAGGACCGTCTGGGTTGAGTCCTTTGGCGTTGGCCTCGGCCCGTGCCCACCTGTCCGCGTTTTCAACGGTGCGCTCGACCAAGGTGTCGAGCAATGACAAGCGCTCAGCGAGGTCCGTCTGGACCCAGGCCTGCTTGTGGTCTACGGCGTTGCTGACCAGTTGGTCGAGCGTTGCTGTCGGTGTGGGGTCGACCGTAGCGGGGGCTTCGGCAAAGGCAAAGGACGGCATGGGCACCTCGGATTCGACCTGTAATCCGAGGTTGTGCACCCTGCGTCCATGCGACGGTCAACGGCGAGACAACACCACAAAACGCTGCTCTTCTCCGCGCATGATGAGCAGGGTCACAGCCCCACTACTGCGACGCAGGATGGCTTCAGCGGTGTCTACGGTGTCTACGGCACGGCGGTTGATCTGCAAGATGACATCACCCGCTTCGAGGTTGCCTGCAGCGGCGCTGTTGGCGCGAACGCTCTCGACAAGCAGACCGCTGTCGAGCCCGCGTTCCGCGGCAATGCTGGACGGAAGCACAACGGTCTGAAGACCCAGAGCCGCTGTGGCACTCTGTGAATTGGCCGACGGCTTTTGCCTCGATGGCGGCGCTTCAGCGACCGGCTGCCCGCGTTCGACGAGGCGTGCGGTCACCTTTCGCTGACGGCCCTCGCGCCAGATATCGAGATCGATCTCGTCGCCGGCCCGGTTGGTTCCGACAGCTTGCATGAATGTGCGAACGTCTTCCATCTCAACGTCGTCTACGCGCAACACAACATCCCCAGCCGCAAGCCCGGCGACGTCTCCAGGAAGCCCCTGTTGGATGTAGCTAATGACCACACCACCATCGCCAGGAACGCTCCATGTATTGCGCATTTGTGGGGTCAGCTCTTGCAGGCCGACACCGAGGAATCCGCGTCGAACGCGACCGTCGGTCTGTAGGTCTTCAACAACGCCTTGGATAGCGTCTGCCGGCACGGCGAATCCAACCGTGTTCGCGCCTTGAATAATGGCGGTGTTCATCCCCACAACGCGCCCGTCGAGGGTGAACAGTGGACCCCCAGAGTTTCCGGGATTGATGGCCGCATCTGTCTGGAGGAAGTCTTGGAACGCACTCATGTTGGAGTGTCGTCCCTTGCCGGACAAGATGCCGGTTGTGACGGTCAGGCCCAGACCGAGCGGGTTTCCAACCGCCAGCACTCGGTCGCCAACACGCGCCTCCTCGGACGACCCCATTGCGACGTATGGCCAGTCACGGTCCTGTGGAAGCTGGAGCAGCGCGACATCGAGGCTCTCGTCGGACCCAATGAGCTGTGCAGTGACGCGCTCGCCCTCATTGAAGATGACCGTGATCTCTGAGGCATCGCCAATCACGTGATGGTTGGTGAGGACGAGGCCGTCTTCACTGATGACGAAGCCACTGCCTTCGCCTTGGAAGGGACGCATGCCCTGTGGCGCCCCAAAGAAGCGTCGGAACTCTGGGGGAAGTTGACTCTGCACCTGCTGCACGCCACTGACTTCAATGGACACCACGGCTGGCTGGACCGCGTCAACGAGTGGGGCCAGGGAGATGCGCGGGTCGTAGTCACCGGGAAGTGCGGGAACCGCGAGCGCCAGGGAAGGGGCTGCGATGAGTGCGAACAGGGCCGTTGTGCGTGTCAGCATTCGTAGGACTCTCCAAATGGGTACACGGTATTAGTGCCCTCATCTGGGACGGTTGCAAGTCACCCGTTGTCTTGGCCCGTCAAGGCGCTAAACAGGGGCCATGCTGACTCTCGCTGGCCACAACGTGAACGCCGTCTCTGTCGGAGGACTGGAGACGTGCATTGAGCTGCCCAACTACAAGCTCTGCTTTGATATTGGGCGCTGTCCACCGTCTGCAACGCGCTTGCCCACGGTGTTGTTTACCCATGCGCACACCGACCACATGGGCGGGGTCATTCACCACTGTGCGACCCGCGACCTGACCAGCATGCCGCCACCCACATACGTGATGCCGGCGGAGAACGAAGAAGCGTTCTTGGAGATGATGACCGCTTGGCGCAAGCTCGACCGCTCTCCATTGCCGTGTACCGTCGTTCCCGCCTCGCCGGGCGGCAGCGTTGACCTGGGACGCGGACGCACCGCCAAGTTCTTCCGCGCCATTCACCGGGTTCCCAGCATTGGCTACGCCATCTGCACCCAAAAAGACGTGCTGAAGGACGAGTACAAGGGTCTGCCTCGAGAGGCGATTCGAGATGCACGCCTGGCGGGAGAAGCAATCACTACGCCGGTTGAAACCGTCGAAGTTGCGTTCTGCGGGGATACGACCATTGACGTGGTGGACCGAGAGCCTCTGGTCCGTGCGGCTCGCTTGCTCATTTTGGAAGTGACCTTCCTAGACGACAAGGTCTCCGTCGAAAAGGCACGTGCGAAAGGGCACGTACACATCGATGAAGTCGTGGAGCGCGCCGACCTGTTTCAGAACGAAGCCATTCTGTTTACCCACCGCTCCGTTCGCTACGGAAACGAGTGGGCCGAGGCCCGGTTCAAAGAAGTCCTGCCGGCCCATTTATGGGAGCGGTCGACGGTTTTACCCTTCGCCGCTCCATGGACCTAGTGGGCAGGCGCTAGACGACAGCGATGTGACGCTTCATGAAGTCGAGCTTGCCGCGTACTGCCTGGTGGTAAAGCTTCAGCGACAGCTTCGTGACGGGGCCCGGCTTGCCCAGACCGACAACCTTGCGGTCGACGGAATGAATCGGGGTGACCTCTGCTGCCGTACCCACCATGAAGGCTTCGTCAGCAACGTAGAAGGCATCTCGGCCGAACCATGTCTCTTCCACTTCGTAGCCCTCATGCTTGAGGATTTCGATGATGGACTTGCGCGTGATGCCCGGCAGGATGTTGGCCACTGGCGGCGTCTTGACGTGCCGACCCTTGACCACGAACACGTTCTCGCCGGTGCCCTCGGCAACAAAGCCGTGGTGGTCGAGCATGATGGCTTCGTCGTAGCCGTCTGCGTTCGCTTCGTAGCGGGCCATGATGCTGTTGACGTAGTGGCCAACGACCTTTGCGCGCTGCATGGCAGCGTTGGGGTGATGCCGCGTGAACGTGCTGATCTTGACGTCAACGCCGTTCTTGATGCCTTCTTCGCCCAAGTAAGCGCCCCATTTCCACGCGCCCACGACTACGTGGACGGGATTGGTACGGACACCGAGACCCAGTGCCCCTTCACCAATGAAGGCAAGAGGACGCAGGTAGGCCTCGCTCATGTCGTTGCGCCGGAGGACTTCGTGACACGCCTGGGTGACGTCTTCACGAGTAAACTCGGTCTTCATCTCCATCATCTTCATTGTGTCGAAGAGACGGGTCATGTGGTCGTCGAGCGCCCAGATGCCTGGGCGACCGTCTTCTTGGGTGTACGCCCGAATGCCTTCGAAGGCGCCAAGGCCGTAGTGCAGAGTGTGCGACAACACGTGGGTGGTCGCTTCCTCATAGGGGACGATCTTACCGTCAAACCAGATCCAGTCGGCCTTGGTGCTCATCTCAGTTCCCTTGAATGGGGTTGCCTTGGCGGTCCAGCTCGATGATCGGGAGACCGAACGCCTCGAGGTCGCTGTACACCGCTTCACGGTCGCCAACGACGGTCCAGACGATGTGCTCTGGTACAAGGCGGGCGGCCAGTGCAGCGTTGGCGGAGTCCACCGTCACGGCTTGCACACCGGGGAGGTAACGTCCTTGCCAGTCCGAGGGGAGGCCATGAATCCAGATGTCGGCATGCTCGCTGAGCACGGTACTGACGGTCTCGTATTGGCCAGGGAAGCCGTTGACTTCGGACGACACGTTGTAGGCGACTTCGTCGGTATCAATCGGGCGGTCACCGAGAACGTCGGTGATCTCCATCTTGATTTCGTCGAGTGAAGCGCCTGTGGCGTCTGTACGGACACTGGTCGAACAGAACCAAACGCCCGGACCTTCGGGGTACCACGCACGGCAGCGCGCGCCGTAGGTGTAGCCCTTGTCTTCGCGCAGGTTCATGTTCACCCGTGCAGTGAACGCACCGCCGAAGGCGGCATTGCCGATGTGCAGGTCGTAGTAGTCGTCGTCCATGCGCGTGCCGATGAATCCGCCCAAGCGAATGACGCTCTGTGCGGCTCCTGGCTTGTCGATGAAGTACATCACCGACTCTTCGACCATTGCAGGCTCGGGTGCGGCAATGACCGTTGCTTCGCCATCGACCGTCCAGCTACCGAAGTGCTTTTCGAGGATAGGCAGGGCGGTAGCCGGGTCGATGTCGCCGCCAACGAGCAGCAGTGCGTTGTCGGGACGGAACTGGGCTGCGTGGAAGGCCTTCATGTCGTCTAGACTGATGGCGCCGTAGGTCTCGGCAGTAGTGACGCTGCCTTGGTACGTACCCGCGTACAGCTGCTTGTAGAAGGCTTCGCGTCCCACAGTGTCCGGGTCTTCAAGCTTGGCGTTGGCATTTGCCACGCGCCGCGATTGCAAGATGGACCACTCGTCTTCGGGGAAGGTCGGCTGAGTGACGACCTTGGCCATGATGCCGAGAGTCTCATCCATGTTGCGCAAGATGCCGCCAGCCGAGACGGTCGACGAGTCGAGGCCTGCACTGGTGGAGAGTGAGGAGCCCAAGCGCTTCACGCGACGAGAGATGTCTGACGAGGACAAGTCGCCAGCGCCGTCGTCCATCATGTCCACGGCGACCGACGCGAGGCCGGCCTTGTCCATTGGATCGAGGCCCGTTCCACCGCGAATCACCAAGCGTGCGCCCCACAGTGGGACCTCGTGGTTCTCGACAATGCGCACCTCAAGCCCGTTGGACAGGGTGTGCGATGTGGCTTCCGGCAGCTCGAAGTCCGGTGTGGGGAGCGGCTCGGGGAAGGGGATGGTGCTGTCTTGAGCCATGGCCGTGGAGGTCAGAGCAACCAGAGCCAGAATGCTTGCGGCGCGCATCATTGGGCACCTCCTTCTTCGTCGACATTGTCGGCGGTGGGCATGATGTGCAGCGCGACGCGCGGAGCCATCAAGAATTGCTGGCCGGATGCGAGAACGTCCGCGGCATCGGCTTCAAAGTAGCGAGTGAGATCGGCACCCATGTAGCCGGGGTCGCCCGAGTACATAAAGTAGCGATTGATGGTGTCTCCCTTGCCAGAGATGGTCTGCAGGCCGGAGTAGAAGCCGGCCTCGAAGTTCGCGCGAGCGCCGTCGAGCTCGTCGACCGTCGGTGGGTTTTCACCCATGACGTCGGCCAGAACGGCGTCTACAGCTGCGACCAACTCGTCTGTTGTGTGGTCACCGGCGGCGGTGCCTTGAATCACGAACAACGAGCCGAGCCCCAGGGAACTCTGGTAGGCGGCGATGTCCTTGGCGACTTGCTGTTCTTTGACCAGAGCGGTGTACAGACGGCTGTCCTTGCCGCCGGACAGGACGCTCGAGAGCAGGTCGAGCTCTGCGTCTCCGTCTTGGTAGAAACCAGGCGTTGAGTAGGCCAGCCACACCTTGCGCTCGGGGACGTCGTCATACTGACGGACTTCCATGTTCTCCGCGATGGTGAACGGCTCGGCAGTCCGACGGACGGGGGCTTCGCCGCGGGGAATCGGACCGAAGTATTGGTCGACAAGCGCCTTGGCGGTTTCCGTGTCGAAATCTCCAGCAATGACCAGCGACGCGTTGTTGGGCACGTACCACTTACGGAAGAAGTCTTTGACGGTGTCCAAGTTGGCGGCTTCGAGGTCCGCATGGCTTCCGATCGGCATGTGCGCGTAGGGGTGACCTTCAGGGAACGCCATCTCGTACAGTTTTTTGTATGCCTCTCCGTAGGGAGGGTTCTCGTAGCGCTGGCGGCGTTCGTTTCGGACAACTTCGCGTTGGTTGTCCAGCTTGTCCTGATCGAGCACTTCAAGCAGGTGACCCATCCGGTCCGACTCCATGAAGAGCGCCAATGGAAGGTGCTGTGCAGGCACTTCTTCGTAGTAGTTGGTGCGGTCGAAGGACGTTGTGCCGTTGATCGTGGCACCAACCTCTTGTAGCGGCGTGAAGTACTCGCCCGGCGCGTTGGCAGAACCCTGGAACATTAGGTGCTCAAAGAGGTGGGCAAAGCCGGTGAGTCCCGGTTCTTCGTCACGTGATCCGACGTGGTACCAGACGTTCGTGTAAACGATTGGCGTGGAGTGATCCGGCGCCAGAATGACGGTCAAGCCGTTGTCGAGCGTGTACTGCTCGAACGGAATTTCCGGCAGGGTCATCTCGGGCTCGACGACCTCCAAAGGTGCGGCGGGCTCGGTGGGTACGGTCGGCTTGGGGCAGCCAATCAGCGCTGTGAGCGCCATGAGACAGAGTGTACGGGACACAGGTCCTCCTTGTAGGGCGCCCCCTTAACCAATGCCGTGGCAAGACATTCCGAGTGCCGCGGTCTACACTCTCTGCATTGGAGGTCAGGTGCGCTCGCTCCCCTGCATCGCAGCTCTCATTTTGTTCTCTGGATGTCGCTTCTCTTGGGAAGCGAACGTCGACACCGATTGTGCCGAGCTTCGCGCTTGGTATTTGGATGGTGATGACGACCAATGGGGACTCGCCGGCGACAGCCAAGACGCGTGCGGACCGAGTGGTGACTACACCGCCGTGAACGACCGCGATTGTGACGATACCGACCCAACGATCACGGGCCGGTCCGGCTCAATCTGTCCGGATCAACTCGTTAATAACGGAGGCGAGCCCACTCAGGTCGTCGGTGTTGTTGTGGGTGCGTCAGAAGTCGTCGCAGTTCATACCAGTAGTGCCGTTGTCTGGGCGCGCGCCGCTGAAGATGCGTGTGGACCTGTTGGGTGGGGTGGGGGACTGTTCGCTCAGTCGGATCCCGCGAGCATCGTCCAAGCACTCGATGCGCTGCCGGACGGCCAAGAAGTGTGGGCCGGCTACATTGGAATACAATTCAATCCCAACGCACCGTTTCCAGGTGGTGGCTCGCCCCAAGACGTCGTTCCGGGACAGTGGGAGTTTATCGGCGGCGGCCTCGTTCCTGAAGCTCGCTTGTGTGCGTCGGATGGCGTGAACGGTGCCGACGCGGCCGACTACAGTCCAGACCTTGGCTTCTTGGCGCTGATCAAAGACAAGCCGCCCTTGGAAGGAAATGGCTCGTCGTCCGACTTCTGCTTTGGACGTCCCGTTGAGGCCGTGCCTCTGGCGTCTCCTGCATGTGGTGGGGCCAATTTGCCATGCTACACAGAGCGAACCGGACACTTTATCTGTCAGCGTACTGCACCCAACTCAGACGATTTCGCTCTGTGAGGTGAGTCGGGTTGCGCCTCAGCCCGCTGCGCCGCAACGGCGTGTTGCTTGGTCAGAAGGCAAGTGCAAAAGGGCGGAATTGGCTGCTCACATGACGGTGTGAGACCGAGTTCGTGACGACAACCCCGACGTCGGGCTACCTAGGCCCGTCTAGGAGGACCGCACCCCCGATGAAGCTCCAGTCACGATGGCTGACCGTTCTACCGTTCGCACTGGTTGTTGCGACGTATGGACTCGTGGTGTTGGGCAGCAGCGTCCGGGCATTTGAAGCCGGTCTTGCGTGTCCTGACTGGCCGTTGTGCTTTGGCGAGGCGGTGCCAGTCTTCAATCTTGAGATTGCCTTCGAGGTCGGACATCGGTACCTCGCCGGCTTCATCTCATTGGTGTTCGTGGTTGTCAGCACGCTGGCATTGATCCATCCACAGCTGCGCCGTCGGGCGGGTCCTTGGATTGGGGTGGGGGCTGTTGTTCTCGCAACGCAGATCGTGTTCGGCGCCCTGACCGTCACCGAACTGCTCAACCCGCCGGTCGTCACGACCCACCTGCTTCTGGGCAATACGTTTTCGGCGCTCCTGTTTGGTCTGGCCCTGACGCTGCGTGAGGCTGGCTACCCGCGTCAACGTGCGCCCATGGGGCTGTTGCCGAAGGTCGCGGCCGGTGCTCTTGCCGTGACTCTGTTCGCTCAGCTTGCTCTGGGGGGCATGGTCTCAGCATCTCATGCGGGCTTGGCGTGTGGAACGTGGCCGTCGTGCAACGGGAACGGTTGGTTCCCAACCTTCGAGGGCTTGGTCGGATTGCAGGTCATGCACCGCATCACTGCCTACACCGTTGCCGCCGTGGCATTCGGTGTCTTTTTCTCGTCGAGATTGCGCGGCCAATTCGGTGCCGCATCCGGAGTACTTGTGCTTGTCGTTCTCGGCCAAGTTGTGCTTGGCATCCTCAATGTGATGAACCAGCTTCCTGAGTCCGTCACGATTCTTCACTCTGCCGGTGCCGCAGCCCTGGTGCTCTTGACGCTATTCCTGAACTTGGAAGCGTGGCGCGCACCGTCTCCTGCCGCTATCAGCCGGCCCGAGGGTGCCGCGTTTGCCGCACAGGAGGCCCTATGAGCACGATTCCCGAGGTGATGCCGACGGTTTCAGCGAGGTCCCGGTCTGAGACGGCCAGGATCTTTCTGGATATCGCACGCCCAAAGGTGATCGCGCTGGTGATGTTCACTGGAGTTCCTGCGCTCGCTCTTGGCAAAGACGGCTGGCCGAGCTTGAGTACTGCAGTGACGGTTCTGTTCGGCACGGCGCTTGCTGGCGCCGCATGTAGTGCTCTAAATGCCTACGTAGAACGTGACTCTGACGCAAAGATGGCGCGTACCCGTGAGCGGCCAATCCCCGCGGCGACCCTGCTACCCAACGTCGTGCTTTGGTACGGATTGACCCTCTCGGTTCTCTCTACCGTCGTGCTGTACGCGATTGGCGGTCCGGTCGCGGCCATCGTTGGTGTTGCGACCATTCTGTTCTACGTCGGCGTCTACACCATGTGGCTCAAGCCACGGACTCCGCAGAACATTGTCATTGGCGGCGCCGCGGGAGCAACGGCTCCGCTCATTGCCTCAGCCGCCATGGACGGACACATTTCGATTGGTGCCTGGATTCTGTTCGGCATCGTCTTCTTGTGGACGCCCCCCCATTTTTGGGCCATCGCTCTGTTCCGAAAGAGCGAGTACGCGAACGCTGGCATCCCAATGATGCCGTCGGTGGTTGGCAATCAGCCGACCCGCTGGCGTATGCTCGCGTACACTCTTCTTCTCGTTCCTTTTACGTTGTTGCCGGTTTGGCTTGGCTACTTGAATTGGCTTTACGCCATTGCAGGTGCTGTCCTCGGCGTGTGGTTTACAAGCCACGTCATCCGTTCTCTCATCGCACAAGACGTTGGTATTGATCGGCAGGTCTTCCGGACCTCCATCGCTTACTTGTCGTTCTTGTTCCTTGCGATGCTTGTCGACATGTCGATTCCCTGGGGGTCCGCGTGAGTCGCTTCCGCGCGCTTTTTGCCTCTGTCTGTGCGTCCCTTTGGCTGTCTGGTTGCAGCCTCTGGCCCGCAGAAGACAATCCATTCACCACCGTCGAGTCCTCATCGGACTTCAGCGACGCAATCCTTGGCGTGTATTCGCTAATTACCTGGATTACTTGCGTTGTTGGTGTGCTCGTAGCCATTCTCATGGTCTACGTGCTCATTAAGTTCCGCGATGATGGCTCGCCCGGTAATCCCGAGCAGGTCCATGGCAACACCGCCATGGAGCTGGGCTGGACACTGATTCCAGTTGTGCTCGTGATCTTCATGGTGGTTCCGACCATTCGGACCATCTTTGAGATTGCAGACGCCGCTCCAGATGATGCCATCGAGATTCGTGTCGTCGGCAAACGCTGGTGGTGGGAGTTCGAGTACATCGAAGAGGGCATCATCACCGCGAACGAGATTCACGTTCCGGCTGGTCGCCCCGTCAACTTGCTCATCGAGTCTGACTCGGTCATCCACTCCTTCTGGGTTCCACGCCTTGGCGGAAAGCGGGATGCTGTCCCTGGACGCATCAACCGTATGTGGTGGACGATTACTGACGAAGTCGCAGCTGGCGAGACCATCCTGTACCGGGGCGAATGCGCCGAGTACTGTGGTGAGTCGCACGCTCTGATGAAGTTCGACGTCATCGCTCATGACGATGCTGGCTACGCCGAATGGCTGGAGCTGATGAAGGCTCCTCCCGTCGTCGCAGACGCTGCCGTTCGTGAAGCAGGGGAGGAGGCGTTCGCCGCTGGTGGTTGCATTGGTTGCCACGCCCTCACCAACATCGACGGCGCTGTTGCTCGCATCGGCCCGAACCTGACACGTCTCGGCAACCGCCGGATGATTGCCTCGGGCACGATGGAGAACACCACCGAACACTTGGCGTCCTGGATTGAAAACCAGGAAGAGTGGAAGCCCGGCACGTCTTACAACAAGCTCGGCGACCCACGCTTTGACGGCATGCTGATTCCGGTCGAATTGTCCGAACAGCAGGTCGACGCCTTGGCCACTTACCTGAGCGCCCTCCAGTAAGGGGGCGGGAGCACACGCTATGTCAGCAGTCAGCACCCAGGTAGAGACCCACAGCCACGCAGAGGACCAGTCCACTGCTCAGTGGTTGTGGAGCATCCTCACCACGGTCGACCACAAGACTATCGGACGGCTGTATCTGCTGTCCGGTCTCTTGTTCTTCGTCGTCGGTGGTGTGGAAGCCCTCGCCATTCGTCTTCAGCTCTCAGTGCCCAACGCAGACTTTATCTCTGCGCAGCGGTACAACGAGCTCTTCACCATGCACGCCACCACCATGATCTTCCTATCGGTCATGCCAATGGCGGCAGGGTTCACCAACTTCTTCCTACCGCTCCAGATTGGCGCGCGTGACGTCGTGTTCCCACGACTCAACGCGTACAGCTACTGGCTGTGGTTGGCCGGCGCGCTGTTCATCAACAGCTCCTTCCTTGTCGGGGCCTTCCCTGACGGTGGTTGGTTCGGCTACGCGAACATGAGCGGTACCCAGTACAGCCCTGGCCCAGCCATGGACTTCTGGAACATCGGCCTGATGATTCTGGGGCTGTCGTCCATGACGGCAGGATTCAACTTCATCACCACTGTGTTGAACCTGCGCGCTCCGGGCATGTCCCTGTTCCGCATGCCGGTCCTCACCTGGATGTTCACGGTTGTGCAGTTCCTGGTCGTCATGAGCTTCCCAATGCTCACGGTCGCCCAGATTCTGCTCTTGTTCGATCGGAACTACGGCACCAACTTCTACATCCCGGCAAAGGGCGGCGACCCGCTCTTGTGGCAGCACCTCTTCTGGTTGTTTGGCCACCCCGAGGTGTACATCCTCATCCTGCCGTCGATGGGCATTGTGTCGGAGGTCCTCCCGACCTTCTCCCGCAAGCCATTGTTCGGCGCACCGTTTGTCATCTTCTCGGGCATCCTGATTGGCTTCTTGGGCTTCGGCGTGTGGTCTCACCACATGTTCACGACGGGCCTCGGCCCCGTGGCGGACTCGGCGTTCTCGCTGACCACCATGCTCATCGCCATTCCGACCGCTGTGAAGATCTTCAACTGGATTGCAACGATGTGGGGCGGCAAGCTTCGCTTCACCGCAGCGATGTACCACGCAGTCGGCTTCATCGCGCTGTTCACCATTGGTGGACTGTCGGGCGTCATGCACGCCTCGCCTCCCGTCGACCTTCAGCACCAGGACAGCTACTTTGTTGTGGCTCACTTCCACTACGTGCTGTTCGGCGGCTCGGTGATTGGCTTGTTCTGCGGCATGTACTTCTACTGGCCCAAGATGTTCGGACGCATGCTGTCTGAGCGCCTCGGTAAGATTGGTTTCTGGTTCTTCTTCGTCGGAATGAACCTGACCTTCTTCCCAATGCACTTCTTGGGAGTTCAGGGAATGCCGCGGCGAATCTTCCGCTACGAAGAGGGCCTTGGTTGGGAAACCTCCAACGCCATCGCCAGCGTCGGTGCGGTCATCATCGCTATCGGTACTGCGATTCACTTGTACGCCATGCTCTCCTCCTTCCTGCGTCCTCAGGATGCTCCGTCGGACCCATGGGATGGCGCTACCCTCGACTGGGCCATTGCAAGCCCGCCGCACCACTACAACTTCGCTGTGATTCCCGAAGTCCATTCGGACCGCCCCTTCTGGGACGAGAAGCACGAGAATGGCCCCGTGGTCAGTCAAGAGAAGTTGGCGGGTCCTGGCGAGCACCATGTGCCCATGCCACCACCGTCGTACTGGCCGCTTGTTGCAGCCTTCTTCACGGCCGGTGTGTTCATCGCATTCATGTTCGGTAAGGGCGCGGATGGATTCGACCTGGAGGCCTTTAAGGTCCAAGTCGCAATCCAGAGTGTCTTCGCCCTGGGCATGCTCCTTTCTATCCTCGCGTGGATTCGCGAAGACGCCACGCACCGCTAGACTTTGGAGGAACCCGTGGACTCAGTTGCACACGGTTCCGGTCATGTTGACCATCATGAAGAGCACCACGAGGAACGTACGTCCCTCGGCGTGAGCAACCTGAAGCTAGCCTTCTGGGTGTTCCTCGCGTCGGACTGTTTCTTCTTCGGCTCGCTTATCGGCACGTACATGTCCTACCGGGGCAAGAGCCTCGTAGGGCCGTACCCACAAGATGTGTTCTCGGTTGAGGTCACGTCCATCTCCACCTTCTTGCTGCTCATGAGCTCGCTGACCATGGTGTTGGCAGTTCGCGCAGCAAAGATTCACCAGCAGAGCAAGAGCGAGTCGCTCCCTCTGACGGTGATGGGTTGGATGTGGGCGACCGCCGCCATGGGAGCCATCTTCGTTGGCTTCCAGGTGTACGAGTTCAATCACTTTTACCATGAAGGCCTGACCCTGCAGGGCAACCTGTTTGGCTCGACCTTCTACACCCTCACGGGTTTCCACGGCACTCACGTCGCCATTGGCGTCTTGTGGCTGCTCATCGAGTCCTGTATTTGGATTCCGATGAAGTGGATTCGTGGTGACTTTGCTGACCGTGTCGACGTCACGGGCCTTTACTGGCACTTTGTCGACATCGTCTGGATTGTCATCTTCACCTTGGTCTACTTGCTGGAGTTCGTCCGATGAGCGCCCAAGCACATGACGAGCACGAAGAGCACATTCACCACTGGGGGATCTACGTCGGTATCGGCGTCTTCCTCGCAATCGTGACTGGCATCGAGCTCGGACCTCTCTTCGACTGGTACAACATCCCCGTCATCGTGTTGTTGGCTATGTCAGCGGTGAAGTTCTTCATCGTTGTCGCCTTCTTCATGCACTTGTGGGACGACGCCCCCATCTTCACGCGCATGTTTGCGCCTCCGATGGTCGGTGCCACCTTGATGGTCGCAGCGCTGATGCTCTTGTTCGATGGCTACAACCCAACGAACCAAGAGGACAGCTTCGCTGTCCAAGAACGCTACTGGACCAACTACAGCTCTGAGTGCACGTCTTGGTTGCGCAGCTCGCGTACCAACCGTTGGTACTGCGCGTCGCCGGCAATCGATATGGCCCGTATGGTCCGTATCGGTGGTGGCGGTCCGGAGTGGGGCAACATCAGCATCAACGTTGATGCGGCGTCTGACCCCGAAAAGCTTGCAGGACTCACAGAGTTCGGCGGCAAGGTCTACAGCGCTCGGTGTGCCCAGTGTCATCAGGCAGACGGTCTCGGTGGCGGTGCTTACCCGGCCCTCGCCGGTGCCGGAGAGTTCTACGGTACGCCGGTCAACCACGCGCGCATCGTTGTGCATGGTCTGAACAACGTGCCCATCAACGTGTTGGGTGTCGACTACGCCGGTGTCATGCCAGCGCAGAATGACCTCACAGACGTTGAGCTCGCAGCCGTGTTGACCTACGTGCGTCACTCATGGGGCAACGAAGACGGCATGGTTCTCCCAGCCGACGTCGCTCAGGCTCGTACGGATGGTCCCTGGACCCCGTAGGTTCCTGTTGACGGCCCAATGGGTCGAAGCTGTCTGAATGCCCCGGGCGCCTCACTGGCCTCCGGGGCTTTTTGTTTGTAGCGAGGTGCTCGTTGCGCATCTGCGGGTTGCGCGACCCTTGGCCTGTCGGCGGTGCCGCGCTACTAGCGGTTCTTCTGTAGGTGAAACGCATGTTCGCTTGGCTCGTGTTGCTGCTGGCAAAGACCGCTGAGGCCCACCCTGGGGCAGTACCAATCCGGGGTGTGTACGACTGGTCCGACCTTCCGGATGCCGAACCGGGCGCCTGGAATGTGTGGGATTTCTACCCGTCGATTGTCATTGGTGTGGCGTTGATGATTGCGACCTACGTATTCATGGCGGGTCCTGGGCGTCGCCGCTGGAACCTGTCGGACGTGGGGCCCACAGCTCGAGACTGGACTGCCTTCCTGCTCTCCATGTTCGTCGTCTTCTTCAGCCTACAAGGGCCACTCCACGAACTGTCCGACGTCTACCTGTTCAGCGGCCACATGGTGCAGCACTTGCTCATCACACTCATATTTCCACCATTGCTGATTGTCGGCATTCCGCCTTGGATGTGGAAGCCGGTTGTGTCTGTAGGGTGGATCACGGCCGTTGGTCGCTTCTTGACCAAGCCGTTGATGGCCTTCGCTATCGGCACCACCACTCTGTACTTGTGGCATGTGCCGGCCATGTATGAGTGGGCCATGGCCAATCATGACGTGCACATCATCGAGCATGTCAGCTTTATGGTCTCGGCGGTCGTCATGTGGTGGCCTGCTTACTCGCGCATTCCAGAAATCCCCAAGCTCACGCCTGGCATGCTGATGGTCTACTTGTTCTTGTGCACCATCCCCATGAAGGGACTCGGTGCCATTATCACCGTCAGTGACTACATCCTGTACCCGTTCTACTCTGTGCAACCTCGTATGTTCGGTATGGACCCCATGTTTGACCAGCGCCTCGGCGGGCTCATCATGTGGATTCCGGGCGGATTGGTGTTTTGGGTGACCATCGGCGTCATCTTCTTCCGCCACTTCTACAAAGATGTGGTCTACGCCCGTAGTGGCAAGCCCAAGTCATCAACCAAGCAACCGGTGGTGGCTGCATGAGGCCGCTATTACCGGTGCTTTTGTTCGCGGCGTGTACAAGCGGTCCGACTGAACCGGAGTCTGCTGACGTCTTTGGTGCTGAGCGCGAGACCCAGTCGGGCACGTACCTCGTGTCCGTCGCTTTCGACCCAGACCCACCCGGCATGTCCGACCTGTTCACGGCTCGGGCGACCTTGAAGGACTCGGCCGGCGTACCTATCGAAGATGCCACAGTCTCCCTCAACGCGACGATGCCGCATCATGGGCACGGAATGATGACCTCCCCACGAGACGAACCCGGTGTGTGTGACGACGACGGCACGTGTACCCATCCCGGTGGTGTGTACGAGACGAGTGGCTTCAAGTTCCACATGGGTGGCCCTTGGACGGTCGCTGTGATTGTGACGGGCCCGAATGGCGTGGATGATGTCACCTACATCTACGATATGCAGTGATGCGGCCTCTAATCGTCGGCTTGGTCCTCATCACGGGGTGCGCTTCGGAACTGGTCGACACCTCTCCGCCCGGTGAGTGGACAGCGAGTGAGCGTTCCAAACTCCAGCGTCTGCGACTGCCGGAGGCGTGGCCTGCGGATTTGAGCAATCCCCGTGGAACGGAAGACGCGCTGATCGGTCTGGGTGGCATCCTCTTCTTCGACCCGGGGTTGTCCAGCAATGACCAGGTGTCTTGTGGCACCTGTCACAAACCCGAGCACAACTTCTCGGACGTCACCCCGCTGAGTCGGGGTCTGGGCGAGACGAACCGTCACACGCCGAGCATTGTGGGTAGCCAGCAGGGCCCGTGGTTCTACTGGGACGGCCGAGCCGACTCGCTCTGGTCCCAGGCCCTCAGCCCCATGGAGCACCCCGCTGAGATGGCCGGAGACCGGGTCAGCATTGTGCGCTACGTCGCGACACACCATGCGGAATCACTGGAAAGGGCGTACGGTGAAGTGCCGGATGTGACGGATCTCACCCGCTTTCCAGAACGTGCGCGCCCCGCTGCGACCGGTGACCAGGCGTGGATGGCGCGTGCCTGGGACACCATGTCACCTGCGGACCAGCTGATCATCAACACTGAGTTCGCGAAGCTTGGTAAGGCAATCGCCGCTTATGAAAGCACGTTGATGCCCACCGAAGCGCCATTTGACCGGTACGTTGACGCCGTCCTCTCCGGTGACTCAACGGGGGGTGGGCACCTCACCGACGAACAGGTGCTTGGGCTCGACGTGTTCTTAGGCAAAGGGCAGTGTACGCTGTGCCACAACGGTCCGTTGTTTACCGACCGTGCGTTCCACAACAACGGTGTGGCCGAGAGTCGGCCTGGCTACGACCCGGGGCGTCGGAGCGGCGCTCCCATCGTCCTAGGCAGCCCGTTCAACTGTCGCGGTGTCTTCAGTGAACAAGAGCAGTGCGACGAGCTGGATTACTTAGACCCGTCCTTCGACGACTTCCAGTCGGCCTTCAAGACGCCGAGCCTGCGGTACGTGGACCAAACAGCGCCGTACTTCCACAACGGCTCACACGAGACCCTAGACGACGTTGTGGCCTTCTACGACACCCTTCCGGGGAGTCCGGCTGTCGGTCACCGCGAGCTGACCCTCAAGCCGCTCGGGCTGACCGCTACCGAGCGTTCCGGTGTAGTGGCGTTCCTGTCCAGCCTTACGGGCGAGCCTGTGCAGCCATAGCGGCTCCACGGCGAAAGCCAGTGAGCAGCCAGATGATGACGAGGGTGCCGGCAATCAGGAACCATGTGACGGCGTACTGCACGTGGGGCAATGACTTGGGCTTTGGAACGTAGCCAGTCACGGGGTAGCCCTCGCGCGACTTCAACGCGCCTGCTTGGAGTTGCTGGCCAACGACCAGAACCACGGGTGCGGTCGGAATGTCACTCTGGTTGCGCGCTGCTTCAAACGAGTCGCGGCGAAGGCGCTTTGGAGCAATGTCACTGGCCGGAATGACCACTGCATCTGGCTCCCCAAGCGGCTCGATCAGCAGCCCTTGCAGGGTGATCAGCTCATTGGTGGGCCGAATGTCTTCCACGATGGCGCGCCAGTCGGACGAGGGAACCCAACCCCGAACCACCATGAGAGACGGTCCATTCTCAAGCTCAAAAGGCTGGATTAGGTCGTACCCGGGCTCTCCGAACTCGAAACGACCGGCCAAATAGATGGGCTCGACGTCGTGAAAGCGACCCCGCAAGTTTGCCTTACGCCACGAGAGCACATCATCTTCAAGGAGCGCGTTGAAGGTCTCATTGGTGGTGGGGGTGTCTTCTAGGCGCATCTCGATGGACTCGAGAAACACCGTTCGCCAGGTGTTCCGCCGGAGCTGCCACGCGCCAAGGTTCAGCAGGATGATGAGTCCGAGCGCCACGAAGACGGTCGGGATTGCCGATGGACGGAAGCTCATTCGCGACGTCCTGACCATGGGGCGGCGAACTCAATTCCGGCCACAACATTGTTGCGGAACGCCCACGAACCTGCGAGCATACTCGCACCGAACTCCGCCCGCACAACAATGCCAAACTGAGGGGTCATCCGGTACTTTATGCCGCCGCCCGCCACTACGACCGCACCAATTTCACCGTAGGCAATCTGCGGACCGCCGGAGATGAACATCTGGGTGGTCACCACCACAATGTCGGCGCCACGTCGAAACTCGAGCATTGGCTCTGTGACGAGGTTGCCGCCTAAGTAGGCTTGGCGAACCGTCACACCAATGCCAGTGTACTTGCCGAAGGCATAGACAGCGTCGTGCTTTCCGAACCACAGCCCAGCCGTCGCCTGCCATCCGAGTCCGACGCCGAGGTCTGCTTTGGTGTCGATAGCCAGGCCCGTGCCGGCACCAATCCAGGCCCCGCTATCGGGCTCGGTCATGGCGGCTGCGTCGACGGCAACGAAGAGAGCAAGAAGTAGAAGAATGCGCATGGCCAGCCGTACCCCGAAGCTGTCGTGCCGTCACCCACCTGCAGCGCAGTGCCCGAGAGGCGGTAGGTCCGACGTTCTCTGGTGTGTGGCGACGGACCCCACGCGCGGGTGTGCAGTAGGGGCGTGGCGCCTTGGCAGCGACACCTCCGCCATCAGGTCTCAACCGTGCTCTTCCGGCCGTGTGTCTGTACGCGCACACGCAGTCGGTGATGGTGTGGGGGAGTCTTGCAGCACCGAGCCTAGCGACTCATGACAGCCGGTGTCGCACCGAACCAAATCGGTCCGGTGACCGCAAAGTCTCCGTCGTCTCCAGTCGCCACAACCACAGCCCACTGGGTGTCACTGTCGACGGTTACCGTGTGTGGCTGCCCGTCCACGGCCATCCACGTATCGGTGGCTACACCATCCTCGATGAGCTGGGCACTGGTCAGCGCACCTGCGGTGTGAATGACGGCTGTTCCGCGGGCCAGCTGGGTTCGCACGACCCGGCCTCCAGGAGACTCGCCGCCGATCTGAAGGTCAATCCGTCCCTCTGTGCTGGCGACGGTGTTGCCGCGGACGAGCTGACGTTCCACTTCCACTGCCAGGACGTTGTCCGGAACCGGGACTTCCGTCCACGTGCGGGGGCCGACGGGAGGTAGGGCGATGCCCGCATCCAGCCAGACAAACCATGCGTCGAGTTGGTCTGCGCTGTTGAGCCATGCGGCAGTGGGCAGCGGGTCTGTGAGCTCTGGCTCCGCTTGTAGCAGCCATTGCTCGTCGACCACCAAGAAGCGGTTGAAGGTGGGGCCTGCAAAGGCCAAGGCCAGCGCGTCTTCTGGTGAGTGGTTGATGACGGAAGGGGCGCCGTGGGCGCCTAGGCGGGCATGGGCATTCCACGGCCAGGCCACGACAGACCAGCCGTCGGGAGAGGTCAGGGTAGCGCCATTTCGTACCCGAATCAGGGCATCGATGTCTGTGTCCGCGACATCGTCTCTTGGGGCGAGTACGGTGAAGGGGAAGCCGGCAGTAGCAGCGTCTTGGAGGCTCTGGGTATCGGTTCGTCGAGTGGTCCGGTCACGCTCTCCGGGCCATCGAAGGGCGGAGGGAACGTGCTTGTTCATCTCAAAGGGGCGTTGAAGGCTGGCCGGCAAGAAGGTGGGGCCTTGGCTGACGACGGTGACCTGTTCAATCCATGGCGAAACCCGCGCGCCTCCGGCTTGCAACGTGACGTTGCCGGCGCCAACATCGAGCACGGTCAGGCCGTTGTCTGTAAAACCGACGCCCGTTCGTCCATCGTTATGGGTCCACCGTACGGTGGTATCCGCAACATCCCCGGTCATGGCCACGATGACCTGGCCGGTCTCACCAAGAATCAGCGCTTGGGTGTCCTGCACTCGGCGCCATGGAGACGCAGCGAACCCTCTGCGCTCGGAACGAACGCGGGTGACGGTGCTCGGAAGGGTCCAAGTGAGGTGTTCGGCGACGAGCGGGACCGTCACAACCTCATCGTCGATGTTGAGGGCTAGCTGAGTCGCTGCGGGTGCGAGGACCTCGACTTGTTGGGTGGGGTGGTCGAGCCAGTCTGGATTCGCCAGTGAAGACACGGCGATGGTCTGAACACCATGCATGCGCAAGGCACCGCCCAAGTCCCGTACCGTTGTGGCATCCGTGACGACGAGAGTTCGGTCGGTCACGATGCCTGGGCCCAGTCGTACACTCCCGGCATGGGGGTGAAGCCACAGGCCGTCCGCTCCCTCTAGATGGATGCGGGACTCGTCTGCATCAAAACGCCAGCGCACAGAGGCCGGGGCTCCCTCATCGACTGCTCTGTCTGGCAGAGAACGAATGGTTCCGCTGACCACAACGCCGTCGGGTTCAGCGTCAATCGTGTCAACGCTAAGCCACCCACCACCAACTAGCGGGACCCACTCATAGGCAACGTCGCGTCCGTCCCACAGCGCGACGTCCACCAGCGTACCGCCGCCTAGGCCAGGCAGTGTGCGCGCCGCTTGTGGGTGCCGGACAATGGCCCGAAAGAACGGCGTCGCGACCCATGTGTCGACAACATCGGCGCCACCACGTCTAGGAATTCGCTCGCGGCAGTCCACGCGCTCTATCCACACCCCGCTGTCTGGTTGAGACGGGTCACAAGAGTCCACCAAAACGAGCGGTGGGACGTCTACACAGCCCGAGAGCAGCAGTGCCATCGCGACCGTACGGGTCACTGTGCGGCGTCGCTCACTACGATCTGGAAGTTTCCGTCCCACGACTCGTCCAGGTCATCCGTCGTCCACGACCACGTTCGTGTCTCACCGGGTCGCAGTGGGCGCTTCTGTTCGTCCGTGAGCGGCAAGGTCCAGCGTGGTGCAGCGACTGGCCACTCCAGCGTCGACAGTTCCGCCGGTGAGGTGGGGTGGAGGATGACGGTCTTGAATGCGGACTCCCCAGTATTCGTGACATCTGCTTCAATGAGCCAGCCATTGAGTGGGCCTTCGGGGTCTTCCGCCAGGTTGGTACGGGACGAGCGGGGCTCACCAACTGTGAGCTGTGGACGGTACCGAGCCGCACGCTGTCCGCGTTCTGCATTGGGGCGACGACGACTCTCCGGGTACTCGGTGAGGAACGCTTGCCAGGACTCTACCGTGTCCGTGTCGCGAGCCCACGTGTACAAGCTTCCAGAGCGTGCGGACATGACGTCGTCGCGCATAGAACTGGAAGGAAAACGGGCCAGCCATGCGTCATACGCCGGAAGGGTATTCTCCTCCATCGCAGCTTCGAACAGTAAGACCTGAAGTCTGTCGGCTGCTTGCGGGTACCACGCACTGTTCGGGTTTTCCGCGAGGAACGCCTCATACGCTTCGATGCTGTCTGCCTTTTGGGCGGCAGCAAAGGGGTCACAGGCGGATGTTAGCAGGAGTGTGAGCAGCAGGAGATGACGCATGGAACCCTCGATGTTCGTAGGATTGATGCGTAACCCGCGTCTGTCAGTGCCCGAGACTAGTGACCGGCAGCGGACTCGCTCTCTGCCTTGACCCACTCAGTTGCCTGGGTCAGGCCCTTGCGTGCAATCATCGACTCAATGAATCCGGGGACCCAGCCGCGCATCTGGACGGCCACCGAGTAGTAGACCCGCGAGTAGCCAGGGCGGTCGGCGAGTGGCTCAATGAGCCAGTATCCAACAGAGTCGTCGAGGTCAGACTCGCGTGTGTAGTCGAGTGTCCACGTCATCCAGTTGGCATCTGTGTGGATCTCGTGGTCGATGAAGTACTCGACCCGCGTGCCCATGGCGCCAATCTTGAACCGAGCCTTCAGCTCACTGCCTGACTGCGCGTATTGCTCGCACTCCAGCACGCCGTCCACCATTGTTGGGTAGTTCGGGTAGTCGAGAATCTTCGACCAGATGACATCTGGCGTTGCGTGGATGTCCTGCACTGCGATCCCACGTCCGCCGCTGTCTCCCTGAGTCTGCTTGCGAACTACGTCTCCGGCGAGCAACTTGGCCTGCTCATCCGCGGTCAACGTTGGGGCTGTCGGCGGTGTGGGGTACGGGGTGAGCACGCCCTGATGCGGGTGGGCGGTGTTCGGGTCTGCAGCCGTGGCGGTTGCGAGGGTGCCAGCCATGAGGGCAAGGGCGAGTAGGGCGGTGCGAGTCATGGGGCCTCCGTGTCCGGCCGCCTAACCCGGCAGTGCCCCATCCCGTTCCCGCTTAATGGGTGTTGGGGGCACTAAGGTAGCTGGAGCCTGCTGCCCGAGCATCTGTGACTCCGGCGCCGATCGACAGACTGGTGGAATCCACACCTTGGGACCAAGCATACAGGGCAAGCCCAAACAGCATGACAGCGGCGATAGCTGCAACCACGAACAGGCGTCGTTGTGGCCCATTGGGCAGTTCGGTCAAGGTGGTCATGGCAGGCTCCCAACCCATTAGTGTCGCGAGGACGCGAAAGGTTCACGGGTCGTAGGAACTTTCTACACCCCGATTGCGTCTTTACCCCAAACGACCTTGTGGATCTGGAGACTCAATCGTGCTGGAATCGCGTCCTCCAGCATCCAATCTACCAATTTGGCAATGTTGATCAGCCCCCATGCCGGTGAGATCAGCACTGTGCATCGATCACCCAGTCCATAGCGGCGAATGATCTCGCAGGACCAGTCGTAGTCTGCGCGGTCGGCCACCACGAACTTCACTTCGTGGTGGGGGAGCAAGTGATCGATGTTCGACCACAGGTTGCTCTCCACCTCACCTGAAGCAGGTGCTTTGAGGTCCATGATGACGTGCACGGCATCTGGAACGACCGAGATGTCCCGGCTTCCGGAGGTCTCCAGCAGGACTTCGTGTCCAAGCTCAAGCAGTCTCTCCATCAGTGGAATCGCGGCTTTCTGCACCAGCGGTTCACCGCCGGTGACTTCCACACAATGAATGCCCAGCGCATGGGCTTTCTGGGCAACCTCCTCAACCGAGTGGTGGTCGCCACCCGTAAAGGTGTAGACAGAGTCACACCACGTGCAGCGCAAGTTGCACCCGGTCAGACGTACGAAAACACACGGTTTACCCGTGTGCGTCGTCTCCCCCTGAACCGACGCGTAGATCTCCGTAATTCGGAGGGTGTCTTGGCGCGTCTGGTCCAGAACTAGCCTGCCACTTCACGGAACTGGTGGGCCTTGTTGTCGATGACCGACCAGAACTGCTTCCACGGTCCACGTGCCATCAGGTCACCATGGAAGTACAATGGCGGCTTGACTGGCGGGTAGAACTCCGGAATGACGGTCAGTTCCATGCGGCGGTCTTCGAGACGCTCGCGGGCGGTTTCGAGGCGACGAATCTGTGCGTCGACGAACTCGTAGAAGCTACCCAGGCGCGTGAGCAGGTCTTCGCGCGATACGGCGGTCTGCATGGCTTCGATCCAGTCGCCAGCCAACTCGTTGAGGAAGTTGCGGAAGGCGAGGTAGGACTTGTTCATCAGCTCACGTGCGTACGACCACTCGATCGGGTCGAGCTCGTCTTGGCTCTTGAGCAAGAGCTCCAAGCGGTTGACGCGGGCTTCGGTGACCATGATGGCGCAGCGGGTGAGGAACAAGACGTTCTCGGCGCCTTCGATGCTCGGGTGCTTGGCGTGCCACTTGATCTTCCGGATGTGACGGTCCAAGAACTTCTGCATTCCGTCGGAGATGGCCTTCTCTTCCGCGTAGTTGCCAATGCGTTCGTTCACAATGCTGAACGAGGACATGGGGTCGAGCGTGTGAGCAGAGCCGACTGATCGTGGAATGTTGAGGCTGTCGAAGAACTCTGCAACGCGCTCAAGCGGCTCGTCGTTCAAGACCATCTGGCAGGTCTCGATGAACAGCGGCTCATCCTTTGCGGCGGTACGGTTCAAGCTCGTGATCGTGGCTACTTTGGTCATGCGCAGTCTCCGTGGGGCTCACCCGGTAGGGGAGCGACCCGCGCCCTTAATACAGACCGGCAATAAAGGCCAGATCGGTCCCAGATGGTGACTAAAGGACGCCCGCTTCGTCGAACAGGACGTAGCAGGGGATCTTGCTCGGAACTGTACCAACAATGCCCTCTGCGGCGTCGCGGTTGTCGTCATCCAGTGCAGCAAGGCAGCGAATCGTCGCGGCACGTGCTGCCGTGGTGGCGGCCATCTTGACGATGTAGTCTTTCTGCGCACTTGGCAGCTCATCGAGCTCGGGCGTAGGTGGATTGCCGTCGAACTGGATGGTCTCGTAGTCGTAGTCGATACCGGCGGCGAAGTAGCGGACCAAGCGGGACGCAATCCAGTAGTTTTGACCTTCTCCGGGGATGTTGCGAGCTTCAGGTCCCAGCGTGCGAGTCAACGCGCGCACGATATCTCGTGCCTCTGCACGGTCATCCTGGCCCTCCAGATATACACATGCCAAGTTCGATCCGATCGGTGCCACGGTCATCTCGTCGTTGGCCGCCCGGAAGCTCTCGATCTCCGATTCGGTCAGACCTTGTGCGCTCAACACGGTCGTGCGTTTGTCCTCTGTAGACAGCATGTCGAAGGTCGAGCTCTGTTCCAGGACTGTCGGCATGACAGCAATGTCGAGGTTGCGAGCTTGGAGGTACGTCATGCGAGATGGGCCGCGACCACAATCCTTCTCACCGAGGGGGGTCTCTCTCCACAAGTACCAATCTCGGAGTGGAAGGGAGCCGGGTGTCGCTGCAACGTAGGAGAAGACCTCGCCAAAGTTGGACCCGAGGTTGCTGTCGCGAATCGCTTGGGTGCGGAGGGCGGTGAAGTCTGAGCTGGGGTTGGTGTAGACCCAAGTGTAGTCGTCTTGGTTGGCGTGAACGGAACGAATGCCTTCGATGTACGCTTCGCGAAAGGCGTCATCCCCGCGCAAGGTGGAGGCCCATTCGTCGTCACCCAAGATGCGCTCGGAGACCGTGAAGATGTTCTCCTCGCCATCACCGGTGCTCTTGCAGTCAGCGAGGTCGCCGCGGACTTCGGTGATTTCGTCTTGTGCACCGTTGTAGGCGAACAGGCCGCCAACTGCCGCAAGACCCGCTCCAATCGCGGCAATCCAACCTGTGGACAGGAACAAGAATCCAATAATGACGCGCGGGGTAAACAGGGTTCCGGACTTGAGCCGAGCCCACCAGCGCATGGCCGTATTGCCGATACCTGTGCGAAAAACCTGCGTGAATCCAACGCGCTTGATTTCGGCCCAGATACCTTCTTTGGTGGGCGCTAAACTCTTCTTTTTCTTGTCGAACTTCTTCTTGTCCTGCTTGGGCTGCTCCGCGAGGATGATGAAGCGTGGGCCTTCCGCTGTGACCAGGGAAAACGAGTCGTTGGCAGCCAACGCGGTCGCGGTGGCAATGTGCTTGGGACGACCACTGCCCCGGAATACGTGAACCGCTGCCGTGCGCTCCGTTGGTGCAACGATGAAGCTTCCGTCCGATTGGATCAAAATCTTGACGTGCTGTGGCAGCACGCCGAGTGCTTCGGGCAAGGTAATGTCACTGGCCGCTTCGTCGGAACCCAAGCGGATTTCTGGCCCTGGAAAGGGACCAAATTTTGTGCCGCCAAACTCGGCGGAAAGCTGCAAGAAGGTCAACTGGCCGTGCATCGGGTCTCCATCGCGCCAGTAGCTTACCCTACCCAAAGCCAGCAGACGTGAGTTCCGAGGTAGAGTGGCCCCCCATGACGAGTCACTGAATGAACATCTTCTTGATTCCACACACCTGGACGCGGCACATCGCCGTTGGGCTCGTGGTCGGCGGCGCAGGTCTGCTGAATTGGTTTGTCTTCCTACACTGGATTGTGTGGGCCGGGCCAACGCTGGAGCAGTACGGTCTGCTTCCGACGACTGGCTCCGAGGGAACGTTGTTTTTGGCAACCACGGCCGGTGCGATTGGTGGGGCATCTCTGCTTGCCGAGCACTCGTTGCGTCGCTCACCCTTGTGGAAACGGGTGGCGTTGCCTGTGCTCGGCGGGGCCATCAGCTTTGCCATAGCGCTCTTCGGCATCTTCATGACGACCTTCATCATGCGCCACATCTTCACGGGTAGTGAGCTGCGGCCAATGGTGTCTGACCCGTCTCTTGTTTCCCTCCGGTACCGCCTTCTTACCTGGATGTTCTGCGGGGTAGCTTCGGCCATGGGACCGCTCTTGCTCCGCAAGTTCTCGGGTATTTTCCTTCACTTTTTGGGGGGCTTTGCTGCGGGTGGCCTCGCTGGGGCCGTCTGGCATTGGCTCGGCTACCAAATCCTTGGCGACATGTACCTTGCCAGCGCCTTTGCTTGTTTTGTCTGGGGCCTGACTCACGGCTTGTTTGTCTGGGGCATACCATCGGAGTTGTACGCCGGCTGGGTGCGTGTTCTGTCGTCGGAACGCTTCGCATGGCGTGTGCCTGTGGACACCCTCGAAGGCGGGCCCTCCGAGCGTTTTGTTGGACACTTCCCGCGCGGGTTGGACACCTTCTTGTCTGTTGAGAACGGCGTAGCGGAGCTGCACACGTCCTTCGTTGTGGACAGTGAGCACCACTACGCGATTCGCGGACTGTCACAGCAACCCACGATGGTGAAGCGGCTGATGGAGAGCGTGGACCTTCGCTACGACCCCCGGCGGCCTGCCCCCTTAGAGACGGAACTGCAGAATGAGGACCGCATTGTGATGGGGGCAGGCGCCACCCAGTCCGAGGTTGAGTTCCTGCTGCTGCCAAAGGAAGAGCGATGACAAGGCTATTCCTTACGATTCCGTTGCTTGTCGCAGCTTGCGTCAACCCCGAGGAGGGGCCGTTTCTTGTGGAAGGCACGACCTACCGCATTGGCGCCCCCATCCAAATGGAAGATGCTGACCTGACCGTCGATGTGTTCACGTCTCGCGAATACTGTCGGGCCAAGCGAGAGGTTGCAGTTGAGGACCTGGACGTATGTGTGCCGTCCATTGACCGCGCAACTGGTCAGGTTCATCTGTCCTTCTCCTTCAAGGACCAGGGCTCGGGCTATTCCTACCCGCTACCCCTGACTGCAGATGACCTCGTCGTCACCCATGACGGCCAGAGTATTCCGAGTGCCGTTCAGCTCACACCACACGACCCAATTCGTGTCTCTCAGTTGTTCGTGGTGCTGTTGGACGGGTCCGGCAGCATGTACAAGGGCGAAGAGCCCATGATTGATAGGGTCTATGCCGCGCTGATGCAGGACTCTGTCAGCGAAGCATTCTTCCCTAACAATCCAGACATTCAGACGGGTGTTGTACTACTTCGGTTCACTGACGAAGTGGTTGGGCTTGACGGCGGTCCTCCACGCGTCATCTCCAGTGCTGCGGAATACAAGCAGATGGTTCGCGGCCACATTCAGGGTGGAAACCGTGGCTTTACTCACCTGTACAGCGGGATTGAGTACACGGTCTCGCAGCTGGCTGAGGAAGACGGAATCAAGGATTGGTTGGCTCTGCGTCGCGCGGAGCCCACTGTCATTGCCATCACTGATGGGTTCAACAACCAGCGCTCCGAAGACCAGTGTGGTGACAATGTGACCCGCCTCCAGGACTTGCTGACCGTTCTAGGCGATGCCCAGTCCTTGCCGCTGCACAAGCGTCCTCGCGTGTATACTGTTGGCTTGGGACGAGCCGTTTGGCCGGATTGGGATATCAGCGATTATCGTGCAATGCAGCCCACCGTTGAGGCTCTGTGTGGCGAGTACGGCGGGGTACGAATCGATGGCAACTTGGAAGAAGTTGGCATTGACAACGCCTCTCTGGAGTGGATTGCCGAGTACGGCAAAGGCGAGAGCTACGTTGCCCGGAACTATCGCGGACTGTCGAAGGTCTTTTTGGACGCTGCTGCTGTCCGGTATTCATGGTACGACCTTGAGTATTCAGTCGACCCTTACTACCACCGACGCTCGTTTGAGTCGGGTTTGAAGCTCAGGAGCTTCGCCAACGCTGGTGTCGCGGTTCCGGTGCACCCAAGCGGGTGGCTTGATGGACCTACGCCAGTGCGGGAGCCTGGCTCAACACGGACCCGTCCTCCTGGCATGCGTGCGGCGATTGCACTGGTGCTACCCATCCTAAGTGGACTCATTCTTCTTCACTTCTTCGGTGCTGCGAGCTTCAATGGTCGGCGCGCGGTGACTCGCCGTGCGCGTGGTCGCAAGAAGACGAAGACCTCTTGATGGGTGCGCAGCTTCCGGAGCGAATTGGGCAGTATGAGGTACTGCGGGAGTTGGGTGAGGGGCACTACGGCACCGTGTATCTAGCTCGTGGAGTGGTCCCGGGGAAGGCAGGTAGTAAGCGGCGTCTTGTCGCGATTAAGCAGCTGCGAGACCCCGCCAACGCTGAAGCACGCGACACTCTGCTTCAGGAGTTTGAGCTGTTGGCTCAAGTGCATCACCGCTCCATGTGCAAGGTCTTTGAGTTCCTCGACTCTGAACACGCCATCGTTATGGAGGCGGTACACGGTGTCACCCTGCGGGATGTATTGGATGTGGGCGAGCGAACGCACACTTCGGTGTTGACGGAAGCCGCGATTGAGGTCGGGTGCGAGGTAGCCGACTGTCTGTACCAGGCGTGGGCCACACCGGGACGCAACGGAGAGCCTCTCCAGCTCGTGCATCGGGACCTCAAGCCCGAGAACATCATGCTCACCCCCAAGGGAGAGGTGAAGATTCTCGACTTTGGCCTGGCTCGTGCCCACCGCGGTCGCATTGGAGAGGACGGTGCCAAGGGTACTGTTTTGTACATGGCGCCGGAGCAGGCGCGAGGCGAGGGCGTTGACCATCGCACCGATTTGTTTGCCACAGGACTCATTCTGTATGAGTTGCTGATGGGCGAACCTGCGTACGAAGTGACGCGGGCCACAGAGTCGGGTGTTGACCACCTGATGGACCGCATCGACGGTGCCCGCTTGGACGAGCAGATCGAGCGGTTGGACGCCAAGCTTGGCAAGATGGGCCGCGTGGTTGGGCGCTGTCTTCGCGAGGACCGACGACTGCGCTACGACAACGGTCATGAGCTCTTGCTAGACCTGCGCCGTTACTTGTCAAAGGAACATGGCGCATACTTGCGAGAGTTCTGCGATTACTATTTCAGTGCACTTCAACCGATTGAACCTCTCGACGCGCGAGCGCGTCCTGACAAACCCCGACGAGTAGACCCGATGTCCAACGACAAGAAGCCGCCCCGTCCTGGTGCTCCGCCGCGTCCCTCGCGCGGTGGGCCCCCACGTCCTGGTGGTGCTCGTCCAGGTGGGCCTCCGCGTCCATCGGGACCGCGCTCGTCGAGTGGTCGTCCTCCGTCCAGCGCTCGGCCACCGTCGAGTGGCCGTCCTCCGAGTGCTGCGCCCGCAAACAGGCCGAGCGGGTACCGTCCTCCGTCTGTGCCCGAGCCTAGTCCCGCGCCTTCGTCCGGGCGGTTTAAGAGTGGAGCCGTCAAGACACCGGATGCTACCGGAATGCTGCCCATGGTGCCGCTTGGTGGAGACCAGGGTCACGAGCCAACCAACAAGTCTGCGACTCAATTCTTCGCGATTCCTGGAGCCAAACAGGCCGCGCCATCGCCTCCTCCTGGAATGAGCGGCGGAGCCGGGGGCCGGTCTCTTCCGCAAGCACCGTCTGCATCCATCGCACCCATGGCTGGTGTTGGTGCGCTTCCTCCGGGTCCGTCTGGTGGATTCGGCTCAGGACCCGTAGCGCCACCCATTGCTATGCAAGGTGGGATCAGCGGCCCCGTTGCCTCTGGACCGAAGCCTGGCGCTCAGAGCATGAGTCCATTTCAGGTCGGTGATTCGGGAAGCCCCCCTCCCGGGGACTCTGAAAATCGCTCGCGCAGTATGCGCATCTACCTGATTCTGTTTGTGCTGTTCGGTATGGTGTGTTCCGTCGCTGTGATCGTTGTCCTGGCCGTTGTGCTGGGCCTGAACGCTCAGAACGGTGACGACCCCTCGACCGAGACTCCGGTGACCGCAGAGCCGTCTCCATCACCGCGTCCAGCGGGTGGGGGAGACACGGCCACACCGCCGCCGCCAATGCCGGCACAGCCGTACGTTCCTACAACTCGTCCTAGTCCACGTCCACGGCCGTCTTCGGGGCCAAGTCCATCATCAGGTCCGAGTCCGGTATCCGCTCCGTCGCCACGACCCGCTCCGGTGGCATCTACGGGTACGGTCACCATTATGGTCCCCGAGGGCCAGCGGTTTACCGGAGTTGAGATCAAGTGCGATGCCAGCGGCTTCCGCAATCGCGGTGCCTTCAGTGGGCAGAGCGCCCGTGTTCAGGACGTGCCGAACGAGAGCTGCACGCTGTACTTCAAGGGCGGTGCCCCCGCTCAGTTCCGGCCGGTCAGTGGTGGACGCTCCTACAGCTGTGAATTCCCGGCCCCTGGAACGGCTACCTGTCGGTAAGACGTCGCTAGGAATGGTATGAAGGCTCCGCGAAGGAGTCGTCGATGGTTCGGGTGCTGTTTGTTCTGCTCGCGGTGTTCACCGCGTCGCTCGGAAGTCCGCTAGATAGCGGGGAACTCATGGGCATGTTGATTGCGGATGCGTCTGCTCAAGACGCGCCGGATCCTATGGGCGACATGGCGGCCCGTCGTGCGGAGCAAGAAGCTGCGCGTGATGCGCGAATGGCTGCGCTCGAGGCCTCCCAGGCTGAGAAAGCTGCGCGTGTTGTGGTGCTGCGTTGGGCTGGCAGTGATGTTGGCTATGAAAACGGCACACTGGTGCGAAACGTCAAAGCGCGAATCGCGCGTCCAGACGCGCACTTCTACCCCGAGATCGACCTGTACCAGGTGGGACGCCGGGAGCCGGACCGTACCCGCACGCCTGCGGAACAGCGTGGAACAGTGCCTGTCGAGTCGATGGACACGGTCATGCTCGCCGTCGAAGACATCGAGACCGTTGGCTGGAACGCCATGCCGGAGTCAGACTGGGGAATCACGGCAAACAACCTACGTGACTTGGCCGAAGAGATCTGGTTCGTCGACCGCGAAGAACTCCGTCGTCCGCTGTTCCTTCTGTATGTTCAGATCGGTCGTTCGGCCGAGAACATGAACAATTCGGTAGCGCCATTCTACCAGTTTATCTCTGGACAACTGCTGAATAACTACTGGTACTTGGCGGGCACAATGGCCTACGAGGACCCAACCCTGCTGGACGAGATCACCGACCCAACTCTCCGTGCATCCGTCGAGTACTACAAAGATCTTCTAGACAACCGCGAAATCGACTTCATGACGCTGTCCTTCGAGGACGCTGGTTCTTGGGACGCGCGCAAGTTTGCCGGCGACTACCAAGTCTTCATCAACGGCCTGGAAGTTCTAATCGACGACCCACGCAGCTTGTACGAGGTGCCTCCAGGTCGCGTCGACGTGTACCTCAAGCGCAGCGATGGTCACTCCATCTCGGACCGCGTTGATCTCGATAAGTTGGACGGCAAGGTCTACTTCGTGCGCGACGTCGCACGTAAGCGCATGGGTGTTGACCTCATCGACCAGCTCATGGAGCACCCCAATGAGTGCTCGCCGCGGGTTGAGGGCGACATCCTGACGTACATCGCTATCTACGCGCAGCTGCATCCGGACTCGGAGGTCTACTTTGCCGTTCCGGAGGCGGGTAATCCGAACAAGGTGTTGTTGTGGCGCTGGAACCGGCCATCGGCTGCGCTTGTGAAGGTCTTGGACCCATCTGCCGGGTTCCCGGTTCGGTTCGCCGTTCTGACTGGGGCAGGTGCCACGTTTAGTGGGGCGAACGTCACTCAAGAGAATCCCGAGGTTCCCGCACCCGGTGAGGACCCCGTTCCACCGTCCGCGCCGGAGCCCGAGTTCACCCCAGCAGGACTGCCCGTCTTCTTCCAGCTGCGCGCTCACTACAGCCGCCTGATGGCCGTTGCGGGTGTGGAATTCAGCAAGTCACTCACCGGCTCACCTTGGGAAGACGTCTACCAAACAGATGACTTCGACGTTGACCTCACGGGCGTCGATCCCGAGGGCGACAACCCCAACGGACTCAAGCAGCGCGAGTGGAGCCGCTTGATCTACATGGGCTTCGGCGGAATGTTGGGCAAGAACGCAGCGACGGGTCTTGGACCACGAGCCTACGTCCGCGTGGGTTGGTACAACGTCCCGCATATGCTCGACTTGAGCGCACACGGTGGCATCACCTTGGAGCCACCTGGAGAAGAGAAGGATGGACGGGTCAAGCTGCTCGTCGATGCGGATGGATTCATTGGGACAATGATCCCATTCTCGAATACCAACCGCGAGAAACCCGTGCTCAACTTCGGTCTAACCGCCGGAGTTGGACTGACCTTCTAGCCAATCGCTCGATGTGAGTCAGTACGATGCTGGCTCGCGCGGGTTAGTTCGCTCACGACCCTTGGAGTCCATCCGATATGCGCCGTTTCTTCGTCTCGATTGCCGCGGTTGTCGCCAGTGCCCAAGTGGCGTCAGCGGGTCCCTTGGTGGTGTGGCTGGAGCCGCAGGTCCCGGACACACGGGCTGTACGCAAAGCTGAGTCAAACGCCGGGGAAGCCACGCACCTGTCGCACGTTGACCTCGCCTTCCCGCCGAATGTCCCAGACGCATCCGATGATGCCGCCTATGACGCACTACGCGCAGCTGTCATTGACGGGCGCGCTAGCTGGGATGAGTGGGACATTGAGCTGAAGCTCGCTCAAGACCTCTACGAAGCCCTACAAGAGGTCACCGTCGTACGAAACGACCGCGACCTGCGAGACGTCGTAGATGCCCACTTGTTGGCCGGAGCCGCAGTCAGTCGCGCGTTTCCTCCCAGCGAATTTTCGACGCTACCTGCAGGTGAGCCGTTTCGTTTGGATGCCCCTGGCGGTCCCATCAACCGTGGCTGGTACACGGCAATGGCTCTGGACACGGGGCGCACGTTTGCGCGGGCCGACATTGCAGATGGCGCACCGTTTGACGACTTCGCACTCGTGCAGCGCCGTGCAGCTGAGTTCCCAGTGGGGACCATCGAGCTGGACCGAGTGCCTGACACCGCACAGGTGTACGTAGACGGGACGTTTGTGGGGACCGGCATCGCTGGCATCGAGCTGCCCCCGGGGGAGCACTACTTCCACGTTGTTCGTGGCGGGCGCGTCTCTGGGCGTCAAGTTGTCCGGGTTGAATCCGGTCGCTCTATCGCTACGCCGATGGCCGTCGATGATGGAGAACTTGCTGCTGCGCGAAGTGCGTTTCTAGAAGGAAGCATGGGCGCGTTCCCGGAAGACGTCTCAACGTCTCTGGACGCGATTCAGCGGACCCTACGGCAGGGCGTATTCCTCGCTGCTGTAGATGATGACGGTCGCGTCGAAATTCGCCCCTACCGCGGTGCGGAGCTCGTCGGAAAGCGCTTGCTCACCTTTATGGGAACCGGCGAAATCGGATTTGGGCTGGTCTCCAGTCCATTGTTTGACGGTGCGAATGGCGAGACGGTCGGTGCCCCAGGTGTGCAAGGTGGGCTTGGTATTGAGCTCGGCATCTCGCATTTCGCTCTGATGGGTGGAATGGAGGCGGCGTTCACTCCGACCGAGACCGTCACCTACGGCAACAAAGACCAGACCGAAAACAACTCCACGGCTGTGCTTCCGCAGCCTTGGGGTGGCGTAGGCTTGTACATTCTTCGCCCTAATAAGCCGCGTCCTACCTTGCTCTTGGCCGGAACGTACAGCCACCTGAGCCCTGGTCATGCTGGGCTGGGGGGACGGGTCATTCTCGGCCTTCCAATCGACGACGACGGCACCTGGTTCCGTGTCACAGCGGGTGGTGCACATGCGGGCAACGTGACCAAGTCCTGGGACGGTGTCTTCGCAGACCGCATTCCCATGGACCTGCTGTTCTTCCGCTTGGGCTTCGCGACACGATTTTAGTCGGCTTGTGTCGGAGAATGCCTCCGGACCGGTCTAGGTCGTTTACGTGTTTGCTCACCAGTACACCATCCAACTTGGTGGTGTAGACAGCGGAGGACACAGCATGGTTCGGTGGATGATGGCATTGGCCCTTGGAGCAGTCGCGACCTCAACGGCCAGCGCCACGGATGGACTGGCTTGGGACTGGGAAGGCAAGACCCACCGCTACCTGTTGCGCACCGATGTACAACTTGCAGAGGTCATCTGGATTCGCTCCAATGTGAGTCGAGACTCTCGAATCGTTGGTTTTTCCGTCGATATCGTCACCACCTGTGTCGGAGGTGATGCCCAAGGCCGCCGCGGCTGGGAGGTGATTTGCACCATGGACGACCTGACGGTGATGTTCGACGAAGCACCGTCCGAACCGGGTATTATGGAAGAACTCGCGAAGGAACTCGACGCGCTGTACACCGGTAAGCCTGTTGAGTTGGCGTTCAATCGAGACGGAAAGATTCGCAGCTTCGAGATTGAGGGGATTGACGAGACGGATCGTCGCAACAATCAGATTCATCAGCCTTTCCGCGAGATGGTCCGTCGCGCGTTTGCACCCCTTGAGGTTCGACTTCCACGTAAGGGGACCGATCGAGGCGCGAATAGCTGGCGGCAGGTGGGTTCGATGGCCATGCAGTTCCCGAGCATCCTCGGCAGCATCGGGCGGGCCGACATCACCTACACCGTGACCGGGCAAGAGGGCGACGTCGTGAACATGGACTCTACGGCTGTCGGCATCATGGGCACCGGAGAGATGGTCACAATCAACGGAGTTGAACGTCCCCGGAACCAATACGACATGGAGCTGACTGGCAACCTCGGATTCGACGCCGGCCAGGGGTACTTGGTCAGGCAGAGCTATGTCACAACTGCGGTGAGCACCGCATCGGCCACCCTTGGAGAGGGCAGTAATGCTGGCTACCGTCAGCGTAGTGAAGCGCGCTGGATCGATCCGCGCGCTCGTGTTGAACTCGGAGAAAGTGGAGAGCGGGATCCGTCTCTGGAAGCCGCCGAGTAGCGCTCTGTTACGGGCCCCTAGTTGAAGATGTGCGAGATATCGTCGTAGTACCTGCCGAAGTGCACGCGATTGACCTGCTTGCCCATCTTGTACAACTCACGCGCAATGGCCTCTACGCAGTGCGTCATGCCTACGTCTTCTGAGCGCGACGCCGCAACAATGCAGGCGTTGATGGACGCATTGATGATGCTACCGCCAGCCAGGGAGAATTGCTCGGCAAGGTAGCGGGTGTCGAGGTCGCCGCTGCGAGGGGCGTATGGGGGAATCGCGCGGTTCCAGAGCTTTTCTCTTTCGTCAGCCGTAGGCATCGGAAACTCAATCACAGCTCCGAAGCGTCGTAAGAACGCCTCATCAATGTTCTCTTGGAGGTTGGTGGTAATGACGCAGCAGCCTTCGAAGACTTCGAGGCGTTGCAGCAGGTAGCTGACCTCTTGGTTAGCGAACTTGTCCTGTGCACCCTTCACTTCACCACGAGAGCCGAACAGGGCGTCGCCTTCGTCAAACAGGATGATGGAGCTTCCGCCTTCTGCGGAGTCGAAGATTTCCTTGAGATTCTTCTCGGTCTCACCAACCCAGCGACTAATGACGCTGGATAGGTCGACCTTGAACAAGTCCAGGCCAAGCGCGCCGGCGATAACCTCGGCGCACATCGTCTTTCCGGTACCTGGCGCCCCAGAAAACAGGGCCTTGATGCCGTAGCCACGGGGGCGGATTTTCTTACCGCCCCACTTGTGCATGACCGTCTCTTGCTGAGCCAGGTAGTTCTCTAGGTGCTTGAGTTGGTAGAGAATGTTCTCCGGCAGGATGAGGTCCTCCCAGTTGTACCGAGGAACCACATGCTCAGCCAAGCCGCTGAACTCGGGCCGGGCCGCTTCCCGACATGCCGCCCAAATGAGCTCGATGTCTGGTTCAATGCCGCCAGCTTCTGCCTCGGCGCGCTCCAACACCCGGTGGATGGTCGTGCCGCCCACGCTGTAGAAGCGTTCAGAGATCTCGGCCGCCATGTTCACGTCCCACCCACGACCACCAATGGCCTCAGTCCACGCGCCCACACGCTCTTCGCTGGTGGAACGCCCGACGGGAACGGTCACATTGACCCGGTCGCTTCCGAGCATGGCGGCGACGGCACGCCGGTCGTTGCCGCCTACACAAACTGGGAAGGGAAGGGAGCGAAGTGCAGTACCCATGGCCATCATCTGCATACGCAGTGCAGGCTCGTCATCCGTGTCGGGTACGTTGATGAGGTAGGGAACGGCGCCATCGAGACGCAGGTCGCGAATCAGCTCGTACGGCTTGTCCAAGTACGGCTTGATGCGTTCGACGTCGATACGAACGAGCGGACGCCCCGCCTGTCGGGCTACTTCGATGGCCACGCCTTCGCGCAGTCCTCCGGTTCCACCCACGATTGCGACCGTGATGGGTGAGTTTAGTGACCCTTGTAGCTGCTCAAGCCGCTCCTTTGATTGTCCTGGGATGAACGGCGCGGCAGACGTATCCATGGTTGTTGCACCGTCCCCCAGCGCCACGGTCTCTTGGAGCAACCACCGCAGCAAGCGCGGGGCAGGATGCAGTCGGCGCGACGTGTGCGTCTCTACACCTTCCGATGGGTTGAGCAGTAGCAGTCGGTTCTGGATGGTGGGAGAGCCAGGCAGTAGGCGGCTCTGGAGGGCCAGTCGCTGCCGTCGCTCCTGGCGAAGCACGCGACTCGCCAAGTCGACCGTTAGATACGCTTGGTTCAAGTTGTCGTTCAGGTAGGCGAAGATCTTGCCGTAGCCGGCGCTAATCTCAGGTGCCAGTGACAGAAGCAGCAGGTCAATGTCGTCGCCGTCTAGATCGAAAGCCCTCTTTAGACGTGCAAAACGACCGGTCGGTGCGTCGCGGTAGCTGACGGATGCAGCAATGGCATCGTCTAGACCGTCCGCACCGATGACGTAGTCAATCTCCCCATGTGCACGGAGCAGAGCATCGACTTCGTCGTCAGTAATGACGGAGCCCCAGAACTGGCCCTTGGCCCGCATGGCTGGGCGAGCACGCTGACGGCGCACCGCGCGTAGGAGCAACAAATCGGTACGACGCAAGCGCCGCGCGAGGTCAGAGAACACTGTCGACGACATACACACCCTCGTGGCGGGCAGTGTACCGGCTGGCGCTGGTCAGCGCAGGATGCCCGCTAAGTTGACTACCAGCGGCTGCTACCGCCGCGCATTGGAGCGGACTCTTCCTGCTTCTTCATGCCCTCGACAACCTTGCGGGCGAGCTCGGTTACAATAGCCGTGTGGCTCTTTCCCTGCTTTCGCAGGGCCATGTAGGCCTTCTGTTCGACGCTCAGGTCTTGTCCCGGGCCGCCGGTAGTCGCAGGGCTGGGGCCCATGGAGTCTGAGCTATGAGTCGCACCGCCGCCAGCCTTGACGTCTCGCATGATGGCGCCGAAGTCTTCGCCAGCGTGCGCACGGTGCAACACCATACGTTCCACGGCCTGCGCACCCATTTCCTCGGCGTCGTGTAGGTCGTCCGAGTTGTCTGCGCCGCCGGATTCCATCTGGTGAAATCGCTCATGGGCGTACAGCGCTTGGTCTTCTGGATTGCTCTCATCGAAGTCGTCGTCGACAAGGATTGTGTGGTCCATGGTCATGGCGCGCGCGCCGAGAGCACGGAGAGCACGACGGGCGAGGGGACCGCTATAGACCTCGCCACCGTCAGACATGGTGCGGCGCATGAGGCCGGCATCGCGGGAGGCTACGCGACGAGAAAGTGACTCGCCGGGAACAGTGCGGTTAGACATAGGGTCTCCCAAATATAGAAACAAAAACGGAGATAGAAGCTTGGAGATCTTACGGCCGGACTACGTGTTGACTCCAGAAGGTGTCGTCACAAATACCGATGTAGCCGTAGAACACGGTTGTATTGTAGACCTTAGGCCGGCTTCGCGCCAGTCGAACTACACACGGCGCTTGGCTGGGAAGATCATCATTCCCGGCCTGGTGAACGCGCACTCCCACGCCTTTCAGCGTGCGATTCGAGGTGGTGTGCAGCACATGGGTGGCACCAGCGATGACTTTTGGTCGTGGCGTACCGCAATGTATGGCGTTGCCGGCGCCCTCACTCCGGACACCATCGGCCCCATTTCTCGCCTCGCATTTCTAGAGATGGCGCTTGGCGGCGTGACCGCGGTTGGTGAGTTTCACTATGTCCATCACCAGGCGAACGGTCGCCCGTACGACGACCCTAATGAACTGGCGCATCGCGTCATCCAAGCGGCACGAGATGTCGGCATTCGCATTGCTCTATTGCGCGTCACTTACAACACGAGCGCGATTGGTATTCCTGCCAAGCCCGAGCAGCGTCGATTCTGCGATGTGTCGCCTGAGGCCAGCCTCGAGGCGGTGTCGGTATTGTCTGACCGAACGGACGACTACGTGCGGATCGGCCTAGCACCGCACTCAATTCGTGCCGTTCCCGAGAGTTGGCTGCGGGAGTTGGCGTCGTTCGAGGGAGTCGTCCACGCACACGTAGCGGAGCAGCCGGCTGAGGTGCGCCAATGCCTAGATGCTCTAGGACGCTCACCCCTGGCCGTTTTTGCGGACAGTGGTCTGGTCAGCGAGCGATTCACAGCGGTCCACTTGACCTGGCCCGGCGACGGAGACCTGGCCAGACTCGCCGCTGCGGGGGGGGGGGTCTGTGTGTGCCCGACGACCGAGTACGACCTTGGTGACGGCATTTTTCCGATACAGGACTGGCCCGGAAGGGTGTGCGTAGGCACCGACAGTCATGCTCGCATTGATATTTTGGAGGAGGCTAGGCTCGCCCATACCGTCGGACGGGCTCATGCCGGACGACGCGGAATTGGCGGAGAGCGTCCAGCCATTGGAATTCTGCAGAGCGCGTGTGCAGGCGGTGCGCAGTCCATTGGTTTTGAGTCAGGCATCGCGGTTGGAAGACCGGCTGATCTCGTCGCTGTAGACCTTTCGTCTGCGTCGTTTTTGGGCGTGGACCCACTCGAGGCCGTTGCCTTCGGGGCGGGAGCCAACAACGTCACTGATGTTTGGGTTGGCGGTCAGGAGGTCGTTCGCGACGGACATCACGCGATGCACCGCGAGATCATTGAAGCAGCCAAACTGGCGCTAGCGGCTGTGCGCGCCTGACATGCATTGGGTGCGGACCATCTGCTGCACCATGCCTACGGTTCGTTCGAGGTCCGCGCGTGGAATGAACTCGTCTGCTTGATGCGCAACGTTGATGCTGCCCGGCCCGAACACCAGCGGCTCCATTCCCAGTTTGGCCAGGTTGCCTCCGTCTGTCGCGAAGGTTGCGGCGCCTGCGTGCTCGCATGGCGAATGGGGAGTGAGCAGCCGCATGGTTCGGCTCGACAGGTCGGTCAGCATGGATGGAGTGATGCGCAAGACCCGGTCGTCGACGTTCGTCAGTCCGAGCGACGCAATGCGCTCTCGTACGCGATTGTGGACGTCCACCGGATCTGAGCCGGGTAGGGGGCGGTATCCGAGTCGCACCACGCACCGGTCCGGCACAATGTTGATGGCGCTGCCTCCTTGAATCGTGGCGGTGTTGACGGCGACCCAAGGGCGCTCCAACAAGTCTTCGAAGCACGTCTCAGTCTCAAGCTCTTTGGCGAGTTGACGGATGGCTACGATGGCGTCGGCGGCGGCCTCAATCGCGTTTGAACCCAGGTCCGGGCGAGAGGAGTGTGCAGCCGCGCCCTTGAAGACAAACTCTGAGGCGACATGCCCGGGGTGCATACGAAGTACCTCAAACCCTGTGGGTTCACCGATCACACATGCCTTCGGTAGTGGACGTCCATCAGCGAGCAACTGCTCCGCCAATTGAGACGAACCCAGGCATCCGACCTCTTCATCATGTGTCCAGATGAGTACCAGCTCGCGGTCCAACGTGGCCAAGTCGAGCCCTTCGAGGGCCGTGAGTGTCGCTGCCAAGAACCCCTTCATGTCAGCGGTGCCGCGACCTACCAGATTCCCGTCGCGCTCTGTCAGTTTGAACGGGTCGCATGTCCACGGCTGGCCCTCCGTTGGCACCGTGTCCATGTGGCCAGACAGTACAAGGCCGTCCGTCCCGATGGGGCCAACGCTCGCTACAAGATTGTGCTTCGCGTCGGAGCCGAAACGCTCGATACGGAAGCCCATGGATTCTAGCCTGGAGGCGACGTACGCCGACAATTCGGTGACCGCTCGGTGTGACGTGGTGTCCATCGCGATCAGCTGCTTTAGGTGTTCAACCGGACCCGGCATTGCCTTCTTCCTCTTCCTCCTCTTCCTCCTCTGTCCACCAAGGGTCACGGACCCTCTTGCGACCAGGGAGTTCAGGAGCTTTTTCGGTGACGTTCTGAATTTTACGTGCAAGGTCGCGGATTTCACTCGGCATTTCGGTCGCGCTGCAGCCCTCATTCGGAGCGACATCTCCGACAGCCTCGGGCCCACTGTCGAGTCCTTCGCGCTCCTCTTGCGTGACCTTTACGACGACAGAGAGCTTGTCGAAGGTCTTCCGCTCCTCGCCCAGAGCCTTCTTGACGAGCTGCGCGCCGCGTCCGAGTGAGCCCCTGGCCAATTGGAACGCCGCCTGCTCGTACAGCTTTGCCGATTCGCGCCACCGCGTGGGGTCGGGATTGGTGTACTCGGTCTTTTGTTTGTCCGAGATCTGGCGCCAGTGTTCGCGGCTGCTGCGTTTGTCGCTCATCCCAATTTCGCGCTCTTGCACTGCGCGCATGTTCTTGAGCCTGTCGTGGAGGAAGTCCATCAACTCGTCGCGGGTGGCGTTGCCCTTCTGGATGCGCTGCTGAAGTTCGTCGTTACCCAGCTTCTTGCCCATGGCTTTCAGCTGTTCAGTGGAGCGGTCGCCGCCCTTGTCCGCATGCGCCGCGGACCCAGAGCTGCTTCCCTTCTTGCCCTTCTTCCCAGACTGTTTGTGTGCATCCTGCATGACAGGGAACGTAGCACCTGACGTCAGGCAGCGCGTCGGCCTAGCCTCAATTCAACCGATCCGAGCTTCGGGGTTGACCTCGGCCCAAGATGATGATGAGTTTCCGGCTCCCCGCCACATGGACTCACATGGACCCTCGCGATCGTCTCAAGCGCAAATACCCCGGAGAAGGTCTTTCTGACCCTCGCCCGGAGATGGCGCGTCTCGGTGCCCGAGACAAGCCGTTGCGTGAAGCACCTGCCGTGCGGGAGTCGAAAGTTCGGGTGCGGGAAGGAAAGCCAAGGCGGATTCAGAACTTGGGCAAGCCCTGGCCGAACGCACCGCTTCTAAAGAGACTGGTGCGCTACCCCTACCGCCAACACACCGCGAGTGGGCGCCGGCTGAAGATAGTCGAGCCTATTCCTTGGGACGCGTGCCGTCTGGACGGACGTGAACCGGTGAGCACAGCCTTGATCGACCTTCGTGCAGCCCTAAAGGGTGGCAGCCCGTTGAGAACCGATCCAGCGCCCCGGGCAGCAATGCCCACGATTCCATCGGTCGATGATTGGCTGACGAGGGACGGACAATGAGCGAAGAGTCGACACGCACCACTGGACCGATGCAGGGGCGCCATACGATTGGCGAAGTGACCGAAGCCCTTCACCGCTTCCTGCTCGACGGCTGGAAGTCGGACGGGCCGAAGCCGCGCATCGAGGAAGATCTTTCTTTCGTTCCAAAGGACCGGGAAGAGGTTGTTTACGTCTACATGTACAAGACGACCCAGAACACCTCGCTCATCAACTCCAAGCGGCGCCGCATGGCAAAGTTCACTGCGGAAGAAAATGCTCAAGGGATTCTCGACCCGAAAGAGGTCTACTGGGAACGCCCACCTTTGTACTTGGAACTGCATTATTTGATTGCCGTGCACTCCAAGTTTCGATCGGACGCTGAACGATTGTTGGGTTGGTTGCTTCTGCGGCTTCACGAAGCGACTCACTTGCTGTACCGTCCCCGCAAGTACCTCCTGCCAGATGGGCAGGCCGTGGATTCCACGGGCAACCAATGGGGGCCAGAGAACACTGGAGATGAGGTAATCTACGAAAAAGTCGCACTCGCGCTTGTAGATGATCTCACCGTGGGTGACGCCATCAACTTCTTCACGATTCATGAGGCTCCATACCGTCCATTCCTGACCTACAAAGCACGTTGTGCTATTGAAGGGTCGCTGGTCACGGACCTCCCATTCGCAACCGATTTCGATTTCAACCAGGAAGCCCTTGCGGCTCCCAGAACCAACCAACGTTCCTCTGGCAGAGAATCTGCCAGTGGACGAATGCGAGCACGCCCTGCGCGCCGCATCACAGACATCAACCCCGGCGACGACGATTCTTGACGCTGACGCCAGCCCACGAGTGAGGACTTAGAAACGATGGAATACCATACACCAGGCGTATACATCCGCGAGGTCGACTCCGGACCGAAGCCCATCTCGTCCGTTGCGACGTCGATTCCCGGCTTTCTCGGACTGTTTGAGTTCGAGCCGCCGACTGATGCGATTGCACTGACCGGTAGCGACGGCACGAAGACCGTGACCGGCAAGGTCATTCCGCAGCTGGTCGACAGCAGCGGAAAGGTGACCGGCGACTCGGAAGAGGCCGTCACGGCGCTTACCCAAGCGTTCAAGCTGAAGCGCGGCCAGGTTCGCAATGTTGCCAAGTTGCTCGAACTCAACGGCCACAAGCCGACGTTCGGCGCTGGTGGCAAGGGCATGACCAAGATTACGGTCGGCAAGGAGTCCATGGAGGTCAGCGCTGACCTTCTCGACACTAAGGGCGCCGTCCTTACTGACGACGACATCGCTGTGGAACAACTCCTCAACGACGTCAACGAGAACTTCGCAATCGGTGCTCCGAAGCCGAAGGCCGCCAAGGACCTCCTTGAAGTCTACGGCTACGAGTTCCAGAGTGCCAAGGGCACCGCGATGCTCAGCGAGTACTCGGTCTCGCCGTTCGGCGTTACCAACAAGTCGGAATTCTTCCGCTGGCTCCAGAGCTTCTTCGCACAGTACCTCGTTGAGACCAAGTCCATCGAAGAGCTGGTTGGCGAGAAGATCGACGACCCAGATGAAGCTGCTGACGCCGTCTTTGAGGCCTTGGCCAACGATGACAGCCTCAAGACGCAGTTCCGCGAGTTCCTGTCACAGGACTCCGTGTTCAACTTCGTCGCATCTGTGAATGGATTCTACGACAATGGTGGCGGCAAGGCGTACGTCTACCTCCTCGGCGTCCAGAACCTCCAGTGCTCGATTCGCGAAAACCAGGCTGACAAGGTCGGTCTTTACGCATTCGATGATTGCGAAGACATGGCCATGCACGTTGCAACAGGCTTGTCCTTCAACCAGCAGCGCGAAATGCTTGAGCATTGTGAAACCCGCAAGGACCGCTTCGCGATTCTTGATGGACCGTTGCTCTCGACCGGTGATGTTGACATCCCCGCATCGAACAAGGGCTACGGCGCTATGTACGTGCCTTGGGTCAAGGTCACCCAGCCAAGCTGGTACGTTGGCGAACAAGACATCAGCGTCTCGGGCCCGCTTCGTCGTAAGCTCATCAAGGCCGAAAAGGGTCAGGAACTCTACCTGCCACCTTCCGGTCACGTCGCAGGCCTCTTCGCCCGCGTCGATGGCGAGCGCGGTGTGCACAAGGCACCGGCCAACGAGATTCTCATGGGAATCACGGGCTTGTCGCAGAAGATCAACAAGATCGAGCAGGGTCAGTACAATGACCGTGGCGTCAACGTCATCCGTATCTTCAAGGACCGTGGAATCCGTGTCTGGGGTGCTCGCACCTTGGCTACCAAGTCGGACCCGAGCTGGAAGTACATCAACGTTCGCCGCTTGTTCATCATGATTGAGCAGTCGATCATCAATGGCATGCAGTGGGCCGTGTTCGAACCGAATGATCACAACTTGTGGGCCAAGCTCTCACGTGACGTTCGCAGCTACCTGCTCCGTGTCTGGCGCTCGGGCGCACTCTTCGGCAAGACGCCAGAAGAAGCGTTCTACGTCAAGTGTGACGAAGAAACGAACCCGCGCTACCTCATTGACGCCGGCCAGGTCAACGTCCAAGTTGGTCTCTGCCCCGTCAAGCCTGCCGAGTTCGTGATCTTCTCGATCGGTCAGTGGGACGGCGGCGCCGCCATCGAAGAGTAGCCTTCGGGCTTCCTAATCCCGCCGTCGCCACTTTTGGTGGCGGCGGGGTTTGTCCTCACCGGACACGTTTTATGTATCCAACCACCTGATTTGCCTTTTTGGAGCACCCCGCATGGAACTCAAGACTGAGTACGAGTTCACTCTCCCCCGTGGCTACGTCGACGCCGACGGCAACATTCATCGTGACGGTGTGATGCGTTTGGCCAATGCCAAAGACGAAATCATTCCGTTGAATGACCTTCGCGTCCAGCGCAACCGGGCCTACCTCATCATCGTGCTGCTCTCGCGCGTCATCACTAAGCTGGGCACGCTCGGCGAGGTGAACACAGGCGTCATCGAGAACATGTTCGCGGGTGACCTTCGGTTCCTCGAAGAACTGTACAATCGAATCAACGAAGACGAAGCCGTCGTTCGTGTGACGTGCCCAGAATGTGGCCACCGGTTTGACCGGGAGTTTGGACGCCTGGGGGAATCGTAAGCTACCCCCTGGAGAATATCTTCAAGGAGGTAGCTTTCATCGCCTACCACTTCCATTGGACCCGAGAAGAGATTCAGAGCATGTCGCATCGTGAGCGACATGCTTGGGTCAAAGAAATCTCGACCATCAATGAGAAGATTAACAAGCCGGCCTAACGGACCGGCTTCGGAGGAACGGCTTGCGCGCTGGTATTACCATTCAACACGCGACGGAGCGCTCTGAAGAGAGCGATCTGGTCCGTAGTGATATTACGGCGTTTCTGGCCATCATCCCTGGCTCTCGATGGCCACGGGGAGCTGTGCGCGGTGACTACATAGAGTTCACTCTGCAGTCTTGGGCCGAGTTTGCGCGCAACCCTGCTCGAGGAATGTTTGACCCGGTCAGCGTACGCGCGGTGAAGAGCTTCTTTGGCAACGGTGGGCGGACGGCGAAGCTCATCGGTATCTGCATCACGTCGCAAGACGACCTCCTGACAGATGACCCCTCGAACCTTGTGTGGGACCCGGTTCTAGACCGGTTGCGAGGCGAGGAAGACATTGGCCTCATCACCATGCCGCTGCTGGCCTATTTGCCTGTTCGGTTTGGGCGAGATCAGGTTGAGGTGAAGGCCGAGCCAATCATGGCGTTGTTGCTTCAGCATTGCCACCAGATGAACAACCGCTTCGCCATCTTCGATACGCCCCGCGACTTGCACGAAGATCAATTGGTGAAGTGGGTAGGGGACTTTCGGAAGCGCTACTCCACCTTTGCGTCCTTTGGCGCCATCTACTACCCATGGCTGATGAACGGAGACGAGATGTTTCCGCCATCCGGAAGCGTTGCGGGTGTGTTTGCTCGGGTTGAAAACAAGAACAATCCGTTTGGTGTTCGTTGGCCCCCAGCAAATGAAGTGATTGAGGGCGTGACCCACCCGGCAGTCGAAGTGAAGTGGAAGGAGTCTGGTGCGTTGAATGAGGCCGGGATCAACCCGATCTTGGTTCAACCAACACGTGGCGTGGTGGTGTGGGGCTCCCGCACACTTTCACGAGATTCGGCGTTCCTACACATCAATTCGCGTCGAATCATGAACTACCTCACCGAGCAGATTCGCCGCGATTCTGAGTGGGTCGTGTTCGAAAATCAGCGACCAGAGCTCTGGCGTGTTGTCGAGCGCACCATTCGCTCGCGCCTCGATGAGCTGTGGGCTGGTGGGATGCTGACCGGACAGAAAGTGGGCACAGAGTACCTCGTACAGTGCGATGAGGAGCTGAATCCGCCCGAGATTCGGGACGCCGGGCAGATACATGTGAAAGTTTTGGTACGCCCAGTCACAACTGCGGAGTATATTGTTGTGGAGCTCCGTCTTGGGGGCCCAGGTTCTGTTTAGTTTTTTTAGTGGGAGCTTTTTATGGCTGGCTACAGCAAGCCCTCGTGGATGACCAAGGGCTTTTCCTTTCGGGCATCTCTGCGAATGGGAGCGGCACCGTACAACCCCGGTTCTTTTGAGCCTCGGTATGTTGCCAAACCGTCGGGTGACTACAACCCTGGCGGCGGGTACGAAAACCGGGACTTGCCCCAGCCGAACGGCGCATACAACGTAGGCCGCTTCGAGGCCCGTGATGTGCATCGCCCAACGGGACAGTACAATACGGGCCGCTACACTCCTACCGAAGGTGGCGTGCTCGATATCGATCCTTGGGGTGGGTACTACTTTGCCCTCCAGATCCTTAAGGGCAAGGGGACGTACAGCTTCGGCGGTGACTCTAGTCAGCTGCACGAGGTCGCCCACTTCATGGAAATGTCGGGAATGAAGAGCACCGCTGCCGTCTTCGAGATTGAAGAGGGCGGGGTGAACGGCTTCACTCACAAGCGTGCTGGGCAGAGCAAGTGGGACAATTTGTCGCTTCGCTACGCTACTTCTGCCAGTACGTTCATGCTGGAGTGGCGCGACGCCTTTCTGAAGGACTCCTTCAGCGAGCGCACCAAGTACTCCGGTGCCATCCAGCTACGCCGCAATGACGGTGAAGTTCTGCGCGAGTACGCTTTTGAGAATGCTTGGCCGGTCTCTTGGGAGGGCCCATCGTTGAACGGCGGCGGTTCAGACCTCGCCATTGAGACTCTGGAACTGGCCCATGATGGCCTGAAGACACGAACTTTGGAAGCGGCGACATCGCCCACTCCAGAGCCGAGCCGCTAGTACGGATCCGCGGCGGGGCCTCTGCCTCGTCACTGAATGCATCTGTTTTTGAGGATTGCCATGAGCAGCGACACACGACGAATTCCTGGAGAACGCCTGTCCGCCCGCGTATTGCGACGCGGCACCGTACGGCCCTCCATTGGAACGCCTGCCGCCTTTTACGAGCGCTTCGGCCTTGCTGACCCCCTCTCCGAGCGTGGGTTTGTCGGTACGGATTGTCTGAACGATGAAGACGGGCTGTACTCGTTCTTGTCGGCAGAGCCGTACTACGCAGCACTCCGTGCGCAGGCATCTTGGCGCTCATCCCGTGCTCGCCGTCGCCTTCTCGGCCGTATCGCGGCACAATCGGACTCGTTCAGTGCTGGCGCATCGCGTCGCCGCGTCGCCCCCGACACAGCGGGCGTCAGGCGCTTCTCGCTCGGAAGCGACTTGGCGACAGACAGCATGCTCACCATGGTTGAGCGCCCAGTCTCTCGTGAAGAGCTGATCGAAGAACTCGAAGCGGAAGGATGGACGCCCGCAGGAACGCGTCGTCGGGAGTCGCCGACACGCCGGTTGCGCCGCAAGAGCCGTAGGCTTGCTCCAGCCGCACAGTCATTGTTGGACACTATTGAGGCCGCTGCGCCAACGACCCGTCGCGCCGTCCAGCGCATCCGTCAGCAGATTGTTGACCTCGATGAAGCCGAACAGGTGGTCGTGGTCAAGCAATTGGCAAGTGGAGTACGCGGTCCGCTGCGTCGCTTGGCTGTTGTCGAGGCTGGTGGCGTCAGTGATTCCTTGGACCTTCGTCCCGTGGCCGTCGCGGCTGACCGCGGAAACGCAAAAGCGTCCCGTCGGAAGGGCCTTCGCCCCGTACTTCATGGGTCGCCGACTCTCAAGACCTTGATGTTTGACGATGCGGTTCAGGCTCCGTTGGAGGTCCAGCCTCGGCTGCGTCCTGTGACCGCGCCACGGCCAACGGCAGCCCGTCGTCGCGTCTCTGTCGCGAGCGCTTCCCGTGACGTTCAGCAGCAGGTTGCTGCCGGCCGGGCTGGTCCACGCTCGGCTTCGGTGTCCGCCATCTCGGCGGAAGCACCGCGAGTCGACCGCGTCCAGCCAATGGTTCGCGCTGCGCGTCGCTCCCGAGCCGCTTCCATCGAAACGATTCTTCCTACCTCACGCGGTACTCAGGTTGTCGAGCCGTCCACGGTGCGAGCCCATGCTGCTCAAACTAGGGTCGTCCGTCGCGCATCTGTCGCTGACGTCAACGGTCCTCTGACTGCGTCGCCGACCTCCTACGTGAACGACGTCGCACCGCGTCGGCGCTTGTCGCGTCGTCACACGGTTGCTGGTCCCGGTACTCGCCTTCAGGCGACGATGTTTGCCCCAGTGTCTCCGGACGGGCCGACGGCATTGCGTATTCCAGGTGTCAGCCGTGCTGTAGCTGCGCAAAGCGAACCGGTTCGCCGGCCTCGTCGCATGGTTCAGACCGCCACAGGGTTCCAGTACGCCCAGCCTGTCGAAGCCGAAGAGTCGGAGGTCCTATCGACCGTCACACGTCGCACGGCAGGCACGGCTCTTACGAGTGTTGCCGCTCGCCGCGAAGAGTCACTTCGTAGCGAGCCTACGATGGGTCAACCGCGCCGCAGGGTCCAGACCGCCACTGGGTTCCAGTATGCACAGCCTGTTGGAGCCGATGACTCTGAGACCGTAGCCACTGCGGACCGCCCCTCAACGGGCACTGCTCGGACCCGGGTTGCATTGTCGCGGGAAGCATCACACCGTAGCGAGCGAGCTGTGTCTCGTCCCACTGCACGGGCGGCGCGCCGTCTACGTCGAGTGGCACAGAGCCCAGTCGCTGCAGGCCCCGTCGTTGGTGGCGTAGATGCTCCGTTTGCTCGCCATGCTGCGGCATTCGAGCCGTCACGCCGGTCGTCGCGAGTGGCTGCGTCATCTTCGGCGCCAGCGCGTCGTCGGCATGTTCACCTGGCTCCGTCGCCAACGGACTTTGTCCAGCTCGCCGTCGCGTCCGAGACCTCCTTGGAAGCTGCAGCACCTCTCGCCCGTTCCAGTCGTCCGACGACCCGTGCGCATGAACGTGCCGACTTGGTCTCTCGTGTTGACGACCGTGATGTTGCTCTGCAGACGGCCTCTCCAGCTCGCTACGTGCGTCAGCGCACAGAAGCCGGCGAACAACCGCTGTCCAAATCGCCAGTGCGTCGCATCCGGACAGTGGCACCTGATTCGGTAGTCCTACGGCCCGAAGGCCCTGCTGCTGTGGAATCGCCGACAGCACGCATGGCTCAGCGCTCCAAGGGTGGCACCGCACAGTTGTCTGCCGCCGACCGCCTTCCGGCCGTGGCATCGAACGCAGAGGCTCCCGTGGCCCGTCGTCGTTCGGTTCGTTCGCGGACACAGACGGCCGAGACTGTTGCTGTAGAGCGGGCTCAACGCCCCGTTCGTGCAACGGCAGACACACCGACACGCCGTACCCGCATGCGGTCGGCGGACGGAACACTCCTGGCACCAACGGTGGAAACGCCCGAGTCTGTCCAAGACGGTGCGGCCCGTTCAACTGGAGTGTCATCGTCGAAGCGTCGCCCTGCACCTGTGCGGGTCCAAGATGTCGAAGGTCGCCTCGTCCGCAAGGCGTCTGTCGGAACGGGTTCAGTCGTCTATGCGGCGGCTCGGGTTGAACAGGCCTTGGCAACTCCAGACGAATCGTCTTCTGGACCTGTCTCGCGCCGCGCCCAGACACCTCTTGCTGCTCGTCGTCGTCGTTCCATGCGTCCCGTCGGCTACGCCAGTGCGTCGCGCGACTTCAGCTTGTTGGTCCCCGAGGTTTCCGAACCGCAGGCCCCCGCCGAACGTGCCCGTACACGGACATCCGTCCCGGCTGCGTCTGGGGCACCTTCGATTCGGATTGAAGCCAGCGGTCCATTGAGTCGCGCCGACCTCAACTCCGTGTTGAAGCAAGTCTCGGGTGTGGTTCGTGCGCTTGAGCGTGCCGAGCGCCCGCGTGTCGCAACGTCTGTCGCCCAGCGCGTTGCCCAGCACCAACCTGAACGTACAAAGGCGTACGCACCAACCATGTCTCGGTCGCCTGTTTCTCAACGGGTAGGCAAGCGCACGGTCGCTGGCGCTGTCGTGGGGCGTGGTGTTTCGGGTACGAGTCGTCCAACTGCGGCGGGTTCGAGTGCAGCTCGCTCCGATACCGGTCGCGCGGAGTTTGGTTCTTCCGCTCCAGCAACTCGTCGGAATCGGTCCGCCGTGGGGCAGACCGGTGTTCTCGCGCAATCGGCAATGGTGGACTCCGCCGAGCCCGTTGACGAGTTCACGGCTTCACATTCGGGTCATGGCTACGTCGGCTCGTCTTCCGTGGCTCATGCAGAGCGCCGTGCCACGACGTCGAACACATACGGTGTTGCACCGTCTCGTCTTCCCGCACAACGTCGCGTATCCGCAGCGAGCACTTCACCGTCGTCTGCACGTTCGGCACGTTCGGCACGTTCGGCACGTTCGGCACGTTCGGCACGTTCGGTCTCGACTAGCGCTGGCCGGCGACCAAGCTTGTCGCAAACGCTCGGTCGCATCGCTCGGTCGACAGCACCGGTCGGAACGCTGGCAACGGCATCGAGTAATACCCCTGTCGAAGATGACGGTCGTGCTTGGTCACACCGGGCTGAGACCGGCAGTGGAGTCGTTCGAGGACCCGCTACTTCTGTAGAGGCTGGCCCACGGGCTGCCGACGGAACACCGCTGGCACGACCTGGTGCTGGAACGGTGCTTCACGCTCTCGCAAGAGCCACAAGCGCAGAAGACGTCATTCGCGTCATTATGGAGCGTGCAGACGGCTTGCGTGGAATCTCGAAGGAGCTTCCTGGACCTGCTGTTGAGCTTGTTCAGCGCATTGTCCGCGCTACGGACGAAGCTCAGGTCTTGTCCGCCAATGTCATGCCTGTCGATGAGCTGGCGCCACTCTCGGTTCACAACCGGGCGCCCTCATCAGACACAGAAGAGTCGTTCTCAACTCAGAACACCTGGAATGGCCAGCGGTCGCGTCCTGCGCGCCGTAGTCAAGCCGGTGCTGGGCAGTCTATGCGCTTGGCAAACAAGCTCATGCAGTTGGTTCACCTTGCAGAGAATGAGCGGCGTTTGGCCGATGCACAGCGTCATGTTCGCATGGCGCAAGAAGGTGAGCACGCGGGTGGTAGCGGCGGCGAGGCAGCTTCGGGAGAATCTGTCGAGGCACCGAATATTAAGGCGCTTCAGCGCGCAGTGTACGAGGCAGTGTTGCGCGAGATGGAGCTCTCGCAGCAACGTGGTCAGGGAAGTTCTAATGGGTGGTGATAAATGAGTTCTATTGGTAGCGAAAAGGCGTACTTCATCAACGATGACGGCGGCGCCACTTTTTATGTTCAGTTTAATCCTAAGGAAATGAAGCTCGACGAGGCTGCGGCCTGGAAGGAGTCGGAAGAGTTTCAGATCGACAAGCCACTGGTTGAATTCGACCGCGGCAAGGCATCATCCCTGACAATGGAACTCATCTTCGACACGACGGATTCTGGTGATGATGTTCGTGAGAAGTGGACGAGCAAGCTGGCTGGTTTTGTGTCCGTCACGGTCAGTGACACGGACAACGTCCACGACGCGACCCGTCCGCCCAGATGCACGTTTAATTGGGGTTCGTTCAGCTTTCCGGCGGTGATTGAAAAGGTCTCTACCTCTTTCATCATGTTCGCGAGCAACGGAAATCCACTGCGTGCCAAGGTCTCCATTACTCTCAAAGAGCGATGCGAAGACCAGATTGGGACTGGCTCCAAAGAAGGGGTCACACTGTCTGCGCCCGTGTCCGCGTTTGGCGGCCGTTCAAACAGTCGCACCGAGTCTGCCAAGATCAGCGCTGGCGCGGGTCAAGGACAGTCCGCGGCTGCGCAAGACCATGCGGGCGTTGGGACGAACGCGACTCAGACCGCGACGGGCTTTACGGGAGTCTCGACCTACACCGTGCAAGAAGGGGACACCCTCAGCGGTATCGCCTTGTTCCTCTCCATTGAGTTTTGGTGGATTGCCTGCGCGAATAACATCGATGACCCCATGAACCTCACACCGGGTGACACCCTGGTGATTCCGCCGAACCAGCAGTGCGCGGAGATTTTCCAGCACATGCCACCGGAGGACAACTGGTACTGGGGTGACTACGACCCGCAGCTCAACCCAGACTCCGACTTGGCCGACATCTTCGCTATCTACGATGGCGAGTGGGATCCGTTTGCTGAGCAAGAGCTCGAGGACCTAGGCGCCGAGACCGCTCTCGAAGTGGGCGTCGGTGACCAGGTCAGCGGCGATTGGGCAATGTCTGAGTACGAAGGCGCACCCCCTGAAGCCACGACGTTTGAGGCTCCTCCAGCTGTTGACGACGGCTTTGAGCCCATCAAGGCGGAAGGTGACGGTGCACAAGGCGTAGCCGCTGGACCGGGTGTCTCCGAGTACTCGGCGAGTGCGGTAGAGGCGAGTACGTTCGACGCACCTGACGCAGCTCCTGATGGTTTCGAAGCTATCAATTCCGAAGGTGACGGTGCGCAAGCTATGGCCGCTGGCCCAGGCGTCTCCGGATACGATGGTGACCGTCCTGACGCGTCCGAGTTTGAGCATGGTGAATCGGGCTCGTCCGATGTGTTCTCGCTCTACGCGTCGTCGGATGATGATGACCAGGGTGGGGCTGCAGCAGGCTCCGCTTCAGAGTCGAGTTCCGGTTCAAGTTCCTCGACTATGGAACGTCCGAGTGAGCCGGCCGCAGAGGCATCTGGTGAATCTTCACCGTCCGAGTCGACAGCCGCCGCATCAAGTGCCGCCGCATCAAGCGCCGCTAAGCCTGCGGCTCCGGCCAAGGTTTCCCTCAAGGAAGCAGTGGACTCCGTGAGTCGTGCCAATCGCAACCGCGGCAATGACGACAGCTAAGCAACCCGATGGGGGGGCGTCTAGGCGCTCTCCACATTCGCCTTTGACCGAGTTCGGGAGAGCACCATGGCGGAGTTGACACACAAGAAACTCACTCCAGATTTCAAGGTTGTCTTGAAAGGAGTAGAGATCACCCAGGCGGAACCCAATGGCCTCGTGAACCTCGTTGTCGAGGACCACGTAGACATGATGGGTATGGCCCAGATTACCCTCAACACGAACGCTGGCGAGAAGTCCCCTTGGGGTGACATTGCCATTGGCGATGATGTCGAGTGTCACTTCGGTGGCGGCGACAAGGCGGCTTTCAAGGGGTTGGTGACGGGTAAACGACACTCGTGGCAGGCTGGTAAGGCCGTTGTCACTCTGACGGCCCTGGACCCCACCACAAAGCTGGCATCGTCTCGCAACACGCGTACGTTCGAGGAAATGACGGACTCGGAGATTTTCGAGCAGGTCATTGGAGAGGCGGGACTGGAAACAGGCACCGTCGATTCAACGAGCGGTAAGAGCCCACACGTTGTTCAGCGCAACGAGTCGGATCTGGAGTTCGTGAAGCGACTCGCCTCACGCAATGGCTACCAAGTCAATGCGGATGCTGGACAGATCAACTTCATTAAGCCGTCTTTCCAGGGCGATACGATTGAGATTCCGGCTTCGAAGCTGTCGAACATGGACTTTGAGTTCACGGATCAGCAGATTCCTACCGAGCTGACCGTCATTGGTTGGGATCCGGTCACAAAGGCGAAGGTTGAGGGCACGGCCACGAAGGCTGACATTGAGAAGATGGGCAGTGGTGAGGGAGCCGTGGACAAGGCCGGACCCATCTGGTCTGGCAAGAGCTTCATTACGGACGTTCAGGTGGCGAGCCAAGACGCCGCCAAGCTGATGGCCATCGGTGAGTTGAACCGACTGGCACGTGGCTTCATGAAGGGACGCGCCACGGTCAACGGCACGGGGGAAGTTCGCGCCGGCTGTACGATCAAGCTTACTGGTCAGCACAAGGGCATGGCTGCCGAAGGCTACGTCATCTCGGTGCGCCACACTCTAGAGCCAGGCGGGCTGCACAGCTCTCAGATCATTTTCTCGGGCAATACGCACACCGTCGACCAGTAGCGACGATCCCCAGCGCTTCTGCACTCGCAGACGCTGGGGTTTTCTGTTTCTGGCGTCGGGCAGGTTGCCTCTATTTGTTGGCGTTTAACCGTCTCGTTGTCAGGCGGATGTGCGGGTCGTTGGACAATCCGAGCCACGGCTGGAATCGCGAGTGGCCTATGAGGTAAGGTTCACGCCGCCCCGGCACACTCCGGTGGCGTGATGTCCCGCACATGTTCGCGGGGATGGGGGTCCGAAGGTGCGCAAAGACTTCCTAGGTCGCGGTTGGGCCTTTCCTTTCGGTTTCGAGTCGGGTCGTGGTGGCGTCACCATGAGCGAGCATGAAGCCAACATTCGCGACTGTATGACCATCATCTTGGGGACAAAACCTGGCGAGCGTCAGATGATGCCCGAGTTTGGTTGCCGAGCCTACGAGATGATGTTCGCGCCGAACACTCCCTCGACTGCCTACATGATTTCCGCACACATCAAAGAAGCCTTGGTGCGCTGGGAGCCGAGAATCGAAGTCAGCGACGTGGATGCATTTCCCGATTCCGCTGGTAAGATTCGCGTCCAGATTTCCTACACCATTCGTTCGACCCAGTCGGCGCAGGAGCTGTCCATGCTCCTGACTGCTGGCGGGTAGGGAACTACGCATGCCGATTAAGCCACCGAATCTAGACGACCGTCGCTACAAGGACATCGTCAACGAAGCCCGCACCCTCATTCCGCAGTACACGCCGGAGTGGACCAACTTGGGAGATGCCGATCCAGGCATGACCTTGGTCCAGCTGTTCGCGTGGATGACGGAAATGACGATCTACCGGCTCAACCGTGTGCCGGACAAGACCTACATCCACTTCCTCAACTTCATTGGGGAAGAGCGCCGTCAGGCGCAACCGTCGGTCGTTCCGCTGACCTTTGACCTGCGTGCTGCCAACGCGGACAAGGCTGAGCTTCCGGCGTACGCTCGGTCGTCTACGAAGGCCGGCGAAGGCGTAGACGCGCTGCACTACCTGACGACCGACCCGCTGACCGTGCATGACGCGGACATCACGCGGATTGTCTCTGTGCAAGCCGGTACCCGTCCGCTCGTCCGCGAGATTCCGTTCGAAGCCCATCCTACGTGCTCGAAAGCGCTGTTGTTTGGCAATGGCCGCGGTGTCAGCCTGTTCCAGATGGACGACATTGACCACGGCCCACGGTCATTCACGCCGCATCACTTCCTGTACATCGGTCACGACGACTTCCGCAGTATGGACCTAGAGCCTGATGGGGAAATCCCGATTGGGCGTATGGTCATTCGCTCCAAGGGTGAAGCCAACCTGCCTGTCGGCGCCATGTTTAAGTGGGAGTACTACACGGGCGACGAGAAGCAGCCTTGGTTGCCGATTGACGTTGACAAGCAAGAGGACGAAGTCCTTGGCCTGCCCGAGATTGGTCTGTTGGCTTCTATGCCTGGCATCACCCAAGCCGAAGAGTTCGGGCACGGTGACAATCTTCTTCCCGTTCCGGAGGCGCTTCAGGGCGACCACTACTGGATTCGTGGAACCGTCGACTATGAGCGGTGGTTGTCCCATCGCATGGTTGAAGACCTGGAAATCACCTGGCGTGATGACCGTGGTGGCGAAGACCGGCCGCTGAACAACTGGGAAGTGCGAGCGACAGGTCGCAACCTAGAGTTCTTTGTTCAGGACATGCCACCGATTCGTGGTGGCTGGACGGTGACCTTCACAATGGTCGATCGCTCCGTTCCCGCTGGGCGCGGCAACTACATGCCGCTGTACCGCTGGACCTACCGTCGCGGCGACAAGTGGGAAGAGATTCCGGCTGAGCGCGTCCGCTACCAAGACACCTCCATCATTCTGACCGGACCGCTGTCCGACATGTCGAGTGACGGCTTCAACCTTCGAGCGGAACGCGCAGAAGTCGTGTTCACCCGTGGCTTCATTCCGGACCTCGACCTGGAAATGACTTGGCTACGGCCCGTGGTTCTACACTTGGCGACGGGACCGGATGCAGGTGGAGCAGCCCCCATCGATCCGACCAGTCTTCCAGTCTTGCCCTTCCAGCCGGGGCCGACGCTGCCGCCGCTCTTGGGCATGAAGTTCTTCATGGGCGCTGACCTGTTCGAAAACCGTGCAGAGCAGCCGGTGCTCATTGAGCTGGAGATCGACTTCCAGCTCGACGGTGAGAGCATTGAAGAGCCAACGGAAGACTATTCGCTGCAGATGACCTACCGCGCAGCGGACACGTGGCGTGTCGTTCACCATGATGACGACCTGTACTCTGAGTTTACCTTCGCGGATATTGACCCCGAAGGCGCTCTTGAAGCCGGACCGCGCAAGATTCGCATCTTGGTCGACCCCCGCAAACAACTCAAGGGTCTACATCGCGCCATCTTGGCCACACAGCAGACCACTTGGCTGCGTCTTGAGCTCACGAAGTCTCGCTTGACCCGTCAAGCGGACAAGAAGAGTCCGCCCATGCCCATCGTCATGCGCGTGTTGTCGCTGAAGCTAGGTGTTGACGGTGTTCTTGGACGGGACACGTACGAAGAGCCAATGCCAGGACTAAAGGTCGGCATGGCGGAAATTCGTCCCGAGAATCGACGACTGAGCCGCGTTGTGACGCGCTCCGCTGGGCGCTTGGCCGAAGACCACCCGTTTGACACGTTCATCGACATCAGCGACGCAGATGCGGATGTTGACGGACCGGTCACCGGACACCACGCCATCTACTTTGAGCTGGACCGTCCGCTTCCGGTTGCCAACCGGCATGCCATCTTGTTCAAGACACGTGGCGAGACCTACTTGCCAGAAGACATGATTGTCAGCTGGGAGATGTTGCAGGTCGACAAGCGCGGCCGCAAGACTTGGGGCCGTGTTGTCCGCAGTGATGAAGGCGCCGAGGTCTACCAGATGAACCAGTCGGGAACCTTGTCGTTCCCGTACCCGGACCCCGAACCAGCCCCTCCGGAAGGGAACTGGATGCGGGTGTTGTACCGGCGGCCCACTGAGAGTCCCGCACCGGCGCTTCCGCCAGTCTCGCACCTGATGTTGAACACGGTCGAGGCCGTCAACCTGCATGCCTTCCGCATGGAGAAGTTCTCCGGTCTCGGTACGCCTCACCAGTCCATTCAGCTGCGCCGATTCCCGATCTTCCTGCACAATGCAGAGTCGGACCGTGCACAGTATGTCCACCCGGATCGCTTCGAAGACATTCGTGTGTACGTTGATGAGGGTGAGAACCGCCGCGAGTGGCGTCGTGCCCCGGGCAACACCCTGCTCACCGCGACCAAAGACGACCGCGTCTTCATCGTGGACCCGGTCGATGGATTGCTGACCTTCGGCAATGGCATCCGCGGACGCATGGTGCCCGTCGGCAGCTACAATGTTGTTGTTGAGGTCTACCACACCGTTCCTGGTGAAGTCGGCAACGTTCCCCCTGGTGATGTTGTCATCAGTGAAGGCTACGCTGACCTTGTTGCTGTGCAGAACTTGCTGCCCGGCTCTGGCGGGCGCAACGCCGAGACCATCGACGAGATTATCCGTCGCGCGCCCTCCGTCCTTACGAGTCGCGACCGCGCGGTTACCCGTCTCGACTTCGAAGTCATCGCGAAGGAAGCGTCTGCCGAGGTGGCTCGCGCTGCTTGCGACGGCAACATGAGCGAAGACGGAACGGTTGGCGTCATCGTCCTTCCCCAGCGGCGGGAAGGGGAGCGCATCCCGGACACGTTCTTAGCTGCTGGTCTCAAAGACCACGTGCAACGCTACCTGGCTCGTCGCTGTCTAGTGAATGTCCAGCCGGACGTCCGCTTGGCGACCTTCCAAGAAGTAGATGTTTCTATTACCCTTCGACTGCGCGCGAACAGCAATATCTTGGCTGTCCGCGAACGCGCCCGTCAGTGGGTTCAGATGTTCCTCGACCCGTACCAGGGGGGTCTGGACAAGTCGGGCTGGCCATTCGGTGGCACATTGTACGCACAGGACTTTGGCCGTCTGGTCTCGGTGATTCCCGAGGTTCGTCATGTCGTCGAAGTGCAGTTGTACGAAGTCGACTCGAGCCGCCAGGCGCCACCTCCCGGCTGGGAGGAGGGAGCGGGTCTGTCGACCATGCTGCTAGAGAACGCAGACTTGTTCATCTTGCGCCGCGCCCGCGTGGCCATTGAAGAGGTCGGAAACTAATGCGTCGACGTCGACTCCCGACACGTAGAGGGCAGACCAGCCTTGTCGCGACCGAGGCTGCATCGGACTTTCGCTACCTAGAGCAGGTGGTGTGCATTCAGTTCCCGATTCGCGAAGCACGCGAGTACCTGCAGCGGAACATGGCCAACCGGATCCGCTTCAAGCTGGTCGAATCGCGCCGTGGTGAGCAGCTCGGGACCGTTCGTACCGTTGAGATTCGCCATGAGAACTCGGGTCAGCAGACCTGGATTGTCGGGCGTCGCATTCTCGCCAATGGTGAACCTGCCAGCTTCTTTGTACCAGACCACCTGGTTCGTACCATTCCTGTTGTTAGCGGCTCTGGTCAGACAGGCCGGGCTCTACGCCGCGGTGACGAGATTGTTCTGCACGTTCCGGTGCGCGGATACCTTCGCTATCTTCCCGCTATCTTCCAGGGTGAAGGCCCGGTTTCGAGTCGCGAAGTCATTCGTGCCCGCGATACCGCGCTGGTTCGCTGGGGAAGCGGACTGCCGGATGAGCAAGCGGTAGACGTTGAGGTCGACGAAGACCCGATGCGTCGCTTCTTGTTCCTGTTCCAGCACTTGATGACTCGCATCACCGACCAAATCGACAACTTGGCTGACCTCACCAACCCGCTGTTGTGTGAGCCCAAGTTCTTGCCATGGCTGGCGTCATGGGTCGGCTTTGAGCTGGACGAGTCGCTTCCGATTCATCAGCAACGCGAGCTTGTTCGTCGGGCGATTCGCTTGTACCGAACCCGAGGCACGCGTGCGGGTATCGAAGAGATGGTCCGTGTGCTGACTTCCGCGCCTGTTCGGGTGCGCGAGCGCGCAAAGGCCCATCCTGTTGTTCTGGGCAAGAACTTCGTGATTGGCGGCCGTGACGTCGTAGAACGTTACCGTCGCTCGGAGCCGCCGGGGTGCTTCCTTTTGGAGCCGACATCCCGCGCAGACACTTCATTCTTTACGCTTGTGTTGGAGCCGCGAGAGCGCTTCCGCAACCGTTTTGGCGAGCGGGCAGCAGCAGTGTTGCGTCGTATCGTCCAGGTTGTGAGCCAGGAACGGCCCACACATGTATCGTTCACCATCGAATTTGACGCACACCGGTAATAGGGAGTCCTTGGGACATGGCCTTCGAGCACCAACTCAATCGACTGCAGCCCTTCGAGGGCCTCTGTCTCACCGCCTCTGACTTACGCGATGAGCAGATCTACCACCGACGTTCACTTCAGCGGCACGCGCTTTTTCTGCATGGCTACGGCATTGTCCAAGGTCTGCAGGTAGAGCTTGAGCAGAAGAAGAAGCAATACGTCGCCATCATTAAGGCTGGATACGCCATCACCAAAGAAGGCCAGGGCGTGCAGTTGATGCACGACGTGGCCGTGCCGCTTGAGGTCCCAAAGACCGACGGTGAGTACATGCTTTGGCTGTTCCATGTCGAGCAGGCGGACTCGGACAGTACGCGTCCGGTCTACGACACAAGCGAGGTCCGTGAGGCCCGTGTTGTTGAAGGCTCTGCTCCTCGACTGCATCCAGCGGACGAAGACCACGCAGATGCTTCGGCGCTGTGTCGAATCAACGTCCGTCTGGGACGCATGGTTCAGGTCCAGCTACCTGTTCCTCGGGCCGGTCGTCGGTCGCGTGCGGCTGAGTCCTACCTCAAGCCTCGCGTGAACGACTACATCCGACTGAACAAGAAGGTTCTGACAAGCCTGTTCCGTACGGCAATGCTGAAAGAGATGAGCATTGGGTCATTCGGGTTTTACTCGGCGCTAATCAGCTCGGAGTTCTTGCTCATTGAGGAAGGCACCACGGACCGCGTGTTGTACCGAACTGCGGGCAGCTTGATCACCTACGGCCACGATTTCTTCAACGTGCTTCCACGAACCACCGACCGTATTCAACAGTTCACCGAGTTTATTCGCCGGGTCAACGCAGAGATTCCTGCGTCCGACCAGAGTGATGAGACTTGGCTGCGTTGGTTCCAGCAGTTCGAGCGTTTGCTCCAACCACTGCAACGCATCAGCGATGAACTGGAAGCAACCGTCGAAGCTACGCGCTAGCCGCGTGCTTTTGGGCTAGGGCCAGAGCATGAATCGACCCGCCGCACCGCAAGACGCTCGCACAGTTCAAGTGCGGGTGCAGGTCATTGAGATGGAGCCGTTTGCGCTCGATCTCGTTGTGCCTACCTATCTGCCGGCTAGCGACCTCACCCAGCGCATTGCGCGAGATGCGGGCCTAGGTGCGTATTGGGACGATGGCACGCGTCGGAAGTTCTGGTTGCGCGCCCGTGGCAGGGTTCTGCTGGACCATGAGCGCTTGGATGAACTGGGTGTCATTCAGCACGAGCTGGTGCACCTGCTGCCCCAGCCTCCTCCCGGTTCCGGTGTGCAGGAACGCCCCCCAGAATACCCAAAGAACAAGGGGTATGCTGCGGCTGGTTGGGGTCCGACCCTGACTGGATTGGCGCTGGTTGGCTCCATAAGTGTCGCCTGGGCGCTTGGCCTGTTGGCGAGTCACAGCATCCTGATGAGCTTGCTGCCCCCCATTGCATTGGCGTTGCTCGGCACCTCATTGGCCCGGCATCTGCTAGGCGGCGAGGGGAGCGACATCAAGGTACCGCTGCTCGGTGCAGGCATCTGCTTTCCGTTGTGGCTCTTGGCATTGGTACCAACGCTGCTGACGATTGAGATTGACCCGCTCACAATTGCGCTCATCGTCCTGCCATCCGGGGTGGGACTGCTCATCGGCGTCACCGTTGCGTGGCTCGCTTGGTATGGCGCTGTGGAGCCATTGCCCGAAGTCACCCATGCAGAGGTGGTGATGCAGGAACAAGTGGCTGTCTACCAGTGTGGAATCTGTGGTTTGGAAGTCCAGCCAGATGTGCGAACGTCCTGCCAGTACGCGTGCGGTCGCATCTTCCACGTGGGCTGTCTGACGGCGCGCCAATCGGTCCACACCGGCCACGGCTGCGCTGTGTGCGGATTCGTTCCGGGCTGACGCGTCAGTCGTCCCGGCGTGACACCTTCTTGCGCAGCTTCTTGGTGTTCCCGCGCTGCTTCTTACCTTCGACGCGTCGTCGCTGTGAGCCGCGGGTCGGTCGGGTGGCGCGGCGTCGCTTGGGTGGCTGCAGGTTTCGAGAGATGACCTGAGCCAGTCGTTGGCGGACGTCGTCGAAGTTCTGCTTCTGCGAACGGTTGCTGCTGCACACGAGAAGAAGCTCGCCGTCGTCGGTGATGTTCGACGGCATGTCTGCGCGAATCCGGCGTTTTACGCCGGGATTTAGGACCGCGCATCCTGCAAGGTCGAAACGCAACCGGACAGCGGTGTCGCTCGTATTGGCGTGTTGTCCACCCGGACCACCCGAGCGAAACGTCTCGGCACGTAGGTTGGACGAAGGAATCGTCGGACCTCCTGGAACCGAGATGGCGTCCATTACGAAGTGACCAGTGCGCGAACGGCGTCAAGAAGTGCACCACCAAGGCGCTTGGCGCGCTCGGGGGAGAAGGCCATGTCTGCATCAGGCAGGTCGTCATGGTCCTTGAAGGGCATCTCTAAGGTCACGGAGAACGCGCCGAATCGTTCGGCAACTTGGTTGGTGGCCATGGTCAGGTTGGCTTCGCCGGGAGCGTCCTTCGGGTAGCCATGTGTCGTTTGAAAATCGGGGGAGGCGTGAACCAGAGCCTTTTGGAAGACCTCAAGCTGCGCCTGCATGGCGTCGTTCCACCGGGGCACGCCTTCGGCACCGGCGACGAAGGTGTAGGGGATGGCTTCGTCTCCATGGATGTCTAGGCACATGTCTACGCCGCTGATGTCCATGGCAGCCAAGATGGCCTTCACTTCGGGGCAGCGCTCTGCTGTTGGATTGACCCACTCGCGATTCAAGTTCGCGCCCGCAGCATTGGTTCGTAGGTTGCCGCGGCGAGAGCCGTCCGGATTGCAGTTGGGTACGATGTGCCACTGGGTATGGGCGAGGAGCCAGCGTGCGACCGGGTCTGCGTCGTCCAATAGACGGTCTACGAGGCCTTCGGCGCACCACTCCGCCATGGACTCGCCCGGATGTTGACGGGCGATGGCCCAGACCTTCGGTCCGTCTGGATTGCCGACGACGATGCGGTCGAGGTCTGCGCCGTCCAGGGTTTGCGTCAGGCAGTCAATGCGGACGCCTGGATGCTGTTGAGCAAGTGCCAGTCCATCGAGGTGCCGCTCTTCGGAGTAGGGGGCGAAGTAGGCGAACCAGATGATGTCGTGGTCGGCAGTGTGCTTCCATGACAATTGTGTGCCGTCGAAGGCGGTGTCGACGCAGGTCCAGTGCTCGCGGTCATGACTGACACGGACGCGGTAGTTTTCCCATGCGTCTGGGTAGGACGCCTTGTTGGCATTATCCAAGATGTAGGTCATCTTTTCACCGCGTGCTGCGGAGACGCGAAAGTGAAACCACTGCATGTGTTCGGACGCGTTGTCCGGGCGAATACTCAAGCGTGCAGTACCCGCTGAGACGTCGTTGACGACGATGTTTCCGCTGTCGAAATGCGATGAGATGTGCGGCATGTGGCCCTCCGTTGAAGGACGGTAACGCGCCACTCTAGTCGTCGACATCTGGTGGGGTCCAGCGTGCGAGCAGCGACAACGAACCCCGTGCGCCCATCTGCCACAAGTGCGCGCCGGTATCTCTCCGCAAGGCGTCTGCGCGCATCACGTCCCCGGCCATCAAGTGCGCCTCCATCCCCAGTAGTGCACCTTCTGCGTACAGGGCACCGTTTCGCCAGCGAAGACCATCGCGGCGCTGCTCACGCGCAATGGCCAAGGCTTCACCGGTTCGGCCTAGGGTTAGGTTGACCGCACCGAGGATGACCGAGAGGGCTCTCGAAAAGTGGATGTCGCGCTCTTCCCACTCAGCCACAAGGTGTTCGAGTGCTTCGGCCGCCCAGACCCGGTCAACGACGTCACACAACTCCACCAAGACCCCGCACAAGCGTCTGTCTGCGGGGTCTTCAAGCCCGCCAGCCCAACCTCGTGCAGAGAGCGGCTCGCCGATAGACAGTGCCTCTCGCACATCTTCGGGAAGGTTTGGCGATTCCGGTAGCAACAGGCTGTCTCGTGGGACGACGCCACCAATGATGCGTAGGAAGTCCTTGATGGTGCGTGAGCGAGACCGTTTGATGGCGCGTGCAGAGCGCTTCAGCCCGTTGCCGAGTCCGTTTAGGTCGACGCTTCGTTGCTGTGTGGCTCCGGCGACCTCGACGAGGGTCTGTAGGACTTCAACAACCTCATCGTCGAGCTGACGGAGGCGGCTGTCTAGCAGTGCTGTGGGGGCGCCGCTGCTCCAGTCGAGAGAGGACTCGGCGACGGCAATCGCGACCCCTGCGAGGCGTACGCGAGTCTGTGCAGCAGCGGTAGCTAAGTGCGCTGCGGCTTCCATGACCGCTGTGTGTGCCCCGGCTTGCGGGTCGTAGGTGCCGCCGGTCTGGTCAAAGAGAAATGCGTCCAGGCCCAGAGGGTCATCTTCGGGGTCGTCGTCGGGATCTGGCGGCGCAACGGTGAGGGTCGGCACGAGGATCATGGGGTCGGTGAACCCTGCGAGGTCATGAAGCGCTGCGGCCCAGGCCTGCGCGGCACCTGGACTCGGGTCGCGAGGGACCACATTCCCGGAGCTGGCTGGCGCGTGGACTCGGAACACGTCGCGGGCATTGGGCAGCTTTCCGGCATCATCCCGTGCGGAAGTCGCAGCCACTGTGCGGACCCTGTGCGCACGTGCAGCCAGCTCCGTACAAAAGTCAATGGCTGCGGCATTGGCTGCGGAACCCCGTTCCATCAAGGAGGGACCGGCAACAAGACCGCAGGTAGCGATGGCTGCAGTACGTGAACGCGCAACGCCAACCCGCCCGTGGGCGTCTTGTAGGACAGGTATTCCGTGGCGAATGCCAGCCATCAACAGTTGCCAATGCGCCGATGCAGGGGCCCAGCGACTGCATGCTACGGCCCAGTCATGCAGGCCAAGTCGAACGGCATCCGTGGACGGCTGCACCAACGGGTCCCAGGTGCGACTCGCCGGTAGTGGTGGGGGAGACATGGCTGCGACAGCAGAGATGTAGTCGGCGTCTTCCGGTGGGAGAACGTCGTCTGGCATGGGGTCGGTGAACCCCAGTGCGTCGTCGCCCTTCTTCATTTTTGGGTTGAGAGACGAGGCGAGGTCTTCGGCAAGAAGTGGACCTTGAACGTCGACTACATCATCGTCCCCACCGAACTCTGGCCCCTCCTTCTCCGAGCCGTCTTTCGCCTGTTGGAACTCAACCTCGATGTCCATGCCGCCGCCCGATCCGCCTTGGTCGAGCATGGACGCGAGCATGGCGTTTCCGAACTGGTCTTGAAGCCGAGCGTGTTCGGGTTTGGGGGCTTCCTTTTCGGCCCCCTCTCTCTCGAGCTCCTGTTCCTGCTCGCGTTTGCGGTCTGCTGCGTCACGCTTGTTGCGTTTGGCTACGCCGTCGTCATCGTTGTTGTTCCGGCGCGCCAGCGTCCACCTCTGGTACGGTATACCACCCCGCAATCGGCAGGAGCGGCGTGAGCGTGACCCTAAAAGGCATGACCGAGACTGGACGACGGCAACCCGCACCCGCCGGTGATTGGGTGCAGCTACAGTCAGCGAAGGGTCTCAAGTACACGGCACTCGTGTATAAAGCCCCCTTTGATACTGCACCTTGCCTGACATCGGAGCTGCAGGGCTCACTCCCGTTCATGGAAGAACCGGGTGTGAGCGGAATCGTCCCGCTTGCGGATTATGATAGGGAGACAGGTACTTTCGTCTACAAATCGGGCACGGTTTGGTCGATTGCTGAGGTCGTCCGTGCGTTTGCAGACTTAGACGAGAGCTGCGGGCATCGTGCTGGACTGGAGTTGGCGTATGTCACCTCTCAGATTCTTATCGATGCCTCTGAAAAAGGAAGTCCGCACGGCGTTTGGTCGCATCGGAGCTTGAGTCCGTGGCGCCTGGCTCTTCGTGGCGATGGTCAGGTTCGTGTCTTGGGCTACGGCTTGCCCCAAGTGGAGCTTCTGGAGCATCTCGCGCATGAAGCCTCTCCGATTAAGGAAGATAGCTTCCGCTATGCGCCGCCGGAGCGGATTGAAGGACGCGAAGAAGACATCACTTCGGACTTGTTCGCGCTCACGTTGATTTGCGTGGAACTTATGGTCGGAAAGCCTGTTTACGACGGGCTTCTTGCGGATGTCCGCCAGCAGGCGGCCCGAGCAGAGGGCACGTACCGTCTGTACAGATGGCGAGAGCTGTTGCCAGCGACCATTCGCGACGCCTTGGCTCCGGCCCTCAAGTACGACGACGACGCACGCTACCGTGACCCTGCTGAATACGTGTACGCCATGCACGATTTGTTGGGTTCGCCGGATATTGATGGGCCGTCGCTTATGGAGATTGTGCAGCGGGTCAAGATGGCCGAGCGCAAGGGAAAACCCATCATCTCGGGACGCACAGCAGCGCTCACGCGGGAAGAGTTGGCTGCGATGGCAGCGGAGATCGATGAGCCTGAAGATACCGAGCTTCCGCCACCGTCGATGCCTAGGCCCAATGCGCCGAGCCCAGAAGTGGACCCTGATGCTGAGCAGGCTCGGTGGGAAAGCGTGGCCCGATCTGGCCGACGGTCTCGGTCAACACCTCCAGAAGCGCCCGCCCCAACACCGGTGAAACCAGTGGACAAAGAAGATGAGGCGCGAGTGGATTCCTTGCGCCAACGGCTGCGGCGTTCCCGGTCGGAGGGGCCCCCCTCTCACAGCGCGTCGAGTGCTGCGGAAGAAGACCCACGCGCGGCCTTGCGTCGTCGATTGCGTGAGAGGCCGGGTGCCGCGTCCGAGTCCACATCCCCATCACGTTCCGAGCCGCCACCTCCTGTCATTGTGCCGGAGCAGGACCCCACGCCTTCGGTCGCTCAAGCGCTGTCTACGAGCAGTGGGGGAGCGGCAGCATTGCTCGCGCGATTGCGAAGCTCGTCGGGTCGCCGTCGGGGTGGGGCGCTGCGTCCGTCAACACCTGACTTGCCGAAGACCCTTGAGACTCGGTCTGCTGTAGGAGAGTCCGTTCGCGCGGAGCTGTCGGTCGAGATTCGCGATGGCGGCGTGACTCGCACCGAGACACTGGCTAATGATGAGCTATTGGCGGCGGCTGCCGTTCGGCTAGGCCGACCTGTTGTGGACCTTGATGGACGAGTCCTGAGCGCGCCGCGACTGTCCCAAGAAGGGCGGTGGTGGCGTGGCAACGAGCCCGCCAAGAACCTGGACCCGAGTAAGCCTGTTGACGTGGTCCAAGTCCCGAACCGTAGAGTTCGCCTTGAGGTCCGGACGGACGGCAGCCCTGGGCATCGCTTTATGTCGCCCGTCTCCACGGCCGTACCGGCGGGCCAACTTGTCGCCCATCTCGTAAGCTGGCTTGGGTTACCTACTGGAGAGTGGCAGCTCCGTCTTGGAGATGACACGTTGTTGCCGAATCAACTGCTGGCGGACCTCGAGCCGGCGGACGGCCAGATCCTTTTGCTGAGGCGCTGATGCAAGAACGCTGGGACGTCGTCCTAAACGTGCTCGATGGACCCATGTCTGCCATGGACGCGTTCACCCTTCGTGGCCCCGTGGTGCGTATCGGTGCCAATCCGGGGCCGGGTGGCTTCAAGTTGAACGGCTACCGTGGCCTCGACGCCCGGCATGCTGTCATCACGGCCTATGACAAGGCTACAGCCTCTATTGCTCCGGTGGGAACCGCCCAAGTACGCATGGCGCCGCATCCAAATGTGCGCTGGCAAGACATCGATCCGATGAGCGGGCCCAACTACTTGTCGCAGGGCTGCGCGATTCACCTTGGGCCGATTGGCCGCGGAGCGACGTTCGAGTTCGTTCGCATTCAGAAGCTGGGTGTTTGGCAACAAGGCCAGCTGCTCTCCGCCCATGAGGACGAGGTGGACGATGTCGCGGCTGCCGGTGGCGGCGCCGTTGAGATGGCTGGCGCTCCGGTGCCTGCGAGCTTTCAGGCGCGAAAGGTCACCCGCATCAACGCTAGCTCGGTACCGCTGTGGTTCGGTGGGGGCGCGATGATCATTGCCGTCTCCGCGGTCACCTGCCTCGGAGCTGCGGTCCTCATCAAGGCCATCACGCCCGAGCCCCTCGGACCGGTCATTGAGGGCGAGGATATGTACGAGTTTGCCACGGTCGCCGTCGAAGACTTGGACCCCAACCTCAAGGGGGGATTGCGCTCGGGTTTTCACGACTTCGTGATGAAGCCGAACGCTGACGTTGCTCCCGCTTCTGTGGGCCGCCAGGTGACCGATCCGGACAACTGGGACGAGCGGTTCTACGAGAAGGTGGTCGCCAGCGTTCAGACACACATTCAGGCTCGGTCGGTGTTTCGCCGCTTTGATGAGATTCGAGCGCCGTATGCCACAGTCGTCGACGAGCTCCGAGCCGCAGAACTACCAGAAGTCTTCGCTGCGATTCCGTACCAGGAAAGCCGCTACGAGGCCAATGTACAGTCGCCGGCCTGTGCGAAAGGATTCTGGCAGTTCATGCCCGAGGTTGCTCATCGTCTCAATCGTGAACCGGACATCGAGTTCATTGTCCGAGACTGTCACCTGATGGGCCGCGACGTGACGTGGTCTCCAACGGCAGACGCCCCGCCGCGTGGCTTGTACCAGAATGCGGTCTATATTCGCCGTCCCGAGCACACCTGCCTGATTGATACGAGCAGGGGATGTGACATTGACCATCGCGTAGACCTGACCCGAAGCACACGAGCCGCAATGGCCAGCCTGCGCGAACCCATGGAAGACCCTACGATTCGACAGAGCGGCGCTGCTGTCCAGATCAGCATCTTGTCGCACAACTCGGGCTACGATGACGCGCGATTTGGAAGAGGGAAGCCCACGAATCTTCTGCCGGCGCTTCAGCGGTGGTCAACAGGAAAGGCCGACGAAGAGATTCCAAACTTCTACGGCCACATGATCACCACAGACAGGTGGGTTCATGACGGCGGTCGGGGTGCACGACTCGGGTCACTGTTGATGCCTGAAACGCAGCACTATGCGTATTCCATTGTTGCCCAGCATCTTCTAGCGGTTTGCTACTACGCCCAGAACTATGGCGACGACCCCACATTTGCGGCCTGGCGAAAGTACACCCGCGAAGATGGCTACTGCCGGGAACTGAACATTCCTACACCCCAGGACGTTGGCCGATGACCTGGCGACACTTCTTGCTCATTGCGGTCACCCTGGCCATGCTCATCGTCAACGGTGTGTTGCTTGGATTCGAAGAGGTGAACCTCACGTCGACCGCCGCTGGGCCCGTTGACCTGATTGTCGACCCGCTCATCAACACAACATGGCGGCCGGACCAACGTCTCACAAACTTTCGTGCGTTTGGGCTTCCGGAAGAGATGGTCCAGGATGCCGCGAGGCGTGCTGAAGAAATCGACAACGACAAAGAGCGTCTCACCCAGCTTCTGGAACAAGATGAGGCGTTGCTGTCCACCTACCTTTGCCCGCGTAGCGGTGTGCCCGAGCGGTACATGGCGATGCACTTCCTGGTCACGACTCGGGATGTTGGTGGCGGCATGCTGGAGCGCGACGTGATCTCCTTCAACCGGGTCGTGGAACTTCCGCTTCAGGACTGGGTGGACACCTCACCGGTGCCCGCCATCTACGACCAGCTGGAGCTCACCGAGTCCCGGCGCGCAGATGCCACGGTAATGGGTGTGGGGGCCATTCTGACGGCGCGGGAAGAGGATGTCTTCGCTCGCAATCGTCCGTTCGGCGGTGTGGGCAGGTGGAGTTTCAACAACTTGTTGTCCAATGAGCCTGACCTCGAAGAGAAGATTGTTGAGTACTTCGCCTTGATGCACGTTCTGGTCGAGCTCTCCTCCCAGCCTGAAGTCGGCATCTGCCGTTGACCGCTGAGCCCGTGCGAGAGCCGTGGTACAGTGCGGCGACGGCAACCCGGAGCCAGAACGCATGACTCTCGCCCGACGGCGATTTCGCTTCATTAAAGAAATTGCTGAAGGGGGATTTGGCAAGGTCTACTTGGCCGAGCAAATCACCTCCGACGGTTTCTCGCGAATCGTAGCTATCAAACTCCTTCACGCTAAGTGGAGCAGCCACGACGAAATCGTCATGCGAACGCGTGATGAAGCGCGTCTGCTTGGATTGATTCGCCATCAGAACATCGTGAAGGTCGAAGACCTCACGAGCATCGACGGTAAGTGCGCCATTGTCATGGAGTACTTGGAAGGCGTTGACCTGAAGGGCATGTCCAATCACCTGCGCGAGCAGGACATCGAGTTCCCACGGACCTCGCTGTTTGAGATCATGGCCACCGTCGCCAGTGCATTGGATGCTGCCTACAACGGTCGTCCACTTCAAGGCGGCGAGCCGCTGCGGGTCATCCATCGGGACATCAAGCCCTCGAACATCTTTGTGACCGTTCCTGGTTCCATCAAGGTGCTCGACTTCGGAACGGCACGAGCCAACTTCTCCGAGCGTGAAGCCAAGACCCAAGCACTCGCGTTTGGTTCCCAGGGCTACATGGCCCCGGAGCGAGTTCTGGGCGAAGAAGACACCCCTGCGGCAGACGTCTTCTCGTTGGGCATCACTCTGTATGAGCTGCTGTCGCTTGAGAACTTCGGCCGCATCTCGCCGCGTCCGCAGAAGTTCCAGTCCAAGGTTGAAGAACGCGTTGCTGCCTTGCCTCTGCACGGACCGGACGAATGGCAGGAGCAGGTCCGAGAGGTCTTGCGGTTGATGCTGTCGTTCTTGCCGGCGGAACGTCCTTCTGCACTTGAGCTTGTAGACATCTTCGAGTTGTTGGCGGACAGGGCAGACGACATGCCAGTGCGCCGCTTCTGTCGCACCTTGGTTGCAGATGCGAAGGCAGCAATTCCTGATCTGGACACTGGAGACCCCCTTCCGGGGCGCGTAGTGGACGAAGACGTCAGCTCGGCGTTCGGTATGGGAACGGGTCAGCTAGACCCCGTCACGCCTCCGCCCGCAACACAGCGCAAGCCGCCACCGCCGCCCCCTGCACCTGTGGCTGGAACGCACTCCATTGTTCCCCAGGCAGCCCCCAAGAGTCTTGCCCCCACGTCGAACCGTCCTGTGGGACAGACCACCGACCAAGGCCAGGCGAAGTCCGGCGGGGCGATGAAATTTGCCGTCGCTGGGTTCGGCTTGTTTGCGATTTTGGGTCTGCTATTACTAGTTGTTGTCGGCATTGCGTTGGCTGTTCTCCAGCCGTGGAAATCAGGCGTGCCGGACGTGCCTGAACCGGCACCTGTGGTGGTCCCAGACGTCGCTCCAGTGCCGGTAGCCGCGGTCCCATGTGCTGTCCTTGAGGACGACGCGAGTGCGGTGCATGTACCCGTGCGCCTCACCATCAGCGGCTCGGTCACCGAAGTCACGTTCAGCCAGACAGCTGGCCTTCGTGCCGAGTGGGACGGCCAAGGGACCTGCCAGATGTCCCTGCTCGGAGGACGGATGAGCACGAATGTGACGCCGACGGAAGGCAGTCGAATGCGTCGTAAGACCTTCGAGGTTGACCCGGCTGCGACGTCATGTGAGTTCGACTTCAACGTCGAGGCGGAAGAATGGATGGGTTCGTGTGCCACCGGTGAGTAGTGCTCTGGAAGCCCAGGAAGCAGCGGCAAGAACCTTCGAACAGCAGCGGGAGTGGGCCAAAGCAGCCGGTGCTTGGGCATCCATTGCCGAGGCGCTGGGGCGTGGTGGAGACCCCGACCGGGCCGCACGTGCTTGGGATGCTGCAGGTGAGGCGTTTCGTCGCGACGACCGTCCGGCATTGGCAGACAAGGCGCTCAAGACGGCCCTGCTACTCACTGAAAATGTAGCGCTGGCCACGGTTGTACGCGTTAAACGCTCGGGATGCCTAGCGGCGCAGGGGCAGCTGGCTGAGGCACGACAGGTGCTGATGCAGGCTATGCTCGGGCCTGCCCATGCCCAGACAGTGGTCGCTGATGGACAGGTCGACCTTGCATTGGCCACCGGAGACGTTGCAGGTGCTCAACGGTGGGCATCACGCATCACCGGCGATGACCCACTGGTTGTGGCGACGCGGTCCTTTCGTCATGCGCAGTGTGCTCGCTTGATGGGGGACATGGACACCGCCAAGACCCTGCTTGATGAGGCGGCCGCCGAGCTGCCTGGATTGTCGGGACAGGCCGCAGTCGCTGGCGAGCGTGCCGAGGTTCATGAGCTCATGGGCGACGCCGCCGCTGCAATGACCGCACGTCACAAAGCCGTGTCGCTTCACGAGCAAGAACGTCGGAATGGCCCCAAGTGGGCTGCTCTTGCGGCACTCTTGCGCATGGCCGCCATGATGCAGGTGTCGCTTGCGCGGGTTCCGGTCCTAGGGGCCGAAGGTGACGCGGTTGTGGCTGTCCGACGCATGCGAAGCTTGGCTCGGGACCATAATCTCGTTCTGACCGGCATCGATCTGGACATGGCCCTGGCGCTGGCAGAGCGGGACAGTGCCGCCCATCTCGCGGCTATCGATGCCGCGACCGCGTGTGGCGCAACGTACCGCGCTGGGCGAGCCCGCGTGTTGGGGGTTCAGTCGGGGCTTGTCGGCCAAGACCAACTCGCAATCGCAGAGAAAGAGCTCGCTGGAGTGCCCGTCTGGGTGCACCAAGCCAAGGCCTGGGGTGGAGACGACACCAGCGTGCAGTGGCTGACCGAACGAGGGCTCAACGCACCAGAGTGAGGGGTCTGGCGCGTAGCTAGAGTCTGCTGCGCTGCCTCTCCAGGTGGAACCGGGCTGTACGTCTGCCAGGGTCTAGTCGGCGAGCAGCTCAAGCGCGCGGACAACAGCGGGGGGAAGTTCTCCTCCGTCGCCAGTGTAGGCGCTGTCGATTTCAAGGTCTGAATCCAACACGACAAAAAACGGTATGCTGCCTGCATACAGACCTGAGTTGAAGAGGCCGGTGACAAGGCTGTCTTCAGAATCGGCAACGACAGGGAATTCGATGTCGAAGTCCGTTGCCCACTCCATCAGGTCACCGGTGCTTGGGGCCTGCTCACTGGTATTCTGCAGGAGCAGATGGACGAAGAGAAGACCGTCTTCGCGATGCTCCTCCCACACTCCTTGATTTGGGGGCGCAGCGGTCCGGCAGGGCGAACACCACCCTGCGTTTACGGCAAGAACGATGACGTGGCCGTGAAGTTGGTGCAGCTCAAGCGCATTGCCGAATTGGTCGGACAGCTGAACATTGGGCATAATGTCGCCTGTGCCCCATCCTGTGTCGGTGATGCCTTCAGCGTCTACTGAGAAGTCGGGAAACTGTCCGGATGCGTAGTCCCAACTAAAGCGGTTTGTGGGATCCGTTCCGGTGTCCACTTCCTCGCCGTCCGTGAAGCCGTCGCCATCTGTGTCCGCGTTGTCTGGGTCGGTACCGAGGGCCAACTCGTCAGCGTCCGTGATGCCGTCAGAGTCACTATCCGTGGGTGTTTCGACATCGGTATCGGGGGCCGTGTCCGCAGCATCCGGGGTGCCGCACTGTGGTTCGCAGGCGCCGAGAAGCACTAGGGAAAGCAGGCAAATGGTCTTCATGGGGATTTCCTGTCCTTTGTGGTGATTGTAGGCATGTTTACCATGAGTGGGGACGTGTTGACATGCTTTGGCCGGCGCTCTTGTCCGCAACAACTGTCGTCTCCTCTCGGCCGCGAGCCTCGCCGGTACAACCCCAGTGAAATACGCGACTCGCCAGAACCGAGGTCCGCTATGTCCACCCCTACGCTAAACATCACGCTCGAAGATGAGGGCCGAATAGCGGTCCTCCGGTTGGAGCACGGCAAGGCCAATGAGATGGGCTCGGCACAGCTCATTGAGCTGGAGGCACTGGTCGAGAGCCTCTCCCGGCCAGACGGTCCACGGGCGCTGATTACGTACAGCACCAAGACCTCCTCCCGTGGCACGCCGATTTTTGTTGCCGGTGCGAACGTCACCGAGCGGACTGGATGGGATGACGACCGCGTGCGTACCCATGTTCGCTGGCAGCGCTCGGTCCTGGCATCGCTTCGACGAGCACCAGTGTTTCATGTCGCCGTAGTCAGTGGCGTTGCTCTGGGGTGGGGGACGGAGTTCCTCCTCACGGCAGACTGGCGGATTGCGACGGACAGATCGGTCTTTGGATTGCCCGAGACAACGCTGGGCATTGTGCCTGGCGCGGGTGGAACCAGTGAGCTGTGGACTGAGATTGGTCTGGGACACGCACTTCGCCTGGGGATGACCGGCGAACGGATTGGACCGGGTGAAGCGGCGCGGATTGGACTTGTACACGAGTCACTGCCCGACCTAGACGACGGTCTGGCGCGTGCGCGAATCTTGGCCAAGAAAGCCATCATGGCGTCTCCGACCGCGGTCGCTGCGTTCAAGCAGGCGGTCCTCAGCTGTGTGGGTCAAGATGCGGCAGCCCGCCAAGAAATCGAAGCACGGGCATATGCACACAGTGTGGTCATGGGACAGGCGGCTATCGGTCGCGCGTCCTTTGCTCAGATTCGGGCCGGCGAGCCCGTAGAATGGGGACCTCGGGTCCTACGCACAGACGGAGAAACGTCATGAAGACTCGCGAACAAATGTGGGACAGCCTGGGCGGCCAGGTGGACTTGTTGGTTGTCGGCGGCGGGGTCACCGGCTGCGGCATCGCGCGCGACGCTGCACGACGCGGACTGTCCGTTGCACTCGTAGAGATGGAAGACTTGGCGTACGGCACCAGCTCACGGAGCAGCAAGCTCGTCCATGGCGGGCTGCGCTACCTCGAACAGTACGAGTTCAGCTTGGTCTTTGAGGCGGTCAGTGAGCGGCGAATCTTGCTCGACATTGCGCCGCACTTGGTCAACCCGCTCGGATTTCTGTTCCCCGTGTACAAGGGCAGTCGGCACAACCTCTTTGTCATCAACACCGGCATGTGGCTGTACGACGGCTTGTCGCTCTTCCGCTCGCCGCGCATTCACCAGAAGCTGGGTGCCAAGCAGGTTGCCGAGAAGGAGCCCACTCTCCTACAAAAGGGACTCAAGGGTGCTCCATTGTATTGGGACTGCTCAACGGACGACGCTCGCTTGACCTTGGAGACGGCTCTGGATGCCGCCAAGGCCGGTGCGGTCATTGCGACGCGAGCCAAGGTGAACAGCTTCCTGAAAGACGATGACGGCCGTATTGGCGGTGTTGTGGTCGAGAACACGCTGACTGGTGAGCTCAAAGAGGTGCGTGCACACTCTGTTGTCAACGCGACTGGCCCGTGGACAGACAAGACAATCGCCATGAGTAAGCCGCTCGGTGGCGGACGGTTGCTGCGCCCAACGAAGGGTGTACACATTGTGGTCAAGCACTCGGTCCTGCCAGTTGAAAACGCCGTTGTGCTCTTTCATCCAGAAGATGAGCGCGTGCTCTTTGCTCTGCCGTGGGGAGACCACACCTACATCGGTACCACCGATACCGACTACGACGGCGACCCCGCAGATGTTGCCGCGACCTCCGAAGACGTCGACTACCTGATCGATGCCTCCCTGCACTACTTCCCGGACAACGCCATTGAACGGTCGGATGTTGTCAGCACATGGGCCGGTCTGCGTCCGCTGATGAAGCCCGTCAATGAAGGGGGCATTCCAGGAGATGTCGACGAGTCGGCCGTGTCCCGCGAGCACCAGATTGTTGTGGGCCAAGATGGCCTCATCACCATTGCCGGCGGAAAGCTCACCACCTACCGTCGCATGGCTGCCGAAGTCGTGGACACTGCAGTGAAGCTTCTTCGTCTCCAGAACCGCCTTCCTGACGGCCTGTCTGCCAGTGATACCGACCGTGAGCCGCTTCCTGGTGCGATTGGCTGGCCGGCAGATGACGACCATGACGCGGTGGCAGAGGTCATTCGCAAGGCGTCAAAGAACCGCTTGGACAGCGCCACAAGTCGACATCTAGGCGACACCTACGGCATGCGTGGCGTGGACCTGGCCAAGCGCGTGGCCGCTGACGAGACTTTAGCCACAAAGCTCATTGCAGAGCTTCCGGACATACTCGTGCAGGTGGATTGGGCCGTCGAAGAAGAACTGGCGGCCACCGTGACCGACGTTCTGCACCGCCGAACTCAGATCATCTACCGCGCCCCGGATCAGGGTCTCGAGTGCGCAGAGGCCGTTGCCAAGCGCATGGCGGGTCTGCTCGGCTGGGATGATGAGCGGACGCTCAAGGAAGTCGCCGACTACGCGGATGACGTCGGGCTGTCCCGTCAGTGGCAGAACGCCGGCGAGTAGAACGGCGCTGCCCCTGGGCTGGGCCTGTGTTCGCGGCGTCTGACGCGCGTGCGTTGCGCCTATCGGTCTGTGCAGCTGCTTCAATTTGGCGCGTTTCGCGTCCACCTCCTTTGGTACAGTGTGTACTTAGGGAGGCTGGAATGAGAACTGCGGCACTGGGTCTATTGGGGTTGATGGTGTGTGGCACCGCGTGGGCATCGCCGGTGTCTGTCACCCACCAGGGACGGCTGTTGGATGCGAGTGGTGGACCTGTCAACGGACAAGCCGAGGTTCTGTTTGAGCTCGCCAACTCCCAAGGTGGCGGCGCTACGTTCTCGCTGACAAGAACCGTGGACGTTGCGGACGGCTACTACAGCCTGGTGGTCAGCCATGACACGAATGACGAAGCGCTCGATAGCACCGTCTTTGAGGCCGCCGAGTGGATCCGGGTGACCACAGCCGGTGTGTCCAGTGAACAGCTCATCACGCATGTCCCGCGGGCGGCTGTGGCCTCTGCGGTTGTCGGCGATGTGAGGCTGACGGGTGACAATGTTCTGGTACTTGGGCAGAGCAGCAGCGATGGCTGCACCGAGGACGGGGGGCTTGTGTACGACCCCGATCTGGACCAGGTCAAGGTCTGTGTAGGGGGCGACTGGCGTTCCATCGGCACCGGAACTCAAGAGAGCGACAAGTACCGCTTCACCAGCTGCGGTCAGACCGGTCGCGCTGGCCCGTCTCAGAGTGCATGCAACTCGGCGTACGCAAGCACCACGCTCGCTGGAGATGTCATCGTCAGCGCTGGAGTCCAGGCCTGGACAGTTCCAGTCACGGGGACCTACCGAATCACTGCACGGGGGGCTGAAGGAGCCGTGGGAACCTACGCCGGCGGCACACACGCAGTGGGGCTCGGTGGCCTCGGCGCGGAAGTCACGGGGGAGTTCATGCTGACCTCGGGAACGGTCATCAAAGTGTTGGTCGGCCAGATGGGCGTCGCACCCGCGCACAATGCCTACGGCCATCAGCCCGGCGGTGGCGGCGGCGGGACCTTCGTTGTGAGTTCCACGAACAGCCCCATGGTTGTCGGCGGTGGCGGTGGCGGTGGAAATGACCCCAGCTACGGCTTCGCCCAGGGTGGACATGGGCGCCTAGAGACGTCCGGTGAGTCCGTCGTGCACAACACGTCCTACCAGAGCACCGGTGGCTCGAACGGTAGCGGCGGTGTTGTTGGAGGCAGCAACAACTACGTCGGCACTGGCGCAGGCTTCAGTGGCAACGGCACCGCCCGCGGGAGTGTGGGCGCTGTTGCCCAATCGTTCCTTTCCGGCGGGGTCGGTGGCTTCGCGACCAACCACGCAATCACCGCGCACGGTGGATTCGGGGGAGGTGGCGGTGCTGAGCTGTGTGCTGGTGGCGGCGGCGGCTATTCCGGTGGCGGCGCGTGCTGTGGCTGGAGCTCGTACAGCCGAAGCGGCGGCGGCGGCTCGTTCAATGCGGGTGTGAACCAAGCGAGTGAGTTTGGTGAAAACCACGGGCCCGGCTCGGTCGAGATTACCTACCTTCAATAGGGTGGGCGACCCTCCCGTATTTGACGCGGGCTACCGAACCTTCACACCGACCATCAGCTGCCTTGGCGCTGTGGGTCGGCTCCCAAACGGGCGCAAGGACACGGTGGTTGTGGCACCCAGTACGTTCGTCATTGTGGTGTACAGCGTGATGTGGTCGTCCACATCCATGTGACCTGCAGCATCTAGGGTGAAGAGTGCTGGGACCTCTGCGGGGGTCTGCTGTCCGGCTGCGTCGCGCATTCCCGAGCGGGCGGTCGCGCCAATGTCTGCGCCGAGTCGCTCACTGTTCAGTCCCACGCGTAGGTGCGCTTGGTGGGTGGGGACGTACGGCAGCTGGTCACCGGCTTGCAGGCTGCCGAACTGTGGAAAAGCGCTGACGAAGTCGGACTGGAAGGACGTCGCGGTGAGTGTGTAGCTGGCTTGAACGGGCATCGACAGACCTGGCGTGAGTGGCACAACGTCGCCAAGTGAAGATTCCACACCGCCAATGCGCACCTGACCGCCGTTGAACTGCAGGCCAACGTCGTCGTCTCCACATCCGGCTGCGAAGGTGCAGGCGCCCACTAGGTTTGTGTAGTCGCTACCGAAGAGCACCAGCTCGCCGCCGCGGTCTCCACTCGCCCATCGTGCGCCAACCTCGCCGTTCCAGCTGCTCTCAGGGCGTACGTCTTTGGACTGCCCCGGACCGACTGGAGAGAAGCCGCGGTGGGCGCCAGCGAACACGTCGATAGTGGGTGTGGCTTCGACCCGAACGCCTACTCCCGGCAGCACGCTGAGCCGGTGGGTCAGGTCTTCTCCACTTGCCGGATCTCGCCGGTCATTCAGCTGGGTGAAGACGCTCTCGACCCGAATGCTTGGGCTGATGTGCCAGGCTTCGATCTTCATGTCGGTCAGTGCGTGGGCTGCTAGGCCAATGGCGCTGGCTCGACTGTCCGTGTTGGTGAGGCGCGGGTCGTCTGTGCGAACGGGCGTGCCGTCGGTCATCCGATGGGGGTCTTCGGTGTGCAGGCGGTCTACAATGTCCCCATGTACTCGCAGGCCGAGCTCAGTCCTGAGCGCGCCTGGCTGACCAAGGAACGGGCTGCGGATGCGAAGACGGCTCTGTACGCCCATGCTGTGGTACTGACGGTCGTTGGTGCCAATGAGCAGCGCGTCACCCGGGAGAACCGAGTCGGCCTCTCCACGCAAGATGGCCAGGTAGACGGCGTCTCGCCCCGTGCCTGCTCCGGCCAGCAGGCCGTGTAGATCTGGACCGTCCGCAAAGCGGTTCAGCTTGAACCACGACCGGTCCAGGTAGTGATGGTAGGCGGTTGTGTGGACGTCGACGTTGGCAGACGAGCGCACGGTGTAGGACAGCTCTGCTTGGGTACGGAACCACTGCATGTGGTCGAGCTCGGAGGCGGCGTAGCGAGCGTACGGGGTGATGTCGGCGTCGGCGCCGAGAAGGCCCAGGTAGGTCTCGGTGCTGTCTTCGCGTGACAGTCCCAGCTTGAGGCCCAGTGTGTGGCGGGTGTCGCCAGCGTCCCAGGAGTGTTGTCCCTTCAGCATGAACTCGGAGCGGTCGAACCCTGTGGGGCCACCACTCTCGAGCTGCTTGAATCCATCTGTCGCCAAGTGGACGGCTTCTAGGAGCACGCCGCTGTCGTCGTTCCCGATACCTGCCCAGGCGTGTAGCTTGACGGTGTTGCGCATTCCTGCGGCCAGGTCCAAGCCTCCGGTGAGAGATGTTGGCACCGCGCGCGTGCGCATGTTGAGGGCACCGCCGACGGTCTGTGGGCCGTACTGTGTGGCTGCGGCCCCCTTGAAGACTTCGAGCCCGACGAGGCGGGTGCTCATTGGAAAGTAGTAGGCGGCTGGGGCGGCGTACGGAGCTGGGGCCAGTGGGACGCCATCTTCGAGCAACATGACCTTCGCACTGCGCTCGCTCGACGCGCCGCGGATGCCAATGTTCGGGCGAAGGCCAAAGCCATCCTCGCCGCGGGTGTACACGCCGGGGGCCTCTGCGAGGTGGGCGTGGATGTCGTCGTACTCGAAGCGCTCGAGGTCTTCTTCGCTCAAGACCGTGGCGCTGCCCGCAACAGCCGGAACGCCGTCTTCGTCTCGGACCACAATCTCGTAGGGGTCTTGTGCGTGTGCGTCCACAATACCCAGAGCCGTGAGCGCTGCGGCTGCGGCGGCTGCACGCTTTCCGATGAGCACGCGACCGGCAGCGAGGAGGGGATGCATGTACGCCGACAGCAGGCCTGTTCCGTGGTTGCGAGCGGCTCCAAGTCCGTAGACCGTCGGTGCTGTCTCTGGAGAGGCCTTCCATGTGCCTGCAAGCCGGTCCCACAGGCTCAACCAAACACCAAAGTTGACGTCGTAGTGAGCGGGGTCGTCCGCGTGGTGAAGCTGATGCTGAGCCGGGCTGATGAACACCCGCTCCCAGCGACCAAAACGCATGTAGATGTGACTGTGGCGGAGGTTGCCCCAGATGCCGTTGAGCACGACTCCCACAGTGGAGATGGCCACAATGGACTCGGTCATCGCATGGCTGCGGAACAACCAGTGAAACGCTCCTGCGACAAGGCCCGTGACCACCGCGTTGCGCAGCCCAATGAGCGCACTCTCGATGAAGTGGGTGCGGTGAATGGTGAGGGGATTGAGGACCTCGGCGGAGTGGTGTACTTGGTGCAGTTCCCACAGAGCGGGGATGCGGTGCATGAGTCGGTGAAACACGTACCGGGACAGGTCCCACACCACGAAGAAGGACAGCAGATGTGCCACAACGAGAATGGGGGACGGGACTGCGGGGAGGTTGGGAGCCCCAAACCAGCTGTCGAGCGAACGAACCAGGGTGCGGGCCAGCATCATGGCGCCGACGAGCGTAGGGATGACGCCGAGCAGCTTGAGGGCCGTGTTTCCGAGCATCAGCTGGACATCTAGACGAAACGACGGGTGCTTCAGCGTGCGCAACAGACCCGCTACAGATGCGCGTCCACTCCAGATAAGTGCGACGAGTCCGCTGATGACCAAAGCCACCCAGTAAGTACGGCTATTGGCTGCCGTGAACGGACTCAGCAGCACCCAGGGGTCCATCAGTCGTTGTCCCCACCGACCACTGCGGGAATCTGTAGCGACAGCATGCCGGTGACGTCTATACGCAGCAGGTCGTCAATGGCGTTCAGCTCGTCGTACAGCTCGACCACGGCCTGGCGGTTGTCCACGATCTCCGTAGAGAGGCTGCCGTCGAGCGCTTCGGCCATGGCGATTGCTGTGGTTGTCCGCTGCACGACTTCTGTCGCCACGTCGCCAGAGCCCACATCGGTGAGCAGGTCATCGATGCCAACGCCGTCGCCACCGGTGAACAGCGCGCGGAATCCTTCGAGGTTTGCTGCAATCCAAGCGCTGGAGTTGCTGTCTGGCAAGCCCTCCGCGGCGTCTGCGCAGTCGAACGTGTCGCAGTCGATCAGGCCGAGAGGGTGACCCAGCTTGGCGTCTTTGATCTCGGTCTCGAACACGAACAGGCCGTCGATGATGGCTTGTAGGCTGGCTGGCCGTGCGGCTTGCCAAGTGCTGCGGAAGACCGATTCCTGTGACCGTAAGTCTTCCACAATGGCGGTGGCGTACGCGGCTCGCTCACTGTCGAGGTCTACAAGGGTGTCCCAGGTGTTGTCGCTGTTGGGTGGAACTTGGCTTGGGCACACGTTGTCGACGCCGCTGTATAGCAGGTGTTCCAGTGCATCGAGGCCACGCGCATTGACCAGCAAGTCCGCGACGCCGTCGGTGTATTCCTTGCTCGTAGTGATCTGGTCCACACGGCAGCCGTTGACCACCGGCCAGCTGTAGGTCTCATCTCGCAGCGCGACGGGATCGGTGCCGTCATCCAAGGCCACGCGCATCACGTCAACCACTTGCCAGCGATCCATGGCTTGCGCGAATGCAGCGCGAGCACCGGCAATCTCACCGGTGTCACTCCAGCGCTCGACCTCTGTCTGGAGCGCGTCTAGCGAGGACAGGTAGTCGTCCAGGGCAGGGAGGACGACGTTCGGACCCACAGCATCGAGGACCGGACCATTGTCTACGACAGCGTCAACGGGCTCAACACAGGCGGTTGGCCAGACGACCAATGCCGCGCCAAGAGCACCGAGCAACCACCACCCTGACCGGTCGGAACCGGCAGAAGACAAGCGTGAGACGTGAGATTCTGTAGACATTCCGACTCCCTCGCGGAGTGTCTAACTGAAAATGACTTTCATTTGCAACAGAAACCTTGCCTCCCGTTGTTGCGGGCAAGGTTCTGGCCTAGTCCCGAACTTTTCGGCGTATTTCGGCGTCAATCCCGAACAGCGGAAGAATGGGCAGGCCGTAGCCGTACACTACAAGTGTCTCATCGATCCCATTGATCGCCGGTTCTGGGATGCGGCGGTTGTACACATTTTGTACGTCCACAAACGCATTGAGTCGCCAGGAATTGAATGTGAACTTCCGCGAGATACGTAGGTCCAACGCATGGTACGCGGGCAGCCGACCTCCCTTGCTCGCAAAGGTCTCTTCGTCTGCTCCGCCCAGAATGTCGTAGGCGATGATGCTGTTGCCGGGGATCGGAACACCGGAGGAATAGCGCCAGCGCCCGCCGAATCGCCACTGCTTGGGAAGGTCAGCGCTGAACAGCGCGACCAGGCGGTGTGGCTGTTCAAAGCGAATGCTTCGGTAGGCATCACCGGGCTCGGCTTGAGCTTCGGACAGCGTGTACTGGTAGATGAGCTCGCCGCGGAGAATGCCGGTCTGTGCCCACACCTGCGCCTCAACACCTGCTGCGCGCATGGCGTAGCCCTGAAGGGTGCCGTCCGTCTCAAAGCCTACAACGTCCTTGAGTGTGCGTGCCCAAAGCTGGACCTCGCTTCCCCACTGGCTGTGCTGGGTGTTGGCGCCAATGGACACACCGGTTGCGCGCTCAAGGCCCAGAAAGGGACCGTCTGGAAAGCCGAGGAGGAAGGTGGCGGGTGGTTCTTGGTGACTTCTCCAGGCAGCGCCGGTCAGTGCGGAGGTGTCGGAGATGCGCAGGCGCCCGTCAATGCGGGGAGACAAGCCGGCTCGTGCCAGCTGTCCTGGGACGAACAAGGTATCGAGCCGAACACCACCGCGAATGCGCACGTCTTGTGTGCCGCCGGTGACCTCGGCGTACGGGTCAACATAGGCGGAGGTGTTGCTGCGACCTACCGCTTCCAGTGGGTCGTCGGTCGTGTTTCGGGTGATCTGCCACTCGCGATACACAGCCTCGGTACCCACGAGCCAGTTGACGTCGCCTACGTCGCCCGAGACTTCGAGTCGTCCGCCAGGGGAGACCTCATCCACAATCTCGGTGCGAAAGCCGGCCAGGTCGGTGCGGTTGACGCTAAGCCAGGGGCGCGCGGCAATGTGCACGTCGCCTATGTCGCCTTCGATGCGGCCTTGAACCACGATGGCACGTTGTCCTGCCTCATCGAGCTCACCGGCTTCTTCGGCTGGAATGCTGGCTTCGTCCCACATACCGGTGACAATCAGACCGGCGTTGGGGGTGTCGATGCGGGCTTGGGCGTCTGCAAAGCGAGGTGCAATCTGTGCACCGTCTTCTCCGACAGCGAGGGAGAGCACGGTGTCTAGGTATGAGCGACGCCCGGAGAGGCTGATGCCGCCGTTGTCTCCGAGTGGTGCTTCTGCATACAGGTGTGAGAAGGCGAGGTTTACACCACCCACTACGCGCAGGTCACCCGTCAGTCGACGACTGGTCATCTCGGCAGCACCGGACAGGCCGCGTGACAGACGCACGGGTGTACTACCTGGGTACAGGTCAATGCGTCCGACGGTCTCGGGGTGCACAATCGAGGTCAGACCGCCCAGGTGGTAGAGCGCCGGAATCGGAACGCCGTCCAAGAAGACAGGAGTGTCCTCGGGAAAGCCACCTCGGAGCATCAACCAGCCGGCATCTAGCGGGGTTCGAGACAGTCCAGGCAGGTTCTGCAAGGCGCGAACGGGGTCTCCGAGGCCACCGGGTGCGTTCTGGATGTCCTCATACGACAGCCGGCGGACGGTAGTGACGGGCTGGCTGCGCGAGTAGGCGCCGACCACTTCGTTGCCCCAGGACTCGCGAATCACCCACAGCTCAACGTCAGTCCGCTGTCCGGCGGTGATGTCGAGGGTCACAGGGTCCATACGGAAGGACGGCTCGTTCAAGCGTACGGTGACATCGCCAATGGGGACACCGCGAAGGCCGAAGCGTCCCTCCGCATCTGTCATGACGCGCTCGTCGCCTACGGAGAGCAGAATTCCCGTGGCGGCTTGTCGTTCACCTGCCACTCGAACGAAGCCGGTGAGGTTGACGGGGGGCTGCTGAAACGTCCATGAATAAGGGACCACAACGTCAATGGGGACTCCATCTTCAGTGGCGGGAGAGAAGGACATCTCCCGGACGCTGTCTACGAAGAGCGAGCGAAAAGGCTCGTCTCCGGACAAGGCACGCACGTCGGTCAGAATGCCCTTGGAGTTGATGCTGAGCTCCAGCTCAACCGTGTGTGCACCATTGTCTTGTGGCTCCCCGGGCCACACCATGACGGGTGTCTCGGCTGGCGCCGGTGGAACGATGACCGGCTCTTGCGCCAGCGCATAGGCCAGCAGCCAAGCGATCACTGCTCGGCTGCAAGCGGCTCGTAGGCGCCGAGCACGTAGTCACGAACCATGCGGTGGCTGTTGAACAGCGGCCCGCAGGTCTGAACGGCGTGGCGTGCGGCTTGGGCCCAGGCATCGGAGTTGGTCTTGCCGCCTTGAGTCCACAGTGGAAGCACGTAGTTTTCGAGCTGGTCGTACAAGGATTCGGCATCGGCGGCGTCATGTTCGGCCACGCTGTCGTAGGTGCGAACCTCGCCAATCTCAAAGCCATTCTTGCCGTCGAAGCCTTCGGGCCACCAGCCGTCCAGCACGGACAAGTTGAGCCCGCCGTTGAGCGCTGACTTCTGGCCGCTAGTTCCGGAGGCCTCTTTGGGGCGACGTGGGTTGTTGAGCCACACATCCGCGCCCGAGGTCAGCAGGCGTCCGGTGAACAGGTCGTAGTCTTCAATAAATGCGACGCGGTCGCGGAAGCGGCGGTCGTCAGACCACTTCAGCACTTCTTTCACAATCGCCTTTCCGGGAACATCACGGGGATGTGCCTTTCCGGCGAACACGATCTGGAAGGGGACCTTGTCCATGAGGGCCAGCAGTCGTTCTGGCTGGCTGAAGAGCAAGGCACCGCGCTTGTAGGGGGCGAAGCGCCGTGCGAACCCGATAGTCAGGACGTCGTTGCTGAAGCCTTTGTGGGTGCGGCGATTGATCTCAGCGACCAATCGAGTGCGCAAGGTGGTGCGCCATGCGCGAATGTCGGAGTCCGAGACGTTGTCTAGGCCGGCCCATGCATCTGCGTCCCACGGACGTGTGCGCCACTCGGGGCAGTTCGTGTCGAACAGCTCGCGGGACGGTGTTGGGGCGAAGAACACAGGGTGAACGCCGTTCGTGATGTGGCCAATTGGCACATCTTCGACCTTGCGGCCGGGGTGCATGTCGTGCCACATCTCGCGAGAGACCACGCCATGCAGTGCGCTCACTCCGTTGGCTTTGGCGCTGGTTCGCAGGGCAAGAACGGTCATGGTGAGTGGCTCGTCTAGGTGACCCGGGTGTACGCGACCCAGGTCCATGAACGCGCCTTCGGGCAGCGACTGTTCGTTGCGCCACTTGCCGAGAACACCGTTGACACGGTCCCATCCGAAGCGGTCGTGACCGGCCGGTACGGGGGTGTGGGTGGTAAAGACGCAGCGCTGGCGCACTTGCTGGTGGGCATCTTGCTGAGACAAGCCAGTCTGGCGGGCTTCCTTCATTAGGGCCAGTGGAACGAATGCGCAGTGACCCTCGTTGAGGTGGTAGACGCCGGGGTCGAGGTCCAACGCGCGTAGAGCCGACACGCCGCCAATGCCGAGCAGAACCTCTTGACCAATGCGCTGGTCCAGACCGCCGCCGTACAAGCGGTAGGTCAGCTCGCGAATCTCGTCTGGGTTGCCGTCGTGATCGGCGTCCAGGAGGAGCAGGTAGGTTCGACCTACAGCAAGGCGCCAGATCTTGGCGGTGTAGGTGCAGTCGCCGTGAGGAAACTCAGCCAAGAGGTGCTTTCCGTCGGCATCGACACACGGCTCGAACGGCAGACGGTCCCAGCGGGCTTTGGGGTAGACATCGACCTGTTCGCCTTGGTCGATGAACTGGCGAAAGTAGCCTTCGCGGTACATCAGGCCAATGCCAATGAGCGGGACTCCGAGGTCTGACGCGCTGCGAACATGGTCGCCGGCGAGCACACCGAGGCCGCCCGAGTAGATGCGCACCGACTCGTGCAGGCCAAACTCCATGGAGAAGTACGCCACGCTCTTGGCGCGGACATGCGGAGCGGCGTCATCACACCAGGTGCTCGCAGTCATGTAGGCGTCGAAGCGTTGGACGACGTCTGCGAGCGCTGCGGTGAACGTGCTGTCTGCGGCCAGCTCTGCCCAGCGGTGTTGTTCGACGTCTTGCAGCATGGCGCAGGGGTTGCGATTGCAGCGCGCCCACCGATACGGGTCAATGCTCTCGAACAACTCTGTGGCAGCTGAATCCCAGCTCCACCAAAGGTTCTTTGCTAGGCGTTCAAGGGGACAAAGCGGAGCAGGGAGCATGTGGACCTCGGGAATGAAACCGTACAACCGAGGGGCGGGACTACCCGGTCATCTGGTCTGCTGCACCTGTCACGGTTGCGCGCGGGCCGTGTGTGGGTGAAAGCCCGTCGCTGACGCGGAGAGTTCTTGTACCTGGTCACGCTGCTTATCGGCCTCATGATGCTCGTTGCGGGCGCAGAGCTGGTTGTGCGTGGCGGCGGGCAGATTGCGCTAGCTATGCGCATTCCGGCGCTGATCGTGGGCCTCACCATCGTGGCTTTCGGCACCAGTGCACCGGAGCTGGGCGTCAGTCTGACCGCGGCATTCACCGCGTCGACGGACATGGCCATTGCCAACGTCATCGGCTCGAACATTGCGAATATCGCCTTGGTTCTTGGGTTGGCGGCATTGGTCCGCCCTATGGCAGTCGACAGCCGGCTGGTTCGCCGTGAAGTTCCGGCTCTCATCTTGCTGCAGCTGATGATTCCGGCCTTCGCTTGGAACGGCACGATTGAGCGGTACGAAGGCTTCTTGCTGCTCGTCGTTGGCGTCATCTACAACCTGTTGTTGTTGTCTGAAGCGAGAAGACGTCGGCAGCGTGTGTTGGACGAAGACGACGAGATCATCCCCGAAGATGGGCGGTTCGCCTACTACATTGGCTTGCTTGTCGGTGGCATCGTCATCATTGTCATTGGCTCGATGCTGTTCGTAGACGGCGCCAAGGAAATCGCCCTGCGGCTTGGATTGTCCCAGCGCTACGTGGGCTTGACCGTTGTGGCCCTTGGAACGTCGGCTCCAGAGGTCGCGACATCCGTCATGTCCGCCTACCGAAATCAGGGCGACTTGGCCGTGGGCAATGCGCTTGGATCGAACATCCTCAACATCACCATGGTCCTGGCCCTGACCGCGATGGTCCAGCCGATCGTGATGAGCTCGGCCGACGTGAACATCGACTTTGCCGTGGCCTTGGGCGTCACCCTCCTGCTGATTCCGATGGTGCTGCGCGACAGACTGCTCGGACGCATCGAGGGCGCTCTGCTCACCATTGGCTACTTGGTGTACGTGTTTTCCACACCGACCTAAGAGGTCTCTATGCCCGGCTTTCCGTCTGCCGCTCCCACCGCTGAGGCCGTGACTGGCTCGGTCTTCAGTGCGCTCGCTCACAAGATCGCGTCGTACACTGGCGAACGCTACCCACTGCATGTGGGGGACACCTGGATGGCCCCGCCAGTGGATGCCCAGACGCTTGAGCTGCCGCCACAAGTGCATCGCTACTCGCCACCACAGGGCATTCTTCCGCTCCGGCAGGCGCTCGCGGATGACATCGGACAGCGCCACGGACTGGCCGTTGACCCCGCCCAGCTGTCGGTCACCGCCGGTGCGACAGAGGGATTGGCCATTGCTGCTGGAGCGATGTTCTCACCGGGGGACGAGGTGCTGGTCTTGGCACCCCATTGGCCGCTCATCCACGGCATTCTGACCTGGAATCGGGCCATTCCAGTCCGCGTGGACATTCTCGGACTGTCAGACGACGACGTCATTGCCGCAATCGCTGAGCACACCACAGCGCGCACGGCAGCCATCTACGTCAACACCCCGAGCAACCCGACGGGACGGGTTCTGCCAGAGTCCGTGCTCGCTGCCATTGTGGAGCACGCCGAACGTCACGCTCTTTGGCTACTCGCGGATGAAGTGTACGAGCACCACCAGTTCGTGGGCACCCATGTTCCGCTGCGCCGATTGGCCCCTGAGCGCACGGTGAGCGTTCATTCGTGTTCCAAGGCGTTGGGTCTCGCTGGCTACCGAGTGGGGGCCTTGGTGGTGCCGGAGCCACTGGTGTCCGCGGTGTTCAAGGTCCGCGCACACGCCAGCTACAACACCTGCACTCTGTCGCAGTCTGTGGCCCTTGCTGCGCTTCAGGGGCCCGCAGCGGCCTGGATTGCAGAGAGTCGGCAGGCATACGCCCAGGCGGGACGTGAAGCCGCCCAAGCGTTGTCCGTGCCCGAGGTGCCGGGCGGAACCTTTCTGTTTGTCGACGTAGCCGATGCCCTCGATGACCGTGGGCTTGTGGGCTGGCTCGGAGACGCCGCAGACAGGGGCTTGTTCCTGTCACCGGGACCAAGCTTTGGCGACTATCCAACGCACGTTCGTGTGTGCTTCACGTGCGCCCCGCCTGACGTTACTCAGCGCGGTATCGCCGTGATGAAGAGCCTACTGGCCAGGTCCTAGAGCACTGAATCGGCCTTAGAGCCGCCGATGCTCGGTGATGGGCATGGAGCGACGAATTGAACGCATTCGCTCAAGGTCAATCTCGGCCAGGGCGAGTCCTGGGCCGTCTGGCGACTGACCGATCACTGCGCCCCACGGGTCCACAATGATGGAGTGGCCGTAGCTGTTGCGCAGTCCGGCGTCGTCATGATGGCCGTACTGGCCGGGGGCGACCACAAAACACTGGGTCTCGATGGCTCGTGCGCGGAGCAGTGCATGCCAGTGAGCCTGTCCGGTCGTCATTGTGAAGGCGGATGGCACGGCAATGAGCTCAGCCCCGTCGTCCCGTAGGCGCTGGTAGAGCTGGGGAAAGCGAAGGTCGTAGCAGATGGACAGGCCAATGCGTCCGAGGACGGTCTCCACCACTACAGGTGTGTCTCCGGGAACGGTGGTGGTCGTCTCAAGAAAGTGAACGTCTTCCGAGAGGTCCACGTCGAACAAGTGCATCTTTCGGTAGGACGCCAACAAGTCACCGTTTGGGCCGAGCAAGACGCTGGTGTTGTAGCAGCGGGTCGACTCGTCCGAGCGTTCGTTGACTGAACCGATGAGTAGATGAATGTCGTGCTTGTTCGCGAGTTCTTGGTAGCGCTGAACGGTCTCACCACTCAAGGGCTCAGCGATCTTGGCCTTGAGGTCGTGCGGCCCAAGGAAGTTGGTGTTCTCGGGGCTCGCCACGAAGCTCGCGCCGTACTTGGCAGCCCGTCCCACAAGCGTGGTCAGTTGGTCCCAGTTGCGTTCGGTGTTGCTGGTCGCGTTGAGCTGTACGGCGGCGGCTAGATACATTGGGGGTCCTCCACAGTGCGCCTAACCTTCCTTGTTGAGCACGCGCTCGATGCCGAACAACGCGATGGCTCCCAGGATGACCCCAAACCACAGTGTGGCAATGCGCAAGAGCAGGGCTGCGGCTGTTGCGGTTCCTAGGGACACGCCCACAATCAAGCGCTGGGAGGCTTGGATGAGTGTGGCATCGGTCACGCCCACGCCACCTGGGCTGATGGCACCCAGGGCTGTGGCGAAGGCGTAGATGAACGTTGCGGTTCCAAGAGACACCTCCACGCCGAAGCCAATCAGTACCAACCACGTGCCGAGGCACTCAAGCCACCATGCGCCGATAGACAGGGCCACGCAGACGACGAACGGTCCCGGAGACATGCACTCTCGCAGGGCCCCCAGCATCTGCTCAATAGGGTCTGCGAGGCGTCCAAGGCCGGGCATTCGTCGGACGACTGCAAGGGCTGTTGAAGTGACCAGAGTCGACTGAGTGAGTGCCAATCCAACCACAATCACTACAAGTACCGCGACGAGCAAGCCCACATGCTCGCTGGCGTAGGTGGTGGCTCCGATAGCGGCCAGGACGAGGATGGCAATGGCGTCCGTACCGCGGTCAGCAACCAAGACCGGAAGGGTGCGTACCATCGGGGTTCCAGTGACCTCGCGGACGAGCCACGGCTTGACGACTTCGCCAGCTTTGGCTGGTGAAAGCGTCATCACCAGCCCAATGGCATAGATCGGAAGGTTTGCGCTGTGTGCAAGACGCACGCCGACCTGCCGCAGCAGGACTACCCACTTGACGTAGCGTAGGCCGTAGTTGCCCAATGTGGTGAGAAGGACTGGAACCGTCCACGCCCATTGAAAGCGTTGTAGGGCGGCTCCTGTCTCGCGCCACCCGCTGACTGCGCCGTATGCAACATAGAGCAACGCAGACACAGCAGCGGCAATCGCTATCCACCGCCGAGAGCGTGCGAGGATAGAACGGGCATCCTGTTGGGCCAAACTGATCTCTGCTCGCGATTCCCCGGAAGACCGGCTGCGATGGCTTACCGTGTACCGGCGAGAGCACGCGTAGCGCGGTACACTTCATTCCTCATCAAAGCGGGCATGGATTTGAAGCGTTTCGCGGTCTCCTCCAGGGGCCGACCCTCCGTTGAAGTCAGAGCATCCAACTGGGTGACGGCGTTGGGCCTTGGACTAGAACACTATGATGCCGCTGATGGCATCGAGCGCTTGGCGTGCGAGGTCCTACCGAACGGTACGGTTATTGCGCGCGATATCTCGACTGGAAACGGATTTATCGTCCGTGAGGCTGAAGAAGCGGTCGTTGAAGCGGTCGCAGGCCCTGCGCAGCCGCCTTCTGGTGTTGTCTCACCCAGCCAGTCGCCGTCGTCCTCTGGTCTACGCGCACGGCTTGCCCGAGTGCGAGACGCAGAGACTCGTGGAAAAGCCTGTCAGGCCGCTTTGGTGCTGGCTCGCCGCTTGGTCACAGCCGAGAGTGGTGCCGTGATCTTGGGTGACGGAGAGCACCTGTGTTTCTTTGCCGCGGCCGGCCCGCAAGCTCAGCGTCTACTCGGAGCCAAACTGCCGGCAGATGCGGGTATTGCTGCGTTCTGTATGCAACAACAGCGCAGTGTGGTGCTAGAGGATGCTGCGGTCGACCCACGTCATATCGGCGATATCGACCGGCTCACAGGGTATGTGACACACGCGCTGGCATGTGTCCCCGTGATGCATCTGGACCGCGTCTTCGGTGTCATCGAGCTTATCAACTTGCCCGACAACACCGCGTTCTCACGTCAGTGCGTGCACGAGCTGAACGCGATTGCCCAAGCGCTCGGCGAACGCCTGGAGTCGCACCGAATTTCCCGACTTACGGGTTGATTCGGATGCGCGTCGGCGCGCTTGCAGCCGCCTCGACCACCGCTTCGCGTAGCTGAACGTACATGGCGGGGTTCTCGGCATTGCGCATGCCGGACGACCCAGAGTCGGACTCGCGCACCGGAAGTTTGGACAAGTACAGCTCAACTTCCCGGTCGTCATCCATCGTCAGACGCCACACATTGCGGGTCGTCACATCTAGGTTGGCCCCATCCGTCGTAGTGGCAGTGCTCGCTGATGGAATTGTGCAGATGTAGGCCCATGGCGTGACGGATGAGTCGTAGGTGCAGCTGATGTTGCTGGCAGCGGTGTCGTAGGCGATGTCGATCTGGGAGACGTCGGTCCACGCTGCGTCCAGGGAGGTTCCGCCACCGCTCAGCGAGATGGTTGTCTTGATGTCGCGGTCCGTAAAGCCGTTGGCACCGTAGAAGTCGATACCGCGCTCAACCCGGACAACACGACCGGTAATGCTGGAGCCATCAGCGTGATCGATGGCAATTCGGAAGTCAGCGTTGCGCTGCACTTCCGGTTCGGGCTCTGGCATAGGAGGAGGCGGTGGCGGAAGCTCAGCGACAGGGGGAGGGACCGCGGGTGTTGGAGTGGCAGGCGGTGCCTTGGGCCCACAGGCCATGGCGAAGACGGTGAGAGCGAGCAGGCGACGCATACAAACCTCCAGTGGTTTCCGGTTCACAGCAGGCGTAACGCCCACATGCCTCCGAGGACGAGGGCCAGACCGACTCCGACCGCATCTGCGTGCGATGGTTCCGCCCGCTGTGCCATCAAGCTTCCGACAACGCCCACGGCGATGGACCACGGCCACAGCGGGCAGGCACAGGCCAGGGCGAACAGGGCGACCCAACCGCCAAGCCAGCGTGCCGGGGACCAGAGGCTGGCCAGGGCGACAAGGCAGATCGACACCGGGACCGCGGCGATGCTCACCGTGGCCACAGCGGCAGCGAACGCGCCGATACCCACGCCCGCGGCAACGGCGACACCGAGCGATGGCCCCTTGGGAATACGTGCTCCCCAACCCGCAAGAGGGGCCAACAGCAGCGCGAGAGCTGCCCAACTCGGATGGGGAATGCTGTTCCGCCAAGCGCCTACTGGACCCGGTCGCCATGTGGTGGCCGCAGAGATGGGCTCGCTGGAGACGGGGACAAGGAGTCGTTCGTACGGCGCTCTGCGCATAAGGGAGACGGTGGACGTTCGTGCAGTGTCCCCCTGGACCCACTTTCGGCTCTGGTCCTGTGTAATGCGGCCGTCGTGGATGGTGATGAGCGAGCTGTGGGTGAGTCGCCACTCCGGGCCAAGACCCCAGCCAGTTCGAAAGAGCCCTGGGAGGTCCGGATAGTTGCCGTTCTCGACCGTCAGCTCGGTTGTGCCCAGCGGGAGACCTGCGGTGAACGTGGCTTCGACACCTGCCATGGTGTGGGAGCTACGGTATGCGATGTCCCCCGCGGGAGTCAGCGGTACCACCTGGCCGTCGACACGAAGGATCAGTCCGGACTGAAGCTCGGAGATGCCCGGAACAACATCCTCTGGGGGGGCATCGTGGTCTTGAGGGCGAAGGCGTGGCGCTTCGAGGTAGTAGTGAATGTTCACGCGGTCGCCGTCAACCACAACGGCAACGTCTTGCGCGGCAATGCGAAAGCTGCCCGGGTGTGCAGTGGCGGCAGCGATGGCAAGCCAAGCAATCATACGAACTAGCTGTCCAGCAGGCCGTACTTGTTGAGCTTGTACCGGAGTGTGTTGCGTTCTACGCCCAGGAGGCGGCCCGCCTGGTTGCGGTCTCCGTCAGCTTTGCGCAGCGCCTCGACCAAGATCTGACGCTCCACGCTCTCCATATAGTTGGACAGGGCAAAACCAGGCTCAAGCTTCGGCAGTCCGGCGGGTGCCGCTTCAATGATGTCGCCGTCGAGGGCGCTTGGCCCCATGACCACTGCGCGCTCGGCGATATTGAACAGCTCGCGTACGTTTCCGGGCCATTGATGACGGGTCAGATTGCTGACTTGGTCTGCGCCAATCGCCGGACGTGGTCGGTCGTACTTGTTGGCGAAGAGGTCTAGGGCGTAGGCCAATAGCGACGGGACATCGTCTGCGCGCTCACGAAGCGGGGGACAGCCGATGACCAGCACGGCCAGGGCGTAGTAGAGCTCGGCACGGAGCTTGCCTTCGGTGATCAAGCGGCGACCGTTTGGACTCGCCGTTGTGATCAGACGGACAGTTGGTGGCAGGGTCTCCAGGTCACGTAGCAACTGCAGCTGCAAGTCGTCGCCCAAGTGGTCCACATTCGGCAGCACGGCTGTGCCCTCTGTAGGCCAAGCCTGCTTACGTCCAACGTTCATGACCGTCAGAGGACCGGTGTTCTTGCGGAAGTGATGCAGCGCTTCAGCAGCGTGACCACGACCGGAACCGACTTCGCCTTCAATCCAGACCGGACTGGGTGCTGCCGCGGCTTTGCGCAGCTCGTCCAGCATGTGTCGGCTGGATGCGGCCTCGGCAACAAACTCGAAAGACTGCGTTGTGATGTCTTCGGTCTGGGCATCTTCAAGTTCGTGCGGCTCCAAGGGGACGGAGGTGCGCAGTTCTTCGATTCGGGCCGCTAGCTGACCCACAGTGACCGGCTTGGTGAGGAAGTCAAGAGCCCCACACTGCATGGCTTTGACCGCCACATCCACAGCACCGTAGGCCGTGAACACAATGACTTCGATCGGCGGACGCTGGGCCCGTGCCGCTTGCAGGACTTCAATTCCGCCGACCGGCTCCATTTTCAGGTCGGTCAGGATGACGTCTGGCGGGTCGATCGCCATTTGATCGATGGCACTCTGGCCATCGTAGAGCGGGGTGACCTCATCGCCTTGCTTGCGGAGCACTCGTGCGAGGGCGTCAGCAGCAGAGCGGTTGTCGTCGACGACCATGATTCGAAGTGAACTACGGGGCAAACTCAACCTCAGACAGTGGGATTCGTGCGGTAAATCGGGCGCCTCCGAGAGGGGAGGGGCCGTGCTCAATGCGTCCGCCATGGGCTTCTATCACACCCTTGACCAGTGCCAGGCCCAAGCCGGTACCGCCGGTTCGTCCGGAGACGTTGGGCTCATAGATTTCATTGCCGAAGGTGGACGGTACGCCGTAACCGTTGTCTTCGACAATGATGCACAGGTCAGGCGGCTCTTTGAGGACGCTCACTCGGACAATGCCGCGCTTTGGAGGCACGGCCTGCATGGCGTTTAGGACGAGATTCTCAATGGACCGTCCGAGAAGCGCAGGGTCCATCTCAATATCGATGTCCGCGACCTCTCCCACTTCAAGTGTGATGCCATTCTTGCGGGCCTCGGGCGTGCGCAACGTGATGATCTGACGAATGAGCGGCATGACCGTGTCTCGTCGACGTTGCAAGCGGAGTCCGCCAGCGGCTGTGCCCTCTTGGAGCAATCGAGTGACGACCATGTCGAGTGCGCGAATCTCTTGGTGGATGGACCGAGCCAGCTCGTGGCGGTCACTCTCTTCTTCCTCAGAGACAATGAGACTGGTCAGCAGCTCAAGACTCTGAAGCGGATTGCGAACTTCATGGGCCACCATTCGGGCCATCTCCTGAACGACCTTCATGCGCGACAAGATCTCGTCTTCGCGGTCTTCCATCGCTCTGGCGGCTGTGTTGAGACGGTCGATAAGCTCGTCGAGCTCGGCCAGCCCAGTGGCGCTCTCAAGACGCACTCCTCGTTCTCCGGCACCCACTTGGTCGAGCGCACGGCTGATTCGTGAGACGGGGGCTAGCAGTCGCAGAACACCAAGTGCGACGACGATACCGAAGAACAACGCCACCGAGATGACGATGAGTGCGACCTCACTAGATGCACTGAACTTTGGACGGAACGCCGTAATCACGCGATTGCCGTTGGCCGAGAGGCATGCGACCGCCCAGTCGCGTCCTTCGGCATCCGCGAGGACCATTCCTTGTTCGTCGGCAACGCAGGCCGAGTGTCGAATCTCGTCCGGAAGAACTTCGCCCTCTTCGTGGATGCGCATTCCGTCTGGCGACAGCACTTCGAGGTGTGCAATCTGCAAGTGGCGCGCCGTTCCGGGGCGCATGGGTTCGCCGTCCGTCACCATAGACACGGCAAAAGACGCCGCACGTTGGGCTTCTCGTACAGCGAGCGCTTGCTCAGCGGCACCGAGACGTAGCGTCAACGGAATGGCGGTGGGAAGTACCAAGACCATAGCCATCACGCCGGTCAGAACACCGAGGACGAGGGCTGCGGGGGCGGGACGGGAACGCTTGGACATGGCACTCTGGGGGCACTGCCGACAGCCATCCACCCCAAAAGATTAGATGGGGAAGCGACGCGGCAAAGAGGAACTAGTTGCCGCCACCGACCGAGTACTCGGATTCGCCGGACTCTTCGTTCGTAGATTCAGTCTGGACGTTCAAGCGGATGGCCTGGGCCTCGACGCCGGACAGTGAGTGGTCAAGACCATTTGCGGACGCGCGCGTCAGATCAGCTTGCACTGGGAAAGTAGCCTTGTAGGCGCGGCCGAAGTCGTAGGACAGGTGGTCGGGCTGGGCACAAGCGGACAGACCGAAAGTAACAGCGAGGAAAAGCAGGCCAGATGTGCGACTCATGGTGCGGTCTCCGTGGGAGTAGAAAGGCGAGTGACGGCCTCGCGCGAAGCGTTGTGTCCGTCATCATATTCAAGAGCAAGTTCGTATTGTTCGAGTGCGTTGACGGTGTTGCCACTCATCTCAAACGCGAGGCCCATGTTGGCGTGGGCGTCTGCCGGAAGTGCGGCACTCATGAACACCTGGAGAGCGTCGCCAATGTCGCCTGCGCCGGCGAGAGCGAACCCTAGGTTGTTCCGGTAGCGTGGCTTGGTTCCATCGAGGGAGTTGGCGGTGCGAAGGGCTTCAACCGCCTCCACGTACCGCTTCTCTGACAGCAGCATGAACCCGAGGTTGTTCCAGGTGTCCGCGTGGGTCTCGTCCAGGTCAGCAGCGCGCTGGAAGCTGTCTACGGACTCGGAGCCACGGCCTTCATCGGCTTGAAGAATGCCGAGCTTGCGCCATGCACGTTCATCTCGTGGGCGTCTGCCAAGGTAGGTGAGCAGCAAGCGCTCTGCCTCTTGCGGCATGCCGGTCTGCATGAGGGCAGCGGCCTGGTGCAGGTCTAGATTCAGGTCCGTGTCACCCCTTTCGCGGGCTGTGCGAATGAGGATCAGCGCTTCCCGAGGGTTTCCGCGCTCAATGAGCGACTCGATGAGCTGTACGCGAACCCGTTCCTGACCGGCTTCTGTTCGCCAGTCGGGTTCGTCGAGCACGCGGGTGTTCTTTGGAACGCACGCGGTTGCGAGGAGTGCTGTGAGCAGGACTAAGAACTTCATCAATCGAGCAACGTACTGTTGGAGATGTTGACCAAGGCTGGTCCTAGGAGCACTACGAACAAACACGGCATCAAGAACAGAATCATGACGACCGTGAGCTTGGGAGAGACCTTGGCGGCTTCTTCCTCTGCTTTCGACATGCGCTTTTGGCGGGTGATGTCGGAGTGGATGCGTAGAGAGCGGGCAATGGACGTACCAAAACGCTCGGCTTGGGTCAGCATGTTGACCAAGCTGCGAATCTCCGGAACACCCGTACGAATCTCAAGGTGCTTCAGGGCTTCGATGCGTGGAACACCGGCGCTGATCTCATGGTTGACCAACTGAAACTCAAGGGCAAGCTCGGGAGCCGCGCTCTCAAGCTCACTGGCTACGCGGCGAAATGCAGCGTCCAGACCTAGTCCGGCTTCTACGGTGGTCACCAGAAGGTCGAGGGCATCAGGCAGTGGCTTCGACAAGCGCCGCTGGCGGTTCGTCACCAGTGAGTCCACGTACAGCTGCGGGAAATAGTAGCCAACGGCCACGGCCACGATTGCGCCGGCACCCAAGTAGATAGGCTCTAGTGCTGTGATGAACGGCAGCATGACGAAGGGGGCCAACAGGGCCAACGCCACACGGACCGCGCTAAATACCTGCGGTGCTGCACGGCTCTTGAATCCGGCCTGAACCAGCTTTTGGCGCAGGATATTGCGGCCTTCTTCACTCTCCGGACGTGCTAGTCGCGCCAATCGCTCAGCAATTCGTTCAGCAACGGGGTCGTGTGTGTTGTCTTCTACGGGGCCACCCGTGAACTCGGCAATGCGGTCCACTGCGGAACGCTGCGGTTTCATGAAGGCGATGGTGACGTAAACACCAGCGCCAACCACAACGATGACGAAGAACAGAATTGCCCCTGCAATAGTACCGGTCATGTTCTTAAACCTCGACGTGGGACAGACGGACCATCAAAAAGACGCCCAGGCTGTACATCATGAGTGCTAGAAGCAGCAGCATATTGCCGAGTGAATCGGTGATAAGCGGAAGCATGTACTCTGGGTTGACGACCAGCAAGAGCAGGGCGACCAACATGGGAAGGCTACCCAAGATGAGTGCGGAGAACCGCGCCTCGGATGTCAGGGCGCTCACCTTGGCTTCAAACAGGAAGCGTGCGCGGATGGTGCTTGCAATGCTCTCGAGAATCTCGATGAGGTTGCCACCAGTCTCGCGCTGCAAGAGCACCGATGAGACGAACAAGCGCAGGTCGAAGATGCCTGGGTTGCGCTTGACGATGTTGCCAAGGGCTTCCCGGTACTCACGACCGAAGCGGATTTCCTCGAAGACACGACCGAACTCGGCGGCCGAGGGGAGCGGCATTTCTTCAGCGACAGAGCGGAACGCGTCGTTCAAAGACAGACCGGCCTGTAGTGAGCGCGCCATGAGGTCGAGCACGTCTGGTAGCTGTTCGGTCAGAGCGCGTGCGCGCTTGTTGCCGGTGCGTCGAATGAGGAAGTAGGGGATTAGACCAAAGATCATGCCGACGAAGAAGCCGAATACACTTCCAAAAATGGCGAGAATCACACCGCCGATGACACCCACAACCATCATGCGAACCAATAGGTTGCTGACGGTGATGTCCATGTCGGCTTGGTCGATGGTCTCTTGAAAGTGAGTACCCAGACGACCGAGGGCTGTTGCCGCTACGTCAGCTGCGCGCTGCCGAAACAGTGACTCCTCGCTGCCTTCGGAAATCGTACCGAGGCGGCGTGCGAGGTCTCGTTGACGAGCCTCAGTGCGCACCACGTATGCCCAGTACAGCGACTGGGTGATTCCCAAGAACGCTGTAGCGCCCACGGCAACAATAATAATGACCAGAATCGGATTCATGACTGGTCCTACACTTCCTGTTCGTAACGGAACAGTTCGGGTGACAAGCGGATGCCGTTGGAGGCCAGGCGGCTCGCAAAGCGTGGACGAATGCCGGTTGCACGGAACGTTCCGCGCACCTTGCCGTTCTCGTCAATGGTCTTTTGCTCAAAGACAAAGATGTCTTGTGTAGTGATGGTCGGACCTTCCATACCGGTCACTTCGGTCACCGAGATCAGTCGACGACTACCATCTGGCAAGCGGTCCACCTGAACAACGACGTCTAGAGCACGCGCAATCGTCTCGCGAATGGACTTGTCGGACATGTTGGGCATGCCGATACCGACCATGGTCTCGAAACGAGCCAGGCAGTCGCGGGCGGAGTTGGAGTGAATCGTTCCCAATGAGCCATCGTGTCCGGTATTCATGGCCTGGAGCATGTCGATGGCTTCGGCGCCACGAATCTCACCAAGGATGATGCGGTCGGGGCGCATACGAAGGCAGTTCTTGACCAGCTCGGTCTGACTGACAGCACCCTTGCCTTCAACGTTTGGAGGACGTGTCTCCAATCGAACCACATGCGACTGCTGAAGCTGGAGCTCAGCGGAGTCTTCGATTGTGATGATGCGCTCGCCTTCTGGAATGAAGGAGGAAAGCACGTTCAGCAGTGTGGTCTTACCCGAACCCGTACCGCCACTGATGACGATGTTGAGCTTGCTTCGGACAGCACCGCGCAACACTTCCAAGATGGGACGCGGCATGGAACCGAGTGCCACGAGGTCTTCTGCGTGGATTGGAACCGTACCGAAGCGTCGAATGGAAACGCATGGGCCGTCTAGAGCCAGAGGCGGGATGATGGCATTGAAGCGCGACCCGTCCTGCATTCGAGCATCGACCATTGGTGTGGTTTCGTCTACGCGACGTCCAACAGCCGCGACAATACGGTCGACGATCTGCAGTAGATGTTTGTTGTCGCGGAAGGTGACGTTGGTCTTGACGATTTTTCCCTTGCGCTCCACGAACACGACCTTGGGGCCGTTGATCATGATGTCGGTGACTTCGGGGTCACGGAGAAGGGGTTCGAGGGGGCCAAGACCCAGGATGTTGTCGAGAATCTCTTCTACGAGACGCTCACGCTCCATGCGGTTGAGTGGAAGTTGGCGGGTCTCCACACGCTCAGTCAGCGTGACGCGAAGGCGCTCGGACAGCTCGTCGCGAGCCGTATTTCCGACTTGTTCGAAGTCCAAGGACTCAATGAGCTCGTTGTGGAGCTCGCGCTTGATTCGCTCGAAATCAGCGGCGTCCGTTGTGGATGGCGCGCCAGCAGTCGAGTCGGTCTTGAATCGACTCTGTGCTCCGCGAACGCGGTCGATTAAACGTGTGCCACCCATTGCTTATTATCCCCGTCCGAACAGAGTAGAGAAGAATCCGCCAGCGGGTTCTTCCTTAGGAGCTTCGTCGTCTTCGCCATCGAAGTCTGACGTCAACATAGCGACCAAGCTCGAAATATTCTCTGCAACTTCGCTCTTGCGGTTGATGTCGCGGATCAGCTTGCCTTCGTTGATGGCTGTGTCCACCGTCTTCGGGTCGTCGACGATAGTCGCAGCAATCTTCATTCCAAGGTTGCTTTGGATGTCCGCAAGCGGGACGAACGAGGTCTTGCTCTGCCGATTGACCACAAGTCGAATGCGTTCCTTCTCAATGCCCAATCGCTCCATGAGCTTGAGGCGTCGGAAGGCGTTGCGAACTGCGATTACGTCTGGGGCGGTGACCAAGATGATGATGTCTGAGACCGACAATGCCATCTCGGCGCCGGCATCGACGTACGAGCCAATGTCCATCAGCACGTATTGGTAGCCCTTGGCTGACGCATTGATGACCATGTAGATGTCGTCGGGGTTCGACTCTTCCACTTTGTCGACGTCGTTCGGCTGCGCCAGCACGTGGACTTTGCTGCGGTGTACCGCAACTGAGCCCGTGAGCATGCGCTCATCCACGCGGTCGGCGCGTGGGAGCAGGTCATGAAGGGTATCCTTCGGGACAACGTCCATCATGGAGGCCGCGTCGCCCATGGCGAAGTCGAGGTCCAACAGAATGACGCGGTGAATTGCGGCCATTTCGGCGGCGAGGTGCGAACAAATCAGCGTGGTGCCAATTCCGCCCTTTGAACCGATAACAGAGACCACAAGGCCTTTCTCGTCGTCGTCATCGGGTGCGTACGCCGCGTCATGAACGACCTGGCGTAGCCGAGAGGCGTCATCGGGCAGGACGACGAACTCTTTGTAGCCGACCCGCATTGCTGCCAGAATGGCCTCGGCGTTGCTCTGGTCAGCCATCGCGACCATCGTCACGTTGGGCGATTCTTTGACCAAGGCTTGGGCCAGGGCAAGGGCCGCATCCATGGCTTGATGGAAGCCCACAATAACGACGTCTGGGCGTTGCCGTTTGACGGCACTAATGGCGTCGCCAAAAGAAATCGAGCTGTTGGGGAGCACGGCTTCAGCAGCCAATGTCTCCCTCACCATGCCCATGGCGTCTGCGTCCAGTCCTACAAGGACGACACTAGCAGCGGCACGGGCGGTTCCAACATTACGCACGGGGCGAGTCTCCTACGAGGGGGCTTAGCGTTCGAGGCCAACGGAGCCATTGGGCTCTCCGCGCGAACCAATTTGGCGGTCACTACCGAGTAGGAACAGCTCCAGATCGGTCGGATTGTTGTTCTCAAGTGCGCCAGGGTGTGGCGGTATTTCGGAAGCCGAGAGTGGTCGGACCAAGCGCGGCGTGACGAAGATCATCAGCTCTTGTTCGGTCACTTGGTGACTGACTGTACGGAACAGCGAACCAATGAGTGGAATTCTGCCGAGGCCTGGAATCTCAGAGCGAACCCAGTCGGTCTGCTCGGAGATGAGGCCGGCCATCGCGAAGGTCATGCCATCGTCGATGCGAAGGTGACTCTTGGCCTTCCGAGTAATGAAGCCCGGAACCTGGATACCGGTGATTCGTGTCTGCGTAGATTCATCGATGTCCGAGACTTCGATCTCAACGCGCATGTCCACGACATCGTTGGCGAGCACGGTAGGTACAAAGATGACCTTGATGCCGTACTCTTTGTACTCAATGCGGATCTGACCGGCCTGACCACCCGGGGAGGGGATTGGAATCTCGCCACCGGAGAGGAACTCGGCTTGCTGACCTGACAACACCACGGTTGTGGGGTGTGCGACAGTCTTAGAGAGGCGCTGCTCGTCCAATACGGACAACACGCCTGCGAGGTCGATGGCACCGATGAACGCCGTGATGTCAAAGGCAGCACTTCCCGTGGCGCTACCAACAATTGGGTTGCCTAGGGTCTGGCCGACCTGGTTGCCAACGCCGGTTGCACCGGGGTTCGTCGCGGTGGAGCTGGTTCCGTTGAACGGACCGGCCATGCCAAGAGCGAGGTTTCCGTCGCCCCAGAGCAGGTTGACGCCGAGCTCGCGAAGCGCCGTGCGGTCGACTTCAGCGAAGGTGACGTCCAGCTGGACTTGATGGTCACCGCGTACGGTCATCAGATTGATGAAGTTCTCGTCGTAGATGGAGGCGACGAGGGCGACGCGCTCGAGTGTGTCGAGGTCCGAGACGGAGCCTTCGACGACAATGCGCTCTCGTAGTGGGTAGATGCGCGGTGCTTGCCCGTCGACGATTTGGTCGATGCGACGGATGAGGTCGGTGAGGTCGTAGACCACGCTGACTTCGTAGATAATCGGCGTTGTACCTGGGCCGAGCTGGATGACCAGGTCAGTGCTGCCGACCTGGCGGCCTTGAACCTGAATCTTGTTCGCCGCAGCGAGTGGGACGATGTCCGCAACCTCGGGGTTGGTGACCGCAATCGCTGTGGCGTTTTGCGGCGTCTCTAAGACGACACTCTTTCCTACTTCAATATCTAGCCAGTCTTCGCGTTGATCCTGGGCGGATGCGGTGGAAGCCATTGTGAATGTCGCGGAAGCCGCAACGGCGGCGAGCAGCCTATTCATGGGGTCGTCTGCCTCGGAGTGGTGTTGGGTGCGTATTTAGATGAAAAACAGGATGCTTAGCGGCGACGGCGACCGGGGCGGGGATCTCCCCGCGTGGTCTCACCACCACGGATGATGAGCAGCTCTTGCGGGCGCTCCTCCGGTGGCGGGCGACGGGTCGGAGCCGGTGTTGGCGCGATGGTATCGAGCGGAATCCGCTCGGCGCCAAGAAGGGATGACGACGTTGTCGTGTGGGTCTCTTGACCCGTCACGTCGATGTCGTTGCGTAGGGTCAGGACGACGTCGCCTTCGATGTTTGAGTAGGCGAGGCGCTCTGCCTGTTCGGGGGTCACAGCCAAGGTGACGGATGGCTTGTAGCGACCGCGTGCTCCCGAGTTGTCGGAGTCTGCACCGAGTCGGCTGTCGACAGCCAAGACACGAACCGCTTGTAGCAGTGTGACCGTCTGTTCTTTGCGGTCATCACCGCGAATCGTCACTAGGACGTCCACGTAGTTGCCGGGGTTGAGGAAGCCGGAGACTGCACTGCCGTCCGTTACATTGATGGAGACGGCGCGTTGCCCCTGCGGAATAATCGCATTTAGTCCGACACCGGACTCTTTGGAGGCCAGCCGGTCTTCACGAATGTACTCGCCGGACAAGATTCTTTCTTTCGGAACCCGATTGACCACGTCCTGGGCGTACTCGAAGGCGCCATCAGGCACGAAGCTTGTCGGAATCTCCACTTCGATGAGGTCCTCGATAGCTAGGGTCAAGCCCTGGGTCAGCTCGCGACTCGCAATGACAATGGTCTGCGTTTCGTCCACTTGCTCAGCCGCTGCAAGCTCTGATTCATAGCTTCGGAAGGTTTGAACCAAGAACAGCGCGAACACCAGTGCGGCCACCAAGGCGACGGCAAGGAAGATGAACGCGGTGAAGCGGCTGTTGTTTCGGCGGGCCATCAAGTCTCCAGGAGCCGGCGCACAGTGCACCCCGGCGCGTCTGCATACCGCGGGGGAGGGGTCCGGGGCCAACCTGTGTGGTCAATCCGGTCATAGACACGTTTTGTCAGCTGAAAGTTTTTCTCGAAGGTTGTGGCCACTCGCGCGTTTACCGGATGTCCCATCCAGTCTTGTTCCGGCCAACGACGAGTTCTCCGGAGAGGGCTCTCCGAACGGTTGAGCCGATCAGCGACGCGCGCCACCCGAACAACGCGTCGGGGATTGGGCTTTCGGCAAGCACTGCGTCCCACAGGAGAGCCTTCGGAGCGAGCAGGTCGACCGACCACCCCTCTTGCCGTCCACGCAAGGCTAGAACGGTGCGTACCCAGTCCACAGCCAAGGCTTCGTCGCTAAAACGCTGGATGAGAGGCACGGGCTCAAAGGCCAGTCGGCGCTCGCCGTGCTCAAGAACCTCGAGTATGGCAGTGCCGTACTTCTTGATGAGGCCTTGGGGGATGCGCCTGTTGTTGACCATGTCGGTGAGATCCGCCGGTCGACGCCGCGCGAACTCTAGAAGGATGCCGTCACTTACGATGCGACGGGCGGGCTGGTTGTCTGCCTTGGCCACACCCTCACGCCACGCGCAGAGCTCGCGGAGGCGTGTCGCGGACAGTGTGTCGAGTGCCCACGCAGCACCTAAATCGCGCCACACGGCTTGGGGGACGGGACCTGTGAGCGCCGACTGCCGCGCTGCGTCGCACGCATCTCCGATGATGTCGAGGCGGTTCATGTCTGTTGCGATGGCGTGTAGGCGCTTGTACAGAGGACGAAGGTGGTCGATATCGGCGGCTGCGTAGGCGATTTGAGCGTCTGTTAGTGGCCGCCGCTTCCAGTCGGTCAGCGTGGCGCCCTTGTCCAAGGTGACGTTGTTGTACGTCTCTGCAAGGCGTAGGAACGAGCTTGGGAAGGCGACATCAACAAGGCCTGCCATGATCTGGGTGTCCCAGATCCGTGGAGGAACAGCGCCCAACACCCGGTGGAGGATCTCTATGTCGTGTGCCCCGCCATGCACGACCCAAGGTGCTGCGGTCAGTACCTCTCGCAAGACACGAACGGCGGAGGTGTCCGTGCAGTCAATGAGCCACACAGGACCGTCATCGGCTGCCACTTGCAGCAGGTAGAGACGTGGGGTGTACCGGTGTTCTGCGTGGAATTCGGTATCCACGTAGAGGGTCTCTGCACCGGCGAGAGCGGTGAGAGCGGCATCGAGGTCAGGAGGAGTGAGTAATGTAGGTCGCATATTGGGGCGCGCCCGTAACTCGCACGGACGGGGTACAACGCGCGGCATGCCCACCTCATCTGACATTGGCTCCACCGCCGCCATGCCCCGTCGCTTGTCTGCTTGGATGGACGAGCGCTTCCCGCCGGTCACATACACTGCACTCGTCGCTGTATTTGGCGTTGCGGGACTTTCGGTCGGCTGGGTCACCGGTGGCGAACGCTGGGGCCTTGCCGCTCTTCCCGTGGTCTGGTTGTTCTTCCTTCACCTACGGGTCTTGGACGAACACAAGGACTACGCCAATGACGTCGTTGCCTACCCAGACCGCGTGCTGTCGCGAGGTGTAGTGACGTTGTCGCTGCTAGCGAAGGTGGGGGCTCTCGCAGTCGTCGTCCAGCTACTGCTGTCCATTTGGCTTGGCGTACCAGCGTTGATGGCATTTGCGGGCAGTCTGTTGTTCTCGTTCGCCATGTTCGTGGAGTTCGGTGTTGGACGCTGGCTGTCCAAGCACTTGGTGCTGTATGCCCTCACCCACAACCCTGTGATGGTCGGTCTGGCCATCCTGGTGATTGTCGCTACGGGTGCCCCGCTATCAGGCGTTCACGCAGGATTTATAGCGTTTAGCTGTGTGGCAATGTTGGGCTTTGAGTTCGGCCGCAAGATTCGCTTGCCCGAAGAAGAGCATCCGGGCGTACCCTCGTACACCTCGGAGCTGGGGCAGGGGCGCGCGCGTGCCCTGCTGACCCTTACCCACCTGGGCAGTGCTGCTGCCCTGGTTTGGCTGCTGTGGAGTCTGTCTGTGCCGACTGTAATGATTGGAGTGGCCGCATTGGCCGTGACCGCACCTGGCGTGGCCACATCTGTCGGGCGTCAACGCGCCAGACGGGTAGAACTGGGCGCTAGTCTGGTCCTCCTTGTGGGGCTTTTGACCATGAGCGTGATGACGTGGGTGACCCCATGAGAGCTGGTGTTTGGACACAGGAAGCCCTGCTTGCAACGTCGGACAATCCGCCTGTCGGTGGCAAAGCACGTGGGCTTGTTTCGCTGGCTCGCTTTGGCCTTCCGGTCCCGGCTTTCATTGCCTTGGACGCCACTGCGGTCACGCTGCCACTGTCGTCACAGGTCAAGCAGGCAATTGCTGCTCAGCTGACCGATTGGGGAGACGTGCCTGTTGCCGTTCGGTCGTCCGCCGCTGCAGAAGACGGTGCACAAGCCTCATGGGCTGGCCAGTTTGAGACAGTCCTTGGCGCCGTTGGTCTGGACGCGGTCGAAGCCGCCATTGAGACCTGTGTTGCAGGAGCGACGTCCGAACGGGTGCTTGCCTACGCCGACATGCACGGAATGCAGACGGGTGCCATGGCCATCGTCATCCAGAAACTCGCTCCAGGTACTGCGAGCGGCGTGGTGTTTAGCCGCGACCCACAAGACCCCGAACGTACGCTCATCAGCGTGGGGTTGGGGCTTGGAGAGGGTGTTGTTCAGGGGCTTGTGTCAGCGGACACCGTTCATGTGGACGACGGTGGCACCGTAACCACGGTGGTCGCGCACAAAGACAGCGCTGTTCGTATGGTGGACGGCTCGCCGCAAGAGGTACCCGTCGAGAGTGGCCAAGACGCCCCGGCTCTGACAGATGTTCTGGCGCGAACCTTGTACGACTACAGTCGAACTCTCGAACGCGAGCTCGGTTGCCCGCAAGATGTCGAGTTTACGGTTGTGGAGGGGCGCGTGGTGCTGCTTCAAACCCGGCCCATCACCGTTCCCATTCCAAGGGGACAGCGGCTGTTGTGGGACAACTCCAACATTGTTGAGAGCTACAGCGGCGTGACATCACCGCTCACCTTTAGCTTCGCTAGCCGCGCCTACACCATCGTCTACCAGTTGTTCTGCGGCGTCATGGGGGTCAAGCCCAGCGTCATTCGTGCGAACGAGCCCATGTTTCGGCGGATGATTGGCCTGATCAACGGGCGAATCTACTACAATTTGAACGCATGGTATCGCCTGATTCAGTTGCTTCCAGCGTACAACTTCAATCGTGGTGCCATGGAGACCATGATGGGCGTCTCCGAGGTGGCCAGCGACGATGACGCTGGGGCTTCGCAGGCACGCTGGGTAGCGGGTCTTGAGGTTGGACGATTGGTCTTCCGACTCGGCGGACGCCTGTTTCGTCTACGACGCGATGCTGAGCGGTTCCGGGCGAAGGTCGCGACGGCTCTGCAAGACGCCAAGGGCATGGGCATTGCGGACATGCGCGCCGACGCGCTGCTTCGTCACTATGAGACCATCGAGCGCGAGCTGCTGTGGGCCTGGACGCCTCCGCTGGTCAACGACTTCTTCTGCATGATTTTCTACAAGCTGCTCGAGAAGCGCTGCCAAGAAATCACCGGAGACCCAAAAACCCAGCTACACAACGAGCTGATTGCCGGCGAAGACCTCGCCAGTGCTGCACCTGCTAAGGACTTGTTGGCGTTGGCCCATTACTCGGCCCGCGTTCCGGAGCTGGCGGAGGCGCTGCTCTCAGGAGTGGAGGACACCGCCATCTTGTCCCGCCTGCGCAAGGATATTGGCTTTGAGCAGCGCTTCGCCGCCTGGCTTGCCGCCTTCGGTGACCGTAGCCCTGACGAGCTGAAGCTAGAGTCGCCAACCCTCGATGACACCCCCGAGTTCATCCTAGGCACGCTCAAGGCGTTCGCCCGTGACCCCGGCGCCGTTCGTGAGTTCGGCGTTGTGGAGAAGGAGACTCGCCGCAAGGCTGAGGCGCGCTTGGCCGCCATCATCCCTGGCGGACTTAAGGGGCGCCTGTTCCGGTTCACACTTGGACAAGCGCGGGCACGAGTGGCCATGCGAGAGGCCTTGCGCTTCGACCGGACCCGGGTGTTTGGTCATGTCCGTCGCATCTTCCGGGCCTTCGGCAATCGCTACGTTGAAGCCGGTGTCTTGGACACGCGCGACGATATCTTCTACTTGACTGTAGACGAGGTCTTGGGCTTTGCCCGAGGTACAGCGGTCTCTACGAACCTTCGCGGACTGGTGGGTGTACGACGCGCTGAGTTCGAGGCGCACGCGGAATCCGCTGCCCCAGACGAGCGCTTCTGGACGTGGGGGGCTGTGCACATTGCCAACCGCTTCCAGCGCAAGAAGGAAGCCACGCTCATTGAGCTCGACGGCGACGCACTGGTCGGGACCGCATGCAGCCCCGGCATCGTCATTGGTATCGCTCGCGTGGTGACGGACCCGCGCAAGACGCCAGACCTCAATGGCGGCATCTTGGTCGCGCATCGTACGGACCCGGGCTGGGTCCCGCTGTATCCAACGGCCAGTGCCATCTTGGTGGAGCGCGGGTCGCTGTTGTCTCATTCGGCAGTCGTCGCTCGAGAGCTGGGCTTGCCCGCGGTTGTGGGCGCTCGTGGCTTGCTGGATTGGGTGAAGGACGGAGAGCGCATTGGCCTCGACGGTTCCACGGGCCGCATCTGGAAGGTGTTGGACGAGGACAGCGGGTCGGAAGGTGACACGGAGTCCGAAGGTGACAGGGAGTCCGAAGGTGAGTGATGCAACCGCGACCCTAGCCACACGTCTCAACTACTCTCAGTGCTGGGAGGACACGAACATCTTGCTGGCGGCGACGCGCCCGAAGGAAGGGGACCGCGTTCTGTCCATCGCCAGTGCAGGGGACAACGCGATTGCCATGGCCATGGCCGGGGCCAAGGTGGACGCTGTCGACGTCTCCGAGGCGCAGCTCGCACTGGTCGCGCTGAAGCTCTTGGGGCACCGGCTGAGCTACGGCGACTACAGGGGCCTTCTGGGCCTGGAGCCGAGTGTGGATGCGGTGCGGGTGTACCGTCTCATTCGCGAGCGGCTGCCCGAGTTTGCCCGACGTTACTGGGACGACAACGAGGACATGTTGCTCGCCGGTGTTCTGTCGCAGGGCCGCTTTGAGCGCTACTTGGGTACGTTTGGGCAACGCCTGCTTCCAGCGATTCACCGCAAGAAGACCACCATGCGTTGGTTTGAGTTGGACTCCTTGGACGAACGCCGCCGTCACTGGAAACGTTGGAACAACCTCCGGTGGCGGGCGATGTTTCGCGTGTTCTTTAGCCGGCGCGTCATGGCTGCTCGCGGGCGCAGTCCTGAGCAGTTTCAGCATGTGGAAGGCGGTATTGGCAACGCGCTCATGGCTCGTACCCAGCGTGTACTCACCGAGCTCAACCCACGAGACAACGGGTACCTTCAGTGGATTCTGACGAGCTCCTACCTCCATCCAGAGTGTGAGCCCGCCTACCTGCGACCAGAAGGACACGCCCAGCTGGGTGACGTCAGCGAGCGCATTGCGCTGGTCCACACGGATCTGACGTCGCACATGAAGGCGCAGTCAGATGGGACCTACTCGGCGTTCAACCTGTCGGACGTTCCGGAGTATCTAGACCTCGCCACAACCGAGGAACTGCTCACTGAGTGCGCTCGTACCGGCCGGTCTGGCGCGCGCATTGCGTACTGGAACCTGTTTGTGCCCCGGTGTCGGCCAGCATCACTCGCTGATCGAATTGACCGCCATCCGGACATTGGCTTGGCCCTGTACGCTCAGGACCGGTCGTTCTTCTATGGTGCGTTCCAAGTGGAGGAAGTGCGATGAACGCGTTGGCGCACACCTGGGTCTCGGCGGTCGACCGCCTACGCTGGCCGTTGGTCGTGCTGATTGGCGTGTTGGTCGTGATCTGCGCTGGCCTCGCCACAAATGTTGGTGTGGACAATGCCGTGGACGTCTGGTTTGTTCAGGGCGACCCTGCACTGACCGCGTACCACGAGTTCCAAGAGCGCTACGGCAATGACGAAGTGGTCGCCCTCGCGGTGCACTCGCCTGACGGAATCTTGGGTGTAGATGGCTGGAATCGCATTCACAGCCTGTCCGCTGCGGCCCAGTCGGTTGACGGCATTGCTGAGGTTGTCTCGGTCTCCCACCTGTCGCACGTACGCACAGATGATCTGTGGGAGCCGGTTCCGGGGGAAGCTCCGCCGTTCGTGATTGGTCCGCTCATGGATGCGTTGCCTACGACGGTTGAGCAGGCGGAACGTCTGGCGTCGCGGGTCATGGAGGACCCTCTGGTGCGCGGCCGACTGGTCAGCGCCGACGGAAAGACAGCCCTGGTTGTGGCTCGCATGCAGGCCACAGACGACATTGATGCGGTTCGGGACCAAGTGCTCGACCGCCTGAACATGGCGGTGACAAGTGCCAACGGCGGGCGCGTTCCCTCCGCTGGTGTGGGCGTGGTCTTCTCCGCTCTCAACGTGGCCAGCACGCAAGATGCTGGGCTCATTGGCGGCCTGTCCTACATCCTCATCGCCGTGCTTCTGGGATTGATGTTCCGCCGAGTAGGCCCGGTGTTGCTCACCTTGGCCGTCGTCATCTGCAGCGTCATCATCACCTTTGGTGCGTACGGTGCCATGGGACGTGACCTGAACATGGTCACCATGGCGTTGCCCACGTTGGTGCTCATCATCGGGGTGGCCGACTGCGTGCACATGCTGCACCGAGTGGCCGAGAGTAGTGAGACGGACATGGCTGTGAAGGTGCGCGCTGGCGTAGCATCTGTCCTGTGGCCGTGTCTGTTTGCGACGCTGACCACCGCCGCCGGGTTCGCGGCCCTCGGAACCGCCAAGATGCAGGTCGTTCGCGACTTGGGCTGGTTCGCCGCGTTGGGGGTGGTCTGCGCCTTTGTCATCACCCTCGTGTTCGTGCTGGCCTTTGGCCGCTTGTCATTCATGCAGCCTCGCCCGCGCGCCGGCCTTGGCATGTCCAGTGCGCTGAATTGGGTCGCCAACTTGGCCATCTCTAAAGCACCCCAAGTACTCGGGGTCGCTGCGCTGGCAACGCTCCTTGGGGCGTGGGGAGTGTCCCAGCTTGAGGTGGATACCTACAGCATTGACTACTTCTACGCGTCGCATCCCGTACGCCTCGACTCGGCCAGTATCGAAGCGAATGTCGGCCCCTACACGCCGCTTGAGTTCACGATTCGCAGCGAAGACCTTCGCACTCCCGAAGCCATGGGAGCGATTGCCGACTGGCAAGACGCCATGGCCCTGCAGCCGGACATTGGCTGGACGCGCTCCGCGGCAGACGTCATCCGGCGGCTCAACCAGGTACTCACAGATGGTGCCCCTGAGTCGTTTGTGGTGCCAGATGATGCCGGCCGCCTTGAAGAGTCGTTGTTCCTGTACGAGTCGGACCCAGATGGTGACCTACACGATTTGGTGGACGACGACTGGACCGAAGCGCGCGTGACCGTCGGTATTCCCATGCTCTCGGCACAGGGATTTGAGGAGGTCATCGAGCGCCTTGTCAGCCTGCCTGAAGCGCCGGCCGACCTTGAGGTGACGCCCACTGGCTACCTTCCTCTGTACATAACCATGATGGACTACGTTGTTCGCAGCCAGGTGACGTCCTTTGTTGCGGCGTTTGTGGTCATCTTTGCGCTGCTGGCGCTGCTCTTCAGGTCGCTGCGCATGGCGCTGTTGGCTCTGCCGGCGAACCTACTTCCATTGTTCATGACCTTAGGATTGATGGGAGCGAGCGGCATTCGTCTGGACGTGGCCACGGTCACGATTGCGGCGCTGGTCTTGGGCTTGGTTGTCGACGACACCACCCACTTTTTGTTCCGCTTCCGAACCCGTCTGCGAGAGGGCGTGACCCACGAACAAGCGGTCCGCGACACGCTCAGCAGCACGGGCGTAGCAATGACCACCACCAGTGTGGTGCTGATTGTCGGCTTCAGCGTGCTCGGCCTCGCTACGGTCAAGTCGGTCGCCTACTTTGGAATCCTGTCGTCGGCCGCGATGTGCAGCGCGTTGGTAGCTGACTTGGTGGTGATGCCAGCGCTGTTGGTGACCTTGAAGCCGCGTCTGTAGAGCGGGATGGACCTCTCCAATCCAACCGAAGCTCCTCGTTCGCTGCGCATTCTGGGGCGCCTTGCAAACGGCGCGATGTCTCGTGGGCTGCTGCCTCGTCGCATTCATCCCGAGCGTCTGCTCGCTGAAGCACGGCGGCAGACGGGGCTGAATGACCTTGGAGCCGACGACTGGCAGGAGAGCCTCAAGGTGCTGGTCTCGTCGTTGGAGAACGACGCGAACCTGAGCGTCATTGGACGGCACGCGGCTCGGAACACGATTCGGGGGGCCTTTCGCAATCGGTTGTTGTTTCAGCAGGCCAAGGAGCGTCAGCCAGACGCGCTGACCCAGCCCATTCGCCGGCCCATTGTGATTGCGGCCATGCCGCGAACCGGAACCACGTTCCTTCAGCGCTTGATGAGCGCGCACCCAGATGCGCTGTACCTGCCCATGTGGCTTGCGATGACACCCATGCCAGCGGCGTCGTTGGCAGAGTGGAAGGGCGGCGGAAGTGCACAACGAGTCGCACGCGCCCAGCAGACGTCGACGTGGGCTGCGCGTCTGAATCCCGGTCTGCAGCGCAAGCACGACAACGGTCCGCGCGAAGCGGTCGAGTGTAGCTTCCTGATGATGAGCACCTTCCAAGCGGTTCAGTGGTGGGCGGTCTGGCCGACGCATTCGTATGTGGAGTGGTTGTCCGAGCGCGACCCCATGCCGGTTCATGAGATGTGGCGCGACCATCTGGCGCTGCTGCAGGCCCCGCTGCCAGGCAGTCACTGGGTGCTCAAGTCTCCCGGGCACTTCATCCAGCTCGACGCGGTGCAACAGACCCTGCCCAATGCCCTGGTGGTGCAGCTTCACCGGGACCCGGCTCGGGTGCTGCCGTCGACCCACAGCCTGTTTGCGTCGGCCCATGGGCTCATGTCGCGTGAACCCGAGATGGCGCGTGTTGTGCAGACGAACACGCGCATGTTGGCGAGTGCGAGTGAGCGTGTGGTGGCCCTGCGGAATGTGTCGTCGGACGGCTTTCTCGATGTGTCGTACCCGGAGCTCGTCGCTGACCCGCTGGGGGTGCTTCGACGAATCTATGACGCCGCAAACTGCCGCTGGGACGCTGAGGTCGAGCAGGCATTGACGGAGAGAATGACGGCTCTGCGCGCCAAGTCCAGCGGCGGGCATCGCTACACTGCCGAACAGTTTGGCCAGACAGCTCAAGAGCTGCGGGACCAGTTCTCGACCTACATCGACCGCTTCGACATTGCCCCGGAGACCAAGCGGTGAGCGTCATCTTCGGCCTTGTCGCCGTGGTGGTGGCCGCCGTTGTCTGGCCGCCGTTGGTTCGTACGCTGCCGATTCCCGACCACCTTCTCCATGGCGATAGTCGCCGCGCAAGTGTGCTCGTTTACGGACTCCTGGGTGTTCTGCCTGTGGCGCAGGTCGCTGCGGTGGCGGGCCTGTTCATCAACGCGACACCCACGACCCTGTGGCCGCGAATCAGCGTGCTCTCGCTGCTGTTCGTTGGACTTGGTGTGGTTCATCGGCGCTCGGCTCGGTCCATGGCGTCGCGGGTTCGGGACCATGCGCTGGCTCTCACCGTGTTTGCGCTTCTACTCCTCCACCCTCTGGCGGCCGTGGTGGGGATTGGGGTGGGCGTCACGTTCATCACCTGCTTGGCCCTTGCTATTGCCGCGGACTGGGGACGTCAGGGCCGGTACACCTGGTTCTCAACGCCAAGCTTTCGCGCCTTGGGCCACAACCCGGACAATCAGAATGGGGTGGGGCGACTCCGCGTTCCGGTAGGGGGACTGCGCATCATTGTGCCGCAGAACCATGCTCGGACGACGACGTTGACGCTGTACAACCACCGCATGCGCCGCGTTGCGGTGGTTGCGAATGCGGCGTTGAGAGATGCCTTTGAACACGGGGACGACGCTGTTGTGCAGGTGGGGCCGGACGTGTCTGCTGACGAGCCGCTGTCCGTTCGTCTTCCGCCAGGCCGCTACTTCTCCACCATTCGCTACTACCTGCCGAAGAGCCCCACAACGTGCGTGTTGCCGCACGCGGAGCCGCTTTGATGACGGCGGTACTCACAGTGCTGGTTGCTGCGGCTGCGACGGTGGCCTGGGTTCTCTACGCGGCCCTCGATGCGGTTGGCTATCGACCCATTCGCAAGGCTCTCGCCAACGGAACCCTGGACCCAACACCAAACACTGGCTTTAAGCCCATGCAGGGACCGGGTGTGGGTGGGTCGGGCAAGTGGGGCAATGCGCTTGGAGGGAATGCGGATGCGTCGTACTTCTACGCCGTGTATGCCCTGGCTCCGGGCGAGTGTGTGGTGGTTTCTACGGAGGTCTCTGGCGACGTTGACTACCTGGGACTGACCTTGTACGACCGCTTTCTGCAGCCTTCCCCGCCGGCGTCAGGGCCGATTCATCTCAACGACTCCGTCTTGTTGAGGGAAGGGGGTGGACAGTGGCGAGCCACGCTCTCGGAGACGTCCTCAACCGGTCCGTGGCTCGACGTCTCTCAGGTGCGGTCTGGCGTTGTGGTCATCCGCCAGATTGGCGGCGCGACGTCTGCCCCGACATTCTCGGTCCAACGCCAAGACCACAGCGCTGGGTGAACATGCTGTCGAACACCCCGGTCTGATTGAGGTCGTCGAATCGAGTCTTCCACACCTTGAACCGTGGGAAATCGGTGCGAATGCGCGTGTCAGTCCCGTCGAATCCGTACAGGTCGAGTCCCCAGTGTTGGCGTCCGCCGAAGGCCAGCAGCGCCTCAAAGTAGTGGCGCAGCTCGTCGCGTCCGCTCACCGTGTCGTGCAGGCTGATGAGCTCGATGATGCAGCTCTCTCGCCCGTACTGGGGGGATAAGTAGTGTTGTGAAGCCCCGGTCCAGCGCACTGAGATGGGAGCGGTCAGGTAGCCGCCGCTCTCAGCCCGCTGTTCAGCAACTCGCAGGACCGCGTTGAGGGCCGCGAGGGTGTCGCTCGCCGGCACTGAGACCTCCACGGCGTAGACCGGATGGGCGAGGTTGAGCGGGCCGTTGTCCAAGATGCGGTGACTGATGTGCCGTGAGGTCTTGCGGGCCATTGTGCGTAGAATGCCGGACTGAACCAAGGGCACCACAGTCTTGGATCGCCAGTTCATTGCACGGACGACACCTCTGGCCATTCCAGACACTGAGACCACGGTGGGTACGGCGTTCTGGCGGGGAATCCACTGCTGCCAGCGCGGAACGGTCCCGGTGAAGTTTCGCGTGGCCACGTTGCACAGGTAGCGTCGACGCCTGCGGTAGGGGTTGATGAGCACGTTGCAGTGCCGATGGTCTCGGTACAGTCGGCCACCTTCCAGCTCTTCTTGCACAGTCGCCCAGTCGCGTACGACTCGGGTTTCCGCCAAGAAAAACACTGGAACGACGCTGAGTACCACGGAGGTGACGATTCCCATGGACCCAACAGAGACGACCGCGCTGTAGAACCAGTCGTCGTCTTGAACCAAGGTAATGTCGGACTCGTGGAAGGTGTCGGGGTCTGTGATGCCGTCGGTGGGCTCAATCTGGAAGCGTCTGCCGCCTGAGGCCACCAAGCGGACGGACCGAACCAGGTCACTCACTGAGCCAAAGTGGATGCCCGTGCCATGCGATGACGTCTGAACGTTACCCGCGAGGCTCTGTCCGCTGTGGCTGCCCATGTTTGTGATGGCCAACCCCTGCGCTGCGAGAAGCCGGTTGAGCACGTGCATGCGAATGCCCGCGCCTACGCAGATGAGCAGTGGGGAGAGCGATGGGTCGCGCAGTGTGGAAGGGTCGAGGGGCTTCACGGCGTCTAGGCGCGAGGTGTCGAGGGTGGTTCCTTCAGTGCGAGCGACGTCGGACAGGGACCAGTCGCCACCAACGGCGCGCAGGGTGGTTCCGGTGGTCTCGGCGTGGATGACGGCGCGGGCGACGTCTGCTGCTGAGGTCGGGGTGACACTGCTCATGCGAGGGCCTGGCTGATCAGGGCCTCGGTGACGTCCCACAAGCGGTCAGCCGTCGTCATGTCTCGGCTGCGCTCGGGCAGCTCGCGCGGCCGTTGCTTGTCGAAATACTGACCCGTTACGTCTGTAAGTTTGGTGGAACAGCAGGCATATAGCGTAGTCTTAGCGCCGCTCTGTGCCGACTTGAGGAAGGGTTTCATGAGCTTCCAGCCCATGCGAACGACTCGGCTAGACGCGCTGTTCGCAAAGTCCGTTCCAACGACCCCCGGATGGAGCGTGTTCACAGTGACGCCCGTGTTCTTCAGCTCCTGGGCCCAACGCTGGGTGCTCAACACCATGGCGAGCTTGGACTGTCGGTAGCCAACCATGGGATTGGACCAGCTGTGTTCCAGGTGCAGGTCGTCGAAGTGGATGCGGCCGAAGTTGTGGGCATGGGAGGCCACGTTGACAACCCGTGCAGGGGCACTGGCTGTAAGGAGCGGTGCGAGACGCTTTGTTAGCAGGAACGGTGCCAGGTGGTTGACGGCCAGCTGCCGCTCGAAGCCGTCTGTAGTCAGGGCGCGCTCGGTACAGACAAGGCCTGCGTTGTTGACCAAGACATGCAGGACATCAAAGCGCTGGACAACCTCATTCGCCAGCCTGTCGACGTCGGCCATCGCCGTCAGGTCGCCTGCAATGGTGTGGACGGTGGCTCCGGCGACGTGCTGTCTGACGGCGGTTGCTGCGGCCCCGGCGGATGCCTCAGTGCGCCCATGAACGATGACGCTTGCACCGCGTTCAGCCAGCCCAATGGCTGTGTGAAGACCGATTCCGCGTGTAGCACCTGTGACGAGACAGTTTCGACCGTTCACGGCTTCTCCCCTTAGATGTGCGGGGTGTACCACGGCGTACGTTTAGGGTCTTCTGCGAGTCAGAGGCAGTAATAGTAGGGGTAGCCACAGCATGCTGATGGGGGCACTGGAGCTACAGGCGCAGCCGGTGTCTGTCGGTTCTTCCGTGTCCGTGTCTGTGTCTGGGGACGTGTCTACAGTGTCGACGCGAAAGTCTACGACGGCTTCGTCGGTCAGGTTGGGCTCGCCGTCGTCCGTCAGGACTAGGGAGAAGCTGTCGTCCGCGGACACGTCATTCATGGGCGTGTAGGTCGCTGATAAGCCCGCAATGACCAACGTTCCTTGCTCCGGTTGCTGACCGATCGACAGGCGCAGCGCGTCGTCTTCGGGGTCTGTGGCAATGATTGCGAAGGTGATGGGGCCGGTGACGGCAGTGTCCACAGACGCCACGGTCAAGGATGGCGGCTGGTTGGGGTCCGGCAGGTCTTCACAGTTGGGGTCGTCTAGGGGGACGCCGGCTTGCTCGGAGATCCAGTCAATATCAGCGTCGATTCGTGTGTAGATGCCGCCGTCGCCGCAGGGGCGGTTGGTGGGCAAAGCGCCACGGGAGACAATGCCGGTCAAGAAGCGTTCGTCTTCCACCATCAGAAACAGAGGGCCACCACTGTCACCAAAGCAGCTGTCTAGCTGGTCACCACCGGCAATGAGCTCACCGCCTGGCAGCACGTCGACATTGCATCCGCGGGTGGGGTTGTCGCAGTCGGCGTCTACGATGGGAAGGATGACGTCACGCAGCAAGCCGTCGATGTCGGTGCCGAAGCGGTTGGTCGCACCGTATCCTGCGACCAGTCCACTGCTGCCGTCTCCCAGGTGCTCCAACCGACAGCCAAGAGCGAGCTTCGCTGGCGCCGCTGCTACCGGGGTTGCGAGTGTGACTACGGCGAGGTCCAGTGTCTCTAGGTAGTCGGGGTAGACGAACACGTCGCGAACCAAGGCCGTCTCGGCTTCGGTGTCATTGGCGGGGTCCAGCGAGCCAACGACCACGTAGCTTAGGTCTGCTTGGCAGTGACCGGCAGTGAGTACAACGTCTGAGGCAATCAGTACGCCGGTACAGGCGAAGCCGGTGCTCTTGTAGAGCGCCACGACTTCAGGAATGTCACCCGTCTCGGTCAGCTCACCACCAACGATGGCGGCGGGACCTGTGGGCGGAGCGGCGAGAGCGGAGAGGGTGAGCCAGAGCATGGAGCACCATTGCCTTGCTAGAGCCGAACCGGCAATCCAGAAGGGGAAGACCGAACACCTCTGGCCAGCGGTTGATCAGCACCATAGTCGCCTGCCATGGTACTTCAGACGCTCTTACAAGACCGGTTTGGCTTCCCGGACTTTCGTGCCGGGCAGCGTCCGATTGTGGAGCACTTGGTCGATGGTGGTGACGCACTTGTGGTCATGCCTACAGGGGCTGGTAAGTCGCTGTGCTTCCAGGTTCCGGCCTTGGCGCGCGGCGGACTGACCATCGTTATTAGTCCCCTCATTGCGCTGATGAAAGACCAGGTTGATACACTGGTCGACAAAGAGATTCGGGCAACCTTCCTGAATTCATCGCTGTCTGCAAGCGAGCGAAACGAGCGCCGCAACGGGCTGCGAGCGGGAGCGTACGAGCTTCTGTATGTGGCCCCCGAGCGGTTCACTCCTGCATTTCTCGCCTTCCTAAAGGACCTGCCTGTCCGTCTATTGGCTGTCGACGAGGCCCACTGCGTCAGTCAGTGGGGACACGACTTCCGTCCAGACTACCTGCGACTCGGGCGCATTCGTAAGGCACTTCCTGGCGTACCCACTGCGGCGTTGACGGCGACGGCGACCCCAGAGGTCCAGGAAGACATCATCAAGTCGTTGGGCATCGAGTCGTGCAAGCGGTTCATCCAGGGCTTTGACCGTGAAAACCTCCTCATGGAAGTGGTCAGCGTCTCCAGCAAGACTGAGAAGGACACGCTGCTTGCCGACTACGTTCAGCCCGGCCCCTCTCTGGTATACGCGGCTACTCGCAAGAATGTCGAGCGGGCCACCGGCGCCCTACGCGATGCAGGCGTTCGCGCGGGCATGTACCACGCAGGCCTCACCCAAGCTGACCGCTCACGCGTGCAAGACGACTTCATGTCTGGCCGCATTCCGGTGGTTGTAGCTACCAATGCGTTCGGTATGGGAATCGACAAGCGCGATATTCGGTGCATCGTCCACTACGACATGCCGGGCACGCTGGAAGCGTACTACCAAGAGATTGGCCGTGCGGGTCGTGACGGCCGAATGAGTCGTGCCGTGCTGTTGCACCAGAACAGTGACCGTCGCATTCACGAGTTCTTCATTGACAATGCCCACCCGCCGGCGGCTTGGGTGCATCGGCTGAACGACTGGCTCGAGGCCCGCAAAGACAACCCCATCTTCGCTCGTGTGGAGGACATGGGTCAGGCGCTGCCGGAAGAGGCGGGGGACCGTGCGGCGAGTGCGTGTACCCACATCTTGGTTCGTGAAGGCCGGGTTCGCCGCATTGCGCCTTCGGACCGGTCTGCGTGGTTGACTCTGCCGGTGGCACCGAAGACTACATCACCCAAGGGTGTGCGCGGCATGGTGTGGGAGCTGGTGAAGGCGCGAGAGCTGTCGCCTGGAGAGCGGCTTCAGTTTGCTCCCGAGCAGTGGTGTCGCGAGTCGGGACTCAACCGCGACCAGCTGAACGCGGCACTTCGAGGATTGGAGGAGCGGGGCTACCTGACGTATCGGGCTCCTGAGCGCATTGGCGGCGTGGAGTTGCTCCAGCCTGGTGTCCCGCTACAGCTCGATGAGAAGGCCATGCGCAAGCGTCGGGGGCGGGTCTACGCCAAGCTCGACCAGATGGAGGCGTATACATCGGCCCCGTGTCGTCGCCGGTTTATCGTGGAGTACTTTGGTGAGAAAGCACCCTTCGAACGGTGTGGAACCTGCGACGGGTGCCGGGATGGCGCTCCGATTGAGCAGCCTCGTCACCTGTCACCAGACGAAGAGGCCACCATCCTCAAGGTGTTGAGCTGCGTCGCACGCATGGAGCGGCACGCGAACAAGCCCGGCTTCTCCAGTGCGCTCGTGGCCAAGACTCTTACCGGATCGCGCGAAAAGGCTCTGTCTAACTGGGGCTTTGACACGCTCTCTACCTACGGAATCCTGGGTCCGCAGTCGACTGGAGCGAAGGCGTGGACCTTGGGCGAAGTCAGCGACCTGATTGATGTCTTGGTGGCCGCTGAGTGCCTGAGTGCCGTGTACACCACCCGCGAAGTGAAGGGGAAGGAGCGTACGTACAAGGAAATCAGCGTTGCTGAGCGTGGCTGGAAGGTGATGAAACGGCAGGAGTCCGGCTTGATGCTGGTGATGCCGCGAGCCACACGCCTGACCCGTAAGAAGGCCCCGAAGCCGGCTCCTCGTGCGGACATTCCAAACGACTTGGTCGCTCGACTGCGCGAAGTCCGCAAGACGTTGTGCGCCAAGAGCGATGTACCCGCCTATGTCGTCGCCCCGAACAAGACGTTGGACGACATGGCGCGTATCCGGCCTACAACCAAGATTACCATGCTCGCTGTACACGGTATGGGGCCCCAGCGCTTCGACCGCTATGGCAAGAGCTTTATGGCCGCGATTCGCGAGTGGAACCAGCAGCAGCGTCGCTGAACAATGACCATGATTCTTCTCGGTTCTGCAGGTCAGACATCAGATGTCAGATGTCAGAGCGTGCGCCTCACGGCGCCAGCAAGGCGGACTCAGTGGCGACTTCTGAGTTTCTAGATGTGGCGTTGGCCTATGCATTTCTGAGAGCGGGTGGGTGAAATGCAGGCGCGAAGCGTCTGTTCTGACCTCTGACCTCTGACCTCTGACATCCGTTCTACCGAAATCTTAGCTGACAGCCCACAGCTCAAGGCTCCAGTTCGTAGCGAACCAATGCGGGGTCCTCACCCTCAGGAAGCGTCAAGTACGCATCGCCAACCACAGCAATCGCTTCGCCTTGCTCAATATTGCCCGGGATCTCGCACGGTTCGGTGTCGAACGCCCTTATCAGCGGGCCCGCGGGACGGCGGAAGTACCAGGCTCCCGCGTAGGTGCGAACGACGATGGCACGCCCGTCGGCAAAGGTGTCCGCACCGGTGGCTGCGGTGCTCCCGTCCAGCGGTGGGGTGCCGAACGGCAGTGTGGTCACGGGCTCAAGGGTGAGCGATGCCGCGTCCCACCAGCCTGGCTCTGCGGTGTACACGGTGCTCCCGTCGTCGGACTTGGTGATGATGAGCAGAGTCTGGTCGACTGGGTCAACCGCGATGGCTTCGACGTTCTGTGGGCCGTCGCTGTACGAGATGTCGATGGTCTGTGCGCTGACCGAGATGCGCTGACCGAAGCCGGGGGGGGCCGGTTCTGCTAGCAGCACCAAAGCGGTGTCGGTCCGTCGGCGTTCGTTGTCACCCAGGTCTGCAATAACCAAGGTGCTTCCAAGGTCTGGGTGGTCGAATCGAGCGATGTCTTCCCAGTCCCGGGCGTCTATATCGGTGAGGCGTACTTCCCCCAGCACAGCACCGGTCACTGTGATTGGGAGCAGCCGTGCGATGTCGCCGGAGTCGTTGTGAGACCACAGAACATCGTCCGTTCCGAGCACCAGGCCGCTGGCTTCAGACAATGCCGAGCCCACCACATCGGTGGACGAGACCTCGTCGTAGTCTGGGCAGTCGGGCAGTGGTGTGGGGCCGGTGTCCGTCGTGTCTGTGGTGTCCGTGGTCTGCGCTGTGTCCGCTGTGGGACAGCCAACCAGCAGGACTAGCAAGGCAATTGCTCTCATGGCTCTTCCTGTCGGTCGCGCGCTTCGCGCCGTTCTAGACGTGCTGCTCGTCGTCGGTCGCGACGGCGCTCACGGCTGAGTTTTTCGCCGTTCTCATCTGCGAAGATCTCCGGCAGCAGCTCGTGGCGTCCAGCGATTCCGAACTTCAGCTCACCGGGCATGCCTTCGATTGTGAAGCCGAAGCCGGCGCGGGTCTCGGGGTTGTTCTTGGGGACAAAACGCACCACCATGTCGATTTGGTCGTCCACTACGCCGTGAATGGAGATCCAGCGGTCGTTCGGTGAGTGCGACCGCAGCTCGTGAATAATGGCGGCGCCACGCTCGAGTCGTAGGGAGACAGTGGTCGGGCCAAGCACCATCTGTTCGCGGTCGTTGATCTCGGTCCAGGGGACGAGTCGTAGAAGGTCCCGTGCGAAGCCACCGACATGGTTCTGCAAGGGAATGATGCCGCCAACAAGCTGTAGCTGGGCCTCCATCCATGCACCGCCACGTGGGATTTCTCCACCGGCGCGCACGTCGATGGTCCCGGACACCCGGCCGTACACAGGACTGGTCGTACCGGATGATTTCTCGACGAGCTGGGCAATCGCTAGATTGCTTGCGACCACCTGGAGCGAGACAGAGGGGCGACGCTCCAAGTGTTCAATGATGCCATGCAGGCTGATGTTGCCGTCGGCGGCCAAGCAGGTAGCGTCGAAGACCATGTTGCCATCGTTGGCGACGGTCTGGACAACGACATGGTCGGCCTCGATAGCGCCGCTTCGGAAGTGCCGCGCGAACAGCTCTCCGTCGCCAGAGAGCAGGCGAGGACCGGGCTCGTAGCGCATGTCATGCAGGTCACCGTAGATGTTTCGAACCACCGAGTCGCTCGCGTCGCCATCGACATCCAACATGAAGCTGCCGTCCCACACTCGCAAGTGACGAATGTCGATGGCATCGAGGCCGGTCTTCTTGGGGGTCCAGTTCGGGGTGCGGACAACGCCGTCGTCGTCTTTGTGAATGTCCAGACCGATGACCAATGCATCTTCGAAGGTGAGAGACTGGTTGAACCACGCCGAGAACACATTGGGCAGGGGGAGCTTGGCCCATCGAGCTTTCACTCGTACGCCATCGGTCAAGTGGTCGGTCTGTTGGACATCTAGGTTCTTGACCACGATGTACCAGGTGTCTGGGTCCGCGAATCGTACCCCTGGGTACAGATAGACATCGTCGAGTTCGATGGCCATGGGCGCATCACCGATGATTCGGGCAAGGGCGAACCGGATGCCATCGGGTGTGGTCGTTAGCCAGAAGGCGAAACACAGGAACAGCCCTGCCAGAAGCACGGAAAGCTCCAGCCCAATGATGAACGCGCGCTGCCACCAAGGGCCCTTGCGTCGCTCACGATTGAGGGCGCCGGCGCTGTAGCCGAACATACCTTTATCAATGGGGCCGTCATTGGCTTGGCGGGCCTTCTCAAGCTCGTCGTTGTCGAAGCCGAACATGGCTGCACTCTACCCCGGTTTTGTCGCCCTCACTGGACGGGTCATTGCAGCGATATGGGCAGCGGTGTCTTTGGGGTCCCCATCTGTCTCGATTGCCGGGGCAGCGGATGTGTGATGATGGGCCATCAGTCGCGTGAAGGACGGGGGCTTGAGCGCTTCGAGTACGGAGAGGATGCGAATGCAGTCTGGGCCGACTTCCACGCGTTGAAAACGAAACGGCCTTGCGACGGCTCTGACAATGGCGCTGACCACCATATTCGGGTCTTGTGGTGGCTCTAGGACCGCCTGTTTTCCAGCGTCCCAGCCCGGTTGGTGTTCCGCGTAGGGGCCGTTTTCGTCTCTAGGCAAGGACAGTGCATCGGCGGTGGGGAGGAACTGGGTGTCGAAAGACCCCGGCTCAATCACGATGACGCGCATTCCGAAGCCGGCCACCTCTGCGTACAGAGCATCACTAATGGCTTCGACTGCGTGCTTGGTAGCGGCGTAGTAGCCGGACTCTGGAAAGGCCATTCGCCCGGCAACGGACGAGATGTTCACCACGGTTCCCGATGCGTCACGAAGGGACGGCAACAAGGCTTGGGTCATGCGAGCGGTGCCCATCACATTGACGTCGAACATGTGCGCCACAGCGGTCAGGTCGGACTCTTCAATGGTGCCAAACACGGCGTGGCCGGCATTGTTGATGAGGACATCGACCGGTCCCAGCGCACTGGCTTTGTCGGCTGCTGCTTTCACTTCTTCGGCATTGCAGACGTCTACTTGTAGGGTCACCAGGCGTTCTTGAGCATCCGGTAGTGCATGAAGATGAGCGAGGGCGTCAAGGCTCCGGTCTGTGGCGATGACCTGCCAACCAGCGGCCAAGTAGTGCCGGGCTAGGCCGGCGCCGAAGCCTGTGGCGCAGCCTGTAATGAAGATGCTGGGCATGTTCTCTCCCTGTAGACGGTCCGAGGTGGGCGGCTCATACCGTGGTGTGCCGCCTGTGCCTGCTCAGGCGTAGCGATTGAGGCGGGCATCGCGCAGAAAACCAACCAGGGCCATGCGATTGCTCACGGCCAGATCGATAGCAAGGCTCGTTGGGGCGCCGACTACCGCCACCACACCGATTCCTGCGACTGCCGCTTTCTGGACAATCTCGAAGCCCGCGCGGCTCGTCACAATGAGCGTGGTCTGTGCAAGGTCGAACCCTTCGCGCATGGCCGCGCCAATCACCTTGTCGACAGCGTTGTGGCGACCCACATCCTCTCTGGCGACCAAGCATTGTTCCTGGCTGTCGAACAGCGCTGCGGCATGAAGCCCACCGGTCTCGTCGAAGGTGGGTTGGTGCGACCGCATGACCACGGCCATTCTGAGCAGAGCGTCTTCGTTCACACAGGGAACTACGGCGCGTTGTTTGGTCCGCTGCACCACGCGATCGATAGACGCTTTGCCGCACAACCCACAAGAACTGTTTGCGTACAGCTCGCGTGTCGCGCGGTCGATGGCGTCTTGGTGCGCCTGCACTCCGGCGGCGAGTCGCACGTCCACAATGTTGTGGTCGTCGGTCACGTGCTGCATGGCGGACAGGTCATCCGCACCATCAATCACGGCCTCGGTCACCAAGAAGCCAGTCACTAGGTCAAAGTCGTCACCGGGAGTTCGCATGGTGACAGCCATGGCTCGGCCCTCTACGCGAATCTCCATCGGCTCTTCGACCACGACGGCATCTGGCGATGTTGTCCGCTGTGGAAACCGGGTCACGGGTCGGGTTGTGGTGCGCATCGAGGCCCTGGGTCTGGTGCCGCGAGGGCAGGGGCCCTATCCTTAGCTCATGGAACTTCGTGTCATCCATCACGGCGAGGTGATTCACACTCTGGTGCTCGCCGACCAGCCCATTCATGTGGGGCGCAGTGCGTCGAATGATCTGGTCTTTGCTCTTGGAGATGTCTCCGGGCACCACGCGGTGGTCTACCGAGAAGCGGGCGCGGTCTGGGTAAAAGACCTCGCCAGCAGTAACGGTACCTTTGTCAACGGCAGTGCCTGCACGTCGGCTGCGGTTGTCTCCGAGGGGGATGAGCTGCGCTTCGGCAACACGGCCACAGTGAAGACGGCCTGTAGTGGTCGTTCTCCCGTTTCTGCCGGTCTGCGTCTGGTCCGCGATGACAGTGGACTTAGCTGGCCCGTTGGGGCGGTGAGTCGTGAGCTGCCGGACCAAACGGACAGCGCCCTGGTGTGGTCGGATGGCACGTTGTGGTTGGAGGTCGCCGGGGAACAGCAGCATCCGGTGGTGTGCGACGAGCCCTTCTCCGTTGCCAACGTCAGCTATACCCTGCGTCGTGCAGACCAGGCGATTGGTGCGACTCAGCGCACCCTCACCAATCTCCATCCCTACACCCTGCATGTAAATCTAGCCGAGTGTCGGGTGCAGTTGGTGCACCGAGGGACAGGCGCTCAGTGCGTGATTCAGACGGAGAACCGTGTCGCGTTGCTCTACGCCTTGGCCGAACGCTGGATGGCTGATGGGGTTGGGTCGGGACGGGGCTGGGTAGATGACGATGTCCTGTCGGTCGCGGTGTGGGGACGGGCTTACCGAGAACAAGGGGCCAACAACCTGCATGTCCTGGTTCACCGCATCCGGGTCGACGTCATGGAGTCAGGCTTCGAGCGCTCGTTCATCGAAAAGCGTCGCGGACGTACCCGAATCCAGGTGGAGCTGGCGGTGGCGGAGTGACGCTGCGCGACTACCGACTTGGTGAGCGTTTAGGTGCAGGAACGTCGGGACAGGTTGTCGCTGCGGTTCACGTTCCCACGGGTCTTTCCGTGGCCATCAAGCAGGTCTTGTGCGAGGACTTTCGTGACCGTGCTCGGGTGGCGTTCGAGGTCGCGGCCATGGCTCGAATGTCGCACCGTCATGTCATTCCTGTCTACGAATCGGGCACGGACGGCACCACCGCCTGGTTTGTAATGGAGCGAGCGGCAGGGCGCTGGGGTGAGCGTGCTTTGACGGGACAACACTTGGTTGTTGCCTGTCGCGAGGTGTTGTTGGGGCTTGCGCATGCCCACTCCCGCGACGTATTGCACCGCGACTTGAAGCCTGAGAACCTGTTGATCTCCGCTTCGGGGGTGGTGCGCATTGCTGACTTCGGCATTGCCAGCGTGGCGGGTGGTCAGCGTCTTGCGGGTGCTGGAACGCCAAAGTTTATGGCGCCTGAGCAACGGCATGCAGGGTTGGACGAGGGACCGTGGACAGACCTGTATGCCCTTGGAAAGGTTGTGCTCGACGGGTTGTCGGATGACGAGTCAGCGTTGGGCGAGTGGGCACGGTGGTTGTGTGCACCGCAGCCTGGGCAGCGGCCCCACTGTGCTGCTGCGGCCCTCGACCAGCTGCCCGAGTCCGGGCTGAGCGAGTGGCGGCGCGAGACGCACAGTGCACCGACCGAACGAACCCAAGATGCCGTCACTAGCGGAGCCCTCGCTGCACCCATGCTCGCTGGATGGTCGGCACCCGCGATTCCGAATCGCTGGCGAGAGGCTCCAGCGGCACCTCCCATGGTCGATGGTGTGTGGCGCTTGCGGTCGTCTCCCGGATTGGTGGGGCGCACGGCACTGCAAGAACGCCTGTGGGCCTGCGCGACGGGTGATGGTGAGGGGGATGTGGCGCTGCAGGGCGAACCCGGAGTCGGTGTGGGGGCCTTGCTCGATTGGCTGGCAACGCACGCCAGCGAGGTCGGCATTCCCGTCTTGCGCGTCCGCAGCGACTCACTGCGCGATGTTCTCTTGCAGTGGCTTGGTGGGCGGCCTGAGCGCGAACTTGTGTCCCAGGCGCTGTACCGACTGGGGGCAGACGTAGCTGTCGCGGGCGACCTTGCGGACCTCGCGAGCACAGGAACGTGCGCTGGAGACCGCGTGCGTGCGGTCGCCGCTTGGCTGACCGCACAGGTGGGCCGGCCGCTCGTGGTTATCGACGACGTGGACGTCCACAGCGAGCCTGTCTCGCTGCTCTTGGGCATGCGTCGTGCTGGAGTGGACATGCGGTTGGTGTCGCGCTGCCCGCTGCCGGATGTGGTGACGGTAGAGGTGCCCGCGCTGCCGTCCCACCACATCCACCAAGCCTTGGCCCAGATTGCGCCGCTCACACCTCATCTGCAGACTTTGTTGGTTGAGCGGTTTGGCGCTGACCTCGCCGCAATGCAGGACGCGCTGATTCAGTGGGCCGACGACGACTGGCTCGTTCGAACCCCCGTCGGGCTGGGGGTGTCCGAGCGGGGGGTGCCAATGGTCGTTCGGCCTCCACTCAGCGCCAGTGAGCGTCGTCTCGCAGCCCTGTTTGCGGCCTCTGGCGGACGGTCCACGGACGTCGAATGGGACGCTTTGTGTTTGGAGTGTGGCGTGGATGCGGCCGGCATTACTGCGATCCCGTGGGTCGACCGTGTGCCGAACGGCTGGGCAGTGCGCGGCGGTCGTTACCTCACCAAGCTGACCGCTGCCTTGTCACAGACGGATGCCGTAGCGGTTGTCGACAGACTCTCGGCCGACGTGCCAGATGACGCCATTCGCGGTGCCATCGTCCTGTGGGATGCGGGTCTGTGCGACAGGGCGATGAGTCTGCTGTTGCGCACCATTCGGGAGTGCAACCTGTCTCCACCTGTGGCCGTTGCCCAGTGCGAGCGACTGCTCCAGTGGATGTCCGAGGACGATGTCCGCCGGCTGGACGTCTGCGTTCTGTACGCGGGCCGATTGACCGACTCCGGACGGTTGAAGGACGCCGTTGCTGTGGCTGAGAGTGTGGAGCAATCCGACCTGACACCGGGCCAGCGGTTCAGCGTTGCCCACGCCCGCTACACCGCGGCTGTGGTCTCCGGCAGTCCCCAAGAGGCCCTCGAAGTCAGCGTTCAGACGCGACTTCCCAGTGAACATCCGCGCTACCTACGCTGGCTCAGCGACCACTGCATTGCTCTGTTCTCCTTGGGTCGTTTCGGCGACGTTGAGACTATGGCGTCATCGGTACCTGACCATGCCCACCATGAATTGTGGCGGGTTCGTGGAGAAGCGGCGCTGTACCGTGGAGACATCGACCTTGCCGAGCGGTGCATGGAGGGTGCCATCGCCGGCGGAAACAGCCCGTCGTTGGCGTACGCGCTTCAGCTTCGCGCGGCATGCCTCCAGCAACGGGGAGACCTGGCTGGAGCGGAGGCGGGATGTCTGCAGGCCGCCGAGGCCGGCTTGGGACGCCAGGACGGCCTTCAGGCAATGACGAACGCGGCGCTGATCGCCGCCCTGCGGGGGCGTGATGTTGTGGCGCGCAGTCGTGCCGAGCAGGTCTTGCCGCGGCTGCGTCGGCTCGGGTGGAAACAGAACGAAGCGTACGCGCTGGCTGTGTTGTGGGCCACGACGTCCGACCCCGTCCTTGCAGAGCGCCACGGACAGCAGGCTCGGGTACTGATCGACGAGCTGGGCCTACCCGACCCCGACCTGGACGCGTTGGCAAAGCGAGCGGTGGAGACGGCGACCGCACAGGGACTCGGAGTCACGGACGCCCACCAGTGGCTCGCCGGACGAGGCGCCTCGTGACCGCCCATGCCTTGGCAGCGACCGTTCAGTCCGCATTGTGGGGCACAGCGACCTGGAACACGCCATGACTGAGACCATGACCCTCTGGACCCTCTACCGTCAAACCCTGATCGGCTTGCTCGCGCCTCGTCGTGCCGCTCCGCTGGCCCTCCTTGCCGTGCCGCTGTTGGTGGCCGAGCGCTCGTATTCGCCGGATTCTAGAGGCATCTACGTCGCCTTGGGGCTGGTGCTTGGACTGCTCTTGCTCGGCCCGTTCTCGTGGCGTGCCTTCATCACTCGGGGCTCCGAGTGGTGGCCGCCGCTTCGACTCGCTGGGGTCGGGTTGGTCGTGACCTTGCCCATGATGATTGGCTCGGTGATTCCACAATTTCTCGGCATTCCCAGCACCTACCTCACCGCCGGCGTGCACCTAGCTGTGACCTCGGGCCTGTTCTGGGTCGGTAGCTGGGGACTGGCTCGTGACCTTGAGCTGAGTGACTCACTGGGCACAGCCGTTCGTCGTAACGAAGCCCTGCAGCGTGAGGCCGAGAGTGCCCAGCTCATGGCCCTGCGCGCTCACCTAGACCCTCACTTTCTCTTCAACACCCTCAATGCCATCGCTGAGTGGTGCCGAGAAGATGGAGCCGTCGCTGAACGCGCTATTCTCGACCTCTCAGCAGTCTTGCGAGAGGTGATGGGAGGGGTTCGGTTGTCCGCCTGGCCGCTGTCTCGGGAGCTCGCCATTGTCCGCCAAGTTCTCGACCTTCACGGTGTGCGTGACCCGGAACGATTCGTCTACGAGTGGCACGTCCCACACGGCATTGAGCGCGTCTCGATTCCGCCGCTGCTACTGCTTCCTCTTGTAGAGAACGCCGTAAAACACGGGGTTGCCAAGGGGCACACCGGACCTGTGGTTGTGCGTGTTGAGATCGGCGCTGACGTACGCGTCACCGTGTCGAATCCCGGCGCTTTTGTGGGGCCGCGTTCGGGTGGCGAAGGCTTAGACTTGGTCACGCGTCGCCTCGCGTTGTCGGTTCCTGGGGGCGTGTTCAGCATTGCAGCCGACGGCGAGCGGACCATCGCTTCGGTCACCCTGCCTGTGGAGAGTTCTCAATGACGCCGCTTCGTGTTCTGATTGCGGACGACGAGTCCATGGCCCGTCGTCGCCTGCGCCGGCTGCTCGAACCGCTGGTGGACGTCATCGTGGTGGGGGAGTGTACGGACGGTGTGGAGGTCTTGGAGGCGGTCGCCGAGGAACCCATCGACCTGGTCTTGCTCGACATCCAGATGCCGCGACTGACCGGTGTCGAGGCCCTTGCGGCAATGGGAGATGACGGCCCACACGTTGTCTTCACCACCGCCCATCCCGAGCACGCTGTGGCTGCCTGGGACGGTGGCGCGATTGACTACCTACTGAAGCCTGTAGAGCTTGGACGTCTACGAAAGGCGCTGGACCGCGTGCTCTCAGCAAGAACGACTGCTGTCCCGGAGCCCCCCCAACAGCGTTTGGCGGTTGAGACGCGCAAGGGCGTTGTCTTGCTCCAGCACACTGAAATCGTACGGGCAGTGTTGGATGGGCAGTCGCTGGTCCTGCACACCGACCGTGGGGCGTTCTTTGTGAGCTGGCGATTGGCTGAGCTCGAAGCGCGTCTTCCAACGACTGGTTTTGTGCGTGTTCATCGGCGTGGCTTGGTGCAGCTGGACCGGGTGGAGCGCTTTGAACCCGTGGATAGCGGCGGCTACCTGGCCCATTGTGACGACGGCGGCGTCGTCGAAGTCTCCCGACAGGTCGCCCGACAACTGCGCCGTGAGTGGGGCTTGTAGGTCAAAGACCTGAACAGGGATGCCCGCTGCCGTAGCGAGTGGGCCGCTTAACGGGTAAAACGGGGCACTTATCGGAGTGTGTGATGCGGATTGCCCTAGGACTTTTGGTACTGATGTCGGCTTGTGAACCGCAACCGGTGCGCGTCAGCGGCTGGCAGATGGAGAACTTCTTCCCGTTCGACGGTGCACGGACCTGGGAGTTCACCAGTGACGACGTTGAGAGTCGCCACCTCCTGATCGCTACCCTCGACCCCGAAGCCGTCAATCTCGAAGATGGTTCTTCGCTACACGAGATTTCGTACGACCTTGAGTGTGCTGACGTCAACGACACCGAGTGCGAAGACGCCTGGGTTCGCAGCCTCACCTGGTCGACAAGCCGCACGGACGGTGTGAAAATCACCGAGCTGCATGGCCCGGACATTGATCTTGTCTTCGACGAACCAGTGTTGATTGCTGGCGACGAGATGACGGTGGGAGACAGCGTCACAAGCGCTGGATTCACCTCGACTTTCGAGAGCATTGAGCCGTGCCCGGTGCTGTGGACCGACGACTGGGACACCTGCGCGCACATGGTTGTGACGGGATCGGGCCCGGGCTCGGAGGACATCGTCGGTGATTACTGGGCCGTGTCGAACTTCAATGTTGTGGGCTTGAAGCTGGAGAGTGACGCTGCGCAGTGGCGGCTCTCAGACGCGACCTTCGCCCAGGCTCGCTAGGCGAATTTCTGGCTCGTGACACGGCATGACATGTCACGAGCGAATGATGAGCCCACCTCCACGTCATTGCTTGCAACCAACCGGTATGAACCGGGGGGCGAGAGAGTGGAGGTTCTCACCATGTTTACGACCGTTCGAGCCAGTATGATGCTGTCCGTTGCCTTGATGGCGACGGCGTGTATGCCCAAGACCAGCATGCGCATCCTTGAGCCTGCTTCGGTCGACGTGCCAGCAGACATCCAGATCATCGGTATTGTGGACCGCAGCAGCGCCCGCAACGCTGGTGAGACCGTTCTCGGTGTGCTTGAAGGCATCGTGACCGGCGAGAGCGTCGGTGCAGATACCCAGGGCCGTCAGGCTGCTATGGAAGCTGCCGTGCGCATTCTCGAAGAGTCACCCCGCTTTGAGGTGGTTCGCGTCTCCGATGCACAGCGTGGCCGCACGAGCTTGTTTGACCGTGAGATGGAGCACAGCGATGTGGCCCGGATCTGTCGCCAAGCCGGCTGTGACGCCTTGTTGTCGCTTGAGGCATTCGACAGCGACACCCGCATGCAGGTCAACGGCGTGACGGTGAACACGCTGACCAACCCAGAAGCTCTGAAGCGTCGCATTGCTGACCTCGATGTCAGCGATGTCCGTGCCACCTCGGACACCACCGTCATGGCGTCATGGCGCATGTACGATGCGGACCAGGACCGCGTTGTTGATGAGCTCCGCGACCGTGAGCGCACGTGGAACTGGCAGGGGTCGGGCTCTCTGGTAGACGTCCGTCGGGCCATGCCCATGGCTGGAGCTGCTGTGGGTCGTGCAGGCGGCGGTGTCGGTGCTGACTACGCCTCACGCATCGCACCCTCGTGGCAGTGGGTTGAGCGTCGCTACTACGGCGGCGGTTCCCCGGAACTTCGCTCGGCCAAGCGCTACGTCAAGGCGGGTGACTGGGACGGTGCCATGCGCATTTGGGAAGACCAAGTCAATAACCCAGATCCCAAGGTCCGCGGCCGCGCTTCGTACAACATGGCGCTCGGTAGCGAAGTGAAGGGAGACTTTGACGGTGCCCTTGAACACGCTCGTGACGCCGCCGTCGCACTGCACAACGGCAAGTCGCGTCGCTACGTGTTCACCTTGGAGCAGCGGGCACGGGACGAAGCACGACTGGCTCGTCAGATGGCTCCGGCACCCGAAGAAGCAGCCCCACCGGCACGTCAGCAGCGCGTGCATCCGAGCCAACGCGACAGTGGCCGTACAGTGACCACTGCCGACTCGGAGAGCACAAGCGGGTCGACCTCTAGTGGCGCGATGACTCGCCCGCGTCGGTAGGTTGGATACAGCGGCGGTATGCTGCCATCTATTCACGTAATTATCGAGGAGTTCACGGCGTTGCCCATGGACTCCTCTTCTGCTTGTAGTGCCGCTGAGCGCCTTGTCAGCTGGTTCAGCTCGGCCAGTGTTGCCGACGCCGCCGCAGCGAATTCCCTGTGGACCTCCGGTCAGTACGCCCAGCTGTACGACATGTTCTATCGGGACCTGGGCTTTGGAACGGGCGGGTGTCGCGGTCAGGTGGGCATTGGACCGAACCGATTCAATACCACCACACTCGGACGCCTCCTGTCCGCCCACGGCCGCTGGCTGTTGCTGACCGTTCCCCGCATTCAGAGTCGCGGCATTGTTTTCGGGTGGGACACGCGTCAGTTTCATGACGTCAGCGGTGTGTTTGACGACGAATCCGCTCCCGATGTGCTCGGCCAGCGTAGCGTTGACTTCGCCACGTTTGCTGCCGGCGTCTATGGCGGGCTGGGAATTCGGACCTACCTTCCCGTGGCTGGCGGCACCGTGGGGGCGCTGTCGTTCGGAATTCGCTCTCAAGAAGCGGCGGCCGGTGTCTACATCAGCGCGTCACACAATCCGCCAGACCACAACGGGGTCAAGCTGTACGACGCCAGCGGTTGTCAGGTGATTCCCCCGGATGATGCGGCGATAGCGGAGATTGTTGTTGACGACGAGCCGGTGTTGTCAGCCCAACACACGCTGCCGCTTCCCCAGACGGTGCGAGAGGCGTGGATGAGCGACTTGCTTGACGTTGTGGGACCTCACAGCGCCGCAGGGCTGACTGTGGCCTACACCGCGCTGCACGGTGCGGGAGCGCAGGCGGTGCCGGAGCTCCTCACGCGCGCAGGCGCTACGGTCCATGTTGTCGAGCACCAACAGGTCGCCAACGGCACCTTCTCCTCCATCCCTGGTGCCTCTCCGAACCCAGAGAATGCCCTGGCGCTGGCCGATGCCATCACGCTCGGCCAGTCAGTGAACGCAGACCTCGTGCTGGGGACCGACCCTGATGCCGACCGTCTGGGTGTTGCTGTTCCCACCCAGGATGGCTGGCGGGTGCTCAACGGCAACGAGATTGCAGCCCTGTGTGTCGCTGAAGCGGTGAAGACGGCGCCAGCAGATGCGCTGGTGTTGCGAACCGCGGTCACCACAAGCCTCGTGTCGCGAATCGCCCACCGTGCTGGCCTGCGTGTTGTTGACCAGGAGCGGGTTGGCTTCAAGTATCTGGGAGCGGCTCTGGACCGCGAAGGGGGGCCGTTAGCGATTGCCGTTGAGGAGTCTCATGGTGTGTTGGTGAGTGGCAGCATGCGTGACAAGGACGCGGTGGGGGCTGCACTCCTGATGGCTCGTGCGGTGTGCTCCGCTCCGCTGCAGGAGCAGCTGACACAACTCGACGGCACATTCGGACCGGTGCGTTCGTTGTTGGTCACGCATCCGTTGGCTGGACCCGATGGTCAGGCGCGACTCGTCGCTGGACTGGCCCACCTGCGGACCGCGCCTCCGTCGACACTCGCAGGGCAACCCGTCGTGCGCGTCGAAGATTGGCTGGACGGTCCAGGTCCTGCCTCCGACACCGAAGCCGCATCGCGTGACGTGCTTCGGTTCTGGCTGACGGATGGCGTTGTGACGCTGCGTGCCAGCGGTACCGAAGCCAAGGTCAAGGTGTACGTGGAGCGCGGACGAGAGCCCGGAGAGTCCGCTGTTGGGCTGTCCGAGTCTCTCCAGCCTATTGCTGACGCGCTGTTGGCGCTGCTGTAGGCGACCGCAGTCTAGTTGCGGCGACGTTGCCAGAACAACACGATGAAGGGCAGGGTGAACAGGCCCAATGCACTTGCTGCGCGACCCGTCTGACGGCGCTGGCGGAGCTCGGACTCAACGTAGGTTCCGCAGTCTCCACAGTCGCCTCCGCCGCCGCCAGAACCCGTCGCTGTGACCGTCACGGTGTCAGGGGATGAGGTCAACGTGCCGTCGTCTACCACCAAGGAAATCACGTAGCTTCCAGCCAAATCGGCCGTGAAGCGTGGAGTGGGGGAGAAGGTGCTCGATAGGACGGCTGTGCTGCCGCTTGGACGGGAGGAGAACTGCCATGTGTAGTTCAGCGCGTCGTCTTCTGGGTCCGTGGAGTTGCCGCCGTTCAGCTGTACCGAAGAGGCCGCGGAGACGGACTGGTCTGGGCCTGCATTCGCCGTTGGTGAGCCGTTGGCCTCTGCAATGGTGACAGTGAGCGTGTCGCTGTCGAACAGAGAGCCGTCGTCCACCGTCAGCTCGACTTCGTAGGTTCCTGCGACATCTGCGTAGAACTGGGGATCTTCGCGGAAGTCGTTCAGTATCGTGGCGGCCGAACCGCTTGGAAGGCTGCTGAACACCCACTCGTAGGACAGCTCATCGCCGTCTGGGTCAAAGGACGAGCTTCCGTCGAGGTCGATGACCGCGCCGCTCTGACCGGTCTGGTCGAGACCAGCGTCTGCTACGGGGGAGGTGTTTGTGTCTGCCGCAGTGTCCGAGTCGTCTTCGATCTCAGTACCATCGGGGACGTCCACGCCGGTGTCTGTGCCACCTTCAACGGAGCCAATCGGCGTCAGGCCGCTCTGACATGCGGTGAGAGCCAACACTGCCAAAAGAGCAGTCTTGGGAGCCATTTGCGCAATAGCGCTACGAAAAACGAACACATAGACCTCGGTCAATCTGTGCGACGATAACGCACAAAGACAGGGAAACGCTAGGGTTCTTCTACGATAATGCGACGTGGACCGTTTTCGAGGGGCTCGTAGATTGCGATTCCCACAGCCTTCCAGTTCTTGTAGGCCATGAGTTGCTCGATGTACCAGGCCAGGCCTTGGTCGCGCGTTTCCATGACGGAGCGCATGCGTGAGGCATGACGAATGGTCGGGCGGTCTCCGGCCACCACGAAGCTGACGTGCGAAATCCACAGGGGATTGTACGAGCGGTCCTCGCGGACCGTCATGACCACGCTTCCTGGACGGATGTCGTCCACCGCCGCGAGTGCGTCTTCCAGGGACAGGTAGTTGAGCACCATTGTCCCGTAGGGTAGTTCCTCATCGGTCAGCGCGAAGGACGAGCGAGAGCGCCAGGCGGAGTAGGTCGCAGGGGTGACGTCGCGGGTGTAGGTCTGAACGGGACCATACTCTTGGGTGGTCTCTCGAAGCCAGCCCTTCTCCACCGCTGACGGAATCCACTGCAGCTCCATGAAGTGGTGACGGTAGCGGTACTCCGGTGGGTTGTCGCCGTAGCGAAGGCTTAGACGAACCTCTGCTGCGTGAGCCGGATCCGGTGCGAGTGACAGCGCCAACACCTCCTCGACGTAGGTCAGACAGTCGAATGCGTCGTAGCGAACCAATGGATCGGTGTCGGGCGCTACACCCTCCCCGAGAGGGTCGTTGACGTACGGCCGGTCCAGCATGGACGCAGAGACCGCATCTACCCGCACCACGAGCGGCTCGTTCATCACGCCAATAGCCACATCACGAATGGTTTGCGGCATCTGGCCGATGTCAGGCACATCGGCGGAAGGCGCGTCCTCTTGGGCGAAGGCTGGGCTGTGTGCGACCAGCCACAACCCCAACAACCGCATCACAGGCCGATTGCCTGACGATAGCCGGCGGTCGCTTCTAGGACGGCGTCGACGGCGTCATCGTCGAGTACTTCGTCCATGACCATGGAAAGTCCGCGCTCAATGAGATCGACAAGGCCAAGATTCAGCAGTTGGCGGTGTTCGGTCTCTGGGCGCAGGTGAAGGTTCCGCAGCACCTTCTCGCTGGGCAGTGTGCCGTCGGAGCGCACCCTCACATCGTTGAACAGCGGCGAGAACTTGGATGGGCAACCTTCGAGTAGCAACTGGATGGCAGCTCGTCCCCGACCATTGCCACTCTCGGCATCGAAGGCTTGGACGAGTAGAACCAAGTTTTCATTGGCCGCCGTGACCTTGGCCTCGGCGTCATCGTCCAGCATGGTTCGAACGTGGAAGACGCTCGCGTTGCCGTCATCTACGGGAATGGGTTCGTCGACCGCTGGTTCGGGAGCCTGAATGTCAGCGACTTCCACGCGCTCCAACAGGTCCTGGGTGAACATGCCGTCGTTGTCTCCGCCGCCGCGAACGTGGTCGTGGTCTGCGAAGGCTTCGAGAATGTCTTCATCTAGGTCGACTTCTGCCGCCTGTAGCCACTCAGCGGGGCCACCGGAGGGCGGAGCTACGTAGTCGAGTTCTCCGGCATGTGTGGGGGGCGAGACGTCTCGCGTGAGTCGCGATGAGCTGTAGTCGTAGTCAGCCATCACCGTTGGACTGTCTTCGTCTAGGTCTTCGCTGTCTGTGCCGGCTGGAAGTCCGCGCCTGTACGAGCTGGGCTCGTCGAGCATCTCCAAGCCCACGCCAACGTAGTCGTCCCACACTTCGTCCGATGGGAAGGTCGGAATCATGATCTCATTGACGTGGTTGTCTACGACCTCGGTCTCGTCATCTGGGTTGGCGTAGTCTCGACTGTACGGTTGCTGGTCTGCGAGCTCTGTGGCGTTGTCGATGAGTACGGTGCGTTCGACCACCTCTGTGTCATCGATGTGAGTCGACGACCGCATGCCCAAGCCGCCTGTTGCGGTCTGCGCTTCCTCGTACGGAGGTGGAAGCAGTTCGCTTTGGGACATGGCGGTCCCCGACACCTTCGTAGCGATGCCGTTCGCGAGCATCTGTGCCAACACGGCTCGACCGTAGACAGGCTCGATCGAGACGTCGTGGAGGATCTGCCGTACGGTGCGCCGTCCGTCGAGGCGATCTGCGACGAGCTGTTGGTCGGGCGTGGCGTCTTCGATGTGGCTCGGTGCGAGAACCATGCTCAGCGGGACGTGTCGCGACTGTCTCCACAGCTTGGCGCACTCGAGCAACAGCTCGTGGGTGTTGTGGCCCATCTGGAAATTTTCGACGAAGACCGCACCCATTGGGTGGAACGTCGCGGCGTCTCGTACGCCCAAGAATCGGCTGACGTTGTCGCGGAACCGCTCGAAGAGTGCGCGCTCCATGAGCGTTGCGTCGACCTCCTCAAGCAGCATGCCGAAGACGCCTTCACCCAAGTCTGCCAATCCACCGAACTCGGTGGCTCGCGCTCTGGAGAGTGCCTTTGCCGCGTATAGACGACGCAGAAGAAGCTTGATGTCGTCGCTCGATTCAGCCGCTACAACCGAGCCATTCATTACGTAGACGTCGACCTCGACGCTGCGCGTAGTCGTGCTCAGTCTGCCGGTGGACCCCTTCTGGAGGTGCCGCGAAAGGTCGGCGGCGGCGCCGCTATCCTGGGCTGTTGGGTCCACTACTGGGGGTCTCCACATTGGCCGCACGCTAGCCGTGGTGGTTTGCAGGGTCAAGGGGGGGGGGCCTTACACCGCCTCTCTTTGACCTCTCTGCGTTGTGGTCACCTGCGCAAACGCAGGGGTGTCGGGACATGCTCGGTCATCGGGGTTTGCCGTCCGAGGCGGGAGGCTTGTAGCTTGCGGGCTGCATAGCGGTCGCTGGCATCAGGGTCTCAACGGGCGGAGCGGTAGTTGCGGCTACCAGTTCGGCCTCCAAGCTCTGAACGCGGAGCGCATTTGAGGCTCCCCAAATGAGCAGCACGCCAACGGCGAGTCCGTACATCCCCATCATTGCGCGTCGGGCGGGTATCCAGACTGGAGTGGTGCGTTGAGCGGGCTCATTGAACGCATGGTGGAGCTGGGCGTCCATCTGCGACCAGTCAGGGTCCACACTGGGACGAACCATTCGCAATGGCTCTGGAGTGATTGAACTGAGGTGTTCCTCACGGGTGCGACAGGACTCGCACTCGGTCAGGTGCTCGGCGACACGCGTTGTGTCCCCGGCTGACAGTTCACCATCTTGGAAGGCGACGAGAAGCCGCCGCGCTGCACGACACCGCATGGGTGACCTCCGCTAGGCTTAGGACTCAATAACCCCGGGGTCGCCAATCGCTTCCATCAATCGACCCTTGGCGCGTGACAAGCGGCTCATGACGGTTCCGAGCTTGATGCCCAGTGCGTCTGCGATCTCGGCGTAGGACAGGTCGGAGTAGTACCGCAGGGTCAAGATCTCGCGGTGGTCGCGTGACAGATCTTCCATGGCGGCCAGGATGTGGCCCTGGCGCTGGTCCCCAAAGACCCGGTTGTACTGGTCTGGAGCGGTCGACGTTGGACGCTGCATGGTCTTGAGGATGGCACCGCGGCGCTTCTTGTCGCGTCGGATGTTGAAACACAGGTTGCTCGTCACCCGGAACAGCCATGCCTTCATCTTGAAGTCCGGCAGGAAGAACCGTGTCTCACGCATTGCCTTGATGAAGACCTCTTGAACGACGTCGTAGGCCTCTTGGTGGTCTTTGACGATGTACAGCGCGTGGTTGAACAGGCGGTCACGGAACTTGGCCACCGTCATGCCAATGGCGCGCTGGCGGTCAGTCTGTGCGACCTGCTTGATGACCTCGTCATCAGTCAGGGCGGGAGGATGGATGAGTTGGAGCAATGCAGCCATGGTCTCACCTGTGGGTGGGCGGTGTGAGTGTCGGGCGGGACCGGTTGTCCCGTCGATGCACCCACTGACGCACCAGCCCTGGGAATCTTCGATGCTTCTTCCCACCAGGAGAGGAACACGTGAGATTCTGAACTCTTCCGCGACTACTCAGTGATGCCTGGAATGCGCACACCACGCTCATGTGCGACGTCGATGGCCCGTTGGTAGCCAGCATCTGCATGGCGGACGACACCCATACCAGGGTCGCTCGACAGGACCCGGGACAGCCGAGCTGCGGCGTCCTCTGTACCGTCTGCGACGACAACCATTCCCGAGTGCAGCGAGTAGCCCATGCCTACGCCACCGCCGTGGTGGAAGCTGACCCAGGAGGCCCCATTCACGGCGTTGATCATTGCGTTGAGGATCGGCCAGTCTGCTACGGCATCACTGCCGTCGAGCATGGCCTCAGTCTCCCGGTTGGGGGAGGCGACTGAGCCCGCATCGAGGTGGTCTCGGCCAATAACAAGAGGGGCCTTGACGACGCCGTCGCGGACGAGGTTGTTGAAGATCTGGCCGGCCTTCGCGCGGTCTCCGTACCCGAGCCAGCAAATACGGGCGGGCAGTCCTTGGAATTCGACTCGCTCTCGCGCCATGACCAGCCAGTTGTGCAGTGCGGTGTCCTCTGGGAACGCCTCCATCAGCGCCTTGTCTGTGGCGTAGATGTCTTCGGGGTCTCCGGACAGGGCCACCCAGCGGAACGGTCCTTTTCCTTCGCAGAACAGCGGGCGAATGTAGGCGGGAACGAAGCCTGGGAAGGGGTACATGTCGGGGTAGCCGCCTTCGACAGCCCCAGCGCGCAGGTTGTTTCCGTAGTCGAAGACATGGGCGCCCATCTTGCCAAAACCTGTCATGGCGGTGACGTGCTGGGCCATGGATTCGTAGGAACGGCGTGTGTACTCGGCAGGGTCGCTCTCGCGAAGAGCATCCGCTTCAGAACAGGTCAGACCGGCGGGAATGTAGCCGTTAAGGGGATCATGAGCGGAGGTCTGGTCGGTTACCAGGTCGGGCTTGAAGCCACGTTTGAGCAGCTCGGTGAGCACGGTGGCGCAGTTACCAATGACACCAACGGACTTGGCGATACCTTCTGTGCGGTAGCGTTCGACGCGTTCGACGGCGTCGTCCAGGTCGTCAGCAATCTCGTCGAGGTAGCGGTTCTCGACGCGGCGGCGGGCACGCTCGGGGTCAATCTCAACGTTGAGGGACGTGGCCCCAGCCAACGATGCTGCCAGGGGTTGGGCGCCGCCCATACCGCCGAGTCCACCCGTGAGAATGAGGCGGTTCTTGAGGGTTGGCGTCCCAAAATGAGTGCGACCGGCGGCGATGAAGGTCTCGTAGGTACCCTGCAAGATGCCCTGGGTGCCGATGTAGATCCATGACCCAGCGGTCATCTGGCCGTACATCATCAGACCCTTCTTCTCGAGCTCGCCGAAGTGCTCCCAGTTGGCCCACTTGCCGACCAAGTTGCTGTTGGCGATGAGTACACGTGGGGCGTCGGGGTGGCTCTTGAAGATGGCGACGGGCTTGCCAGACTGGACCATCAGCGTCTCGTCGTTCTCAAGACGCTTGAGTGAGGCGACGATGTTGTCGAAGGCTTCCCAGTTGCGGGCTGCCTTACCGGTTCCGCCGTAGACCACGAGGTCTTCTGGACGTTCAGCGACCTCTGGGTCGAGGTTGTTGCACAGCATGCGGAGGACGGCTTCTTGTACCCAGCCCTTGCAGCTCAAGGTGGTTCCGGTGGCGGCGCGTACGACTCGACTCATGCTAGCTCCCGTCAGTCAGCCCCCAGGATGAAGCGCAATGCATCTTCCAGGTCGGGGTGATGAAACGTGTAGCCGGTGTCTAGAGCAATTGCCGGGTACACTCGCTGTCCCTGAAGCACCAAGTTGTTGCCCATCTCGCCGAAGAGCGCGCGAATTGCGAAAGAGGGGACCGGCAGAAAGGCAGGACGGCGCAGGACCTTGCCGAGAGTCTTGGCAAAGATGCTCTGCTGGACGGGGTTCGGCGCAGTTCCGTTGAGCGGGCCATTCACCTCCGAGGTGGCGATGGCGTGCAGGATGAGGCCGAGCAAGTCGTCGCGTGTGATCCAGCTGATCCACTGTTCGCCGCCACCCACCGGTCCGCCGACGCCCATCTTGAACGGAGTGAGCTGTTCCTTGAGGGCGCCGCCTTCAGGGGTGAGGACAATGCCTGTCCGCAGGTGAACGACGCGAATTCCAGCGTCTTCTGCGGCCTTCGTGGCGGCTTCCCATGCTGTGCAGGTGTCGGCCAAGAACCCGTCGCCGGACTCGCTAGATTCGTCCAGACGTTCTTGACCCCGAGAGCCGTAAAACCCAATCGCGGAGCCACTGATCAACGTCTTGGGTGGCGTCTTCAGACCGGCCAGTGTCTTCGCTAGTGCGGTTGTGCCATCGACCCGACTGGAGACGATGCGGGCCTTGGCCTGTGCGGTCCATTTCTGTGAAATCGACTCGCCTGCCAGGTGGATGACAACATCCAAGCCCTCCAGCGCGTCGCTGTCGATGTTGTTGTTGGCAGGATCGAAGGTCACCCAACCTTCGGGGGCTGGGGACTTGCGCGTCGTGCGAACGACGGTGTGACCACCGCCTGCAAGGAACGCACACAGCGCACTGCCGACTAGGCCGGAAGCGCCGGTGACAGCGATTCGAAGCGGGGGGAGAGCGGCAGCAGCGTGGCGAGTCATGTCTTCTCGTGTGCGACGGTGCCGAAAGCGGAAGCCACGTCCGATGGTGTTGGCAATGGCTCGGCCTGCGACGAGCTGGCCCAACGCACCGAGGGGCAGCGTGTACTCAATACGGTCGTCGAGCACTCCGCCACCATCGTCGTCAACAAAACGATGCGTATGCAACCAGGTCTTGAACGGGCCTCCCTCTTGAGAGTCCGTGAAGCCAACATTTGCTGTGGCTTCCCTGATGTGCGCGGTCCAGCGCCACCAAATCCCAAACTGGCGCACTGCCATTTGGGTGTTGGCGCCGGTCTCGACGTCTTCCCACGACTCAATGCGCAGGGATTCCCAGGGCGGCTTCAAGCGATCGAAGCCAGCGCGCTGGTTGTGCCACGTCCACAGCTCCTCGGCGGTTGCGCCCCACCGAGATTGCTTGTGGAAAATGGGCATGAAGCCTACGCTTCTGTATTTTCGGTGGTCTTGCGTGCGAAGTTGTCGGTGAACCGAACTTCGGTCTGCACACCTTCGTCGGCGTCATCTGGAAGGGCAGACAAGTGGGCTTGGTATTCCTTCTCGGTGATGTCACCGAGACGGACAAGCTGGCGAAGGGTACGAATGTCGAACTGTTCGTTCATGAGAAACTCCGCGTCTAGCAGTGCAGACGGAATGAAAACCAGAACGCCGTGCAGCGCACGGCGAAAGGGGAGTCGTCACGCGGTGCGCGACGAAAGTAGGGGCTACGCTTCTGGCGGCAACTCGTCGTCGTCGTCCGGGATGGCGCGGCGATGAGCCGGCTTCCAGCGGTCTTCGGCGACAACAGCAGTTTCGTCAACTTCGAATTGGCCGGCTGCAATCTCGCGAAGTGCGGTGACCACTTCCTTGTTCTCTTCGTCCATCTCGATGAGGGGCTCACTGCCCCGCAGGATCTGCTTGGTGCGCTCTGCGGCGACCAGCACGAGAGAAAATCGGTTTGGAACCTGATTCAGACAGTCTTCAACGGTAATACGAGCCATGACCTTCCCGGGAGCTAAGCCGGCCCGGCGTAAGGTGGTCTGGCCTGCTCGTCAATGGACAAGCTGTCTACGCGTCGTTGATGACCGTTTTGGGAAGAACGAGTCCGCCCTCTCGCAAGATTGCCGCGAGGGACTCGTCACCGGTGGCCAGCCAGCGTTCGTACACGCCGAGAAGGTCGCTAGGGCGTTTGTCTGCGTGGGCATCTCGGACGTCTCCCAGAACCCGTACGCAGCTCTCGAAGCTGCGAGCTAGCTCTCGGAAGACCGGGCCAAAAGCATCTGCGAAGACGAGCTTGAACAAGGTATCGACGCGGTCGTAGGCGGCGGCTCCCATGGTTGCGTAGTAGGCAGATCCAACCACGCGATTGTCCAGGTGATCCGAGAAGTACCCGAGCATGTACAGGGTGCGGTCGCCCAGTTCCCGGTAGGTTCGGGCTTGCTCCGCTGGAGGGCTGTTGGCAGCGCGACCGTGGAGTTCAGCCAGGGTGTCTTCAGGTGGCTCCGGCCGGTCAGCGCGTGCTCTGCCTTCCAGAAGGGTGACTAAGTACAGCGTTGTGTCGTCCGAGACATCGAGGCGCCGATCGTGCGCCGCACGTCTGACGTGTTCATGGAAATAGTCGAACAAGTTCGCCGCATTCGCTACTGTCATGGGCATCCTCCGTCACGGTGTGTCCGAGACCTAAGAAATCGTGAGTGTACGGGGTTGACACCGGAGCGGGGAGGCGTATTCAAGCGCTCTCTGCAGATGGGTGCCACATGGGGCCGATTGGCTGCTGTGTTGTCCGTCATTCTAAAATCAAAGCTAGCAGAGGGTCCTAAGACCCCGCAAGGAGAGAAAACAATGCAGGTTCGTCCACTGTTCGACCGCATCTTGGTGAAGCGCGTTGAGGCTGCCGCAAAGTCAGCTGGCGGTTTGTTTTTGCCCGAGTCCGCCTCCGAAAAGCCCTCTGAGGGCGTTATTTTGGCCGTAGGTACCGGGCGATTGGGTGAAGACGGAGAGATTCGTCCCCTGGCAGTCGCTGAAGGCGACCGGGTCGCTTTCGGCAAGTACGCCGGAACCGAGATCAAGATTGATGGCGAGGAGCGTCTAGTGCTCCGCGAAGACGAGATCTTCGGCGTCATCGAAAACTGAGTCATGCCTTAAGGGTCGACTCACCTCAACTTTTCTGAACTTGCCATTGATGGACGGGTTCACACTTACACTGTCGCAGCTTGGCCATTACCGGCTGTGAAACTATTTTTTGCGACCGTCTGGCGGTCGCTCTGGAGATTTCAATGAGCGCCAAAGAAATCGTCTTCGATACCGATGCCCGCAACAAGATTCTCAACGGAGTGGACACGCTGGCTAACGCCGTTCGCGTGACCCTCGGCCCGCGAGGCCGCAACGTCATCATTGAGAAGTCCTGGGGCGCACCCGTCGTCACGAAGGACGGCGTGACTGTCGCCAAGGAAGTCGAACTCTCCGACAAGTTTGAAAACATGGGCGCGCAGATGGTCAAGGAAGTTGCTTCCAAGACCAGTGACGTCGCCGGTGACGGCACCACGACCGCTACTGTGCTCGCACAGGCCATCTTCCGCGCCGGCTCTAAGCTGGTTGCCGCTGGCCACAATCCAATGGATCTGAAGCGCGGTATTGATGCTGCGACTGCCGCCATTGTGACCGAGCTCGCCTCCATGAGCCGCCCCGTTGCGAACAACACCGAGATCAGCCAAGTCGGCACCATCTCGGCCAACGGTGACGTGGAGATTGGCGACAAGATTGCTGAAGCCATGGACAAGGTCGGCAAGGAAGGCGTCATCACCGTCGAAGAGAACAAGGGTCTTGAGACCACTCTGGACGTTGTCGAAGGCATGCAGTTCGACCGTGGCTACCTCTCCCCGTACTTCATCACTGACGCCGACCGCATGGAAACCGTCCTTGAGAACCCGTACATCCTGGTTCACGAGAAGAAGATTAGCGCCATGCGCGACATGCTTCCGCTGCTCGAGAAGATTGTGCAGACCGGTCGCCCGCTGCTCATCATTGCCGAAGACGTCGAAGGTGAAGCCCTCGCGGCTCTCGTGGTCAACAAGCTCCGCAACACGCTCAACGTTGCCGCCGTTAAGGCGCCAGGCTTCGGTGACCGTCGCAAGCGCATGCTCGAAGACATCGCCACCTTGACCGGCGGCCGCATGATTGCCGAAGAAATCGGCGTCAAGCTCGAAGCACTTGAGCTTACTGACCTTGGAACCGCCGAGCGTGTTGTCATCAACAAGGACAACACCTTGGTGGTTGGCGGAGCCGGAACGTCGGACGACATTAAGGGCCGCATCGGTCAAATCAAGCGTCAGATCGAAGAGACCACTTCGGACTACGACCGCGAGAAGCTGCAAGAGCGCTTGGCCAAGCTGGCCGGCGGTGTTGCGGTCATCAAGGTCGGCGCTGCGACTGAGATCGAGATGAAGGAAAAGAAGGCTCGCGTCGAAGACGCCATGCACGCAACCAAGGCTGCTGTCGAAGAGGGAATCCTCCCCGGCGGTGGTGTGGCTCTGCTTCGTGCCGGCAAGATTCTCGACGGCTTGGACGTTCCTGCCTCACAGAAGTTTGGCGTGGACATCATCCGCACCGCTATCCAGGCACCGCTTCGTCTCATCGTTAGCAACGCTGGCCTTGAGCCCGCAATCATCGTGGACAAGGTCCTCGCTGGTGAGGGCGGCTTCGGCTACAACGCCCGCACTGACGAGTACTGCGACCTGATTGCTGTTGGTGTCATTGACCCGACCAAGGTCACCCGTACAGCATTGCAGAACGCGGCTTCGGTCAGCGGCTTGTTGCTGACCACGGAAGCCATGGTTGCCGAGATTCCCCAGAAGTCTGCTGGTGGCGGCGGCGCCCCAGACATGGGCGGCATGGGCGGCATGGGCGGAATGGGTGGAATGGGCGGCATGATGTGATTTGTCGCCTCGTCGCTGGGTGATTTGAAGCGGAATTCTGCGTCGCTGCGCCCCTCGCGTACAGGAGTACGCTTTGGGGGCTTGCTCCTTGCCTTCCACTCCAAATCCCCTCAGCGCCGGGCTCCAAATGGGCTCGTCGCTGGCGGATTCCCGGCGGAATGCGGCGTTGCTGCGCCCCTCGCGTACAGGAGTACGCTTCGGGGGCTTGCTCCTTGCCTTCCAGTCCAAATCCCCTCAGCGCCGGGCTCCAAATGGGCTCGTCGCTGGACGATTGCGATAGAATGCTGCCTTTTTGAGAGAGCCGTCGACCTTTGGGTTGGCGGCTTTTTCTGTTTGGCTGGCCGCTTAGGTGAGCTTTGCGGGGTTCAGCTGGGACCACATGTGGTGGATGAGGCCGTCTCGGATGTCTACGACGAGGACGGAGCGCTTGGGCCAGTTGGGGATTGTGCTGGTGGTCGCGATGGCCAAGGCGGAGAGCGAGCCGAGTGGGGTCAGGTCCAGGCTCTGGAGCACGCCGCGCTGTTGGATGTGAACGAGCACTCGGGCAATGCGCTCGGCACCCATTAGCGGGACGCCGGCTGCGGTGACTTGGCCGTTGCTGTCGCTGTCGAAGGTGGCTTGTGGGTGGAGCAGGGCCACGATTCCGTCGACGTCTGCGGTGGCGAGGGCCTGGAGTAGGGCCCCGATGATGGGGGTGTTGTCGCAGTCTTGAGGAGGGGAGTGCTCCGCTGTGACGGTCTTGCGAGCCCGGTGCAGGGTGACCTTGACGACGTTGTCAGTGATGTTGAGGGCCGCTGCGGTCTCACGGGTGCTACAGCCGAGCACGTCGCGCAGGACGAGCACGGTTCGCTGGGTGGCGGTCAGGGCTTCCAACACCAGCAGCCACGCGAAGTGAACGGACTCGGCGCGAAGCATACGGGCATCTGGCAGCTCGGGTAGGTCTGCTGGAAGCGACCGCCCCCCTGGTGGGACGTTGCCGATTCCGACGGGCGAAGGCAGCCAGGGGCCTCGGTAGGCCCGGCGCTTCCGTTGACGTAGACGATCGCGAGACAGGTTTGCGGCGACGGTCCTTAGCCACGGTCTTAGCGGTCGCTCGGTGCTGGGCTGGGTGTTGAGCAGGCGGATGAAGGTGTCTTGCACCACGTCATCTGCGTCTTGGGCCACGCCTGTGATGGCGTAGGCAGCACGCCACACGCTGTCCCGTTCTTGCTCGAACACCACGGCTGGATTCACGCGCAGACCCCAAGCGATGCGCTGACCGCAGAGGCGCTGTGTAGGGCACTCTCAGCCGCACAGTCGGCCAGGATGGCGGTAGGACCGACCCAATCTCCAGCAATCCACACGTCCTCGCGCACTTGGTGTGCGCTGCGCTGTGCATTGGGATGGGCGTGGGAGACGGTCACAGCGGGAAGGTACCGTGCGTGATGTACGACGTCTCGCCACCCCGGTTGGCGGTCGTCCATGAGGGCTTCTAGGTCTGCACGCGCAATGGGCTCGTCGCCACCCATGTAGCCGAGCACGTGAAGCATGGAGCCGCTGTTGGGAGCCAGGTCTGCCGTAGCGCTGTGCATGCCGAAGTAGCGGGCGTCGTCCCATCCGAGGCCAAACCGATGGTCGGGTCTGGGGGTGGACGTCAGGCAGACATCGAGCACACTGGCTTTGACGGCCTGGCCGGACCACTGCCACTCGGGGAGCAGGCGCTGGACCGCTTGGGGAGCAATGCACAGAACGGCTGGGCCCGGCAGCGCATCGAGAGATGTGAGACGACTGCCGCATTGAATGGTCACGCCGTGGCTCTTGGCGGCATGCGCTAGACCGTCGATGAGTGTCTGCCAGCCGCCATTCATGTAGAGCACACCGCGTGTTGTGGCGGCGAGCAGGACCGGGTGGAGGATGTTCATGGAGACTTGGTCGAGTCTGCAGGAGTAGCTGACCAGTCGGATGAGCATGCCGAGCAGCTCGCGGACTTGTGGACGGCGCGTGACGCGCTGGCACCAGGCTTGGGCTGTCTCGGAGGGCAGGGGCCTTGGAAGACTGGCCATCAGGCGTCCGGCATCCAGTTTGTCGACGACGGACAACATGTCCGTGGTGAGCAATCCTGTGGGGGACAGCGGCAGCCGATGAGCCACACCATCGCTCCATGCGACGCCGCCGGCTGTAGGGGCCTTACCAGAGACCTCTACGCCAAACTCGGTCAGGGCCCGGTGTAGGCGACCACCGTTGTACAACGCGTGTGGGCCTAGGTTGAGGTGGTACCCATCCCGCCGCTCGGTACGCGCTCGGCCGCCTATGTGTGCTGAGCCTTCGTGAACGGTGACGGTGTGCCCGTCCTTGGCGAGAGCGATGCTCGCAATGAGCCCTGTGATTCCCGAGCCCGCGACTGTGACATGAGCCATGTGATGACCTCCTGCCACCTACACGAATGACGCACGCCAAAGGTTACGGGATGGACCGAAGTGGTCGTTCGAGTCTCTCCAGAGCTTCGGGTCCGGCGTACACCGTCATCATCTTCCGCACGCTGTCCTGGAGCGCCGGGTCCGCGTAGAAGGCACGCCACTCGGGAGAGGCAAGGACGTCCGTCAGGTTGAAACCACGTCGAATGGCTTCGCGTAGGTGGGTCTCGAAGGCCTCTGCTTCTCCTCGATAGGCGGCTGCTTCGGCGCGTCTGCGTGGGGCGAGGTCTGCGTCCGCTCCGTTCGGAACCAGGCGCTGGACGTTTTCCCAGGCGGTGTCGGCTTCGGACCACTGTGCGTCTTGGGAGTACAGCTCAGCGAGGGAGAACCACGCCAAGGTGTAGTTGGGGTCGGAGGCCACAGCGGTCGCGCACTCCTGCTTTGCCGCGTCGCGGTCCCCAAGAGCCACATGAGCGCGGGCTGCCAGTGCGTGCAGGTTGGGAGCATCGGTGACGTGGGTCTGAAAAGCGCTCAGGGTCATCAGCGCCTGTTCAGCATTGCCAGCATCCAGCTCGGCGCGTGCGCGCGTCCATGTGTGGTCAGCGAGGTGTTGCTCCAGCGATGGCGGAGGCAGTTCAGCCCACGCCATCCCTGCTAGCAGCGCCAGAATCACCGGCGGCGACGAAGGAAGAGACCGCCGAGACCCAAGAGCCACAGGGCGCTCAATGGACTGGTTCCGCTTCCACTACAGGCACAGCCGCCCGCCGCGCCGTCTTCGTCGTTCAGGCGAATACTCGCGGCATTGAAGCCGGGACGTGTCCACGACAAGGTGTCGGTTCCGTCGGTTGGGTAGACCGCGTAGCCGTGCGTGCGCCGGCGGGATGCGTCGTCATCTACGAAGGACACGACCTCTCCAAGCGCCACATCGGACAGCGTTGCGACAACCGTTCCGTCTTCCGGGCCTTCAGGGAAGCCGCTGTTCGTGCGCACAATGATGACGTCGGTCAGTGGGGCATGGACCGGGTTGGTCCAAGTCAACTCCACACTCTTGCCGTCTTCGGTGGCGGACAACTCCAGATCGCTAATGCCTAGGCGGTTGTCTGGCGTGTTGGGGGCGTACAGCGACACGTCGTCGAGGTTCCAGCCGCCAAAGTTGAGGCCTCCGTCTGATTCGATTTCCCAGGAGAGCACGACGTTTCCGTCGGATGCGACGTCGCCTAGATCAACAGCGTGTAGCTGCCACTGACGGTCGATGTGGTGCTCGGAGCCGTTGTTGTCGTCGGTGGACCAGTTCGTCCAGACTTCTTCGCCGTCTGCGAGAATGCGGGCTTGGTCGTAGATACCGTCTTCAACGGTGAGCCAGCGCTCGTACTGTAGGAACACGCCTTCGTAGTGTGCGGTGTCGATGCTTGGAGAGTTCAGGCGGTTGTAGCGATTGTCTTGGTAGCGTCCGTCCCAGTTGGCTTCCGGGGAGCGGTCGTTGCCCCAGATGTTGGCGCCGCTGAATGCGGAAGCGGGGTCGCCGCCTTGGCCGCCGGGGCGACCGTGCTGCCAGTCGTTGGCACCGTCGACGTCTTCGCCCGACACCAGCTCGCTCGTGAAGCCGCCGTCGTCTGCTTCAAAGTCGTTGGCGTAGACGGGAAGTACGTCACCGACGTACATGCTGAAGGGGTTGATGTTGCCGCCAGACGGGGTCTTCAGGGCTGCACCACCGGCGTCTAGTACGGTGACGAAGTACTCAATGAAGGTTCCGAGAGGCTGTGCAGGGATAGCGCCGGAGACGTCTTCCGAGCCCACGTTGAGTGCCGTCTCTTCCCAGCCTCCACCGTTGATTCGGTAGGTGACGGTCCCTTCGCTTGGGCTGAAGCCAACGCAGCCAGGGGCGGAGTTGATTACGTCCACGATGACCGGAACGGGCTCGTCGGCGCCGACGCCACGTACGGGCATGTGTTGTGCTGAGATAGGCCCGTCGCCGGTAATTCCTACGAGTCCGTGCTCGCTGAACTGGTCGAGAATCTCGCACAAGTTCGGGGTGCCGTTGCTCAGGTCGCCGTCGTCATCGTCGGCGAACATGGCTTCGGTGAACACGGTCTCGAGCGTTGGCCCGCCCTTGACCAAGCCGGTGAAGATGTTGGTGAGGCGTTCGGTGCCTTCCTCTTCGCCATACAGGCCGATGAGGTCGCCCCATAGGTCCCACATGGCCGAGCCGAAGATGAGGCCATTGCTGTGGATGAAGTCGGGGTTTGGCGTGTAGTCTTGGGGGTAGATCTGGTCGCGGGTGACGTTGCGAACCGGCCCACCTGAGGCCAGGAAGTTGGGTCCAATGCGGGAATCACCGGTGTTGAGGAAGGCTACGGTGTCGCCGATGGCCTCGCCCATGGAGCCGTCCCAGGTACCCGCCAACAAACTCTCACCATGGAAGCCGTGGCCCCACTCGTGGTAGACGATGTCGCTGACTCGGGCGGTGTTGTTGCACTGGTTGTCAGCGCGAAGGAAATTGATGTCGCCGTCGTAGTAGGCGTTGCAGCTGCCATCTCTGTTGACATAGACGGTCATGACACCCTGGTCGACCTCTGGGGCCCAGCGCTGTCCCCAGTCACGGACGTTGTGAGCGAATATGTAGCCATCGAGCTCGGCGATGTCCGCGTCTTCGTCGTCCAAAATGAGCTCGCCACCGTCTACGGTGAAGGTCGCTTCGGGGCCGTTCTCGTTGCGAACGCGGAAGTAGCGGCCACGTAGGTCTGCCTCGATAGAGGTGGCTTCGCCGAGTTCGTAGGTGCCGTCGGCGTCTGCGTAGGTGGCGGGAGAACCCAAGAGGCGGAAGTTGGGAAGGACCGAGACGGCCATCTCACCGTTCACCGTGCGAAGGTCATGCTCTGCGCTGACGGTGCCTGTGATGTGCCGGACGTTGTCGATGGCACGCAAGATGACACCGGTCTCGGCGTCTACCCAGGTGACCCACTGCCCACGTGGGGTCTGGGTCTCGGTCTGCACTCGCCAAGTCGCTCGGGTCTGCACGCCACCGTCGAGTAGGACGGAGACGTAGGCGAGGTCCACGCCAGCAGCATTGTGGCCAGCGTTGGGGGCTGGACCCCGGTCAATAGCGGTGTCCACTGCAAGCTGTGGCGTGATGGCGGGGATTGGGGCGTTGGCTGGTACTGGAACGGCGGTTGAGCCGAACATCACCAGCCGGTCGTTCACAAAGCGGAAGGTGACCAGAGCGTCTTCGACGGGGATGCTGTGCGCGGTCTGCTGCAAGTCCACATACCAAGCGCCGTTGACGGGGTTGAGATTCGCACTGGCCAGGACAAGATCCTTGTCTTGGCTTCCGGCGAGGCCGGGGTGACGAGACAAGAAGACGCGCGCGGCGGACTCGGCCGTCTCGGCATTTGTGATGGGGGCGGTGGCAATTGGGGGACCCCAAGCCCGCATTGGGGTCAGTGTGACTTCGTCGAAACGAGCGAGCCAGCCGTCACCCTCAGATAGGGCGAAGGCTTGCCAGCTGTCTTGGGCGCGAGCGGTGGCTTGACCGGTAGCGGTAGCCTGATGGACCCGACCGTCGGGTTGTGTGGCCAGACCGGTATCGGTGGGCTGGAAGGCGGCGGCAGGTGTGGCGAGGGCCAGCAGGGCGAGTAGCGACGTACGCATGGAGACTCCGTTCAGGCCTCCAGTGTGTCCCACTCACCGTGTCCTCGCCGTGGCTCTGACACAACTCTACACCAATGTGACTGAGAGCAGACGCGGCATTGACGAGGACTAGACACCATCTTGACGAGGTGGTGGTGAACAAGTTCAGCACTCCGCATGAAACGCCGGCTACACGGGAGCGGCACGAACGGTCGACAAGTAGCGGTCGACGACGTCGCGTTCCGCCCAACCGAGTCCGTTGTCGAGACAGTTGGCGCAGATCGGTGTTCCGCGAAGCACGAAGACACCGCTCGACGTCAGTCCGTCTCGGCCACACAGGCGACAGGAGCAGCCGAGGTCATCGCTCAGCAGCTCTTGGCGGCCCCGTGCGAGCTCTTGCAGGCAATGGTCGCAAGCGGCGGCGTCTGTTGTCGCGAACAACCAGTTGGCTTCGGGTACGACGCGACCGCAGGTGGTGCAGCTTGACGAATCGTCCGTCACTACTTGGGGGGGCTCAGGGCGACGGTTGCGCGGGATGGCCCGAAGGAAGCGCTCTGCTTGCGGCAATGCGCCATTCTTCGCCGCAAAGCTACGGGTAGCACTTGCTGCCGTACCGTCGCTCATGAGTGTGAGAGCTGTGTTGGCGACGTGTGCGAGCTCGGGGTCGGCTTCGGACGCCCAGCGTACCAACAGACTGCGCGCGCCTTTGTCTCCTCGACAGCCGAGGGCCAACAGGAGTGACGCCTGCCAAGCACGTGCTTGCTGACGTTCTAGCTCCACATGCCCGCGATGGGCGGCGAGGTCGTGTGCCGAACCGTGGCGCTCAACCGCCGCGCGACGCAGGTCTTCTTCAGACAGGTCCAAGCCGTGAACAATGGACGACTCTGGGATGTGACGAGCAACGGCCAACAGCTCACGACCGGCGATAGCGCCGTACTGGTCTGCGGCGCGTCTTGCGGCGCGATTGGCGCGATGCCCGCGGCGTTCGGCCAGCAGCAGCATGGCTTGTTCCCACAGGTGGAAGCGTAGGCCTTCGTCAGTCGCAAGGTCCATGGAGCCAATGACCGCTTCAACCGGGCGGTCTCCGAGGTCTGCTAGCGCGTTGATGATGACGTCAATGCGTCTACGCGTGACCGAGCGCGGGGAGATGGTGATGGTGCCCGTACCTTTGGCGCGACCACGAATCTCGGACAGTGGGAGCTTGTCGAACTGGCCGACTTCCGTCGTCAATGCACTGACGAGCCAGCGACGGTCCTTGGCGCGCTTGCGCACACCGACGAGCTCTGCGAAGGCCGGCATGTGGTCCGGTGCAGCGGCTAGGATGTCACGTAGACCCTTGACCGCGTCATCGGTTTGGCCGTCTTCGAGCATGGCGCAGGCCAGGGTCCACTGGGCACCAGGGTGGTCCGGGTCGGCTGCCAGGGCGCGGTTGCACGCCTCTCGAGCTTTGTCCGTCTCACCGAGTTGGAGAAAGCACATGGCCAAGCGTGCGTGAACACGGGGGTCATCCGGACGGTCGTTCAGGCGCCGGCGAAGGTGCAGGACGGCGTTCTTGTATTTGTGCAGGTGGAATGCCACGAGGCCCAGATAGAACTCGGCCCGGCTTCGAAACTCTTCAATGCCTTGCAGCCGGGTGAACAGCTTGTGCGCGTCTTCGTAGCGCTCGGACTGCAGGCAGCTGACGGCGAGCAGGTGAATCAGCGGGCCGTTGTAGGCAGCGGATGTTCCCAGCTCGAGCGCGCGGGTGACGTGGAAGCGGCTGCGCTCGTGGAGACGGGGAGGGTGGTTGAGGTCTTCGGCACGCTCGGCGAGGACTTGGCCGAGCCACGCGTGGCACTCCCAGCTTGATGGCGACAGGCGACAGGCTTGTTCGAGAGCGCGCACGGCCTGGTGACGTTCGCCAAGGCTCCAGTGCAGGCGTCCCATGGCCAACAACAGGTCCGGTCGTTCTGCTGCCCGCTTCTGCGCTTCGTCTAGGTAACGAAGGGCGGGTTCGGGGCGATCGAGGCCGACGAGTGCGGAACCAGCGACAACCAGAGCATCGGGGGAGCCGGGGTCCGCCTGAAGTACGCGGCGGGCATGGGTCAGGCTCGTATTGAACCAGGCTTCGCCACCGTTGTGAAACCACCCCTTAGATAGGGCGATTTGGGCCAGTTGGACGCGAGCTGCGGCGTCGTCTGGATGGGCTTCGACGCGGGCTTCCGCGCGTGAGAGGTGCCAGTCAAGCTTGTCGTGGAGGTACATGGGCACTCGGGGGAACGAGAGGCGGGGAACGTCTCCTAACCGGCGTTTGGGGGGAGAGACCGCAGTTGACCGTGTTTCGTTGGGCCATGACGCCGTCCTTAGGGATTCTACGTCATTTCTACGCGATAGCTTGCTCACGTATGGGGGGGTTGAGCGTCAGCGACGGGGGGACGCTGAGGCCCACTTTCGGTACGCCGCACCTTGCAGACTCCAGTACGGTTTGGTGACGGGCGGGACGCCTGCCTCACGCAGAACTCGGTGAGTGTTGGCTACAAGCTCGGCCTCGCTGCTAGTCACCGCACACGTGGTCCCCGACGGTGGTGGCGTGGCTTATTCAGAGGCTTCTTGGAAGGTTGATGCCAGAATATCCGTAAACAGTCGCACCTTGATGTCGGTGGTGCGCGGGGATGGTGTGACTGCATAGATGTTGGCGGCTCCAAGTGACCACTCGGGCATCACGACGACCAGTGTTCCGTCGCGTAGTTCATCGCGAATCAAGGTTCGCGGGATGGTACCGAACCCCAGCCCATGGCTCACGAGACCGATGAAGCCGGCAGCCGCTGTCGTCTGCGTGCGGTGCTTGCCCTTCAACGCATGGGTGAGTCCCTTGGGGCCGACCATAGGGAGTGGGTCCGGATGCGGGCCGAACCGTACCCACGGTGCACCCTCCAAGTCCCTGGGGTGCCTTGCCGGCCACTGTGCGGCGAGGGCAGGGGTCGCCACGATTCCGTGAAAGCCTCGGTCGAGTATGTGAACACCGTGGTTGGAGTCCTTCAAGGGACCGATTCGAACGGCGATATCAATCCCATTGGCCAGTAGGTCTTCCTTGTCAGTCGAGATTCGCAGGGCGACTTGCACGCGGTCGTACAGCTCGGTGAACCGGCGAATGGCCGGCACGACGAACTGCTCGGCGACCACATCGGGTGCCGTCACAACGAGAGGGCCGACAGGTGCATCGGCGTAAACCCTTGCGCTCGTCGACCCACGTTTCCACAGCTCGACAATGCCGCCCGCCTCTTCGAGCAGCGTTTGTCCGGCGGCTGTCAGCGTCATGGACCGGCTCGTGCGTTCGATGAGGCGAACCCCCAACGCGGCTTCCAGTGCCTTGATGTGATGTGTGACGGTGCTCGGGGAGAGTCCCAGGCGTTTTGCTGTCGCGCGAAAAGACCGATTTTCGCAGAGTTCTACGAAGACAACTACCCGAGGCAGGTGGGCCAAGGCCTCTTTTAGAGATCGATCGATCATATCAAACGCTCCGTTGCGTCTTTCGAGCATGTTCTAGTTGCCGCGGCAGGGCAAGAGGACGTTGTCGAGACTTCGACTGTCACCACCCTCTGGGGATTCCAGGCGGGCATTATGGCTGCCTTCCCCGACCGAACGGGCGACGCTTTCGTCGACGCCACCCTCTTCTTTGTATTCTCCCAATCCGCCGGAGCTGAACATGAGTGATCTGCGTACGACCGTTGAAGCCCTGTTTCGTGGAGATGCAGCTGCTGTACTCCAGTTCATGACCGCCACTCCTGTGGTTCAAGACCAGCGGCTCGGAAGGCTCGTTGGTGCAGACGAGGTCACCCGGTGGGTCCAGGACAGTTCCGCGTGGTTGGACACGTTGAAGGCCAAACCAACCGAGGTGTCGGTGCTCACCACTGACCGGCGACTGGTGTACGAACTGTCGCTGTCTATTGAGTCGGAAGACGGGGTTGTCGACCTGCCGTACGTGATGGTCGCAGACCAAAGTGACGATGGGTTTACGGAGATTCGGACCTACCATTCGACGTGGCCCTACACCAAGGGACACGTGTTTCGACCCCCACCGCTGGCCGGGCGTGCCGGTGAGCCGATGAACGGGACATTTCAGTGGTACATCGACCGCATCAGCGTGGCAGACGTGCAGCCTGTTTTGGACCGTTTCACCGACGATGGCTACGTTCGTGAGCCTAGTGGCGACCGCTGGAAGCACCAGGGGCCTAAAGAACTCGCCGCCTTCTACGTCCACCTCGTTCACGCCCCACGCGCCCGATTTGAGCTGGGTACCTGCACGGTGATGGGGTCGACCATCGCTGTCGAGTACGCCTTCGCATACGGACCCGTCGAATTTGTTGGTGGTGTGTGCATCATGGAAGTCGACGGCGACAAGATCGCTGCCGTGCGCATTGCGGACGATGTCAGCGCCTGAGAGGCGCCCTCTCTGACCCTTCGCGATTCGTGTTCGGGGCCAGATTGGGCCCCTGACGAATCAAACGTCTCTCTTTGGAACGGCTAGGCGGGATAGCAGTCGGACCCTACGAGAGAGGCTCGTCAGTTGGACGAAATAGTCGCCAAAATGCGCCGCGAGCGTGCCGTGCAGTTCTTGCTGCCACTGTTCTTTGTGTCTGGTGCTACGGCATTGGTCTACCAGACCCTGTGGGCGCGTCAACTGCACCTGGTGTTCGGCACCTCCACCTTTGCGATCAGCACGGTGCTGGCCTCGTTTATGGCGGGTCTGGCGGTTGGTGGATTCTGGATGGCACGGCGTGTGGACAGCCTTCCGCGCCCGCTGCTGGCCTACGGCATGCTCGAGATTTTCATTGGTCTGTATGCGCTCGCCTTTCCCATGCTGCTGTGGGTCATTGAGCCGACCTATCTGTGGGTCGGCCGAACCTTCGCCCCAAGCCCGCTGGTCTATGGCCTGATTCAGTTTGCGATGGTCGGAACCGCTCTGGTCCTGCCCACTGCGGGCATGGGCGCCACGCTTCCGCTGCTGGCTCGGTTCGCCACACAACGACTGGGAGCTGCAGGCAACCAAGTGGGCTTGCTGTACTCGGTCAATACAGCGGGTGCGGTCTGCGGGACCATCCTTGCGGGTTTCTTCCTGCTGCCGTGGTTCGGGCTGTCTGCGACTACTTGGATTGCGGGAATCGCCAACCTCGTGCTTGGCCTTGCCGCCCTTGGCCTTGCGAACATGAGCGCCGGAGCCCTTCAGAGTACCGTAGAGGAAGATGTTGAAGAGCCGCCGCTTCCGGCTGACCTCCCGCTTGTGGCCGCCGTCGCTTTTCTCGCTGGCTTTGCGGCTCTGATCTACGAAGTGGCGTGGACCCGCGTTCTAGCGCTGATTCTTGGAGCGTCGGTCTACGCCTTCTCGGTCATGCTCATCGCCTTTCTTGTTGGCATTGCCATTGGCGGTGCCGTGGGTGGACGTCATGCAGACCGCACCCTGCGCCTAGAAGGGCGACGGCGGCTGTTGATGTTGTTGGCCACTCTTCAGGTCGGCGTTGGTGTGCTTGGTTGGCTGTTGCTTTGGGCCTTCTCGGAGCTGCCCTTCTGGTATGTTGCGGTGTACGACGCCCTGAACGTCTCTGAGAATCCGGGCGCGTTTGTCGTGCTCGGCTTGGTGATGGCCGGTGCCCTGATGACGCCGCCGGCGCTATTGATGGGCGCTACCTTTCCCGTCGCCGTCCGAGCGGCAGTGGGGGACCCCAAGCAGCTGGGCGGTCCTGTTGGACGTATCTACGGCTGGAACACAGTGGGCTCTATGCTCGGTGCGTTTGCGGCTGGGTTTGTGCTGTTGCCGTGGATTGGCGTCCAGAACTCGGTGCTCGTCGGCGTCTCCGTCAACGGCCTTGGCGCACTGCTTGTGTGGTGGCGTGTCTCTCAAAAAAATCGTCGCTTCGCGGGTGTGGGTGCTTGGGCGCTGACCGTTGTGTTGGTGTTCACCGTGGCCCGTCCGCCTTGGAACCCGTTGGTGATGACGTCGGGCATGTACAAGTACGCAGACCTGTTCCACGACCACACTCGTGAAGGCGTCATGGCCTTTGCGACCGGTCGGACCGAGCTGCTGTTTTACGAAGAAGGCCTGTCGAGCGTGGTGACCGTCGCCCGCAACCTCAAGTCAGGCAACCGCTACTTGGCCAACAACGGCAAGGTCGATGCGTCGAGTAGTGGAGACATGCCGACCCAAGTGCTGTTGGCGATGATTCCACTTCAGTTTGTCGAATCCCCGAAGAAGGCCTTGGTGATTGGCTTGGCGTCGGGCGTGACGGTGGGCTCGGTGAATCGCTCGCTAAGCCTGGAGCAGATCGACGTTGTGGAGCTGGAGCCCGCCATTGTGCGCGCCGCAGCTCTGTTTGATGACGTGAACCACCGCGTGCTTGAAGACCCTCGCGTCAACGTGATTGCCAACGACGGTCGCAATCAGGTGTTGTTGAGCGAGCCGGGTAGCTACGACCTTGTCATCTCAGAGCCGCCGAATCCGTGGATTACCGGCGTCTCCAATCTGTTCACCCAGGAGTTCTTTGAGCTCGGCCGTACACGCTTGGCCCCGGGCGGTGTGTGGGCACAGTGGGTGCACCTGTACGGCATGGACACGCCGGACCTGCGCTCCTTGCTGGGCAGCTTCGCCGATACCTACCCGTACGTTGCGGTCTACGGCACGATTGAAGGGGCTGACCTTGTGCTTGTAGGCAGCGAAGAGCCGCTGATTCCTACGCGTGAGATGGCAGAGGACTTGTGGTACTCGACTCCAGCTACGCAGAAGGAGCTGGAGCGCGTGGACATTGACCAGCCGCTAGAGATGGTCTGTTTGTTCTTGTTCGACCGGCAAGGTGCGCTCGACATCGCCGGCGATACCGAGCGCAACACCGACGACAATATGCGTATCGAGTACTCGGGACCGTGGAATCTTCACAAGGCGACGTCGGACAGAAACTCGGCGGTGCTGGTCGAGAACCTGCAAGTGCCGACTAGCTTCACCAACCCCTACGACCTCGAAGAGCTGGCCTGGCTGTACCGAGAGCGCGACGACCCGGTGCGTGCACTTCGCTCGCTTGTCGCGGCTATTCAGGCGCTTCCAGACGACGACCCGAACCAGAAGGAGTGGCGGAAGATGGCGCTGGAGTGGGGCGAAGCGTTCTTGGAGGACTGATGGCCTGCTGCAGGCCATGATGAGACTTGGCCCCACCACCGAGGAGGCTTAGTCTTCGGTGACGTACTCGTCGTCTCCCACATGACCACGCTTGTGCTTCACCACCACAAACAAGCCCTCGGCCACGCCGTAGGTCAAGTAGACCGCAGCGCCAACGCCGAAGAACAGTGCTGGGTCGAAGAGCAGGCCCGTCAGGCAGATGGCCAGGAATCCAGCCGTGATGTGACGAGCGAAGCGATTGCGACGCAGGTCGCGGAAGTCGGGAAGGGGGAGCGACGAGATCATCAGGAAGGCCATGGCTGCGACGACACCGCCGACGGCGATTGCTGGGACCTCGATACGGTCGACCAAGTAGCCGTTGCTGATCCAGACGAAGGTGACCAAGGCGCCGCCTGCCATGGTGGACGTCAGACCGCGGGCGTAGCCGTTGTACGGCCAGCTTTCGTCGCCTTCTTCGAGATCAGCGTTGAAGCGAGCCAGGCGGAATGCGGCGCAAAGTACCCATCCGAAAGCCAGGACGTTGCCGAAGGGGCCGAGGGCATGGAGCTTCCAAGACCACACGAGCAGGGCTGGAACCACACCAAAGCTGATGATGTCGGCAATGGAGTCGAGCTGAACACCGAACTCGGTGAAGCGCTTTGTGAGTCGAGCAACGCGACCGTCGAGCAAGTCGAAGATGCCGCCAAACACGACCAGAACACATGCCTTGATCAACACACCTGGCTCGGGATCGACGCCGGCACCGAGCAGAGTGGTCATGGCCCACACGGCACAGAAGATGCTGGCGGAGGTGAACCAGTTGGGCGGGTTGAGGAAGTGTCGAATCACAGGGGCTCCCAAGGGCTTCGACACGATAAGTCGTCAGGTACTTTCGTTGCAAACGATTCATTGGGGCAGATTGTGGCCATACGGGTTCAAAAGTACGGTGGGTCGTCAGTGGCTGACCTGGACCGCATCCACCGCGTCGCTGAGCGAATCGCGGCAACAGTGGCGGATGGACACCAGGTTGTGGTCGTCTGTTCGGCAATGGGAAACACCACAAACGAGCTGTTGGCCCTTGCCCGGTCCGTCAGCGCAAGCCCGAGTCGGCGCGAGCTGGACATGTTGGTGAGCGTGGGTGAGCGCATCACAATGTCGGTATTGGCAATGGCCTTGATTGAGCGTGGAGTTCCGGCTCGATCGCTTACGGGGTCGCAGTCCGGCATCGTGACCAACGAAGCACACGCGGATGCCAAGGTCGTTGAAGTGCGGCCGTCCCGACTGCAGCAGGTGCTTGATCAAGGCGAAGTCGCGATTGTGGCTGGCTTCCAAGGGGTGTCTCGGGAGCGTGAGGTCACCACACTCGGCCGCGGTGGCTCGGATACAACGGCGGTTGTTCTCGCCGCCGCGCTGGGTGCAGAACACTGTGAGATCTGCTCTGATGTGGACGGTGTGTGGTCTGCGGACCCTCGCATTGTTCAGGCAGCCGCCAGGGTCGACGCCATGTCTCTGGACGAAGGCGTTGCCTTGGCACGTGGTGGGGCAAAGGTCTTGTTTGAAGACGCGCTTCAGTTCGCCCGAGACAAGGGTGTGGTGCTCCAGGCGGTATCCACGTTCGGCCCGGGTGCAGGAACCCGTCTCACGACCCATCCACAACCCCGTACGGGACCTGTCGCTGTCACGGGAGACACCCTTCTAAGACTGCGTTGTTCAGGGCCTCTTCGTCAATCGAGTCAGGCTCTCGAACAAGCGGGTACTCGGGTTCGTCGTCGCCAGGGAAGCACGCTGTGGCTCGACCTGCGAAATGCCCACGGAGCGTTGCCGGCACTCGGAGAGACCCTTGAGGTTGGGGTGGTCACCGTTGTTGGGTCTGGACTCGGGGCGCGGCTCTCGGTGATTGCCGATCTAGAAGACCTGCTGGCGCCGTTTGAGCCGACAGCCTGTGGTGCTGCGGGCGATGCAGCGTGGTGGGAGGTTCGTCCGGACCAGCTCGATGGCGCCGTTCGCGCAGCGCACGCGCTGTGTCAGTAGACGCGAATATCTGCGAGCCACAGCTCGTTTGGGCCACTCGGGGTTCCCTGAAACGCGCTGACGTCTTGTAGGACGATGTGGTCAAGCTCCGACGAGCGCAGTCGGCCGGTTCCTTCAAGTGCCTGAAAAGCGGACAAGTCGATGTTCACCGGTGTCCACCGTCCGGGTTGTGCGGTGATGATGCCGCCATTGAGCGTGGCGACGTACTGGTTGTTGTGCACGTCAAACGCCACTACGCGCAGTGCCCAGTCCTGCCGCATTGGCCGCATGGTCATGCGCACACCATTGGGCCCTGGAGCGGGGGTTGTGAACCCGAGAAGAAGCTGGTCATCGAGGTCTGGGCTGACCCGAGTGGCCCAGACCAACACATCTTTGTGGGTGGTGTCCCCACTGCCTAGACGGATGCTGCCTTTGTCGGCGTAGACCCATGGATGGATAAACCCATGCTGACCGTCTTCGAGGTCCCAGACCGTTGGTACGCGACGAACCGCAGCGCTCTCCAGCTCAATGCGGCCGAGGAGGTCCAAACAACGGGTACGGGCGTTTCCGGCGCGAACACACTCGCGTAGTGCGTAACGGGCGCCATCTGTGTCGTCGTCGCTCTCTAGGGCACGTCCGAGCCAGTACAGTGCGACCCCGCGCACGGGCTCGTCTGCTGCGAGTGTTCGGGTGAGGCCCTGGTAGGTGCGAACCGCTTCGTCGACGTCGTTGTCGGCTGCTTCTGCCAGGATTCCGTCGTACAGCTCGATCCAGGCGTCGATCTCGTCAGCGTGTGCTGGCGAGAGCAGTGCCAGGAGGAGCGCAATCATCCCTCGCGACCTACAAACTTGTAGCCCACGCCGTGCATGGTCTCGATGAACCGTGGGTGTGTGGCGTCGTCACGGAGCTTCTTACGCACGTTGAGAATGTGGGTGTCCACGGTGCGCGTGGTGACGTTGGGCGAGTACTTCCAGATGCCCGTGAGCAGCTCTTCGCGCGGCAGCACCTTGTCCCGATGTTCGATCAGGTAGCGCAACAGCTCCTGTTCACGGTTCGACAGGCGTTCTTCCGCGCCGTCATCGTGACGAATGACGTAGTTGTCTAGGTCAACTTCGGTGGTTCCGAACCGGTAGATGGAGCGGACGCCACCGACCCGATTGAGGATTGCACCCACGCGGGCTTTGAGCTCCAACATGGAGAAGGGCTTGGTGACGTAGTCGTCAGCACCCAGCTCGAAGCCGCGAAGCTTGTCTTCTTCCATGGTCCGTGCGGTCACGAAGATGACCGGTCCGGTGTAGCCGCCGTCGCGCAGGGTCTTGCAGACATCAAAGCCGTCAAACTCGGGCTCGGGGCCATGATTGAGCATGACGTCGAGCACGAGCACGTCTGGCGGGAAGCGAGTGGCTAGGTCCTTCGCCTTGCTGTGGCAATCCGCCGTGTACACGTCGTACCCTTCGCGCTTGAAAAAGCGGTCGAGGGTCTCGGAGACCTCGGTCTCATCTTCGACGAACAAAATGCGTGCCATGCTTTAGACTCCAGACAAGGCCGCTGTGAGCGGCAGAGTAACGATGAACCGTGTCCCGATTCCCCGGGTGCTGTCCGCCCGTATCTCGCCACCGTGAGCTTCGACGATGTAGCGCACGATAGAAAGGCCAATTCCTGTGCCTTTTTGTTTGCGTACATCGGCATCTTCACTCCGGAAGAAGTGAACAAAGAGTTGGTCGAGGTCCTCGGGAGAGATTCCCATGCCCTTGTCCGCCACAATGAACTGGACGGCTTTCGGGGTGCGACGGGCAGTAATGCCGACCCAGCCACCCGCTGCACCGTATTTGGCAGCATTGGACAGCAGGTTGGTGACCACCTGACCAATCGCGTCCCGATCGACTCGGACCATTGGGAGATTGCTGGCAATATCCAGCTCGATATCTAGACCTGCCGCCTCGAGCTGCTGCGATTCACTGCGCACGGACTTGGCTAGAATGTCACCAATGTCTTCGACGCGGAAGGTGTAGCTCTTGGCCCCCGCTTCAATGGCGGCGAAGTCGAGCACGTTGTCGACGAGCCGGGACAGGCGCTCGCTCTCTCGTACGATGACTTCGTAGGCGCGGTCTTTCTCGGGGCCTACGAGTAAGTCGAGCTGTAGTGCTTCTGCCTTGAGTCGGATCTGGGTGATTGGCGAGCGGAGCTCGTGGGAGACGTTGGCGGCGAAGTCGGTCTTCATGCGTGCCGAGGCGGTGACGGTCCGCACAAGGCGAATGGACACGGTCAACCCCAACAGGCTGGTACAGACGGCCGCGAACAAGATCAGCAGGCGACTCTGGCGCCGCTTACGCTTGCGGGTAGTCACCAGCTCGGGGTCGCTCGGGGTGATGACCACGCTCACCTGCGGCATGCGTGGTGCCAAGCTGCGACCGTCGATAGCGTTGTTCGGGCGTAGCTCACCGGGAAGGACCAAGCTCGCGTTGATGTCAGGGTCGAGAGCGGTGACGTTTGCTACTTCGCCGCTCAGTTCCATGATGATCTCGGGCAAGTCGAAGGCGAATGCGTAGCGGTTGTCCCCGCGGTCGATGGTCGCCCACAATGCACCGGTCTCGTTTCCAAGTACGTAGCGAAACTCTTCGTTGTCTGCCCGGCGAGCGGTCCCGCGGAACAGCTCCAATTCCTGAATGAGGATTTCGGCCCAGTACAGCTGCCGAGTGCGTTCGTTGAGTCGCGTGCGCTGGCGTCCCACCCAGTCGGAGTCGGCGACCTGTTCGACTCTGGTGAGCGCGCGTCTTGCGACGGAGGCTTCGTTGGGGCGTCCAATGACCCATCGGGCTGCGAGTAGGTCGTTCACCAAGTCTACGTAGGCGGTGCTCTCTGCGCCTTGTGACTCCAGTCGAGCCAGGTCTGCCCGCTGAAGGTCGATGAGGTCGGAGATGCGGTAGCCGGTCCGGTCGCGCAGTCCGCTTGCTGTGGCGGAGACCTCGGCCAGAGTGCGTGTTGCGGCGTCGGGGTCGCCCATGCGGAACTGGCTACGCGCGCGTCCAAGGGTCGCTTCTGCAATCAGACTCGGCGACTGTGCGACCTCGCCAGCGATTCTGAACGCCCAGGCCGCGTCTGAGTACTCTTCCGACCGGTCGAGCTGTACGGCTCGTTTCCATGCGCTGCGGAAAGCGGGGGTGGCCTCTACAGGAGGCTCGGACACGGGCAGTTCGAACGGGGAAGCGAGCTGTCCGGTCGAGTCGTAGCGAAAGGAGCCCAACAGGTACGGCGATAGCTGGGCCAAGTTGGTGTCGGTGGCTTGGCCAACGGCGAGTCGCTCTAGCGCTCGATCCTCAAACGTCCCAAGCATGCTCTCCATCGTCTCCGATGTGTGCGTGATCACGGCGTCCGCGCGCTGCTTGAGGTCGGCGTCGACCAACGCGACTTCGGACTGAATGGTGGTCAGCGCAAACCAGGCCATCAGAGCGGCGGGTAGAAGCACCGTGGCTGCAAGCAAGGCATTGATCTGCAACACACCCGACAATTCGCGAAGCTGCTGTCGTGCACGCACCTCGCTACCACCGCGGGCAAGGAGCCGTGCGAGTAGGCGGATAGGGAGTGAGTCGTGTCCAGAAGCCATTGGTGGGGCATCATCACCCGAGGAGGCGATTTGCGCATTGTTGTCGGGCTACTGATCGGACTGGCGGGCTGTACCTGTGCGCCTGAACCGCCTGCAGTTGTGTCGCATGTGGCTGGATACCGACCGCTGATCGATGCGGTCGTTCGCAATGACGTACCGGCTGTGGCGCAGTGGAGTGACAACCTGCTCGGTCCAGATGACGACGGGGACGGCGGGGCGAGTGAGACTACTGGCGCGGGACTGGGCTTTCTGCGCGTGGCCATGACGGCAGACGAACGCGCGATGGGACTGGTTGCCGTGTCTGAAGGCTGTGGGGAGTGTCATGTCGCCCGAGACGTACGCCCCGCGCAACGTCCTGACAGTGCCGCGCACGCTGACGGAGCCGCTTGGGCGCTCTACGCATTGGTCTGGGGCACACCGATAGGGGAGTCGTCCCATCCACTGGCACAGGTCGTTGCTGCTGCTCAGGCGGACTCAGCGAAAATGGCAGCCCAACAGGTCTTAGAGACCTGTCAGAGCTGCCATGCAGACTCGCCTGTGGTGAACCCGTAGGCTCTACTCGAAGGCGGCGATTCCGGTAATCCAGCGGCCAATGACCAAGTTGTGGATGTCGTGTGTGCCTTCGTAGGTGTACACCGACTCCAAGTTCGCCATGTGTCGCATGATCGGGTATTCGCCCAAAATACCGTTGGCGCCATGAATGTCGCGAGCAACGCGTGCAATCTGCAGCGCGATGTCGACGTTGTTCATCTTGGCTAGGCTGACTTGCTCATGGTGCAGAGTGCCAGCATCCTTGAGGTGTGCCAGACGCCAGGCCAAGAGCTGACCCTTGGTGATCTCGCGAAGCATCCAGGCAAGCTTGTTCTGAATCAGCTGGAAGCTGGCAATGGGCTTGTCGAACTGGATGCGGTTGAGCGAGTAGTCGCGTGCGCTCTGGAAGCAGGCCTGTGCGGCACCCAAGGCGCCCCATGCGATGCCGTAGCGAGCGTTGTTTAGGCAGGAAAGCGGTCCCTTGAGGCCGGTGACGCCCGGAAGAATGTTCTCCTTCGGAATCTCGACGTCTTGGAAGACGAGCTCGGAGGTGACGCTGGCTCGCAGCGACAGCTTGCCGGTCATCTCTGGAGCGCTGAAGCCCTCCATGCCCTTCTCTACGATGAACCCGCGAACCACGCCGTCGAGCTTGGCCCACACAACAGCGACGTCAGCGACGGTGCCGTTTGTGATCCACATCTTGGCGCCATTGAGCAGGTAGTGGCTGCCCTTGTCGACAGCCTTGGTCGTCATGCCGCCGGGGTTGCTGCCGTGGTCGGGCTCGGTGAGACCGAAGCAACCAATCGCTTGGCCCGAGGCCAGACGGGGCAACCACTTTTCCTTCTGGGCTTCCGACCCGTAGGCATGGATGGGGAACATGACCAAGGAGCCCTGCACGGATGCGAATGAGCGCATGGCGCTGTCGCCGGCTTCCAGCTCTTGGCAGATCAGGCCGTACATGACGTTGTTGAGCCCCGGGCAGCCGTAGCCCTCGAGGTTTGCGCCAAGGAATCCCAGCTCGCCCATCTCGGGGGCCAGCTCGCTCGGGAATGTCCCGGCTTCGTAGTGCTTCTCAATGATGGGCTGAACCCGCTCATTGCTCCATTCGCGAACGGTGTCGCGTACTCCGCGCTCGTCCTCGGAGAGCAATCCATCGATATCGTAAAAGTCTAGGCCTTCGAATTTCATCGGTTCTCCACACGCTGGCGGGCCGTATACCGCGGTTGGGTTGCAACGTCCTGCTTGTGCATCGCAGGGCTGCTTGTCGTTAGACAGGGGCAAGACGTGGGAGCGTGGAATGACCTGGACGATTCTTGATGGTGTTGGCATGCCGAGCGAACAAGCACGGATTCCGGCAGACGACCCCGCAGTTACCTTGGGCTGGTCCGTCTTTGAGACGCTTGGATATCCTGGTGCGGACCTCGACTTACATCTGGCTCGTTTGGCGCACGGATGCACAGCCACGCACATCCAGCCGCCGTCCTTTGAGACCCTTCGAGGTGAAATCAGGCGGGTCGGGGAGCGCTTTGCACACGGAGCGCGCATCCGCATCACCCTCACTGGGGGAGGGCACCGACTGGTCCGGGGCGAGGCCCTCGATCTCTCCCGTCGTCATCGTCCTGTCCGCGCGGTCCGTGGGCCGTACTGCCATGAGCCTTTCTTGGGCGGCGCGGTCAAGCATGGCAGCCGTTTGCCTTGGGTCATTGCTCTGCGTGAGTCCGGTGTGGATGAAGTCTTGCTCGTCGACGACGACGGCTTCTTCCGGGAGGGCACAACGAGCGGTATCCTGGCTGTCATTGGTGGCGTCTTGTACACGGCTCCGGAAGACGGAAGCATCTTGGCATCGACGACTGTGACCGGCCTGGTGGCGCATGCTGTGGAGCTGGGAATTCCAGTCGTCCGGGAACGGATTGCCTCGGCTGGACCTTGGGATGCTCTGTACATTGCATCCGCAACCCGAAACCTGGCACCGGTTGTCGAGCTGGACGGAGTCGCTCTGCCGGGCTTTGATCCCGTCGGTCAGAAGTTGATTTCCTGATACTTCAGGAGATAGGTGGACTCGCCGTGTAGGGTGGCGGGCACCGGAATGAGTCCAAAGATGGGCTGGTACTCAATGTCCATGGCGACAGTCAGTGCGTTCCGTCCTCGGATGTCGCCTACTCTCGACCGGACATCGCACAGCACGGTCGTACAGTCGAACTGGTAGCTGTCTAGCCACTCGCCGGCGGAGATGATGGCTTGCGCTTCAATGTCGAAGTCGTTCGGGTCCAGCTCGACCGCGAACCGTGTGGAGTCGCGAGCCGCGGCGTGAATCCACGCCTGTTGCGACAGTACCCATCCCCACTCAACGGTGATGGCAACGAGTACGATCACAATCGGTAGGGTCAAGGCGAACTCGACGGCGCTAGCGCCTCTGCGTGAGCCGAACATCACTGGACCTCCAAACGAACGAATGACTCGGCCCGGCTGTGACTAGGCAGGAGGGCGGATGGAAGGAACCCGGTGAGGGAACGGTACTCCACCTCTGCATTGCAGAAGAGGAAGTCCGTCGCACCGACTTCGCTGGTGTACGCCGACAGTACACAAGACCCGCTGCACAGATTGGTTGTGGCTAGACGGCTGGTCATCTCATCGAAGGCAACGTCGGTCGCGGCAAATGAACCGTCAGTTGGAGCCTGTGCATACAGCGAGCCCTCACGACACCCGTGACGAACCGCATCAATCGTAGTTGACTTCTGCCAGAAGAACCATCCGAACTCGAAGATGCCGATGATCAGCGTGATAAATAGCGGGACAGTTAGCGCGAACTCGATGGCGTTTGTGCCTCGACGAGACTTGCGGGGAGAGGCCATCTTCATCATTGCACCAGCGCTGTAGGGATGGTCCGTGCGATGGCTTCAAGAATGGTTGGAAGCTCTTCGCTCGCCGGTGTCTCGTAGAAGTAGCTGGACCCGGGTGTGGCCAAGCTCTCCATGTACGCCGACTGGGTGGCGTTGAATGGGAAATTGAACGAGACCGAGAACACCACCATTTTGGCGTCTTGAGCGAGCTGGCTCTGGAAGACGCCGTTGTCGGTTCGGTCGGCTTGGCATGGAGGGGCACCTACGCAGGTCGGCTCACCATCTGAGATGATGACGATGACCTTACGAGCTGTGTCATTGCCGCTGTTCGCGAGAGTCTGACGGGCGGTCGTGAGACCGGCGGATTGGTTGGTACCGCTACTCCACCAAAATGGCTGATTGCCCGCTCCGTTGGTCTCGCCGTCTGCGGGCCAACCTGGAATGAGCTCATTGCCAGCATTGCAGCCAAGCATATCTGGATGGTCGCGCGCCCACGGGACGGCGGCGTTGAACGCAGCGTATGTACTTGCCCAGCCCGAGCCCGAGTATCCCTTCAGCCAGTGCTCGGGTCCGAAGTTGCAGATGTCTAGGTTGTCCCAGGTATCCGCAATGTCGTCAGAGTTGCCTTCAACCAAGGTCAGTGGCGTGTACAGCTCAGCGCCACCGGTGAAGGTAACCATACAGATTCGGTCTCCAGGAGAGCCCTGAGTGGCAACAATATCCAGGAAGGTCAAAACGGCGGCACGGGCGTCATCCATCTCATCGAGGAAGGACCCCGTGAGGTCTAAAACAAGGCAGATCTCGCGGGCCCGGATTGCCGCGACCGCATCACCAACAACGGCGGCACTGTCTGGTCCTCCGAATGTTGGAGCTAGGTACAGTGGAACTTCGCCGCGACCGGACGAATTGTTCCGCGCTGCGATGACGCGGATGGCGTTGGGTGGCACGGCATTGGCATTCCAGGCCGCTTCATGATCTGGATTTCCCCAGTCGTACTGACCGAAGGTGTAGGCCCCCGATATGCCGCCCCGCTCCTCACCAACAATGTTCTCTTCCAGAATGGCGTCCGCCATTTGGATGGCATCCCCTCGTGTGCCTCCGTAGGTCATCTCGATGACGGCGGCGAGGGCTGCAGCATCCGCGGCGTACTGAATCTGCTGGTCAGCAGCACGGATTCGGAACCAATCGAGCGAGAACGAAGCGAACCCGAGAAGGACTGCCATCAGCAGTGCCACGATGGTCGCGTAGTTGCCGCGGCGGCTTCGATACAGTGTGGACATGACTCAACCCCTAGTGCCTAAGTCAAGTGTATGGCATCGCACCCCTCTTCCGCTACGGAGAAACGTGTCATCGGTCTGACGGCTGAGTCAGCCTAGCGCCCCGTTTCGTTGACGAACTCAGGCGTGGACTCTCCGCCCTCAAGGATGGCCCGGGTCTCAGAGTTGACGCCTCGCATGCGAATATCTCCGCGGCCCGCACTCCGACTGGTCGTCGGGAATTCTTCCCAAATTGGCCTGGAATCTCCATCATTGACCGGGCTTGTGATGCGAATGCTCGCGGAAGCACCGGCACGCACGGGGTCGTTGGTCAGGTGCAACTCCACTGACATGGATACCTCTTGGAGTCGGCGGACTCCCAGGGAGCGGACGAGCGCGCGTTGGTCCGCGACAGTGAACAGGTCGGCATCGGCGACCTGTGAGAGCTCGAGAGTCAGGTCCCGGGGAGTGCCAGTCACGGTCGAAGCGAAACGTCCCTGAATGGTTGCGTCGTCCTTGGTCCACTCAACGGTCAACATACCGGTGCCGTCCGCCCCTACCGTCACGTGGGCATAGGGGTCTCTTCCGGATGGAAAGAGGGTCTCCTGCGCAACCGGGATGAGGCCCTCACAGTCGTCACAGCGCCACCCTTCGGAGATCACGTCGAACTCGCCAACGGCATCGCCGAAGCCGGTTGTGTCTGTTGTTCGAAACGCCCCTTGAAGAAGGGGTCCGCGTAGGCTGTGCGTCACATCGTCCGCAACGACCGTGATGTGAATGGCGCCTCGGGACACAAACATCGTTGTTGGAACGAGCTCGGGTGTATCGGTGCCGAGTGGGGCCCCGGCCCCTGGGGGGGGGGCAATGATGATGTTCTGGGTCTGGGGTGAGGAGGGCGAGCACCCTGCCCAAAGCAGTCCGGCGATGAGCCAAGTCGAGAGTTTGGGGAGTTGCTGGAGCATGGGTATGGCTTCTGGGTGGCGCGTGGTGGTGGGGAGACTACACCGGCTGTGGAGGCGCGATGAAAACTGGGCTTGAAGAACTGTTGGCTGAACGTGTAGGCATGCTCAAGGGATTGCGCGTGGGCTTTTGCTGCAACCCTACCGCAGTGGACACCGAGTACCGTCACGCGGTCGACCGGCTGCGCGAAGCGGGTGTAGAGCTTGTTCGGCTCTTTGCGCCTGAACACGGTGTGCGGGCAACGGTTCAGGACATGGTCGGCCTCGACGAGACAACGGACCCGGTGACTGGTTTGCCGGTAGTGTCGTTGTATGTGGACAATGCCGAGTCGCTCCATCCGGATGACGCCGTCATCTCGGATCTTGATGTCATTCTGTTCGACATTCAAGACATCGGGACCCGCTTCTACACGTACCAAGCCACGCTGGGCTTCATCATGCAGGTGGCGGGGCGCGTTGGCACGCGGGTCATCGTGTTGGACCGTCCAAACCCGATTACAGGCGTGCACGTAGAGGGGAACACAGTTCTTCCCGGTTTTGAGAGCTTTGTAGGGGCCTTTCCACTGGCTATTCGACATGGCATGACCATGGCCGAACTGGCCCGGTACTTCCAAAATCACTGCGGCGTCGAATGCAATGTCGAGGTCGTGTTGTGCTCGGGTTGGCAGCGAAAGCAGTGGCTCGACCAGACGACTGCGCCTTGGGTGTACCCGAGCCCGAACATGCCAACGGTGGACACCGCAACGGTCTACCCAGGCATGTGTCTTATTGAAGGCACCAACTTGTCGGAAGGCCGCGGCACGACACGCCCCTTCCACCTGGTGGGCGCTCCTTGGATTGACCCGCAGCGCATGGCGGGCTTGTGTGAGGCGAGTGCTGCGAGAGCGGGCCTCGAGGGTGTTCGCTTTCGGCCAGCTGCGTTCCTGCCGGGCTTCCAAAAGCACGCCGGCAAGAACTGTGGCGGTGTTGAACTGCACATCACCGACCGTGACCGGCTCAACAGCACGCTGCTTGGGCTCGTGACGCTGGAGGCCGCCTACGCGTGCGACCCAGCTTCGTTCGGCTGGCGCACAGAGACCTACGAGTTCGTCGACACCCCCATTGCAATCGACCTGCTGTCTGGCTCACCCGACATTCGCGAGGTCATCGAAGGTCGGACGGACCTGCGTGAGCTGCTGAATCGCTGGGAGCCTGCGCGTCAGGCATTCCTTGAGAAACGTCAGGGCTGTCTGCTGTACATGTAGGCCCTTGGGGCCAAAGAAAACGGGGCGCCCTTCGCAAAGAAGAGCGCCCCGTTGTGTGTCCAGCGAGTGCTACGCTTGGAACAAGGACTCGTCCATTGGCGTGTTGTCGCCGGACTGGATGGCCTTGCCGTGGGCAATGGCGAGCGGGATGAACTGCGACCCGTAGTACTTCATGTTCAGCAGCTTGCCCTTGAGGAATGCGGTCTCACCTTCGGCGTCCATCTTCTTCTTTGCGACGATGGCCTGGTCGACAGTCTCGATACCGAGCTGGATGATACCGAACATGGTCTGGAAGGGTGTGGCTTGAAGCATGGCGTCTTCGAGCTTGCCTTGCATGCCGAGTCCGCCCAAGTGCATGGCCGTGGCACCGAGATGCTGAATGGCCTTGGCGATTGGAGCGGCTTCGTCTCCGAGGCCAATTTCTCCAGCGGCGGCCATCAGGGCGTTCGCCTTCTCCATCCACTCCATGAAGAGTGCACCATTCTTTTGGCGGAGCTTGCGGCCTACGAGGTCCATGGCTTGGATGCCGTTGGTTCCTTCGTAGATGGACATGATCTTGCCGTCGCGAACCAGCTGCTCGACGGGGTACTCGCCGGTGTAGCCGTAGCCACCGTAGACTTGAACACCGGTCACCGCGACCTCGAAGCCAACATCGGTACAGTGGGACTTGAGAATCGGAACGAGCAGCTCGACCTGGTTCATGTAGCCTTCACGTAGAGACTCGTCTGGGTGGTGTTCGGCGAGGTCGAACAGGTGAGCGATGCGCATGCACAGTGAGCGCATGGCTTCGACCTGAACCTTCATGTTCATGAGCATGCGGCGAACGTCCGGGTGGACGACGATGGGCACGCGAGGTGCGTCTGCGTCGCGGAACTTGTCGAGGTCCGCGCCTTGAACCCGCTCGTGAACGTAGTGACGTGCGTATTGGAAAGCTGCACTGCCGACTGCGAGGCCCTGGGTGCCGACGCCGATACGGGCTTCGTTCATCATCTGGAACATGATGCGAATGCCGTCGCTCTCGCTGCCAATGAGCCAGCCCTTACACGGACCCACGGCGCCTAGGGCCAGGGTGCAGGTAGAGGAGCCGTGGATGCCCATCTTCTCTTCAATGCCGGCAACGCGAATGTCGTTGCGCTCGCCCTGGTTGCCGTCACCATCGAACAAGAACTTGGGCACCATGAAGAGCCCGAGGCCCTTGGTTCCAGCGGGTGCACCCGGCACGCGAGCGAGGACGAGGTGGATGATGTTGTCCGTGAGGTCTTGGTCGCCGCCGGAGATGTAGATCTTCTCACCTTCGAGAAGGTAGATGCCTTCTTCGTCGGTCGGGGCTGCCTTGCAGCGGTTGGCGCCAACATCCGAACCGGCGCCGCCCTCGGTGAGACACATGGTGCCGCCCCATTCACCGGTGAACATTTTCTCAGCGACCATGGGGCCAAAGTCCCAGTTGCCCATGAACTGATGGACGATTCGCGCTGCAGCGGCGGTCAGTCCCATGTACATGGTGAATGCCATGGCAGAACCGCTGAAGAGCTCGCTGACACAGGACGCCATGACGGCGGGAAGGCCGATACCACCGGCGTCGGGTGGAGCGGTGACGGAAACCCAACCGCCTTCGACGCAGGCATCCCATGCTGCCTTGAATCCCTTCGGGGTCGTGACGCCAGTCTCGTTGTCGAAGTGGCAGCCTTCGATGTCGCCGGGGCCGTTGATCGGATCTAAGACGTCGGTCGCTACCCGATAGGCTTCTTCGACCATCGTGCGGTAGGTGTCCTCGTCAAAGTCGGAATACTGCTCGATCTTCGTCAGCTCTTCGTCGATGTTGAGCTGGTCGAACAGGACGAAGAACATGTCTTCGAGGTCGGCGGTGAATGAGGTGGAACTCACGGGGCACTCCAGAACTAGATGAATGACCATTCACTGAATGGTGGTTCATGCATACCGCACCCTCTGGGATGGGCAAGCCATCAGACGTTGCTGGGAGCTGGTCCTGCCAAAACGCCTCGCGCCAAGAAGGCGAAGATGGCCTCTACGAGTGCATGAGCGTCGAGGGTCTCGTTGTGTAGAGATGCCTGAAATGCCGGCTCTTTCAGGAGGCCGAGCAGACACCGCGACCACAGAACGGGGTCACCGCTGTGGACCACACCAAATTGTTGCCCCAAGATCAGTGCGTGCTCGATGCGGTGTAGCGCAGTGGCGTAGAAGCCCCGCAGCGCGTCATCTCCCTCCTCGTCGATGCCGAGGGCTTCGCCAAACAGCAACCTTGGAAGGTCTTCGCGTGCTGACAGCGTCAAGATGAGCCGCTCCAAGTTCTCCCGGACCTGCGCAGCGATGTCACGAGTGGGGTCCATGGGGTGAACCGCGCCTTCGACCTGCTCCATGATGTCGTCGAGCACGGCTTGAAAGACGGCCCGCTTACTCGGGAAGTAGTTGTAGAACGTGCCCCGTGCCACGCCCGCAGCGGTCACAATGTGGCTGATGCTTGTGCCGTGGTACCCGCGCTGGCCGAATACCTCTCGGCTGGCAGCTAGGAGTTGTATGCGGCGCTCATCTGGCGCCATGGCGGGTCCGCGTGTCATACGGTTGGCGTATCGCACGACACAAGGTGTCTCCAGTGGAGTAGGAGGGCGCAAGTCTCTGGAGGCCTCGATGAGGACGTTCTCACGGGTGTGTGTGTATTGCGGGTCGAACCGCGGAAACGATGTCTTTGTTGCCGCAGCGCGGGAGATGGGGCGGACCCTAGCGGAACGTGGAGTGGGCCTGGTGTACGGCGGGGGCCGGGTTGGACTCATGGGCGAAGTCGCGGACGCAGCTCTGAAGGCTGGTGGTGAGGTCATTGGCGTGATTCCAGAGAAACTCATGGATCTAGAGCTGGGTCACACCGGTTGTACCGAGCTTCGTGTGGTCTCAGACATGCACGCGCGCAAGACGATGATGGCGGATCTCTCTGACGCCTTTGTCGCGATGCCCGGCGGTTTTGGAACGTTGGAGGAACTGTTTGAGGTGACCACTTGGACGCAGCTCAACGACCACCTAAAGCCGGTTGGTGTGCTGAATGTGGACGGGTTCTACGACCCATTGCTCACCATGATCTCGCATGCCGCGGACCAGGGGTTCATTCGTCCGGTTCACCGCGACCTGATCACGTCGTCTACGTCCGCTTCGGAGCTGCTCGACGCGTTGGCCACCGCCCACATTCCGTTGCTGGCTGAGTGGATCGACCACACATTGCAGACCCAGGCCCTTCCTCAAGCCTAGATAGCGAGGCCCGCTTCGTCGAGGTCGAGCATCACTTCCCGAAGTGCACCCAGCGCTTCTCGGTTTGCTCGGTCTTGCCGGTCCGGGTGCTCCAGCGCTCGGGACAATGTGGTCATTGCAGGTTGTAGGGCGTCTCGAATCACGGCGGCGACGATTCGCACGGCGGCCCGCTTCTCGGTGCGGGCTCGGACACGCAGTAGGTGGCGCTCATCGCCGCGGACAATCGCACAGCTGACCACTCGTCGTATGCGCGCTCCCACCAGTTCACGTCCAGCCAGCGCATCTTGGCCTCCCCACCGGACGACATTGAGCGCAACGCTGACACTCTCGTCTGCACAGAAGACCACCGTGGAGCCCTCATTGGCCAGGTCACTGACTAGCGGTGCCACAGAGAGCCAGCCCTCGTCGGGTATGGCGAGCAGGATGGCCGCATAGCTGTCGTGGGCCAGGTAGGCGCGGGCCATGGACAAGCGGCAGCGCACGACCTCAGCCATTCCATCGATAGCCCGCTCGATGCAGCGAGTGGTCGCTTGGTGTTCGTCGATGAGTAGCAGTGGGCGCCGGGTCGTTGGTGTCATGCCCTCGGTGTCGGATCCTCTCCGAACAATTTCACGGAAGAGTGCCCGTCCGCCAATCCCCGACCACGGTGAATGCGGCCCAATAGTAGGGATGTTCCCATTGTGGCTGGTTGCGCACCGTCGCCTGCGCAGAAGCGAGAGCCTTGTGAATATCGGCTCCTTCGGCCAACTCAGCGTACAGGGCAACCATCAAGGCGGTTGTGGCTTCGTCGTCCACTTTCCATAGGCTGGCCACGAGCGTATCTACGCCGGCACGCCTGAACTGGGACGCTAGACCATCGATCGAGATGACCAGTCGACCATCGTCACCTGTGCCTGTTGCGGTGACGGGCACACCCGACTCACAGGCCGAGAGAACCACGATGTCGGTCTGGGTGAGCCAGGGAGCCAGTCCTGGGATTTCTCTGTAGGTGAGGGGAGTGTTGCCGGCCATGACGAGGTGGGAGCGCTCGGGAACCTCGGGATCAATGCGGCCGTGCGTGGCGAGGTGAAGAATGCGATGGCCCTGCGATGCTTCGCGCACGGCAGGCAAAGTGGCATCGGACTCAATGAGGACGCGGGACTCGGGAAAGCGAGAGTGAATCTGTGCGACCTCTCGAGAAGCACCGGGCAGGGTACCGTCTGGGTTGCCGACGAGAAGCAGGTCCGAGCCGGCGACCTGGCTGCGGCGTCCACGTGTAATCAGTGAGGCACTGTGGGTGACAGCTACTACACTCGCGGTTTCGCTGATCGGAGCTCCATTAAAGCGTAGAATGGACAATGGAAGCTGTCTGAAGGGACCGTTGACGGCGAATACGAGGGTGTCCATGCCCGTGAGCTCGTTGGCGATGGGGGTCAGAAGCAGCTCACCGAGCGTGTCGCCTTGCTGTTGCGCCCACCCGTCGTCATCAATGAGGCCAGCTCTGAGAGCGCGCATGAGTCGCCCAATACGCCGGGACACGCCTGCACTGGGAACACGTGTCACGGTCACACCCGAACGAGCCAGGGTCAGTATGACCACGTCGTCGTCTAGGAGAATGGGTGCGACCACCAGCGTGCCGGTCGGCAAGTCCGCCTGCAGCGCTTCCAGCTCCTCGGGTGCGATTCGGGTGCGGGTGTCCAGGTCAGGGGTGCTTGCGCGCAGCCGGTCTAGCTCCTCGGCGAAGGCGACCCGCATGCCGGCCAGGCGTGTTCGTTGTGCGGCGTCGGTCTCCGTGGCGAGTCGCTGGGACAGCACAGCGCTCTGGGTCACAAGGTGAGCCGCGGGGTCTTCATCCGGAGTGTGAAGAACGACACCAAGCGCCGCCGTCGGGTTGTCGGCGGCGACGAGTGCAGATGCGAGAGAGGTCCGGCCGGTGTCCTGGTCGGCATCCGTTGCCGCCCCGGCGGAGCGCAGGCGTTGCACGCGAGACAGGGCGTCGTCGAAGAAAGGGATGGCCTGTGTTGGTGAGCCCGTCGCTACGAGCAGTTCGCCACGTAGGTGCGCCGCTCTCCATCCGACGTCCATCAGGGACAGGCGGTCTGCAAGCTCGGCGGCGCGAAGCGTGAGGGGCATGGAACGGTCGTGCTCGGCGATGTACAGGCTCGCGCGTGCTTCTGCGGTCATGTCGTGGTCAGCAATGGCCTTCGACAACAGGTCACGTAGGGCTGGGATGTCAGCCATTGCGCTGGCACGGTCCAAGGCAACGCTGCGAGCGGCTTGAGGTTGTCGTGTCTCTTGAAGTGCCGTCTCGGCTGCTTGCCACTGTTGACGTGCAGTGGCCCGATTCCCATCTGCCAGCGCGATGCCGGCAAGGGAGGACAGCACGGAGGCCTGTAGCGGAACATCTGCGCGTGCGCGTGCCGTGGTGAGGGCCGCCAATAAGTGATCTGTGGCGCTGGCACGGTCTCCGTTGGCCAAGGCAATACGCCCGAGTACCGCGCGTGCTTCAGCGATAGTGGCGTCGTCTCCTCCGAGCGCGTGAGTCGCAGCGGTGTGGGATTGAGCCAGTGTTCCGCGTCGCAGGAGCACTCTGGCCAGCTCGACATAGGTGCTGTACCCGCCGTTGCCGTCGCCAGCCGGGTCACTGATTTTGAGTGAAGTTTGAAAGGCCCGTAGGGCGCCGTCAACGTCGCCAGACTCGAACCGCGCCGCGCCGACATTGTGGGCAATGATGGAGACCAACGGAGCGTTCTCGCCTGCTTTGGCAAGACCGAACGCGGTCGTCATGCTGCGGATAGCTTGTACAAGGTCGCCACTCTGGCGTTGAGCGAGGCCGCGGGCGAGGAACACCCGAGCTCGCTTAATGTCTGTGTCCGCTGTCAGCGTTGCCGCGTCGAGTAGGGCACTAGCGGTGTCCAAGTTGTTCGCTTCCCGATGTGCAGCGGCTAGGCGCAGACGAAGCTCAAAGGTGAGCTCTGAATCTTCGGCATCGCGAGCTGACTGCAAGGCGAGCGACCACTGCGTCATGGCCGCTGCGACATCATGGCTGTCCCAAGCCGCATCACCGCTCGCCATGTCCTCGGCCGGAGTGGCAGCGGTCAGTAGCAACACAAGCGCCATGGCTACGCGGCGCACGACCTACAGCTCAAGTGCGGCGAGCTGGGTTTGGGCATCCGTCAGGGTTGGGTCTGCTGCGACCGATGCGGTGAAGGCATCTCGTGCACGGGCAGAGTCGTGCTGGTCTAGTGCAATGAGACCCTCTGAAAAATGCACTGCGGCTGCCATGGCGTCCGCATCGGGTGTGACGACGTCTGTGGGGGCGGTCGAGGCGCCGTCTCCAGAGCGTGTCTGCTCAGGCTGCACCGAGTTGGGCTGTTCGTGGAGTGCGCGTAGACCTGCAATGAGTTCGGTCGCCAAGGCATCTTCAATCGCTTGAAAGCGCTCTCGCGGCTTGGCTTGTCCGGCGGTGTGTACGATTTCTCCCGTCTCGACCCGAACCACGCGAGTGTCGACGCGGAGTGTTCCCATGAGGTCGAAGTAGGAGCCCAACACCAGCCACTCGGCTCCGAGCAGCTTGCCAATGCGAGCGGCAGTCGTGGGGTCAGCCATCCCGTTGTGACCGAGCTCAAGCTCGTCCAACACCGCCTGAATTCGGGCGCGTTCTACAACCGGAATGTCGCCAGCTTGTTGGAGGTCCGTGATGAGCATTTGGGCAAGGCCAACCTTGAGCGGCTCGAGGTCGGCGTTCCCCTGATTGTCGAAGTACAGTACCGCGACGGCTCCGTCAGCCGCCTGGGACAGTCGGGGAGCGATGGCTAGCAAGCAGAACAGTAAGGCTCGAAACACAAAGTCTCCCAGTCGGTCAGCGGACAACACCCTAGACTATCGCGGCAGTCCGGCCTGATCGCGAACCCATCCGCGAAGGTGCAGGATGACGGTAGGAACCAGACAGGCTGCGACGACTGGACCGAGGTCCACGACGAACCCATCTGAGATTCGGAAGATCACGAAACCGAGGGTCAACACTCCGGCTGTGATTGCAAGCCAGACAGCGCCATGTTTGGTGTCCGTCAGCCGAGTGTAGGAGACGAGCACGCCGCCGCTGACTCCCAGTGCCAGTAGCCACGCGAGCCACCCACCGCTGTGCCGGATGTGGCGGCCACTCAACAGAGTGTCGATGGCATGGGCGTGGATGCGGGGACCGCTCATGTCGGCGTTTGCCTGAAGGGGAAGTGAGTATGGCGTGGCGAAGCGGTCACTTGTGCCGTCCGAGTGAACGTCTACGCGACCTACCACCACCACACGACCCTCGAGCTGCGCGCGTAGGTCTTCGGGCACGTCAACAGGACCGTTCTGCCCAAGCTGCTTGAGCAATGCCGTGCCAGCGAGAACCCGAAGGATTCGAGCGGCATCCACTGTCACAAGGCCGTCTCCACCCTCTGGACCTCTGAAGTTGATGTCGTGAGGCTCGGACAAGTCCAGGGGTACCTCGGGCAGGCCCAGGTCCGCCATGCGTACCTCGCACTGAAGCGGAGCTGGTGTGCATTGGTCCTGCAAGAGTCGGGTGAGCGATTCTTGTTTGGCGCTAGGGTCGCGTTGAAGTGCTCGATGTCGCCATGCCGCGGCTAGCGACAGGGCTGGTACGATTTCGTCGATGTCCTGTTTGGCACCAACCTGGTTCAGCGGCCAGGGCCCCGAGAGATGGGCACGGTCCGTTGTCCGCAACAGGGGGAGACGTCGGACCAACAACTCACTGCCAAGCCAGGTGCTGGGTTCCTCTTGAAAGTTCGCAAAGCCGGACCCCATGGCCGACTCGAGCACAGGTGGGATGCCTGGTGTGAACACCCGTCCGCTTGCAGGTTCCGTGATCTCGAATCGTTCTGCGGCAATGACGGACCCGTGCGTGAGAGAGGCTGCGGCGAGCAGGTCGTCGCCGGTGGCGGGTTGGTCCATCAAGAAGTCGAGAACGACGACACTCGCACCGGCGGCATCCAAGAAGGTCACGAGCTCGGCCAGCAGTTCCCGTGGTGTCTCGTTCGGATGTGGGTCTGCCGGATTGAAGAGGTACAGTGCCTCTGGTCCCACGGTCACAAGCGAGACTTCGGCGCTGATGGGGGCCGGACCTCGAAGGCGTAGGTAGACATCTTGAAGTTGGCCACGAAACAGAAGTAGCGAGGCCAGAAATAGCAATGCGGCTACGCTGGCAGCTGTGACAACCACGACGAGAGTCTCGTACGCCAGCGCTCGAACGAGGAATCCCCAGGGGTCGCTCTGACGATTGCCTACCTCAGCTGCAGCGGCATGCGGAATCGGGGTGGCTTGTGTCGAGTCGGTGGAGGTGGGTTCGACGGGGGGTTCAACCTCTTGGGTGGGCTCGTCCTCTGGCAGACCGGTCTCGGACCCTGTGCTCACGGTTGCAGGCCAGCCCGAAGCTCGAACGACGCGCGCAGAGCCTGGAGTGCCGGGTCATCCGGGTGTTGGATGAGGGCTTGATCGATGGTGTACAGCGCTTCACTTGGGAATCCAGACTGTAGGTAGACCGCTGCAACAATACTGGTTCGTGCTGCAATGTCTGCGCCGACTCCAACAAGCTCGTCCGAGGCGTCGGAAGCGGCTTCAACAAGACTTGCTAGGCGTTGGCTGTCCTCTGCCCCAACAACGGTGAACGCGTGGTCACGGTCTCCAAGGGCAAGCAAGTAGGCTCCAGGGGCCAGAGTAGGACCGTCGTACGCTATTAGAGATGTGCCTTCTCCGGTCCAGACATCTACGTCATTGCGAAGGTCATACAAGGAGACTTGCGTGGTCGGACAGGTGTCACAGCGCCACGCGATGTACGGAATCGCTACAACTTGAGCGCCAGGAACTGGGCGTGTGAGGTGCATCTGTGTACCGCCGGCACGGGATGCGCCAGCACGGGACGTCTGAGTGCGTGCCGTCAGAAGGGTCTCTAGAGTGGAGGTCCGTGTCGCTGGGGCCGCTTCGCGGGTCTTCAAGTCATCTTGTCCGACTTCGCGGGGACCGTGCAGCTGCGTTGCGGAGCCCTCGAAGAGCACAACGACCAGAGCTTCATCACCAAGAGTCAGCGAGGCGCCGTCTTCTAGAATGAAGGGGGGGGCTGGTGCAGGGGTGGACTCACCTTGTCGGACGAGTACAACACTTCCCCGCGTTGTGGTCACCAACGCCGGTGCGGCCCAAGCCGAGGACACGGTCAGTGAAGCGAGAACAGCGATGAGTGCTTTGTGGGGCATGAACAGGCTCCGGCGGTTGCCGCGGAGAACACGTGACAAGCGGCCGATGTGCCATAGCCTGTCCGCGTTCGGTTCGGTTGCGACCTACGCTCCTAGGTGACCTAGGGCGTCTCGCAACGTCTTGACGGGAATGCACTCAATACCAGGTGGAGCGTCTCGGGCAGCAGACGGAGGAACAAGAGCGCGCCGGAAGCCGTGTCTGGCGGCTTCCTTGAGCCGTTGAATGGGATGAGGGATGCTGCGGACTTCGCCAACGAGCCCCAGCTCTCCAAGAAAGAGCGTGTCCGGGTCCAAGGCGACCTCGACCAACGAGCTAGCGATAGCCATGACGATCGCAAGGTCCGCTGCGGGTTCATGCAGTCGCACACCTCCGGCGGCGTTCACGAAGATGTCCCGGTCGTGCAGTGACAGACCGGCCTTCTCTGCAACGGCGGCGAGCATCAGCACGCGGCCTCTGTCCACACCGACACAGGTTCTGGCGGGGGTCGCGGGGGTGGACCGACCGACAAGTGCTTGAACCTCTGCAAGGAGAGGACGGCTTCCCTCGAGCGTAGCAACAACAGCCGTGCCTGGTGCGTTCCTGACCCGCTCCTCTAAGAGACGGGCTGATGCATCAGGCACTTCAACCAGACCCTGCTCTGCCATCTCGAACATTCCCAGCTCGCCTGCTGGACCGAATCGGTTCTTCACGCTGCGCAGTACTCGCAGTGAGGAGCGGCCGTCGCCTTCGAAGTACAGCACGGTGTCCACGAAGTGTTCCAGGACTTTGGGACCGGCAATCTCTCCGCTCTTTGTCACATGACCGACCAAGAAGACTGCTGTTCCGGTCTCCTTCGCGAAGATCATTGCCCGGTGGGCAACCTCGCGGACCTGAGAGACAGACCCGGGTACTGACGACACATCAGGCGCGCTCATTGTCTGAACGGAGTCGATGACGACGACTCGTGGCTTTGAGAAGCGGCACGCTTGCTCGATGACGTCCCAGCGAGTCTCTGACAGCAGAAGAAGGTTTTGCGACGTCACTCCTAGACGGCCAGCACGCAGGTGTACTTGCCGAACGCTTTCCTCTCCACTCACATACAGCGCGTCCACCCCTTTGCTAGCGAAGCGGTCGAGAGCCATCAGCAACAGCGTGGATTTGCCCACACCAGGGTCACCGCCGATGAGCACCAAAGAGCCGGCGACAAGTCCTCCGCCCAAGACGTTGTCGAGCTCATTGAGCCCTGTTTTAACCCGCAGTTCACCGGCAGACGTATCGACATCTGCAAGTCGTACTGGCTTGACGGTCCCACCAAGCTTGGAGGCGACAGACTTCAGCGCGACGGATTCGGTCATGGAGCTCCATGAGCCGCATTCGGGGCACTTTCCATGCCACTTGGGTGAGGTGTAGCTGCACTGGTCACAGATGAATTGGGTACGCGTCTTGGCCATCGTCGTCCTCGTTCGGCTGTCCGGGCTATCCGCACGATGTGCCAAAAGCTGTCCGCTTCGGGGACTGCGCCCGTTTGATTTCCAGTTGGGGGACGAATGACCGATGTACTACGGTGGGGGAGAACCGCTTATGAAACGGATGCGGCTCTCAAGCTTGAGCGGGACGCCTCTCATCGACTGGGGCTGACTTGGTCTCTTCGAGAGGAACGGTCTTCTCCAGGAGATATGGCCGGCATTCGGGCTCTGGTGGTACCGAGCAAGGTCTGCGTCGATGGGGCTGTCCTCGACCGGTTTTCCGGTGAGCTCGTGTTGACCACGACGAGTGGGTACGACCACATTGATGTGCAGGCTTGCCGCAGTAGGGGAGTCGTCGTCGCACGTTGCCCCGAAGCGCGGCGGGATGCCGTTGTCGAACAGGCCTTGGCGTTGGGGACGTCTCTAATGAGACAGGTACCCGCCCTGGGAGTGGCTGCTCAGCAAGGGCGTTGGGCGCGGGGTGAGCTGGAAGCGCTGGCTCCCCGTGGACTGTCTGGAGCAACGGTTGTTGTGGTCGGGTTGGGAGTCATAGGCCAACGCGTCGCTCAGATTCTGACGGTGCTTGGCGCGTCTGTTCTCGGTGTCGACCCCAATCAGTCTCCAGCGGGCATCACAAAAGCCGACTTAGATGATTCGCTCCCACACGCTGATTTCGTCACCCTGCACTGCTCCTTGACCGGCTCTAGTGTGGGGATTCTGGACAGGCAGCGACTGGAGCAGCTGCCGTCGCATGCGGTTGTGGTGAACACCGCTCGCGGTCCTTTGCTGGACCTTGCGGCGGCTGTCCAGATGGTTGAATCGGGACGCCTTAGAGGGCTAGCGAGTGATGTCTTTCCCGCTGAGCCTCATCCTGACTTGGCACTGAACAGCCGGCACTCGGGCGTGATTCTGACGCCGCATTCCGCTGGGTACACGCACGATCTTGGAATGCGTGTTGCCCGTGAGGTTGCGGCCAACCTCACGGCCTGGCAGGTAGGCGAACGCCTACCGGGCGCGATTGGCTAGGATGTGGGCGATGGCCTCGGCAAACCCGTGGCCCCCTTCGCCTTGCGTCACAAATGAGGGGTGCGACGTCATGCGTGGGAGGAACTCACGCACATTGGCGACCCCGACGCTGATAGGAAATGCCTTGAACATGGGCTCATCGTTTGCAGAGTCACCGAAGTAGGCCCAGTCCTCTGTGGCGGTATCGAGAGAGGTGCCGTACCGCTCCTTTAGGAAGCGCTCGCAGCCAGTGAGCTTGTCGAACTCGCCGAACCAGCCGTTCACGTGAATGCTGCTGACTTTGGCTGTGCATCCTGCTTCCTCAAACAAAGCCACGATGCGGTTGATGGCTGCGTCATCTAGAGCAGGAACGTCCTCGCAAAAGTCGATGGCGAGGTCCAAGTCCCTATACGACTGGTCACTGGCGAGGGCACACCCGGGCACCATCCGAAGGATGTGGCCTGCGAGTTCCGTCAATCGATGCTTGTTGTCTGCACGCACGGTTTCAGTCTGAAGGTATGACCGATGGAGCGAACCCTTGTGGTGGTAAAACCAAAGGCCTCCGTTCTCGCCCACAACGCCATCTACAGGCCAGATGCGAGCGATCTGGTCCACCCATCCTCCTGGCCGTCCGGTGATGGGGACCACCTTAAGACCGGCATCTTGCAGGTGCTGAAGGGCGAGGAACGCCGCGGGTACGAGACGTCCTTCGTGGGTCAGCGTATCGTCGATGTCGCAAAAGACTCCTTGGAGACGCTTGCAAGTCGGAGTGTCGAGGTCGAGGATAGGACGCATGATGGGTACCCGGGTCAGCGTTGCAGAAACGATTGTTGAGTTGTCGCGACGTATAGCGAAGCTCAAGGCCCGTCATGCACACGTTAGCAGTACGTTGTTGGCCGTTGTTCTAGTGTCGTCGGCCGTCCTGTCACCGGAGGCCCACGCGAATCCGCGGCGCGAATGGCTTGGCGCTCGACCCGTAGAGCGTCCCATGGTCTTGCCTCGAGGTTGGTCCGAGGCTGCTGTTGGGTGGAACCACCACCGAGCTGACGGTGGGTTTGATGCGAGTGGCCGCCGAGACGAGTGGACCCGTCCGATGCTCATGGATGCCCTCACCACCTCCCTGCGTGTGGGCTTGGTTTCTCGTGTAGAAGTGTTCGCGTCTCTAAAGACCGTGCGTCTCACCGCAGATGACCAATCCCTACTAGGGATTGGGGCTGCAACACTGGGCGCTCGGACAGAACTGTGGGCGTCTGCGTTGCCGATGTCCAGTCTGACAGCCGAGATGGCCTATCAGCTGCCGATTGGGACTCGTATGCCATCGGCCACGCAGAGCGGTGCTCCCGTAGGTTCCGACCTTGCCGTGGGAACAGGTGCGTCGGAGTTCCTTCCGGCCGTCCGGTTCCGAAGACAGTTTGGAGCCCTCCGTCTCCAGACGGGCCTATTCGCCGATGTGTCGTTGCCTACCGGTCCGAGGGCATCAGACGGACGTTCAGATTGGGCCGATGGGGTCGGAATGGACGGTGGTGCCTTGCTTCAGGTGGGGCCCGTTGCCATTTCTACACGAGTGTCGGCCATGCGTAGGGGAGATGACCGCCTGGATGGCGTGCGGGTACCGTCAGCCGGATGGCACGTCTCTATGAGGGGCGGTGCCATCGTCTCGGTGAACAGGAGTGTCGACATCGCGTTGGAATGGCAGCAGACCTTCCTTGGACGGCCGACCCGCTTTTCCGGAGCACCTGACCTGTCACCCACTCACGGCCCGGGGCAACACCTCTGCGCGACGTTCCGTTGGTAGCTGTCCCGGTCTCAAATTCATTTGCTACAGGGGACCACGGTACTGATCCCGTTCCTCCGACAGAACAGCGTGGTTGGCGCTGCTGGAGACTCAAGGAACGCGAAAAACGTGGCCGATTTTGTGGACGGTCTTCGAGGGCCTGTTAAATAGGCGGCGCTTCAAGGGATAACCCAACGGGGTCGGATGGCGACAGTCAACCGGGCCTGATTGATTCCTTGAGCGAGACAACCCGAAGCACCTCGGTGCTAGGTCGGTCTTTGAAATTCGAGTAGAATATGAATGGTCGAATCAAGTGATGATTCCAATGGAAATATAGAGCTGAAGC